>ERZ1673750.4-NODE-4-length-444498-cov-18.015806_pt1 | contig 444498 bp, 375 predicted proteins | sample MGYA00580203_ERZ1673750 | MGnify/ENA primary metagenome ERZ1673750 (study PRJEB41218, sample SAMN15661763) | gut metagenome | host: Homo sapiens | place: Canada: London | collected 2015-08-20/2019-03-30 | study: EMG produced TPA metagenomics assembly of... | reverse complement strand
TATATCGGCATTTACCAACTTATGAAAAGATAATCAGAAATTTAGTAAGTTTTTATTATTAATTTGTATGTTTCTTTGAAATTTGCGGACCGATTTTTGTCTCCGCACAGATAAATGGTACTAGATGTGCAGTACCTACCGCGAAGAACTCTTCCGTCCTTCGCGTTTTACTGCCGAAAGAATGCGGTCAGAAAGGATTCCGATCAGCATTCCGGTAATGACACCGGCTACGAGAAGTGCCGGTAAATAACAGAACAGTTTGCGGTTCTGTACAACGAGAGCCGCCACGCAGATCTGCGCGACATTGTGCGTCACGCCGCCTGCAATACTTACGCCGGTGATACTGAATCCTTTGATATGTTTCAGTAAGAACATCACAAGAAAACTCAGGAGTCCGCCGGCAAGACTGTAAAGAATGGACATTCCATTTCCGAACAGATAGCCCATCAGAAGAATGCGGGCAACGGAAATCATCAGGACTTCCCCGGCCGGAAGGAAAAAGAGACCGACAACGACAACCAGATTGGCAATACCAAGTTTAATGCCGGGAACGCCGAGGTTGATCGGGATCAGTACCTCCACGTAACTGAAAATCATGGCAAGTGCCATCAACATGGCGCATAAGGCAATTTTTCTGCTTGCAGTGCGACTGTCTCTCATAAATTCCAATTCCTTTCTTCTAAGCTGGTATTATTTTACAATCACATCCGGCGCATCGTCGGCGTCGTCCGTTGTGGATCCGTCACTTTCTACCTCCGCAACCAGCTTATGCGGCAGGCACACGATCGTCTCATTTACCCGGGAAATCGTACCCTGTCTTTTGCAGTAGCCGTCCGGGCAGTCAGCTTCTTCCATATGGGCACTTCCGTTTTCAATCACCAGGACATTCGTTCCGTGACCCGTCTGAATTTTCACGGTCTGATTTTCTGCGAGTGAATACGTTCCGTAGACCTCGCCGTCCACCGTGACTTTCATGGTATTTCCATTTTCCGTTTTCGGCAGCCGAAGCGCCAGGGCAAGGATTCCAGCCAGGAGCAGAACGGCGCCTGCCAGAATCAGATCTTTTTTCTTCATATAGTTTTCCTTATTCTGAATCAGATGCCAGCCCATAACAGCAGTGTCAGCAGGAATACAGCACGGAACAGCGTAAAGAGGATTTCATTTCCGTGAAGTTCCTTTACCCCGCAGCGGATATTGCCTTTTGGACACGTATCAATACATTTCTGGCACTGGAAACAGTCGCCGGAGATTTCCACGGATCCATCGGATGGCAGTTCCACTGCTGACGGGCACTGTCTCGTGCAGGCGCTGCAGCCGCGGATGCAGTTTTCGCGTTTCCGGTGCAGAGTAAAGAACGGCAGGATCGGAAGCAGAGAAAAGACAGCTCCCATTGGGCACAGGAAACGGCAGAAAAAGCGCTCCTCAAAGAACATGCCGACCAGGATCAGCACCAGAAGAACAATGCCTGGAATATAAGAGGAAAGTCGGAAATTTCCCGCATGCAGCATGGAAAAGACATCCCACGGGCTTGTTCCTCTTGCTTTCTGATAAACTCCTGCAAAGCAGCAAAGAGCAATCAGAAGCAGAATGCCGTATTTGATCAGTACCAGTTTTTTTGCCAGCTCCGGTTTGATGCATCTGGGCTTCTTTTTACGTTTCTTACAGATTATACCATAAATTGCGTGCATTGCATCCCCCAGACTTCCAAAAGCGCATGCAAAACCGCAGAAAAATCTGCCGAAAACAATCGTAAATGCACAGACAAGGAGCAGAGCCGACACAAACGCGGTCATCTCAATTTTTTCACCCTGTCCAAGCTGCGTAAAAATGTATTTCACTCCGTTAAATGCAGCGGTAAATACTGACGGAAGAAACAGGAAATATAAAAGCTGGATTCCGGCACGCAGGCAGGAAACGATCTGTTTTCTCTTCTTTGCCGGTAATGTGGATAGATCTAAATTTTTCATGTTATTTCTCCGCCTTTTCTATTGCTTCCTGCGCCGCATTTCTGATACCGGTGGAGCTGAATGTTGCTCCGCTGATCGTATCAACATCGGCGGACTGTGCCTCAATAATCTTTGGAATGATCGCCTCCGCGTTTGACAGATACGCACTGTCCTCGCCGTCGGCGGATGTGATGGCAAGATCGGTAATCTGGCCGCCCTCTACGGTTACTTCAACTGCAATGATGCCGCCGAAGCCGTCAGCTTCACCGTCATACGTACCGTCCACGTACTGCCCTTCTGCTTCTGCTGCTTCACTTGCAGCCGTATCCGCCGTGTTGGATGCAGCTGCTGCGGCCTGCAGATTTTCCTTCTGAAGCTGGGTCGTCTCAAGCTCTGCCGAGAGCCGCGCAATCTGATCCTCTTTGTCTCTTTTATCGAGTACGGTATTGTAGCCGATCAGAACAGCAGCAATGACAGCGACATTCAAAAAACGAACAATCAATTGTCTCATCTGTTTTCCCCTTTATTGCGTTACTTTCGCAGCATCCAGCGCATTCCGGCATGCCTCAAGAATGGCTTTTGAGGAGCAGGTTGCACGGGAAACGCTGTCGATGTTCTCAAGCGTTCCGGTTTCCAGAATCTGAGCGGAAACGCCTTTGATTTTGGAGGTTCCTTCGGATGCGCGGCGGATGTAGGAGGCATTCTGACTGTCTCCGTCACCGGTGATGTTGCTTAACGCTACGATTTTATCGTTTTCAATTGTTACCGTCACGGAAAGCTGATAAGCGGTAAAATCTTCATCTTCATCCGGCTCGCAGACGGCAATCGCTGTGTATTCGCCGTCCTGATAGATCTTTTGTTCCGGAGTTTCCGTCGGTGTTGGTGTTGGCGTCTCAGTTGGCTCCGGGGTTTCGGTCGGGGTTGGTGTTTCCGTCGGTGTCGGGGTTGGATTTTTCTTTTCCTCAGTTACGCGTTCTGCCTCTTTTAAAGCTTCCTCGATTGCCGCAAGAATTCCCCTGGAGCTGTAGGTTGCGCCGGAAACGGTGTCGACTTCCAGTGTCTGGTTTTTCACAACGTCCTTTGCTGTCTGTTTTGCGCGTTTTAAGAATGCTTCGTCATCTTCACTCTCGGTCACGAGAATTGCCTTGATCGTCTCATCCTGAATGACAACTGCCGTTGTAATGTCTCCCAGATAGCCCTCGCCGGTTCCGTAGTAAATGCCTTCCTCGTATGGGAATTTTCCTTCCGGAATCGTTGTGGTTCCGCCACTGCTCGTTCCGTTATCCGGAACGGTCTCGCCGTTTGTTGCTTTCTTCGCATTTTCCAGCGCCTGTTTTACTGCGTTCTGGATGCCGCGGGAGCTGTAGGTCGCGCCGGAAACGAGATCCACATCGGTTTTCTGGCTGTCCACAATGCGGTCGGCTACGACTTTGGCACGGCTGAAGAATGTCTCGTCATCTTCGTTTTCCAGAATCAGTACCGCTTTGATCGTCTGATCCTGCAGGGCTACCGCCACTTTGATGTCTCCCTGGAAACCGGCGGCCGTGCCGTAATAAATTCCGTCCTGATAAGGGAAACTTCCCTTGGATGCAGACGAATTGTTATTGTTCTGATTATTATTCTGGCTGTTATTTCCGTTGTTTGTATTGCTCTGGCTTCCTCCGTTTGTACTGGAAGACCCGTTCACTGCCGCCTGACTTAAGGCACTCCGCACAGCTTCAATAATACCGCGGGAGCTGTAGGTCGCGCCGGAGACCGTATCCACATTCGTACTCTGTGTTGAGATAATCGTCGAAATCAGAGAGGAAGCACTGGAAAGGTAGCTTGGCGTATCGCTGTTTTCCACAATATCAATCGAAGCAATTTTTCCGCCGCTGACAACAACGCAGACTTTCATTGTGCCGCCAAATCCTGTTCCGGTTCCGTAATACGTTCCATCCCGGTAGGCAGCCGGTTCTTCGATTTTAGATACTGTAACGGTTCCGCCGGCAGAGGCTCCTGATGCGGATGCCGGTTCTGAAGTGTCCTCCTGACCGGTCAGTGCATTTTTCACGGCTGCAAGGATACCTTTTGAACTGAAAGTTGCACCGGAAACCGTGTCCACATCCACACTCTGGGATGCAATGATACGGTCGATAACTCCCTTCGCACGGTTCAGGAAAGCTGCGTCCTCGCCGGGAGCGCTTACAATCGAGATCGACTGAATCGTTTTGTCTTTCAATACGACAGAGACTGTAATCGTACCGCCAAAACCTGTTCCGCTTCCTTCGTACGTTCCGTCCGCCAGCTCAAAGCTGCCGGAACCGACGGCTGCGACAAGTTCTGCTTCGGTATCGGTTGTCCTTTTGGTATCGTCCTTCTTTTTTGTATCATCTTTCTTTTCCGCTGCATCGGTATCCTGTTCCGGCTCCGGTGTCACCAGTGCCTCCGGCTGCTCTACGGCGTAAACCGGTGCAGTGTAGCCGTTCAGCGAAATACCGGCGCAGGCTGCTACGATAATTGCCGCGAGAGCCGGTGCAAATGCTGTCAGTTTTTTCCATTTTCCCATGGTTATGTATCACCGTCTTTCCTGATAATGTTTGTCTCGTGATCGGATGTGAAATCGTCAGCAATTCCTTCGGTTACATACAGAACGCCGTCCGCATCCTCCAGAATGGTGTCAAATTCATCGCTGTGTGCACGCCAGTATTCGGCCGCCTTGTCCTTCCCCATGATGAAAAGAGAAGTAGAAAGGCCATCCGCCAGTGTTCCGTCAGCACTTACGATCGTCACCGACACCAGACCGTTATTTGCCGGATGACCGGTCGATGGGTCGATGATGTGATGATATTTCATGCCGTCCTGTTCGAAATACCGCTCATAGCCGCCAGAAGTAATAACTGCCCGGTCGGCCGTCGAGAGAATGCCGAGATAATCATCCTCCGCTTCCGGACTCTGCACGGCAACACGCCATTTGCTGCCATCCGTTTTCGTGCCGACAACCTGAACGTTTCCACCGAGGTTGATGAGCCCGCTCGTCACACCGCATTCCCGGTAAATATCCGCAATTCTGCCGGATGTATAACCCTTTGCGATTCCGCCGAAGTCGATTTTCATGCCGTCCTTGGCAAAGCTGATCGATGCGCTGTCCTTGTCGTAAAGAATGTCATTGGCATCGGTCAGCGGAAGGAGGCTTTCGATCGTCTCATCCGAAGGAATCGTATAATTTCCGGTTGTAAAACCCCAGGCGTCCATGATCGGATAAATTGCGATGTCGAAAACGCCGTTTGTGCTGTCATACAGATCCAGCGAGCGTTCCAGCAGACAGGTGGTATCCTCCGATAAGGTTCCGCCGCCGTTTGCATTGATCTGCGCTACTTCACTCGTCTCCTCTCCGGTCGACAGAAGTGCATCCAGCCGCTCAATCTCCTGCTGCGCCTGATCCACCGCCGTTTCTGCATTCGGACCATAGGCAGTGACCGTCATGTACGTATCCATCGCAAAAATATCTCGGCTGCTCGATGCATCTGCGGCATCGGAAGAAGCTGTGGATGATGCGGATTTCTGCGTGGAATTCTCTTCCGAAGCGTCAGAACTGCTCGAAGACTCCGAAACAGACGCCGGCTGTGTCTGACTTTCACTGCTCTCCGGCTGCGCTGCTGTCCCCGCACCGGAACATCCGCCGACCGTCATCACCATGGCAAGACAAAATGCTGCAACAATTTTCTTTTTCATAAATAAAACTCCATTTTTTCTTGTGTTAGGAAATTCTAACTTTGGTATTATAACATTAACTCGTAACTTACGCTATGAATTACTTGATAAAAGTTTTTCAATTAGCGTTCTGCATCTGATAAATTTTCTCATTTTATGTACTCTAAATCAAGTGGATTTTACTGGAATTCAAGCACCGATATACAAAAAGCCCCCACAGCCGCATTACTGCGGCCGCGGGGGCTTTTAGAAATAACATTTTCAGAAATTACATATGATCATGGCAGGTACGTGCAATTACGTCCATCTGCTGCTCTTTTGTCAGGTCGATGAATTTAACTGCATAGCCGGATACACGGATTGTGAAGTTTGCATACTCCGGTTTCTCCGGGTGCTCCATTGCGTCGATCAGTTTTTCGGTTCCGAATACGTTTACGTTCAGGTGATGTGCACCCTGCTCGAAGTATCCGTCCAGAACGTGTACCAGGTTCTCGGTACGCTCTTCGTCGTTGTGGCCGAGTGCGCCCGGGTTGATGGTCTGGGTGTTGGAGATTCCGTCCAGAGCATCCTCGTACGGCAGTTTTGCTACAGAGTTCAGGGAAGCAAGAAGTCCGCTCTTCTCTGCGCCGTAAGACGGGTTAGCTCCTGGAGACAGAGGCTCACCGGCTTTTCTTCCGTCCGGCAGAGAACCAGTTGCTTTACCATATACAACGTTGGAAGTAATGGTAAGGATAGAGGTAGTCGGCTCAGAATCACGATAGGTATGGCAGTATTTCAGTTTGTCCATGAAGGTACGAAGCAGCCATACAGCGATCTCGTCTGCTCTGTCATCGTCGTTGCCGTATCTTGGGAAGTCGCCGGTTGTCTCGAAGTCAACAGCCATTCCTTCTTCGTCACGGATAACTTTAACTTTAGCGTATTTGATTGCACTTAAGGAGTCTACTACATGAGAGAATCCTGCGATACCGGTTGCGAAGGTACGTCTTACATCGGTGTCGATCAGAGCCATCTCTGCTGCTTCATAGTAGTATTTGTCATGCATGTAATGGATCATGTTCAGAGTTCCAACGTACAGATGAGCCAGCCAGTCCATCATAACGTCGTATTTCTTCATAACCTCATCATAGTCCAGATACTCGCTGGTGATCGGCTGATATTCCGGAGCAACCTGCTGTTTTGTCTTCTCATCTTTACCGCCGTTGATAGCGTACAGAAGGCATTTTGCAAGGTTTGCACGAGCGCCGAAGAACTGGATCTCCTTACCGGTCTCGGTAGCAGATACACAGCAGCAGATGGAGTAATCATCGCCCCATACCGGACGCATTACATCATCGTTCTCATACTGGATGGAGCTTGTCTGTACAGAAATATGAGCTGCATATTTCTTGAAAGCTTCCGGAAGATTCTCAGAGTACAGAACAGTAAGGTTCGGCTCTGGGGACGGTCCCATGTTTTCCAGTGTGTGCAGGAAACGGAAATCGTTCTTTGTAACGATAGAACGTCCATCAATACCCATACCAGCAACTTCCAGAGTAGCCCATACCGGGTCACCGGAGAACAGCTGATTGTAGGACGGGATTCTTGCGAATTTAACCATACGGAATTTCATTACCAGATGGTCGATCAGCTCCTGAGCCTCTTTCTCGGTCAGGATTCCTTTTTCGATATCTCTTTCGATGTAGATATCAAGGAAAGTAGATACACGGCCAACGCTCATTGCAGCACCGTTCTGAGTTTTGATAGCTGCAAGGTATCCGAAGTACAGCCACTGAACAGCTTCTCTTGCGTTCTTAGCCGGCTCGGAAATGTCATAGCCATAGGACTGTGCCATAACTTTCATATCCTGCAGTGCTCTGACCTGGTCAGCGATCTCTTCTCTTAACTGGAAGTCACCACGACGCATTCCCTGACGATTTGTTGCAGCGAAGTCTGCTTTTTTACGCTCGATCAGGTAATCAATACCGTACAGAGCAACACGACGGTAGTCGCCTACGATACGGCCACGGCCATAGGTATCCGGCAGACCGGTCAGGATTTTATTATGACGGGCTTTCAGCATCTCTGGTGTGTAGATGTCGAATACACCCTGGTTATGTGTTTTGTGATATTTCGTGAAAATTTCATGAAGCTTCTCGCTTGGTTTGTAGCCGTAAGTCTCGCAGGACTGCTCAGCCATTTTAATTCCACCATACGGCATAAATGCACGTTTCAGCGGTTTGTCTGTCTGAAGACCAACTACCTGCTCCAGATCTTTCATGCTGTCATCGATATATGCTGCGCCGTAAGCTGTGATTCCGCTTACAACGTCTGTCTCCATATCCAGAACGCCGCCTTTTGCACGCTCTTCTTTCTGGAGTTCCTGTAATTTGCCCCACAGACGGTCTGTAGCCTCTGTTGGTCCCTCCAGGAATTTCTCATCTCCGTCATATGGAGTATAGTTGTTCTGAATAAAGTCACGTACGTCGATGCCTTCTTTCCAGAGTCTTCCGGTAAAGCCATCCCACTGTTCAAATTCTCTCATTTGATTTGTTCCTTTCTGGTGTTATTTTGTTTCGTCACGCTCCGGCATCTTCTTTGCACCGGGCATGAACACCTCCGCATGCATAATATAACAAATCTCTGCTTTCCGCGCAAGATATGCACTTGAAAAAATACAAGGAAAACCACAAAATCTTGTATTTTTATAAGAACAAAATCTACATGTGGCGCTTTTCTTTTATGCCCCGTATCCGATTTCATATATCTGCTCTGCAAAGTCACAAATAACATATGTTCCATCGGAAAATTCACTCTTCTGTACGCTTCCGTCCGCCGTCATACACTCGTGACGTACCAGTTCCAGGAGTGCCGTTTTTTCATGCAGCTCCGTTACAACGCGGCATCTTTCTGTCATCTCTTCCAGACTGATTTTCTCCCCGTCAAATGCACCATCTGTATTCGGATATGCGCCGTCCCGTACAAGATACGGTGCACCGCCTGCAAGAAGCGCATACAGCATATAGTCCTCGTCTTTTGAAACACGGTCCATCATCCACGGCTCGATTACGCAGTCATGATACACAAGATTAAAGAGCGGCACCGGGATTCCTTTTTTCGGTGTCTCTGCCGGGCGCAGCATAAAGTCGTACGGCGCATAATGGCAGAATACCAGATACGGAACCGCCCAGTCGCTGACCTCCTCGGAACTTGAGAGAATCCCCTGTGAGAGCAGCCAGGCGAAGCAGTTTCCGCGGTACGTATAGCAGTCTCTTCTCGTCATCACATGCTCCGGATTTGCGCACTCGTCGCCCTCGTTGCACGTAAACACATCGAGGTATGCACCGTCAAGCCGGATTCCATTTTTCTTCAGTTCGGCAAAATTCCGTTTCACATAGAACGGTGCCTGCGTTGCACAGAGATAGCTCTGCGGTCCGCCCGCCCAGTAACTGTGTCCCGGTATCGTTCCGTCCGGAAGGCGGCAGGCATAATTTTCATCGTAGCTCGGCGCTGCATGGTAATAATCGCGGTACTGGTCGTGAATACCGAATTTGTAGCCGAAATCATGCATCGTATCGACAAGCGATTTCATGCCTTCCCATCCGCCGGCCGCTTGGCATGCCGGTGTGTAGTCCGGATGCTGGTTGTCATACCCCGGTTCTGCCCAGCCGTCCAGATGAAGATAGACTTTCTCTACGCCGAGATCATGAATTTCGCGGATCTGCTGCTCGCGCACGGAAAACGGCACTACGCGGTTATTTTTCTCCGGATTCTTCGGATCGAAAAAGCCGGACTCCGGCTGCACAACCGTCTTGATTCCCGTATGAACAAAACACGTTCCCACAAGATCGTGAATGGACGGATTCTGTACTGCCTTTTCTTTCAAAGTGCGCAGATGGCCCTGTTCCCGTATATACTGGCGGTACGTTTTGCAGAGGTCGTTATAATCGCAGTCATTTAAAAACGTATAACGGAATACGCGGCGGTAATTCATTGTTCCAAGGCTCGGCTCCAGCCATGCCCCCACGCTGGTATATGGGCCGCCTGCCGGGTGCTCTGCCTGATAACCAGCGTTCCACGGTGTTGTACAGATCGCTGTATAGCCGCATCTTTCCTTCACCTGGCCGAACCACGGCATATAGCCGCCGGAGGTCTCAAATCTGCCGTCAAACGAAAGCTTTCCAAGTTCCGTCTTCCAGGTATTCGGAATCAGAAGTCCCTGTCCCTCGGTAAGGAGTGTATACCAGTCATCGCGCCCGTTTGTAAACTCCATTGCCGTCGGCCACAGCACCTTTACCGGATGCAGTCCCTCCTCGCAGAGCGGAATCCACTCCATCCAGAGTGTTTCATCCACAGCTTCGATCCAGATAATCGTCTCGAAGGCATACGGTGTTCCCGCAAATCCCGCATAATGGCTCCGGATGCCGCATCCGACGCCGAAGGAATAGACCTCATGGGAAATCTCCTCTGCATCCAGGAAACGGTATGTTTCCTCTGCAAAAATCAGTTCCGGTGTCTTTTTCGGATCCGTATTCCAGACAACGCCGTCTTTTTCGATCCTAAGTCCCAGCGTCTCTTCATCGAGCATCACAGCAAGCGATCCGCTTTCTATTTTTTTCATCGTGTGATATTCCCCTTTTTCTTTATCATATGCGTTCCAAACACCAGAAAGGCGCAGAGAACCCGTCCGCCTTTCTCTGCACGGTTCCGGATTTTCTGCGCCTTTTTCCACCTAACTTACATAATCTCTTCTTTTTCTACGACTTTACCGTCTCTCCAGATTCTCTCCAGATCGTAGAACAGGCGGTTCTCCTCATCAAAGATGTGGATGACAACATCGCCGTAGTCCATCAGAATCCAGTTTGCGGTCTGATAGCCTTCGATCTGTTTTGGATGTACGCCGGCTTTTCCGAGTACCTCCTCTACGTTGTCTGCCATCGCCTGTACCTGGTTGCGGTTGCTTCCGCTGGCGATCATGAAATAATCTGCCAGAGTCGAAACATGGGTAATGTCCAGAATGCGGACATCCATTGCTTTTTTATCTTCCAGTGCTTCCAGTGCAAGTTTTGCAGTCTGTTTTGCTTCGCTCATTTATGCTTCCTCCTTTGCCGTCCGTTCCCGGTGCAGTGCTTCATAGAACTGATATGCCTGCTCCGTCATCGGATCCATCGTCTTCGGGTTTTCCGACAGATACGCCATACTGTCTTTTAAAATTTCATACATGCATTCGTCGATATCGGTGAATGCCAGCTTCCGAAGGCGGGTAAGGTGCGGTGCCTTGTTTCGTGCCGGTTCGATATAATCTGCGATATAGATGATCTTCTCCAGCAATGTCATATCTTCTTTTCCTGTCGTATGCCAGGTGATGGCACTTAAGATCTCCGGATCTTCCACCTTATACTTGTCCTTCGCCAGAAATGCACCGAGCTTAGCATGGATCAAAAACGGATTGTTCCGCTCAAACTCAGTGATTTCAATCTTATTTTTCTCACACATGGTGATTTTTTTCTTATTCGGAATGCATTTTGCACAGTCGTGAAGCAGTCCCGCGACACGGGCTTTTTCGAGATCCTCGCCCCATACCATCGCCATGGATGCTGCGGTAAACATCACACCGAGCGTGTGATGATAGCGGTCTTCATCGACTTCCTTCTGGAGTTTTTTGTCCAGTTTCCATAAATCGTACTGTTCCATCCTGCTCTTCCTCTAATCCTGATAGATTTTCTGCTCCTGAATGTAGGAAATCACAGAATCCGGCAGATAGTATTTCGCGGATTTTCCTTCCCGGATCCATTCCCGCAGTTCGTGGGAAGAAACATCCAGATTCGGTGTGTCGAGTTTCAGAAAGGTACCGTGAAGTTTTTTTGCATTTCGTTCCATACAGGCCAGAAGCTCTTTCTCTTTTGCCCGATCCCTGGTCGCCACAAGGATCTTTGCCGCGGCGCAGATCCGCTCTGGATTTTTCCACTCATCAAAATAGAACAGGGAATCCGCTCCAATGATAAAGTAAAACTCCGCGCCCGGATGTTCCTTCCGCATCGCCTCAAGCGTCCGATAACTGTAGGTATAGCCCTCATCTTCCATCTCTTTGGTGCAGAGCACAAAATGCGGATTGGATGCGATGGCACGGCGCACCATCTCGACACGCTGTGCATCCTTTGCCTGTCCCGCCCGGTTCCGCTTATGTGGCGGATTTCCGGCCGGAAGGAACCAGACTTCATCAAGCCCGAACTGTTCGTACGCCGCCTCGCCAAGGATCAGATGACCGATATGAATGGGATCGAAAGTGCCTCCCATAATGCCAATTTTTCTGTTTGTCTTTTCCATACGTTTTCCTCAAAAAGCGCCGGAACTGCAGCGGTATGCTCCGGTCCCGGCGGTTCTTTCCTGCGGATTATTTCGGAAGCTGAATTTTCTTTTTCTCTTTTTTGCCCTCTTTGTACAGCACGATCTTTTTGCCGATCACCTGTACGACCTGGGAATTGGTGCGTTCTGCCAGAACTTCTGCGATCTCTCTTGGATCATCGATGCAGTTCTGCAGTACATTGATTTTAATCAGTTCTCTCGCCTCAAGTGCCTCTGCTACAGCAGCGGTATGCTCCGGCGTGATGCTGCTTTTTCCTACCTGCAGGATCGGTTCCATGGTCATGGCAAGGCCTTTCAGGTATGCTCTCTGCTTGCTGGTCATACGTCTCCTCCTTCGTTATTTATTCGTTCTATTTATAATAATCAAATTCAAATCCATACATCTTGACGGTATCGCCTTCCTGGATGCCGGCCTGCTCGAGTTCGTCTAAGATACCGGTATCTTTTAAGAACCGCTGGAAGAAAGCAAAACCTTTCTCGGAATCCAGATTGGTGTAGCCGAGCATTTTTTCGATCTTCGGTCCCTCGATGATAAAGCGGTGCTCGTCCTCCGGGTCCTGCTCGACGGTGTACGGCAGGTTCTCGGCAAGAAGCATATCCTCCGGGAAGAATTCCTGTTCGAAGACCATACGCTCTTTCGGAAGCTCATCGAGTTTTTTCTGTACGGCATATAAAAGCTCTTTTAAGCCTTTTCCGCTGACGGCAGAAATCGGATAAACCGGGATGCCTTTCGGCTCGAACTCTTTTTTCAGACGTTCCACCGGATCCTCTTCGCCCTCTTCTACATAGATCGCATCGGTCTTATTGGCCGCGATGATCTGCGGGCGTTTTGCGATCTCCGGGTTATAGGCTTCGAGCTCTTTGTTGATCTTGTTGATATCATCCACCGGATCTCTTCCCTCGGTCGATGCAACGTCTACTACATGGATCATCACGCGGGTTCTTTCGATGTGGCGCAGGAATTCATGGCCGAGGCCGACTCCTTCCGATGCACCCTCGATCAGTCCCGGGATATCTGCGATAACAAATCCGCTGCAGCCCTCAAGGTCTACGACACCGAGGTTCGGGGAAAGCGTGGTAAAGTGATAATTTGCAATTTTCGGTTCTGCATTTGTCACGCGGGAAAGCAGGGTCGATTTTCCAACGTTCGGGAAGCCGACGAGTCCGACGTCCGCGATGACTTTCAGTTCCATTCTTACTTCCAGCTCCTGTGCCGGCTGGCCTGGCTGGGCGTATTTCGGAACCTGCATGGTAGCGGTTGCGTAATGCATATTTCCGTTTCCGCCTTTTCCGCCTTTTAATACAACCTGACGGCGGTTTTCACCGGACATATCTGCGATGACTTTTCCGCTCGCAGCGTCCATAATGACGGTTCCTTCCGGTACTTTCAGGACAATATCTGCGCCGTTTCCGCCATGGCATCTGCGTTTTCCGCCCGGCTCGCCGTCGGTAGCAGAAAACTTTCTTCTGTGGCGGTAATCAACCAGTGTATTCAGTCCTTCGTCAACTTCAAAAATAACGTCTCCGCCTTTGCCGCCATCGCCGCCGTCCGGCCCGCCGTTCGGTACAAAAAGCTCTCTGCGGAAACTGACATGTCCGTCTCCGCCCTTACCGGAGCGGATCAGAATTTTTGCTCTGTCTGCAAACATGGTATTCTCCTGTCTTGTTTTATCTAAATCCAAATCGGTCTGTTGGACCTTTAATTATTATTAACAAAAACGGCTTCAAACCTCTTAAGATTTGAAGCCGCACCTTTGTCTTACTCTTCTGTTGCTACCGGATATACGGAAACCTGTTTTTTGTCACGTCCTTTTCTTTCGAAAGCTACGCGTCCGTCAACCATAGCGAATAAGGTATCGTCTTTTCCGATTCCTACGTTCACGCCTGGATGAATCTTGGTTCCACGCTGTCTGTAAAGAATGTTTCCAGCCTTTACAACCTGTCCGTCAGCTCTTTTTGCTCCTAATCTCTTGGACTCGGAATCTCTACCGTTCTTGGTAGAACCAACTCCTTTTTTATGAGCGAAAATCTGAAGGTTCATATTTAACATGGTATTACACCTCCTTGAATGCGATCTCTAAGTATTGTGCTCCATAATCGCGGCGGATACTTTCGAGGCCCAGCAAAAGTGATTTTACAAGAAGTGCGGTACTTTCAGAATACCCATTCGGGAATGAAAAATACACGTATCCATCTCCAGCCTCACTTATAATCAGATCCTCTGTCAATGTTTCCACGGAATTTACGGTGTTTACAATCAATGCGGAGACAGCGGCACAGATGATATCCTGCCCTTCCTCTGCATAGCCTGCATGACCGTTTGACTCCACGGAGATGTACTCGCCGTCAGACTCTGTTACGGTTATACAAATCATAAGACTTAAGCGTTGATTTTTTCAATCTTCACTTCAGTGTACTGCTGTCTGTGACCGTTTTTCTTATGATAACCAGTTTTTCTCTTATACTTGTAAACGATAACTTTTTTGCCTTTACCGTTTCCAACTACAGATGCGGTTACGGATGCATTTTTAACGTCCTCGCCAACTTTCAGTCCGTCATTGCTTACTGCAAGTACCTGATCAAAAGTTACGGTTTCTCCAGCTTCAACGCCAAGTTTCTCTACTCGGATAACATCGCCTTCAGCTACCTTGTACTGTTTACCACCTGTTGCAATAATTGCGTACATATGGCACCTCCCTATCAATTACTCGCCAGATTCGGTGGTCTTTCGACTCTTTTACCTCTCTGTGCGGCATACTTCTACAATATATCATCACGTCTGCTGTTTGTCAATAGTATTTTTCAGGAAATTGCAGATTTTTTTTCGCATGCAATTGCCAGTGCGCCAGGTCCGATGTGGCAGGCAACGCTTAAGGACAGCGGATGCGCATCGACTTCAAAATCCGGGAAGGCTTCTTTTACTTCGACAATCCATCCATCGATTACTTCTTTGTCGTTTGCGGTATAGGCAATGTGAAGTCCCATGATGCCGGCTGCACGCTCTTTTGCGAAGCGTTTGTCCATATCTTTTTTCATAGCCTTGATCATGGCTTTCTTTGCCTGTTTCACACCGCGCGCTTTTTCAAACGCGTCAAGCTTCTCTCCCTGGATCGTCAGCACCGGTTTGATATTTAAAACGGTTCCGATCATGGCTGCTGCCGGCGTAACGCGGCCGCCTTTTTTCAGGTATTTTAACGTATCTACCATAATATAGATACTTGCATCCAGCGCATCCTCTTCCAGAATTGCTTTGATGTCTTTTGCTGCCACGCCGCGGTTTGCCATTTTCTTTGCATCCAGAACGGACTGCTGCTGCGTAACGGAGATTCTCTGGTTGTTGACAACCTGCACTTTTCCTTCGTAGTCCTCGGACAGCACGGTCGCTGTATCACAGGAGGCGGAAAGGCCGCTTGACATCGGAATGTAAACAATGTCATCGTACTCTTCGAGAATTTTGTTCCAGAAATCCATCAGATCTCCCGGAGACGGCTGAGATGTGGAAACAGCCGCATCCTCTGCCAGAATCTCGTAAAACTGTTCCTGTGTCAGGTCGATATCCTCAAACTGGATTTTTCCGCGCATGAAGAAAGGCATCGGAAGGACAAAAACGCCCAGCTCTTTCGCCTGACTCTGTGTAATACCGCTGTTGCTGTCGGTAGCAATAGCTGTTCTTGCCATAGTTCTTATTCCTGCTGTCTCTTTTTCAGAGAAACAGCTTTTCCTTTCTGTAATATCGTGTAACGCCTGATTTGCTGTTATTCTATCATAAATCGTACCTGTTTTCTACCCGGCTTGGACATTTCTGCAAAATTGCCCAAACTGCTTTTGATTCTTTTTACATCATACCAATACCAAGGAAAAACAGTCCGCCAAGGATCAGCAGAATGGTCGGAATTACAATTTTTGCAATGGTCTTTTTTCTTCTCTCCTTCGGGAAAAATCCTTCGCTTTTTGTCTGCTGATACATCAGAAGACGGCTTCCCATATAAAGACCGATCGGCATCAGCGCCGCTTCGATCAGATACATGCCGATGTACGTTTCCGTTGCGTATCCGCTGCCTGCTGCTGCGTTCCCCTGCGAGAACATATAGAGGAAGCTTGCCGCAATGCTCGCCACAATCGTCGATGCGTTGTGGACGAAATGGAACAGCGAGCTGTAAAACATGTTGTCGGTCTTCATCCGCACATACGAGAGAACGATTCCCATCATCATCATCGGAAGAAAACGGACGATGCTCATGTGGAAAGCGCCAAAATAAACGCCCATCAGAAGCAGCATCACCCATTTCTTTTTGATTCCGCGCAGACTGTACTGCAGAAGACCGCGGTGCAGTGCTTCTTCACAGATGGCCGGTGTCAGCGCAACGACAAGCAGCTCGCCGAAATAGGAAAGGCCCGCCATACTGCTGTCCATGGATTCCGAGAGGCTTGCGTATTCCTGCGGGAAAATCCATTCCATCAGAAGGAAAAGGGCAAGCACACCGCGGTACGTCACATACCACATCAGAATGGTTCCGAGGATTCCGGCTCCATCCGGCTTTTTTAATGGGAACACTTCTTTTAACGGAATATGAAGTGCCCGTACGACGAGAATGGATCCGATCAGGAATACAATGATCTCGTCCAGCGCATTTCCATACATCCCGCCTGCAAGAACTAGCGGGATTCCGGCGAGATTAAAAAGAACCATCAGAAAGGCAAACACCAGCAGGCCCTGCCATGGTTTCAGTATCTTTTCTTTTTCCGCCGGATGCGGCCGTTTTGCCGGCGTCTGGTTTCGAAAGGGTTCGTAAAGATATGGGGTATCATTTTCATTGAGGTGAATCGGTTTCTTTTGTGGTTCCATATTCATTCCTCCTTTGTAAGGTTACCGTCATTTCATCTGTTCTGCCAGCGGCCGGCGGATTTTCTTTCTCGTCAGTTCCACGAGATGAAGCGCCGTCATATCCACAACTTTGGTCGGAACGGGATCTTCCCGCACAAGACCCTGCAGGAAGCCGAGAAGGCGCTCCTCCTGCTCTTTTTCCGGCATGTTGATAAAGTCAACCAGGATCAGACCGGAAATCCCGCGCAGGCGGATCTGGCGGGCGATTTCGCGGGCTGCCTCCTGGTTGACGCTGTACAGAAACGTATTTTTACGTCCGCCGAGCTGCTTTCCGCTGTTCACATCAATCGCGGTCAGCGCTTCGGTCGGTTCGATCACGAGGAATCCGCCGGAAGGCAGATCCACACGTTTGTCGAGTGCCTGTTTTACGTGATTTTCGAGATTTTCTTTCTTGGTCAGTGTGGTAAGCTGATCCTCATACCAGGTCAGGCGGCAGTCGTGAAAATCATGGCGCTCCAGATATTCTCTGCAGATCTCATACGTTTCTCTGTCGTCTGTCACAAGTTCTGAAACCGACGGTGCATACCGTTTGACGAGCTCTGGCACGGCATTCGATGCCCGATACAGGCAGGAGTACAGGCTCCGCATCGTTCCATATTGGACAATCCGCGCGAGTTTTTCGGACAGCTCGAGATATTCCTGCCGGATCTCTTCTTCCGAAGCATCAGCGGATGCGGTGCGGAAGATCACGCCAAACGGAAGGCTTCCGCCGGAAAGCTCTGGAAAGATCCGGCTTCCCAGTTCTTTTAACCGTTTTTTCTGCTCCGGCAGAAGGCGTCCTGAGCATGAGATTTCCGGCTTTCCATAATAGAGCGCCAGGGCACTTCCCGAAAGAGAAAGTTCTGCTGTCGCCGACGGAAGCTTCGTTTTCTGCGCTTCCCGCTGGATCTGCACGACAATTTCATCCCCGACATGCAGTTCCGTTCCCGGTGTTTTTTTCAGAAGATACCCTTCTTTTACACGGGACAGATCAAGAAAACAGCTCTGCTGCTCCGCAAACGAGACAAATGCCCCGCGGATCCCGGGCGCCAGTTTTTCCACCCGGCCGACATAGATATTGCCAAGCAGCGTTTCCTTCTCCCTGCAGAGGGCCGTCAGTTCGACCGGTCTTTCTCCTTCCGTCAGCGTGTGTACCAGGTAATCTTTTCCCTCCCACGGCAGATGGGCAATGACAATTCGTTTACTCAACTTCTTCTCCTAACGCTTCCAGCGGAACCAGCTTTCGCTCTTCTTCCGTTCCGATGTCTGCGTAAACTTCCTCGCGCAGAATCGTGCATGCAAACGGCGGAAGTTCAACCCCGCACCATTTGCAGAACGCTTCCATCACGAGCTCCGGTTTCAGGTTCGAAACACTTCCGGTGGAGAGCTGCATCCAGACACCGCTTTTCTTTACTTTCATATCGTAAATCCACGGGCGGATATCGGTCAGCTTTTCGCTTCGTTTTGTCTTTCGCATGATCTCAATCTGCGGAAGTGCGAAAAACTCCGGCACTTTCGTTTCCAGATCGATCTCCGGCATTTTTCCCTCACGGAACTGCACGAGATAATCGGCTCCTGCCACGAGAGACATTGCCTTGCTTGCTTTTCCATCCGGCACATGGCGGGCGGAAATGACTTCCATTCCCTCAACCATCGTCGCATTCAGACGTTTTACAATCTCGTCGGTTTTCATATCTTCTGCGAGCACCATATCGAAATATTCACCGGTGCTGCTGATGCCGACACCGAGCGGAGAAGCAAACGACAGCAGCATGTGCGGGCTGAAGCCTTCGGAATAAGCGATCGGAAGTTCTGCACGGCGGATTGCTTTCTGGAAGTAACGCATCACATCCAGATGACCCACAAATTTCATCACACCTGTTTTGGCAAACTTAATTCTGATTTTCATAGCAGACACCTCCTCCGAATGATTTTGCTCCGCAGCCGGAACACTGCATCTTACAGTTCGGGGTAACGGTTTCTTTCTGTGCCCGCTCCCATTCGCGGATCAGGAATTTTTTCGTCACGCCGATATCAAGGAAATCCCACGGAAGGATCTCATCGGTGCTGCGCTTACGGCAGGCATAGAACGAAACGTCAATGCCGGTCTCTGCAAACGCTTCTTCCCAGGCATCTTTCCGGAAATACTCGGACCAGGCATCGAAAATAGCACCTTTTCGGTACGCTTTTTCGATAACTTCGGCACATTTCCGATCGCCGCGTGCAAGGAATCCCTCCAGAAGGGAAATATCTGCCTCATGATAAATGTAACGGATGCTCTTCTGATTCAGCTGTGCGCGGACCTCTGCCTTTACAATCGCCGCTTTGTCAAGAAACTCCCTCTCCGTGTTCATCGGTGCCCACTGGAACGGGGTGAACGGCTTTGGAATAAAGAACGAGGAGCTTGCCGTAATCTGGCATTTTCCGTTTCTCTGATCTTTCGGAATCTCATAGTAACGCTCTGCGATCTTTTCCGCCAGATGCGCAATTCCTTTGATATCATCCTCGGTCTCGGTCGGAAGGCCCAGCATGAAGTACAGTTTTACTTTATTCCAGCCGCCCTCAAACGCTTTTCCGGCTCCGTCGAGAATGACTTCCTCGGTCAGACCTTTATTAATAACATTCCGCATCCGCTGGCTTCCCGCCTCCGGTGCGAAGGTCAGGCTGCTCTTTTTGATATCCTGTACCTTGCTCATAACATCAAGGGAAAATGCGTCGATTCGAAGAGATGGAAGGGAAATATTGACACCTTTTTCCGGGCAGCTGTCGATCAGATAGTTGACAAGCTCCGGAAGATGGCTGTAATCACTCGAGCTCAAAGAACTCAACGAAATCTCATCGTGGCCGGTATTGCGCAGCATATGGGTCGCAAGTTCTTTTAACTTCTCCACATCGCGCTCTCTTGTCGGACGGTACACCATACCCGCCTGGCAGAAACGGCAGCCGCGGATACAGCCGCGCTGGATCTCCAGAACGACACGGTCCTGTGTTGCCTTGATAAACGGCACGACCGGTTTCTCCGGATACGTTGCCTCGGTCATATCCATGACAAGCTGTTTTTTGATCTTTTCCGGCGCTTCCGGGATGGACGGCGTAAAGGCTGCAACGGTTCCATCCTCGTGGTACGTTACTTCATAGAACTGCGGTACGTAAATGCCCGGGATCTGGCATGCCTTTTTCAGAAAATCCAGACGGGTTCCGCCGTTCTTTTTATTTTCCAGATACGTGTCGAAAAGCTGGTCGTACACAACCTCACCCTCTCCGATGTAAAACAGATCGAAGAACGGAGCGATCGGCTCCGGGTTGTACGTACACGGGCCGCCGCCGATGACGATCGGGTCCTCGTCGGTACGCTCCACCGCATGCAGCGGGATTCCGGCAAGGTCGAGCGCCTGCAGAACGTTCGTATAACACATCTCATACTGCAGGGTGATAAACAGGAAATCCTCGTTTTTCACCGGCTCCTGGGATTCCAGGCCGAACAGCGGAATGTTCTGTTCCCGCATCACGCGGTCCAGATCCGGCCATGGGGAATAGACACGCTCACACCACATGTCCTCGCGTTTGTTGAACATATCGTACAGGATCTGGATGCCAAGGTGGGACATACCGATCTCATACACATCCGGGAACAGGAATGCGCCGCGCAGGGCTACTTTCTCTTTGTCTTTTACGACACTGTTGAATTCATTTCCAATGTATCGCGCAGGCTGCTCAATCTGGAGCAGCACTTCTTCTGGCAATGCTAATTTTCTCATGCAATTCTCTCACTTGTTCTTATTTTTATTTGTCCAGATATGCCGCAAGCAGTTCCAGCGTATTCTTCACGCCGTCCACATGGCTTCTCTCATATCCATGGGATGCGTACACACCGGCGCCGATCAGGGCATGGCGTGCGTCTGCGCCGCCGCGGAGCGTTGCCTCCACGTCAGAGCCGTAGTGCGGGTAAACATCCGCCGCATAGTCGATTCCGTTTGCTTTTGCTGCCGCAATCAGCTCACCGGTAAAATCGTAGCTGTAAGGGCCGCCGCTGTCTTTGACGCAGATGGATACCTGATGCTCTTTACACTCCAGTCCGTCGCCGACACAGCCCATATCAACAGAAAGAATATCTGTCACGCCCTCCGGAACGGAAGCAGATCCGCCGTGGCCGACCTCTTCGTATACGGTAATGTGCTGGTAAACCGGGCGGGACGGTGTGACATTTTCTTCTTTTAAATACTTCGCATAGCCGAGCAGGATTGCAACGCTCAGTTTATCATCGAGGAAACGGCTCTTGATGTAGCCCTTCTCCGTGATGCGGGTTCTCGTCTCAAAGCAGACGATATCACCAGTCTCGATGCCGAGCGCTTTTGTCTCCTCTTTGGAGAAGACCATCTCATCCAGAACAACCTCCATATTGTCGTAGGTACGGTCCTGCTGGTCGTAGGAACCGTTGACATGGATCGACGGGTTGTTCATCTGGAAGCAGCCCTCGTACCGTTTTCCGTCTCTTGTGATGACAATGCAGTTTTCCGTCTCCGCATTGTTCGGATTCATACCGCCGAGCGCGGTGAGACGAAGACGGCCGTTTCCTTTCACTTCCGCTACCATGCCGCCGAGCGTATCGGTATGTGTCTCCACAAGGACACCGCCGTTTCCTTCACAGCCTTTGGCAAGCTGCACCAGAAGGCCGCCCTTTGTGGTGATCGCCGGCGCATAGCCCATCGCTTCGTACTCTGCTTTCAGCCATGCAACGGCATCTTTCGTGTAGCCGGTCGGGCTGTCGATGGAGAGCAGTTTTTTCAGTTTCTCTGTTATAAAATCAACATAAACCTTTGTATTTTTCATGTTTCTTCCTCCATTTTTGTTTCTGTTTTTTCTTCTTTTTTGAAACATTTTGAAACAGAAACTGCAGATTTTTTTCTTTCCGAAAAAAGATCCTGCCCTTCATCATACCACAGAAATAAATTGGATACAACCATCGGAAAACGGAAAAATGGAAATAAGGAAAATGTAACTGGACAAACTACCCTATGCCATGCTATGTTTGAAGAGGGGGATACATTATTAGCTGTTATTCAAAAAAAGTTTCTTCTATAATAAAATAAATGTCGCCTCAAATTCAAATAAAGGAGCAAAAAAATGGGCAAAAAAGAACAGGCATCGCAGCCTGCATTACAAACGTTAAAAGAATATGCTGTCATTACCGCAGCTGTTCTGATCATGGACATTGGAATTTATGTTTTTAAATTCCCCAATAATTTTTCTTTCGGCGGTGTATCCGGTATGGCTGTTGTCATCTGCCGGTTTCTTCCGTTCACTGCCTCACAGATCAACCTTTTTATCAACCTGCTGCTTCTGCTGGTTGGTTTTGCTGTGCTGGGGCGGAACTTCGGCGTCAAGACAGCCTACGTGACCGTGCTTTCCTCGGTTCTTCTGAACATTTTTGAAAAGCTGTTTCCGATGGCACATCCGCTTACCGATGAGATCATGCTGGAGCTCTGCTTTGCCATTATTCTTCCGGCACTGGCGGCAGCACTGCTGTTTTTTGAGAATGCCTCCGGCGGCGGCACGGACATCATCGCCATGATTATTAAAAAATATTCTACAATGAATATTTCCACTGCCCTGCTGGTGACCGACCTCATCGTTGTCATCCTTGCTTTCCTGATTTTCGATACCTTAACCGGACTTTGTTCGGTTCTCGGTCTGATGGCGAAAACACTGCTGATTGACAAAACGATTGAGCGGATGAAGCTGAATAAATTTTTTACGATTATCTCCAACAATCCGCAGCCGATCTGCGATTTCATCACAAAGGATCTCAATCACAGCGCAACCCTTTACGACGCCGTCGGCGCTTACTCCGACCAGCAGCGGACAGTCATTCTCACGGTTGTGGATGTCAAGCAGGCCGTCTATCTTCAGCGGTTTATTCATGATACCGAGCCGACCGCGTTTATTGCGATCACAAAGAGCAGCGAAATTATCGGAAAAGGCTTCATGAGTTATATCTGATCGATTCAAACCATATTTTTCATGCAAAAAATCCGAAGGTTTTTGACGCCTTCGGATTTCTTTGTATGTGCTTATTCTGTTTATTTCTCTTCTGCTTCTTCAGTATCTTCTGCCGGTGCTTCTACGTTGTGGGAAGCCATCAGACTTACGACAATGGATTCCGGATTGGTCTTTATGGTGATATCCGGGTCAGCGGCCAGGGACAGATCTTTGACGCGGATGACATCACCGATCTTCATCTCTCCGACATCGACCATTACCTGATCGACCAGGGATGCCGGGTATGCCATGTAGGCAACCTCGTTCAGATCCTCCTGCAGAACGCCTTCTGCGATCTTTTCATGGTTTACAAGGACAATCTCTGCAACGGAATGAACTTTCTCGTTGCTGACCAGTGCCTGGAACTCGATCGAATCGATCTGTCCGGCTACCGGGTTATAATCAACATTTTTGATCAGGACATCGTATGCGGTTCCGTCAACATCCAGCATAATCTGGCTGCCTTTGTGATCTGTCTTCAGCAGTTTCTCGACATCTCTTTTTACCATCTTAACTGGAATGGATTCTTTCATCTCTCTGCCGAATACATTGCCGACAACGTATCCTTCTCTTCTGAGTCTTTTTGCCTTTACATCCAAACTTCTCTTTTCAGCTTTTAAAGTATTCATTTACCTTTTCCTCCAAAAATCTGATTCTTAGCAGGCTTCTTATCTTGTGAAGGGTGTTAAGTTTGCTTTGCCTTGTGGCTATGAATAAGTTTCTTGGAACAGGATGTTTGGGAACATGCAAGGAAGAATTGGTTTCTTGTTGATTCCTTTTCTTTGTTCTAGGTGTAATATAATACCACAAACACAATTTGTCAACCCGGATTTTCCGATTTCACAGTTTCTTCACATTTTCAGCACGCTTCCTTATATTCCATCAGTTTCTGGCGTGCTGTGCGGTTCAGACTGCGCGGTACAGCAATCTCAATCGTCGCATAATGATCACCGTGCACGTTCGCATCTTTCATCGATACCATGCCCTTGCCGCGCAGACGGAGCTTACTGCCGGACTGTGTTCCTTCCTTGATTTTGCAGACCACATCTCCGTACAGTGTCGAGACACGCGCTTCACCGCCAAAGACTGCTGTTGTGTATGGAATCTGAATCGTCGTGTAGATGTCCATTCCGCGCCGTTCAAAGCCTTTCTTTTCTTCTACATTGACCTTCAAAAGCAGATCGCCGCGGCGGCCGTTTGATCCTGTATGGCCTTTGCCGCGCAGACGGATGCTCTTTCCGCTCTCGATACCGGCCGGGATTTTAACCAGCAGCGTATTGGTCGTTCCATCCGGGTTCCGCAGGGTAATCTGTTTTTCACAGCCCGATGCCGCTTCCTCCAGGCGGATCGAAACCTCAGCGTGCAGATCGAGATCATCTGCCATACCGCGGCCGGAAAATGCATCCTCAAACGGATGTCTGCTGCTTCCCGAACGCGTATACCGCTCGCTTCCGAATCCACGGCTTTTGCCATGAAACATCTGATCAAAGAAATCGCCGAACATATCGTCCGCGTTTCCTTCAAAGTGAAATTCGTGATAGCCGCCGTTGTTTCCGCTTCCGCCGAACGGGTTTCCATACGCACTGCCGTACGGATTTCCACCGCCCTGCTGGCTGTACGCGCCGGCTCCCTGGTCGAACGCCGCGAATCCGAACTGATCGTACATTTTCTTCTTTTCCGGATCGCTTAAGACAGAATACGCTTCTGTCACTTCCTTAAATTTCTTTTCCGCATCTGGATTTCCCGCATTCGTATCGGGATGATATTTTTTCGCCAGTTTCCGGTATGCACGTTTGATTTCTTTCTCGTCTGCATTCCGGCTGACGCCTAATACTTCATAATAATCTCTCTTTGTTTCCATCATCAGGCACCTCCAGTCAATCCTTTTCCTGATTTCCCAGGTGAACAATTCCTGGCTCTTTTTATCTGTTCTATTCGTACTATAACACGCATTTTTCACACTGTCAATTCTTTTCACGGAAGATTCAAAATTCCTATACGAATTGAAAAACCTGCCGTGCACTGTTACAATAAGAGATATACGATTCTCACGATTTTTTATGGAGGTACTTGATTGATGCATTCCATTTTCTGGTTCCGCACCCGACAGTGGGTGTTGAGCCGCGTTCTTCATCTGACAGAGCATAAGAAACAGACACTCCTTGCAGCACCGGATGCCGTTCTGCTGCTCCCCGCGTTATTCCGGAAACGCCGGATCTCCCGGATTCTCCTGGTGACTACCCCCGGCTTTGTCCGCCGCAGAACACTGACGTCTCTGCTGGATGGCTGTAAAAAAGAAAACATTTCCGTCACCATTTTCTCCAAAATCGCCCCGGATCCGCAGATTGAGAGCGTGGAACAGGGTTTCCGTCTTTATCAGCAGATTCAGGCGCAGGCTATCCTCGCCATCGGCGGCGGATCCGTTCTCGATGCAGCAAAGCTGATCGGTGCCCGCGTCTGCTGTCCGAAAAAGACGGTTCCTGCGATGCGGGGCCTCCTGAAAGTCCGTCGGAAACTTCCGCCGCTGTTTGCCGTGCCGACGACAGCCGGAACCGGTTCGGAGGCAACGGCGGCAGCTGTCATCACAGACTGTATCGACGGGAAACCATACAAATACGCCGTCAATGACCTCTGTCTGATCCCGGATACGGCAGTTCTCGATCCGCGTCTTACGATCAGCCTCCCGTCCTCTATGACCGCAGATACCGGTATGGATGCCCTGACCCATGCCATGGAAGCTTTTCTGAACCTCTTCGCCTCCCGCAGCGTGCAGAATGCATCCATCGAGGCAGTCTGCGAAAATTTCCATGCCCTGCCCGAAGTCTGGCGAGACGGCACCCATCTTGCTGCACGGCAGGAAATGCTTCATGCATCGTACCTGGCCGGTTTCGCTTTTACCAACAACTTTGTCGGCTACGTCCATGCCATCGCCCACGCCGTCGGCGCACTGTACCACATTCCGCATGGAAGAGCCAACGCGGTTCTGCTGCCTGCTGTTCTGCGCGAATACGGTTCCTGCATTGCGCCTAAACTTGCCGTTCTCGCCGATGCGCTTTCTCTCAGCGGAGATACCGTTTCTGAAAAGGCTGAGCGGATGATTGCAGCTATCGAGGCTATGCGCGATTCGTTTGACATTCCATCCACTCTGCCGCACCTTTCGCCGAATGATTACACAGAAATAGCACGCCGTGCTTTAAAAGAAGCAAATCCCACCTACCCTGTTCCGCAGATCTGGGATTCTGAAAAAATCTTTTCTGTGCTCCGCCGTGTACAATCCTAAAGCCGCTGTTTTCTCGAATTTAAATTTGACAGAAGGCAAAAAACATGGTAATTTATTAGAGATATCGCATAGAGGAGTGAATAAAATGAATAAAAGAACCATGAAAAAAATGGCCAAAGCGAAACAGCAGGCTGCAGAAGCTGCAAAAACAGCGGAAACCGTTGTAAAGACAGCGGCACCGGCAAAAGAAGTAAAACCAACGACTGAAAAAACCTTACATACAGAAGCAGCCGAAGGAAAAGCAGAAGCTGCAAAAGAGCCGAAAAAAGCAACCAAAAAAGAAACCGTTAAAAAAACAATAAAAAAGGAGACCACGGAAACCATGGCAGAAGCAACCAAAACCCCACGTAAAATGACAAAAGTATCTGATACCGTTCTTGAGATCTTCGAGACAAAAGTATCTATGAAAGACCTCGAAGCAGTCATCAAAAAAGAAGTAAAAGCAAACGGATTAAAAGGCGAGATCAAAATCTACCTGAACGCAGAGCAGAGAGCCGCTTACTACACCGTAGACGGACAGGGATCTGACGATTTCAAAGTAGATCTGACCACTCTTGCTGAATAATTTTTCTGTCAGCTGATCTATCAGAACAGACCAAAAGCGGCATGTCCGAAACAAAGTCTTCCGGATTTTGTTTCGGGCATGTTTTTTGCTGTCTGTTCCCAAACCTAAAAAACGACAAGGTATTTTTCTATGAAAACTGTAAACCATCTCGGAACCGACCCGATCGGAAAGCTGGTTCCCCGTATTGCTTTTCCGAGCATGCTGGCACAGTTCGTGAGTATTCTGTACAGCATTGTAGACCGTATGTACATCGGCCACATTGCCTCTGTCGGTGATCTGGCGCTCGCGGGTGTCGGCGTCTGCGGTCCCATTCTCACCATGATCGGCGCGTTCTCCTCCCTCATCGGGGTCGGCGGCGCACCGCTGCTCGGCATCCGGCTCGGAGAGAAAAATGAAAAAGAGGCATCCCGCATCCTGGCTAATGCGTTTCTGATGCTTGTTTCCCTGTCCCTCGTTCTGACAGCCGCGGCGCTTTTTTTAACCCGCCCGATGCTGATGGCATTCGGAGCCAGCACCGTTACGTATCCTTACGCCAGAGCCTATTTTATGATCTACGTTTCCGGCTCTGTGTTTGCGCTTTTATCGACCGGCCTGAACCAGTTTGTGATCTGCCAGGGCTTTGCCAGTGAGGGAATGAAATCTGTTCTGCTAGGCGCCGTCCTGAATCTGCTGCTGGACCCTGTGTTTATCTTCGTTCTGCATCTCGGCGTGCGCGGCGCGGCAATTGCAACCGTGCTCTCCCAGATCGCAAGCTGTCTGTATGTGCTGCATATTCTGTTCGGAAAGACGATTCCGATCCGCATCACCTTCGGCGGGTATTCATTTGCGATCACGAAACGCATTCTGAAAGTCGGTTTTACTCCGTTTCTAATCATTGCCATCGACAATGTGATGATCATTGCGATGAACGCCGTCCTGCAGCGGTATGCACCCGCCGGACAGGGAGACAGCTTCATCACCTGTGCAACGATCGTTCAGAGCTTTATGCTGATTATTACGATGCCGCTCGGCGGAATCAGCGGCGGAACGCAGTCAATCCTCGCATACAATTATGGAGCTGGAAATTCCAGGCGTATTCTTGAGGCACAGAAAACCATCATCGCACTCTGTGCCGGATTTACGACCTTGATGTTCCTCGTCTCCAATGCCGCCGGAACGCTGTTTGCGCAGCTTTTTACTTCCGATCCGCAGATCGTCTCGATGGTGGTCCGCGCGATCCATATTTCGACACTCTCAGTCATTCCGCTCGGCATTCAGTACGAGATTGTAGACGGCTTTACTGCAATGGGCTGCGTGCGCTATTCGTTTGCACTCTCTTTCTTCCGGAAATTCGTCTACTTTACCGCTCTGTTTCTTCTGCCGCGGTTCTTTGCACTGGAAAACATCTTCTACGTGGAACCTATTTCCGACCTGATCGGGCCGGTTGTCTCAATGATCGTTTACTGGACTTCGATTCAGAAGATTCTGAAACAGCGGGAAGAGGCGGTACGGCTGATGCACACAAAAAAAGCATAAAAAATCTCATATCAAAAAAGCTGTTCTTTTCCGCGGAGTTTTCAAAACTCTCACCAGAAAAGAACAGCTTTTTCTGCTTCTGTTAAAATGTCTTCGGCATCGGAACGGTTTCCTGTACTTTCAGACCGTATTTTGCTGCCAGCTGCAGTGCCTTCTGTTCCGTCTCCGGATTCCAGACGGCTTTCGGCGTATGGGCATCACAGCCGAAAACGGCGGTGTTTCCTTCTTCGCCGGCGATCTTCCAGAACTTCTCGTTCGGATACCATCTTTCTTCCATCAGACCAGGGAAATTGATCTCCAGCGGAATGTTTCTCTTTTTCACCTCACGGCAGAGTCTCCGGTATTCCCGGTCGAACACTGCTTCGTCGCCGTTGAATAAAAAGAGATCCGGGTGTGCCAGATACAGGTATTTTCCGGTATCAATGCCTGCCAGGCACTGGTCCACATACTGTTTCAGGTAGCTTCCGTCTGTTGTTCCATGGCCGCTGTAGAGAATCTTTTCGATCTCATTTCCCAGGCTGTGCTGGCCAAGCACAAAGTACTCAAACGGATAGTCCGACAAAAAATCAATCAGCTGCTCCCAGAATCTCGGGAAATACTCTGTTTCGAGTCCGAGATGGATTTCAATATCCTTGTCATACTCTTTTTTCAATGCCAGCACGGTGTCTACATAGCCTTCCACCTGATCGAGCCGCATCCGCATGCCGGAATCGTAGCCGTCCGGGAACGGATAAGGCGAATGGTCGGAAAAACCGAGAATTTTAAGGCCGCCCTCAATCGCGCGCTCCACATACTCCCGCTCCGTTCCGTCCGCATGGCGGCACCGCCATGTATGGGTATGGTAATTTGCAATCATGATCTGTAACCTTCTTTATTTTGTATCTTATTCTGCTGCTTCTTTGGAGATATCCGTTCCAAAATATTTTTCCGAAAGCTCTGTCAGTGTTCCGTCTTCTGCGAGCTCGCCAAGTGCTTTGTTGACTGCCTCAAGCAGCGTCTTGGTCTCATCGCCTTTTTTCATCGGAATACCGACTTTTGTGGATTCCGGATCGAGACATGCAATTTTGATCTCTGCATCCGGGTGTGCTTTCATATAATCGTAATACGTTACCTCTGCGTTCAGAGTTGCATCGATACGGCCGCTTAAGAGAAGCTCGAAAGTCTGCTCCAGATCGTCAACACCGGTAACGGCTGCGCCATATTTCTCGGCAACTTCTGCATACGTACTGGAAATGGTGTTCGCGGTGCTCTTTCCGTCGAGATCCTCCATGGACTGGATTTCATCGTTAGCAGAGTTTACGATAACAGCGGTGCGGTTGTATGCGTATGGGTCGGAAAAGCTGTATTTCTCAGCGCGCTCCTCTGTGATATCTACGCCGTTTACCATGATATCGTACCGGCCGGAATCGATTCCTGCAAGAAGGCCATCCCACTCACCCTCTACAAAGGTTGCTTTCACGCCGAGTTTCTCTGCGATCTGCTGTGCTACTTCTACGTCATAGCCGACCAGGTTGTCGTCCTCATCGTGATACGTCCACGGTGCCCAGGTTCCTTCCATTGCCACAACGATCTCACCCTTGCTCTGGATCTGCTCTAAAAGATCCCCAGACGCACTTGCGGAAGATGCTGATGAAGAGGAAGAATCACTGCTGTTATCTGCCGTGCTGTTTCCGCATCCGGTCAGTAAAAAGGATGATGTCAGGATACCTGCCAGAAATACTGCTGCCATTTTCTTTTTCATAATATTCGCCACTCCTTTTTTGTTTTGTTCTGGAAGAAGCTGCCTTTGCTTCTTCTGTTATCTTTATTGCAAACTGTCCGGATTCCGTGCTCCGGGCAGGATTTGCCGCTTTGCGGGATACCTTACTCGTAATGCTGTTCAATATTCTGCAAAAATGTTCTCGTCCGCTCTTCCCGCGGATTTGCGAAAAATTCCTTCGACGGACCTTCCTCAACGACAACGCCATTTTCCATAAAGACAACTTTGTTCGAAACGTTTCTTGCAAAGCCCATCTCATGCGTGACAACGAGCATCGTCATTCCCTCTTTGGCAAGCTGGCGCATAACACCAAGCACCTCGCCGGTCAGCTCCGGGTCGAGTGCTGAGGTCGGCTCATCAAAATAGATAATTTCCGGATCGGTTGCCAGTGCACGGGCGATTGCCACCCTCTGCTGCTGTCCGCCGGAAAGCTGATGCGGATAGTAGTCCGCACGGTCCAGCATGCCTACTTTTTCAAGCGCTGCACGCGCTTTTTCCTCCGCCCTGGTTTTTGGCATTTTTCTGCCGATGATCAGGCCCTCGGTTACGTTATGAAGGGCTGTTTTGTTCAGGAACAGGTTATAGTTCTGAAATACAAATGCGGTTTTCTGACGGATCGCCGCGATATCTTTTTTGCTGATGTTGTGGAACGGATATTCTTTCCCGTCAAAAATCAGGCTGCCGCCGTCCGCATGCTCCAGAAAGTTGACACAGCGCAGCATGGTTGTTTTTCCCGAACCGCTCGGGCCGAGGATTGCGACAACATCGCCCTGGTTTACTTTTAAATCTACACCTTTTAATACTTCCAGGCTGCCGAACGCTTTCTTTAATCCTTTGATTTCCAGCATGGCTTATTCCCCTTTTTTCTGATATGTACTCAGTTTCTTCTCTCCGATTCCCTGCAGCTTCGTGAGCACGGTGGAGAACAGCAGGTAGATCAGTCCTACTTCAATATACAGTGCCAGCGGCTCATGAGTGCGCGCTACAATCCGCTGCGTTACCATAAACATCTCCGTTACGGTGATATTTGCGGCAAGGGAAGTATCCTTTACCATGGCGATCAGAGAGTTGGAAAGCGGCGGGAACGCGGTGCGCATCGCCTGCGGAAGGATAATTCTCCGCATGATCTGCAGATACGACATGCCGACACAGTAGCCGGCTTCGAGCTGGCCTGCCGGAACGGCTTCCAGGGCCGCACGCATCGTCTCGGCACTGTAGGCGCCCTCATTCAGGGAAAAGACGAGAACTGCCGCCGGAAACGGATCGATCAGAATACCGGCGCGCGGAAGTCCGTAAAACACAACGAAAAGCTGGACCAGAAGCGGGGTTCCGCGGAAAATCCAGATATAGAAACGTGCAATCTGACGAAGGCCTTTGATGTTTGCAAACTGTACCATAGCCATTGCCGTCGCAATTACAAGTGCAATGGAAAACGAGATTACAGTAAGCGGAATCGTCACCTTAAGGCCCGGCAGAAAGATTTTCCAGAAAGAATCCAGAAGAATATTCCATAATCTTTCGCTCATTTCGATATATCCCCCTTATTTTACATTTTCCTAGATAGGATAACACTTCAAGTCCGCTTCAAGTCAAGTGTTTTTTCATATACCCCTCCCCCGCATGCAAGAATCCCCGGGAAACACGTTTTTCAACGGCCCCGGGGACTCTTATTTATGGTTGGTTTTAAGAGGAAGAATCTTGTCTTTTTTTATGGTATTATGTTATTTACTGCTTAGTCCTGTGTCACATTAAATGCTCTTGCACCAGGGTATACAGCGGCCGTTCCAAGTTCTTCTTCGATTCGGAGAAGCTGATTGTATTTTGCAACACGCTCGGTACGGCTCGGTGCACCGGTCTTGATCTGGCAGGTGTTCAGGGCAACAGCCAGGTCTGCGATGGTGGTATCCTCGGTCTCACCGGAACGGTGGGAGGAAATTGCGGTGTAGCCTGCTTTGTGAGCCATCTTGATTGCCTCAAGGGTCTCAGATACAGAACCGATCTGGTTCAGTTTGATCAGGATGGAATTTCCGCAGCCAAGGGAGATACCTTTTGCCAGACGCTCAGTATTGGTTACAAACAGGTCGTCACCGACAAGCTGTACTTTTCCGCCAAGCTCTGCGGTCAGCTCTTTCCAGCCTTCCCAGTCTTCTTCATCCAGAGCATCCTCGATGGAGATGATCGGGTATTTCTCTACCAGTGCTTTCCAGTGAGCGATCAGCTCTTTGGAAGTAAATACAGTGCCGGCTTTCGGCAGTTTGTATTCACCCTTGGTACCTGTCTTCCACTCGGAGGAAGCAGCATCCATCGCGATCTTGAAGTCTCTGCCTGGCTCATAGCCTGCTTTTTTCACTGCCTCAAGAATGGTCTCGATGGCTTCTTCATCGGATTTCAGAGCCGGTGCAAAACCGCCTTCATCTCCAACCGATGTTGCCAGTCCGCGCTCTTTTAAGATGGCAGCCAGTGCATGGAAGACCTCAGCGCACCATCTTAAGCACTCTTTGAAAGACGATGCTCCAACCGGCATGATCATGAACTCCTGTACATCCAGGCCGGAAGAAAGTGCGTGGCATCCGCCGTTGATGATGTTCATCATCGGAACCGGCAGACGATTTCCGGAAACGCCGCCGAAGAAGCGGTACAGCGGAATCTCAAGTGCGTTTGCTGCTGCTCTTGCGCAGGCAATGGATACAGCCAGAATGGCATTTGCACCCAGGCGGGATTTATCTTTTGTTCCGTCCGCATCGATCATAGCTTTATCTACAGCGTAGGTATCGGATGCATCCATACCTTTTAAGGTATCGTTGATGACGGTGTTGATGTTTTCTACTGCTTTCTGCACACCTTTTCCAAGGTATCTTGCTTTATCTCCATCTCGTAATTCCAGTGCCTCAAACTCACCGGTAGATGCGCCGCTTGGTGCCATGCCGCGTCCTACAACGCCTCCTGCAAGAACAACCTCAGCTTCTACGGTTGGATTTCCTCTGGAATCCAGAATTTCTCTTCCTTTTACTTCCTCAATTTTCAGGCTCTTCACTTTTCGTGTGCTCCTTTCTCGTTTGTTTCTGGAGTTTCCCGCCTGCGAAGTGTCCAGGATCCGCAGACGGGAGATAACAATGATTGATTTGCTTCGGTTAGTCTTTACTAACTATGATTCATTATAACTAATTTTTTAAAAATTGCAAGTGGGTAAAGTGATACTTTTTCTCAGAAATGCAAAAAGTTTTTCTGTTCTTATTTTTCCTGTTTAAATGCCTCTTCCAGCGTATGCCATCCAAGCACTGCACATTTCACTCTTGCCGGCATGTGGGAGATGTCCTTCAGTGCACCAGCCTCCTCGAGTTCGTCAATCTCCTCGTCGGATGCTTCTCCTTTGATCATGCGCAGAAACAGATTTCCCAGGCGCAGTGCCTCGTCCTTCGTCTTTCCGATGATCATGCCGAGCATAATGTCCGCCGATGCCTGCGAAATCGCACAGCCGTCGCCCACGAACGCACCGTCCGTGATCACATCGCCGTCGACTTTTAATTTCAGCCAGATATCATCGCCGCAGCTTGGGTTGACGCCCTCGAGTACGATGTCCGCATCCGGCAGATCATGCTTGAATTCCGGACGCAGATTGTGCTCCGTCAAAATTTCGTTATAAAATCCTCTACTCTCCATAGCCCATTCTCCTTCTGATTGTGGATACACTTTCGATCAGTGCATCAATCTCTTCCGGTGTATTATAAAACATCATGCTGGCTCTTGTCGAACTTCGGACGCCAAGATATTCCAGAAGCGGCTGTGCACAGTGGTGGCCTGCCCGCACATCGATGCCGTCAGAAGAAAGAATTTCGCTCACATCGTGCGGATGCACGCCGTCAATCGTAAACGAAACGATGCCCGTATGGTTGGCCGGATCTTTGGAACCGAGGATATGAACGTACGGCAGCGCGCCGAGTCCTTCCATAGCACGTTGCGTCAGTTCCAGCTCTTTTTTCTGGATATAATCAAATCCTTTTTCCTGCAGATACCGGATCGCTGCGGCCAGCCCCACCGCACCGGCTGCATTTACCGTTCCCGCCTCAAATTTCTGCGGAACCGGTGCAAAAACGGCTCCGTCGCGGTGAACGGAATCGATCATCTCGCCTCCGGTTAAAAACGGCGGCATTTTTTCCAGCAGTTCCCGTTTTCCATACAGACAGCCGATTCCCATCGGGCCCATCAGCTTATGGCCGGAAAAGGCGAGAAAATCTGCATCCAGCGCCTGTACGTCGACCGGCATATGCGGAACGCTCTGGGCGCCGTCCACAACGACAACGGCTCCCACGCGGTGCGCCATCTCCGTGATTTTCTGGAGCGGATTCACGCAGCCGAGCACATTCGATACCTGCGCAACAGCCACAAGACGTGTTCTCTCATTAATGCCCTTTTGGAGCTCCTCATCGGTCAGCTCGCCCTCACTGGTACATTCCAGATAATGGAGCTTCGCCCCAGTCATACGCGACACCATCTGCCACGGAAGCAGATTGCTGTGATGCTCCATGATTGTTACAGCGATCTCGTCGCCTTCCTTTAAAAAGTTCAGGCCATAGCTGTATGCCACAAGGTTCAGGCTTTCCGTTGTATTCCGGGTAAAAATAATCTCCTCCGGCTCTTCTGCATGAATAAACTCCTGTACGGTCTTTCTTGCCTCCTGATAGCTCTCCGTCGCCTCCAGGCTTAAAGGATAGAAGCCTCGCAGAGGATTTGCATTTTTCTGTTCGTAAAATTCCTGTACTGCAGCAAGAACGCATGACGGGCGCTGTGCCGTCGCCGCGTTGTCCAGATAGATCGTGTCCATTTGCTGCAGAAGCGGGAAATTTTTTCTGATGTTATCTGTTGTCACGGTCAAGCACCTCCGCAAGCTGTGTTTTTACTTTCTGTTCGATGTCCGCATCGCCGATTTTCTGGATTTTTGCTTCCAGTTTCGCCCGCGCTATCGTATTTTCTGCCTGTGTACGGTCCATGCCGCGCGCACCGAAGTAAAACAGTGTCTCTTCATCGAGTTCTCCGATTGCCGCGCCGTGGCTTCCCTGTACGTTTTCCTCTGCACAGAGGATCACAGGAATCGTCTTGTTGACTACATCATCGCCGAGCAGCAATACCTGTTCTGTCTCTGCTCCGACGGAATCTGCCGAACCGCGCACAAAGTCGATTGTGCCGCGGAAGATCTTTTCCGCCGCATCCATCAGCGTTCCGTCTGCCTGGATCGTGCTCTTGGTTACTTTTCCGAAGTGGCGCACATTCAGATTGACATCAAATTTCTGCTGATTCTGCAGAAGATAGCCGATTTCTGCCTGCAGTGATGCGTGATCCTTCTGCAGTTCGGTCCAGATACCGTCATAGACATCGCCTTTTCCGACAACGACCTGTAAAAGATCCAGTGCACCATTTTCCTCGCAGATGCATCCGACATCATTTAAAAGCTCCTGTCCCTCACCGCGCATCATCACCTGCACGAGCCGGATGCGGCTGTTTTTTTTCGCGTAAAGTTCTGTCCGCACCGCGAGCTGTCCCGCTGCCTGTGCCGGTTCAAATACCTCGAAAACGGTAAGGGAAGCTCCCTCTTCTGCCGCCGCGCGGATCTTTCCGGATGAAACCGTCTCTTTTCCCTGTCCGATGGAAAGCGTGACCTGTTTCGTCTGCCCCTCCTTTGCAGAGACACTCCAGTTTTTCGTCTGCTCCGGTGCAAAAAGGACATCCGTCTCTTTTCCTGCCCCGGTATTCATAGCTTCCGGAAAACCCGTTATCTCATCATCCGCAGACGGCTCTTCCGCGCAGATTTCACACGGCGCACCCGCCGCCCATTTTACTTTTGTATCATTTAATCCCAGCCAGTACCATGTTTTCGATGGAAGCTGGTTGATTTTCATGCTGTTCTGTTCTTCCATGTGTCTGGCCTCCTTATCCAATGCTGCCCTTCATCTCGAGGCGGATCAGATTGTTCATCTCCACCGCGTACTCCAGCGGCAGTTCTTTTGAAACATCATCCGCGAATCCGCTGACGATGCACGCTCTCGCATCCTCTTCCGTCATGCCGCGCGACATCAGATAAAAGACGGCTTCATCGCTGATGCTTCCGATCTGTGCTTCATGGCCGATGTTCGCATCTTTTGTACGGATATCCATCGCCGGAATCGTGTCCGACCGGGAGATATCATCGAGCATCAGAGACTGGCAGGAAACGGCTGATTTCGTGTTCTTTGCCGCTTTTGTTGCAGAGACTGACGAACGGAAGGTGCTGATGCCGCCGTCCTTCGAGATCGATTTCGTGTTAATATAGGAACTCGTATCCGGCGCGCTGTGGACAACCTTCGCTCCGGTATCGAGATTCTGGCCCTTACCGGCGAACGTGATGCCGGTAAATTCCATCTTTGCGCCTCTTCCTTTCAGCACGCTCATCGGGTACAGGTAGGAAACGTGGGAGCCGAATGAACCGGAAACCCACTCGATTTTTCCGCCCTCCTCGACCTGCGCGCGCTTCGTGTTCAGGTTGTACATATTCTTCGACCAGTTTTCAATCGTAGAATAACGGAGTCTTGCATTCTTTCCGACAAACAGCTCCACACATCCGGCATGGAGGTTGGCCACATTGTATTTCGGTGCGGAACAGCCCTCGATAAAGTGAAGGTCCGCGTCCTCATCGACAATAATCAGCGTATGCTCGAACTGGCCTGCGCCCGGCGCATTCAGGCGGAAATACGACTGCAGCGGGATTTCCACGGAAACCCCCTTCGGCACATAGACAAACGAACCGCCGGACCAGACGGCTCCGTGCAGTGCGGCAAATTTGTGGTCGGTCGGTTTCACCAGTTTCATAAAGTGTTTCCGCACCATATCCGCGTACTCACCATGCAGCGCACTCTCCATATCGGTATAGACAACACCCTGCGCCGCAACTTCCGCGCGGACGTTGTGATAGACCAGCTCCGAATCATACTGTGCGCCCACGCCGGCGAGTGATTTCCGCTCTGCCTGCGGGATGCCGAGACGCTCAAACGTATTTTTGATGTCATCCGGCACATCGGACCACTTTGCTTTCATTTTGGTATTCGGGCGGACATACGTTACGATGTCATCCATGTTCAGAGCCTCGATCGACGGACCCCAATCCGGAATCGGCATCTGGTTGTAGATCTGTAAAGAACGCAGACGGAACAGTTGCATCCAGGCAGGGTCTTTCTTCTCATCCGAAATTTTCTGTACAATTTCCGACGTCAGGCCGGCTTTTACTTTATAGGCATCCTTTTCATCGTCTTTGAAATCATAGATGCTTCGGTCAATATCCTCTACATAACTTTTTTCTCTCACAGCGTTTTCATCCTTTCTGTACCTTCGGTTTTACGCCAGTGACTTTTCGTATTTTCCAAATCCGTCCCGGTTGATCTCCTCTACAAGAGATGCATCGCCGGTTTTGACGATTTCACCTTCCACCATGATGTGGGTCTGATCCACCATCAGCGATTCCAGAATCTTCGTGCTGTGCGTGATGATCAGAAGACTTCCTCCGCATTTTCTGCGGTATGCCTCAATTCCGGCAGAAACGGTGCGGACCGCATCGACATCCAGGCCGGAGTCGGTCTCATCGAGAATGGTAAGGGACGGCTCGAGCATCAGAAGCTGCAAGATCTCGGCTTTCTTTTTCTCACCGCCGGAAAATCCGACATTCAGATCACGGTCTGCATACGACGGATCCATCTGCAGAACTTCCATTGCTTTTTCCAGTTCTTTCCGGAACTCAAACAGACGCATCCGTTTGCCGGTCTTTAACTCGACGGCGCTGCGGATAAAAGAGCTTAAGGTTACGCCAGGCACCTCAAGCGGATTCTGAAACGAGAGAAACAGTCCCATTTTGGCGCGTTCATTGACCGGCTCTTCTGTGATGTTCTTTCCCTGGAACCAGATTTCGCCGCGTGTCACGTTATATTTCGGATTGCCGAGCAGCGTATTGCCAAGCGTCGACTTTCCGGTACCATTCGGTCCAAGCAGCACATGCGTCTCCCCTTTTCCAATCGTAAGATTGACGCCGTGCAGGATCTCTTTTTCTTCTACATTTACCGTTAAATCTTTCACTGTTAAAAGATTTTTTCCCATATTGATATCCTCCTTATTTTGCTTCGAGGTTAAAATCTCTGTTTTCGCCTCCGATTGTAGACCTTTTTTCCGAGTATTTCAATCGGATTTATATATTTGAAAAATTTTATCAAAAAACGCACCTGCCGCCGGATTTTTTTTCCGCACGACAGGCGCGTTTTCTATCAACATCGTTTCAGCCGATTCCGCCCAGCACGATTCCGAGAATCAGAACCAGCACACAGATCGGCACGTAGATATATTTGCAGATCGGATAATACAGATCCGTGAATTTGCTGCTTCTTCCCTTGTCTACCTGGGACTGCACATACTTCTTTCCGCAGATCCAGAAGAACATGACTCCGGCAAGGCCGGCGCCGAGCGGGCAGATGTAGATCGACAGAACATCCATCCACTGGGATACAATGCCCTGGATCAGAAGAGATACGACCACACCGATAACCCCGATCACACCGCAGGCTGCTACTCTTCCGAGATGAAATTTTTCCTGTACCGTTGCAATCGGTGCTTCGTACAGGTTAATCAGAGAGGTAAGGCCGGCAAAAAAGACAGCGACAAAGAAAACGATTGCGATCAGCGCGCCACCCGGCATAGACTTTATCAAATTCGGAAGGAAAATGAACAGAAGTCCAGGTCCTCCTGTATTTAACTGTGCTCCCGTAGTTGCCATCGCCGGGATAATAACCAGCGCAGCAAGCATAGCAGCGAGCGTATCAAAAAATGCTACTCTTCCGGCGGCGGCCGGAATATTTTCTCCATCTGACAAATAGGAACCATAGATCAGTGTTCCGTTTCCGGCTACAGACAGGGAAAAGAATGCCTGACCAAGTGCAAAAATCCAGGTCTTCGGATCTGCAAGTGCTTTTGGTTCCACACGGAAAATATAACGGTATCCATCCGCTGCACCGGGCTGAAAGGCAACATAGATACCAAGTGCAACAAACAGGAGAAAGAAAACAGGCATCAGCACCTTATTGACCTTCTCAATTCCCTTACCAACACCAAATGCCAGAATGACCATCGCAACCACAAGAGCTACGATCTGCCAGAAATTGTTTCCAAACGCAGATGCCATGGATTCAAACGCTCCGGCAAAATCCTCTACGCTCACAGCTGACAGTGTCTTTCCGGTAAAGGTTCCGATCATGTACCTGAAAATCCACCCCATGACAACCGTATAACCGATCGCCATTGCCAGGGAACCCAGCACCGGAATCAGACCAAGCGCCTCTCCGGCTTTTCGTTTTCCTTTCGTTTCACATGCAAAACCGAACGCATCAACCGGACCGGATCTTGTGGCACGGCCAAAACTCATCTCCCCGCTCACACCGGTAAAGCCGATCAGTGCAACGAACAGGAAATACGGAATCAGAAAGGAACCTCCTCCGTACAAGGAAACCCGGGTAGGGAACATCCAGATGTTGCCCATTCCAACTGCAGAGCCGATGCAGGCCAGGATAAATCCCCACCGACTGTTAAATGACTCTCTCTTTTTCATACTGCTCTCCCTTTTTCTTACTTTTTCTGAAGATATCATGGCCAAAGTACCTTTTGACTCCAACATCTTCTGAATATTTTAGCATAAGCTATTGGGAAAAGCTATAGCATTTCTCATCTTCCTGCAACTTCACTTTATATTTTATGCTTTTTCCGCCTTGCTGCTGCCATTCCCGCGGAGAACATCCGCAGTGGCGTTTGAAATAGCGGCTGAAATGAGACAGATTGGAAAAACCGCAGATTTCCGCGGTCTGTCCGATGGAAAGTGCCTGATTTGTCAAAAGATTTTTCGCCTTGTCGAGCCGTACTTCAATCAGATCGCTGTGCGGGGTGCTGCTAAAAAACTGTTTATAATAAGAATAAAACTGGCTTTTTTCCATATTGGCCATCTGGCAAAGCTTTTCTGTCGTCCAGTCTTTCTCATAATGGCTCAACATCTTAAGGCGCAGCTCCTGGAATTCCTGATACAGTCCGGCCGGCTCCTCTGCCGCTTTCTTGTACAGCCGCATACCGCGCGATGCCGTAATCATCATCTGACGAACCAGTGCTTCCTCATATTCCACTGCGTATGGATCTTTCACAATGTATTCCCTCTGCAAAAGGCGAATCAGCTCATCAATTGCTTCCGTGTTCTGTGGATAAAAAACAGCATTCTGCGGAATTCCATACGTTTCACCCAGATTCTTACCGCACCAGAAATGGACATAGCTGTTGCGAAACTTCTGAACAGCCTGATAATGCTGCTCGTGATCCGGCGTGTAAAAAAGGCAGGCATTTTCCTGTGCAATGAAAAACGCAGTTCTGTCATACACCTTCATCGGCGTTTTAAACAACAGAAACAGATAGTCCCCGCTGCCCTCCGGCCGATATATCGTCTCATAATCGGCGTTGGATCTATTATATTCACAAATATGAACTGAAAATTCCATTCTTCTCGTTTCCCCTTTTCTTTTCTTCTCCCTATTTTACCGCAAAACCGGAAAAAAAGTCAAATTTGCCGGACAAAAATCTCTGGTTTTTTTCTATCTTCCTGTTAAAATTGAAACTATCCAAAGCGAAAGCGAAACGGTGGAATAAAATCATAGACACGCCGGTGATCCTTTGTTTTTCTGGATCGTGTCTGAAAACGAACATTTCTTTTAACAGGAGGATTTTTAAGTATGAAAAAAGCAGAGATTATCATTGACAAATATTTTCTCACCGGAAAAGTTGACAAACGAATCTTCGGTTCCTTTATCGAGCACCTGGGACGCGCCGTTTACGAAGGCATCTATCAGGAAGGAAGTGCTCTCTCCGACGAGCAGGGCTTCCGAAAAGATACCCTGGATCTTGTCAAAGAGCTTCAGGTACCGATCGTCCGTTACCCGGGCGGAAACTTTGTCTCGGGTTATCACTGGGAAGACAGCGTAGGTCCGAAAGACAAACGGCCTGCAAAACCGGATCTTGCCTGGGGCGTGATTGAGACAAACGAATTCGGTCTGAATGAGTTTGCGGACTGGTCGAAAAAAGCCGGCAGTGATATTATGATGGCCGTTAACCTCGGAACCCGCGGACCGGAGGATGCCAAAAATGTGCTGGAGTACTGCAACTTCAAGGGCGGCACCTACTACAGTGATCTGAGAAAATCCCACGGTTACAAAGATCCACACAACATCAAACTCTGGTGCCTCGGCAACGAGATGGACGGACCGTGGCAGATGGGACATAAGACCGCTTCTGAGTACGGACGTATTGCAGCAGAGACTTCCCGTCTAATGAAATTCATGGATCCGACGATCGAAACTGTTGCCTGCGGAAGCTCCAATCTTACGATGCCAACCTTCGGTTCCTGGGAATATACGGTTCTGGACGAATGCTATGATGAGGTGGATTACCTTTCTTTACACCAGTACTACGGAAATTATGCAAATGATACTGTCGATTTCCTGGCAAGCTCCAAGGGCATGGATGATTTCATCTCCGGTGTAGTTGCGATCTGTGATGCAGTCAAAGCGAAAAAACACGGCAAAAAGCAGATTAACCTTTCCTTCGATGAGTGGAACGTATGGTATCACAGCAATGAGCAGGATCAGAAGCTGGAGAAATGGGTACGCGCACCGCATCAGCTTGAGGATGTTTACAACTTTGAGGATGCACTTCTCGTCGGAAGCATGCTGATCACACTCCTGCGCCACGCAGACCGTGTCAAGATTGCCTGCCTCGCACAGCTTGTCAACGTTATCGCTCCGATCATGACATCCGATACCGGTGCATGGCGTCAGACGATCTTCTATCCATACATGCATGCAAGCGTATACGGCCGCGGAACCGTCTTAAATACACAGGTTCTGACACCGGTTTACGAGAGCAAAACGTACGGCGAAGCTCCGTATCTCGATTCTGTCTGCATCTGGGATGAGGAAAACGATGCACTGACCATTTTTGCAGTCAACAAGAGCCTGGATGAGGATATGGAGGTTTCCTGCGATCTGCGTCAGTTCGAAGGATGCCGTCTGGCTGAGCACATCGTGCTGACAAACGACGATATGAAAGCGGTCAACACCGAAGCAGATCCGAACCACGTTACTCCGACCCATTCCGATGCCACCAAACTGGAGAATGGAAAAATGCACACCGTTCTTGGAAAACACAGCTGGAATGTGATCCGTCTTACAAAATAATGGAACCGTATAAGGTATGGCCTGAAAAACAGAACATCTGAATTTTTTATCCAAACATATGCATAAAGGAGTTTTATTTTATGGCACAGGCATATTTATTTGTTCATTTTCGGGAAAAAACAACACCGGACGGCGAACAGGTTTATTTCGGCATAAGCCGCGATGGTTTCCACTGGGAAGCTGTCAACGACGGCGTTCCGGGTGCCGGCCAGGGATATGTGCCGTTTGTTGCAGACAGCCTTGCTTCCGGAAAATTTGTTCGTTCTGATGCTTCCTTCTCGTTCCCATACGGCTACAAGCATGGAACGATTCTTCCGATTACAGAGGAGGATTACGAGCGGATCAAAAACCATGACTGGTCAGATCACGGATATCAGTAAAATCGCTGTCCGCCTGATGGGATTTTCATACAAAAAGAACTGCGGCAGGCTTCCTTTTGGGGAAGTTCCTGCCGCAGTTCTTTTTCGCTTTTCTTTTCCGACAAAACCCATCCGCTTCCTTTTTGTTCTGGCGGACAGTACCTTTTCTGCAGATTGGTAAATGTATCGTTTTGATGGTGTCTGAATTTTTCTTTATTTCTGTGCCTGTGCAGCGGTTCTTGCATGGAACATGCGGAAGACGCCGGTCTGCTCGATCAACTTCGTCAGGCTGTAGAAAATGATGGAATCGATCGGCCACATAATCAGGTTCTTTAAGGCACGTGCCGGAAGAAGCACCATGATTCCTTTTCCATACAGCATGCTGAGCCACAGGGTGTTCAGCAGTACGTTGACAGTCAGCATAACGATGAACTTGGCTGCAAGCACACGTTTGATGGTCAGTTTTTTGCGATAGTAGAAGCATCCATACATAAAAGATGCCAGCATCGCATTAAAGGTGAATCCGAAGAAGAACGGGCCGCTCGGTTTCAGGAAGTATTTTACGACATCAAGAATGCCGGAGAAAAGACATCCTGTCACTGGTCCGAACAGGTAATCGACAAGGCGGTTCGGGATTCCGGAAAATCCAATGCGGACATAAGGCCCGATATCAATCGATGCTACCTGGTTCAGAATCATCGCCAGCGCTGCGAACATGGCACAGGCTGCGAGGGTTGTGACTGCTTTCAGCTCTTTTGCTGACTGCAGAAACATGTTTTTTGTTTCTTTTGCTGTTTCATTTGCATTTTTCTGCATAAAAAAATTACCTCCTTTACAGATATCTGACTACAATAGGAGATAATCTCTTGTCTCTATCTTCTGTTGCAGCGAGATGCAATTCATATACCGCAAGATTTTCTCTTTTCGTCTCCCTGGCTACTCTCTATCCTGGGAGCACTTTACGCATATGAACTTACTCTGCAGTTGTTTTTGTCTTGCTCATTATATAGTAAAATCCCCTTGATTTCAAGAGGATTTTACATTTTTTTCTAATTTTTTACGATCAAATATCAGCCCTGCATTTTACGGTCTTTCCGGTGATAAAACGGAGACAAACGCAAACTTTTTATCCAGCAGTTTTCCCATCAGCACAATGCCTTTTCCCATCGTAAAAGCAGCTGCTACCGTTCCGATTCCAAGACCTTCGATTCTTCCAAGTCCGAAGAAGGTGAGCAATGCGGTTACCATAAGGCAGGTCACATCGAAGCCGATTTTAATTCTGGAATACGGCACTTTCGTGATATCAGATACTTCACGCGGGAACAGATCCGTCGGGACAATCGGGAGCTTGCAGCGGTTTGAAAGCGCAATACCGAAACAGAGAATCAGATAGCTCAGCACAAAATAGAGCACGCGCAGCGGCAGATTTACCGGAAGACGTGTAATCCAGAGCTCGTGAAGATCCATCAGTTCTCCAAACACAAAGCCGACCACAAAACTGAACAGGTAAGTGGGGACGAATTTTTTCCGCATAAGCATCAGCGTACAGACGAGCAGTCCCTGGAAAATATACGTCCACGTTCCAAGCGTAAGCCACGGCATCACCTTCCGAAATGCATACGGAACACTCGAAATCGCCGAAATCCCGGACCCGGAATGCAGCATCAAAAGAACGCCGAGACTGTTCAGGACGACAACCATCAAAAGTGCCAGTTCTCCGCGCATGACTGTTTTTTCTGTTTCGTTTTTCATAATAACGTTTCCTCGATTTCTATGTATTTCTTATATGGTCAGATGGCTTTGTGACGTGCGCAAAGACAGGGAGCGCATTTTCTTGCTGTAAATGCACTCCCCTTCCATCGGATCTTTCTTCTTTTATTTTCGGATCTGTCCCGTTCCGTATACGATATTTTTAATCGACGTCAGCGCCAGCAGTCCCATCGGGCCTCTGGCGTGGAGTTTTTGGGTGCTGATTCCGATTTCGGCACCGTAGCCGAATTCGAAGCCGTCGGTGAAGCGGGTGGAGGCGTTGACGTAGACCACCGCTGCGTCGATTTCGTCCAGGAATTTCTGGGCGTGGGTGTAGTCGTTGGTGATGATCGCCTCGGAGTGTTTTGTGTTGTAGCAGTTGATGTGCGCGATCGCTTCGTCAATAGAGGAAACCGTTTTAATGGATACGATATAGTCGAGATACTCTTTTCCCCAGTCCTCTTCTGTCGCTTCTTCTGCTTCCGGCATGTATTCTCTTGCCTTTTCGTCTGCGCGCATTTCCACATGTTTTTCTTTTAATCGTTCCTCCAGAACCGGGAGCAGTTTTTCACGTACATTTTCGTGTACCACAATTGATTCACATGCATTACATACGCCGACGCGCTGTGTTTTTGCGTTCAGAATAATATCCACTGCCATGGAAAGATCGGCTGTCTCATCCACGTAGATATGACAGTTTCCGGTTCCCGTCTCAATGACAGGAATCGTGCTGTTTTCCACGACAGCGCGGATCAGTCCGGCACCGCCGCGCGGAATCAGAACATCGACATAGCGGTTCATCTTCATAAACTGTGCCGTTGTCTCACGTGAAGTATCTTCGATCAGAAGCAGCGCATCCTCCGGCACCTGCTCCTCCTTCAGTGTTTTCCGCAGTGAGGCAACAATCGCCGTATTCGAGTGGATTGCATCGCTTCCGCCTTTTAAAATCACGACATTTCCCGTTTTGAAGCAGAGTGCAAATGCATCCGCCGTCACATTTGGACGTGCCTCGTAGATGATGCCGACAACACCGAGCGGAACGCGTTTCTGTCCGATCAGAAGACCGTTCGGGCGCTTTTTCATTCCCAGCACTTCCCCGATCGGGTCATCCAGCTCGGATACCTGGCACATGCCTTCTGCCATTGCTTCAATCCGGCTTTTATCCAGAAAGAGCCGGTCCAGAAGGCCCTGGGACATGCCTTTTTCTTTTCCATGCTCCATATCCAGCGCATTGGCTGCGATAATCGTTTCGGCGTCTGCCACAAGGTTTTCCGCTGCTTTTTTCAGCACACGGTTTTTCTTCTCCGTCTCCATGATTCGAAGCACAGGCTCCGCCTGGCGGGCTCTCGTTCCGATTTCTTCCAGCTTCATCATACTCGTCTCCTCCTCGTGTTGTCTTATCGTAATTGGCTTAACGGTAAATCTTCTGCTCTGTCACCAGCATCTGCGGCAGAATGTCCGTCTCCTCGAACGGCACCGCATCAAACAGCTGAAACTCAAACGCCGCTGCAACCGTTGTAAACCCTGGGTGTGCGGCAAGAAAGCGGTCATAAAATCCTTTTCCATATCCGACTCTGTGGCGCGCCGAATCAAAGGCCACGCCGGGTACCAGCAAAAAGCCCTCTTCCCGCGTGCAGACCTTTCCGCCGTCCGGCTCCATAATACCAAAATAGCCGGATTTCAGCGTGGAGAAATCTTTGATCTCATAATAAACCATATCGTCGCCTTCCACGCGCGGCACAGCGACGGTTTTCCCCATCTCCAGCGCTTTTTCGATCAGATCCCGTGTCATGACTTCTTTTTTGAAGTCCATATACGCAAAAAAGCAGTCCGCATCCAGAAACTCCGGCAGAGCCGTGATTTTCTCATAAATCATACGGCTCTTTTCCTGGATTTCTTCCTGTGTGGCTGCTCTTCTTCGGGCAAAAACTTCTTTTCTAATGTTTCCTTTTGCTTCCATAACGCTCCCCCAGATTTACAATCGTTCCGTCTTTCTCCTGCACATCAATATTGTCGAGCTGGGTACGGAGGTTCATTTTTACGGCTGCAATATATTCTCTCCGAAGCTTCTGCTGCTCCTCTTTCTCCGCCGGTGTCAGCCCTTCTGCTTTCGCCTTGCGGGCAAGTTCGTTGATTCTCTGTATATTAATTTCCATTTTCTGTATTTTTCTCCTTTGTTTCAACTCACAGTCGGTATTTTCACAGAGTCTGACATGTCGAAAATAGTTCGACTGTGACTCGCCTCATGTCAGTGGAGGATACCGATTTCTCTCCGCCTGCCACTGCCGTTATGTTTCTTTTAACAATTCATCCCACCGCTTTAGAAGCGAGGGACTTGCTTGATTCGGTTAAATGACCGGATTTTCTTTTTATCTTACCGCAAAACACAGGATCTGTCCAGCCGATCTGAGAAAAATCCTGAAATCCAGCTTTATCACCGGATTTCAGTCTCATCTGCATAATTATCCAAAACAATCAGAACCCATGTTTTTCCAAGATTCAGTTTAATCTCCTCTCCATTGCTGTCCCGGTACTTTGTGACGCCCCACGGATCATCCTTGCTCCATGTCACGTCAATGGCCTTTCCGTTTGTGATATACGTTCCCGTTCCGCCGTTTACCACATCGATATCGAGATATTCCGCATTGTCATCATACTTTTTCCAGGAACAGTACTGCACGATAATGTTCTTCACCGCAAGCTGTTCCTGTGTCATCTCATCGATCTGCGGTTCCCCGAACTGATAACGCAGATATGTGCCGCTCGCCTCATCGTAGGAAAACCACGGATTGTTGTGGAAATATCCGCCCGGTGCCACATAAGCCGCATTTCGTCCCTGTTCCAGCGTTTCCGGTTCTGCCTGGGATGCAAACTGGAAAAATCCGTCATAGCCCTCCTTATAGAATGTCCGGTAGCCGCAGAGATCGATTCCCGCCGCAATACCTGCTGCGTCAAGATATGCATTATGCGGCGACGAACGGTCCGACGTCCGGTAATACACCTGTTCCGAATATTCCATGCCGTTCACATTGTCAATATGATCGGACTCCAGAAGCGGAATCGCATACGCCGCCTGTCCGTAATGATAATACAGGGCATCAAAACCAGCCGCCAGATACACATAATATTCACGGCAGCTCCGCACCGATCCGATCTTTTCGAGATCATCATAGTTTTCAAACAGCCCCATCAGGCGCGTAATGCCGCCTTCGACCGGCGCTTCATAGATCACTCCCGCACGGCTGATACCGCTCTGCGGGCAGGCGCTGATGATATTGCTCAGCATAACCGCCACCGGGCGCCTTCTTCCCTGTACTTCGGCGACAGGTTCTCCTGTCAGATAACTTTTCACCATACCTTCCGGCAGCGCATCCTCCGCGGGTGTCGGCTCAATCGCTTCCGGAACCAGCGGCTCCGGTGCCGGATCTTCGGTCGGGGCCGGTGGTTCCGTAGCTTTCGTTTCTGTCTTGCTTTCCCCTGCTGTCTCTTCTGAGACATAAGAAGTTCCTGCCGATGCAGTTTCCGGTGCCGTTTCCCCAATTTTCCGGCATCCGAGCAGCATCATGCTTCCCAGCAGAGCAATCCCCAATGTGTAAAACCCTCTCTTTTTGATAAAGACCCCTCCTTTTCTGCTCTCAATCAGTCTCTTGTGATACCGAGACGCTGCAGCACCTCTTCCTGCTTTGCCTCCATCACGGCTGCTTCCTCCGGTGTCATATGATCATAACCCAGAAGATGCAGCATACTGTGTGCAACAAGAAAAGCAAATTCGCGTCTTAAAGAATGACCGTATTCCTCCGCCTGCGCTCTTGCGCGCGCAACAGAAATTACGATATCACCCAGCATCAGCTCACCGCTGTCCGGGTTAAAACAGTCATCTCCCTCTTCCGTCTCCAGAAAATCGAACGAAGCCGGAGAAGGATAATCTACCATCGGGAAAGAAAGCACGTCTGTCTCCCGGTCAATGTTTCTGTGTTCCCGGTTCATGGTGCGGATATTTTCCGGATCGGTCAGAATCAGTTCTACTTCTGCCTCATACGGGCACGCTTCCTGATCCAGCACACCATTGATTACCGCTGCTGCAACCTCTTCCGGATCAAATCCAAGGTCAAAATCCTGTTCATTTTCAAACGTCAGTGTCATTTATTTTCCCTCCGTTTTCTCGTCGTACTTTTTGCTCTGCCGCTGTGATTTTCCGGCTTTGCTTTCTTTTCATATTCATCGTAAGCCTGTACAATCTTCTGCACCAGCGGATGACGGACAACGTCCTTGCTCGTCAGCTCGCAGAAGGAAATTCCGTCTACTTTTTTCAGTACCTGCATTGCCACATCAAGGCCGGAGCGTGTACCGGAAGGAAGGTCCTTTTGAGAGGCATCTCCGGTTACAATGACTTTGGAACCGAAACCGATACGGGTCAGGAACATCTTCATCTGCGCCGGTGTCGTATTCTGTGCCTCATCAAGGATAATAAACGCATTGTCGAGCGTACGGCCTCGCATGTACGCGAGCGGCGCAACCTCAATCAGGCCTTTTTCCATGTTTTTCTGGAAGCTCTCTGCTCCCATGATCTGATACAGCGCGTCGTAGAGCGGCCGCAGATACGGGTCAATTTTACTCTGCAGGTCGCCAGGCAGGAAACCGAGTTTTTCACCCGCCTCAATCGCCGGACGCGTCAGGATAATACGTCCTACTTCATCGTTTCGGAACGCGGTGATCGCCATCGCCATTGCAAGGTATGTTTTTCCGGTTCCGGCAGGGCCGACGCCGAAGACGACCATCTTTTCCCGAATCGCATCCACGTACGCTTTCTGACCGAGTGTTTTCGGTTTGACCGGACGGCCTGCGACCGTGTGGCAGATGCAGTCACTGTCGATTTCAGCAAGGCTGCTTCCGCTGTCCTCCATAACAAGTGAGATTGCATAATTGACGTTCTGTGTGGTGATATCATTTCCGCGGCGTGAGAGCTCCAGAAGCTGTGTCAGACATTCCTTTGCGCGCGCTGCATTCGATGCCGGGCCTACAATTTTTAAAACGCCGTCCCGGGAGATCAGCGTAACCGCCAGGGATCTCTCCAGGATTTTGATGTGTTCATCAAACTGGCCGAATACTTTCTTTTCATGTTCGATGGGCAGTTCCATCTGCAGTTCTATCATGTTGTTATTGCTGTTCATCTACCATTGTTTCCTTTCCATCCGACATCTTCTGCATTTCGCAGGGCTGTGCTTCTACGGCCCGTTCTATCACGCGAAGTGTCCCTTTTGTGATACATGACGTATCGTTAAGTTCTATTGTAACATGATTCTCCGATATTTGAAGTCCTTTTTCTGATAAATTTCTGTGGAATTTCTGATAATTCTGCGAGGCTTTTTCTTTTGCCTCGTGTTCTGAGTAAGTTTCTTTCTGAACTTCAAAAGGAAATTTCTGACGGTAGCCGAAATAAAACGGAAGGGCAAAGTTTTCTGTCAGATAAAGCTGCTGAAGGGATACTTCCTCGTCTGCTCCATTTTCCCTTTTCTCTGTTTTCTGATCCGCCGTTCCGGTCATGCTCCGCAAACTCTCCACAAAATTCTCCGGCAGCAGATTTCCAAGGAAAAATCGGTAAGCAGAAATCTGGAATACCGGCTTTTTTTTCTCTGCTTTCTGATATGTCCGTACCGTATGGGAAAGCGGAAAGGTATCATAATAGTACCACGTCGTCTCAAGGTCAATATCCGCGTCTGCGTGAACATAAGAATAATCATACGTTTCCCCACTGTCATTCACAAGCGGAATCTCGCCCTTTACAAGAATGTCTCCCGCTTGACATGTATCACCGGGGAGCACCTGCGGAATGCCGTTCCGTGTGATAATACGCACGACCGTCCCTTCTTTTTTCGCCACAAGATTCTGCGGATCATCTGCTTTTTCTTCGATCACATAGCCGTCTACGTTTTCTTTTACCGCAAGGACAAGCTGCGTCCCTTCTATTTTTGCGGACACCCAGGTCAGATTGGGAAACTGCTCCCGCAGATACGATGCGGTTTGGCTGCAGTCCACTCGTTTTTTCCAGATTCCATGATGAATCCCGGCCGCATCCAGGCTATTTAAAATCGTCTGCGTACTGTTCGCGTAGTTTCCTTCCACATGAATATTCCAGATAAATTGCGACAGTATATAAAGTCCCGCCAGACAGAGAAAAATGCCAATAAAAAACGCCTTTCTTTTTAAACTTCGCCGGTAAAAGAAAGGCAGTCCCTGTTTTTTCTGTATTCGGATGCGCACACCGCTCTTGCGGCGGATCGGCAGGAGACGGAAGAAATCTTCCGGCAGAAGGCTCATCTCAAAGCAGCCCTGATGTTCTGTCACGTCCCACAGTGTGATGTTATGGTGCCCGCACAGATTGAAAAAACGCTCCGGTTCACGGCCCGTCACACGAATCCGCACATTGCCTTTCCAGAAAACCTTTCCCCGCTGCAAACGCACACCCCCTTTTCAGCATCGGAATGATTGGAATCATTACACTTATTGAAACGTCACCTGATCGATTCTCCCTTCCACCCGCATCTCCTCCCCGGAATACGAAACAATCCGGATTCCCTCTCCCACAAGGAGCAGCCTGCCGTATTGTGTAAGCACACAGAGGCGGCACGCATTATATTCCAGAATCCTGCGGTAATTTTCAATCTGCACTTCTCTCCCGCCGTAAAACGTCACAACCGGCTCGCCAAAAGCAAGATCTGACGGAACCTGCATCGCCGAAAGCAGCTCCCCGCCCGGCGGATGGAGTGATTTTTTCTGCTTTTTCTTTTTTCGCATCCAAAACCTCCTCCGCTTTGCGGGTCTGCTTTTTGTTCTATCGCTATTTTATGCAGAAAAAAGCACAAAAATACCCCGCAGCCGCTGGGGTTTCCTGCCCGATCAGGCTGCGGGGTTTCATTTCCCTTTTAAAAACATTTTTTGCAGGGTTCATACCCCTGGGCTTCTGCATTTTCTCTCGTCATCTGATATGCCCGATCCGGATTCATTCTGCCGCAGTTATTTTTGTTATGGTACTTCGATCCGGTCTCTGAAATCCAGACGAGCTGTCCGCCATACGGATCCGATTCCTGCGGTGCTTCCGTTACCTGCGGTTCTTCGGCAGTCACTGCCGACTGTGATTCTTCCGCTGCCTGCGTTTCAACCGTTTCTTCCGCCGCAGCTTCTATGGTTGGCTCAGGTGTCGGCGTCTCGGTCGGGTCAGCCGTTGGAGTCGGGGTAGCGGTCGGCGTTGGTGTTTCGGTCGGTGTTGCTGTCGGCGTTGGTGTTGATGTTTCAGTCGGGGTCGGCGTCGCTTTTTTCGTCGGCGCTGCCGTAACGCTGACGGAAACAGACTCTGCAGATGCCTTCTGTGTTTCCTTACTGCTGTACGTCACAGGTGTCAGCGCACAGGCGGAAACCAGCAGCAACACAGGAAGCAGCACAGGAAGTGCTTTCGCCACATGAAACCGTTTCTTTATCGTATTCCAGGTAACCGGAAGCAAAAAGATTCCAAGCAGCAGCAGTGACAATGCATATGCCTTCTCCTCTTTCCAGTAACCGGCTCCCGCCAGCATCATCAGAATACCGAACAGATACCTGAGAAAATTTCCTGCCTTTCTCAGCATATTTCATTCCCCCTCTTGTGTATTTTCTGAATTTCTTACAGCGAAATCCTCTACTGTAAATACGTTTGAAAGAATGGAAAATTACATCACAGATTACGATTCTTTATAGAAAATCATGCTGAACCATATGACCATATGCTCGCCGAGGTAATAATCCATCATGTTTTTTTCAATCAGGTTTGCAACAACGATGCCGTGGCTCTCGATGCATGGATGCATCAGTTCAAGATGGCGGCAGCCGCCTCTCGGGTAGGTACATTTATCGCAGAGCTGGCAGGAATCAGAGGAAAGGGCGAAGGTGAGCAGGGTTTTGTCTTTTAAATGCTGCTCGATTTCGCGTGTGATTTTTTCGTGCTCCGATTTTGTTTTTAATGTCTCATCCATATCCATGATGTTGTCCACTTCTGCGATGCTGGAGAAGAACAGAACGTGATCGTAGTTCATGCAACGCTCCTTACAGACTTCAACAGTGCCGACCGCCGGCGGGCAGGACCAGGAGGCTCCGTAGCGGGAGCACTCCTTTTTGCAGATCTGGCGGACCCGGTCATTGAATTCGATGTCCTCCGGTTTTACAAATGCATACTGATAGATAGGAAACTGGGTAATATATTCTTCGATTTCTGTCTGTGTCATTTTGTCATCCCTTCTCTTTTGTTACAGATCTTTTTCCAGAAAAGCAAATACCATATTCCAGTACGTCTGGAGCATGCGCCCTCTGGTTCCAAACAATTCATGCTTTGCGCCCGGTACTTTTACCATTTTTGCCATACCGGGACGGCGTTCTGCCATTTTCCGGATCATCCGCTCCTGGGCACGGTTGGACACAAGATGATCGTTCTCCGCCTGAAATAAAAGGACAGGAGCCTCGATCCGTTTCCATCCGCTCCGCATCAGATCGCGGTACAGATGTGCGGCGGCATGGAGCCATCCGTAAGAAGCGGCATTTAGGTGATACAGCGGCTCTTTTTCCCGCTTCTGCTGGTAATAGAGAAAGCGCGGACGGGAGAGGGACGAACTTTGTTTAAAGTTTTCGATTCCCTGGTATGGTTTCTGTCCTACCACATACTGTGTGCCTCGTTCTGTGGCACAGGCAAAAGCTGCGATCCGTTTTGCATCGGCGAACGGCACTTTTCCGGTCAGCGGACGGATCATCGGCGAACTCAAGACCACTTTCCGGAACAGATGCGGCGCTTTGGCGGCCGCTGCTGCTGCGATTCCTCCGCCCATTGAGTGAGAATAGAGAACGAGCGGAAGACCGCATGCCTCTGCTTTTGCTTTTCGTGCAACAAAGAGCAGATCTTCTACATAACGATGGTAGGAATCGACATAAACAAGCGACGGATCCTCCACCAGACGGTAGCTCTTTCCGTGGCCGCAGTGTTCCGGCAGATAAACATGAAAATGCTCTTTGATAAAATAATACACGATCTCTTTATATTTCTCTGCATTTTCCGTAAAACCGTGTGAGATTACAACAACACCTCTCGGGCGGAATGCGCGGTAACGAAGAACATGAATCGGATGACCGCTCTCCCTTTCCCAGTAAAATTCTTCTGCATGAGCGGCGAGGTACGGCTCCACACCATTCTGCATCCGCTCCGCATAATTTTTTTCCTGTAATACGCGTGTTCTCATTAGCAAATCACCTGCTTTCATCCAGATACGAAAGGATATCCTGAAGATTGTCGATGGTACAGTCCGGTGTAACTTCAATTTTGTTCGGAAGATGATCCGGGTTGTACCAGCAGGTCAGGATTCCTGCATTTTTTCCGCCGCGGATATCACTTGTGAGGGAGTCGCCGACGATCACAACCTCATCCGGTGCATAACTTCCGATTTCGTTCCATACCGCATCAAAAAAAGCCTTCTGCGGCTTGTCCACACCGACCTGTTCCGAGATAAAAACGCCGTCCAGAAGCTGATCAAGCCCGGAAAAGCGGAGTTTACGCTCCTGTGCAACAGTGGTTCCATTTGTTACTGCATACTGTTTTACGGTAGCTTTCAGCTGTTTTACCAGTTCATCTCCGTGATCGCAGAAGAAAGCCTTATCGCCGAGGCGGATCTGATATTCATCATTGAATACCTTTACCTGATCCGTCGGCAGTCCTTCCGATTCAAAAAATTCATGGAACCGTCCAAGCATCACCTGTTCTCTCGTAAGCTCTCCCGTCTCCAGCCGCTCCCAGTAACCGCGGTTGATCACGCTGTAGCGCTGCAGCATTTCGTCCGTGCAGGTTCCCATATGAAACTTGTTGAAACAGTAATCAATTGCATATCGTTCCGACATCTTAAAATTCAGAAGTGTTCCGTCGATGTCCCACAAAATTACTTTTATCAAAGAGAAATCCTCCCTTGGTTTCATTTGTATTTTCCAATTATCTGTTTTTCATTCTAGCATAGATTACAAATACGATCAATTGTATTTTAGGCATTGTATCTTTTGAGAAAAAGTGCTACGATAAAAAAGAATTTCCGTGAAAAAGAAAAGGAAGAAGGAAGAAACACTATGAAATTTACTTATCCAGCCGTTTTTCATAAAACCGAACAGGGAACCTACGAAGGTTATTTTCCAGATCTCGCCTGCTGCTATGCAAAAGGGGATACCCTCGACGAGGCGCTGGAAGATGCCATTCACTCCGCCTATGACTGGATCTCTCTGGAACTGACGGAAGAAGAACCTGATTTTCCGCCGGTATCGGATGTGGCAGATCTCGGGAAAAGCGAAGGTGAAATTGCAAGAAATATTGCCGTCAACATCCGGCTTTTTGAGGGATGGGACGAATAAGTTCAAAAAAGAGAAAGAAAACCGTATTGCTGCGATATTCGAAACGCGGCGATACGGTTTTCTTTTTATCTCTTCCAGGTTTTCAGCATCTCTTTTTCTTCTTTGCTGATCCGCAGCGACTCTCTGATTTTCTGAATTGTTTTGTTATGTGTCCAGTCATCGAGACTGTTTTCTTTCAGCAGTTTCTGTGTTTTTTCCGGAAAATGAATATAACAGATCGATACTGCCCAGGCGACGGCCATTTTTACGTAATAGCCATCGTGATGAATCTTTTTCATCTCCTCCAGCACAGCATCGATATACGCTTCGTTGATAAAAAAGTCCAGCAGACACACAACACCAAACCGGATTTCATATTCCCGGCTGCTTTTCAGCCATTTCTGCAGATATCCATACCAATACTCCTGTTCTTTCTTCATAAAATGGCACGTTGCACAGGAGCTGTCACAGATTCCCCAGCTGTTGATCATCGGCACGAAGCGGTCCAGTTCTGCCGTCTGTTCTTCACGGGTCAGCTTTCCGTAGCCGATCATCATTCCGCGGATCAGAAGCTCCTCGTAGACTTCCGGATTAAACTGTTCGGTATAAACTTCATAGTGGTCTCTTGCTGTCGCTTTTGCAATCCGTCGCAAAACCGGAATGCGGACACCAAGAATCCGACAGTTCTGTCCCGGAACAAGAGAGCTGTGAAATTCCCGGTATTTTGCATCTATATTGCTTTCCAGTTCTGCCCGAATGGCCTGCATTACTTCCTGTTCCATATGATTCCCCTCTCTTTTCTTTCTCTTTAAGATGTTTTACACGCTTTTTACAAATGTTTAACCCTGTTATTTCTGCACTTCTGATAAGATAAAATTAAAGTAAACGATAACATCCACCCTGCCAAATGCCAGATCTTTTCCGGCTGAAAGGTGAGTCTTATGAGAAAGAAATATACATTTTTTCAAAATATACCATTCCTGTGCAAATTTCAGAAGCAGCCAGCCCTTGCAGAAGAAGCGCCAGTTGTTTCCACAACGCTGTCTATTCCGTTTTCCGGACCAGCAGAAAGATCCTTATATTTTACCGAAAACCCGGATTTTACCGCTCCCTCTGCCGGTATCCATTCCCGTCGTTTTCCGGGAAGCCGGATCTTTCTATATTCCAGCGATCCCGAGCACGATCTTGCGGCAGTTCCATCCTCTCTTTTCGATGTGCTGCACCGCTATTTTGCCGTCCATTCACCGGATGATATCGTTTTATGGAAAGATGGCATTCTCTCCTTCCAGACCATGGAAAATCAGCCGCAGCCGTTGACTGCTCTTTGTACACCGGATGATGCACGGGATTCCAAAATCATTCCGTTCCCCACACTGTCAGAACGGCAGCGCATTTCACAGTAACTGCTATTTAGCCAAACCAGCAGGAGCATGATGGAAAATACCCCTTTCCGTCATGCTCCATTTTTTACTCAATTCCGAGAATTCCACTAATCCGCTCTTTCGAAAGCCCCGCGCCGATTACAATCAGCACTTCCTGGCTCTCCGGCACTGCCTGGAATGTCATCTGTTCCCGCGTCGCATTGATTTCGCTCCACACAGTTTCGCCCGTCTTTACAATTCCTTTGATCCGGAATACATTGCCGCATGATGGATCCGCAAAGATTGCTTCTGCTGCCTTTTTCAGCGCTTCTTCCGTAATCTTCGGCTCCAGAAAGCAGAGCGAATCAAATGTCTGCTGCTCGCCGAAATCCAGCTTCCTGTAATCCTCCGAACGGTAACTGCATTCGGAGAGCATTTTGAAATCATCCTCTGTCAGATCATCCCAGTTTTTCTGTAAAATTTCTGCATCAGAAAACTGTCTTCTGCAGCCTGCCTGCTTGAGCGTGCGGTTCAGATGGGCAATCGTTTCTTCTTTCTTTTCCTCCGAAACATTCTGTACTTTGCTCAGCACGATTTTACCAGCGTTCGCCGCCTCGGAAGCCAGCAGATACTCTTCTTCCTCCGACAGCTTCTCATCGAGCCCGGCATCCAGAATCGTGATGACGCTTCCCGTCTCATACCAGCGATTCAGCGGCTCGTCGTACAGCGTGTCAAAGAACTCATCCACATCGTAAATCCCCGACGGTTCCACGAGAATGCGGTCGTAGCCGCTCATGCCCATCGAGATCAGTTTCGTGCGGAACCGTCTGCGGTGTGTCTCTTTGTCGCATCCGCCGGAAATCATCTCCAGCTCGCACTGATCGCCGCGCAGTTCCTGCAGAAGCAGCATATCCACATTGACTGCCCCAAAATCATTCTCCAGGATGCCGATGTTCTTTCCCTGCGCCATCAGATACTTTGCGTACTGTTTCAAAAAAGTCGTCTTCCCTGAGCCAAGGAAGCCTGTAATCAGATCAATTTTAATCATTTCTGCTGTCCTTTCTGCTGTCTTTTTCCGTCTGCAGCCTGCGGAGCTTCGAACACTCTATTTTCGTCTGCGCTCTTTGCCGGTAAATGTATCGATGTCTATGCGCCATACGGCAACGCGCTCCACCATCTCCGGCAGAAAAGCGATCTTCGCCTCCGGTGCGATATGCGCCATGATTTTTTCCAGGCCTTTCTTCTTTGCCTCCGGATCTGTCACCTCCGTGATGATTCCGTTTCCCATGATACTGCGGTACGCATAGGAATACGCACACGTATAGTCACCTGTAATCACTTCATGGTTGTAATCCATCTCCACCGCCACGCGCGGATCCGCTGCAAATGCAGCCGCCTTCCGCCCTTCTTTTGCCCCATGCAGGTACAGACAGACGTGAAGAGTTCCATCTTCTTCCCGGACATCATATCCATAATTCATCGGCACGATAAACATGCCTTCCTCATCCATCGCCCCGATCCGCACAACCTCGCAGCTTTCCAGAATTTCTCTTAAAATTTCAGGATCTGTAATCTCCCGCTTTTTTAAACGCATTTCACGCATCGCAATCACACCTCTCTTATTCGCAGCTATTTATGATATGGCTCCCCGCAGTTAATGCGGTAGCTCCGGTAAATCTGTTCCAGCAGAATAACCCGCATCAACTGATGCGGAAATGTCATTTTCGAAAAACTGAGCGCATAGTTCGAACGCTTCAGAACTTCCTCGCCAAGCCCTAAGGAACCGCCGATCACAAAAATAATATGGCTCGTTCCCTGCACGCCGAGCGTATCTATTTTCTGGGCCAGCTCCTCGGATGTGAGCTGTTTTCCCTTAATTTCCAATGTAATCAGATAAGCGTCATCCCGGATATATTTGAGAAGGCGCTCTGCTTCTTTATTTTTGATATTCGTCTCTACGGTTTCACTCGCGTTGTCCGGCGTTTTTTTATCCGCCACCTCGATAATTTCCAGCTTTGCATAGCGGCTGAGGCGCTTCGAATACTCGGCGATCGCATCCCGCAAATATTTCTCTTTGATTTTTCCTACTGTTAATATCGTAATTTTCATTCTGTAATCTTAAAACCCTTTCGGATATCTGTCAAAAACACCAAAAGCCATATAGATCACTTTTTGTCCGCGTCTATATGGCTTTTAGTTTAGAAAAGCAATGCCTTATGCATTTTTGCTTTTGATATACTCATCAATTCCTTTAGCTCCGGCTTTTCCGGCACCCATAGCAAGGATAACGGTTGCTGCACCTGTTACAGCGTCACCGCCGGCGTAAACGCCCTCTTTGCTGGTCTTTCCGGTTTCTTCCTCAGCTACGATACATTTTCTTCTGTTGACATCCAGACCGTAGGTGGTGGAAGAAATCAGCGGGTTCGGGGAAGTACCAAGAGACATGATAACTTCGTCTACTTCAATTTCGAACTCAGATCCTGGAATCTCAACCGGTCTTCTTCTTCCGGAAGCGTCCGGCTCGCCAAGTTCCATACGGATGCAGCGGATACCGGTTACCCAGTCTTTGTCGTCGGTCAGAATTTCTACCGGGTTGGTCAGAAGGTCGAAGATGATACCTTCCTCTTTTGCATGATGAACTTCCTCTGCACGGGCCGGAAGCTCTGCCTCAGAACGACGGTAAATAACGTGTACCTCTGCGCCGAGACGAAGTGCGGTTCTTGCAGCGTCCATAGCTACGTTGCCGCCGCCGACTACAGCAACTTTCTTGCCGTGTGCGATCGGGGTATCGTAATCATCGCGGAATGCTTTCATCAGGTTGTTTCTGGTCAGGAACTCGTTTGCGGAGAATACGCCGTTTGCGTTCTCACCCGGGATTCCCATGAACATCGGAAGGCCTGCGCCGGAACCGATGAAGACTGCTTCAAATCCTTCATCTTTTAACAGCTCGTCGATGGTAACGGATTTTCCGATGATAACGTTGGTCTCAATTTTAACACCGAGAGATTTTACGTTCTCGATTTCAGCGGCAACTACTTTGTCTTTCGGAAGACGGAACTCCGGAATACCGTAGCTTAATACACCGCCGGCTTTGTGAAGTGCCTCGAAGATGGTTACATCGTAGCCAAGTTTTGCAAGGTCTCCTGCGCAGGTAAGACCTGCAGGGCCGGAACCGATAACCGCGATCTTGTGGCCGTTTTTCTCTGCTGCCGGAACCGGTTTGATACCGTTTTCTTTTGCCCAGTCAGCAACGAAACGCTCCAGTTTACCGATGGAAACAGCGTCGCCTTTGATTCCGCGGACACATTTGCCCTCGCACTGGCTCTCCTGCGGACATACACGGCCGCAGACTGCCGGGAGTGCACTGGACTCACCAATAATTTTGTATGCTTCCTCGAAGTTTCCTTCTTTTACCTGTGCAATGAATGCCGGAATGTTGATATTAACCGGGCATCCTGTGATACATTTTGCATTTTTACAGCCCAGGCAGCGCTGTGCTTCTTCTACTGCTTCGTCTTTGTTGTATCCAAGACATACCTCGTCAAAATTTGTGGCACGTACCTTCGGCTCCTGCTCACGTACCGGTACTCTGTTTAATCCCTTTGCCATTATTTGTCACCTCCGCACTGGCCGCATCCACCGTGATGGGTTGCGCCTTCCTGGTATCTTAAGAGAGCTCTTCCCTCTTCTGTCTTGTACATCTGCTGACGTTTCATAGCCAGGTCGAAGTCTACCAGATGACCGTCAAACTCCGGTCCGTCTACGCAGGCAAATTTTACTTCATTGCCTACCATTAGACGACAGGCACCGCACATACCGGTTCCGTCTACCATGATCGGGTTCATGCTGACAACGGTCGGGATGTTCAGTTCTTTTGTCAGAAGACATACGAATTTCATCATGATCATCGGTCCGATGGCAACACAGACATCATACTGTTTGCCCTGGTTCTGTACAAGGTCGCGGAGTACATCGGTACCCATACCTTTTCTTACGTAAGAACCATCGTCTGTGGTTATGTACAGATTGCTGACAGCAGACATTTCTTTCTCGAGAATAACGAGATCTTTTGTCTTTGCTCCGACAATGGCGTCAGCAGTGATTCCATGCTCATGCAGCCATTTTAACTGTGGGTAAACCGGTGCAGTTCCAACACCACCGGCTACGAATACGATCCGTTTTTTCTTCAGTTCTTCGATATCTTCGCTGCAGAACTCAGACGGCTGTCCCAGAGGTCCTACGAAATCCATGAAAGCATCTCCCGCTTTGAGCTCTTTCATTTTTTTGGTAGATTCTCCGATCGGCATGAATACGATGGTGATAGTTCCTGCTTCTCTGTCGTAATCACAAATGGTCAGAGGAATTCTTTCTCCTTCTTCATCTGCCTTGACAATAACAAACTGTCCAGGGAGGCAGTGCTGTGCTACTCGCGGTGCTTCTACTACCATACGGTAGATGTTATTCGCGAGCATTTCCGCTTCTTGAATCTTGTACATAATATCCTCCTAATCTTGTTAGAAATATTTTAACAAAAGCACGACTTGGATTTTCGCGCATTTTATGTTAATACTTTATCACGTTTCCGGTTATTTGTAAACAACGGACAACGTCTTTTCCCATCATCCGTGTTCCTCCAGATAATTTTCGAACTGTTCCATGGACATCAGAACTTTTCTCGGCTTGGTTCCTTCCTCCGGTCCTACGACACCGGCATCCGCGAGCTGGTCCATGATTCTGGCCGCGCGGTTGAAACCGATTTTCAGCACTCTCTGGAGCATGCCGATCGATGCCTTATCTTTTTCGATGATAAATTTTCCGGCTTCCACGAAGTAATTATCGCGGTTATCTCCGCCGCCTGCGGCAGAACCGCCATCCAGGCTTACGGTGTGAATCCGTTTTTCGATATCCGGATCATAAGCGTTCTCGCCGTAGTGATCTTTTAAGTAGGCAACGACATCGCTGACCTCTTTATCCGAAACAAAGGATCCCTGCAGACGGGCCGGTTTCTGGTAATCCTGCGGCTTGTAGAGCATATCGCCTTTTCCAAGCAGTTTTTCCGCACCTCCCATGTCGAGGATCGTACGGGAATCTACGCTGGAAGAAACCGAGAATGCAATACGGGACGGCATATTTGCCTTGATAAGACCAGTGATGACATTGACGGAAGGTCTCTGTGTTGCAATAATCAGATGGATGCCGGCCGCACGGGCAAGCTGTGCCAGACGGCAGATCGCATCCTCCACTTCTCCCGGCGCAACCATCATCAGGTCGGCAAGCTCGTCCACGATAATGACGATCTGCGGCAGTTTTTCCGGTTTTTTGCCGTTTTCATCCGGCGGCAGCTCGGCAACTTTCGCATTGTAGCCTTTCATATCGCGCACGTTGAATTCCGCAAATTTGTTATAACGGTCTGTCATCTCCGCAACCGCCCAGTTCAGAGCTCCGGAAGCCTTTTTCGGGTCTGTGACAACAGGGATAAAAAGGTGCGGAATGCCGTTATAAACAGAAAGCTCAACGACCTTCGGGTCGATCATGATCAGTTTGACGTCTTCCGGTTTTGCCTTATAAATAATACTCATAATCAGCGTGTTGATGCAGACCGATTTACCGGAACCGGTCGCACCGGCGATCAGAAGATGAGGCATTTTCGCGATATCCGCGATGACTGGCTGACCGGCGATGTCTTTTCCGACAGCAAAGGCCAGATTCGAAGAAAAGTTCTTAAACTCCGGTGTTTCAAGAAGATCACGCAGCATCACGGCCGTGTTCGTCTTATTTGGAACCTCGATTCCGACTGCGGATTTTCCCGGGATCGGTGCCTCGATGCGGACATCTGCTGCTGCAAGACTCAGCTTGATATCGTCGGTCAATCCGACAATCCGGCTTACTTTCACGCCCTGTTCCGGCATCAGCTCATACCGTGTGACGGTCGGTCCGCAGCTTACGTTATTGACTGTAACTTTGACACCGAAGCTGTCCAGCGTCTCCTCCAGTTTCCGCGCTACTTCCCGCAGATGCGCATCGGAATCGCCCATGGCACCGCGCGTCCCTTTTTTCAGAAGATTCATCGGCGGTGTTTTGTACTCCGGCCGCTTTTCCTCTGCTTTTTTCCCGATTTCCTGACGAATGCCGTCTACATCCGCCTCGATCTCTTCACGGGAAGACCGCGGAATTCTCGTATGATCCGCAGACGTTTTCTCTTTTTTCGCCTCTTCTGCAGCTTGCCGTGTCATCTCCGGTTCTGTCTTTTCCGGCTCTTCAGCCGGCACAGAACCACGGTGAATCGAAAGCTCCGGCATCTCCATCTGATGGGTATCATCGTTTTCGTTTAAATCGGCCTTCGATTCCACATGAGAAAGAAGGCGGGATTTCTTTTTCTTCCCGGCTTTTTTCGGTTCCTCCACTGGCTCAAGAATCAGCTCTTTTCCTTCCTCTTCCTCCATCGCAGCTTGGCGCGCCAGACGCTCCTGGCGGCGCTCCTCCGCCATCCGGCGGTGGTCATTCGTCTTTTCATGGATCGGCGCGAGAATCGGCTTCTGCGTCATCACGATCACGGAAATCACGATGGCGATCACAATAATCACCCACGCGCCGATCTGGCCGAATCCCATGCCGAGAATTTTCACGACAGACCCTCCTAAGATTCCTCCGCCGAGATGATCGTAGGCGCTGTCAAAATAGTAATCCAGAAATGTCGTATCTCTCGTATAGCCGGACGCCAGAAGCTGCATAAAAGCGCAGAAAAAGACGAAGCAGCTGATCGCTCCCCCGGTTTTCCGCACAATTAAAAAGTTCTGTCTGTTTGCTATGTAAAATGCTGTTCCAAAGAAGATCAGAACCGGTGCTGCCCACTCTGTCACGCCGAAAAGGCCGAAAAAGAAGTCGCAGACAGCCTGTCCGATCACGCCGCCCATACCGAAATTACTGAGCATCAGCAGAATCGAAACAGCAAGCACGGAAAGCAGAATAATTTCTGCGCGCACTCCCTCGTCCATCGGCTCACGGACTGTGTTTTTCCTTGTGCCGGAGGTACGTTTTGCGGTACTGCTCTTTTTCGCCGTTGTTTTTCTGGCCGTTGTTTGGGTCTGTTTCTTTTTTGCTGTTCCGGAAGCAGAAGTTTTTTTCTTTGTCTTCCCGCTTCCCTTTGTTGTATTTGCCATGCAGAACTTCTCCCCTTTCTCGTATTACAGCAGAAAATATCCTGCAATGGAGAATGTCCCGACAAGAAGACAGTACAAAGCAAAATATTTCAGTTTCCGTTTTTTCACCACACGCATCAGAATACGGATCGTAAAGTAACCGGCAAGTGCCGCCATGAAAACGCCGACCAGATATACCGGATGAAAAACAATTTTATTTTTTCCCATGGTCGCAATTTCAACGATCGTTGCCCCGATAATCGCCGGAACACTCACAATCAGAGAGTATTTCACAGCGTACGAACGGGTCATGCCGCCGATCACACACGCAGAAATAGTCGAACCAAGACGGGAAAGCCCCGGAATCGTGGAAAAGCCTTGGAAGAATCCGGCAATCAGTGCATCTTTCGGCTTCAAATTTTTCTGCGTTTTTTCTCCCTCCGGAAGCATATCTGCCACCACAAGCAGAATCGCCGTCAGATACAGACCAACGCCAGGTGCCAGCAGATTCGAGGAGGTCAGTGTGACAAGGCTCTGAATCATGCCGCCGATTACAGCAGTCGGGATGGTGGTCAGAATCAGCAGGAAAGCAAGCATACGGTAGTTGCTGCCGAGTACCTTCCGGTACTGCTTTCTCTCCTGATGCTGACTGGAAAAGTGTTCCTTTAAATTATGAAACAGATCGATTATGATTCCGCACAGCGCGAGGAAGAGACGTTTCCATTCCTTCGAAAATGTGAGCAGAATTGCAATCATGGAGCCAAAGTGCAAAAGCACATTGAAAAACACCGTCTGCGTATCTTCGATCTTCATAAAATGACGGAAGATAATCAGATGTGCGGAGCTGCTGATCGGCAGGAATTCCGTGATTCCTTGGATCAGGCCCAGAAATAAAGCTTCTATTACTGTCATTTTTTTATCCTGTTCCCTTATTTTTCTCTTTTGTGAAAGTCCGGACAAAACTTCCGTTCGAATTTTCACAGCGAACTCATTCTAACACAAAATCCCCTGAAACACAAGCCGCGCCGTGAAGTCAATTTTCTGTCCCTGCTGCCTTTTTCATCAGCTCATTCAGCTTTTCGAGCGCGCGGGCAATGCCGCCGACCTCGTCGATCAGACCTTCTTCCACTGCCTGCGGGCCGTCCAGCATTGTTCCGACATCCTTGACCAGCATTTTCGTATCGAGCATCAGCTCCTCGAGCCGTTCCTTGGTGATTTTAGAATGGGCCGATACAAAACCTGTGATCCGATCCTGCGTCTTTTCCATATTACGGTACGTCTGTGCAACACCGATGAACATGCCGTTTGTACGCACCGGATGAATGACCATGGTGGCACTCGGCACGATCAGCGAATAGTCTGCTGCAACGGCGAGCGGGACACCGATCGAATGACCGCCCCCTAAAACGAGCGATACCGCAGGCTTTCGCATGGACGCAATCATCTCTGCAATTGCAAGACCGGCCTCCACATCTCCGCCTACGGTATTCAGGAGAATCAGAAGACCATCAATACTTTTGTCCTCCTCGGCACGGGCAAGAGCAGGGAGAATGTGCTCATAGCGCGTCGCTTTCGTGCGCTCGCCGAGTGATTCATGCCCCTCCACCTCGCCGATGATGGACAGCAGATAAATGTTGGTCTTCAGTTCTACAATATTTTCTTTTTCTGTCTGGTTTTTCTGTGATTCTGCCATACGGATTTCCTCTTTTCTGCTATTCCAAAATAGCTTCATCAGTATGCGCAGATTCTTATGATTCTATGTAATTTCCAGTGAAATTACTCGTCCAGGTTGGTGTATACGTACTGTACGTCGTCGTCGTCATCCAGCAGATCCAGGGTACGGTTCAGGTCTTTTAATGCCTGCGGATCGGTCAGCTCTACGTAGGTCTGTGGGATCATGGTAACGTCTGCCTCTGCCATGGCGATACCGTCTTTCTCCAGAGCCTCACGTACTGCGGAGAAGTCATCCGGATCGGTGATGATTTCGTAGCTGTCCTCTTCGTCTGCGAAGTCTTCTGCGCCTGCATCCAGAGCAAGCATCATCAGATCGTCAGCATCCATTTCGCACTCTTCTTTGTCGATGATGATCTGGCCTTTTTTGTCGAACATGTAGGATACGCATCCCGGTGTTCCAACGCTTCCGTTTCCTTTGGTGAAAGCGCTTCTTACGTTTGCTGCGGTACGGTTCTTGTTGTCGGTCAGAGTCTCTACGATGATCGCGATACCATTCGGGCCATAACCTTCGTAGGTGATACGCTCGTAGTTGTCTGCGTTTGCATCTCCGGCAGCTTTTTTAATACCGCGGTCGATGGTATCGTTCGGCATGTTGTTTGCTTTTGCTTTTGCGATAACGTCACGCAGCTTGCTGTTGTTTGCCGGATCCGGTCCGCCCTCTTTGACAGCGATTACGATCTCACGGCCGATGATGGTAAAGATTTTACCTTTTTTTGCGTCGTTTTTTTCTTTCTTATGCTTAATATTGGCAAATTTTGAATGTCCTGACATACCTCTTTTGTCTCCTTTATTTAAAGTATTGCTTTTCTGTAAAAAGGTTTCCCCGAAAAACGGCAGAAGCCCATATAATATAGAATATAGCACGATCTTTCTCATTCGTCAACCGTGAACCGCGCCAAAAATACCCCTTATGTAGGCAGATCCAGGCTGATTTTCAGTGCTTCGTTCACAAGGGCCAGCTGTTCCGGTGTCAGATGACAGATTTTATCTTTCAGCCTTCTCTTATCGATCGTCCGAAGCTGTTCCAGTAAAATAACAGAATCCCGTACAATCCCATAGGCGGACGCTTCGATCTCAATGTGTGTCGGCAGCTTCGCCTTATTCATCCTCGATGTAATCGCCGCACAGATCACCGTCGGACTGTGCCGGTTGCCGATGTCATTCTGAATGATCAGCACCGGACGGACACCGCCCTGCTCACTTCCCACAACGGGCCGCAGGTCGGCATAATATACATCGCCACGCTTGATTACCACTTGTGCTCACTCTCCGATTCTTTCCGTTTTGCTTTCCCATACGATAACGATCCGGCGTTTTACGCCTTTTAAAATCGTTTCCATGTATTTAATATTGCCTGTTTTTCCGGAGGTATTCACAAATTTCATCCGGCACTTCAAAAAAGTCCGCCCGGAGTCCTTTTGGGAACCCGTGATTCTGATCTGCTTTGCTCAGATTGACTGCAATCCTCTGATAATCTCGGATGCTGTTACATAGGAAGCACTGCTTTTTTCTTCCGCAGCCTCTCCCGCCTTTCCATGCGCATATGCCGCCAGTGCCGCTGTTTTGGCAAGGCTGATTTTTTTCTCATTTTTTTCACACTGACGTTTTGCTGCAAAGGCGCCTGTGATTCCCGCGAGCACATCGCCGCTTCCCGCCGTCGCAAGCGCACTGCTTCCGCTTGTGTTTATGTAATACTGCTCACGCCCTTCCTCTGCTGTCACGGTTACGGAATCCTTTCGTACACAGCAGGCCTGGTATTTTTCGGCTGCCCTTCCGGCGCTTCCTGCCGGCTCACGCTGGCATTCTGCAATGGTCGTGTGCAGCAGCCGTGCAAGCTCTCCTACATGAGGCGTTAAAATTTTTTCTGCCCGGCAGCCCGAAAGAATCTCTGCATCTTCTGCAATCAGGTTCAGCGCATCTGCATCCAGAACAAGAGGAACTTCTGTGTGCTGCACCGTAAAAACGAGCAGTTCTTTTGCCGTCCGGCTTTTGGAAAGCCCCGGTCCCGCAACAACAGCGTCCGCCCAGGCGAGATCCTGCAGCAGGGCTTCTTCCGGAAGCGGCTCATCCTCCTTCCAGAAATCCGCCATTGCTTCCGGCAGGGCACAGAAAAGCGGCGTACGGTTTCTTTCCTCTGTCACAACCTTTACCATGCCGGCACCGGATGCAAGGACTGCCCTGGCACACAAAACAGCGGCTCCGCACATGGCACCGGAACCGGCAAGTACCAGCACCTTTCCGAAGGTTCCCTTATTTCCCATCGGCGTGCGGGTAAGAAACCGGTCCAGATCTTCTTTTTCCACTGAACCGTACCAGGGCGTCTCCTCTTCTCCTGCATCAAAGCCGATTCCGATATCACGGACCAGGACCTCTCCGGCATATCGTTTTCCGGGATCAAAAAGAAGCCCTGGCTTTGCACAGGCAAATGTCACCGTGGCTCTGGCTTTCACCGCCGCATCAAGGACCTCTCCGGTATCCGTGTGGATCCCCGAAGGGATGTCCACGGCAAGAACAGGAACACCGCTTGCGCAGATTGCTTCCACTGCCCTCCGGTACTCCCCTGCCAGCGAACGGGATACGCCAATTCCAAAGATGGCATCTATGATAACAGTATATTCCCGGAAATCCGGATTCTTAACCTCACGGACCCCATAATTTTCCGCAATTTTCTTCTGTGCTCTCATGCCTTCACTGTATTTTTCCGGATTTCCAAGACAGAACAGTTCCGCATCCACCCCTTTCGTCTTTAAAATCCGTGCAATTGCCGCACCGTCCCCTCCATTATTTCCGGGACCGCACACAGCAAGGACTTTTCCTGTATCCCATGTTCCATTTTGAAGCTCCTCCACGCAGGACAGCGCCGCGCGCTCCATCAGTACCAGGGACGGTACCCCCATGGTTTCGATCGTATTGCGGTCTGCCTGCTTCATCTGTGCTGCTGTAAGAATCCGTTTCATCGCTTTTCCTCCTTTTCCTGCCTTATCCGGAAAGTGAACAGAAAAAGTCTCCGGTTTCCCGAAGACTCTCCTGCTTTTGTTTTGGTTTCTTAATTGTTCTTTGGATGCTCCGCCTCATATCTGGTCAGATTGTAGGAGAGACGCATCAGACTTTCGGAAAGATGGACGTTCTCGACGATCACATCTTTCGGAAGTTTTAAGTTTAGATCGGTATGTGCAAAATTCCAGATTGCTTTTACACCGTTGTCCACGAGAATCTCTGCCATCTCTACCGCTTTTGCTTTTGGCAGTGTCAAAGCCGCAATCTCTACATGGTGTTCCTTGATAAATTCCGGAAGCTCGTCCGCCATGCGGATTTCAATTCCGCGCACGGAGATTCCTTTTAATACCGGGTTGACGTCAAAAATACCGACCGTTTTGAATCCGCTTCTTTCAAAGGCCGCATAATTGGCAAGTGCCTGTCCCAGATTTCCGGCTCCGACAAAAATCATATTGTGGACTCTGTCCAGACCTAAGATTTTTCCAATCTCGCTGTACAGATACCGCACGTTATAACCATACCCCTGCTGGCCGAAGCCGCCGAAATTATTTAAATCCTGGCGAATCTGGGAAGCTGTCACTTTCATCCGCTCGCTCAGCTCACCGGAAGAGATCCGTTCTACTCCGTCCTCCAGCAATTCGCCCAGGTAACGATAATATCTAGGAAGTCTTTTGATAACTGCCCGCGAAATTCCTTTTTCTTCCAAGATAAATTCCTCCTTATTTACACCTGCATATATTCATATTATATATGGTTGATAGAAAATTGTCAAAGATTTCTTGAAATTTTGTGTATTACTCTCTATAATAAGGATGGTGTATTATGTCAAAATACAGAAATATGTTATCTGGAGGAACCACATGATTCTTGCATGTCAGAATATCTCGAAAGCATTCGGGACAACGGAAATTATCAAAAATGCATCTTTTCATATAGAAGAACGCGAAAAAGCCGCACTGGTCGGCATCAACGGTGCCGGAAAATCGACGCTGTTAAAAATCATCATCGGCGAAATGAGGGCCGATGAGGGAGAGGTCATCCTCTCCAAAGGAAAGACGATGGGCTATCTCGCCCAGCATCAGGATCTGACCGGACACCTTTCCATTTACCAGGAAGTGCTGACCGCGAAACAGAATCTGATTGATATGGAGGAACGCCTCCGTCAGATGGAAAGTGATATGAATACAAAATCCGGTGCAGAGCTGGATGAACTTCTTTCCACCTACACCCGCCTCTCCCATACCTTTGAACTGGAAAACGGATACGCGTACCGCAGTGAAGTCGTCGGTGTTTTAAAAGGTCTTGGCTTTTCCGAGAGCGATTTTGAAAAACAGGTGGACTCCCTCTCCGGCGGTCAGAAGACCCGCGTGGCACTTGGTAAACTGCTGCTCACCAAACCGGACATCATTCTGCTCGACGAGCCGACCAACCACCTCGATATGGACTCGATCTCCTGGCTCGAAACGTATCTTTTAAATTACAGCGGAGCCGTCCTGATCGTCTCCCATGACCGTTACTTTCTCGACCGCGTTGTCACAAAAGTCGTTGAAGTGGACAATAAAAAAGTAACAACTTTTGAGGGAAACTATACCGCCTACAGTCAAAAAAAAGCAATGCTCCGTGAAGCCGCTTACCATGCCTGGGTCAACCAGCAGCAGGAAATCCACCATCAGGAAGAAGTCATTGCAAAGCTGAAATCTTTCAACCGCGAGAAATCCATCAAACGCGCCGAGAGCCGTGAAAAAATGCTGGACAAAATGGATGTGCTGGAAAAGCCGACCGAAGTACGCTCCGATATGCGGATCCGTCTGGAACCGCGCATCACAAGCGGAAACGATGTGCTGACCGTCGAGCACCTCTCCAAAGCCTTCCCGGGACAGACGCTTTTCCAGGATCTGAATTTCGAAATCAAGCGCGGGGAGCGCGTCGCAATCATCGGAAACAACGGAACGGGAAAAACGACGATCTTAAAGATCTTAAACGAAGTCATCCGCCCGGATGTCGGCTCTTTTACACTTGGAAGCCGTGTACAAATCGGTTACTACGATCAGGAGCATCAGGTGCTCCACATGGAAAAGACCATTTTCCAGGAGATTTCCGACGCGTATCCATATCTGACAAACACCGAAATCCGAAATGTGCTGGCCGCCTTCCTGTTTACAAACGACGATGTCTTCCAACCGATTCATACCTTGAGCGGCGGTGAGCGCGGACGAATTTCCCTTGCCAAGCTGATGCTCTCGAACGCCAACTTCCTGATCCTCGACGAGCCGACCAACCACCTCGATATCGTCTCTAAAGAGATTCTGGAAAATGCACTGAAGGACTACACCGGAACGGTGCTATATGTCTCCCACGATCGTTATTTTATTAACCAGACCGCAACCCGGATTCTGGAGCTGACGGGACAGACACTCGTCAACTATATCGGAAATTACGATTACTATCTGGAGAAAAAAGAAGAGCTGACCCGCATCTATGCTCCTGCTGCCGATGCCGCCGCTCCGGAAGAAGCAGCGGCTCCTTCCGAAGCCTCCTCCACAAAGCTGGACTGGAAAGCGCAGAAAGAAGAACAGGCACGTCTCCGCAAGAAAGAAAACGAGCTGAAAAAGACGGAGAAACGAATTGAAGAGCTTGAGACACGCGATTCGGAAATTGATGAGGAAATGTCGAAACCGGAAGTCGCAACGAATGTGGCAGAGTGTGTGAAATTAAGCAAAGAGAAAGCAGAGATTGCCGCGGAACTCGAAGAGCTGTATGAAAAATGGGAAGAGCTTGCCGAATAGGCCTGGTTTTCCCCGGAAAATTCAAAACAGAAAAAGCCGGTCCGGCGCATCCCTTTTTGCGGGAATGCCGGATCGGCTTTCTTTTTTGCTTCGTTTAATTATTTCTCCAGCTCCTCGCGGATGGCCAGGATGAAATCACGGCTGTTTAATACGGTCGGATTTTCCATGGTGGTGATCAGCGCAAGGTCTTTTGTCATTTTTCCGCTCTCGATCGTTGCGATCGTTGCTTTTTCCAGACGGTCTGCAAATGCGGAAAGTTCTGCGTTTCCATCCATTTCCCCGCGTTTTCTGAGTGCGCCGGTCCATGCAAAAATGGTGGCCACGGAGTTGGTGGATGTCTCCTCACCTTTTAAGTGACGGTAATAGTGGCGCTGTACGGTTCCGTGCGCAGCCTCGTACTCGTAATATCCGTGCGGGGATACGAGAACAGAAGTCATCATCGCAAGGGAACCGAAGGCGGAGGATACCATGTCGCTCATGACATCGCCGTCGTAGTTCTTGCAGGCCCAGATAAAGCCGCCCTCTGCTTTCATGATGCGGGCAACGGCGTCGTCGATCAGAGTGTAGAAGTAGGTAATGCCTGCTTCTGCAAATTTCTCTTTGTACTCTGCATCGAAGATCTCCTGGAAGATATCCTTGAAGCGGTGATCATACTTCTTGGAAATCGTATCCTTGCTTGCAAACCACAGATCCTGTTTCGTGGACAGTGCGTACTCGAAACAGCTTCTCGCAAAGCTTTCTATGGAGTTATCCAGATTGTGCATGCCCTGAATGACACCGGCGCCGGTGAAGTTGTGGATCAGCTCTCTTGTCTCGGTGCCGTCCTCAGCCGTATAAACCAGCTCTGCTTTTCCCGGTCCCGGAATGCGCATTTCTGCATTTTTATAGACATCTCCGTATGCATGACGGGCAATCGTGATCGGTTTTTTCCAGTTGCGCACGCACGGCTCGATGCCTTTTACGACAATCGGGGTACGGAAAACGGTTCCGTCGAGCATGGCACGGATCGTTCCGTTCGGGCTCTTCCACATTTCTTTCAGATTGTACTCGGTCATACGCGCTGCATTCGGCGTAATGGTGGCACATTTGACTGCTACACCGTATTTCTTGGTAGCGTTTGCGGAATCTACGGTTACCTGATCGTTCGTCTCGTTTCTGTGTTCCAGTCCCAGATCGTAATATTCCGTTTTCAGGTCAATAAACGGGAGAAGCAGCTCATCTTTGATCATTTTCCAGAGAATTCTGGTCATCTCATCTCCATCCATCTCTACCAGAGGAGTGGTCATCTGAATTTTTTCCATAGTAGGCCTCCTTTTTCTATTCCCGTTTATTGTATAAAGTATCCTATAGCTTGTCAAGTCAAAATTCGCCTGATTTTTTGGCATTTTCCCATAAATTCACACAATTTTTGCAGGATGAGAGGTGTTTTCCTTCATTTTTCTTTTTTTATGCTGCCGCACAGTGTCTCACAGAAGAGACAGAAAACGGTCTGTTTGAAGCATCCCATGCCCCTGACGGTTGCGCGGAAGGCCAAGGTCTCTCGCCGATTCGCAAAGCAGCATTTTCGCCTGGACATTTGTAAGATCCGGAACCCGTTCAAGTGCCAAAGCCACGGCTCCGGACACCCGCGGTGCCGCCATCGAGGTGCCGCTCTTCACCACATATTCCTTCCTGCTTCTTCCAGGCGCGCAGGAAATGAGACGTTTTCCAGGCGCGACAAGATCCGGTTTGCAGACGCAGTCCCGTGTCGGGCCGCATCCGGAGATTCCTCTTCTTGGCTCCAGCAGATCGCCCGCTCCCACGGTGATCACTTTTCTGCTGCTCCCCGGTGCCGTAATACTGCCCGGAGCGGGCCCCAGATTTCCGGCCGCTGTCACAACAGTGATCCCGTCATCCCAGGCGCGCTCCACCGCCTGTACTAGCAGATCATCCACCGTTTTTTCCTGCTCTGTTGTTCCCACTGAAATATTTAAAATGCGGATATTAAGTCTTATTCGCTCTTTGCACACCCAGTCAATCGCCGCGAGGATATCCTGCTTTCTTCCATTTCCCCTTCGGTCCAGAATCTTCACTACGACAAACCGGCATCCCGGTGCCGCACCCTGGTATTTTCCGCCGGACGCTCTTCCACTTCCGCCAAGGATACCACAGACATGCGTTCCGTGTCCATTGTCATCGTAAGGCGTCTCCCGCCCGTACACAAGATCCCGGAAGGCTACAATCCGGCCGTCAAAATCCATATGGGGAAAAATCCCTGTATCCAGCACGGCGGCTGTAATTCCTTTTCCTGTCAGATTTTCCTGCTCTTTCATCCATAAGCCCCTGTGTATTCTTATCTTATGGTATGCAAAAAAGGCTGCCTTTCGCAAAGAACAGCCTTTTTGTTTTTCTTTTCTATACTTAAAACTGAATCTGCTTTTCCCCTTTCCGTTTCCAGAGAGCTGCTGCAAGCGGGATGCCGCAGAGCTCAGCCAGGACAAAGGCGCCCCATATCAGATTCAGGTTTCCAAATCCTTTGAGAAGAAATGCAAACACCAGCGGCAGAATCGCCTGGCGTGTCATGGATATGTACATACTTTCTTTTCCAAGGGAAAGTCCCTGCAACGCCGCCTGATAGATCAGGCCTGGAATCGAAAGCAGATAGGCCACTGCCAGAATGCGGAGCGCCGGAACTCCGATGCGCATCAGATTGTCCGAGGCATCAAAAAGTTTCAGTACAACGCCAGGACAGAATTCCAGCACGGCAAAAAAGATAAGAAACAGTCCGCCGCCGTAAAGAATGCCGTACCGGATCGACTGACGGATTCTTTCTTTTTGCTTTGCGCCGTAATTGTACGCTACAATCGGAATCAGACCGTTTGTGATACCGTGAACACCGACGGTTGTAATATTCTGAATCTTTGTGCACACACCAAAAGCAGCAACTGCCGTCGAAGAAAAGGTAATAATAATCGCATTCATCGCCATATTGACAACCGAGGTCAGGATCTGTACCAGCGTGGACGGAAAACCGACTTTTATAATCTCACGCACACTCACCCAGTCCGGTTTCAGTGTAAAAGCAAACGGAATTTCCGGGTTCCACTTTTTATTGATTACCATTCCGGCAAGGCAGCCCATAAACTGACCGATGACGGTTGCAAGCGCAGCTCCGGCTGTTTCCATTCGTGGAAGGCCAAACCAGCCGAAAATAAAGATCGGATCGAGAATCAGATTTGTCAGCGATGCGGCGGAAAGTGTAAAAATAAAAAGGTGCGCTTTTCCGCTTGCCATAACAAACCGGTCAAAGACCCACTGTCCCATCTGGCCGAGAGACGCGATCATACAGATACTTAAGTATTGGATGCCATACGCTGCGATAGCTTCATTGCCGCCGGACTGACTTTCAAAATAGATCCGGGCAAATGCGATACATAAAATACTGTTTAAAATCCACGAGCAGAATGCAAGAAAAAGCGCGGCGCTCGCTGCATCTTTTACCTTTTTCTGATTCTTTTCTCCAAGCGCGCGGGAAATGACGGCGTTCAGGCCGACCGCATTTCCAAGACCGAGCGATGATACAATGAGCTGCATCGGAGCCGCCAGGGAAATTGCCGTCAGTGCATCCTCAGAAACCCGCGCAACGAACACGGAATCCACGAAGTTGTAAAGCGAATTAATCAGAAGTGACAGCATCAGCGGCAGCGCCATGGAAATCACCAGACGGCTGACCGGGATCGTTCCCATTTTGTTTTCTTCCATAAAAACCCTCTCCTGTTCTTTTGTTTTTGCTGTTTCCAGTGTAGCATGAATTTCCGGAAAGATCAAATACTTATCTTCGATACAACAAAATAGTTTTTAGCTATACTTTATAATTTTTTCACCTGCAGAAACTGCCACCGGCAGCTCTCTTCGAATGCAGCGCAGCGAAAAAGGGGAATCTAACCCTTTTTATCGTATGTATCGCAACAAAAACAGGAAGATATCTGCCGAAACGGTTTCGGTAAATATCTTCCTGTACTTTTTTCAAAAGCTTTTCAAAACTATTACTTCTGCTGCTCCATTCGCTTCAATTCCGGCAGAACCAGAATCAGCATGGTGATAAAGCAGAGACTTCCGCCGATTACGTTTGATACCGGTTCGGCAAGGAAGACACCGTCCGTTCCCATGTGGAGTACGTACGGCATCAGATAGGTGAGCGGTACAACAATGAAGACTTTTCGGAGCAGAGAGAAAAAGATCGCCTGTTTCTTTTTATTCAGAGATTTGAATACGGTCTGTCCAATGTACTGCAGATCCATGAAAATGAATGCTGCAAAGTACTGCTTCAGAGCCGGAACCGCATCTGCTGTCAGTACCGCATCCGAACTGAAAATACCGATCAGCGCATGCGGCGCCAGAACAATCACGCTCCACATCACTGCGGTATAGCCGAGGATCATCGCACTCATGACACACATCGCCTTGCGCACACGGGCCGGACGGCGTGCACCGTAATTATAGCTCAAAATCGGAGAAGTTCCCTCATTCATTGCATAGATCGGTGTCTCGACAAGCTGACGCACGCTCGATACAATCGTCATAACAGAGATGTAAATATCACCGCCGGTCACAGAGAGTACGTTGTTGCAGCAGATCGTGACAAGGCTGTTGGTCAGCTGCATGATAAATCCGGCGGTACCGAGACTGACAATATTTTTCGCATAGCCTGCACACTCAGAAATTTCATCTTTCCGCACAAAGCGCACTTTCAGTTCCGATTTCCGGGTCAGGAAATACAGAACGAACACGGCGGAAAGTGTCTGGGAAATCACAGTTGCAATCGCAGCCCCCTGCACACCAAAACCAAATACAAAGATAAACAGCGGGTCAAGCAGCAGGTTTGCGACCGCTCCGATCGTGACGGAAAGCATGCCAACGGTCGAATAGCCCTGCGCGTTGATGAACGGGTTCATGCCGGTTGCCACCATCGACGGCAAAGTTCCGATCAGATAAATCATCATATAAGGATACGCGTATACCATCGCATCTGCCGATGCACCGAACAGCGACAGCAGTGGACGAGCAAACAAAAAGCCGATCACCATCAGTATGACAGCACAGACACATACCATGGAATACGACGTATTCATAATACGTTCCGCCTTTTTTTGATCATTCTTTCCACGCTCAATCGAAAACAGCGGAGCGCCGCCGCTTCCAAACAAGTTGCTGAATGCTGTGATGATAACGATCAGCGGAAAGCACAGACCGACTGCACCGAGTGCCGCCGTTCCTACCTCCGGGATCCGCGCGATGTAGACGCGGTCTACAATATTGTACAGCAGACTCAAAATCTGAGCAACCAGCATCGGGAGCGCTGCCCCGAAGATGTTTCCGGTTACGGTTCCATGTTCGAAATCAATTCGTTTCATTTGTTCCCTCATTCCCTTCTTTTTCACTTGCTTTTCAGTATAGCATGGCGTATTCTATATGTAAATTATTGTTTTTATATTGAAATTGAATAATTTTTATATAGTTTTTTCAGGAGGATTTTTATGGAACTTCGACAACTCGAATACTTCCGCGCCATCGTGGACGCGGGAACCATCAGCGGGGCGGCACGGGTGCTGCATATGACACAGCCGCCGTTAAGTTATCAGATCAAAATGCTGGAGGAAGAGCTTCAGGTGCCTCTTCTCATCCGCGGTACAAAGAAAATCACCCTGACCGAGGCAGGAAAAACACTGTATGAACAGGCAGGAACGCTTCTGATGCTTGCGGATCTCACCAGGCGCGAAGTCGTAAAATCCAGTCAGTCTGCGACACTCCACATCGGCATGACGCCATCCACCGTTTCGCTGCTCGCCGACTATCTCCTGCGATTTTCCCGGAAATACCCGCACATCCATTTTGATGTCCACGAGGGTTCTACCTTTGCTTTAAAAGACCAGCTCGAAAATCACATGGTGGATCTCACCACGCTCCGCACGCCAATCGTTTTAAATGGTTGCGAGACGAAGACCCTTTTAAAAGAGAGCATCACCGCCATGGCACTCCCTTCTCACCCGCTTTTTGCCGGGCGTGAAACCCTTTCGCTTACGGAACTTGCCGAGCAGCCGCTGATTCTGTCGAACCGCTACCGGAAATACATGCTCTCCGCTTTCGAGCAGGCGGGTCTGTTCTGCGATATCTATCTCACCTGCGAGGACGCCCGCACGGCAATGACAATGGCAGAAAAAGGCCTTGGCATCGCTCTTCTGCCGGCCTCCATGCTGAATCTTACCCATAAATTAAAGGCCTGCACCATCACAGATGCAGACCTTACAACCGAAATCCTGCTTGCCTGGCGCAAGGGGCGCCTTCCGTCTGAACTTCGGGCTTTTCTGGAATTGTGGGATGAAAATGACTCCCTCAATAATCAAATTCATGTTCCCCAACCGTAATCGTCTGCGTCAATTTTTCATTCTGATACGGTTTACGGATCTCAATCAGATTCAGAACGGTGTAACCACGCTTTCCCAAAAATTCAATCATCCTGTGGTTATTGGGATGGACATAGTTGTAAACCGTATCGTTTCCATAAGAAGCTGCAATTTCTTCTGCCTTGCCATGCAGTGCGGCGGCAACTCCCTGCCGGCGGTACTCTTCTCTGACAAAGATGGATTCCACCCACACCACCTCGCTCTCAATACGACAGACAACATAACCTGCGTATTCGCCATGCACCGTGGCGGCAAACACTGGAAATCCTGCTAAAAGGTATTCCTTCATTTCTTCCCGTCCGTCTTCCACGTTCGGTTTTGATGCAATTCCTTTATAGGAACGCAGTTCTACTCGAAACAGCGCAACCATTTCTGCCAGGGCATCGTTTACCTGCCTGATTTCTACCAGTTCTATTTTTTTCATGGTTTCTCTCTCCTGCCAATGTCGTTCTTTTTCCTATTTGCAATTCGTCTCGCTGCTCATATCCGTGATCGAAGTATATCAGGCTTCTTTTCTCTTGCGAAACAGATATTCATCCAGTTGTTTCCGAATCGTTTCCGGTATTTCTCTTGCCACCGGGCAGACCGCTGCGTTTGCAAATCTTCCGGTAAATGCTGCCAGGAAATCAATATCTTTTTGCAGCTGCTCCATCGACATCACATCTTTGACATCGTAGCGGCAGTGAATCGGGGCGACATTTCCGCTGGCAATACGCGCAAACGAAACAGCCGGAACTCCATGATCGGCAAATGGTGTGGAATCACTGGAATAGACGCCATTTTCTGCTGCGATTGGAAAGCCAACTTCTGCAGCCATATAGCTGATATAATGGGTAAGCTTTTCTTCTGCCGATACGCAGGCGATAAATTTTCCCATATACGTTCCGATCATGTCCAAATTGATGTTCAGTACGATCTGTCTCAGTTCTTTTTCATGGTCTCTGACATACGCTTTCGCTCCTAAAAGTCCTCTTTCTTCGCTTCCACAGAATACAAACCGAAGACCATAATTCAGCTCTTTCCCTTTCATCTGCTCCATGATTCCAAGAAGCCCTGCGCATCCGCTCATGTTGTCATATGCACCATGAGAAAGCGATGTCGTATCATAATGCGCGCTTAAAACGATCCATTCTTCTCTTTTTCCCGGCAATTCTGCAATCACATTATGGGATTCTCCATCGTATTCCTTCTGCCAGATTTCCAGACGGATCTGTTTTACTTTATTTTTCACAAGTTCTACTGCCTTTGCGGAATGAATCATGGCGCAGAGAACTTTCTTTTCTTCTCCGACAACGGCTTCCCGAAGATCTCTCTGGTCGATATCTGTATGCGGGTAATAGCTATTTCCATATTGGAACAGAATCGCTTTTGCGCCTGCCTTCATCAGATCCTGGTACGTAAAAAATCCAATTCCCTGCGTATCCATCAGCACAATTTTATCTTTCGCACCGGCAATAGAAACCGGATCGGTTCCAGGCATATAGTAGAGTTCGCCTTCCACGCTTCCGCTTCCGCAGCATGTGAGCGCTTTGCATGGAATTCCCATCCCGTCTGCATACAAATGTGCCTCTTCGATTTCGCCCATTGCAACGCGGAAACTTTCCAGTTCTGCCGGGACTCCTAATGTCTCGCACTGCTCCTTTAAATAATTTGCAACCTGCAATTCTTCTTTTGTGCCGCTTGCATGCACAAAATCTGTCTGGTCAAAAATAGATTGTAATTTCATTATATTTACCTTCCCTTTCTTCCTTTAGTCAAGCGGATATTCGCAATTCGCTTTCGCTACTTGCTCATAACCAAAATCGAAATCCCATTTGTAAGCGCAAGCCAGATTTTCATGATTTACGCTTTTCCATGTTGCGCCCAAATATCAGAGAGACTCCATCAACCCTTTGATTCCCCGTTCTTTATAGATATCTTTATAGTATTGGACCTCATCTTTAATCAATTCATCGATCACCTGCATGCCAAGCAGTTCCACCGGCGCCTGGTCATCTGTGAGGATATAATTTCCTTTTTGATATTCTGTAAGATTTGAAGCAACTTCCTGCATCATATTTTTCAGATTTGCATTTGTAAGTTCGCCTGTATGCTTCGTCAGATTCTTTCCGATGTCCGGATCGTCCGACGCAAAGAGTTCCCGGTTGGATGATCCCGCCACATCGACGATAACCTCGGTAGTAAAGACACTTCCAATCGTATCTGAAAGGTACTGATTGATGTTTCCCTCCTTCGTTCCTCGCATATTCATATTTACCACCATGACGCCATCGTCCTTCAGATGCGATTTCACCAGCGCAAAGAACTCTTTCAAGGACATCTGGAATGGAATTGTGATGTCCTGATATGCATCAACCATAATCACATCATATGCTTTCTGCGAGGCGTTTAAAAACGCTCTTCCATCGTAAGTAGTCACCGGAACATCCTCTGAGAGTGAGAAATATTTCCGAGAGAGATCCGTGATCTTCTCATCAATTTCTACGCCTTCGATATTCATGTCCCCAAAATATTTCCTGCACTGTGTGGCATAAGTTCCTGTACCCATTCCAAGGATCAGCACATCCATCTGATCTGCAGCTTTATCCTTGAGCATAAGCGGCGCCGCCATCGCATAATCATAGTACATTCCGGTCAGTTCATCCTGTTTCATATACACAGACTGTATCCCAAACAGAACATTCGTGGACAACGCCACTCTCTCATCGTTTTCATACACCTGGAGATAGTTGTATACAGACTCTCCCTCATACGTCAGGTTGTTTTCCCAGAATGCGAAGGAATCGGAATAACCCGTTCCACAGCAGAACGCGAAAATAAGTACCGATGCAACCACTTTCTTTTTCCCTGCTTTTTCCATCACAAAATACACGATGGATAACGCAAGTAAAATTCCCGCAAAGATCAGAAAAGTAATCGATGTTCCAACTGCAGGAATCGTAACAAACGTCGGCACAAAGGTACCAATAATGCTGCCGATCGTATTGAATGCTCCCAGTGTTCCCACCGTTTTTCCGTTATCATCCAGATTGCTCACCGAATATTTGACCAGTGACGGAGTTACCGTGCCCAGTAAAAACAATGGGAACACAAAAATTACCATACAGGCCACAAACGCAGCCAGGATCAGAAAATTGTTATTTACGGAAAAAATCAGAACCGCAGAAATGCCAACAATGATATATTTTCCAACCACAGGGATCAACGCAATCCATAAAGCAGCTACGATGATACGGCCATAAAGCTTGTCCGGATTGGGCGACTTGTCCGCCGTTCTGCCTCCATAGATATTTCCCAGTGCCATAGCAATCATGATGGTTCCGATGATGATCGTCCATACAATCTGTGAAGAACTAAAATACGGGGCAAGCAGCCTGCTCGCACCAAGTTCTACCGCCATCACAGACATTCCGGAAAAAAATTCTGTCAGATACAAAAATAACTTGTTTTTTAAGATGCCACGATTTTTTCTTTCCATGTCGACTCCTTTTTTATTTTATCTTTTTGCTGCCATCATGCCGGCAAAAGAGTGAAACATACCGCAAAATGGAACGCACAGAATGCGGAAATGATTTTTCAAACGCGCTCTACTATCATACTATAGACTTCTTTGGAATTTTGCAATATATTTTTCCATGACTCTTAATGTCCAAACAGCCATCCCATAATTTTTTCATCCCGACAGAACAGATAAACGCCTCCGTGCTGATAAGTCACTTTCGTTCCTGCAAAGTAATTTTTCTCTTTTATATCCAGTACCAGCAAATTGTCTATTTCGGATTTTGCTAAACCCTGCTCTGCATACAGCTCATATAAAATCTGATACGCTTCTTTAAACGGTTCTGATCCATAATATTCATCACTTTCGCCAATCACAAAATAGACCGGTGTTTTTGCCTCTGTCACCGGTTCATATACTCCATCCCATTTGGAGCTGCACATGAGCGCTGCAGTAAACAGTTCCGGCTTTTTTCCCAGGATCAGCGCCAGCGTTTCTCCTCCGCCGGAATAGCCGTTACTATATACTTTTTCCGGATTGATCTTATAATTCTCAAGAAGATACTACGTCAGCTCGATTGCCTGATCCGCGGATGTCTCACCCCAGTCATTTAACTGCGGTGCTACGATAATTATCTCCGAATTGTATTTTTGTGCCTCAAAACCAAAATCCTCTGTCCTGATATTTTCCCCCACACCTTGAAAGTACAGTCCCTGATAGCCGGGCAGTGTTACATATAATGCATATTCTTTTGTTCCGTCATAAGAATCCGGAATATATACATTATAATGAATATCCCCCTCCTGCTCCGAATGCAGGACACAATCCAGGATAAATCCCCGGTATTTCTCACTTCCTATGGTAACATTTTCCACTTTTTCCGGTTCTGCTGCCCCTTCTGATGCTGCTGTTCTTTCTGTTTCTTCCAGCTCTGTCATTTCTTCTGTATCCTTTGAATCCTCTATCTGTTCAGATCCCGCTGCCGGAACATCCATATTCCTTTTTCCAGCGCTTTTAAAAAACTGTCTGGATAGCAGAAGCGATATAGCAAAAATAGCAAAGCAAACCGTAATCAGCATTATTTTTCTTTTTGTCATAATGTGAATTCCTCCTTTTTTTACTATTTTTAATCATAGCAAAACGAGACCTCCATAAGAAGTCTCGTTTTTTTCAGTCATAACCTTTCCGTTTATTCTTCTGGTCAAAGCTCTACCACTTTCGTTGCCAGCTTTCTGGCAAACCTTGCATCATGCTCCACGATCAGCATCGTTGGCTGGAACTGCGCAATCAGTTTCTCAATCTGCATCCGTGAAAATACATCAATATAATTCAGCGGTTCATCCCACAGATAGAGATGCGCAGGTGTTAAAAGGCTGGCAGCAATCAATACTTTTTTCTTCTGTCCCTCGGAAAATTCCTCCATGTTTTTTACAAACTGTTCTCTGTCCAGATCCAGGCTGCGCAACATGGAAAGGAGCATTGGCTCATCAATTTCCTGCTTTTTGGCAAATTCTTTCAGCGTTCCGGACAGATGCGAGGTATCCTGGTTGATATAGGAAATAACGAGATTTGAGGCAATCGAACAGGTACCCGTTGCCATTATATTTTCGCCGGAAAGATTTTCGCATCCGGACATCGTAATTTTCCGCTTTTCGATTCCGCCATTGGAAGAATTTTGCAGGTTCTGCGTCAGAATATACTTGATCAGGCTGGATTTTCCACAGCCATTTTTTCCTTTCAGAAAAACACGGTCTCCTTGTTTCAGTTCAAAATTCAATCCGGTGATCACATTCTCTTTTCCATCCCGGTATTTTAAGGAAAAATCCCTGCATTCGATCAGCCGTTCTTTGTAATGGGAAAGCGGCATAATCTTTAAATCTTTTACCGTTTCGATATCTTTTAACAGCCCTTCCTTTTTCTCGATCTCCCGGTCCATTCTCTCCTCGTACGCTTTGACGCGCGACTGCATTTTCTTCGTCTTTGCTCCGATATACGATCGTGTCGATATCGATCTGTCATGTTCTTTGGCTGGATCATATCCAATCTTGGTATTTTCATTTTTTTCTGCCCAGCGCGAAGAACAGTCGGCGGCTGCCTTTAGTTTTCCAATTTCTTTTACACGTTTTTCATGTTCCATTCTGGCAAAATGATCTGCTTTTTCCTTGTTTTCCCACCAGCTGGAAAAATTGCCGCTCTGTACTTCGATCGAGGCCCGGTTTAAAACCAGCACATGATCGATGCAGGCATCCAGCAGATCCCTGTCGTGGGATACCAGAATAAATCCTTTTTTTGACGCCAGATATTTTTTGATAATCTCTCTGGCGTCCTGATCCAAATGGTTGGTGGGTTCATCGATCAGCAGAAAATCATTTTCACCGGAAAAAAGGACTGCAAGCATAACCCTGGTCCGCTCCCCAAAGCTTAACGTACCAAATGGTCTGTACAAAAGTTCTGCGTCCATATCCACTTTTTCCAATTCACAAAGAACTCTCCAGCTCTCTACTCCCGCTTTCCAGTCTTCCATCAGCTCCGCTGCTGTCCGTTCCAGATCTTTTTGTTTCACCGGATACGGAAAATAATCGAAGACAACCGATCGGGTGATCGCTCCCTGGTATTCGTATTTTCCCAGGAGTAACTGAAGAAACGTTGTCTTTCCCTTTCCGTTTCTTCCCACAAAACCAAGCTTCCAGCTGGTGTCGATTGAAAACGATACATTTTCAAAGATTGTATCATAACTTCCTTCATACCCAAAGGTTAGATTACTGACATTGATCTGTGCCATAAAAACTCCCTTCTGCCTGTTTTTCTTTTTCTCACGGCATAAAAAATTCTGCCTAGAGTATTTAAAAAGCGAGCCCGCTTTGCGTACGCAAAACAGACCCGCATCCTAAACAGACACAGCGTGCATGGCACTGGTGTCGGAACATAACGAATCGTCTAAGTATCTAATTTAAGCGTACACAAAATAACCCGTTTCAAACAGGTCTTACCAAAATACAATTGTGTTTTCCAGCTTAAATTATTTCAGATACATTCCCTCACCTTTACACGTTCATGTTCTTTCTTTTTTCTATTCATGCTTTAAAGCGTCTTCGAAAAGCATTTTTCAAATATGCTCTATGCATAGTTGGACAATATCACAGATTTGCTGATCTGTCAATGCCAAACTAATTTCTCAGCATCTTTCCATTTTACATAAAAATAGTACAAGACCTTCCAAAAATGCCAGATCTCTGGGCTGGAACATCCTTTTCCACTCAGAAAAAATCCCCATGCCGGATCAAATGCCCGGGTTCAGCTACCAGAAACTGCTCATCCCATTCTCCCGACACCAGTTTTTCCAGGATTCGGTTACTTCCCTGCACATAGTCCAACGCTGCATGAATCATATCTGCATTTTTCTGCGCCTGCTCCGCATACGCAAGTTCATAACAATCATTATACCCGGTATCAATGATATCCAGAAAATAATACTGGTCAAACCACATGTGGAACAACGTTTCTTCATCTAGTCCCTGAAATTCCTTGGATGCTTTCCGATAATCTTTCAATAGTGATAACACAGAAAATTTTTCGGGCTCATCCTCATAAAGATACAGATGCCCGCTCTCCTTGCGGTTGGGGATGTACCGGTCATCTGTGGCTAAAAGCAGGGACACACAATCATCTACTCTTGGAATCACAGTCCTTACCTGTGCCCGCACCTGGTCCCAAACTCCTCCGCAAAATCCCATGGCAGCCAGAATCGTATCCGGCTTCCTTTTTCTTTTTTCCAGTTCCTGCCAGATCACCGTTTTCATAGTCGCCGGCTCTACGTGATAGATCCGGTCAATGACTATAATCGGATAATTGGTATGCATCTTCTCCTGTGCCCGTTTCACATAACGTTCCAGCGAACTGCAAGTCAAAATGACGGTTTCTTTTTCCATATTCGTGCTCCTCGTACAATATATAAAAATTGATTTATCTGCGTCGTTTACCGTAAGTTTTTCTTTCTATGTTATACTACAATAGTTTTGATGTTGGGGGCAAAACCATAAATAACTTTGTCCTCTATTTCTATAAAGAGTTTTCTGAAATTCAATGCTGCTATCTTGGAACCGAAAAAGAACTTGCCCCGCTGTTTCCCACGAGGTATCTTTTCCAAGTGGTAATTCTTGCGTATATTCGATGGAACAGTTTCCACTCCATTACGCAGCCTTGCATAATTTTTGAATTCTTTGCTATTCATGTTCCGTTGGATTTTCGCACGTTCATGCGCTGCTTTGGATGTTACTATTTTTGCAACCTTCTTAAAGATCTTCGGCTTGCATTGATCCTGCTACGGACAGTTGGCACACTGCTCATGCAGAAAGGAAACGGCACACTGATTGCTTGGTTTCATATAAGAACATGACATTTTCTCAAAAAAGATGACATTTTTATCGTCTAAAACCACAGATTTTTTTATAAAAAAGGTAACGTCTCTGAAATATCGCTTCATAAACGTTACCTTGACTTCTTAGCAAAAACAACAAGTCCAGACAGAATATTCTATTTTTTCAACAAAAAGGAATACACAAAACTCTGCGCATCCCCCATGCTGCTTGACTTTTTTCGTCCGGCAGCTTATAATCAAATCAGAAGCAATCAAGGATATACCAGTGTCGGTGGTTGCCTTTCTGAAATAATCTAAATTATTACAAAGAGCAACAAGAGACATAGGCTATCCCCTATTTGCGGTAGGGAATAGCTTTCTTTCTACTTGCGGTGGAAGTTTATGTAAGATAACGCCGCAAAAACAACAAGTAAAAGCGTCAACACTTCCATTGTATTCATTGGCATTACCCCCTTTCTGTTTTCAGAAAGGACAACCACCAGACTATCCCTATCACGTTCTGATCTGATTAGATTCAGTATAGCATATCATCGACTATTTTACTACCTCTTCGACATACAAATCCCCTCTCGCAATTCGTCTACGAGAGGGGATTCTTTTTTATCGGATAAAGTAGTTTGTAATCTGATAATAATCGTTTTCTGTCATGCCGAGTACATCACTCATACCATCGTCCATATGTTCCCAGGTTGTTGCATAATCATAATCTTGATCTGAGAAGGAAAATACAGCTGAGAAATTCACAATCTTTCTTCCGTTATACTCCTGCGGTTGTCCATACATTACAGCGATTGCTCCATATGCATTATAATCATCCATCTGGTTTGCTTTATGGCCTGGAGAGGACATCCAAAGGTTGAAGATCTGGCGGGCAAGATCATCGGAATCTGTATATGACAGACCACCGCCGCAGCCGTTCTGTCTGCCACCATGCAGGGCCAGATTATCAGAAGTTCCGTATCCTGGCTGTGTGATTGATCTCATGATATGGTATCCGGCAGCGGCAACGCTTCTCGGATAACAATGCTTATCATCCCAGATCATGGCTGCGTGTCCTTCTTTGACACGTTCTTCATTTACCAGATCGAAAATCTTTCTGGAAACTTCCTGATCGTAAACGGTCATTCCAAGAGCCTCTTCGTTGGTGTATGGGATATTAATTTTTACTTCTACGTATCTTCCAACAACACCTCCGTTTGGCTTAGATCCCATTGCATCAGCTGAGATAATAACTTTTCGCATACCATTTTTTTTATGAACCGTTACAAGTCCATTTTCATCTACACTTGCTACTTCCGGATCATCCGAAGTCCATTTTACCGCTTTGTTGGTTGCATTTTCCGGATATACGGTTGCGGCCAGCTGCAGTGTCTGTCCAACTTCAGTTAATTCCAGATTACTGTTCGGTGTAATTGTTACGCTTGTTGCATAAACGGTTTCTGCTGGTGTCTCTGTTGGCTTCGGTGTCTCTGTTGGCTTCGGTGTCTCTGTTGGCTTCGGTGTCTCTGTCGGCTTCGGTGTCTCTGTCGGCTTTGGCGTTTCCGTTGGCTTTGGCGTTTCCGTTGGCTTTGGTGTCTCTGTTGGTTTCGCTTCCGGTTTTGTTGTAAGCGCACCGTCTTTTCCGTAGTAATTTCCGTTTACCGTCTGATCCGTTACCATCTTACAGTCTGATCGGAAATAATATGTCTTTCCGGAAATTTTCATCTGCATATCCTTGCAGGCTCCGCCCCAGCTCCGGATATAGTATTTTGCTCCGTTTTCTTCTTTCCAGCATCCGGAAAGCATAACTCCGTTTCCGTCCACAAAATACAGGTTATCTTTGTATGTAAAGCTTGTGTTCACTGCCATGGTGCTGTCTGCCTGGAACCAGTACCATTTTCCGCCGGTTTTCAGCCACTCATTCTGATATGCTGCACCGTTATCATGCAGGTAATATTTTTTTCCGTTCCAGGTCTGCCAGCAGTTTTTATAAGCTCCGCCCCAGCTGCAGAAGAAATAGGTTTTTCCCCCGTCCGTGAAAGATTCATTTGCTTTCATAGTTCCGTCTGCGTTCAGATAGTAACGGTTATTGTCCCAGGTCTGCCAACCCGTTGCAATTTTTCCATCTTTTGCCAGTTTCCACTGTCCATCCATCACGATCCACTGCATGTTGGTTACTTCTGCAGCACTATTGAAGGTATACGAACGTCCATTGATCTTTGCAGACCGGCTTTTATAGGCTCCACCCCAGCTGCAGAGATAGCGGATTTTTCCGGTATCATCCAGTCTCCACTCATTGGAGCGCATACTTCCATCACTATTCATGTAGTATTTATTTCCATCCCAGGTCTGCCAGCCCGTTGCAATTTTTCCGTCTTTCACCAGATACCATTTTCCGCCTTTTACAACCCACTGAGAACCCTGTACCTTACTGTCTGCACCGAATGTATAACTTCTGCCGTTGATTCTTGCCTTGCAGTTCAGGTAAGCACCACCCCAGCTGCGGAAGTAGTAAACCGATCCATCCGTATCAATCATCCACTCATTGGCTTTCATGGTTCCGTCTGCATTCAGATAATATTTTTTTCCATCCCAGGTCTGCCAGCCGGTCTGTTTTACACCGTCTTTGTAAAAATACCAGGTTCCGGACTCCTGCGTCCATCCGGTTTTTCCAGCTGCCTGTACTGTCTGGGCAGAAACGGTTGGGAACATATTTGTTGCGGCCGGTGTGCCTACTGCCAGGCTCAGGCCAAGAAGTACCATTGCGATTCTTTTTCTCATACTTTTTTCCTCCGTCCGTGTCAAACATTGACACCGATTTTTCTGTTTGAATTCCGTGTCAACGTTTGACACGGGATTCCTTGTTTTGTTATTTCACTTTTTATTCCGGAATTTCTTCCAGAAGTTCCCCGGTATAATCTTCCCGTTTTCCGAGTTTTACGGCATCGTCCAGTTCGGACTGTTCCATGCATACACTTCCGATCGGGTGGATTCCTGGATCACAAAGAATCAGATACAGATTTCCCTGGTAATCTTCCGCTACATCACCATCCTGCCGGTAGCCAACAAACTCATGCTCAATCGGTATTTCTTCCGGATGCTCCAGATAGAATGGATCAAGCTCTCCCCAGTCCAGTGTGGAAAAATTGAAGTCCGGAAAACGTTCTGCTATTACTTTTTCTGCATTTTTTCGAAACTCTTTCATGTCCATATGGTTTCTCCCCATTTTTCATTTTTTGGAATCATATTATCATATTACCTTTCCAATTCCGTAATTACAAGAGTCTTTTGCTATTTTTCATATTGCATTTTTATTACATTCTAATCACCCCTCTGTTTTATCTGCATTTGTTGTTATTGTAATATGGCTTCCGCTGCTGAATGTGGCTTCCATAGATGCCTTTAATGCGTTCAGGATTTCATCTGCACTTTTTGTTCCCCCGTAGAAGCCCGTATTGGCCGTTTCCTGCGATTTTTCTGCATCGTACCGTAAAATGATCGTAAGTCCTGTTCCAGCCGTTGCAGCGTCCGAAAACGAGCTTGAAAGGGTTGTCCTGGATGTACAGGAAACGGTAAGTGTTCCACTCAGGAACTTACAGCCGGAAAACAGGTTCCCGCTATCCGTACAGGAAGATGGGATTTCACCGGTTATGGATTCCAGTGCGGTACATCCGAAAAAACTGCTGTTCATTTTCTGTGCAGCTGATGGGATATGCACTTCTTTCAGGTTGACGCAGCCATTGCAGATATTCGAGAGTTCCTTCGCACTGTCCGGAATCTGGACAGATGCCAGGGCCACACAGCCGTAATACATAGAATCCATGTTCTCCAGCTGCATACAGGCTGTTGTATCGGCTCCATCGATCAGCGCCGTATCACCGTAAAATGCTTTTTTTGCCTGTTTTATATTCCCTGGAAGTTCCATGGCCTTTTCCAGTGCAATACACCCTTCTGCGCAGGATGTAATATCTTCCAGCCGGACCGCACCAGACATATCCGGCATACTGGTCATCGCTGTGGCATTTTTGAATGTTTCCACCATGCTTCTCACTGTGTCCGGAATGCGGCACAATGTTTCCAGGTATTCGTCATTTCCTGTAAACCAGTAGTCCATGCTTTCCACTTCTGCCTCCGGATCAATCCAGGTCAGCCGTTTAACAGAATCTTTCTTCCATGGCGCAGAATCTGATTTGAAATTCCGGACGCTTCCTTTTCCGGATATTTCTAGATCCCCGTTGGAATACAGGATAGCCTCCACATCATCTGGATTTTCTCTGCCGATTTTATACCTAACACTTTCATCACGGTCAATAAGCACTGTTATCTCTGCCTTGATATCCGGATATGCCTTGGAGGAAACCTCTACGGTAACACTGTGGCCATGTGCCGGCACTTTAGTCGGTGACACGCTGTATGTATCTGCATCCAGAAGCTGTTTCTTTTTCCCGGATATTCCGTATACGCGGAAATTTTTTTCTGAAAGCCTACTTCCGGCAGCATAGCTTTTCTCTGCAGCTTCCACCTTGATCGTTTCCGGTTTTTCCGGTGCAGCTTCTTTTCGAAATTTTGGCAGTACCAAAAATACGACTCCAACAAGAATCAGCAAAATAACAGCAATCAACGATATGATCCACAAGCTGCTTTTCTTTTTCTGCCTTTTTTTCGCTGGCTGTTTTTTTGATACGGCCATTTTTACTCTTTTTTCTTTTCCGTATTGTGCAGGCACTTCAGGATATAACAGATGTGATCTTTATCCAGCTTCAGGAACATGCTTTTTACAATCGGAACAGGACGTTCCTTTCCTCCAATCCGGATTGTTCCTGTATCCGGCAGCATTAGGGTTTCTACAATCAGATCGACCAGTTCATCCACTTCCTGCTTGTTATAGATCGGCGGGTAGTTCTCGTAATCAATATTTTTCCGAATCAGTTCCCGGTAGGCAGATATCCGATCCATCATATCCATCCCACCTCTTTTTGTTCCCCGCTTTATATTATGATGTTAGGGTCAAAACCATAAATAACTTTGTCCTCTATTTCTATAGCACCTTGAAAAATTCATATTTTGTAGTGTAATACCGGATTTCTTCGGATATACGCTGGTATTCCCTTCCTTGATTTTATACAAGTACCGGATTTTGAGCGTAATGTCCTAAACCCTTCACATAGTTGAAGAGTTTTCTGAAATTCAATGCTACTATCTTGGAACCGAAAAAGAACTTGCCCCGCTGTTTCCCACGAGGTATCTTTTCCAAGTGGTAATTCTTGCGTATATTCGATGGAACAGTTTCCACTCCATTACGCAGCCTTGCATAATTTTTGAATTCTTTGCTATTCATGTTCCGTTGGATTTTCGCACGTTCATGCGCTGCTTTGGATGTTACTATTTTTGCAACCTTCTTAAAGATCTTCGGCTTGCATTGATCCTGCTACGGACAGTTGGCACACTGCTCATGCAGAGAGGAAACGGCACACTGATTGCTTGGTTTCATATAAGAACAGCTTTTCGGTGCATGGCCGGCTGGACATCGGAGGACTTTTGTTCCCTCTTCGTTGAATTCAAAATCAGCAAGGATATCCGGAGCCGGTTTCCCCGTCAGACTTGTGGTAATCAGTTCTACGTTTTTATGAGCTGCAAGTTGTGTGTTTTCTGTTCCACTATATGCTCCATCCGTGACTATAACAGTCCGTTCTTCCTGGTTATCCATCTGCGCAAGGTGCTCCTGGATAAACTGACTGTCACTATGGTTGTTTTGCTCATACTGGTACTCTGTTACAACAGAACCATCGGCTCCAACGGATTCTTCAAGATTAGCAGCATATCCTCGATGCTCTTTTCCTGCTTTATTCCGGAATGTCGCTTCAGGGTCAGAAGGATTCTGCAGCATGGTTGATTTCATGCCGCCGTCTTCTTTCGTGCGGAGTCTTCGGTTTTCATTTTCAACAATGGTCTGTTCTGACAGGCATCTGACAAACAGATCATACTCTGTTGAATCATTGTAATCAGACTCACACAGGGCAAGAAGTTTATCCGCATCCGTTAAGAGTTGCTTCATGCGCTCATCTGCATCGGTACTGCGCTGATGATAAATCACTCTGTTAAAATCGTTAGGATCGATATAATGTTTTAAATCGTCAGACAGAACGGAACCATTGATTTTATTCACATACATCGCCAGCTTTACAATGCAGGTGTATATCAGTTCCATTCGGCTGAGCCTGCGGACGTTGGATTCGATCATCATGGAATCCATACGTCTGACTTTACCGCTGATTCCCATCAGTTTTGCAATGGAAGCACTTAAATCTTTCACACAATCATGGTAAAGATCCTTGTTGTGAAGTGTTTCATAATCATAGCACCTCTTGCGGAAACGGCTTAAGGTCTTGTCACTCAAAGGCTGTTCTTCAAAACTTGTTGTGTGCAGTGCGTACTGAATTCGAAAATCCAGCATAAGATTTTCGACCATCTCGTCATCGGAATAATCAAAAAGCTCTTTGATAATGAGCGCACCAACAATCACGTTGACCGGAGTATTCGGTCTGGATGCCTTATCGCTGTATAAGACAGAAAAACGCTTTTCATCAATGGCAGGAAATATTTCATCGGCAAAGACTTTTGCCCAGGATTTTTCCAATGCTTTTTGTTCTCTGGCAGTTAATCCAGAAAAACTATCTGTAAATGACATTTGCTGGTAAGTATTTTCTTTGAATGACATAGAGATTGCCTTCTTTCCTACTAAGATATCTCTATTATACAGCAAGTAAACCATTTAGGCTTGTATTTACTACAAAATATATGAACTTTTCAAGGTACTATAGAGGGGCTTTTGACCCCAACATCATAGTTTTAAAATAATATAAAGCAAACGGATAAAAATATTTTCTCCGTCATAAACTTCAAAAAGAGAGGGAAAAACTTATGATTTTTTATTTTACCGGAACTGGTAATTCGCTTTGGGCTGCAAAAGAAATTGGAAAAGAGCTGAATCAGCCTGTTGAGAATATTATAAAACAGAAAGCAATTTTTTCTGCAAAAACGATATAATCGGTTTTGTCTTTCCTACCTACATGAGCGATCTGCCATGGATTGTAAAAGAATTTTTATTGAAGTTAACGGTCAATCCTGACTGCTATACTTTTGTCGTCATGACTTCTAACAATGGAAAAAGCGGAAATTCTTTTGTCAGCCTAAGTCAGGCACTTTCCCGCAGCGGTGCAAACCTGTCGGCTGTCTTTGATCTGCAGATGCCAGGCAACTGTTTAATCAGCTCAGAGCAGGAAAATCTGGAACGACTGAAAAAAGCACCGGAACGGTTAAAATCTATCATATCTTTTATAAAAGAACAAAAAACAAACTTTACATCTGACGGAAGTCTGCCAAAAGAAGATTTTGTTACTGCATCGTATTTTTATGGAGGACATTCCTGTGCAGCCTGTTATGCCTGTCTTCACTGGTGTCCAAAGAATGCTACCCTGCTTAAAGTTCCATTTTTGAAACATCGTCCGCAGTATCATCATCCAGATGTAACGCTGGCGGAAATCAAAGAATAAGTCTGTAAACGGCGCCCCGGTCCTGCATCCAAATGATCTGCAGGGCCGGGGCGCTTTGCAATTTATGTGCGTGTAAGATGTTGGCTTTTTATTTTCGCTCCGTCTCGCATACGATGATATGTTTGCTCTTCTCATACCCGGGAACTTTCCGGTCCGTGATAAAAATCGGTTTTTCAAAGTCTGCGAAGGTAACGGAACTGATGCTGTTAAATTTGCTTGCGTCACAGAGGACGTAGCACTGGCGGCACTGCTCCATGGCGGTCTTTTTGATTACTGCTTCATTGACATCCGGCGTTGTGCAGCCGCTTCTTCTTGTGACACCGTTGGTGCCGAAAAAGCCTTTGGTGAAATGATACTCCTGGATCGGGCGGATTGCCTGGTTTCCGACGACGGCTTCTGTGGAGCTTTTGAGCTCGCCGCCTACCAGAATGACCTTAAACCCGCGTGATGCCAGCCGCCGTGCGTGGTCAACGGCGTTTGTCACGAAAACGGCGGAGGTTGCCCGGATGAAATCGATCATATGCGCCGTTGTCGTTCCCGCGTCGAGAAAGACGAAATCGTCCGGCTCGATGAGGGATGCCGCATATTCTGCGATTTTCCGTTTGGCATCGCAGTTCAGCTCATTTTTCTGTGCAACGGTGTACTCGTGTGCCGTCACCTTCTGGCCGGCTTCCACGGCGCCGCCGAATACCTTTTCCAGCTTGCCCTCCTTGTCGAGCGCTGTGATATCGCGGCGTACCGTGGACTCCGATGTATCGAGAAGATCCCGGACTTCCGTCACGGTGATGCTTCCCTTTTCCTTTAACAGTTTCAAAATTATCTCATGTCTCTGCTGTGTTAACATTTCTTTCCTGCCTTATATTCTGCCACGTTTGTTTCCAGAATGATCTTGCGGAGCGGAAGGATGCTTCCCGGAGAAACGGAAAGTTCATCTACGCCCATCGCAAGGAACTCTTTTGTCAGCTCCTGGTCAGCGCCGAGTTCGCCGCAGATACCGGCCCAGATGCCGGCTTTGTGTGCATTCTCCACAACCATCTGAATCATGCGCAGGATCGCCGGGTGATGCGGATCAAAGAACGGATCCAGCTTTGTGTTCTGGCGGTCGATCGCGAGGGTGTACTGACTGAGGTCGTTCGTTCCGATACTGAAGAAATCAACCTCTTTTGCCAGCTCATCGCTGATGATGGCAGCCGCCGGGGTCTCGATCATGATACCCTGCTCTGGATTTCCGTACTCAATGCCCTGCTCAGCGAGAGAAGCTTTTACTTCCTCCACAATCGCTTTGATCTGGCGAACCTCGCCGACACTTGTGATCATTGGATACATAATGGCAATTTTTCCATATGCGCTTGCGCGGAACAGCGCGCGAAGCTGTGTCTTGAAGATCTCCGGCCGCGTCAGGCAGATGCGGATCGCACGGCAGCCAAGTGCCGGGTTCTCCTCTTTTTCCATCTCGAAATAATCGCACTGTTTATCGGCACCGATATCGAGGGTACGGATGATGACGCGTTTTCCCGCCATCGTCTCTGCTGCCTGTTTGTAGATACGGAACTGCTCCTCCTCTGTTGGATAGTGATCCTGCTCAAGATAGATAAACTCGCTTCGGAACAGGCCGATGCCGCCCGCGTCGTTCTGCATGACAGCCGCAAGGTCTTTGATGTTTCCGATATTAGCATACAGCAGAATTTTCTGTCCATCCAGTGTAATATTTTCTTTTCCCTTTAAGGTGAGGAGCAGTTTTTTCTTTTCCTCCTCCTCGGTGCGGCGCTTCTGCATGGCAGCAAGAGTCTCCTCGTCCGGATCAACATAGATGGTTCCATCGGATCCGTCCACGATGCCGAGCTTTCCGTCTACGCTCTCATCCAGCGGAAGCGGTGTTCCGACCAGTGCCGGAATCGCCATGGTTCTTGCAAGGATAGCGGTGTGGGAATTTAAAGAACCGTGTACGGTAACAAAAGAAAGAACTTTGTCCTTATCCATCTGTACCGTCTCAGACGGCGCAAGGTCATCTGCCACGATGATCGCCGGTTCGTCGTTTAAGGATGCGTCGGTGTCGTCTCCGTTTAAGATGGAGATCAGACGCTCGGAAATATCCTTTACGTCTGCCGCGCGCTCTCTCATGTAATCATCGTCCATGGCAGAAAACATCTGCGCAAAGTTGTCGCCTGTCGTTGCAACGGCATACTCAGCGTTGACGCCCTGGCTCTTGATAATATTCTCGACGGACTCGTTGTAGCCGTCGTCCTCCATCATCATCTGATGTACCTCGAAGATCGCTGCATTGGCCTCGCCAACCTCTTTGCATGCTTTTTCATACAGAACGCCAAGCTGTGCGATTCCTTTTGCCTTTGCTTCCTCAAACCGTGCCATCTCCGCATCCGGATTTTCTACTTTCACACGTTTTACCTGACGCTCATTCTTTTTGTATACGCGGATCTTTCCGATCGCAATGCCGGAAAATACGCTTTTTCCCTGATAAATCTGCATAAGTTTTCTCCACCTTTGTTCTCGATATCCGAATTTTCTGTCCAGACAGCCGGAGCGTGTTCAAAAAGGATTTCTTAGTTTCAGAAAGTTTTTCAAACACGCTCCTGCCGATTACTATATTGTAATTCTCCAGAGCCCCATCTCAATTCCGCTTACGCTCCATTTCGATGTGGCTTCTCGCCATATGGAATTCCAGAAAAAAGCACTCATTCATGCAAGCATGATTCGCACTTTTTTCTTCCATTCCGCATGGCTCTGTAGAATTACAAGTTCTCTTTCATGAAATTGCTGATTGCTTCGTATGCAGCATCTTCATCTGCTCCATCGAAGGTCAGGGTAACTTCTTCGCCCTGTTTTACAGCCAGTCCCATGATGCCGAAGATGGCTTTGCAGTTCATGGCTTTTCCGTCTTTTGCGATCTTGATATCACAGGAAAATTCTTTGACTGCTTTTACCAGCATTCCTGCCGGACGAGCGTGGATTCCTTCTGGATCTGTTACAACATACTTAAATTCTTTCATGATTTTTTCCTCCCATAGGATCTTTGATATTTTTATTTTACTTTGTTTTCTGTCTTTTTTCTACTCTTTTATGCAACTTTTTTCTTTAAAACTCCAAGCAGAACTGCGGATACCACTGTTCCGATGACAACTGCCACCAGATAAAGCAGCGCATTTCCCATAACCGGTACAACGAAGATGCCGCCGTGCGGTGCCATTAAGGTACAGCCAAATGCCATGGAGAGCGCACCTGCGAGGCCAGAGCCGATGATGCAGGCCGGAAGAACGTGGATCGGGTCTGCTGCTGCGAATGGAATCGCACCCTCGGTGATGAAGGCGAGTCCCATGATGAAGTTGGTCGGACCGGATTCTCTTTCTTCTTTTGTAAATTTATCTTTGAACAGCAGGGTTGCAAGTGCAATCGCACACGGAGGAACCATACCGCCGATCATAACGGATGCCATAATGTCGTAGTTTCCTGCTGCGATGGCTGCTGTTCCGAATACGTAAGCTGCTTTGTTGAACGGGCCGCCCATGTCGATGGCCATCATGCCGCCGAGGATCATGCCAAGGATCAGCTTGCTGGATCCGCCCATGGAAGCAAGACCATTGTTCAGTACCGTGTTGACGGTTCCCATGATCGGCTCTACAATGAAGAGCATCAGAAGTCCCATCGCAAGGATGCCGACTACCGGGTAAATCAGAACCGGCGCAATCTTTTCGAGTGCTTCCGGAAGTTTCTCACATGCTTTGCGGAGGACAAGGATAATGTAGCCTGCTGCAAAACCGGCAACAAGTGCTCCAAGGAAACCGGAGGTTCCGCTCGATGCCATCATACCGCCGACAAAACCAAGGGCAAGTGCCGGCCGGTCGCCGATTGCCATGGCGATGTAGCCTGCAAGAACCGGGAGCATGAAGCCGAATGCCACGCCGCCGATCTGTTTGAACATCGCTGCAGCCGGGGTAATCGTACCGAAGTTTGATCTGGCTGCGGCATCAAGGGAGTTCATATCAACAAGAAGTCCGTCGATCAGGAATGCGATTGCGATCAGAATACCGCCGCCGACAACGAACGGAAGCATATGGGAAACACCATTCATCAGCTGGGTGTACAGCTGGTGGCCGATACCGCCGCTGTTCTTCTTCGTGCTTGCTGCGGCTGTCTGCGCATTGCCGCTCTTGTAAACCGGTGCGTTTCCGGACATCGCAAGCTCGATCAGCTCATCTGCTTTGCTGATACCGTCGGATACCTGGCGCTGGATGACTTTCTTTCCGTCGAAACGATCCATCGGAACCTGTGCGTCGGCTGCAACGATGATGCAGTCCGCATCGGCGATTTCCTGTGCAGTCAGCACGTTTTTCGCTCCGCCGGAGCCTCGTGTCTCGACTTTTACGAAGCATCCTTTTGCTTTCGCTGCTTTCTCGATTCCCTCGGCTGCCATGTAAGTGTGGGCAATACCGGTCGGGCAGGAAGTAACGGCGAGAATCTTCACCTGATTTTCTTTTGCTTCCACCGGCTCTGCAAGACGCTCATCTACGCTCTTTTTCTCTTCATCGGCGCGGTCGATAATGGCAAGGAACTCTTCCGGTGTCCTTGCGTTTCGAAGGCTCTTGGTGAACTCTTCATCCATCAGCATCATGGAAAGTTTACTTAAGACATCGAGGTGAACGTTGTCTTTTGTGTTCGGCGCTGCGATGAGGAACAGCAGGGTGACCGGCTCTCCATCGAGAGAATCAAAATCAACACCGTTCGGGATAACCATGGCTGCAAGGCCCGGTTTGTTTACTGCATCACATTTTCCGTGCGGAATCGCAATTCCCTCTCCGATTCCTGTGGTGCTCTCTTCTTCTCTTGCGTAAACCTGTGCGCGGTACGCATCTTCGTCTGTGATCTTTCCGCTTTTGACCATCAGCGCTACGGCTGCGTCAAGCGTTTCCTGTTTGCTTTTCGGTGCGGCATCCAGCGCAATACTGCGGATGTCCAGCAAATCTGTGATTCTCATGAGACGTCCTCCCTTTTATTTTGTAATCTGTTCGTAGACAGATGCAATTTCCTCCCGGGTTGCAAGGTTTTCAGAAAAAGCACTTGCACTTCCCGCTGCGATTCCCATATGGAACGCATGGAGGTAATCTTCTTTTTCCATGTAGCCTGCCATGAATCCGGCTACCATCGAGTCTCCTGCGCCGACGCCGTTGATAAGCTTTCCTTTCGGGGCCGGAGCTTCAAAGACCTCACCGGATGCGGCAACGAGAACGGCTCCTTCGCCTGCCATGGAAACCAGAACGTTCTGTGCGCCCTTTTTCTGCAGCTGTTTTGCATACGGAACAACCGACTCTCTTGTCTTTAATTCCACACCGAAAATCTCGCCGAGTTCGTGATTGTTCGGTTTGATGAGGAACGGGTGGTACGGCAGAACCTTCATCAGCAGATCACGGGTCGCGTCTACGACGATGCGGACGCCCTTGCCGTCGAGCATTTCCATAATTTTCTGATAGGCATCATCTGCCATGGATGACGGGATGCTGCCTGCGAGGAAGAGAACGTCGCCCTCGCCGAGTGCGGAAAGCTGTTTCATCAGCTCTTCCACTTTTTTCTCCGGGATTTCGGGTCCCTGTCCGTTGATTTCAGTTCCGTCAATACTCTTTAATTTGACGTTGATGCGGGAATATCCTTCTTCCAGCCAGATGCAGCCGTTTTTAATTCCCATCTGGTCGAGCCGTCCCGCGATTTCTTTTCCGGTAAAGCCTGCCAGAAATCCGAGCGCTGTGCTCTCAATTCCAAGGTTTCCAAGTACGGTCGATACGTTGATTCCTTTTCCGCCCGGAAGCATCAGCTCGGAGCTTGTGCGGTTGGTAAGGCCGAGCTTGAAGTCTTCCACCGATACAATGTAGTCCAGAGACGGATTGAATGTCACTGTGTAAATCATATTTCCCTCCTGCTTTATTTTGATCGTGTTTGCTTTGATGAGCTTATTATATCGTCATATTCATTCAAAATCAATCATCAATATTTCATGAATTTTACCTTCTCTTTTTGTCGTATTTGCATAAGTTTAGAGTTTTATGACGGATTTCCCCGTTTTATCGCCCTGTTTTAACCGAGTTTGACTGATTGTCATCTTTTCTACCCTGTCACGCATCGATCACTTTATTCTCTCCATTTCGGTTATTTTTTATCAGACACTTTCTTTCTGTTCTCATTTTTGTACTTTACTTTTTCCGGATTTGGTACTAAAGTGAAGAGAAATCAAAAAAAGAATTTTCAGAAGAGGTGATTTTATTTGAAACGATACTATATTCTTCACTATTTTGATCCCGCCAATGTGGGCAGTTTTCTGCTTGTCTCACTGCTCGGCCTGATTCTGGTGCTTGCCCTTGTGCTTCTGATTGCAAAATTGCAGATTCAGCGGCAGCTAAAAGAGGAGACAGAGGAAAAAGCAAAAAAAATACGCCGGAAAAAACACCAACGCAGGCAGTATCAGATTGTGGAAAGCTTTTATGAGCTGGTTTTCTCCGGCACTTCGATTCTTCTCTTCCTCTCCCTCTATTACATTATCGATGAGCGTCTGCCGCAGATTTCGATGTACTGGGAGAAATATCAGGATGTGGTGCTTCTTGTCTTTATCGTGCTCTCCGTCTTTCTGACGAGCTGGCTCGATGTGGTTCTGGTAAAGCTCACGCACCTTGACCCGGAGCAGAAGGCGTCGGTGCGGCTGATTTCGGTCTTCTATATTGTACTGATTCTTCTGTACATCCGCTTTATCTACGAGGACACGAATTACGACGGCCTGATTCTCTATTTCCTGACACTGACGGTCGGCCGCTTCCTGTATTTCGACTTTACGGTCAAGAGTTTTCTTGAAACGATGCGGGGCGTGTTGGAAAATCTACCGCTTCTTGTCATCATGAGCGCCTACTCCGGTTTCGTGTGCTGGTATGGGTTCCATGTCGGCTTTCTGCTGAAATCAAATGGTGTCATTTTGAGCACCTTTCTTGCCCATCTGTTTATGGACTGCTCGATCTTTCTGCTCCACAAAACAGAAATTTTAAAGCATGTGATACGAAAAATTTAAAACCGGCATTTTTTTACCAGCCATATATCAAAAGCTCTGCAGATCAGAATTTTGCATTTTCTGTTCTGCAGAGCTTTTCTTATTTAACGTTCTTTTTTACATGCCAAACAGCAGTGCAAAGCCATGTACGACAAAAGCTGCCAGCCAGGCGATCACACACTGTGAAACGACAACACCGGCTGCCCATCTGCCGCCAAGCTCCCGCTTGATGGAAGCGACTGCCGCCACACACGGCGTATAGAGGAGGCAGAAAACCAGAAGGCTTAATGCGGAAACCGGTGTCAGGATTTCGGTCAGCTGCGCGGTCGTGCCGAACAGTACGGAAAGTGTCGAGACGACACTCTCCTTTGCCATAAATCCGGTTAGAAGGGCGGTCGATACTCTCCAGTCTCCAAATCCAAGCGGCCGAAAAACCGGGGCGAGACGGCCGGAGACAACGGCGAGAATGCTGTCCTTGGAGTCCTCCACGACATTGAGATGCGTTCCAAAGGTCTGTAAAAACCAGATCACAATCGTGGCAACAAAAATGACGGTGAATGCCCGCTGCAGGAAGTCTTTTGCCTTATCCCACAAAAGCTGTCCGACATTTTTTGCCCCCGGCATGCGGTAGTTTGGAAGCTCCATGACAAACGGAACGGCTTCTCCCTGGAATAAAGTTCCCTGCATCAGCATCGCCATCAGGACAGCCATGAAGATACCACCGAAATACAGAAGAACCATCACAAGGGCACTGTATTTCGGGAAGAATGCGGCGGTAAAGAACGCGTAAATCGGAAGTTTTGCCGAACAGCTCATAAACGGAGTTAATAGGATCGTCATTTTCCGGTCACGCTCGGAAGGCAGGGTGCGGCTCGCCATGACGCCCGGCACGGTACAGCCAAAACCGACCAGCATCGGCACGATACTGCGGCCGGAGAGGCCGATTTTCCGGAGCAGCTTATCCATCACAAATGCCACGCGCGCCATATAGCCGCTGTCTTCCAGAATGGACAGGAAGAAAAACAGGGTGACGATGATCGGAAGGAAGCTTAAGACACTTCCGACGCCGTTAAAAATACCGTCAATCACAAGGGAATGAAGCACCGGATTGACGCCCCATGCTGTCATGGCGCTGTCCACGAGCTCGGTCAGTTTTCCGATCAGAATCTCCAGCACACTCTGCAGCGATGCTCCGATCACATGGAAGGTCAGAAAAAAGACAGCCGCCATAATCCCGGCAAAACATGGCAGAGCCGTATATTTTCCGGTCAGCACACGGTCAATTTCTGTGCTCCGCACATGCTCGCGGCTCTCTTTTGGTTTTACCACGGTCTCACGGCAGACTTTTTCAATAAAATTAAAACGCATATCCGCAATCGCCGCCGCGCGGTCCAGGCCGCGCTCCGTCTCCATCTGACAGACGATATGCTCGAGCATCTCTTTCTCGTTTTCATCGAGGGCCAGCTGCTCCAGGATCAGCGCATCGCCCTCTGCCAGCTTGCTCGCCGCAAACCGCACCGGAATATCCGCCCTTGCGGCGTGATCCTCGATCAGATGCATGATCGCATGCAACGCACGGTGGACGGCACCGCCGTGGTCATTCGCCTCACAGAAGTCCTTTCTGCCCGGTTTTTCCTGGTATTTGGCCACATGGACAGCATGGGCAACCAGTTCATCGATTCCCTCGTTTTTTGCAGCGGAAATCGGGATAACCGGGATGCCAAGTCTCTCTTCCATCTGGTTCACGAGCACAGAACCGCCGTTTTCGCGTACCTCATCCATCATGTTGAGGGCCAGTACCATCGGAACGTCGAGTTCCATCAGCTGCATCGTCAGATACAGGTTTCGTTCGATATTTGTCGCATCTACAATATTGATGATGCCGCGCGGATGCTCGTTCAGAACGAAATTCCGGGTGACGATCTCTTCGCTTGAATACGGCGACATCGAATAAATGCCGGGAAGATCGGTGACCAGCGTGTTTTTCTGGCCGCGGATTTCACCGTCCTTCCGGTCTACGGTCACGCCGGGGAAGTTTCCGACGTGCTGGTTGGATCCCGTTAATTGGTTGAACAGGGTGGTCTTGCCGCAGTTCTGGTTTCCGGCCAGCGCAAAGGACAACAGCTCTCCTTCCGGCAGCGGATGCTCCTCTGCCTTATTGTGGTACTTTCCGCCCTCTCCAAAGCCGGGATGCGGAATTGCTTTCGCATCCGGCTGCTCTTTTTCTTTTACAGCGTCCCGCATCTCATCAATGGCAATCCGTCCGGCATCGGCGAGGCGGAGTGTCAGTTCATAGCTGTGAATCCGCACTTCCACAGGGTCTCCCATCGGTGCATACTTTACCATCGTCACTTCCGCCCCCGGAATGATTCCCATATCTAGGAAGTGCTGCCGCAGCGCGCCCTCTCCTCCTACCGTGCGGACGGTCGCTGTTTTGCCGATCGGCAGTTCTTTCAGTGTCATATATTTCACTCCTTATTGATTCTCATTATCAATAGTAAGTATATGACACAATTCGACTGCGGTCAAGCAATTGCCATTATTTCTCTTTTTGTTTTTCTTCGAGCTTCTTCTGTACACTCGGAAACAGCTCCAGATCCGTGTGTGGGATTGCCTGGGCCGCTTTCATCATAGAGATGAAAGCGGCGACCTGGCCGAACTGGATGTAGACCATCTCGTCCAGAATGCGGTCAATATCGTCGATGCAGGTCCGATCCAGCAGGATTTTTTCTGCTCCCGAAAGCGACGTATTTCCGGCGCAGATCAGGCGGCTGCGGTCCATATCCGGGTACATGCCGATCGTGATGGCGGATTCCTTTGAAACGTGCTTTCCAAATGCACCAGCCGCGTAAAACCGGTCAATTTCTTCCATGGAAATGCCGGATTCACGCATCATGTACTCAACCATCGTGTAGGCCGCTGACTTTGTACGAAGGAATTCGGCGATATCACTCTGATAGAAGCACAGCCCTTCACTATATTCAACGCACCACTCTCCCGTCTCCGGGTCTTCCTTGATCTTTTCGGACCGCTCCGGCTGCAGGGTACCGAACAGGTTGATCCAGCCATTTAGGAATAATTCCGCGAGCAGATCGATAATGCCGGAACCGCAGATGCCCTTTGGCTTACCCTCTCCGATTACATGGCACTGGATTTTCCCGTCTTCTATTTTTACCGTATCAACAGCGCCTTCTGCAGCTCGCATGCCGGTTTTGACCACGCCGCCCTCGAGCGCCGGACCGGCAGCGCCTGCGCCGCAGAGCAGAAATTCCCGGTTTCCGACGACAAGCTCGCCGTTCGTTCCGATATCAAAAAAAACGCTGATCGTTTCTTTTTTATAGAGTTCCGTTGCGATCATACCGCTTAATATATCACCGCCCAGGTAATTGGATTTTCCCGGCACGCAGTAGACACATCCCTTCATGGGAAATCCCATCTCTTTCGCCGGAAGGAATCCGACGCGGTCTGCGCGCACGGCGTACGGGGATGAAAAGACGCAGAACGGATCCAGTCCCAGCAGGAAATGGATCATCGTTGTGTTGCCGGATACGACCATTGAGAGAACATCCGACGGCGCAATTCCTGTCTTTTGGCGAAGTTTTTCAAAGAGCAGTGTAAATGTCTCCATCGTACACGCACGGATGTCCTGCAGTACCTCCGGTTTATCCTTACAGGCAAAGATTCTCGTCAGAATATCGGTTCCATAGGCAGTCTGGCGGTTGTATTCGCTCTCCTCGGCAAGCACAGTACCGTCGCTGCAGTTTACCAGGCGCACAACGACGGTCGTACTTCCAAGATCAGCGGCATAGCCGTAATGCTCTGCTGCTGTATCGCCCGCTTCCAGATCAACCACCTGCCAGATGCTTCCATTCCATGCGAGGGAAACCGTTATGTTATAGTCTGCCTCATCGCAGATGGGATACAGTTTCTGCAGCGCTGGAAGGGTAAATGATGCGGTGATTCCTTTCTCTTTTAATGCATCCAGTATCCGCATCTGGCTGGAGCGGGCGTCCTCCTCCGTCGGCGGGACCAACCCCAGATACTGTTTCTGTGTTATTCCTCTATTCATTATTACTTCCTCATTTCCTGATCATTTTTCTGTTTCTTATTGTAGCACTTTTCTCTTTTCCAGAGAACTTATTTTTTTCACATTTTTACTACATTTCCATCACAGATTCCCATTATACTGCAAAGCATAGAAACAAAAAAGGAAGCAAACAAAACCGGAAGCCGATTCCGGAACACAGTTTAAAATACAGATACCAGAAAGGAAGCATTTATTATGATGGACTACAGAAACAACTACAATAACGAAAACGAAACCAATAATGAGAACATGATGGCAGCAGAGCAGAACAGCTTCAACGGAAAGAAACCTTCTTCCAAAAACAAAAAAGCTGCTAAGCTTGCAAAAAAAATCGGAGCCATCGCCTTAAGCGCAGTTCTGTTCGGCGGTGTTGCCGGCGGTACCTTCCAGGCAGTCAACCACTTTGCCGGAAGCACGACAGCCACTGCAACAACAACCACTGCACAGCAGACGACTTCCAACAGCAGCCTCTTAAAAGCCGCTGCCACATCCTCAAGCTCCACTTCCACCGGAACGATGGATGTTTCCACGATTGCGAAAAACGCAATGCCGTCGATCGTCTCCATCACAAACCAGTCCGTACAGGAAGTACAGAACTACTTCAGCATGTTCGGTTACGGTGCCCAGACTCCGCAGACCGAGGAGACCACAAGCTGCGGTTCCGGTATCATCATCGGAAAGAATGACACCGAGCTTCTGATCGTCACCAATAACCATGTAGTAGAAGATGCCGATACTCTTTCTGTTAGTTTTGTAAACAATCAGGTCTGCAAGGCAAATATCAAAGGTACCGATGCCGATAACGATCTTGCCGTCATCGCCGTTCCGCTCTCCGAGATCCCGGATGACACGATGAGCAGCATCGCTGTTGCCACGATGGGCGATTCTGATTCCGTTGAGGTCGGCGAGCAGGTCGTTGCGATCGGCAACGCACTCGGCTACGGCCAGTCCGTTACGACCGGTATCATCAGTGCTGCAAACCGTGTGATCGACAGCGATTCCTCTTCTGACGGAAGCTCCGATGGAACAACGGCAGATACTTCTTCCACTGATACAACCGGAAAGACCTACTTACAGACCGATGCAGCCATCAACCCTGGCAACAGCGGCGGCGCTCTTCTGAACATGAACGGAGAGGTCATCGGTATCAACTCCGCAAAACTTGCTTCTACAGAGGTAGAGGGCATGGGCTATGCAATCCCGGTCTCCCGTGTTTCCGATATCATTGAAAATCTGATGAATGAGCAGACCAGAACAAAGGTTGCCGCAGAAGATCAGGGAACGATCGGCATCAAATGCCTCGATGTCAGCAGCCAGATCCAGCAGGCATACAATATGCCGGCCGGCATCTATATCTCCGAAGTAACCTCCGGCGGTGCCGCTGAAAATGCAGGTCTGAAATCCGGATACGTTCTGACCAGCTTTGACGGACATTCCATCACCTCCACCAGCGAGCTGAAATCCCTGCTGCAGTATTACTCTGCCGGCGAAACCGTCGAGGTGGAAGTACAGGTTCCAGACAACGGATCCTATGAGACAAAGACCTTCTCCCTGACCCTCGGAACGAGCATCAGCTCTTCAGATGATCAGCAGAGCGATTCCCAGCAGAATGCGGGTTCATCCCGCTCTGCAGAGGGAGGAAATACCCTGACCTCCGCTACTCCTTCGATCTGACTGCCCGCTCTCCCGTGAAAGAAATCCATAAATAAAAAACATCATAAGCATGAAAGAAAGGCCCCGAAACATAACTCCAATGTTTCGGGGCCTTTCTCCTATTCTCTTAATCCATTTCTTATTTTTCTGCTCCTGCAACTGCCTCGCGGGCTGCTTTCTCTTCCGGATCTTCATCCAGAATGGAGAATGCAATATTGGTTGCATGGTCCGCGACACGCTCGAGTCCGGATACAAGATCGGAGAAGATCATGCCGGCTTCCGGCGTACATTCGTTGCGGGTCAGACGCTCTACATGCTTCTGCTGCAGATCCCGCTCCTCCTGATCAATGGAATTTTCAATATCAATGATCTCCTGCAGGTGCTGCAGATCATTCTTTGCAAACATTTCGATCGACTCATCGAGAATTTTTAATACCATATCCAGCATCTCGGAAAGATCCAGTTCGCCCTGTTTGCTGAAGGTCACATTGTCATTCGTCATCTGCACAGCAGAATCTGCGACATTTTCGGCATGATCACCAATCCGCTCGATATCATTGACCACATGGAACAGCGCACCGATGCGCATAACGTCTGATGTCGGCAGCGATGCCTGATTTAAGTGAACCAGATAGTTCGTAATCTCTTTGTTCAGGAAATTAATATTTTCCTCGACACGGTAGACCTCGTCGATTTCTTTCTGATCGCGGGTCACCAGCGTATTCATCGCGCGAATCAGGTTGGTCTCTGCCATCTGTGCCATACGCTCCATCTCACGGACAGCCTGCAGAACTGCAGTCGTCGGGGACATCGCATGTTTCGAGCTGATGTAGGCAAGCTCGAACTTTTTGTCTTCCTCGTCATTTCCGCGGATGATAAAGTACGTTGCCTTCACCAGAAGCGGGGTAAACGGCAGCATCAGGAGTACCTGGCATACTTTGATGATCGAGTTTGCATTTGCGATCATACGGCCTGCTTCGTTTCCGGAAATACCCATAAAGAAGTCAACTACCTGTTTTCCAAACAGCAGGAAAATAATGGAGCAGACAATCGTTCCGGAGATGTTGAACAGCAGGTGGACACATGCCGCACGTTTTGCATCTTTTTTGCAGCCGAAGCTGGCAAGAATCGCGGACATCGTACATCCGATGTTGCATCCAAGCATCATAAACAGACAGATCGGAAGTCCCATCAAGCCCTCTCTTGCAAGAAGCATGATGATTCCGACCGTTGCAGAGTTACTCTGCAGAATCGCGGTAGCCACCCAGCCGACTAAGAACGCAAGAAACGGATTCGTCAGGGATCCGAGGGCGTTAACGACTGCCGGGATCTCTTTTGCTTCGTTCAGGGCTCCTGAGATACCGGAGATACCCATAAACAGAATACCAAATCCCAAGATAACCTCGCCGAGACGGCTGATCGTCAGATTGTTCTTTACGAACATAACCATCAGAACACCGATGATGACAAACAGCGGCGCGATATCCGCAAGGTCAAACGCAATCAGCTGTCCGGTAACTGTCGTACCGATGTTTGCTCCGAGGATAATTCCAGGAGCCTGTGCCAGTTTCATCAGACCGGAGTTTACGAAGCTGACCACCATAACGGTTGTAGCGTTGGAGGACTGAATCAGCGCGGTAAAGAAAATACCGACCAGAAGACCGATCACACGGTTCTTCGTAAATACCTCCAGAATGCTTCTCATCTTGGATCCGGCAACCTTCTGCAGTCCTTCACTCATCAGCTTCATTCCATATAAGAAGAAGCCCAGACCGCCCATCAAAGACACTATTACACTCATATTCTTTTTTCTTCCTTGTCTTTTTCTGATGTCTCTTTCCAAATCTCCGCCAAGTAGTTTCGCATTTTTTATCTCGATATTTTACATTTCCTTAACGCAGATTTTACAAGACACCTTTTTTATCATAAAAGAAATCATGACATTTGTCTATAGAAAAATTAAAAATTTCGACAAGAAATTTTCAGATTCTTTTCGTTTCTTTCTTGCATTCTACTTGATAATATTGTAACATTTAGGATGTTTCCATATTATGAGGCGACATTTCCGCCTACAAAATTCAAAAGGAGAGAAAACTATGGAAAAGTTTAGCAAGCTGATGGAAAACACATTCAAGCTGCGGGAAAATGGAACAACGGTCAAAACCGAGATCATCGCCGGTGTCACCACGTTCATGACGATGGCGTACATTCTTGCCGTCAACCCGAACATCCTTTCCTCCACCGGCATGGACCACGGCGCTGTCTTTACCGCAACGGCTCTGGCAGCCTTCCTTGGCACCCTGCTCATGGCACTTTTCGCCAATTATCCATTCGCTCTGGCACCAGGAATGGGCCTCAACGCCTATTTTGCCTACACCGTTGTTCTCGGCTACGGATATAGCTGGCAGGCAGCCCTGACCGCCGTTTTTGCAGAAGGTATCATCTTTATTGTACTTTCTCTGACCAACGTCCGTGAGGCGATCTTCAACTCCATTCCGGTCAGCCTGAAATCTGCAGTCAGCGTCGGCATCGGTCTGTTCATCGCATTCATCGGACTTCAGAATGCAAAAATTGTACTGCCGAACTCTTCAACCGTGGCAGGCCTCTATTCCCTGTCTTCCTACAATGCCAACCTGCAGTCTGCAGCCACATTAAACGGAACAGAGTATGTGGCAGGAACGTTTAACGATGTCGGAATCACCGTTCTGCTCGCAGTCATCGGTGTTATCCTCACCGCCGTTCTTGTCGTACGCAATGTAAAGGGAAACATCCTCTGGGGAATTCTTGCAACCTGGATCCTCGGCATGATCTGCCAGGCATGCGGTCTCTACGTTCCGAACCCGGCAAACGGCTTCTACAGCCTGTTCCCGGATTTTTCCAACGGACTTTCCATTCCAAGCCTTGCCCCGATTTTCGGAAAACTGGATTTCTCCATTCTGAAAACAGGCGAGTTCTTCGTGATCATGTTTGCATTCCTGTTTGTCGATATGTTTGATACCATCGGAACTCTGATCGGTGTATCTTCCAAGGCAAACATGCTCGACAAAAACGGAAAACTTCCGCGCATCAAGGGCGCGCTGATGGCAGATGCTGTTGCTACCTGCGCAGGTGCTGTTCTTGGTACTTCTACCACAACAACTTTCGTTGAGAGTGCTTCCGGCGTTTCCGAAGGCGGCCGTACCGGTCTTACCGCTGTTACCACTGCAATCCTCTTCGGCCTCGCTCTGTTCCTCTCCCCGATCTTCCTTGCCATCCCGTCCTTTGCAACGGCTCCGGCACTGATCGTGGTAGGCTTCTACATGCTGACCAACGTAGTCAACATTGATTTCAGTGATCTTTCCGAGGCGATTCCGTGCTACATCTGCATCGGAGCTATGCCGTTCTTCTACAGCATTTCCGAAGGTATTGCCATGGGAGTTATCTCCTACGTTGCAATCCAGATCCTGAGCGGAAAAGCAAAAGAAAAAAAGATCAGCGTGATCATGTACATCCTGGCTGTTCTGTTTATCTTAAAATACCTTCTTCTGTAATGGCTTTTTAACGATACAGAACCGCATAAAAAGGCTCCTGTCCCACAGATTTTATTCTGTGAAACAGGAGCTCTTTTTATGCTCTGAATCAAAAATTTTTATTCTGCCAGGGTCCGGTAAAAGCAGGTGCGGTTTCCGGTGTGGCACGCTGCGCCGACCTGTTCTACTTTGGCAAGGATTGTATCGTTGTCGCAGTCGATCAGAAGCTGTTTTACATACTGCACATGGCCGGAGCTCAGTCCCTTCGTCCAGAGCTCATTGCGGCTTCTGCTCCAGTACGTCATTTTTCCAAGGCGCAGTGTCGTCTCAAACGCTTCTTCATTCATGTAGGCGAGCATCAGCACTTCGTCATTTTCCGCATCCTGTACAACAACCGGAACCATGCCGTCGCTGTTTGTCTTAAAATCCGCCCAGGTAAAATCACATTTTAATGCTTGTTTCATCTCTTGTTCTCCTCTTTTTCTGCTCTTACAGGCTGCCCTTGGTCGAGAGCACGCCGGCAATTCTCGGATCGAAGGAAGTTGCCTCATCGAGTGCCTTCGCAAATGCTTTGAACATCGCCTCGATGATGTGGTGGTTATTTCCGCCGTCAAGCACTTTGATATGCAGATTCATCTGCGCCGCATAGGAAACGGCGTAGAAGAATTCTTTTACCATCTCGGTCTCCATCTCTCCTACTTTCTCCCGTGTAAATTCTGTCTGGAAAGAGAGATACGGTCTGCCGCAGAGGTCAACGGCCGAGAGCACCAGTGTCTCGTCCATCGGAAGGATTCTGTCGCCGTAGCGGCGGATGCCCTGTTTGTCGCCGACTGCCTCGCGGATTGCAGTTCCGAGCACGATACCGGTGTCCTCGATCGTGTGGTGGCCGTCTACATCAAGATCTCCGTCTACAGAAACGGAAAGGTCGAAAAGACCGTGGCGGGCAAAGCCGTCGAGCATATGGTCAAAAAAGCCGATGCCGGTGTGGATGTCGCTCTTTCCCGTTCCATCCAGATTTAATGTCATGCGGATCTTTGTTTCTTTTGTCACGCGTTCTACGCTGGCTGTTCTGTTCTCCACTTACTCTTCCCCCTCAAAACGGACGGCAATCGAATTGGCGTGTGCCGTCAAGCTCTCTGATTTTGCAAAGCTCTCGATATCCTCGTGGATCTCGGAAAGGGCTTCTCTGGAATAATAGATGATGCTGGATTTCTTCACGAAATCGTCTACGGACAGCGGTGAGAAGAATTTTGCGGTTCCGTTCGTCGGCAGGATATGGTTCGGGCCGGCAAAATAGTCACCGAGAGGCTCGCTGGAGTTCTCGCCGAGGAAAATAGCACCGGCGTTATGTACCTTCATCATATCCTCAAACGGGTTCTTCGTCACGATCTCGAGGTGCTCCGGTGCGATGGCATCTACGGTGTCGATCGCTTCCTGATGCGAATCGGTGACAAGGATGTAGCCGAAGTTGTCCAGTGATTTGGAGATGATGTCGCTTCTGGAGAGGACTTTTAAGAAACCGTCTACCTCTTCACTTACCTTCTCTGCCAGTTCCTGGGAGGTGGTAATGAGGATCGCACTTGCAAGCTCATCATGCTCAGCCTGGCTTAAGAGATCGGCTGCCACGAACCGCGGATTTGCAGTCTCATCAGCAAGGACAAGAATCTCACTTGGGCCTGCGATGGAGTCGATGCTGACATTTCCGTATACGGCTTTCTTTGCAAGGGCAACGTAGATGTTTCCAGGTCCTACGATTTTATCGACTTTCGGAATGCTCTCGGTTCCGTAAGCAAGGGCTGCAATTGCCTGTGCACCGCCGATTTTAAAGACGCGGTCCGCACCGGCTTCTTTTGCTGCCGCAAGGACAACCGGGTTGACTTTTCCGTCTCTGCCGCACGGCGTTGTCATGCAGATTTCTTTGACTCCTGCCACTTTTGCCGGAAGAATGTTCATCAGAACGGAGGACGGATACGCTGCCTTTCCTCCCGGAACGTATACGCCGACACGGTTCAGGGCGGTCAGCTTCTGGCCAAGCATCGTTCCGTTCTCGGTAGAGGTGAACCAGCTGTTCTGTTTCTGTTTTTCGTGGAACTCACGGATATTTTTCATGGATCTGCGGATGACACCGATCAGCTCTGGATCTACGATGTTGTACGCTTCATCAATCTCTTCCTGTGTTACTTCTACGGTAGAAGCATCGAGTACCGCGTGGTCGAATTTCTCGGTATATTCGAAAACGGCTGCGTCTTTTCTTGTTTTTACATTCTCAATGATCTCCTGCACGGAAGCCTCGTACGTTCCGTACTGTGTCGGGCTTCGTTTCAGCATATTCTCCAGAATATTTTCTGTAGTCTCTTTTGTCAGTTTTACGATTCTCATACCAGTGCTCCTTTCAGATCCTGAATTAATTTAGTAATTCTCTCATTTTCCATCCGCATGCTCACCTGGTTGACAACCATGCGCGCAGACAGCGGGCAGACCTCCTCGAGAACGGTCAGGCCGTTTTCCCGTAAAGTGCTTCCTGTCTCTACAATATCCACAATCACTTCGGAAAGTCCGACAATCGGTGCCAGCTCGATCGAGCCGTTCAGCTTGATCATCTCAACGGTCTGGTGCTTGCGGTTGTAGAAGTAATCCTTGGCAATGTTTGGGTACTTCGTTGCCACACGGATCTGCTGGTTGTGCTGCAGCAGCTCACGCGCGGATTCCGGTCCGCAGACACACATGCGGCACTTGCCGTAGCCAAGGTCCAATACCTCGTAGAGGCGTCTTCCTTCCTCCAGAATCGTGTCCTTTCCGACGATTCCGATATCCGCTGCGCCGTACTCCACATAGGTCGGCACATCCGGACCTTTGGCGAGGAAGAAACGGAGCTTATGCTCTTCGTCCGTGAAAATCAGCTTTCTCGTATCTTTATTTTTCATTTCATCGCAGGTGATGCCGACTTTTTCCAGCAGCTCCAGCGTCTGGTACGCCAGGCGTCCTTTTGTCAGTGCAATGGTCAAATATCTCATCTTTTTCGTACCCTTCCTCTCCTACAGCTCCACCGGCTGTACTTCTCCTGTCGACAAATCGATAGCAAGCACCGAATCGCTCTTCTGAATATAGACAATGCCGCCGAACTGGTTCTTTCTGCCGTATTCTTCATAATCTGCAAGAACCTTGTCCCTTGCAAAGCAGACCAGCGCGACATCCATGCCCTTGCTTCTGTGCTCGTTAGCAAGTTTTACGGCCAGCGGCTGAAGAAAATCCGGGTAGAGTAGCATCGTTTTCGTATTGGCAATCGGAAGAGAAATTTTCTGGCGCTCCAGTGCATTCATCAGAGATTCCATGACAGTACAGAATCCGATCGCCGGCGCTTTCTTTCCGAAGTGCTGCAGCAGTGCATCGTAGCGGCCGCCTTTTACGATCGGCTCGCCGGTGCCGTAGGTGTAGGCCTGGAAAATAATACCGGTGTAGTAATGGAATTTGCTTAAAAGGCCGAGATCGAAGAAGACGTATTTTTCATAGCCGTAATCTTTAACGATCTCATAGATCGTAGCCAGACGATCGAGTGCCTCTCTTGCCGCCGGATTTCTTGTAAGGCCTTTTGCCTTTTCGAGAATCTCTGCATTTCCGAACAGCTGCGGAACATCACGGAGTGCTTCAAACAGATCACTTCGAAGGTTCTGTTTTGCCAGCAGCTCCTCGGCGCCAAAATGATTTTTAATGGAAATCAGTTCTTTTAATTCGTTCAGAACATCCTCGGCGAGCGCAGCTTCCTCGGAGAGCGCCTGGAAGAAACCTACGTGGCCGATGCTGATCTGGAAATCGGTAAGACCGGCATCCAGCATAACTTTTACGGTCATCGCAATGATCTCTGCGTCTGCCATTGCGGAATCATCGTTTAAGAGCTCGACGCCCATCTGGGTGGACTCTTTTAAGCGGCCCTGATAGCTGCTGCTGTTGACGAAGCTGCTTCCTCTGTAGCAAAGGCGGATCGGCATCGTCTCTTCCATGAAATACATGGAGGCTGCGCGTGCAATCGACGGGGTAAAGTCCGGACGGAGCACAAGGGTGTTGCCGTCGCGGTCAAAGAATTTGTAGAGCTCGCGGGACGGTGTTGTTCCCACTTCTCTTCCGAATACATCAAAAAACTCGAACGTCGGTGTTTCAATATCCTGATATCCAAACGCATGAAATACCTGCTCAATCTGATTCTCCAGGTATAATTTTTTCGTACATTCCTGATTGTAGACATCCCGGACGCCTTCCGGGGTATGAATTAATCGATCCATGTTTTGTTGTCCTCACTTTTTCGCTTTAGTTCACTACCATATTACCATATTGAATTTAAAACTATGGTTAGTATATCGGAAAACATTTTCCCTGTCAACTCAAAATTTTAATCCGCTTTCGAATCCCGTATCTCCAGATCCTTCTGGATTCCGTTCAGGTACGGGACGAGAACGCTGCTTCCCGTTCTGGGAAGGAAGAATGACGTTTCAAGCTCGGTGTAGGAAAAATGCTTCTTTCCGCCGTTCTGTCCGCGGTCCCAGAAGGTTTTCATCGTCTCATACCGCAGGTAATAATATTCGTCCCGCGCCGTAAAATACAGCAGCAGGAAGGAAATCCCCCCCTGCTGCTCGAAATCTTTCATAAACGTGACCTGGTGCTCGTGGATGTTTGCGAGCGGAAAGGAATCCGTTTTGCACTCTTTGGCATCGAAGCAGACGGGAATGCCCTGTACAGCGCCGATGTAATCAACGGTACTCTTCTTTTCAAAATAAGCCAGCGTGATGTGTCTGCTCTCCTTATCTATTTTGATCGGGGTGATCGGCGTCGGCACCTTCTGGATCAGTGCCAGATGCTTGTCACGGTACTGCTCGTTTGTGCGGTTGATCATTTCCTCCAACGTTGATCCGCGGAGTCCCCTCGATGTCCATGCCATAATTCCTGTCCTCGTCTTCGTTCTGTTCTTATTCAATCAGAGAAATTTTGTTCAGCGGCCAGTAGCGCAGAAAGGCCTTGCCGATGATCTTGTCTTTCTCTACGTACGGATTCAGCCAGTAGCGGGAATCCTTTGATACGTTCCGGTTGTCGCCGAGCATAAAGTAGCAGCCCTCCGGCACCTCATACGGTCCGAAATCGCCGACCGGTGTTTCCGGGCAGAAATCATCGCGCAGCGGCTCGGTGGAATCGTTGATATACACCTTTCCGTCGCGGATCGTAACCGTCTCTCCCGGCAGTCCGATGACGCGCTTGATAAACTTCTGCTTCTCGTCGTCCGGATAATAGAAAATAACGATGTCATACCGCTGCGGATCGCTCTTTACATAAGCAAGGCGGTTACCGAAGATCTGGTCTCCGGTCATAATCGTGTTTTCCATGGAAGGAGATGGGATTCTTGCGTTGATGACAATGACCTGCTCCACAAAAACAACGACTGCCACGACAATGGCGATCATTTTTACATATTCCCAGATTTCCCGTCCGATGCTCGTCTCCTCCGTTTTTCTTGGTTTTGTTTCTTTCTTTTCGTTGTCTTTTCGGCTCATAATCCTTCTCCCGTCAAATGTTCTCCCTGTAAAATCCGGCGCACGGATGATGGCAGGGGCGCTGTAAAGGTTTTTCCGGACAGATCCGATAAGGTGCCCGTAAGCTCTGGAAATACCGCCTTCCACGAATGGAGAAGTTGGTATTTCAGTCCGTATTTTTCCCGGAAGCGGCGGTTAAACTCCGCATCCCCGTATTTCGTATCTCCCGCAAGCGGATGACCGATGCTCGCGAGATGGCTGCGGATCTGATGGCTCTTTCCGGTCACCAGCTCAACCTCCAGCAGCGTACAGCCTCTTCCGGCACAGAGCGGCCGGTATGCGGTTTCTATGTAAACAGCATCTCCCTGCTGCTCTCGCTGAATCGAAACACGGTTTGTCCTCTCATTTTTTGTGAGGTATCCGCGGATCCGCTCTGTCTCTGTCACGGTTCCTTTTACAACCGCCAGATAGTATTTTCCAACAGCCCGCTCTGCGATCAGTTCTGAAAGCTGCTGCGTCGCCGCAACGGTTTTTCCGGCAAGAATCAGACCGCTGGTGTTCCGGTCCAGACGATTGCAGAGTCCGGCGCGGAACATGGTCTCCTCCCCGGCATTTTTTTCCGAAAGATAGGCGCCGAGCGCTTCGGTAAGGCTCACATCCGTCTCTTTCGCCTTCTGTGAGAGGACACCTGCCGGCTTGTTCAGGAAAATTACTTTTTCGTCTTCATAGACGATATCCAGCTTCGGATACTTTACCTGTTTTCCAGCCGCCGGTTTTTCCGGTGTTTTCCGAAATTTTTCGATGGTCTCTTCCGCCAGATACAGCCGGATCGTATCGCCTGTTTTCAGCTTTTCACTGCCGTCCGCCTTTTTCTGGTTCAGCACAATGTTTTTCTTTCGCAGCATTTTATAGAAGAAACTCTTTGGCGCCTCCTCCATATATTTGGACAGATATTTGATGAGCTGCTGCGCGCAGTCTTTTTCTGTCACGGTCAGTTCTCTCATAGCAATGGTCTCCTACAGTGCCAGCGCCAGCATCGTGTGTTTCACCAGTTCCGTGCGGGACAGATCCGGGTACCGCTCATCCGGTTTGAAGTTTTCACTGGCGCTCTTTTCCAGCTCATCGTAGTTGCGGTTCAGGGAATCGAGGCGCTCCAGAAATGCTTTTTCCCGATCAAAAATCTTCACATGGCATTTGTAGCCGTTGGCACGGATGATCTTGTTCAGATACGTAGTGCAGTCCTCGATCTGTTTCTGGTCTTTGGCGCGCGTGGTGTAGCATGCGATCTCCTCACCGCAGAACGCCGCTGCTTCGATCATCAGACTCGATTTTTCCTGTGTGATATACATTTCATATCCCATCAGCAGTTTTCCTTTTTTTGCCTCAATGGCATCGTACACTGCTTTGTCCACTGGCTTTTGCATAACCATCATGATAAAACCGACGGCGGCGCGGCAGCCCGGCAGACAGCCTACTACGGCGACAACCGTAAAAATGTTGCTCTTGTTTCCGTCTGCAAGCACAAGCCCGACAATAAAAACGATGGCCGGAAGGACGAACAGTCCCAGTGTCACAAGCAGTCTTTTTTTCTTTTCCCGGCGGATATAGCCGTAATCCCCTTTTCTGATCTTCATTCTTCTGTCATTTCCCTTCTTCGATAAGATCCCCGCTCATCTTCTGCGTGTTTATTTCTTTTTGTGCACGTTGCGGAGCGTCTTTTTCAGCCGTCCGCCTGTTTTTGCTTTTCCCTGTCCGGAACGGTCATTCGCCGTCTTCTGGCCAAAGCCTTTTCCGTTGGACCCTTTTCCTCTTGACGGTTTTCCTGCCTCCCCGGCCATCTTTCTCGGCCGTACGAGACATTTCGGTCCGAATCCGATCAGATCCTCCCGGTGTGTCCGGCGCAGTGCCTCGCAGACGAGCTCATAGTTCTCCGGATTCCGGTACTGAATCAGCGCACGCTGCATCGCCTTCTCATGCGGCGATTTCGGCACGTAAACCGGATTCATCGTCCGCGGGTCAAGACCGGTATAGTACATACAGGTGGAAAGTGTGGAAGGCGTCGGATAGAAGTCCTGTGCCTGCTCCGGGATAAATCCCATATCGCGGATGTACTCGGCAAGCTCCACCGCATCCTCCAAGTCACACCCCGGATGGGACGACATAAAATACGGAAGTGCGTACTGCTGCTTCCCCGTCTTTTTGTTGCACGCATCGAAGCGGCGGATAAATTCCTGATATACTTCGTGGCGCGGTTTTCCCATATAGGAAAGCACACGGTTCGAAACGTGCTCCGGCGCAACGCGGAGCTGACCGCTGACGTGATCCTTTACCAGCTCGGAAAGGAACGTCTGGTCTTTATCGGCCAGGACATAGTCAAAACGGATGCCAGAGCGGATAAAGACTTTCTTCACGCCCGGAATGTCTTTTAATTCCCGCAGCAGCTTCACATAATCTCTGTGATCTGCCACCATATTTTTACACGGCTCCGGGAAGAGACAGTTCCGGTTCGGGCAGGCGCCTTTGGTGAGCTGCTTTTTGCATGCCGGACCGCGGAAATCCGCCGTCGGGCCGCCGACATCGTGAATATAGCCTTTAAATTCTTTTTCCTGAACCATCTGCCGCGCTTCCGCCAGAATGGATTCGTGGCTTCTTGTCTGCACAACACGTCCCTCGTGGAACGTCAACGCGCAGAAACTGCAGGATCCAAAGCAGCCGCGATTGCTCGTCAGACTGTATTTGATTTCTCCAAGCGCCGGCACACCGCCGTCTTTTTCATAGCTTGGGTGATAGGCGCGCATGTATGGAAGCGCATAGACATCATCCATCTCCTGCTCTGTCAAAGGACGGGAAGGCGGATTCTGTACAATGTAGCCCTGGCCCTCATACGGCTCTGCCATCGGCTTCGCATTGATGGCATCGGTATTTTTATACTGAATCGCAAAGCTCTCCGCATACGTCCGCTTGCTCTCCCGCACCTCCTCGAATGACGGCAGCACCACCGGGTCAATCAGGTGATCCAGCGTTTTGCTCCGATAAACGGTTCCCGGAATAAAGGTGATATCATGAACGTCAATGCCGGCCGCAAGTGCATCTGCAATCGCTACGATCGAAAGTTCTCCCATTCCGTACGAAATCAGATCCGCACCGGAATCGAGAAGGACGGAGCGGCGCACCTGGTCAGACCAGTAATCGTAATGCGAAAGGCGCCGGAGCGATGCCTCGATGCCGCCGAGGATCATCGGTGTATGTTTATACGTTCTCCGGATCAGATTGCCGTACACGGTAACCGCGCGGTCCGGCCGTTTTCCCATGACACCGCCCGGCGTAAAGGCATCTGTTTTTCGGTGCTTTTTCGCCACGGTATAATGGTTGACCATGGAATCCATATTTCCGGAAGAGACAAGAAAGCCAAGACGCGGTTCACCGAAAATCGAAATGCTGTTCTCGTCCTTCCAGTCCGGCTGTGAGATGATGCCGACGGAATAGCCGTTCGCCTCGAGCACACGGCTGATGATTGCCGGTCCGAACGAGGAATGGTCCACGTAGGCATCTCCGATGACATAGACAAAGTCAAACTGTTCGATTCCCCGTTCCTTCATCTCTTCTCTTGTAATTGGTAAAAAAGGCATGCTTTACTTTCCTTTCTGTGTTTCGGCGTCCGCTATGCCAAGCGCCGCTTTTTCTTTCTGCGTCAGGAGACGGGCACTGCCCTTTGGCAGCGCCGGATCAAGTTCCAGGCTCCCCATCGACAGCCGTTTCAAATAGACGACCGTTTTTCCGACCTTCTCAAACATGCGCTTGATCTGGTGGAAGCGGCCCTCACAGATGGTAATGCGGATCCGGCTTTCAAAAATGCCAGGCTCTTTTTCTGTCGTTTCCAGAATGGTAAGCTCGGCCGGAAGTGTCGGTTTGTCGTCCCCAATGTCGAGCCCTTCGGCAAATGCCTGCCGATCTTCTTCTGTCACTTTTCCGTCAATCACGGCCTCATACACTTTCGAGACATGCGATTTCGGAGAGAGCAGCCGGTGGGAAAGGGCTCCGTCGTTCGTAATCAGCAGCAGCCCTTCGGTGTCCTTGTCGAGCCGTCCGACCGGAAAGAGGTCTTTTCTTGCCGCACCACTTAAAAGATCGAGTACGGTCCGGTCACGGCGGTCCTCCGTCGCAGAGACGACACCCGCCGGTTTGTGGAGCATCCAGTATTCCATTTTCACATAGGAAATGCTGTTTCCGTCCACAGTCACCTGCGCTTCATCCGGGTCGACTTTCAGTTCCGGGGCTTTTGCCGTAATTCCGTCTACGGCCACCCGTCCCTTCCGGACCAGGGCCTTTACTTCCTGGCGTGTTCCCACACCCATGTCCGCCAGATATTTATCGAGTCGTAATTTACTCATACCATCCGCCATCCTGCATAATATTTATTCTTTAACGTTCCGTTGTTTATTTTTCCCCAGCCAAGTGGGAAATCATCCAGGCACACAAGCACCCAGTCCTTTTTCCCCTGACACTCTTCCTCGGAAAACGAGAGTGTCTCACCCTTTAAGTAGCGCATGACACGGTCATCTCCCTTGGGAATGGTCAAACACGAAACGTATTCTTCTTTTTTCAGATACGCCGCCAGCGCCTGGGACGGCTCGAAGCGGTTTTTCTTAACGGTGCCAAGCGAAAGTCCGGTCCGCAGATAGCGCAGACCCTTTGCCGCACAGACACCTTCCGGCAGAAAATAGAGCTGGTCTTTCACAAGGGCAAACGAACCATTCTTCCAGTCCATGCGCACGCCAGCAAGAAACTCTTCCGCCTCTTTCGGCAGCTTCTTTGTCGTTTCCAAAAGGCGGGAAGGCTGCCGTTTCCGGCTCTCTCCCTGCTTTTTCAGGAGCGCCACGAAATGGCCTTCTCCCTCCATCCGCTGCGGGAAAATATGAACGCACCGGGAAAGATCGCGGCCATTCACGGATACTCCCGGCGCAAACCCTTCGTAACCCGGGGTAATTTCCTGCACTTCCATATCCGGATGCGCATCCAGCAGCCCTGCGATGACCTCTTCGTTCTCCTTTACAGAAAACGTACAGGTAGAGTACAGCAGCTCTCCGCCCTCTGCAAGCATCTGATACGCCTGCTCAATCAGTTTTTTCTGGATCGGCACATAATGCTCCGGCCCATTTTCACTGTAGTAGCGCAGCATTGAGCTCTCTTTTCGGAACATGCCCTCCCCAGAGCACGGCGCGTCAAGAAGGATCTTGTCAAAAAAGGCCGGATACAAGGTTACTAATTTTTCCGGATCCTCGCTCGTCACGAGAAGACGTCCCACTCCCTGGATTTCCAGGTTGCGCAGCAGCGCCTTCGCCCGCGAATTGCTGATATCGTTTGCCAGCAGCATGCCGCCCTCACCGATCCGGCTTCCCAGCTCCGTTGCCTTTCCGCCCGGTGCCGCACAGAGATCGAGCACACGGTCATCCGGCTCAATTGGAAGGCGGGATGCCGGTGTCATCGCACTCGGCTCCTGCAGATAATACAGGCCCGCATAGTAATCGGCATCCTTTGCCGGATTGCAGCTCTCTTCATCGTAATAAAATCCATTGGGGATCCACGGAACCTTCTTAAGCGGAATATCGGTCCGCCTAAGAAACTCTTCTGTCGAAATTTTTCCGTTGTTTACCCGCAGTCCTCTATGTACCGCCTCGTCAAATGTCTTGCGGTATGCCTCATATTCTTCCTCACCGAGCAGCTGTTTCATCTCCTGCTCAAAGGCTTCCGGCAGTGTGATCATATCCGTTTATCCCCTTTTGTTCTAAAGTTCGTCTGTAATTGCCTGTGCGCGGTATCCCTCTGCAATCAGATCCAGTTCTTTGTGGAACCGTTTTAACTCCTGCAGATCGTTCTGCGCATAGATGTGATAAAACTCATCCTGAATTTTTTCTACTTCGCGTTTGTTCGTCACCTTGTAAAGATTCTCGATATTATTCAGGATATCCGTGATCAGATTCCGCTGTATCTGGGAGGAATTCTGTGCATCCATAATCTCACTCCGCACAGAGGACATCTCATTATCCAGCACAATAATCGCCTTTGCAGCTGCACTTAAGCGCTCCCGGATGTGATCCGGAATGTTTGCCTTATATTTGTACTGCAGCGAGTGCTCAATCGTCGCCCAGAAATCCATCGCCATCGTGCGGATCTGGATTTCCACCTGGATGCGCTTCGGGCCGTTCATCGTCTCCACGGTATAGTAAACAATGAGGTGATAGCTCCGGTAACCGCTGTCCTTCATGTGGCGGATGTAGTCTTTCTCGCTCTTAATCTCAATATCCGACCGCTTCTGGATCAGGTCGGCAACCTTTTCGATATCTTCAACGAACTGGCAGATGATGCGGATGCCCGCGATATCCTCCACCTGCTCCTCCATCTCTTCGGGCACAATGCCCTTTCTCTGCATTTTTTCCAGAATACTGGAAACACTCTTCACACGGCCGCTCACGCTCTCGATCGGTGAGTACAGCCCTTTTCCGTGGTGCTCCTTGATCAGATGCCGGAATTTCACCTGTAATTCCTTGACAGCCAGCTCGTATGGTTCCAGAATCTCATGCCATAACAGTATATCCATGTCCCCTAATCTCCTTTTTTGCTCCTGCTTTCAGCCATTTTTCTTATCGGATGGTAAACGCTTTGGAAATTCAATCCCCACCCTGTTACTTTATGCCTGTCTTTTCTGTTTTATGACTGTTTTTCAGAAACTTTTTTGAAATAGACACGGGCAGTTTTTTATGCCTGCCGTTTCGAAAGCTGCTCCAGAACGCGGCACAGGTACTGATACGTTCTCTCCACGGAGGAAATCGAAAGCCGCTCCTCGGTCGTGTGGATTGCTTTCATGTTCGGGCCGAAAGATACACAGTCAAGACCGGAAAGCTTTTCATAGAACAGACCGCATTCCAGTCCGGCATGAATCGCTTCCACTGCCGGTTTCTGTCCATACATGGCTTCATATTCCACCACCATCAGATCGCGGAGGGCAGAATCCTCTTTATACTCCCATGCCGGGTACGCGCCCTCTACGTGGAACTCACCGCCCAGGAAACCGATCAGATACTCCAGCTTGTCGGAAAGGGCTTCTTTTGCACTTCCCACGGAGCTCCGCACACTCGCACACGCATGCAGGTGATCCGGCTCTAATTTCAGAATACCGAGGTTCAGGGATGTTTCCACCAGTCCCGGGATCTGGCCGCTCATCTTCTGTACCCCGTTCGGAAGATTCATCAGGAAAAAGACGGTTTTCTGCAGGCTGACCGGATGAAGCGCCGGTGCAGCGCCCTCGCCTGTTTTCTCTACCGTAACGGTAATACCGTCATCTGTTCCGCTGTACTCTCTGCAAAGATTTTCGGTGAAGCGTGATGCTTCCTCTTTTAAGATCTCTTTCTCTCCGCCGTCGATGGCAAGAAGCATGCGGGTTGTCCGCGGAATGGCGTTGTCTTTTAAACCGCCCTCCAGCTCGATCAGGGCATAATCCATCTTTCCTGCCAGTTCGTACAGGAAACGGCCCGCCAGAATGTTGGAGTTGGCACGGTTTTTGTGGATTTCCGTACCGGAATGGCCACCGGCAAGACCGGAAATCGTCACTTCCATCTGCTCACCCATCACTTCGCTTCTGCGCACCGGCAGATCCATCATGGCTGTCATACCGCCTGCGCACGATACGGTGAGAATGCCTTCCTCTTCAGAATCCATATTTAACAGTGTTCTTCCCTTTAACTCATTCCCGTTTAATGCTGCTGCGCCGAACAGTCCGATCTCTTCATCCGTCGTAATCAGTGCCTCGATGGCCGGAAGCTGCAGATCATCCGATTCCAGCACAGCCAGCATATAGGCAACGGCAATTCCGTCGTCTCCGCCAAGCGTCGTGTCCCTGGCATAAATCTCATCGCCGTCGATGTGAAGCTCAAGGCCGTCCTTCGTAAAATCGTGGCTGCTGCCCGGCTTCTTCTCGCAGACCATATCGCAGTGGCCCTGCAGAATCACGGTCGGAGCCAATTCACATCCCTTCGATGCCGGGCGGCGGATGACCACGTTGTTGGACGCATCCTGATACCAGGATAATTCATGGTCCCTTGCAAACTGAACCAGATAGTCGCTCACTTCTTTTGTGTTTCCGGAGCCGTGCGGAATGCGGCAGAGCTCTTCAAAATAATAAAATACCCGTTCCGGTTTTAATCCTGCTAATACGCTCATTTTTTCTTCTCCCATCTTCTTTTTTTCAAAGCTTCATCATACTCTATTTTAGAAAGCGGGAGGAGGTTCGAACGTCATGAAAAAATCACTTTTATTTCTCTCTTCCCTGCTTCTTTTTTTCTGTCTTCTTATCTTTCCCGCGCGGACTTTTTTCTATGCCTGCGAGGGTGTCAATCTCTGGTTTCATACCATTCTTCCGTCACTTCTGCCGTTTCTGATTCTGACATCTCTTCTTCTGGAAACAGGAGCCGCGCGGCGGATCTCTGCCCGTGCAGAAGTTTTTTTTCAAACGGTTTTCGGTCTTTCCCCGGCTGGGTTTTATGCACTTTTTCTCGGTCTTTTCTGCGGTTTTCCCATGGGAGCGCGCATCACTGCCCAGCTCTATGAGGCAGAAGAAATTGACCGGAACGAAGCGTGCTATCTTTTAACCTTCTGCAGCAGTCCGAGTCCTGCTTTTCTGTCTTCCTATGTTATCTTAACTGCGTTTTCCGGACAGATCCATCCCGGGTTCGTCTTCGGCGTGCTCTACGGTTCCAATTTTCTAACTGGTTTTCTGTTCCGGCTTGTTTTCCGCCGCTTCCGCCTGCACCGGCACACCGCCCATCGGACACATTCCGTGGAAAAAAAAGAGATGTCAAAACAGACTTCCAAAGGAAACCTGCTGGACACCTCTATCATGAACGGATTTGAAATCATTACACAGCTTGGCGGATACATCATCCTGTTTTCCATTCTGTCCGGACTTCTGATGGATCTGCATCCGTTTGGTTCCGCCTCGCCCCTGCTCTGCGGCGTGCTGGAAATCACGACGGGAATCGCACAGCTTGCCGCGTCCTCTCTTCCTTACGCCGGAAAAGTCTCTGCTATCCTTACCTGCGCCGCCTTCGGCGGTCTCTCTGTCGCTGCCCAGACAAACTGTATGATCCATAACAGCGGTCTGCCTCTCTGGCCTTATCTTGCCGGGAAGCTCTGCTGTGCTGCTTTCGCAGGAACGCTTGGTTTATTCCTCTTCGCTTTCCTCTTCTGATGCCGGATCATATTCCGGTACGACAACTTCTTCCTCTGGCTGCTCTTCTTCCGGAGCACCCTGCGGGGAGAGCTCACTTCTGTTCTGAACAACGGTATTGTAGCAGCTTGTCAGGGATTCTACAAAGCTGTTGTATTTCTCTCCTGCATCGTTTAATGCAGTCGTCATAATATTGCTTAAGTTGGCAAGCATATCATCGGTATATCCGATGGCACCGAGACGGATGCTGTTGGCATCGTTGGTTGCAGCATCCAGGATTTCCTGTGCCTGCTGGTTTGCATTGTTGACGGTCTCATTTGCCTGTGCGTATGCTGACTGCATCACTTCACTCTGCTCTACCATCTCTCTTGCCTTTGCCTGTGCCTCTGCAATGATGGCATCTGCCTTGTTCTGTGCATCTGCCAGAATCGCATCTTTGTTGCTGATGATCTTCTGGTACCGTTTGATCTCGTCCGGTGTTTTCAGACGGAGCTCACGGAGAAGCTCTTCTAATTCTTCTTTATTTACAACGATTTTGGTGGTAGACAGCGGCTGATATTTACAGCTCTCTACATACTCCTCAATTTCTTCGATGATCTGTTCAATTCTGCTGCTCATTTTAATTCTCCTTATCTTTTATCCTGCGGCATTCCTTCTGAATTTCGGGCGGCATACTTTGCGCGGATTTCTTTTTCCACAAAATCCGGAACAAATTTGTGAATGTCGCCGCCAAAAGCAGCTACTTCTTTTACTACCGTGGAGCTGAGGTACGCATACTCCAGCGAGGTAATCAGAAACGTGGTATCTACTTCCGGTTCCAGAACGCGGTTCGTCTGTGCCATCTGCAGTTCATATTCAAAGTCTGTGATCGCGCGGAGTCCGCGGACGATCGTATGCGCCTGGCATTCCTTCGCAAAATCAACAGCGAGCCCGCTGAAAGAACGGACTTCGACATTTGGAATGTCCTGGGTCGCTTTCTTTAGTATATTAACACGTTCTTCCACAGAAAACAACGGAGATTTTGAGGAATTATGTAAAACTCCCACGATTACGCGGTCAAAAAGCTTGGATGCACGCAAGATAACATCCAGATGACCATACGTTACAGGGTCAAAAGTTCCCGGGTATACGGCTGTCTTCATGATTCTTTTACTCCTTCGTGTTTGCTTTTCGGGGTAAGGAATACATGGACATTTGTCTTATAGATTTTTTTCTTCAGAATTTCGTATCCGGCATCCTCCGCCCAGTCGAAATCAGTATTCAGCGATGCTTCTACAATAATTAAGGTATCCTCACCGATAAAAGAGGCGTCGCGGAACGCATACAGCACGTCCTTTTCCAGTCCCTTATCGTATGGCGGGTCCATAAAAATGCAGTCAAAAGGCTCCTGTCCCTGAAGCGACTGCAGAGCTGCATGCGCTTCCATGGGCAGGAGCACTGCCTGCTGTTCCAGCTTCGTAAATTTTAAATTCTGCCGGATACAGTCTGCTGCAGCTTTGTTCTGCTCTACGAACCACGCGCGCTCGGCGCCGCGGCTCAACGCCTCGATTCCGATCGCCCCGCTTCCGGCGAACAGATCGAGAAAACGCGCATCCGGCAGATACGGCTGAAGCATATTAAATAAGGTTTCTTTGATCCGGTCCGTCGTCGGCCGGGTCTGTCTGCCGGGAACCGTCTTTAATGGAAGACTCCGGCATTTTCCTGCTATTACTCTCATGTTGGTCTTATTTTCGTCCTTACTGTTTTTGTTTGATGGATCAGTCGGCTTTCAACTGCTCTCTCCAGTCCAGATCTCCTCTTGCAAGTCCCAAAATCAGAGACTCCGCGGTTCCGATATTTGTTGCAATCGGGATATTGTACTGGTCGCAGGTACGGATAATTTTGTAGACATCCGGCTCTTTCGGATTGATCATCGTCGGATTGTAAAAGAAAATTACCATATCCATATCGCCGCGTTCAATCATCTCGGTAAACTGTTTGTCTCCGCCTACGCTTCCAGGCAGAAACTTGTGTACATGAAGGTTCGTCACCTCTTCAATCCGCCGTCCGGTGGTTCCGGTGGCGTACACCTCATGTTTCATGAGGATTCCCTTGTATGCAATACAGAAATCCTCGATCAGACTCTTCTTGCTGTTGTGTGCTATGATTCCAATATTCATTACTGCAAACCGCCCCTTCTCCTGTTTTTACTACCATGTACAGCAATTATAACAAATTTATTTTCAATACGCAATTCTTTTTGTGGATTTTTTACACAGTTTTTATATTTTTTTCTGCCGTTCCATTTTTCCTTCTTCTTTTACTTTCTCCGCTTTTCCGGAAAAAATACAGAATCTGGAAGTTTATTTTTGTTTTCTTTCCACATACTATGACCGTAGCAGAACAGATGAAAAACACATCCGGATCTGCTTCACAGCAGCTTTTAACAAGCACAAAGATAAAGGAGGGAATGAACATGGCGAATCGTTCATCGAATACCGCAGCAGTACCAGAAGCAAAAGGCGCTCTGGACAAATTCAAATTTGAGGTGGCAAGCGAACTCGGCGTGCCGCTCAGTGATGGCTACAACGGTAACCTGACTTCCAAACAGAATGGTTCTGTCGGAGGTTATATGGTCAAAAAGATGATTGAGCAGCAGGAACGCCAGATGTCCGGCGGTTCTTCTGGCCAGTACTAATCATCCCGGTATAACATCCTGATGCCGGAACAGGCATCAAAAAGCGTGAGCTCTTTTCTTTTCGGAAAAGCTCACGCTTTTTTCTTGCTCCTGCAGAGCTGGTACATAATACTTACAGATCAATGCTTCCGGTTACATCATCATTGATTACGTAGTAAGCAGTAAATTCCTCCGGTTTTACATAAACCTTCAGGCTCTTTAATTCTTCTGCTTTCTTGCCATATCCTTCGATCCAGATCTGCTGGATTCTCTCGTACAGATCTTTCTCCTTGATTTCTCTTCCGCCGAACTGCAGAATCATCTCCTGCTCCGCTTCTTTCTTTGCTGCTTTTGCAGGTGATTTTTTCTCTGCCGGCTTTTTCGCTGCTGCTGGTTTTTTCGGTGCAGCCGCTTTCTTTGTCGTTGTTTTCTTTGCTGTTGTGCGGGTTGTTTTTGCAGCTTTTGCTGCCGGTTTTTCTTCTGCTTTTGCAGGTGCTTCCTCTGCTGCTGCAGTTTCCTTTACAACTTCTTTTGCAACTTCTTTTACAGCTTCTTTCTCTGCTGCGGTTGTTTTTTCTGCTGCTTTGGTCTCTACTTTTACTGTCTCGTTCTCTGCTGTCTTAGCCTGGGCAGCTGGTTTTTTCTTTACCATATCTGTTTCCTCCCATTTGGACCGGCCCTGTATATTTTGGAAGAGCCGTCCTGCGAACTATCATTCAGGCGAACGCTTGACACTCACGGTCCGCACATTTTTTGATTCCTTGTTTATGATACATGAATTTTTTTGGCATTTCAAGTAATATCTGATTTCGCACGAATTTTCCACGAAATTGTACCGTCATTTTCCATACTATCCAATCAGGCTGTTACTTTTATCCGATTTTGCATTTTAAAGCCGGATTTTTTTGTAATTTTTCACAATCCAATGTCGTGGTTTTCCAGATCAAGATACGATTTCATTACCTTTTTCAGCAGTTCATGCTCCGGTTTTTCAAAATAAGGATCGTCGGCAAGCAGTTCTGAAGCCGCCTCACTCGCTTTCTGCAGGATATCGGCATCCCGGAAAATATCTGCCATCTGGAATTCCATATCCCCGCTCTGGCGCGTTCCCAGCAGATCGCCGCTGCCGCGCAGTTTCAAATCTTCCGAAGCAATATAAAACCCGTCGTTCGAATGGTTCAGGATTTCCAGACGTTTGGCGGTCTCCTGATCTTTGTTTCCGCGGATGAAAATACAGTAGGACTGATGCTCTCCTCTTCCGACACGTCCGCGGAGCTGATGGAGCTGTGCAAGGCCGAACCGTTCGGCATTTTCCACCATCATCACCGTCGCATTCGGCACGTTGACACCGACCTCCACGACTGTCGTCGAGACGAGTACCTGGATTTCTCCGCTGGCGAACCGCTCCATGATCTCGTTTTTCTGCGCCGCCTTCATCTGTCCGTGCAGCATCTCTACTGTGATGCCCGGCAGCTCTTTTTTCAGGAGCTGTGTATAGTCGGTGACGTTTTCCGCTTCCAGACCCTCGCTCTCCTCCACCATCGGGCAGATCACATACGCCTGACGGCCCAGTTCGACCTGACGCGTGATAAAGCGGTAAGCTTTTGGACGGTAAGACGTATCCACCACACAGTTTTTGATCGGCAGACGCTTCGCCGGAAGTTCATCAATCACAGAAATCGAAAGATCTCCGTACAGAATGATAGCCAGGGTTCTTGGAATCGGCGTTGCACTCATAACGAGAACATTCGGCGGTTCCCCTTTTTCAGCAAGTGCCGTTCTCTGCCGGACACCGAAGCGGTGCTGTTCGTCTGTGATGACAAGCGCCAGATTTTTGTACTGTACCTTTTCCTGAATCAGTGCATGTGTGCCGATCACCATTTTGCAGCTTCCGTCTTCCAGACTGGCATAGATTTCCCGGCGTTCTTTTGCTTTCGTGGATCCAGTCAGAAGGCGGGGATTGTATTCCGTCAGATTGTTTTCTTTCAACAGAGTGCAGAGCGATTCATAATGCTGCCGCGCCAGAACCTCCGTCGGAACCATCAGCGCCGATTGGTAGCCGTTCTCAGCTGTCATAATCATTGCAAGGAATGCCAGAATCGTCTTTCCGCTTCCGACATCTCCCTGTACCAGCCGCGCCATGCGGGTATGGCCTTTTAAGTCCCGCTCCAGTTCGCCCCACACGCGCATCTGTGCATTCGTGAGACGGTACGGCATATTTTCGATGACTTCCTCCGTCTTCCAGACGGCGCGGATCGGGAACACATTGGTAATTCCCTCCGTCTGCTCTTTTAACTGCCGCAGGGACAGGATGAAGAGAAAAAACTCTTCGAACACAATTCTGCGCCGCGCCGTTGCCAGATGCTCCTGGTCTTTTGGAAAATGAACCTCATGGAGGGCATAATTGATTTCACAGAGTTCATACCGGGCACGGATTTTCTCCGGCAGATAGTCCTGCGCAGGTGCGCATCGTTCCAGCACCTGTGCTACGGCCTTGCTCACCATCTTGTTCGTGAGACCGGCTGTCAGCCCATAAACCGGCTGAAGACTTGCCAGAAGCTCATGGTATGCGGCAGGAGTGAAGATTTCCGGCTGCTCCATCACGAGACGGCCTGATTTTTCCTGTATCTTTCCGCGGAAGATAAAAACACTGCCTTTCTTCAGCGTGCTCCGCAGAAACGGCATATTAAACCAGGTAAGCTGCAGCCGCACCGGCTCCTCGTAGAGTTCCAGGACAACGACGCTCTTTCTCTGGTTTCCTTTTACCGACGGACTGTGGACAATTCTTCCGTATACCGCATTCTTTTCCTCTTGTCTGCATTCGCGAAGGGGAACCGGCTCTGCATAGCAGTCATAATCTCTTGGATAATAATGCAGAAGCTGCTGCAAATTGTAGATTCCTACTTTTGCAAACAGCTTCTCCGTTTTTTCACCGATCCCCTTCAGTGTTGTCAGGGGTTCCGTATTCATATTTTTCTTTCCTTACTCTTATTCAACCGAAACGACACAGTAGTAAATCGGCTGTCCGCCATAGTTTACTTCCACATCGCAGTCCGGATATGCCTGCTCGATTTTTTCGCCAAGGCTTTCGGCATCTTCCTCACTCATATCTTCACCGTAGTAGATGCTGATCAGCTCGCTGTCCTCATCGACCATGGCGCGGATGGTTTCTTCTGCAACGGTAAGAATATCCTGTCCGACAGCGAGAAGTCCGTGATCGCCAAGTCCCATGATGTCGCCCTGATGGATCTCTTTCTCATCGATGTGGGTATCACGTACCGCGTACGTTACCTGACCGGTTTTCACCATCTGGATGCCCTCTGTCATGGCCTCCTCGTTCTCTTCTGCAGATTTCTCCGGCACATAGCTGATCATGGCTGTGATGCCCTGCGGAACGGTTTTGGTCGGAACAACGATGATATTTTTGTCCTCAGTCATGGCTTTTGCCTGATTTGCTGCGAGGATGATATTTTTGTTGTTCGGCAGAATAAAGATATTCTTTGCATTGACCTTCTCAATTGCAGTCAGCATATCCTCGGTGCTCGGGTTCATGGTCTGACCGCCCTCGATCAGGTAATCAACACCGAGTCCCTGGAAGATCTCTTTGATTCCCTCTCCGATGGACACGGCAATGAATCCGTTCTCCTTCGGCGGCTGTTTTGCTGCTTCTTTTCTCTTCTTATCTTCCTCTGCCTGCTGTGCTGCGATCTTTTCTGCGTTCTTGATCAGGCGCTCCTGATGCTCCTCACGCATGTTGTCGATCTTCATTCTGGTCAGCTGTCCGTACGTCAGCGCCTTGGAAATTGCTTTTCCAGGATCGTTGGTATGTACGTGTACCTTAACCAGCTCATCGTCTGCAACGAGAACGATCGAATCTCCGATTCCGTTCAGGAAATCTTTGAATGCATAAACCTCTTCATCCGGAAGCGGGTTTTCCAGCATAATGATAAACTCGGTGCAGTAGCCGAATTTGATTTCTTTTTCTGTCTCTTTGGACGGTCTGACAAATTCTGTCTTTGCTTCCGGCATCTCGAAATTCAGATCAATCTCTTTCCCGAGGAACGCGTCATATGCGCCCTGCAGTACGGTTAAGAGACCCTGTCCGCCGGAATCCACAACGCCTGCCTCTTTTAATACCGGCAGCATCTCTGGTGTCTGGGAGAGCACGTACTCTGCATGCGCGAGAACGTCCTCGATGAATGCGTTCAGATCTTCGCTTTCCGGTGCAAGCTCTGCTGCTTTCTCTGCTGCTCCCTTTGCCACGGTCAGGATGGTACCTTCTTTTGGCTTCATAACGGCTTTGTATGCAGTCTCGACTGCTTTTTCCATTGCCTCTGCAAGAATCTCTGCATTCAGCTCTTGATAGTCGCGGATCTTCTTGGTAAAGCCACGAAGGAGCTGGGAAAGAATAACGCCGGAGTTACCTCTGGCACCGCGCAGAGAACCGGAAGAGATTGCCTTGGAAAGGTTGTACATGTTCACTTCTGTGAGCGAGTTTACTTCCTTGACTGCGGACATGATCGTCAGCGTCATGTTGGTACCTGTGTCGCCGTCCGGTACCGGGAACACGTTCAGCTCATTGATCCACTCTTTCTTTACTTCCAGATTTTTTGCACCAGCCAGAAACATTTTTGCCAGTAAGCCGGCATCAATTGTATTTGTAGCCACTTTCTTCATTTCCTCCTATTACCATCAGTCGATGACGCGAACGCCTTCAACCAGGATGTTGATTTTTTCAATTTCCATTCCGGTGAACTCTTCCACCTTGTATTTCACATTATTGATCAGGTTATCTGTTACGGCAGAAATACTGACTCCGTAAGAAACAATCACGTGGAAATCCAGGGAAATTTTATTTTCCGAAATCGATACATTGATTCCGTGTGTCAGACTCTCTTTTTTCAGAAGTTTGACCAGTCCATCTTTCATGTTTACCGCTGCCATTCCGACAATGCCGAAGCACTCCACAGCAACGCTGCCCGCATACAGGGCGATTACATCCGGATTGATTACGATTTCTCCCAAGCCTGTATTCATACGACCTTTCATGCCTTGTATCCTCCAATTCCATCATACTATTCAAAACACATGGAGACAGGAATAACTGACTCCACTCTACGATACATTATAACCGCTTTTCCGCAAAAAAGAAAGTTTAAAATGAAAAACCTTCAAAATTCATATAATTTTTTCATTTTTTACTTGCAAAACCGGTATAGATCTGTTAGAATGACTTATGTTGTGAGTCTAAAATGCGTTTTGACTCAAGTACGTATGTCAAGGAGGTGCAATCATGGCAAAGTGTGCAATTTGTGAGAAGGGTGCTCATTTCGGAAACAACGTAAGTCATTCACATAGAAGAAGCAATAAAATGTGGAAATCTAACGTAAAATCTGTCAAAGTTAAAGTTGACGGTGTACCGCAGAAAATGTACGTATGTACTTCCTGCTTAAGATCCGGAAAAGTAGAGCGTGCATAAGTTGAATGGTTAAAAGGCCTTTCCAGTCCGGGAAGGCTTTTTTGCTGTTTAAAAATAGAATTAAGATTTTAAAAAAAGTTCTGGGAAGAGCAAACAGGACATAAGTTTTCGCTTATGCCCTGTTGTGCTCTATTTTTTATATTTTAAAAGGGAGAAAAAAATAGCGTGGTCTCTTAAGCTGAACCTGCCAACGATCCATATGCTTAGCAAAAGAAAAAGAGCATCCTACCGAAACTTTCATTCTGGTAAGACGCCCTCGTCTTGATCTATGATATTAGTATAGTTGGCTGATTCATTTAAGATGGACTTATTATAGCGCAGCTTTCTTCATTTTGCAAGTATTTCTCTGTACAAATCAGCCAGTTCATTTCCGATCTTTTTGTGCATCTTTCACTATTCCCCTGTATTGCAGAACAGATGATATCCCACGCACAGCAGCAGAGCGGCCGCAAGAACCGTAAGAAATGAGCTGCGGATCATCAGGCTGATGAGAAGCCCGACCCCCATCCAAAACAGCAGAAAACCTAAAATTCTGCACAAACGAGCTTACTCCTTATCCGCCTCTTGGTTTATTATATGCTCTACTTTCTCTGCGGTATACCCGTCCTCTTCCTTTTTGCCGGTAAAGCGGCTGATCAGATCCGGAGCCATGTCAATGATTTTGGTGACAGCATCCTGGTTTTTGATGTTGACCAGACGCGTTCCGTTTTTGCTGATGACAAGAACGGCGCTCGGAGAAATTTTTCCGCCCATACCGCCTCCTGCATTGTTCTTTGCATTTTCTGCGAATGCACCCGCTCCCACGCCGAAGGAAACGTCTACCAGCGGCAGAAGAATCGTATCCTCAATGTGGATCGCCTCACCTACGACCGTCTTTGTTGTGATAAAACTGTCCATTCCGCGGAACAGTGCTTCTACGGTATTCTGAAATGTGTTGTCCTTTTCTGCCATCTTTTAGGCCTCCTTGTGTTTGAAATGTCGTATGGTTTTCCGAAGATTCTGATCCCGGAATAATCGAAGTGCAATGCCGGCTGCTGTCACAGCCTGAAAACTTCCTTTCATCCGGACATCGCCCTGGAGAATTTCCTGTTCGAAATCCGGCTGGATGGAAAGGTCTTTCGGCAGTTTTCCATAAATCATACCCAGAATGCCGAGTGTCTCTCCGGTCAGTGCCGGATCGTTAAATCCGAACCGGACTGTGCCGGTTACTTTTTTCGGTGCTGCTTTCTTCAGGAAATAAAGCACTTCTTTCTTTGCATGGAGCAGCGCCTCACGGAACATCTTCGAACGGAAGAATTTTTTCACACTCTCCCACTTTCTTTTTAACCGTCTGCCTGCCTGGATTTTCTGCTCCAGTTTTTCAAGCAGACGGAACGGAAGTTCCAACAGCCGGAAAGCTGTCTGCAGCAGACGGCTGGCAAGATTCAGCAGTTTTTCCGGAAGATATTCGATCCTTCCGAAAAACCGTTCCAGAATGCTTTTTTTCGGCGCATCCGGTTCCTGCTCTTGCTCTGGCTGCTCCTTCTGTGCTGTCACCTTCTGCTGTTTTTCTGTCTGGTCCGGTGCTTTCTGTGTCTTTTCTGCGTCTCTTTGCGGCATTTGTTTTTTTACAGTATCTGTTTTTTGTTCTGCCGGTTGTTCCGCCGATGTCTGCTCTTTTTTCGCTTCCGCTTTCTGCTCTGCTGTTTTTTCTGCTTCCGGCGCATTTTCTGTCTCATTTTCCTCCGTCCGGGGCACGGACGCTTCTCCCCGGCGGATCTTTTTCAGCCGCCGTTTCCATGTTTCCAGTGATGCCCCGAAAAGCAGAATCTGCGCCTCCGGCTTCTGTTCCTCATACGAGGCCGTCAGCGCGACAGCTCCGAAAAGCCACGATACTCTTCCACTCGCTTTTACGCAGGCAAATCCCTCTTCTTCTTTCAGAACCTGCGCCCGGTAGCAAAAAGGAAGAAACAGGACGGTGCAGACGATAAGAAGCACGAGAAACAGTAAAACAAGGAGTAAAATCCCCAGTGCCTTCAAAATCATGAATAGTATATGTATCATTCACATCCCTCAATCCGGTTCAGCAGCCATTCCCGGATTTTTACTTCTCCGGTTTCCCGATAAGTTTCCAATGCGATCGCCTCCACAAGCTCAAAAGCTTCCTCGCGCGACACGGCAAGTCCGACAATCATCGGACAGTTTCTCCGCACGGCCGGCTGCAAAAGCAGATCCGCCGGAATTACATCCAGATTGTTCTGCTGATTGGAAGGCAGTGTGAGGAGCCAGACTCCCGGAACTGCTTTTTTGTTCTCAATCCGGCGCATCCATTTTTTCTGTTTCTTTTTTGCAGTATCCCCGACGTACAGATTTTTATACCAGTTTACCATATTTTCCCTGAGCCTGTGGCTGAACCTTCCATAAATTTGCTCTCTTCAGTTCCAGATACTCCTGATAGGCCTTTTCCAGAATCTGCCGTTCATTGGAAAACTTCAGCAGATGATATGCTTCGTGATACTTGTAATAGCCCGAATCCACAAAGTATTCTTCTCTCTGTGGACGGCTGTAGTAGCCGGATGAGACCATCAGATACCAGTGCACCTCTTTTTCCACGGTGTCCTCCGGAATGCTGAAGCTGTACTGGCTTTTTCCCACGTACTTGATGATGGTGCCGTGTACGCCGGACTCCTCATATACCTCGCGGACAGCAGTCTGTTCATGGGTTTCTCCCGGCTCAACGGTTCCTTTCGGCAGAACCCAGCCTTCATATTTGTTGCGGTAGCTTTTGTAAAGCGTCAATATTTTTCCACGGTAGATTACGATACCTCCGCAGCTTACTGCTTCGATCATACGTTTTAAGCTCCTTCTGGCTTTTTCCATTCCCTGACAGCTCTTTTCTTCCCGCTTGCCGCCAGATCTTCTGTTAAAAAGTATACCTCTTTTCCCGCCCCCGCGCAACCTTAAAACCGCATCCTTTTTCTAACATTTTTCTAAAAATTCAGAAAACGCGCCCGAACCCATCCTTTCCGGTTCGAACGCGTTTTTTTCATCGTTTACTGCTGTGCATAATATGCTTCAATTACCTGTCTTGCAATCGGTACAGCGACTTCACTCGAATATCCGCCGTTTTCTGCCACAACAGCAATGACAATATCAGGATCATCCGCATTGGAGAATCCGACAAACCAGGAATGCGGTGTCTCTCCGTCGCTTCCGTGTTCTGCGGTTCCTGTTTTACCGGCGATATTGTACGGCAGATCCGAAAGTGAAACTGCAGTTCCGCTCTGGACAACGCCTTTCATCAGCTCTGTCAGCGTATTGGCTTCGCTCTCGGACATTACCGTGCCAAGAGACTCTTTGTAAAAGGTTTTGACTGCCTGTCCGTCCGCAGACACAATGTTGTCCACATAACGCGGTTTGATCATTTCTCCGTCATTTGCAACCGCGGAGGCGATCAGTGCCATCTCCATCGGTGTTACCAGCGTATCGCCCTGGCCAATGGAGGTCTGCATCACAAGAGCATCCGCCGTTGTCGAATCAAGGTCGAAAGAACTTTTGCTGGTCGGAAGCTCCAGATCCAGACGGCTGTTCAGATACAGGGAATCCGCCAGCGAGCGGAAGGCATCTTTATCCAGCCCAAGGCCAATCTGTGCAAAGGCAGAGTTGCACGAATGTGCAAACGCACCTGCAAAATCTTCCGGTCCATGCACTTCACCGCCGGAGCAGTGAATCGTATAGTTTCCTGCTGTCAGCTCACCGTCACAGTCGAACGAAAAACCGTCCAGTGTGCCGTTCTGACGGAGATACGCAAGCGAAGTAACAATCTTGAACGTAGATCCCGGCGGATATCTTCCCTGCAGACCGCGGTTCAGAAACACGCCGCTCTCATCGTCTGCGTTCAGTGCCTCCCAGTCCTCATCAATCGTATTAGGATTAAAAACCGGATTGCTCACATTGGCAAGTACACGGCCCGTTTTTGCCTCCAGCACGACAACTGCACCGCGGTATCCGTCCAGTGCATCGGCCGCGGCCTGCTGGAGTGTTGTATTCAGCGTTGTATAGAGACTGTCTCCCGGGTTCTTCGCATCGCTGAATTCATTCTTTACCTGCTTTAACTTACTTGTATGGGACTCCATCAGCATATAGTTGTAGGAAGATTCGAGGCCGCTGTTTCCTTTTCCCGTGTAGCCAACCACCTGCGCAAACAGGCTGCCGAACGGATACGTTCTTACCTCATCCCCGTTTTCATCTGTCGTCGTCTTTGCCAGTTCCTGGCCGTCCGCAGAATAGATTGTTCCGCGGATCACGCGCTCTGCATAGTTATTCTGTCTCGTATTGTAAGAACTATTCAGAAATTCTTCTTTCCGCACGACATTAAAGTAAACGAGATACGCGATCAGCCCAAGAAACATTGCCACGAACAGGAACGAAACGATCAGATACGGCCCTGCGCCGTTGTTTGCCGCCTTACCAGTGGAGGCTGTTCTCGGTCTGCTCTTCGATCCGCCGTTCGAATTCATCCGGCTGCTCGCGGTACTTCTGGCGGGTTCCCTGTCCGTCGTTCCGGCTGCCGCTCTTCTTTCGTCTTTCGGTCTCTTCGTCCGGGCGTCGTTTTTTCTTGGCGCCTGGGTCGTTTTTCTGCTGGTTTCGTTTCTTCTTGTTTTGTCTTTTCTCAAGCTCCTCACCTTCGTCTTCCCTTAAGATGTACAATCCCTGAATGATCGACAGCATCAGCACCGTGGAGAACATAGAGCTTCCTCCATAGCTGACCAGCGGCAGCGTGATACCTGTCATAGGAATAAATTTAATGGTTCCTCCGATGGTGAGGAACACCTGTGTCGCATATTCCGTTCCAAGACCCATGGCAATCAGTTTGTAGAACCGTTTGCTCATCTTCATGGAAATATTGATAATCAGAAGGAATGTGGACATGCACAGCAGAATCAGGCAGATTCCGAAGATAATGCCCATCTCCTCACAGATCGCACAGAAAATAAAGTCTTTCGTTGCAACCGGGATAATGTCAGGCCGTCCCTCGAAAAGGCCGGTTCCAAACCATCCGCCGGAGCACATGCCGAAGAGTCCCTGTGCTAACTGGCTGCTGATATCCCAGTTTCCGATCGGATCCTGCCAGAGTGCCACACGGTTCCGTACATGGGAAAACAGGAAATACGCCACAACGCAGGCGGCACTCATTCCCGCAAGTCCCAAAAGCGGATATCTGGCTTTTCTCGTTGCCACATAGATTACAACCACGTACGCCATAAAGAAGACGAACGCAGTTCCAAGGTCGGTGGATGCAACAAGGATCAGCACATGAACTGCCGCAATGACAGTTGCTTTCACAACGTTTCCAAAGGAATTATCCTCGCGCAGCATGCCTGCCATAAAGAACACGAGTGTGATCTTGGCAATCTCGGAGAGCTGGAACGTAATGCCGTGGATTTCGATCGACAGCTTCGCACCGCCGGAAGTAAAGCCAAGCACCATAACGACGGAAAGCATGGCAATTCCGAGCACAGCGTAAATCCAGGTCAGATTTTTCAGGAACTTGCCCTTTCGGACAATGACCGGAATGATGAAGCAGAGCAGTGTGGATGCCGCCAGAATTTTGTACTGGGACATCGCCTTTGACACGCTCAGTCTCGTCAGAATAATCATGCTGATCGAGAGCAGCATACACATGTTGTTTACCAGGATCATCGATGCCTTCCGGTAAATCAGGCGGTACAGGATCTGTACGCCCAGGATATACGCCATCGTGAGCAGAAACATCTGAATCGTTGATACTTCGCCTTCCTGCAGGAACATCACGAAGAAACAGATGAAATTCATCAGAATGATCATGATGATCTGCCGCATCAGAATGTAATGGCGCTCATCCTCATCCCGCTCTTTGAGTGCAGCAAACGACTGCACGGTAAAACAGATCATGAGGAAGGTAATCACATATTTTGATAACTGAACAATGGTATTTTCCATAAATTCCCCTTATTTTTTCTCACCGTTTACTCTACTTTCCGGCGGAAATGGCCTTTGGTATATTCCTGTTCGGCCGGAACTGCGATTCCTTTACAGTACGTTCCAGCAAACGCAGCGGCGATTTCTTTTGTCTCCTCCAGTGTCTCGATGGTAAAATTCAGCCGCACCGCAGCCGGATGCATGGACCGGATCTCATCGGCTTCTTTTACCAGGCCGAGCGGAAGGCTGTTGTAGATCACACTGTAGCACGAGGTGCAGTAACTCTTCACCGGGAAGTATTTTCCCATCCGGTCTTTTAAGCGTACCAGAGAATAACTGTGATTGCAGCCGTTCAGGTTCTTCTGGACACACTGGGCGGAAACCATCATCGGAAGGTAGCCGTAGACCACCATTTCGCTGTTCGTATTGTCACGTTTTCCGATTTCCCGCTCGTTCAGCTCATACGGAACGGTATCACGCTGCACGCCCTGCTCCTGCCAGAATGCCTGCGCACGGCTGTTGTACGTGTAAACGCTGTAATCGAGCCGGATATCCTTTTCCATTCCCATCTCTTTCAAAAATGAAAAGCTTTCGAGATTGCGGATCAGGAAACCGCCAAGACCGATCTCCTTCAGACAGCGGAACGTGTCGCGGTATTCCTTCAGATCGCCTTCACGCACAACGTGCGGCAGCATCAGATAAACCTGTTTTCCCAGTTCTTTCGCCTGCAGGATTCCTTTTTCCGCCTGTTCTTCGAAGATTTCCCGTTTGAAGCATCCCATGCCGGCGTAGATCGTCGTGATCTCCGGAATCTCGAGCAGCGCATTCCACTGGGCTCTCGTCTCGGCAGATGCGGTCAGCTCCATTTTCTTTTCTGCCCTGTTCTCCTGGTCCGGTTTTCCAGATGCTTTTGCTTCCTGTTCCGGCTTTTCCGCTGCTTTTCTGCGGTATGGCTCTGTCATCTCTTTCACCAGCTGGTCCGAAACGCCTCTCCGCAGCTCGTTTAACGTCTGCATCGGCACGAAACAGTTGTCATCCATACAGACATCGAGTTCTTTGAAATAGAATGGTGTCTCGCCTGTCTTTTCCAGCTGTGTTTTTACGCGTTCCTCTGTCAGCGGCTGCTTCTTTGCCGGTTCTACCATGCCCGCCTCTGCTGTTACGCTGTATTTTCCGCTTTCTGCACTTAAGAACGCCGGCTGGCCCGGATACAGGGTCAGAAAGCCGGAAATCGGCTCTTTTGCCTCAGTCTCGATATAATCTCTCTGGATCTCATAAAAGAGCTGCTCATTTCTGCGCTGTTTCTTTTTATTTTCCTGCTCTTTTTCGTTCTTCAGCGCCATCATATCGCGTCCGTTTCTTACGGTATAATAGCTTTTGTTGAAACCGTCACGGTTATACAGCTCATACAGCTTTTTCATGTCCTCCGGCAGAACGTGGAAACGGGACGGCTTTTTTTCGTACAGATCGAGGTATTTGCGGTAAATGCTGACAACGCCCGCTGTATACTCCGGCTTTTTCATTCTGCCTTCGATTTTGAGGGACATAATCCCGGATTTTACAATCTCCGGCAGCAGTTCTACCGTACACATATCCTTCGGGCTTAACGGATAGCGGTCGCCCGGCTCCCCCATGCGGTGGTTGTCTTTATCGTACGCTTCGTACGGCAGACGGCACGGCTGCGCGCATCTTCCGCGGTTTCCGCTTCTCCCGCCGATCAGGCTGGAAAAAAGGCACTGTCCCGAATAGCAGTAGCAGAGCGCCCCGTGGACGAAGCATTCAATTTCAAGGTTGGTCGTCCGGTGGATTTTCTGGATCTCCGCAAACGAAAGCTCACGGGCTGGTACCACACGCGTCGCGCCAAGGCTCTCCAGGAAACGCGCTCCCGCAGATCCTGTCACTGTCATCTGTGTGCTCGCATGAATGTCGAGATCCGGGAACCAGGAGCGGACCGCCTTTAAAACGCCCATATCCTGGACAATCACGGCATCCAGTCCCTGCTCATAGTACGGACGCAGATACGGATACAGTTTCTCTTCCAGTTCCTCCTCTTTTAAGAGGGTGTTGACCGTCAGATACAGTTTCCGGTTCCGCAGATGGACGTAATCGATGGCTGAGAGAATCTCCTGCTCATCCAGATTTTTTGCATACGCTCTTGCGCCGAATGCGGCTCCGCCGAGATAGACGGCATCCGCACCGGCGGAAACCGCCGCTTTTAACGCTTCCATCGAACCGGCTGGTGCTAATAATTCTGTCTTCATCTTTATCTCCTAAAAACGGGCGATTACCTGTTCCGCAATCCCCCGTTTTTCCTTCTTTTACGCTTTTAATAAATCTTCCAGATCCTTATTTGCCTTATCAAGCTGCCGCTGCAGTTCTTCCATCTCGCCGCGCACATGTTCCAGCTCGATTCGTTTCTCTTCCAGCTCTTTTTTCAGATCGCCGGCCTGGATTTCCGCTGCGATCAGATCGTGCTTCATATCATAGGTTTCCCGGTCTTTGGCTTCCATATCCTCTTCGAGGGTATCTACCTGGCTTTTTGCTTTGAAATAGTCGTCTGCAATGTTCAGTGCAAGCAGTGTGTGCTTCGTATCCACCGACAGGCGGTTGTATCCGGCTGACTGGGAAAGTTCGCTGATCTTCTGATTCAGATAAGCAGCTACTTTCTGCAGATATTCCGGGCTCTCATAGCCTCCCAGTGTGATAATTTTTCCATCTATTAAAACCTGTGTTGTATTTTTTACAGCCATTCTTTTGCTTTTCCTCCACTGAATTTAACCGGACCAAACTTCCGGCTAATATAACCTATCATATACCGAAAATGGAAGAAAAACAACCTTTTTCTGCAAAAAGCGACAGAAAATGAAAGATTCAGGGCTTTTACTCTTCGATCTTACGCGGTGCCTCCAGCCCCAGGTGGTGCCAGGCAAATTCCGTTGCCACTCTTCCGCGCGGAGTGCGGTTGATAAATCCGGATTTGATCAGGAACGGCTCGTAGACATCTTCGATGGTTCCGGCATCTTCTCCAATTGATGCTGCCAGGGTATCGAGTCCCACCGGACCGCCCTGGAACTTTTCCATAATGGTGGTAAGAAGCAGCCGGTCAGTCTGATCCAGTCCGTAACGGTCTACTTCCAGCAGATCGAGAGCAAATGATGCGACCTCTTTTGTGATTCTTCCATCGTATTTCACCTGGGCAAAGTCGCGGACACGCTTTAAAATCCGGTTTGCCAGACGCGGTGTTCCCCTGGAACGGCGCGCCATCTCAAGCGCTCCCTGCGGGTCCACCTCCACATTCAGTACTTTTGAGGAGTGCAGGATAATGTTGGCCAATTCTTCCTCCGTGTAAAATTCCAGATGGTGGATGACACCGAACCGATCGCGGAGCGGAGCAGTCAAAAGACCTGCACGCGTTGTTGCGCCGACCAGCGTAAACTTCGGCAGATCCAGGCGGATCGAGCGCGCCGAAGAGCCTTTTCCGATCATGATATCAATCGCAAAATCCTCCATCGCTGGGTAAAGAACCTCCTCGACCTGGCGGTTCAGGCGGTGGATCTCATCAACAAACAGGACGTCGCCCTCCTGCAGATTGTTGAGGATCGCTGCCATCTCACCCGGTTTTTCGATCGCCGGGCCGCTCGTTACCTTCATATGGGTTCCCATCTCATTTGCAATGATGCCCGCCAGCGTTGTTTTTCCAAGTCCCGGAGGGCCGTAAAACAGCACATGATCGAGAACATCACTTCGCTGTTTTGCTGCTTCAATATATACTTTCAGGTTCTTTTTCGTCTTTTCCTGTCCGATGTAGTCGTCCAGGTGCTGGGGACGGAGCGAACCTTCGATTTTCACGTCCTCCTCGAGAACGTCAGTTGTGATAATTCTTCTTTCCATCGTTATAAGGTTTCCTTCTTCCACAATTTAGGACCATCTGCTAAAACATATGCTTCAATGCCGCTTTCAGCACAGCCTCGCTGTCCATGCCTTCGGTGATTTCGACTTTCTTTACTGCCTGCAGTGCTTCCGTTCCGGAGTAGCCAAGCGCAGTCAGCGCCTGTACCGCATCCTGGAAGGCATCCGGTTCGCCTGCCTGCCGTACCGCCGCAGCCGCCTGATTTCCTGCCAGCTTCTGCTCGAACGCTTCCTGCAGGTCGAATTTGTCTTTTAATTCCAGAATCAGCTTCTGCGCGGTCTTCTTTCCGATGCCCGGTGTTTTGGCAATCGCCTGGACATCTTCCGAGAGGACGGCAAAGCGCAGATTGTCTGCAGTAAGCGTGGACAGCACCGCAAGCGCCGCTTTTGGTCCGATGCCGCTTACGCCGATCAGCATACGGTATATTTCAAGATCTTCACGGGACAGAAAGCCGAATAGGGAAATTCCGTCTTCCCGCACACTCATATGGGTATATATCTTTAACTCTTCTCCCTCCCGGATGCCTGCGTCGAACATACTCGCTGGAATATTCAGCTCATAGCCGATTCCATGGCTTTCGAGAATCATTTTTCCTTCCGAAAGAGAATCTACAGTTCCTTTGATAAATGCAATCATGTTTTTCCTCCAAAGCGCCGTTTTCTTTTTTCGAAAGCGAACGCACATTCTATTATAGCAGAACTTTTCTCATCACGCAACGATTAGTCGCTGTCTTTCTTGCATGTCAGATTTTTTCGTCTTATAATATCTTTAGATTCAAAAAAGTTTTTCAAAGGAGACAAAAAAACCTTATGCAGATCATAGATTCTACCCCCGCTGCTCTCTCTGCCAATCTTCAGATGTATCTGAGAAACGGCGATGTCTTTTTCGATATTGAGACGACCGGCCTTTCCTGGCGTACCTCGCATCTCTATCTGATTGGTGCGCTGTTCTTTGACCCGGCCGCGGATGCTTTCACACTGCGCCAGTGGTTTCTTGATCGACCGACCGAAGAAAAAGAGATGCTTGTCTCTTTTTTCACGTTTCTTTCCGACGTGAAGCGGCTGGTGCATTTTAATGGAACGACATTTGATCTTCCTTACCTCACACACAAAGCACTGTTTTATCAGATGGAAGATCCGCTTTCGTCAATCGCATCCCTGGATCTTTATCAGGCACTCCGCCCGTTTCAGTCAATCCTGGGACTTTCTTCAATGAAACAGAAAAATGTGGAACAGTATCTCTCATTCCCACGGAAGGATCAACTTAACGGAAAACAGTTGATTTCTGTTTACCACGACTATCTTCAGACACTGGATGAAAAGAAACTGGAACTGCTTTTCCTTCACAATTATGAGGATGTCCTCGGCATGGGTTCTGTTCTGGAACTGCTCGCGCTTCCTGCCCTGTTTCACGGCGATTTTTCTGTCCAGTCGTGTCGTTTTACCGGACAGACACTGGAAGTTTCACTGCAGCCCGAGCGGGAAGTTCCGGTTTTCCTCTCCCGTGTCTGCGCGGATGGTTCTCTTACAGCCTTTGGTTCACGGGTTTCTCTCTCCCTGCAGACGCATACGGCGGAGCTGAAATATTTCTTCCCGGACTATAAGAATTACTATTATCTTCCGCTGGAGGATCAGGCTGTTCACAAGAGCGTTGGCGCGTTTGTCGATCCGGAACACCGTCAGAAAGCAAAGGCTGCCAACTGCTATCAGCGGCGGACCGGTACATTTCTTCCGCAGCAGAAAGAGTTTTTCACCCCGGCCTTCCGCGAGGATTTCAAAAGCCGCCCTTACTATTTTGAGTGGTCCGATGCCTTTCTTTCGCAGGAAAATCTCCTGAAAGAGTATCTCTGTTCCGAGCTTCAGCTCTTTTTCAAAGACGATAGCAAAACCAGAAAATAAAACAGCCGTACACGTTTTTGCATGCACGGCCGTTTTTCCGGGACTGTCCTTTCCAAGCAGTCCTTTATTTTTTCTCTTCTTTCTCTTCTACCTTTTTTTCTTCCTTTTTCAGAGAAGCATGATGCGTTCCCTGCAGATGCGGATAGGCGCGCAGATAACGTTTCGTTGTCAGGCGCATCAGCCAGTTGGTCGGAAGCTGCGGTTTTGTCATCTGGTCAAAGCGCTCCAGCAGCTCTTTAAGATCCGGCATCTTATCACTGCGCACATCAAATCCAAGTGCCGCAAACCGTTCTTTCTGCTCTGCTCCGAACTCGGTCAGGCGTTCCTTCTGCTCTGCTCCGAACTCCATCAGGCGGTTCTTCGACTCGAAAAGCGGATTTCTTCTTCCCTCGGCTTCTTTCCGCTCCTTCTCCAGCTTCTGCATCTGCTCCATTGCCTCAGACAGTGTCTGGCGCTTCTCGGCCAGATATTCTTTCATCTTATCTCTGGAATACTCTGCACGATACTGCTGTACTTTCGCATTCATCTCCTCGGCAAGCTGGTTAAAGCGGGATTTCTGCAGATATTTCAGAAATTCTCCCCACGTTTTCTCCAGACTGCGCATCTTCTGTCCCAGCTGGAATGCTGCGGCTGCGGAAAATCCAAAATCTACCAGATAGCAGACGGTAACAACGGAAACAATGATCTCTCCTGTAGTATCCGAAACAAGATTCACTACTTTCACGGCAATCGGCTGCAGAATATAGAACAGCCCCAGTGTAAAGAATCCCCAGGCAATCGAACTGCTGAGGCAGATCTTTCCCTGAAAATTAAACTTCTGATTGCTGTAGTCCCACCAGTGCGCATGAAAAATGGTCTCCATCAGCACGCCGGTTACATATTCCAGAACCGTCGCTACAATGACACCTCCGAAATACAGTGCCCAGACGTTCGCTTCAAACGGGCGCAGGATCAAGTATACCATAACAGCGCCGGTGCCGTACAGTGTCAGCAGCGGACCATTGACAAAACCGCGGTTGACCAGTTTTTTCTGCCGGATCGATACATAGGAACTCTCCCAGATCCATCCGCAGAAGCTGTACAGCCAGAACCATGCTAGAACGTGGTACAGATCCACACCCAGAATCTTCGTCTCCCACATAAACTTTCATCCCCTTTTTCTTTTCTGGTGCCAAAAACAGGATGATAAGAAAATACCGCAGGCAACAGGTTTCCTGTCTGTTCAGGAAACCCGGTTGTCTACGGCATTCTAATCATCCAACTGCAGCACCTGCAAGTTAAATTATTCTTACTCTTCTACTGGCTCTTCGTTTTCCAGAGCTTTCATGCTCAGAGAGATTTTTTTGTCTTCCTCGTTGAAATCAACTACTTTTGCAGTGATTTCCTGTCCGATTTTCAGTGCATCAGACGGTTTCTCAACATGCTCTCTGGAGATCTGGGAAACATGAAGCAGAGCATCTACGCCCGGCTCAAGCTCAACGAATGCACCAAAGTCAGTCATACGGGCAACACAGCCTTCTACTACGTTGCCTACAGCGTATTTGTCAGCAGCGTTCAGCCACGGATTCTCTTCCGGGAATTTTAAGGAAAGAGCAATCTTGTCGCCGTTGATGTCTTTGATCAGAACTTTTACAGTCTCACCAACTTTGAATACTTTTTTCGGGTTCTCTACGCGGCCCCAGGACATCTCAGAGATGTGAAGCAGTCCGTCAGCTCCGCCCAGATCGATGAATGCGCCGAAATCGGTAACATTCTTAACAGTTCCCTCTACAACATCGCCAACTGCGATGCGTGCGAACAGTTCTTCCTGCAGTTTCTTCTTCTCAGCAACGATGAGCTGTTTGCGGTCACCGATGATGCGTCTTCTTCTCGGGTTGAACTCGGTAATAACGAATTCAATTTCCTGATCTGCATATTTAGACAGATCTTTTTCATATACATCAGATACAAGGCTGGCCGGAATGAATACTCTGGTCTCCTCAACAACTACGGATAATCCTCCGTTCAGTACCTGTGTTACTTTTGCTTTCAGAACTTCATGATTCTCGAATGCTTCCTCGAGTCTCTTGTTGCCTTTTTCAGCAGCAAGTCTCTTGTAAGTAAGAAGGACCTGTCCCTCTCCATCATTTACTTTCAGAACTTTGACTTCCATTTTGTCACCTGGCTGTGCAACGGTGTGAAGATCGATGGAAGAATCGTTGGAATATTCGTTTTTGGTAAGAATACCATCGGCTTTGTATCCGATATTCAGGATAATCTGATCGTCTTTGACATCGATTACAGTACCCTCAACGACTTCTCCGTTTCTGATTGTTTTAAATGATTCATCCAGCATTTGTTCAAAACTCATTTCTGACATTTTTTGAACCTCCTCAATTATTTTATTCGGGGTGGATGCCCCAGCTGTAATACCTACGCGACCAAATGATTGAAAAGGCTTAGATTCCAAATCAACGAGTGTCTCTATAAAGTAAGTATTTTTACATTCTTCTTTACATATCTCATACAGCTTTTGCGTGTTTGAACTATGTCTGCCTCCCACGACAAACATGGCATCAACCTTCCTGGCAATTGCTCTCGCTTCCGTCTGTCTTTCCTCGGTAGCGTTGCAGATAGTCTTTAAAACAGTACTATCATAACTCTTTTTCAAAAAAATTTCAACTAAATCTTTAAATTTGTTGTAATTAAATGTCGTCTGTGCCACAATAGATATTGGTTTTCCATTTTCGGGCACAAAACTTTCCGCTTCTTCGGCGGTATGCATCACGGTAACCGGGCCGCTCGCCCATCCCATGATGCCCTGTACCTCCGGATGATCCGCGCTTCCGATGATGACGACGTGGCGGCCTTTTCTGCCCTCCTCGTCCACAATCCGGTGGATCTTCTTGACAAACGGGCACGTCGCATCTACAATCTTCATGCCGCGCGCTTCGATCTTTTCACAGACATCCCGCGACACGCCATGCGACCTGATCACAACGGTTCCGCCAGAAAGCCCCTCTAGTTCATCTTCCGAATGGATCACCTGCACGCCGCGGTTTTCGAGATCCTCCACAACCTGTTCGTTGTGAATAATCGGCCCGAAGGTGTAGACCGGCTTTTCACCGCTCTCAATTTCACGGTATACCGTATCGACCGCCCGTTTGACGCCGAAGCAGAAGCCTGCACTTTTTGCAACAGTTACTTCCATCTGTTTTTCTTCTCCTCTTTTCTCTGCCGCGTTTACATGCGCTCGCGGGCAAGGCTTAAGATCTTTTCCACAACCTCATCGATCGTCATTTCAGAGCTGTCAACGAGTACGGCGTCTTCTGCCTGTACCAGCGGGGAATGCTCTCTGTGCATGTCCTGATAATCACGCTCATTGATATCTTCCTCGATTTTCGCAAGATCGGCTGTCTGTCCCTTTTCGGTCAGCTCTTTCCAGCGGCGCAGTGCGCGGACATGGGCACTTGCTGTCAGATAGACTTTCAACGGTGCGTTCGGCAGAACGGCAGTTCCGATATCGCGGCCGTCCATCACAAGATCCGTATTCTCCGCCATCTCCTGCTGCAGCTCCACGAGTTTTTTCCGTACTTCCAGATAGGCGCTTGTCGCGGATGCCATCTTTCCAGCCTCCTCGGTGCGCAGTCTTCCGGTGACATTGACGCCGTTTAAATAAACCTGCTGCTCTCCGTTTTCGTAGGAAATGGAAATTTTCACATCTTTGCAGGCTGCCTCAATTTTTTCCTGCTCTTCCGGTGCAATGCCAAGATCTGAAAAATAGATGCCCATGGCACGGTACATTGCTCCTGTATCAACGTAGACAAACGAAAGCTCCTTTGCCACACGTTTTGCGATTGTACTTTTGCCAGCGCCTGCCGGTCCGTCAATTGCAAGATTAAATCTCATCTTCTCTCTTCCTCCTGAAAATTCTAAAATCTGTGATCCATATTTTATTCCTGTTCTTCCTTTGCCCGGATCTCTTCGGCTGCAGCGTGGGCACTTGCCCAGGCAATCTGCAGATTGAAGCCGCCGGTCAGTGCATCGAGATCGAGCACTTCTCCTACGAAGTACAGACCTTCTTTTTTCTTTGCCTCCATCGTGCCCGGACGGATCTCTTTCACGGAAACACCACCCTGTGTGATAATTGCTTCACGGAAACCCCGTGTTCCGGTTACTGTAAACGGGAAATGCGTGATCAGCTCTTCAAAGTGCTGACGCTCCGCTTTCGATACGGCATTGACCTGTTTGTACGGGTCGATCCCGCCAAGAGAGAGCATCACCGGAAGCAGTTTCGCCGGGAACAGACTGTTGATCACGTTGCGGAACTGTTTGTTCCGGTTTTCCTCAAATTCACGCAGGATCCGCGCATCCAGCTGTTCTTCCGTGAGTGCCGGCTTCAGGTTCAGATATCCTTTCAGCGGCTGCTGTTCCAGTGCTTTTCCGATGTAGGAGCTCGCAGAAAGCCCCAGCGGGCCGGAAATTCCGAAATGTGTAAACAGCATCTCGCCGAATCCATCGAACAGCGTCTTTTTGCCGTTTTTAATCGTCATCGTCACATTTTTCAGGGAGAGTCCCTGCAGCTCACGGATGTACGCTTCCTCTGTTTCCAGCGGCACCAGCGCCGGGCGGAGCGGAGTGACGGCAAGTCCTGCCTCTTCTGCGAAACGGTAGCCGTCTCCATCCGACCCCGTCGTCTGGTACGACATACCGCCGGTTGCGACAACGACATCATTGTAAAAAAGCTCTTTCCCGTTTTCCAGGCGGATTCCTTTCACGCGGTCTCCTTCGAAAAGAAGCTCTTTTACTTTTGTATTCTTATGCACCTGAACATTTTTCCGTTTCAGTTCCGTCTCCAGCGCGCGGATAATATCCGAGGAGTGATCTGACTCCGGGAAGACACGGTTTCCGCGCTCCACTTTTAAGCGGACACCTGCCGCTTCGAAAAACTCCTGCACCTGGGCGCTGTCAAAGCTGTAGGCGGAGCTGTACAGAAATTTCGGGTTTGTCACCACATTCGTGAAGAACTCTTCTGTCGGGCAGTCGTTTGTCACATTGCAGCGGCCCTTTCCTGTGATAAACAGCTTCTTTCCCAGCTTTTCATTTTTTTCATAGAGATGAATCTCTGTCTTTTCGCCGGCGGCAAGCACGGCGGTCATCATTCCGGCGGCGCCTCCGCCGATTACTGCTGCTTTTCTCATGCTTTCTCCTTTACCGGCAGAGCTGCCTTTTTTCCGCCCATAGGACGTGCATCGTCCAGCCCGTTGATTTCATCGTTGCTGTAAACCTGGTACTCATCCCACAGTTTTTCCATGCTCTCAAGTGTCTTTTTCACATCCGCCTGGCGTTTCATGCAGAGCGCCACGACAAGCGCATTGATTACACTCAAAGGGGCCACCAGAGAATCGACGATCGATGCCATATCGCTCTTGGCAATCAGCGTACAGGCTGCATAAACATTCATCGGTGAATGCACACTGTCTGTGATCGTAATCACCTTCGCTTTGCGGCTGTTCGCAAATTCCAGTGCCTTCATCGTACGCATCGAATACCGCGGGAAGCTGATGCCGATCACCACATCATCCTCCGTGATGCGGATCATCTGCTCGAAAATCTCGCTGGAACTGTTTGTCTGTACCTGGCGCACATCCGGGAAAATCATATGGAAATAGAACGCCAGAAAGCTCGCAAGCGGCGCGCAGCTCCGAATGCCGACAATGTAAATTGTCCGCGCAGAAAGAATCGTATCCGCAGCGCGCTCAAAGGCGCTCCGGTCCACTTCTTCCAGCGTCATCTTGATTTTTTCAATATCCGACTGCAGGACGGTCTCCAGAATTTCTCCCTGCGGCACGCGGCCATACGTAAACTGCATCCGCTGCACTGAATTCAGACGATTCATCACCATCTCCTCCAGTGCGCGCTGGAACTCCGGATATCCCGCGTAGCCAAGCTGCATCGCAAAGCGAACCGTTGTCGATTCGCTGACGCCGACCTGCTGTCCCAGGCGCGCTGCCGTCATCGATACGGCCTGGTCATAATGTGCCGTAATAAAATCTGCCAGCCTCTTCTGTCCTTTGCTCAACTTTCCGTAATTTTGATTCAGACGAATGAGGAGATTCTCGTTCGCTGCCTTCTGCTCTTCTGAAGAAGACTGTTCTTTTTCTTTTTTCATGTTATTTTCTTCCTGATTTGTTTTTCCGATCTGCAAATGCCGTTCGGCATCCACATTTTTTCTTTTGGGGGCATCCTGATTCTTTTTCGGACACACCTCGATCTTTTGAATTATAACACGAATAAATTACTGGCGCAATGGCTGAAAAGCTGAAAAGGAAAGCCGGTGTTCTGCATTCCCTTTTTACGGGGAACACAGAACACCGGCTGATTTTTTTACTCAGATTTTATTTAGACCGGATATGCGCCGTCTTTTTTGTCAGCGGCTGCCGGATCTACTTTTGTCTGCTGCGCTTCACGATATTTGAAGAAGTCTACAGCTACCTGCGGGAACAGAGCGTAGGTTAATACATCCTCATCCTGCTGTTTCCACTGCTCGATCTCTTTCTCCAGTTTCGGAAGCTCCGGCTCAAGCAGGTCTGCGTAGCGGCAGGTGATCGGCTCGGTATCGCCGATGCATTTCTTCTGTACTTCCGGATTGAACGGTTTTACAGTTGCACCGTATTTTCCGGCAAGAACGTCTTTTGTCTCTTTCGTTACCATCTTGTAACGCTCGCCCATCAGGACATTGAATACAGCCTGGGTACCAACGATCTGGGAAGACGGAGTAACCAGCGGGCACTCGCCGAGGTCTTTTCTTACGCGCGGTACTTCTTCGAGTACATCGTAGTATTTGTCCTCTGCGTGCTGCTCTTTTAACTGGCTTGTCAGGTTGGAGAGCATACCGCCCGGTACCTGATACAGAAGAGTCTTGATATTTACGCCAAGGTTCTTCGGATTTAAGAGGCCTGTATCGAGCGCTTCGTCTCTCATCGGACGGAAGTAATCTGCGATCTCAGCCAGTTTGTTCTGATCCAGACCAGTATCGTATGGAGTGCCTTTGAAGGTTTCAACCATAACCTCAGTTGCCGGCTGTGAAGTACCCATAGCGAATGGAGACATTGCGGTATCGATGATATCAACACCAGCCTCTACTGCTTTCAGGTACGTCATGGATGCAACACCGGAAGTATAGTGGGTGTGCAGCTGAATCGGAAGATCGGTTGCTTCTTTCAGCGCGGTTACCAGCTCAGTTGCCTTGTACGGAACGAGCAGGCCTGCCATATCTTTAATACAGATGGAATCTGCACCCATCTCTTCGATTCTCTTTGCCATGGTGGTCCAGTAATCCAGGGTGTAAGCATCTCCTAAAGTATAGGAAAGTGCTACCTGTGCGTGGCCTTTTTCTTTGTTGGCTGCGCTGACAGCGGTCTGCAGGTTGCGCAGATCGTTCATACAGTCAAAAATACGGATGATGTCGATTCCGTTTGCAATGGATTTCTGTACGAAATACTCTACTACGTCGTCTGCGTACGGACGATATCCCAGGATATTCTGTCCGCGGAACAGCATCTGCAGTTTTGTATTTTTGAATCCGTCACGGAGTTTTCTCAGTCTCATCCATGGATCTTCATGCAGAAAACGTAAGGAAGCATCGAAAGTTGCACCTCCCCAGCACTCTACTGCGTGATATCCGACTTTATCCATTTTATCGATGATCGGAAGCATCTGTTCTGTTGTCATTCTCGTCGCGATCAGGGACTGATGTGCATCACGCAGAACAGTTTCCATAATCTTGACAGGTTTCTTTTCTACTGCCATTTCTATCCTCCTAAATTAAGTGTTTCTCACTTTTGTTTGTCTTAAGAAGTTATACACCGAAGATCGCCATGAAGGTACCGGCCGCTACGGCTGTACCGATAACACCGGCTACATTCGGTCCCATTGCATGCATCAGCAGGAAGTTCGTCGGATCTGCCTCCGCACCGACTTTCTGGGATACACGGGCTGCCATAGGTACCGCAGATACACCTGCAGAACCGATCAGCGGGTTGATTCTTCCGTGGGTTGCCTTGCACAGTACCTTTCCTAACAGGACACCGCCTGCGGTACCGAATACGAATGCGATCAGACCCAGGGCAACGATCTTTAAGGTGCTGACATTTAAGAATGCCTCAGCACTTGTGGATGCACCAACGGAAGTACCAAGAAGGATAACTACGATGTACATCATGGCATTGGAAGCTGTCTCCTGGAGCTGTTTTACAACGCCGCACTCACGGAACAGGTTACCAAGCATCAGCATACCTACCAGCGGAGCGGTAGATGGAAGGATCATGCAGACAACGATGGTGATAACAATCGGGAACAGGATCTTCTCGAGTTTGGATACGGAACGAAGCTGCTCCATTTTGATTTTACGCTCTTTCTCTGTAGTCAGAAGCTTCATGACCGGCGGCTGGATGATCGGCACAAGTGACATATAGGAATATGCTGCTACTGCGATCGGTCCCATCAGGTGCTGCTGTCCGAGCTTATTCAGAAGGAAGATAGAAGTCGGGCCGTCGGCACCGCCGATGATGGAGATAGCTGCTGCCTCTCTTCCATTGAATCCCATGAAAATAGCGAAAAAGTACGCCAGATAGATACCAAGCTGTGCTGCAGCTCCCATGATGAAGCTGATCGGATTTGCAATCAGCGGACCGAAGTCTGTCATCGCACCTACACCCATGAAGATCAGGGATGGAAGGATACTCCACTCGTCCAGAGTAAAGAAATAGTAGAACAGACCGCCCGCATGCTCAAGACCCTGTACGTCGGTATAAGGCTCAGCCATGATGTCCGGGTAAATGTTTACAAGCAGCATACCGAATGCGATCGGTACAAGAAGCAACGGCTCAAATTCATGCTTAATCGCAAGATACAAGAAGAAGCAAGCCACTGCGATCATAACGTAATTGCCCCAGTCCAGATTAAAAAACGCCGTCTGGTGAAGCAGGTTGTTTAAAGTTTCAGTAATCATTTTTTCACCTCCGGTTTTTTCTTACAACGGGCATTAGTTCATGGTTGCAAGAACGTCACCGGATTCTACTGCATCGCCTACTGCTACATTGATGGTTGCTACTGTGCCATCCTGCGGTGCTACAACCGGGATTTCCATCTTCATGGCTTCCAGTACAAGAACAGCATCTCCTGCTTTTACAGCGGTGCCTGCTGCTGCTTCGATTTTGCAGATTTTACCAGGTACAGAAGCAGTAACCTCTACGCTGCCTGCTGCGCCTGCCGGAGCTGCTGCTTTCGGTGCTGCCGGTGCTGCTTTTGGTGCCGGAGCTGCTTTTGCTGCGCTGACAACTGGAGCTGCGCCTGCTGTGGTTCCTTCTTCTACAGTTACGTTATATACATTTCCGTTTACGGTAATGGTGTAGTTTTTCATTGAAAATTTCCTCCTTAAGCTCTTTTGCCTTTTCTGCGGATCGGACGTGCAACATAAGCATCTCCGGATGCAGAAGCCATATCTTCTTCATACATGGCGATTGCAGCTGTAATAACAGCCTGCAGCTCCATATCGTCTGCTTCCGGTGCTGTCTCTTCAACAACCGGTGCTGCGACAGCCTTCGGTGCTTCCTGTATAGGTGCTGCCGGTGCTTTTTTCTTCTTCTTGTCTCCCAAAATGTAATCAAACGAAGAAATAACGAAAATCAGGAAAATCAGCATAACAAATACGGTACCGATTCCGATGATGGTGTTCATGCCGGCCTGGCCGATCAGAACGCCCTTTGACTCCTCAACGGTGATGGTGAGGTCGGTCGGAACTGGTGTTCCGGTGCTGATGTTCCAGAATACGCGGACAATACCAGGATTTTTTTCAAATTCACCCGGAATTGTGCAGGTTACAAAATCTCCGTCTACTTCGAGAGTACCGTCTTCCAGGCTTTTTACCTCTCCGAGGTCAGCCTTTGCCTCTTCCCATGCCTCAGCTGCTCTTGCATAGAACTGCTGGTCGGAAGCTTCCATATTGGCAAGATCGTCATCGCTGTAGGTCATCAGGCTCTGTCCTACCCACTGAACACTGGAGGAGAGCAGAGAATCTACCGTAGATGCCTCAACCGGTGAATAAGCCGGTGTAGATGCCGCATCCGCAAAAACAGGAGCTACGGTCACAACCATGGTGCAGGCTGCGGTAAGGACGAGACTTACTAATTTTTTCCAGTTCTTTCTCATCGTATGCCACCTTCCTTAGACTGTTCCGTGTTTTCTGTCCGGTCTGTCTTCTCTCTTGGTATACAGCATCTCGAATGCGCCGATAACATATTTTCTGGTGTCTTCCGGCTCGATGATGGTGTCCACATAGCCTCTTCTGGCTGCGGAAGTTACATTGTTCTGAAGGGTTGCATATTCAGCTGCTTTCTCGTTGATGGTAGCAGCGTCAGATCCTTCGTACATGATCTTTGCTGCAGATTTTGCATCCATCATTCCGATTTCTGCGTTCGGCCATGCAAATACCATGTCTGCTCCGATGGATTTGCTGTTCATGACAACGTATGCGCTTCCGTATGCTTTGCCGACAACAACGTTTACTTTCGGAACGGTTGCGTTTGCGAAAGCTGCGGTCAGGGCTGCTGCGTTCTTAGCCATGGTTCTCTCAGAGCATTTGGTTGCCTTGAATCCGGTTACGTTTGTGATGGTAAGTACCGGGATGCAGAAAGCATCGCAGAAGTTTACGAAATCTGCTGCTTTTTTGGCTCCTCTTGCGCTTAAGGTTCCATCCATTTTCTCTTTTACAGTTCCGTCCTCGCCGTAGATTTCAGAGCGGTTTGCAACTGCTCCTACGGTTGCTCCGTTTAACTGGATGAATGCGGTTACAACATCTTTTCCGTAAGCGGCTTTGGTCTCAAAATAGATGCCGTTGTCGCTGAGCTGGGAAAGAAGGATTCCGGTATCGCCTGCGCAGTTTGCAAGGTCTGCACATGCACGGTTCAGATCATCCTCGCACTCGGTGTATGCTTCGTCCTCGTTGTTTGCCGGAAGCATAGATACCAGGTTTCTGATCTGTCCGAGGATTTCTTCCTCGGTTCCAGCAAAGTCAACAAGACCTGCTTCTTCGCCCTGGAAATCTGCGGATGCGGTATCACATTTGGATACGTGGTTTCCGTCCAGTGCGTTCGGGGAGTTTACGAAAAGTTTTCCGTTTTTAGACTCCATGAACGTGAAGTCTGTCATAGCCGGGATGAGTGCCATACCGCCGCCGCAGGTACCAAATACTGCTGTGATCTGTGGAATCACGCCGGATGCCATTGCCTGCGCCATATAGATTTCGCCGAAACCGTTCAGAGCATCAGTTGCCTCCTGCAGACGCATACCGGCACAGTCTACCAGTCCGATGACCGGAGCACCTGTTTTCTGTGCAAACTCATACAGTCTCGCGATTTTTTTTGCATGCATTTCGCCGATGGTACCGCCCATCACAGACGCATCCTGGCTGTATACGTATACCAGGCTGCCGTTGATCACACCGTAACCAGTAATTACACCATCGGATGGTGTCTCCATGCCGGCCATGTTGAAATCTGTGCTTCTGGCAGTAACCTGTCCGCCGATTTCCACAAAGCTGTTTTCATCCAGCAAAGAGGCGATTCTTGTGCTCGCTAAACTTTGTGCTGTGTTACTCATTCTTCAAACCTCCATCTTTCTATTTTCATTATAAAATTTTAAACAAATTTTATACAAGTCTATCATATCTGTTTTTTCGTTTTTTTTCAATACTTTTTCTCACCTTTTTGACAGAAAATAGACAGAAAAATTTCAGATTTTTCCTATTATAAATGGAAGGTCAAACTTGATTTTTCCCGGCCTTTCCTTTTTCAAAAAGTCCTGTTTTCTTTCCGCATCGTACAAAAAAGCCGCCCGGCGGCGGCTTTTCTTACACGTTTTTCCTTCGGTTTAATATAGTTCAATGTGAACCGGAATTCCATTCTCATACTGCATCGCCGGTTCGCCAAGAATCAGCGGACGAAGATACGCCATCATCTCCTCGGTCACATCATGACCATCTTCTGTAATCCAGGAAAGCGGCACTTTCTTTTCTTTATTTGCCACTTCCGATACCGGAACGGAGGTATACTCCACGCGGTAAGGATCCGCGGAGATTCTTCGGATCGATGCCATCTGTCCTCCCTGTTTTTCCAGTGCACACTGGCAGGCTTTCATGCCGAGCATACGGGACTCCTCAAGATCGGTCGCACTCGCAAGATGAGCCGCGCACCGCTGCATCAGGTTCAGTTCAATCGATCTTACCTTACAGCCGATACGGTCACGCACCAGCTCTTCGAGTACTTTTGCAGAACCTGCAATGTAGCTGTGCCCAAACTGATCCTGTGCATCGCTCTGCACCTGCTCAGAAACATAGCGGCCCTCGCTGTCATGGATGCCCTCGCTGATTGCAACCAGAACACTGTCCTTCTGTTCCAGTTTTTCCTGCACATCCTTTAAAAACTGTTCGGTGTCAAAGACCGGCTCGCAAAGATAGATCAGGCTCGGCCCTTCTCCGCCGTTGACACGGGACAGTGCAGACGCTGCCGTCAGCCATCCTGCGTTTCTTCCCATGACCTCCACGATGGTCACAGCCTTCTTTTCATATACATGGCAGTCTCTCTCCAGCTCTGCAAAGGTTGCTGCCAGATATTTTGCCGCAGATCCAAAGCCCGGGCAGTGATCCGTTTCGACAAGATCATTGTCAATCGTCTTTGGCGCCCCGACAACAAACACATCGTCCACACCGTTTTCTTTGCAGTACTTTGACATCTTGTCTACGGTATCCATCGAATCATTTCCGCCGATATAAATAAAATAACGGATCTCATGTCTGCGAAAAATTTGAAGTATTTCTTCAAAATCCTCCTTGTTTTCTTCCGGATCGCCCAGTTTATAACGACAGGAGCCAAGCGCTGCTGCCGGGGTCTGCATCAGAAGAGAGATTTTTTCTGCTGAATCCAGTTTTTTTCCAAGATCAAGAAATTTTTCTGCAAGCACGCCTTCAATTCCATTTACCGCACCATAAATATGATCTACTTTTCCGGACAGTACAGCACAGGAAACAACTCCTGCCACCGTTGCATTGATCGCCGCGGTCGGTCCGCCAGACTGCGCTACTAACAGATTTCGCATATGATTTTCCTCCATCTATTCCCACTACTTTCTAAAAGTTTTTCACGAAATCACTTTCGCTTCGTCCTATAGCGTACCATATTTTTTTTCTTCCGTACACCCTGTTTTGCGTTTCCGGGAAAAGCCTGTAGACTTTCACAACGGATTGCAAAGTTTTTCGTTTTTTTCTTGCAGGATTGCCCTTAAAAAGCTATAATAGAAGCAATGTCCACGAAAAGGACGCAGAAAAATATACGTTTCATCAACAAAAAACTGGAGGTTTTTTTCATGCAGACCAAGCAAGATGGCCGTCTCGGCACCGAAAAAATCGGGAAACTGATGCTCGAACTGGCCCTTCCCTCTGTCCTCGCACAGATTGTAAATGTACTATATAACATTGTAGACCGCATTTATATCGGCCGGATTCCTGATGTTGGTTCCCTGGCACTGACCGGTGTCGGCGTCACGTTTCCGATTATCACAATCATCTCCGCCTTTGCCGGATTCGCAAGTGGAGGCGGTGCTCCTCTTGCCGCCATCGCACTCGGACAGAAAAACCGGGACCGCGCAGAAAAAATTCTTGGAAGCTCCACTTCCCTGCTGCTCTTTTTCTCCGTGTGTCTGATGGCGTTTTTCTTTTTCTTTCAGACACCGCTTCTGTACCTCTTTGGTGCAAGCAGCAACACAATCCGATACGCTTCCACGTATATTTCCATTTATCTTGTCGGAACCGTATTTGTCGAGCTGGCTGTCGGATTGAATACTTTTATCAGCTGTCAGGGACACGCACGCACGGCCATGTGCTCCGTTCTCATTGGCGCTGTTATCAACATTGGTCTTGACCCGGTTTTCATCTTCGTTCTTCATATGGGTGTTTCCGGGGCCGCACTTGCTACCATTCTCTCCCAGGCTTTAAGTGCTGCATGGGTTCTTCGGTTTCTTACCTCAAAAAAATCAGGTGTCCGCCTTTCTCTTCGCACCATGAAACCGGATTTTTCCATTTTAGGCTCTGTCATGGCACTCGGCATCTCACCATTTATCATGTCTGCAACGGAAAGTGCCATCACAATCGTCATGAACCACGGGCTACAGACGTACGGCGGCGACCTCTATGTCGGCTCGATGACAATTCTCCAGTCGGTGCTGCAGCTGATTTTCGTACCGGTCAACGGCTTTACGAACGGTGTACAGCCGATCATCAGCTACAACTTTGGTGCAGGCCAGTTTGACCGTGTCCGCCAGACAATCCGGCGCATGATCGCCATTACTTTTACTGCCGCTTTCGTCTACGTTGTATTCGCAATGCTTCGTCCGGCTCTTTTTGCCGGTCTTTTCACGACTGACCCGGAACTGATTGTCATCGTAGAGAAGGTACTTCCGGTTTACATTGCCGGCATGGCAATTTTCGGACTGCAGAGCGGCGTACAGAGTTCCTTCCTCGGTCTTGGCCAGGCGAAGATTTCTCTTTTTATTGCACTGCTTCGAAAAGTCATCCTTCTGATTCCGCTTGCACTCATTCTGCCGCATTTCTTCGGTGTCATGGGCGTTTACTATGCAGAACCGATCGCTGATGTATGTTCTGTTATCACTGCCGTTACGCTGTTTCTCTGCAATATCCGGAAAATTCTTTCAACAGAAACACTTGCAAAAGTGACTCATACCGAAGAATGACAAAAGAGGCGCTCTGCGACCTTTTCCATGCACCACCCATAATCAATTTTCTCGATCGTTTCGGCTGCATAGACGGGATATTCCGCGAGAAGAATCCCATCGATCGAATACGTAACCGAACCGACCTTTTCTCCTTTCTTTACCGGGGCTTTCAAAAGCTCCGGTAAAAAAATGTCTTTTTCCGGTATTTCTGTCTCTTTCAGAAGAGCGGGAAGCGAGCGCGCCGGATCAAGCGCCGGGCTTGTAAGGGTAAGGCGGGCGCTGCTTTTTATCTGCAGCATCCCGTCGTAAACACCGTCTGCTACTTCAATCTGCCCTGGGTTCCAGCTATGGTCCAGCACGTCACGATACATATACGATTCCAGCCCGTAGTTTAAAAGCTTTGCGGCATCCGCCCATTTATAGTTTTTATGGCTGGGCCATCCGCACGCAAGCAACGACACAATCAGACGCTTTCCATCCCGCTCCAGCGCACCGGTATAACAGTAACCGGCTTTTGCCGTGAAGCCGGTTTTTCCCGAAACAGCTCCATCCATCTGATCCAGCAGTGCGTTGTGATTATAGCAGTTGAACATGTTTTTCTTTTCCAGATCCCAGAAGGTATAGGACCGCGTCTGCGTCACTGCGAGAAACTGGGCGGCTTTCGGTGAAATCCAGACACAGTATCGCATGATCCGTGCCAGATCAGCTGCTGTCGTGTGGTGATCTCCGCCTGCGTCAGAAGCATCGAGACCGTTCGGCGTCACAAAATGCGTATCTGTACAGCCGATTGCTGCGGCTTTTTCATTCATAAGCGATGCAAATTCCTCTACACTTCCGCCGATGGTCTCTGCAATCATTACCGCCGCGTCGTTATGCGATTCCAGCATCAGGGAATACAGAAGATCGCCAAGCAGAAACTGTTCTCCCTCCCTCACACCGAGATGTACTTTCGGCGCTGCGGCTGCTTTAGCCGATGCAGTTGCGACCGTCTGCTCTTGTCCGTTTTCCAGTGCCAGAATGCATGTCATGATTTTCGTTGTGCTCGCCATTGCCATAGGATCTGTCTCGCGTTTTCCGAACAGCACACGGCCGGTATCGCCATCCATCAGGCATGCCGCCGTTGCAAACAGCTGATTCGGCTCGCTCTCCTGCTCTGTCGCAGTCACGGACACACTTCCCAAAAACAGAAGCAGGATTCCCAGGAAAAAACCTGTCTTGTTTCTTCTTTTTCTGTTCAAAATCAGATCCCCCTTGTGTTTTTTCTCTTTAAAAACGGAAAAGCCGGACGCTCTTTTGGGACCGGCTTTTTGTCTGCTTCTTCTTCATTATATGAGGTTTCCTGTAAAATCATGGTAAAATTTCACAAAGTTATTGACACTGCGATCCATATCATGTATAATTCCCCATGTTTGTATAGAATTACTAAACTTTTTGTTTATTTTTACTGAGATTTCCTGAGAATCCGTATTCAGCAAAAGGATCCCGGGAAAGACTTTGGATGCAGAAAGGATTTTTTATGGAAATCGGAAAAAAAATCAGGGAACTGCGGATGTGGAAAGGGCTGACGCAGGAGGAACTGGCAGATCGGAGCGAGCTGTCAAAGGGATTTATTTCCCAGCTTGAAAACGATGTGACCTCTCCCTCGATCGCCACGCTGGTTGATGTTCTTACCTGCCTTGGAACGGATCTAAAAACGTTTTTCGGCGAAGAGCAGGACAATCAGGTTGTCTTTTGCGAAGAAGATTACTTTGTAAAGACCGCTGAAGCGCAGGGCAACGAGATCGCATGGATCGTTCCGAATGCACAGAAAAACAGGATGGAGCCAATCCGGCTGACGCTGCAAAGCGGCGCGTGCACCGAGATTGATTCACCGCATGAAGGCGAGGAATTCGGCTATGTACTTTCCGGTCGTATTCTCCTTCATCTTGGAGATGAATGCCACAAAGTGAAGAAAGGGGAAAGCTTCTACTATCCCGCTTCCTGTAATCACTATCTGGAAAATCCGGGTAAAACGCCGGCCATCATTCTCTGGGTCAGTTCACCGCCTTATTTTTAGATTTTTTACACCGCGTGATTTTCACGAGAAACGGTGTTCCAAATTTCACAACCCGAAAGGAGCATATTACACATGAGTACCAAATTACTTGATCTGGTCAACATCACAAAATCGTACGACGGAGTTACCATTCTGGATGATCTGAATCTTTATATCCGTGAAAACGAATTTCTTACCCTCCTTGGCCCGAGCGGCTGCGGAAAAACAACTACATTACGTATCCTCGGCGGTTTTGAGACACCGGATACCGGAAAGGTTTTATTTAACGGACAGGATATCACCCAGCTTCCGCCAAACAAACGCCAGCTAAACACGGTGTTCCAGAAATATGCTCTTTTCACGCATATGACAATTGCGGAAAACATTGCTTTCGGGCTGAAAATCAAAGGAAAATCCAAAGCATATATCAATGACAAAATCAAATACGCATTAAAACTTGTTAACCTTGAGGGTTACGAAAACCGCTCCCCGGCGCTTCTCTCCGGCGGCCAGCAGCAGCGAATCGCCATTGCGCGCGCGATTGTCAACGAACCGAAAGTTCTCCTTCTGGATGAGCCGCTCGGCGCACTTGACTTAAAGCTCCGCCAGGACATGCAGTACGAGTTGATCCGTCTGAAAAACGAACTTGGCATCACCTTTGTCTATGTCACCCACGATCAGGAAGAGGCGCTTACCATGTCGGACACGATCGTTGTCATGAACCAGGGTTATATCCAGCAGATCGGCACACCGGAAGACATCTACAATGAACCGCAGAACGCATTCGTTGCAGACTTCATCGGTGACAGCAACATTCTCGACGGCATCATGATTGAGGACCGTCTCGTCGAGATTCTCGGTGCGAAGTTCGAGTGCGTTGATGTCGGATTCGGCAAAAACAAACCGGTCGACGTTGTGATCCGCCCGGAGGATATTGATCTTGTGAAACCGGAGGAAGGTACCATCCGCGGACGTGTCACCCATCTGATTTTCAAAGGTGTTCACTATGAGATGGAGGTTACGGTGAACGGTTTTGAGCTTCTCGTTCACTCTACCGATCTGTTCCCGGTCGGACAGGAAGTCGGCATCCATGTCGATCCATTTGATATCCAGATCATGAACAAACCGGAATCCGAAGATGAGGAGGCGGCAGCCATTGAAGAGTAATAAATTAAAGAAATGGCTGGCAGCACCTTATGCCGTCTGGGCTGTTGGCTTCATCATCATCCCGCTGATCCTGATTCTCTACTATGCGTTCACCGGGGAAGAAGGCGGCTTTACCCTTTCGAATTTCGCCTACGTTGCGACGAAGGAAAACATCAAGGCACTCGGCCTGGCGCTGTGGCTGTCGCTTCTTAGCACCGCGCTCTGTCTTTTGCTTGCCTATCCGCTTGCCATGATTCTGGCAAACCGGAATGTCAATCAGACCAGCTTTATTGTGCTGATCTTCATTCTCCCGATGTGGATGAATTTTCTGCTCCGTACGCTTGCATGGCAGACACTGCTTGAGAAAAACGGCGTCATCAACAGCATCCTCGCGTTTTTCCATCTGCCCGGCATTTCTATCATCAATACGCCGGGAGCGATCATTCTCGGTATGGTGTACAACTTCCTGCCGTTTATGGTTCTGCCGATCTACAATGTTCTGATTAAGATCGACCGTGATGTCATCAACGCAGCAAGGGACCTCGGAGCAAACAGTGTGCAGACGTTTCTGAAAGTAACGCTGCCGCTCACCACGCCGGGTATCGTAAGCGGTATTACCATGGTATTCATCCCGGCGCTTACAACCTTTGTTATTTCCGACCTGCTCGGCGGAAGCAAGATCCTTCTGATCGGAAACGTCATCGAGCAGGAGTTCAAACAGACCAACAACTGGAATGCCGGAAGTGCACTCTCCACAGTCCTGATGATCTTCATCATCCTGTCGATGGTTCTGATGAACAAATACGATAAAGACGGGGAGGGAACGGCATTTTGAGAAAGAAACTGGAAAAAATTTACATGGCGCTCATTTTTATTCTTCTGTATGCGCCGATTGTCACCCTTGTGGTGCTCTCCTTTAATGATTCAAAAACGCGTGCCAAATGGGGCGGCTTTACCCTGCACTGGTACCGCTCACTGTTTGCCAATACAGAGATCATGAATGCGCTGTATACGACACTGATCATCGCGCTTCTTGCCTCTGCGATTGCGACTGTGCTGGGAACGCTTGCGTGCATCGGCATCAACAGCATGTCGAAAAAGAGCCGGACGGTTTTCATGGGCATCACCAATATTCCGATGCTGAACGGTGAGATCGTCATGGGTATCTCGTTGATGCTGCTCTTTATCATCTGCCGCATTCAGCTTGGATTCGGTACCATTCTGATGGCACATATTACGTTCAATGTTCCTTACGTTATCTTGAGCGTTATGCCGAAATTAAAGCAGACGAACAAATCGACGTACGAGGCAGCTCTCGATCTTGGTGCCTCTCCGCTGTATGCATTCTGGAAAGTTATCTTCCCGGACATCATGCCGGGCGTTGTTTCGGGCTTTCTGCTCTCCTTTACGATGTCCCTCGATGATTTCGTTATCACCTACTTCACCAAGGGACCGGGCGTTGATACGCTCTCCACAAAGATTTATGCCGAAGTCCGCAAGGGAATCAAGCCGGAGATGTACTCGCTCTCCACGATTCTTTTTGTTACCGTACTGCTTCTGCTGCTCCTTGTGAATGTGAATCCTTCTCCGAAGGAAGAAAAAGAGGAGGCAAAAGAGCGCGAGGCTATGGCGAAGAAGGGCATCCGTTTCCGCATCACGAAACGTGTGGTCTTCCGCCGGATTCTTCCGATCGCCATGGTGCTTGTCATCGGCGGCGGCGGTATTTACTACGGAAGCCAGAATGCTTCAGCCGGCGGCTCCCAGCAGCTGATTGTGTACAACTGGGGCGAATATATGGATTCTGATGTCATCGATATCTTTGAGGAAGAAACCGGTATCCACGTTGTTTACGAGGAGTATGAGACGAACGAAATCATGTATCCGAAGATCAAATCCGGTGCGATTTCCTACGATCTTGTCTGCCCGTCCGACTATATGATTCAGAAGATGATCCAGAACGATCTGCTGCAGCCGATCAACTTTGACCATATTCCGAACGCTTCCAACATTGGAGATATGTACTACGAGACTTCCGAGCAGTTCGACCCGGGCAATCTCTACTCGATCCCGTACTGCTGGGGAACAGTTGGTATTCTGTACAACAAAAAAATGGTAACCGAGCCGATCGACTCCTGGTCTGTTCTGTGGGATACCAATTACCGCGACAGCATTCTGATGCAGGACAGCGTGCGCGATGCGTTTGCTGTTGCTTTAAAGGATCTGGGATACTCCTTAAACTCCACCAATATCAAGGAGCTGACGGAGGCGAAGGATCTGCTTGTGACACAAAAACCTCTCGTGCAGGCGTACGTTGTGGATCAGGTGCGTGACAAGATGATCGGAAATGAGGCGGCTATCGGCGTTATTTACTCCGGTGAAGCTATCTACACGAAGCGTGAAAACCCGGATCTGGAATACGTTGTTCCAAAAGAAGGCTCTAACGTCTGGATCGATTCCTGGTGCATTCCAAAAGATGCGCAGCATGTCGAGAACGCAGAGAAATTCCTGAATTTCCTCTGCCGGCCGGACATCGCACTGAAAAACTTTGAGTATATTACCTACTCTACGCCGAATGATGCGGCGCGTGAACTGATTGAGGATGACGATATCCGAAACAGTGAAATCGCCTTCCCGGATGAGGAAACGCTTGCACGGTGCGAAACCTTTACGTATCTTGGCGATGATGCCGATGAGGTTTACAACCAGCTGTGGCGTGAAGTAAAATCAAATTAAAGATCTGCTTTCGGACAAAAAAAGATCCCGGTCAGGAATTCTTAGGAAAGATTCCTGCCGGGATTTTTCTATTCTTACTGTTGCTCTCAAAAGTCTGTTTTAATCAAAATTGTGGTCAAAGCGCGGAGAAAGCGTTCCGTTTCCATGGAGCACTTCATCCAGCTTTACAAGCTCCTGCGGCGCCTCTGCAAGCGCTCTTTCGTACAGGTGGACAAGATTCCGTGTGCCCGCTTCGCATTCCTTCTGAGGCCTTCCAGGCATCACACGGCCGCCCATCGAATCATAGCAGCCGACCAGTTTCATCGCTCCAAGAAGAAGGCTTCTTACCGCACTGCTGCGGCAGATCGTGATTCTCGTCCAGAGCTTCATGCCCTTCAGGCATTCGACAATTTCTGTTTCCCCGATTTCCGGAAAACAGCGGTGGATGACCTTGTTGCCGTCGGTGTGCGGGCAGATCGGCGATGCCGGACGGTATACGAGCGGATCGAGGCCGTCCTCCAGCATGAAGTACTGGTCAAGGCTCGTCTCAATCTTTGCATGGGAAATTCCAGTGTGATCCACAAATTTCCCGATATACGGATGACACGTCGAATCGAGAAGGTAATGGCAGGCAAAGCCTAACAGATACGCTTCCATCGCCTCTGACGGGCTCTGCTGATACTTTTTCACCTCATCCTCGAACAGAACGGAAGCCGTCTGCTCATGCAGAAGCGTTCCGTAATCAGACACACGTTTTTTCGAGAACGGATGGTAATAAAAGAAGATATCCGGCCCGTGCAGTCCGATCAGATACAATTTTTTGTTTTCTCGAATGATCTTTTTCAAATTTGCCGGAAGCTGTTCATAGACTTCTCTTCCGAACCTGTCGTGTGCGTACGTAGTAGGCATATCGGTATCTCCCTTCTTTTTTCTCCTGCCGGATCAGACATCCAGCTTGATCTGCATTTCCTCTTCCACTTCTGCGCGGAAGTCCTCCATCTTGACCGGACTGATCTCCGGCAGATTGTCGGTGGAATCGACGCCGAAGTTCCGCAGGAATTCTTCGGTCGTGCCGAACACAATCGGGCGGCCCGGCGCGTCGAGGCGGCCAAGCTCCTGCACCAGATTGTACTCCACCAGTTTGTTGACCGCGTGATCGCTCTTGACGCCGCGGATCTTGTCGATCTCCTGCTTCGTGACCGGCTGCTTGTAGGCAATGATCGAGAGAGTCTCCATCATGACGTCGGTCAGAACCGCCTTCTTCGGCTGCATGGCGATGTTGACAAGATAATCATAATATTCCTGTTTCGTGCACATCTGATACGCATTTTCAAGCTCCACGATGTGGATGCCGCGGTCTTTCGTATTATATTTTTCCATCATATGGTTCAGAATCCTGCGGGTCGTCTCCGTGTCATGGCCGATCGCTTTTGCAATCCTTCCCAGCTCCACGGAATCTCCCATCGCAAAAAGGACTGCCTCGATGGCTGCTTCCGCCTCCTCGACCGAAGAGGGGCGTCTTGCCTCACCCGGGGCAGTTTCTTTATTCCTGTTCTGTTCTTCCATCTGTCTTGTCCTCACTGTCTGTCTCGTCTGTATACGGTACAACTACGGTGTCTTCATCCTCCAGGGATTCAATCAGGATATCCCCGAAAAGCTCCTCCTGGCTGATCCGGATTTTGCCGGTTTTCATCAGCTCCAGGATTGCAAGGAAGGTGACAATCACATGCACCTTGCCCGGCTGGGATTCCAAAAGGTCGCGGAAGCTGAAGCGGCGTTTTTTAACAGCAAACTGCTCGACATACGTCATCTTGTCCGGCAGGCTGACCTCTTCTTTTTCGATCTTTCCGAACTTGCTTCGGATCGGGTCGATCTTGTCCTCCTGGCGCTTTAAAATCATTTTATAGATCGCATGGAGCTTCGCGAGAGAAATCTGCGAGAGGAGCTCGGAGGTGTCGACCGGCGTCCTGTACTCCAGCACTTCTCTTGGAAGCGTCGGTTCCTTGTACACGGAACGGCTCGCCTCGTTCATGCGGTCACGCAGCTCGTACGACATGTACTTGTACATTTTGTACTCTAAAAGCTGCTGCACCAGCTCGGCTCTCGGGTCCTCTTCCTCGCCTTCCTCATTCACTTCTTTCGGAAGCAGCATGCGGCATTTGATATCCAGAAGCGTCGCCGCCATGACCATGAACTCGCTCATGATGTCGAGGTCTTCCCGCTCCATCTGATGAATGTATTCCAGATACTGGTCCGTAATCTCTACAATAGGGATATCGTAAATATCTATTTTGTTTTTATCGATCAGGTGAAGAAGAAGGTCCAGCGGTCCTTCAAACACCGGAAGCTTTACTGGTATCGCCATGTGTTCTGTTCTCCCTTACGGTTTCCCGATATCTGTAATAATCAATTCTCTTCTGTTCCAGATGCGGACCGGAATGGTGTGTTCGCCCGTTCCTGCACTGATGATCTGGCAGGTGACGCCCGTCAGGAACAGCCCGCGGCAGTTTTTCGAAAAAAGGCGGAAATCCGGCGTCACAAGCCCCCGGTGCGCACCAAGGCCCACCACGCCGCCGTGATAATGGCCGGAAAGCGTCAGATCGGCTCCATATGATGCATAGGAGCTGCGGTAGGCAGGGTGATGCGCCAGCAGAATGCTGTAACGCGCCGGATCCGGTTTTCTAAGGTGGTCCGTCAGTTCCGAAACCGGCAGCGGTCCGCGGTAAAAGCGGTTGTAATAGGTGCGGTCCATGGCATAGCCGTAGATCCGGACCGGACAGCCGCTGATGGTAAGATCCGCCGTCTCATTTTCCAGATAGCAGATTCCTGCCTTTTTCAGGCGCTCCCGGAGCTTTTTATACAGATCGCCGTACTGTTCCGGGTACAGCTTCAGACGGTATTCGTGGTTTCCGCAGCCATAGATTACCTGGTATTCCTCCGCAAGACGTTCCGCGAAACTCAGACCCGGGTCGAGGTTCTCCCCCGGCTTTGCCACAATCTGGTCCCCGCCGATGATGACAAGATCCGGAGCCGCCTCATCGATGACTGCCTTTAACACCGTGTTGTCCGGGCCGAACTCCATATTGTGAAGATCACTGATAAACGCCAGACGAAAACCGTTTCCTACCGGAAATTTTCCGTTTGACGAAAGTTTGTAATAGGTCGTTGTAAATTTTCTCATACCGTTCATTATACTTGATTTTTCGGTGTATGACAACCCGTTTTCCCTGCTGTTTATAAGCCCAGTGCCTGTTTTGCCAGCTGATCGGCTTTTTCGTTGTAGGTGACGCCGGTGTGGCCCTTTACTTTGCAGAAACGGATCGCAACTTTGGCCGATGCCAGATCGTAAAAATTCCGGTAATCGATGGTTCCCTGTTTTTTCGCCTGCCATTCTCTCGTACACCAGCTTGCGATTCCCTGGTAATCATGATAGATGGCCAGCTCCGGAATATCATGTGTCAGGCAGTAAGCCATGGCCAGCTCTGCGCCCTTGATCTCGCCTGCTACATTCCGCATGGAGACGAGATCCGGGTCGCTGTATTCTTCTGCAAGATTCAACTCTTTTCCGTCCAGGAAGAGGACCACACCGCAGGAGAACTTTCCGAGCGCATGCTGATAGCTTCCATCCACGTATGCGACGGCGCTCCTGCCGACACCGGCGTATTCCGGGTCTTCGCATGGTTTTTCTGCCAGAATCAGGTGTTCCCAGTCCCAAGAAGAAGGATCGGGTGCTGCCGTGCTCTGTACTGCCTTTCGTTCCGGGGCAGCGAAATACGTTCCTTTTGTTTCCCGCAGCAATGGTTCCGGCATTTTACCGCCGCCCAGAAAGGCCTCTGCCTCCTCCAGACGCTCAAATCCCTTGTAAATTGCGCCAGGATAACCGTGTACCTGCGCTTTGCACGCATCCCATGTCCGGTAGATGCCCGGAACCTTTCCCTGTTTTACCGCATAGTAATTTTTCTTTGCCATGTTTTTCTCCTTTTCGCGCATGATACTCCGGCTTTATGCCGTCCCAAGAAAATATTGTTTCATCGTACATCCGAACAGGTCCCACATGCCGGCTCTTGCCACGTCTGCTCCATATAAAATCGCAACGGAACCAAGTTCCTCACCGTCTGCTTTGTAAACAACTCTTCCGGCACACTCGCCTTTCTGGATAGGGGCCTGCACCTCTTCCGGCAGTTCTATCGTTTTTTCCACTTCACCGATCACCGTCCCGCCCGTCGCAAGATAGCGGAATTCTTCCGCATATTCCAGTTCTGCCGTATCCTGCTTTCCATAAACAACCGAAAGTTCCGGCAGGGGATCGCGTTCCCGGTCTATGTAGATGCTGCAGGACGAAAACCCATACTGGAACAGTGACGCCGCATCTGCAAACCGCACCTTGTAGTCCGGTGCTCCCATCACGACTGCCAGCATTGTCAGATCATTTTTCTTCGCCACTGCCGAGACGCAGTACTTCGCCTTCGAGGTGCTTCCTGTTTTCAGTCCCACACAGCCCTCATAGCCGCGGATCAGCTTATTTGTATTGGTGAGGGTGAATGGTTTGCTTCCCTTCTGTGTGACATGCGTAATCTCTTCCATCCAGATAGAGGAATAGTTCAGGATCTGCGGAAAGCGCTCGATCAGCTCCCGAGACATTTTCGCCACATCTGCCGCTGTCGTGTAATGGCCGTCGGAATCCGTGAGGCCGCAGCAGTCCTCAAACTTCGTGTCGTTCATGCCGAGTTCTTTTGCTTTCTGGTTCATCCGGCTGACAAACTCGCTTTCTGTCCCCGCAATATGCTCTGCCATCGCTACAGATGCATCGTTTCCCGAAGCAACGACAATACACTTGATCATCGTCTCAACGGTCTGCTTTTCGCCCTCTTCCAGAAAAACCTGGGACCCGCCCATACTTCTGGCGTGCGCACTCGTCGTCACTTCGTCGGTCAGCTGGAGCGTCCCTTTTTCGAGCTCTTCAAAAATCAGCAGCAGCGTCATGATTTTTGTGATGCTCGCCGGGCTTCGCTGTTCCGACGCATTTTTCTCATACAGAACAGTTCCGGTCTGTGCCTCCATCAAAAGAACAGACGGCGAAGCCAGCCCAAGGTCCGTTGTCATCTCCGGTGCTGTCTCCTCCGTCTCTTCTGTTTTCTGTTCCGTTGTTTCGTTCTGCTGCTTGTCGGAAGATTCTCCATTCTGCTCTGCCGCAGTCACTTTCAAGGGCGCTGCAAGAAGCGCCAGGATCATCAGCAGGCTCCAGACGATATTTCGTGTTCTTCTCTTCATATTCCCTCGAAACATCTGCTCTTTCTTCCCTACAGGCTATGCAGACGACCGCAGAACTATGCTGTCTGTTCCGTTTACAGCAGCGGTGCCAGAAACTTCAGCGCACCGCGTAGTGCACGGACTGCAAAATTTTTCTTTCGGCAGTAGTCCATATTGATCTGCTCACACTGTTCAAACGTGGTCAGCGCATCCTCTTTTACCTGGGCAACCGCACTGCTGCCGTACATCCAGACACCGCACTCAAAATGCAGGTACATGCTCCGGTAATCCATGTTGATCGTTCCGACCGTCGCAACTTCATCATCACAGACAAAGCTCTTGGAATGGATAAAGCCCGGCGTATACTGGTACATCTGAACGCCGGATTCCAGCAGGATCTCGTAATTGGCCTGCGTCAGAATATAGACAATCTTCTTATCCGGGATGCCCGGCGTTACAATCCGCACATCGACTCCGCGCTTTGCCGCCATGCAGAGAGCGGTCAGCGTCTCGTTGTCCGGAATCAGATACGGGGTAAAAATATAAAGATATTTTTTCGCCTGTGAAATAATGTTCAGATAAACATGCTCGCCTACTGTCTCTCCATCCAGCGGGGAATCGCCGTACGGCTGCACAAAACCGTCTTTTTTAAACGCTTCCTCGTGATAGATCTCCGGCCGATATGATTCGAAATTGCATTCCATACCGGTGATTGTGCTCCACATCTGCAGAAACATCACCGTAAAACTCCATACCGCCTCACCATGCAGACAGATTCCGGAATCCTTCCAGTGGCCGAACCGCTCCTTGCGGTTAATGTATTCGTCCGCAAGATTAATGCCGCCCGTGAAAGCCGTATGACCGTCGATCACGGCAATTTTCCGGTGGTCACGGTTATTTAAAATGACATTCAGCACCGGTCGGAACTGATTGAACGCCGCACACTTAATGCCCACCTGCTGCAGCGATTTATAATACTGATACGGCAGTGTCGTCACGCAGCCGAAATCATCGTAAATCACCCGCACATCCACACCGGCGGCCGCTTTTTCCTTCAGAATCTCCAGGACCGTATCCCACAGATACCCCTCGCTGATGATGAAATATTCCATAAAAATGTAGTGTTCTGCCTTTTTGAGTTCCTCAATAAAGTGCTCAAACCATACATCTCCCAGCGGGTAATACTCTGTTTCTGTGTTTTCATAAACAGGATAATGCGCATAATTGGTCAGATAGGAAGACTGCCCCGCTGCCAGGATATTTTCTTCCTCGAGCTTTTTACGCGTCTCTTCTTCCTCTCCAAGAACGCCTCCCTGCGAAAGCAGAACTGTATCGTAATGTGTACGGAATTTTCTTGCCACACTGGAATGGCCGAGAATGCCGTACAGGCAGATTCCGGTTACCGGAAGCGCCAGGATACAGACTGCCCACATCAGTTTGTAGCCGGGATTCATTTTCGGATTATTGATAATCGAAAGCACTGCAATCAGGGAAAGGATCGTGACCGCATAGTTGATGTAGACAGATTTTTCATTGAGCTGCATCATAATTCCGGCCAGCCAGCAAAATTCCAGAAGAAGTGCAACACCGATAATGACCATACGGCTGGTAAGCAGCTTCAGAATCTTTTTCACGATACGAAACAGCTTGTTTGCTATTTTGTACAAAATTCTCATTTGTCACCGCCTTGCTGTTTTGTCAAAACCTGCGACTTTAAGTTACAAGTATAAAAATCCCCGGCAAAACAGATCGCCGGGGATTTTTTGCACATTAATTATACTTACGTTTTCTGGCAGCTTCAGATTTCTTTTTACGACGAACACTTGGTTTCTCGTAATGCTCTCTTTTACGAATCTCCTGCTGAATGCCAGCTTTTGCACAGCTACGCTTAAATCTGCGTAAAGCGCTGTCCAACGTTTCGTTTTCTTTAACGATTACATTTGACATAGTCTCACACCTAACCTCCCTCCAGTTGTAGATTGTGCATAATACAACTGTATGGGTATTTTTTGCACTGTTCTTATTATACCAGAAAAATCTCGTACGTCAACAAGTTTTTTCATTTTTTTGCAAAATTTTTCCCTGCCGCCTGCCTGGCTCCTTTTTCTGCCCTGCAGGCGGCAGGATTTTGTGCTGTTTTTCCTGCTTATTGTTATGCGATCTGGCCTTCCAGTACCTCAGCAGCTTTTGCAACTGCTTCGTCGATCTTCTCCGGATTCTTTCCGCCGGCCTGTGCCATGTTCGGACGTCCACCGCCGCCGCCGCCGACAACGGCTGCCACTTCTTTGATCAGTTTTCCGGCATGTGCACCTTTCTTCATCGCATCATCGGTTACCATGGCAAGAAGGCTTACTTTGCCGTCCTTTGCAGATGCCAGAACAACAACGCCGCTTCCCAGCTTTTCTTTCAGCTGGTCGCCAAGGTCACGCAGTCCGTTCATATCGACATCCGGTACGGATGCAGCGAGAAGTTTTACACCTTTGACTTCGGTTACTTTATCCATAACATCGCCGAGCGCTTCTTTTGCCAGTTTGCTCTTTAAGGACTCATTCTCTGCCTGGAGTGCTTTTGCCTCTGCCTGCAGATGAGCGATCTTCTCGAGGAGATCCGCCGGTGTTGTCTTTAAGAGAGCTGCTGCCTCATGTATTTTCTCTTCCTGTGCTTTATAGTATGCAGTAACAGACGGTCCGGTCAGAGCTTCGATTCTGCGGACACCTGCTGCAACGCCTGCCTCAGAAACAAGTTTGAACAGTCCGATTTCAGCGGTATTCTTTACATGGGTACCACCGCAGAGCTCTTTGGAGAAGTCTCCCATGGAAACGACACGTACTTTGTCGCCGTATTTCTCACCGAACAGAGCCATCGCGCCGGATTTCTTTGCTTCCTCAGTATCCATGATGTCGGTTACAACCGGGATCTGCTCCTGAATCTTTTCATTTACCAGATTCTCAACTTTTTCCAGTTCTTCCGGTGTCATAGCCTGGAAGTGGGCAAAGTCGAAACGGAGTCTGGTCGGGGTTACGAGAGAACCTTTCTGCTCTACGTGTGCACCGAGAACAGTCTTTAATGCCTTCTGCAGAAGGTGTGTTGCGCTGTGGTTCTTCTCGATATTTTTTCTTGCCTCTTCGTTGACCTGAAGTGTAACTTCCTCGCCGTTTGAAATCATACCAGATTTCATGACACCGACGTGGCCGTATTTTCCGCCGCGGAGTTTGATGGTATCTTCTACTTCGAATACACCATTTGCTCCTTTGATGATACCGCAGTCGCCTTCCTGACCGCCCATGGTAGCGTAGAACGGAGTTTTCTCTACGAAAATGGTTCCCTTCTGGCCTTCCATCAGAGATTCTGCAATCTCAGTCTCTGTCGTCAGAACGGTTACTTTGGAGGTATCCTCCAGATGATCGTATCCGGTAAACTCAGTTGTTACGGACGGGTCGATCTCATCGTAAACGGTTGCATCAGCACCCATGTAGTTTGTTACTTCACGGCTCGATCTTGCACGCTCTCTCTGCTCTTCCATTGCTGCATGGAAACCGTCCTCGTCGATGCCGTAGCCCTTCTCCTCGAGGATCTCTTTGGTCAGATCCAGCGGGAATCCGTAGGTATCGTACAGTTTGAATGCATCCTGTCCGTCCAGAACTTTTTTGCCTTCGCTCTGCATTTTTTCTTCGAGCTCGGAGAGGATATGAAGTCCCTGGTCGATGGTTTTGTTGAACTGGGTCTCCTCGTTGTTCAGAACGTTGAAGATGAAATCTTTTTTCTCTTCAAGTTCCGGATATCCGTCTTTGGAGCCTTCGATTACGCTTGCGGAAAGGCGGGCAAGGAACAGTCCGTCAATGCCAAGCAGACGGCCATGACGTGCTGCACGGCGGATCAGACGGCGCAGTACGTAGCCTCTTCCTTCGTTGGTCGGCATGATTCCATCGGAAATCATGAATGTTGCGGAACGGATATGGTCTGTGATAAGGCGGATGGAAACATCGGTCTCATGATCTTTATCATACTCTTTTCCGGAGATTTCGCATACTTTGTTGCGGAGTGCCTGAATGGTGTCGACATCGAAGATGGAATCTACATCCTGTACGACAACGGCCAAACGCTCAAGTCCCATACCGGTATCAATGTTCTTCTGGATCAGGTCGGTGTAGTGGCCCTCGCCGTCGTTGTTGAACTGGCTGAATACGTTGTTCCATACTTCCATGTAACGGTCACACTCGCAGCCAACGGTACATCCCGGTTTGCCGCAGCCGTATTTTTCTCCGCGGTCATAATAAATCTCTGAACATGGACCGCACGGACCTGCGCCATGCTCCCAGAAGTTGTCCTCTTTTCCAAAACGGAAAATACGGTCTGCCGGGATGCCGATCTCTTTGTTCCAGATATCAAATGCTTCATCATCGTCCTGATAGATGGATGGGTACAGACGATTCGGATCGAGCCCTACTACCTGTGTTAAAAACTCCCAGGACCATGCGATTGCTTCGTGTTTGAAATAATCACCGAAGGAAAAGTTTCCGAGCATCTCAAAGAAGGTGCCGTGACGGGCTGTTTTTCCTACATTTTCAATATCGCCGGTACGGATACATTTCTGGCATGTTGTTACTCTTCTTCTCGGCGGAATCTCTGCGCCTGTGAAGTAAGGTTTCAGCGGAGCCATACCGGAGTTGATCAGTAAAAGACTTTTATCGTTGTGTGGAATCAACGAAAAACTCTTCATAGCAAGATGTCCTTTGCTCTCGAAGAACTCAAGAAACATCTTTCGTAATTCGTTTACGCCATATTTTTCCATGACTGTTTGTCCTCCAAATAATTCAGTGTGTCCCGGAATTTCTTCCGGAAATCCATTCTTTTATAATAGCACACTTAATTATTTAACGCAAATTTTTTTGAAATTCTTCTTTCCTTTTTTCAGAACGATACCGTCCTCGCCGAAGGCTGCTTTTTCTACGGCATATTTCGGATCTGTGATTTTCTCACCGTCTACGGATACACCGCCCTGCTCTACGGCACGGCGTCCTTCGTTTCTGGTCTTTGCAAGCTCTGCTTTGACAAGAAGAGTTACGATATCGATTTTATCGTCCGTGAAATCCTCTGCAGAAAGTTCACTGGTCGGCATATGCTCGGAGCTTCCGGTAGAGAATACGGCACGTGCGCCTTCCTGCGCTTTCTTTGCTTCTTCCTCGCCGTGTACCATGGAGGTCAGCTCATAGGCCAGGATCTCTTTTGCCTCGTTCAGCTTGCTTCCTTCCCAGGAATCCATCTCGTCGATCTGCTCCAGCGGCAGGAAGGTCAGCATACGGATACATTTTAAGACGTCGGCATCATCCACGTTTCTCCAGTACTGGTAGAAATCGAACGGGCTGGTCTTGTTCGGGTCAAGCCATACAGCGTTTCCTGCGGTTTTACCCATCTTCTTGCCCTGAGAGTCGGTCAGAAGGGTGATGGTCATTGCATAGGCATCTTTTCCAAGTTTACGGCGGATCAGTTCGGTTCCTCCCAGCATGTTGGACCACTGGTCATCGCCGCCGAACTGCATATTGCAGCCGTATTTCTGGAACATGTGATAGAAGTCGTAGCTCTGCATAATCATGTAGTTGAACTCCAGGAAGGAAAGACCTTTTTCCATACGCTGTTTGTAGCACTCTGCACGGAGCATGTTGTTGACGCTGAAGCATGCACCTACCTCACGGAGCAGTTCTACATAGTTCAGGTTCAGCAGCCAGTCTGCGTTGTTGAGCATCATAGCTTTTCCCTCGCCGAACTCGATGAAACGCTCCATCTGACGTTTGAAGCACTCTGCGTTGTGGTCGATCTCCTCGCGGGTCAGCATTTTTCTCATATCGGTTCTTCCGGACGGGTCACCGATCATGGTGGTGCCGCCGCCGATCAGGGCGATCGGTTTGTTTCCTGCCATCTGCATCCGTTTCATCAGGGTCAGTGCCATGAAGTGACCTGCGGTCAGACTGTCTGCGGTGCAATCGAATCCGATATAGAACGTTGCTTTTCCATTGTTTACCAGGTCTCTGATTTCATCTTCGTCGGTTACCTGTGCCAGAAGGTCTCTGGCGATCAGTTCGTCATAAATCTGCATTTTGTTTTTCTCCTTTTTTCGGTTGACTTTCGGGTATGTGTTACCGTCTGGGACCAAAGTTTTTTATACAAAAAGACTCCCGTCCTTTCCGATTCAAAGGACGAGAGCCCGTATCTCCCGTGTTACCACCTTACTTCACAGCTGTCTCACGGCAGCTGCCTTTGTCGGTATCCAAAACCTCTGAATACCCTGACGCTGTAACGTTCGTCTCTTACGTCGCAGCCTACTAAAAACGTGCATCATAGTTCTTCTGCCGCCCGTTTTATTCGGTGCGCAACTCCGGGATGTATTCGAATCGTACAGAACCTGCATGCGCCTCTCATCTGCCGGCTGCTTTCTGTCCGCGTTTTTGTACGTCTACTTGTTCCCTTCCAAGCCTTTTTCCATGTTCCATAGTATAAACGGTGATTCGAAATCTGTCAAGACTTCTGCTTTCCGTTTTTTCATCTATTTTTAATATCCGCGGTCCTGATCCATCATATACAGGAGTGCGTTGCAGATGCACGCCGCGATATTGCTGCCGCCTTTTCGTCCGCGTGCCACGATATACGGGATATTGGTCTGCATAATCAGTTCTTTGGACTGTACCACATTGACAAAGCCGACCGGAACTCCGATGATCAGCGCCGGTTTTATTTTTCCTTCCCCGATCAGTTCATAGAGGCGGACCAGTGCCGTCGGCGCATTTCCAACCGCAATAATCAGCTTTTTATCCAGCTCCGCCGCTTTTTCCATGCAGGCTGCCGCGCGGGTGCTTCCGGTTTCTTTTGCTCTTGCCGCAACATCTTCGTCTGACATAAAGCAGAGCGCTTCACCGCCGTGGCGCGCAAGCACCTTTTTGTTGATGCCGGATCTTGCCATCTGCGTATCCGTCACAATGCAGGCTCCCTCCCGGATCGCCTCGATGCCTTTTGCCACCGCATGCTCCGAAAAGCAGAGATTATCCGCATAATCAAAATCCGCACTTGTGTGGATACACCGCTTTACAACCAGTTCCTGATCCTCTGGAAACGTTCTTCCGTTTAATTCTTCCGTGATAATTTCAAAGCTTCTCTTTTCAATCTCATGCGGGCTTACCTGCTCCAGTTCTATCTTCATCTTTATGCCCCTTCTTCCAGAATTTGATAAATCTTCTTCATGTCGAGATGCTCGCGCAGCGCATCTGCGAGAATATCGTACTGTGTCTCTTTGAATGTCTGGTAATCGACACCGTGAATCTGCTCCATGACAATTCCCTTATTCTTTGCAAGTGCTTCCACGATCCGCTCGGCAACTTCTTCTTTGTCGAAAATGCCGTGCACATACGTACCATACACATTTCCTTTCTGTGCACCGTCCAGCTTATCCGAATCAGCACGGTTCTGATCATCGATGAACGTGAATGCTTCTGTTCCTTCTTTCCGCACTGTTTCTCCCATATGGATTTCATAGCCCTCGATCCGGGTTCCCTCGATCCCGGCAAGAACGCCTTCTGTTTTTCCAAAAGCGCCCTCCGCGCGGGTTCTCGTCTTCTCACCGGCAAATACGGTATCCATCGGCAGGAGTCCCATTCCTTTGATCGTTCCGCCGGCTTCGACACGCAGCGGATCGCTCAGCGTATCTCCGAGCATCTGGAAGCCGCCGCAGACACCGAAAATTACTTTTCCGGCCGCAGCCGCCTTCAGTACGGCCGCTTCCAGACCATTCTGACGCATCCAGAGCAGATCCTCCATCGTGTTTTTCGTTCCCGGAAGCAGAATCATATCCGGATTTTTCAGTTCGGAGACAGAGCTTACGTAGCGGAGTGATACGCCTTCGATCCGCTCGAACGGGTTGAAATCGGTGAAGTTTGAAATACGCGGGAGACGGATGACCGCAAGGTCAATGAGACCGATCTCCTCTTTTCTGGTGAATCGCTCGGTCAGACTGTCCTCGTCTTCCACTTCGATGTGGAGATACGGCGCCACGCCGACCACCGGGATGTGTGTTTTTTCTTCCAGCATCACAACGCCCGGGTCCAGGATGGTTTTGTCCCCGCGGAATTTGTTGATAATCAGACCCTTGATGCGGTCGCGCTCATCCGTCTCTAAAAGCTCTACGGTACCGTAAAGCTGAGCAAAAACGCCGCCGCGGTCAATATCTCCGACGAGGAGCACCGGTGCATCCACAAGCTTTGCCATTCCCATATTGACGATATCATCGGCTTTCAGGTTGATCTCCGCCGGACTTCCGGCTCCCTCGATCACAATGATATCATACTGTTCTTCCAGTGCATGGTACGCTTTCATGATGTCCGGGATCAGCTCTTTTTTGTGGGAAAAATATTCCCGCGCACTCATGTTTCCCAGTACCTCACCGTTTACAATCACCTGCGAACCGGTGTCATTCGTCGGCTTTAACAGAATCGGGTTCATCAAAACGGACGGTTCGATCCCGGCCGCTTCCGCCTGCATGACCTGTGCACGTCCCATCTCAAGGCCTTCTCTCGTAATAAACGAATTCAGCGCCATATTCTGTGATTTGAACGGCGCCACACGGTATCCGTCCTGATGGAAAATCCGGCATAAGCCCGCCGCAAGCAGACTTTTTCCCGCATTTGACATCGTTCCCTGTATCATAATTACTTTCGCCATCGTTTTTCCTCCTAAAACCACTGCAGAATCTGTGAAACGGCTTCTGTCAGAATCTGGTTTTCTTCATGTGTGCGTACGGCTGCACGGTAATATCCGTCGGCAAGGCCCGGGTAGTTGGAACAGTCGCGGATCAGAATGCCGCCTTTTTCCAGCCGTGCGGCAAGTCCTTTCGGTCCCTCAAAGAACAGATAATTTGCACAGGAATCCCATACGGTAAGACCTGCTTTTTCCAGTTCTGCTTTCATCCAGGCGCGTTCTTTTCCGATCAGTTCCCGTGCTTCTTTGACGTAAGCATCCTCGTTCAGGGCGGCAAGGCCTGCCATCTGCGCCGGAATCGAAACATTCCACGACTGCATGCTGCGGCTGATCCGATCCAGCAGATCCTCGTCGCTGCAGAGCAGATAGCCAAGACGCAGGCCCGGCATTGCGTAAATCTTTGTGAACGCACGCAGAATCAACAGATTCGGATATTCGTCCAGTTTTCCCTGCATCGTCACTTTTTCCGGCTCCGGCAGAAATTCTATGAAACACTCATCCAGCACCAGATAGATGTTACGCTCCCGGCAGTTATCCAGTATCTTTAAAAGAAGCTCCTGCGGAATCGTAAGGCCGGTTGGATTATTTGGATTACATAAAAAGACAAGATCCAGATCATCGGTCAGATCATCGCAGAAATCGTCCTGTAAAAGAAAGCCTTTTTCCTTTTGCAGCGGATACATACGGATAAAACACCCTGCCGCTGAAAGTGCTGCTTCATACTCTGCAAATCCCGGCGCTGCAATCAGCGCTTTTTTCGGGCGGAGAGCCTGTGTCAGGGCAAAAATAAGCTCCGCGGCGCCGTTTGCAAACAGGATATTTTCTTCTGGAAGCTGCTCCTTTTCCGACAGTGCCCGGGTCAGGTCCCGGCACAGTGCGTCAGGATACTGTTCCACCGATTCCGCGCTCTTTCTCACCGCCTCTTTCACACTTTCCGGAGCTCCAAGAGGATTGACATTCACAGAAAAATCGACTCTGCATTTTTTCGTGTAAATGTCTCCTCCATGTGGATTTTGTCTCATACCATATGCCTTCCTTTCTCTTTTCCGTTGTGTTTCTATCTTCTCTTTTTACAGAAATAAAAAGATCGCGCGGATTCCCGCAAAGAACACCAGTCCGAGGAACGAGGTCAGATACATCAGATGATTTGCTCTTTTGATATCTTCCGCCTCGACCGGGCGGATGTCATCGCCGATCGTTGGTTTCTTTACGACTTTGCCGAAATACACGGCATCTCCGGCAAGCTGTACTTCCAGCGCCCCTGCCATAACTGCTTCTGTCTGCGCAGAATTTGGGCTGGCGTGGCAGTAACGGTCGCGTTTGTAAATTTTTTCTGCATTTTTCCAGTTCATGCGCTCGCATGCAGACGCAAGAATCATCAGCCATGCGCTGATTCTCGCCGGTATGTAATTGACGACATCGTCCAGCTTTGCCGCACACCGTCCAAAATACAGATATTTGTCATTTTTGTATCCCACCATGGAATCCATGGTATTGATGGACTTATACAGAAAGCCCAATGCCGGTCCGCCGATGGCAAGAAAGAGGAGCGGTGCAATGACACCGTCCGACGTATTCTCCGCGATCGTTTCCACGGCAGCTTTTGTCACTCCTGTTTCCGAAAGATTTTCCGTATCACGTCCTACGATCATGGAAACCGCATAGCGCGCCCCCGGAAGATCGTTTTCTTTTAATTTCTGATAGACCTTCATGCTCTCATCCTTCAGGCATTTCGTTGCCGGAATCTGCCAGCACCAGAGAACCTCCAGAAGGAAGCCGATGACCGGATGAATTTTAAATGCCGCAAAGAGCAGCAGTGCCGGAACACCGTATCCCGCCAGACAGACGAGGATCACGAGAAAAACTCCTCCGGCAAGCTCTCCCTTTGGCGTTTTCGGAAATACCTTCCGCAGCCATTTTTCCAGCAGGGCAATGAGATTTCCGATCACACGAATCGGATGATACAAAAAGGAGGGATCTCCAAGCAGCAGGTCCAATCCATAGCCCACAATCAGGGCTGCTAATGCTGTTTTCATCTTGTTTTCTCCTGTTCTTTCCGGTAAGAGACACACTGCTCCAGAAATTCCAGTGCGAGGTGCGGACTTGCCATATAGTAAAGATGCGGGAATCCCGCCATCATCCGTTTTGTCGCATGAATGCATTCCCAGTTCCGCTTCCGCAGCGGTTTTGCCGCATGCCATGCACTTCCGCAGTCTGTGCTGTCAAAGTAATGGAACTCATGGCCGCGCACCGGATTTCCGCCGTTCCGAAAGGTATCCTTCGTGTTTGGCGTGAGGGTGATATAGCCGAATCTTCCCAGCTTTTTTGTCCGGTAAACATTTCCCGGAACAGCCTGTACCATAGGATACACATTTCCATCCATATCCTCCATGGATTCTGACAGGTACATATAACCGCCGCATTCTGCAAGAACCGGCATTCCCTGACGGATGTTATCGCGGATCTTCGTTCTCATGGTCTGGTTTTTCGAAAGCTCTTCTGCGTGTAGCTCCGGGTAGCCGCCGCAGAACAGAAATCCGTCTGTATTCTTTGGCGGCTCCGCATCGGAAAGCGGCGAAAAATATTCGATTTTGGCTCCGAGTGACGCGAGAAGCTCCAGATTATCTCGATAAAAGAAACAGAATGCTTCATCCTTTGCAACGGCAAGAATCGGCTTCGCAGCACGCACCTTGGCGGCTGCTTCGCTTTCTGTCACCTTACGCAGGGCTTCCGGCATTTTTCCCGAGAGCTCTTCTGCCCCTTCTGCAATCGCAAGAATTTTTTCAAAATCCAGTGTCTTCTGCAGTGTTTCTGCAAGCAGATTGACCTGCTCCTGCAGATTTTCCACCTCATCCGGCATCACAAGGCCGAGGTGGCGGCTTTCTAAGTGGCATTCCTTCAGTTCCGGCACAAAGCCGACACAGGAAATGCCAAGTTCTTTTTCCGCCATCGGCGCGATCTCCCGGTACAGCATCTCTGACATCCGGTTAAAGATTACACCGGCGATCCGGCTGTCCTCTTTGTACTGCAGGTATCCCTTGGTAAAGGCAAGCGCTGAAACGCTCATGCCTTTGGCATCGACAACCAGAAGAACCGGCGTTTTTGTCATACCGGCGAGATCGTAGGCGCTGCCTTTGGTAGAAATTCCGCCAAGACCGTCGTAATACCCCATAACGCCTTCCAATACGGAAATGTCATGACCCGCTGCATGTTTGCAGAACAGATACTGTGTTGTTTCTTCCTCTGTGAAAAACGGATCCAGATTACACGACGGGGCGCCGATTACCTGTTCGTGAAACATCGGATCGATATAATCCGGGCCGCATTTAAACGCTGCGGGCTGCTTTCCCATCTGCTGCAGTGCACGGAGCAGTCCGCAGGTGATCATCGTTTTCCCGCTTCCGCTCCTTCCTGCTGTCAGCATGATTCTTGGTGCTTTCATTCTTTGGCACCTCCCTGGGCTGTAAAGATATAAACCGGATTCTGGGCAATCATCAGATGGCTTCTTCCGGCCTTTTTCGCATTAGAAGCCTGCAGGCAGACGATTTCCGGCTCTTCAAACGCAAGTTTTTTGAAACACGATGCTGCCTCCGCTAATGTTTCCACGGTTACTGTATTTAATACCACGCGGATGTTCGGATTCTTCCGCAGGAGCAGTTCCAGAATCTCTTTTAAGTTTCCGGCAGACCCGCCGATAAATGCATGCGTCGGAACCGGGAGTGCTTCGAGTGCTTCCGGTGCAGTTCCCTCAATAATTTCCAGATGATCCACTGCAAATTTCTTTTTATTTTCCTGCAGAAGTGCAACGGCTGCCGGATTTTTTTCTATCGCATATACCTTTCCCTGTGCTGCACGAAGCGCCATCTCAATCGAAACAGAACCTGTGCCCGATCCAATATCATAGACAACAGAATTCAAAGAAAGCTGCAGATGTGAAAGAGACGCATTGCGCACTTCCCGCTTGGTCATCGGTACTTTGTCACGCAGAAATACTTCATCTGCCATGCCGGCTGTAAACTCTGGTTCCGGATTCGGGTTTTCAAACAGAAGAACCGCAAGCGGAGCAAACTCCATTTTAGCAAGTTCGAATGGGGTTCCTGTCACAATCTGTTCTTCCGGATACGACAGATCCGTTCCCACATGCAGCACAATCTGCTCCCAGCCGTACGAACTTAACGTCTGGCAGATTTCCCTGACACTGCCCTTTCCGCCGGCGATCGCCAGAGTTTTCCGGTTTCGGCGGACCGTCTCCAGAAAGTTGCAGTGCTGTCCGTGCAGGCTCACAAATGCTGCATCCTCCCAGGACACTCCGATTTTGGCACAGAAATAAACCAGCGAAGAAATTCCCGGCTCTACACGGACAGAAAAATCCGCATCTTCCGCAAGGACGGCCTGAAGTTTCTTTGCTCCGCTGTAAAAGCCGACATCACCCGACTGCAGAAGAACAATCTTTTCATATTCCGGGTGCGCCTTCAGATACTCGTAAATCTTTTCCGGGCTGTATTCTGCAAGCATTGGCTTCTGATATTTTTCTACTGCTTTTGTCATGCGTCCCGCACCGATCAGCACATCCGCCTGCTCACACGCGTCTACGAGCGCCAGCGTCATCTGTGCTTCTGCACCAGGTCCGATTCCGGCGATCACGACGTCCCGTTTCACGGACAGATCAAATTTTTCAACGAGATACCGCTTGACCTCGTCCTCCGAGAGTCCTTCTTCCTCTTTCGGACGGCCGATCAGAACGACACGGACACCTGCCTTTTTTGCTGCCTCAATTTTTTCTTCAAAGCCGCCGTTTCTTCCGGATTCCTTCGTTACCATCCATTCGGCATGGAACGACTGCAGCATTGCAACGTTCATGTCCATAGAAAACGGTCCCTGCATGCCTATGGTATGTGCGGCATCAAATCCAAGTTCCGCGCAGGATGCAATTACGCCTGGCAACGGCAACACCCGGGCATACACACGGTTTTTATAATCCGGAAGCTCTGCAAATTTTGCGAGTTCCTTGCTTCCTGTTGTCACCAGAATCTTTCCCTCTGTGCCCGCCAGATACGATACCGCTTCTTCTGTCGTATCGACCATGACGCAGGATGGATCTGCCGCAAGCGACGGCCGCAGCAGCCGAAGATACGTTTTTCCTGCTTTTTCACATGCAGACCGGATATTTTCCGACACAAGATCGGCATACGGATGGGTTGCATCGATAACCATTTCCGGCTGTTCTTCGCCAAAAAGCTGTTCCATCTCTTCTTCTGTCAGTCTTCCGCTTCGAACCGTCAGGGCACCGCCCTCCTCGATCCGGCACTTGCCGTATTCTGTCGCCGTACAGGCAAAGGATGCAATCTCATATTTCTTCAGAAAACTGCAGATCTCCCGGCCTTCCGTCGTTCCGGCAAAGACGATTACTTTATTCATAGCGATATCCCCTCGGCGTTACCATGTGATCCCGGATTTCCTTTGTCTGACTGTTTCCGATAAATACCGTCGTAAACATATCCACTTTTGTATTGCGAAGTTCTGCAAGCGTCATGGTCCGGCTCGTCTCCCCGTCTCTTCCGATCTGGCTTACGATTCCGCAGACAGTTTCCGACGCTTTGTAACGAAGCATCAGATCACACGCTTTTTCCAGATAATCCGCTCTCTTATGGCTTCCCGGGTTATAAAGACAGATGACAAAATCCGCTTCCGATGCCAGCAGAAGACGTTTTTCAATTTTCTCCCATGGTGTCAGAAGATCGCTCAGGCTGATCAGGGCGAAGTCGTGGATCAACGGTGCACCAAGAACGGCAGCGCCTCCCGTTGCGGCGGTCACGCCTGGAATTACCTTAATTTCAATATCAGGCCATTCTTCCGAAAGCTCATACATCAGACCTGCCATACCGTAAACGCCGGCATCTCCGCTGCAGATCATAGCAACCTGTTTTCCCTCTGCCGCAGTTTCAAATGCCAGACGGCAGCGCTCCACCTCTTTCCGCATCGGCGTCGTCAGAAATTCTTTTCCTGCAAAATGTTCTTTTACCAGATCCACATAGACGGTATAGCCGATGATCACATCGCAGTTCCGCAGCGCATCCGCCGCCTCAATCGTCATTTTTTCATATGCTCCGGGGCCGATGCCCACGACAAAAATTGTACTCAAAATACTGCCCTCCAGTCCGCCGCAGCCAGTGCAACTGTTACACCGTCCGCTGCCTTTTTTTTCTTTATCAGTCTGCCGCCGGCGAGAACTGCGCTGCGCTCACAGACATTGTCAATTCCTGTAATCTTCTTCACAAACGGAGACGGCGTAAATTCCCCCTCCGCCGTTTCCAGTTCTTCTGCAGAAAAGGTCCGGTACTGCCAGCCATACTTTTCCACCAGCTGCAGAATTCCCGGCTCCTGCGCTTTCAGATCAATACTTGCCGCCTGTCGAACTGCTTTTGGAGAAATCCCGGCCGCCGCAAGTGCCGCAAGAACCTTTTCTTCAATCCGGCCGGCCGGTGTATTCTTCTTACAGCCGATGCCGACGGTGATCACCTTCGGGATCAGGTGAAGTGTTCTCTCATATGGCGAATCCTCTTCCGATGTGGTAATGCAGATTCCCATCGACGGTTTTGCCGCCTCTTCCGGGATCAGTTCCTCCGGTTTTGTTCCCTTCACCGGAAAACGGCTGCAGAATCCAACCGTTTTTCCGTCCACCAGAAGCGCCGCTGCCTCTTTTGCCAGCTCCATCTCACAAATTTCACAATGATTTTTTACAGCAAAGACATCGACCGCAAACTTGTGATTGACATCCGTTGCCGTTGTAATGACCGGAACCGCACCCGTTACAGCTGCAACTTCTTCCGTCAGCTCGTTTGCTCCGCCGATATGGCCGGAAAGTAATGAAATCACAAACTTTCCCTGTTCATCCATACACAGAACCGCCGGATCTGTCTTTTTACTTTTCACGTACGGTGCAATACTGCGCACCGCAATCCCGCACGCCCCGATAAACAAAATCGCATCCATTTTCTGAAACATGCGCTCTGTCCATGCAGGAAGCGACGGTGCAATCGCAGGAATTCCCACTTCTTTCCCGTACTTTTCCAGTGCATATCCTTCACAGCTGTGTTTTTTCAGTGCCGCACAGAGTTTTTGATTCCAGACGCATCCGTTTCTTGTAAAACTTGCTATGGCTATTTTCATCTTATTTTTCTGCCTCTCGGAATTCGGTGGTAAACGCCGGATTGTACAGATCACTTCTGCGGTAATTTCCCTGGGAAACGGCATTTCCGATGATCATCAGCGCTGTCTTGGTGATCTGGTTCTTTTTCGCCGTCTCGGCAAGTGTTCCAACGGTGCAGACGAACGTCTTCTCCTCCGGCCAGGTTGCTTTGTAAACGATCGCTGCCGGAGTATCTGCCGTATAGCCGCCTGCAATCAGCTCACGGGAAAGTTCCTCTAAGAGTCCCGTGCTTAAGAATACAACCATCGTTGCCTGATGTGCCGCAAAAGACGCAATGCTCTCCCGCTCCGGAACCGGTGTTCTTCCGGCCATTCTGGTGATGACAACACTCTGGGAGATATCCGGCAGCGTATATTCCATTTCAAGGGCAGCAGCCGCTCCGCAGAAAGAGCTGACACCCGGACAGTCATCGTGAGCGATTCCAAGGGCATCGAGCGCATCAATCTGTTCGCGGATTGCACCATACAGGCACGGATCTCCCGTGTGGAGTCTTGCCACAGTCTGGCCTTTGCTTTCGGCCTCTTTCATAACATCAATCACCTGCTCCAGCGTCATGGTTGCACTGTTATATACCACACAGCCCTCTTTTTTCAGATCCAGCAGTGCCGGATTGACAAGAGAACCTGCATAAATGATAATGTCCGCCTCACCAAGCAGCTTCTGTCCTCTTACCGTAATCAGATCCGGGGCTCCAGGGCCCGCTCCAATAAAATGTACCATCTATTTTTTCCTCTTTTCTTTTACAATAATCAGTGAATAGTAACTTGCCTGGTCCGGGATTTCTTCCGCGCTGAAATACTTCTGTTCCGTATCCATGCCGCAGTTTTCTACCATCACCGCCCGGCAGTTCTTTTCCTTCAGGAACTGTTTCACAGCCGGCATCTTTTTACCCGCTTTCATCAGAACCTTTGTTCCTGAAAGTTCCAGTGCATCTTCAATCTGATAAGACGCCGGAATCACATGCAGTTCTTCGGAATTTTCCACCAGTCCCTCGGAAAGAGATGCTGCTGCCGCGCAGAACGATGTAACACCGCTTACAATTCTCGCATCGTAACCGTCTTCCAGTACCCGTCTGTGTACATAAAGGTAGGTAGAATACACGGTTGGATCTCCGAGTGTCAGAAATACTACGTTTTTTCCTGCATCCAGCAGCTCCTCTATTTTTTCTGCACCGCGCCGGTGATTTTCCTCCAGTTCTTTGGAATTCTTTGTCATCGGCATTGGAATAGCAACGAGCTCTTTTTCTGCCAGTTCCGGCACTGCCTGAACAGCAATCTGGTAGGCAATGCTCTCTTCCGGTTTCTCTCCTGGTACTGCAATCGTATCATTTTCCCGGATCAGACGGACGGCCTTTAACGTCATAAGCTCCGGGTCTCCCGGTCCGATTCCTGTTCCAAATAAAATTCCTGTCATTTTGTTTTTACTCTTTTCTGTTTTCTTTTTCTTCCTGCTCCCGCAGGCGCTCCAGAAGTTCTCCCGCTCCCGGGGTTTCCCCGAGCAGGCCCTCATTGCTTGAAAAAACAATCGCCTCCGTCTGCACTCTGCCCTCAATATGGTAATTCATGTAAAAAGCAATTTTTTCTGTCACTTTTTCCATGGTCTCTTTCAGGCATCCTGCTTCCTTTAAAATCTGCACCGCTTCTTCCGTCGTTCCGGTCTCCAGCAGTTTTTTTGCCAGTGCAAGATCCGCCCCTGCACGCACCGCCTGCGCCGTAAGAAGCTCCGCACGGCAGTCTGCCTCGTGGGAATGGGTATTCATAATTCCGCCGGACACCTTGACAAATTTTCCAAGATGTGCCACAAAAAGGATGGCGTCAAAGCCGAGCTCAGCTGCAAATTCCAGTGTTTTTCCGACGTAATTACTGCACTTAACGGAATGGTCTGCACGGACCCACGGATACGTTTTTAAGAAGTCCTGTCCGTAATTTCCCGGTGTCACCAGAAGGACGCGGTCACCCTGTGCTTTCCGCATTTCCATCTCGACGCGGATCGTGGAAATCAGCGCCTCCTCGCTCATCGGCACTACAATCCCGCTCGTTCCAAGGATTGAAATGCCGCCGGTGATGCCAAGTCTCGGATTGAATGTATGCTTTGCCAGTTCTTCCCCTTCCGGTACGGAGATGATAACCTGCAGTGCGCGGAAATCATCGAGTTTTTTCTGAATCTCCTCCACATTCTCGCGGATCATCTGGCGCGGTACATGGTTGATCGCCGCGTTTCCGACCGGCTGATCCAGCCCCGGCTTTGTCACACGCCCGACGCCGAATCCTCCATCGATTACAATTCCCTCTTCTGTTCCAAACGTCACTTCCGCGTAAATCAATGCTTTATCTGTCACATCCGGATCATCCCCGCCGTCTTTTCGGACGGCACAGCTTACTTTTTCGGCACTTCTCCGGATATCCAGCAATTCCAGATTCAGAACAATGCCCTTTGGCGTATGGATTTTCACTTCCTGTATTTCTTTCCCGGAAAGCAGCATAAACGCCGCTCCCCGCGCTGCCGCTGCAGCGCAGGAACCCGTCGTATATCCCATGCGGAGTTTCTTGCTGCCGCGCATAATATATGCATCTTCCAAGCCTGTCCTGCTCATGTTTTTCTCCTTAACAGATCCGGCGGTTTTTCTGCCGGACCACGCGATCTATTTTATCATAACACACAATGAAAAAATGCTGAACCATTTTCGCATATTTTTTCAAAAAAGATCAATTTTTCCCGGCTGTTTTTCTATCTCAGAAACTTATTCTTTTCCCAGCTTCCTGTTGTTTCAAACTCCGCAGCTCTTCTTTCTGCCTGTTTTACAATTTTTTCATCAATTCCCATATTTCCAAGCAGCGCAATCGCATTCTTTCCTCTTGCCGGCCCCTGTTCCAGGCGATACGGGAAGGAAATACTCTGCGCGGTAATCTGCTCTTCAAAATGATAATTGGTGTAGAGATCTTCCAGCAGATACGTCAGTTCAGTATCATGTGTTGCTGCAAGACAGAGCACATTTGCACGGCGCAGGGCAGCAAGCACACTCTCTGACGCTGCAATCCGCTCCGTCGTGTTTGTTCCCCGCAGCACCTCATCAATGACGCACAGAAGCGGTGTTTTTTCACGGCTTGCCTCCAGAATCCGTTTTAAAGATTTTACTTCCACAACAAAGTAACTCTCTCCCCGTGCCAGATTATCGCGGAGTGCCATGGATGTCATGATCCGGCACACAACACCGCGGTACCGCTTCGAAAGACTCGTGTTCAGTGCCTGTGCCAGAATCGCATTCACTGCCATGTTTTTCATAAATGTGGATTTTCCCGACGCATTCGAGCCGGTCAGCAGAATTCCGCCCTCCGCATACAGACTGTTTGCCACCGGATGTGTCAGAAGCGGATGATAAAGCTCCTCCACATCGATCCGACAGCCCGCCTTTTTCTCATCCAGGAATTCCGGCCGGCAGTAATACGAAAGGCTCTCCCGGTACGATGCTGCAGACAGTGCAAAGTCCAGGAATCCAAGATCCTCTGCCATCTGCAGAATCGCTTTTTCATACGATTTCACTCCGGAAACAACCGAAGAATACTCGATCAGATCCAGCAGAAAAAACGTGTGAAAGTATGCAAAAATCATGTTTGCTGCACCGCCCTGCGATTCTTTCGTATTCACAAGTGTTCTGCATTTTCTTGTAATCGGACGGAGTTGTTTTTCCTGTTCTTCCAGACGCTTCTGATACATTTCCAGTCCGGAAATTTTTTCTTTTCCAAGTTCCCTGGCTGTCCGCTGCAGCCGCAGGATACAGCCAAACGCTTTTAATGCACTCTCCAGCTTTTTGCTCTCCCTTCCATGCATCAGTCCGTTGCCGACCATAGAAGCAAACAGAACAGACACACCCAGCGGAGGCAGTGCAAACAGCAGTCCAATTCCAAGCACAGCAATACCGGCCATCAGAAGATATTTCCCCTTCTCTCCCGGCTCCGCCTCCATCAGTACAGCTATTTCTTCTGTCGGCGGATTCATCTTTTCTTTTCCCATCAAAAGAAGTGCTTTCTGCACTGCTTCTCTGGCTTTTTGGTTCTCTGCAAAAAGCTTCATCAGCCGTTCCCGCTCTTCCCTGATTTCTGTTGTTGTGACCGGCATCCGAAGCACCGTGTACAGATATTCTTCCCCGCACACCGACACTGTGTGGTCAACTGTGTCAAAAACCGCATCGAGATCCAGGTCATTCCAGGTAATCGCGTCCACGCAGAAGTTTTCCCCTGCTTTTCGTCTCAGACACGCTTCCAGTTTTTCTTTCTTTTCCCGTTCTGTCCGTTTCTCCTGCTTTTTTCCCCATTTCTTCCGCAGTTGTACCAGCTTCTTTTCCTGTTCATTTCTGTTATTCTGTACCATCCAAACTCCCAGCAGTATCAGAACAACAAAAATTCCTGCTGCCGTGTACAGTTCTTTCATGTCTTATCGCCATCCTTTTTCCTGCTCTGTATCATAAGTCTTTTGATTCTGTCTTATTCTAGCACAGAACCCTCTTCCCTTCCAGATTTTGTTGCAAAAATCATCTCCACCGCCGCATGTACAGCCAGTCTCTGTGAACTGCTGCCGTCACCAATGCAGGTGGAAAGGGTAAGTATCTTTTGAACTTCCTTTTCCTCACCGCTGCCAAAGATAATGCTGTTTTCTTTTCTTTCCTGTACCCATGCATTCCAGTCCGCATCGCTCCATGCTCCCAGCCGGTAAACATCACTTTTGGCATCCGTCTCCTCCACACTCCAAATACGGCACTGCCATGCTTCACCCGGCAAATACAGGTACAGATACGGAATTTCCTGTTCCCACGACGCCTCACGATACTTTTTCAATCCTCCGAACATCGTTCCATCTCGCATATTATGCCCATATAAAATCGTGTGACGTTCAGAAAAATCCTCCGGTGTATCACACGGTGCAAAAATACTGCCGTAAATCCGCTCCCTGCAAAACGCATCGTGTGTCAGATAATATGCGTTATCCTGCCCGTGCGCAACCGGAACATCTAAGGCGCAGCCCGGAATCCAGAGCCACGCGCAGATTTCTCTATTTTTTGATCGAAGTCCTGCAAAATCAATTGTCCGAAACAGATTTTGATCTGTACTGCCCGGTTCCTGCTCCTGCACTTCTTCGCTTTTTTCGTTTTCCTCTTTGTTCTCTTCTTTTTCTTCTCTGACATACCTCTCCACCGCTTCTTCCTGTTCTTTTCGAATCTGCCGGCTTACCTGAATCTGCGGCAGATACCAGAAAAAAAGTGCCGCCAATGTTAGAACTGCAATCCCTCTTCTTTTTCTGCTGATTTTTTTCTCTCTCCATTTTGTTTTCATTCCACCACCCGAACCGATGGTGGAATGTTTTTCCGTTTTGTTATTCAACCGGAATCCGGTTTTTTACAATACTGTTGTGTCCATAATCATCCCAGCGGTATTTCTGATTTTCAAATACAACCTCACTTTCTTTGGGATGTCCGCAAAGATTTACCGATACCGAAAAGACGCGCGCAGGATCTTTTCCATATGCCGGCTCTTCTAGTTTTTTCACGGTAACATTCTTCGTACCTGTCACCTGCATAAGCGAATACCGCAGCACCTTCTTCTCCTGTACCCGGTAATCGTTTCCTGCCGGAATTCCCCGGATCTGTACCGACTGTTCCGTGTAGCCGTCCTGATCTGTCGTTTTCTCCACCTGTGTTTTTGTAAACGTAAGATAGCATTGGTATGTATGTTCTTTTCCATACAGATCCTTTCCCTTCACGGAAAACAGAAACGTTGGATTTCCATGCGCCCATGTAATCTCATCCGCCTTGATCTTCTTTGTAATCGTCAAGGTTTCACATGCAAGATCCTTCATCGTCACGGTCTGCACTTCCTGTTTTGCCTCCAGCACAAACGAAACCGGTTCTGCCGCAAGGTATCCATCCGGCGCGGCCTCCTCCACAAGGACATAAGAACCCGGCTTTAATTTTTCCAGTTCATGCGGGCCGCTTCCTCCTGAAATCCAGCTGTCCACACGGTTTCCATCCATATCTTTTAATACCAGCTTTGCGCCGGAAATTCGTTTTCCGCTCTCTGCATCTATTTTTTCAATTGTCAGATGTGTTCCATCATTTTCGACCGTCACCGACAGTTCCGATTTACCGTCAATTTTTCCGTTTTCTACCACAAATTCCCGGCATGTGCTGTCCAGCAGATAGCCCTCTGGAGATGCTGTCTCCTGATAGTACCAGACACCGTCCAAAAGTCCCGTCAGCTCAATTTTTCCATTTGCATCCGTCTTTTTTGTCTCATCAAAACTTCCATCTTTCGTCCAGATATGAAAGGCTGCTCCCTGAAGCACTTTTCCGTCTCCCTGACTTACTTTCTGCAGAACAAAACGGTTCTTCCAGTTTGTAAACGTCAGTGTGATCTGTGCGTTTTGTTCCCCGATCGTTATTTTCTTTTCCGTCGGATCCAGCACATATCCATTTGGAGCCGCCGTTTCCCGCACAAGATACGTTCCGTACTCCAGCCCGTCTTTGAACGCCTCTCCATTTTCATCCGTTTTCAGCACAGCTGCTACCGCCTGATCCGGAAACAGCACTGTTCCGTTTACCGTTGTAATTGCTCCGCTCGCAATCACCTGATATGTTGCACCAGAAAGTGCTTTCCCTGAGTTTTCTTCCGTCTTTTTTATCTTCAGTGAGCCTGTTTTTCTTGTGTTTTCTGCCTCCAGATGGATCGTCTGCATGCCTTCCTTGTCAATGGAAAATTCCTGCTCCCAGCTTCCTGCATAACCAGCTGGATTCTTTGTCTCCACAACACGGAATTTTCCATTTTCACTGTCTGTATCCAGAATTCCCTCCAACAGATAAGAACCCGTTTTTTTCACCCAGTTCATCTTTTTGAATTCACTCCAGGTGTTGTTTTTCCAGCGGTACACGGTAAATTCTGCACCCGAAATAGCTTCTTTTGTCTCTGCATCCATTTTTTTCACTACAAGATCTCCTACTTTCGACAGATGACAGGGAACGTTCGCTGTGTAACCAAATTCCGAAGTATTCCACGGCACAACAGTTATTCCCGTTTCCCGGGATGCTCCATGCCAGTTGTTGTACGTACTGGAAGTATCGTTTACAAAATTATCCGGCCATTTTTTCGGTGCTTTCACTCCGCCGCCAGGACCAGTTACCGCGTCGTTAGTGCCTCCATCATAGAAAATCATCGTCTGGGAATTTCCTTCAAAGGTAAATGTAACCCAGCCTTCCGAATTTTCCGGAGTTGTTCCACCGTCCGGCTCAGAGCCGCGTCTTGCCGACCAGATCGCTTCTGTTCTGGCATCGTAGACGATTCTGGCATCTGCCTCCTTCGTCAGATAGATATGTTCTGTCTCATCAGCCAGATAAAAGCCCTGCTTAAAGTCCAGATCTGAAAGTGTAAAATATCCTTTCACATTCAGCGGATTTCCTTTACTGTCGTAATAAGCAAACCGTACCTTGATCCAGAGCAGACCTTTAATATCAATGACCGGCTTATTGTGGTCAATCGCCACGACTACCGCATCCACGTCCTCATACCCTGATGGTACAACCGTGTTCTGCCAGTCTTCCAGCCAGATCCGCATCGTTATATTTTCCCCGTGGCACTCTCCAACATTCGTATATTCCGCATACATTTTTCCTTTTTTCGACTCCAGCGGCGTGAAGGAACGGAGATTACTCCATCCCTTCACATCGGCCGCCGGCCACCATGTGGAACAGCATTTCGAATGGCTCTCTCCGTTTTTGCAGAACAGATTGTCCCAGGTACTTCCATCTGTACTTCCAAAACGGATTTTTGTCTCACTTCCGATCAGCGGGGTAAAATCATATCGGCCGTCAATAACAGAGTCCGATGATACAACTTCTCCGATTCCGGCTTTCGAAAGAGAAGGAAGACTCGTAAGACTCGAAGCCAGAACATCTTCCCGAAAACAAAATCCCAACAACAGCAGAATTCCTGCGAGAAACCAGAAGCTTTTCTTTGCTCTTTTCATTCTTTCCTCCTTTCAGACCGGCCCGCGGTAAGAAACAGGAAGGCTCCTGTCACGGCAATTCCAATGGGGACCGCTGCTGACGGATCGCGCAGACCTGTTTTTGGCGCGCTGTGCCAGATAGAAGGGCCTTCTTCCTGCGGCAGATCTTCTCCTTCGACAGAAAAAATCCATTTTACCCCGCTTTTCCGAAGTGCCCATTCATTTCCAAGTTCTGACGGCACACGGATTGAAAAACAGATTTCTTTCCGTTCATCTGGACTGCATATTCCAAGACTTTTTGCTGCCCATAGTCCCTCACTCTCTAAATCACCTTCATAAATCACGCTGTCTCCCTCTCGTATTTCCAGTTTCACCTTGGAAAGCAGTTCTTTTTCTGTTTCACTGAGTTCTTCCGGAAGTTCCGTCCGCAGAAAAAATTCTGCACGGCTTGCTGTCGTGTTCACCAGTGTGAACGTATCTTCCCATTCATCTCCCGGCATCAGCACTGGAAAGTTCCGAAAGAAATTGTCGGGTGCCAAGATCAGATTCCGCGCTGCTCCTTCGTACGAAACGGTGAGGAAGCTCTGCTGCGAAACCTCCGAAACGGTATTATCCGCCTCGTGGACACACTGTTCAATTTCCAGTTCTTCTCCCCACGGAGCTTCTGCCGTAAAATCCGGCGTCACATTCGCTGCCTGTACGGCCTCCGCCTGGATTTCAACGGACAGCACCTGTCCCTCCGCCTCACTGGTCCACGCAGATGGAATGGTGATTGTACGGAAAAAATCGACAGATTCCTGCTTTCCCAGCACTTTGGGATAATAATAATACTCTCCTGCTTTCAGCCAGACGTCCTCGATTCCCCCAAGGTCCTCTTCCCCCAGACGGTAATCCTGCGTTTCTTCCTCATCAAACACAGGCTTTACCCGGACATAGCATGGTTCAGCATAATTGGTGATCCGCGGAATTTTTGAAATCACCTGGGAAGGCAGTACAATGCCGTTTTCCGGTCCCTCATACTTCTTTTCTCCATCCCCGTCTTCCTCATATTCCCAGATTCCAATATTTACATCTCCGACAGCTATTTTGTTAATGGTCTCAACACTGCTCCGGTAATATGCATACGTTCCGCTGATTCCCATCAGAAGACTTGCCGCCGCACATCCGATCCTGACGCGTTTTCCTTTCATGTCTGACCACCTCTCTCATAAGCATCCCATGCCTCCCGATAGCCGTGAAATACCATATTCCCCTTCTGGATCTGCACCGATTCCTCATAGACCGAAACCTCAAGTTCTTTCTGTTCCATTTCTTTTGCAACGCGGATTCCGGTAAACAATTCTGTCGTGCTTTCGCCTTCTGAAACCGGTTTTTTGTAATAATAGTAGTCATCTTCTCCTTTTACCCAGTTTTCCGTATCAAGTCCCTCAATCGCTTCAATTGGTTCACTGAATATAAATGCCGCTCGAATATAGCAGGCAACGGAACCTTCATTTCTGATTTTTACTCTCTTTACCACACTTTTCCCTGGCGGTACGGGCGTCGGTGTCGGAAATTCTTCATCGATAGTACTTGTATTATGTCCGAACACCATACGATTCCAGGCACTCTCGTGATCTGTAAAATACGCCGAAGTTCCCGGCAGCAGCCAAATGGCTGCCGCCATCGTGCACCCGGCCGCACCCGCAAGGAAAAACAGCCGTTTCGTCTTTTTCTTCATCTTTTGTCCCCCAGAAAACTGCTTAAATTCCAGGTGCTTCTGTCTGTTCCGGCTCCGACTGCGGTGCCGTTACCTGCCCCTTCTGCCCATTATTCTGATTTACATACTTCTCCCAGGCCTTTGCTGCCCGCTCGGCAGCCGTACTTCCCTCACCGGTATTCAGCGCCTGGATTGCATAATAATTGATCGGAATATCGACCTCTTTTTCATCCAGCTGCCCTTCCACGATATTAGCTGCTGTCACGCTCGTAAATAAAGGATCCGTCGTTTTGCCAGCTGCGAGCACTTCATTGTAGAGATATGTATATACCATCGAATTGTTCTGTTTTTTCTTGTACATCAGCACCCATTTTTTCGAAAGCTGATTCATCGAAAACAGTTCCGTATCGACGGCTGCCCCGCCGTTTAAACGGTTTCCGGATGTATCTGCAACGATCACTTTTGCGATTGGTATGGAAACATCCATATAGACGTAAGAATCATTTTTACCTTTATTTTTGATACGCGGGTCCTTCGGAATCACCTGGGTCGGCACAATATGATTGGTCTTTCCGTCCGGATCCGGTGCGTACGATGGTTCATTTCCTTCGATATCTACTTTTCCCACAACAAACTGGTTCGTCACAGAATCCTTATCCGTCAGATACGCCAGTGTTCCGCCCGCTGCCAGGGCTCCTGTCAGAAGCAGTGATGCTGCCCAGAATACGATTTTCCGCTGTTTTTTCATAGATCAATTCCTCCTGTTTTCCTAAATAATTTTGCTAATTCTTTTTATAACTTGTTTTCCTGCATGATTTTTCTACCGTGCCAAAGCTGCCGGATTGTAAAAAGCATCACCGCTCCCACGGCCAGAAAAAAGAGTGTTCCTCTCTGCCGGAGCCAGATGATACCAAAGCCAAGCCAGGGAAGAGCTACGATCACATTCCCGATCACCTGTTTTTCCAAAACGATGCCTGCATCTTCCTCCGCGTTGGCATCCCCCTTAGTACAGTATCCTTCCTCGCTCTTTTCCACGATCCGGTGTGTCACCACCATATTTCCTCTCCGGTAGGTAATCACATCCCCCGGATTCCATTCCTTCTTCCGTCCATCCACAACCACAACAGATCCTGTCGGGATCTCCGGTTCCATGGACCCGGACAGTACGACATAGGCGCAGAAATACTGCATCAGATACCATCCCGCCGCCAGAAAAAGGAAGGAAAGAAAGCCCTGCAGCCCCAGTTTTCCTTTTGCTTTCATTTTCTCCCTTCCGTCGATGCGGACATCCAGACAGTCATTTTTGCACGCAAAAAACAGAGGATAGCATTTACCCTCTGTCTCAGAATATCCCTGTTTCATTTTCTCTAAAGTTCTTGTAAAAGTGATTTAAACTTACCACAGTCCGGGCGAAAACGCAAGCATTGTCTGCCCGTTTAATTCTAAATTTTTTCTAAAGCCTGAAACGCAGAAAATTTTCAGAACTTTTCCCGGATCTTTTTTTCTCCAAACGCAAGCCGCTTTTCCAGCTCCTGCCCATTTTCTGCCCCAAGGATTTTTCGCATTACACGCTCTTCTTCCCGGATTCCTTTTCCGTGAAGTACGCCGTATGCGCCGGCATCACTTCCCGCCGCAAGCACAACGTCCTTTTCAAATGCGAGCTGCAGACCTTTTTTCTGCGTCTCAAAAATCCACGCCAGCGTTTCAGCCGGATATCTGCCGTTCTCCAGAAGATTCGAAACCGTCACAATTGTCGGCACCCAGATTGTTGCATGCTCTGCCATACAGCAGATGCTCTCTTCATTCTGAAAGTTCCCGTGCTCAACCGAGTCCACGCCTGCCTCTGCCGCATCCATCACAGCCTGTGCGCCGTTCACATGCGCCATCACAGAAAGCCCCGCATCATGCGCCGCAGCCGTCATTGCAAAAACCTCTTCCCTGGAAAGCGGCTCACTGGTCACATGCCCCTTTGTCGCGAAATCCAGGATTCCCGTCGTCATGATCTTGATAAAATCTCCGCCCGCACGGCGTACTTCACGCACAAGCGCACAATACTCTTTCCAGTCTGAAAATGCGCGTCCGACAATTTTTCCATAACGGCCCGCCCTGTGAATCGCAAAAACCGGTGTGCGGTATGTGATCCCGTACTCCGGCGCAAGGCTCCGTGCAAGAACACCCGCCCCGTACGGATCTCCGCCGTCACGCACATAGGAAATCCCTGCCTTTTGATACGCCGCCAGATGTTCCCGGATCAGATCCTCCCGCGGGCCGTTTTCATGCGCTGCCGCCGCCTTTTTGTAATCCACACCGTCCATAAAAATATGGGCATGGCATTCTGCTGTCACCATTTTTGTTTACCGCCTTATCTCCGATTCCACCACAGCTTCTCTACGGCCCATTTTCCAGTTCTGCTCCGAGAGATACAGATGATATCCACAGCCGTTTTCTACTCGCCAGTCATAGTAACTCTTCTGTGGCACGCCGTACTGCTCAAGGATACTCATGATCGTGCCTCCGTGCACCACCATCGCCACGTTGCGGTAATGGCGGCGGATACACGTATCCACCATCTTGTCAAAGCCGGCGATGCAGCGGTCCTTGAACTGCTGCGGGCTCTCACCGCCCGGAAAGGCAAGCGTCGCCATGGAATCAATCCACTCCTGGTATTTCGGATTATCTTTTAATTCCTGATAATTTTTGTTCTCAAACTCACCAAAATTGCACTCTGCAAATTCCGGGATTTTGACCTGTTTGGCGTACGGATACAGAACGTCTGCCGTTTCCAGACACCGTTTCAGCGGGCTGACGAACAGAAGCTCAACGGTATCCATCGTCCGCTGTTCCAGCTCTTTTTTCCCTTCCTCACACAGTGGTTCATCCGTCACGCCGATATACCGTCCTAATGTATTGCCATAGGTTTTTCCATGGCGGATCATTGCAATTTTAATCATGTTTTTCCTCACCTTTCAGCAGGATTCCGATTCCGCACACCACACGGGTTACCGAATCAGCCTTTGCTGCCAGCTCCGTACAGATGCGCCCCGTCTTTTCCCGCCATTTCCGGTCGAAGGGTTCGATCGGAACCACTCCGTAACCGAGTTCATTCGTAACAATGCAGATTTCCGGATTTTTCTGCAGCAGTTCTTCCAGTTCCGCTTCCGGTGCAGTCCCGGTCTCCTCTTCCAGAAGGAGCCATCTGCGGACTAGTTCCTGAAAATCATATACGCCGGAACATGCCGACAGCTCCTCTTTCGAAACTGCTGCCCCATCGGCCCATCCTGTTTCTTTTCCGGTCATCTTTTTTGCAAAGTCAAGCTTTCCCTGAAAAGCCCCTCCAATTACTAATTTCATTTCCAGTTCTCCATTCCAAGAGAAAGTACCACAAGAGACAGGAGCTGTGCCAGCTCACAGAGCGAAAGGAAATAGCCTGCGAGATCTCCTGTAATTCCTCCAAAATACTTACTGCTTTTCCATTTATAATAACAGAATACCAGTGCCGATACAACCAGTACATCCAGTGCCGCCCAGACGCAGAACGAAGCTGAGAGCGCCGTCACGGCAAAAATCGTCACAACAAGCACCGCCGCCGTTCTTTTTTTCTCTGCGCTCATGCCAAACGCTGCCGCTGTTCCTTTCGGATTGGCATTTGGAAAAAACGCGATCGAAAGACCGCTGAACGATCTCGAAACTGCGAAGCCAAATGCATACGCCGGAAAAATCTTCCAGACAAGTTCTCCGGCTGCGCCCGCGTACAGTACAAAATACAGACATCCCATAATAATCGCAAATGCTCCGGCGTGCGGGTCTTTTAAGATTTCCAGTCGGCGCTGTTTTTCTCTCCAGGAACTTAACGCATCCATCGTATCCAGATAGCCGTCGAGGTGAATGCCGCCCGTCACCAGAACCGGAACTGCCGTCAGCACTGCAGCCCGCAGCATGCTTCCCGCGCCAATCTGCTGCTGCAGCCAGAAAAGCACCGCCGAAACTGCACCGACAGCCAGTCCGACCCACGGAAAGAAACACAACGCATATTTCATGTTCTCTTTTTCCCAGTCTGCCGGCGGCATCGGGATTTTCGAGTACATGGCAAACGCCACTTTAAAGTTATTCCATATCGTTTTCATCTTATTCTTTTTTTATTCTGACGGGAATCCCATACACAACCTCGGTCACACAGTCCGCCATCTCTGCCAGACGTACATTAATGTTTCCCAGGATCCGCTGGTATTCCATCGTCTCCTCCTCATATCGGTATCCGTCCGAAAAAATTTCATTCGTCACCAGAACCAGATTCCGCGCCTGATGGGCCAGACGGGAAACACCCGCAAGAATTTCCTCCTTCGCCCGCGCTTTTCCCGCCCCGGATGGATCAAATATTTCATTTGCCGTGAGATTCGACATACATTCGAGCAGCACATCGCTTCCCGGTTCCAGCTCCACTTCTTTTAAATTCGTATAACACTCAATCGTCGAAAACTGCTTTGCCGCGCGCATCTTCCGGTGGCGTGCAATACGCGCCTGCCCTTCCGCACCGAACGGCTGCATCGTTGCGATATAAACCCTCCGTGTTCCGCCAAAATCCAGAATACACTGCTCCGCATACGCCGATTTTCCGCTGCCGCTGCCGCCTGTAACCAGATGTATCATCGTTTCACCTGCCTTTTTTAAGTCAGCGGCACATACGTTTCGATCTGTGCCTCGTCAAATGTCGCCATGCCGCGGTATACGGCATTTGCCTGATCCAGAATCGGGAAAAGCATGATGGCGCCCGTTCCCTCGCCCAGACACATATCGCAGTGCAGAAAGGCTTCTTTTCCAAGCTCTGCAAGCAGCAGATGCGCCGCCGGCTCCTTCGATACGTGCGAAGCAATCATATAGTCCTTTGCAAACGGTGCAATCCGTGCAGCAAGAAGCGCTGCCACACAGGAAATAAAGCCGTCCATCACAACCGGAACGCCATGTGCAGCCCCTGCAAGAAAGACACCCGCCATGCCGGCAATGTCAAAACCGCCGACCTTTGCCAGCACATCGATGGGATCGGACGGATCTGGCTGATTGATGGCAATTGCTTTTTCAATCGCTGCAATTTTCCGCGCAAGACCTTCACTCGAAAGCCCGGCGCCCCGTCCCGTCAGTTCCGGAACCGGCTGATTCAGGAAAACGGCTGCCATTGCACTGCTCGTCGTCGTATTTCCAATGCCCATCTCACCGGTTGCCATCAGCTGATAGCCCGCCGCAATTTTTTCTTCCGCCACGGCGATTCCTGTTTCAAGCGCACGAACGGCCTCTTCCTTTGTCATCGCCGGACCTTTTGCCATATTTTTTGTTCCATACGCAACTTTATACCGCGGAACCTTCGTATCGCGCGCCATTCCGATATCAATCGGAAACAGATCCGCATGCGCGCCGCGGCAGAGAATGGCTGCTGTCGCCTTCTCCTGCAGAAAATTTTCCGCAACTGTCGCTGTCACTTCCTGACCGCTCTGCGTCACGTTTTCTTCCACAACGCCATTGTCCGCACAGAACGTCAGAAGTGCTCTTTTTTCAATCGAAATCTCCTCTTTTCCGGTGATTCCGGCAATCTGGATGATCACGTCCTCCAGCTTTCCGAGGCTGTGGAGCGGCTTTGCAATGCCGTCCCAGTGAGCCTTGGCACGATCCATCGCCTCTTTCGAAAGCGGATGGATCTGTTCGATTGTTTCCTGTAATGTCATCTTTTGTTCGCCCCTTCTTTCGATATGACGTCCGATCAGCTCTGTTTTTTCACCCAGTTCACAAAGAAAATATGGGAATCTTCCCGCGCTGTTCCGCTGGAAGTTGTCCATTTATAGGTGTATGTATATGTCACACATTTTTCTTTATCCATATCCAGATTTTTAAATGCTTTCGGAGTCATGAAATATAGATAATCAAAATCATCTCTCGTATCGCCAAAGCCCGGGATCACACGTTTTGTGCCGTTCTTCAGATATGCATCCATGATCGACTGGGATTCATCCACTGCACCGTAGGCTCCATTATTTTTCAGCTGATTGATAATCGAACTGCTCTGCTCCGCAATTCCCGTCAGATAGTTTGTCAGACTTCCGTTCCGCGCCGGTTCAAACTGCTGCTGTTTATAAATCGCGGTGCGGAGCGAAATATTCTGTGCCGCCATCCGGTTCCGGATGACCATCGCAACAGCCGTCATACCGGTTTTTCTCTGGACACCCGCCTCCGCACTGCAGATAGCCGCAAAGAAATCACGGTCACTCACAGACGGATCCGTGTAATACTGATGCTCCATCGTATAATATTTTCCGCTTACGCTGTCCTTTGCACGCACATACTGGCTCGAGCCGAGAATGCACACTCCGTTTTCGTCAAAGCTGTAGTACCAGTTGCTGCTGTTCTTTTTCAGCAGAGCGTAATACGATTTTACCATCTTTCCGTCGCTTCCAAAGTAATACCAGCCCGTCTGCGGATCACCGCTTACCATCCGTTTCTGTGCATTGAGCCACTGGTTCTTTGCCATGCCTCCCCAGTCTTTAAAGTAATAGGAAGCGCCGTTGATAGTCCGCTCTCCCGTCACCATCACGCCGTTGGCATCGGCATAGTAACTGTTGTTTAAATGCGTAAAGAAGGTATTGCGGTACATCGCACCATTTTCCCGGAAGTAATACCACTGGTTCTCTTTCGAAAGCCAGCCCGTCACCATCTTTCCATCCGCATCGGCATAATACGTTTCACCGCCAAGCTTGAAAAAGGTACTACGGTACATGCCGCCCCAGCCCCGGAAATAATAATACGTACCATTGATTTTCTGCCAGCCGGTTACCATCTTTCCATCTGCATTCACACGATATGTATTGTTGTCATATTCAAAAAAGCGGTCAAAATACTGCTCTCCGGTTTCATCAAAATAGTAATATGTACTGCCCTGCTGCAGCCAGCCGACGGTCAGTTTTCCATCTGCAGCCGCATGGCAGACACTCGTTCCGTTTTTGATGAATGCATTCTGATACATGCCGCCCCAGTCCTTGAAATAGTACCAGTCACCGTCGATCTGTTTTTTTCCGACAGCCATCTTTCCGTTCTCATCGGCATAGTAAAGTGCACTTCCTGTCGGTGCTTTGAAAAAGGTGCTGCGGTACATGCCGCCCCAGCTTCGGAAATAATACCAGGTTCCATCCTGCAGCAGCCAGCCGGTCGTCATCTTTCCATCCGTATCAACATGATAAATATTATTTTTATGCGTCAGAAAGGTGTTTTGTGCCATGCCGCCCCAGCTTCGGAAGTAATACCAGATCCCGTCAATCTGTTCGAACCCGGATGCCATTTTTCCATCCGCATCAACATAATACGTATTCTTGTCATACTCAAAAAAACGATTCCGGTACATCGCACCCTGATCATCAAAATAATAATACACATCATCGATCAGTTTCCAGCCGGTCGCCATTTTTCCGTCCGCATCAGAATAATACGGTACATTTTTCACGGTGTAAAAGGCATCCCGGTAAACACCGCCCCAGCTTTGGAAATAATACCAGGCTCCATCAAGTTTTTTCCAGCCGACCGCCATTTTTCCATCATTATTCAGGTAGTAACGGTTCTTGTCGTACTCTCTCCAGGCTCCTTTGACAATGGTACCATCCGGATCCTTAAAATACCAGATCCCGTTCTCATTCACCCATGGGTAATAGCTTCCAGCCTGCACGGATACCGCCGTCTCTTCGGGCTTTCCGCTCTGTACTTCTGCCGCCGGAAGATCCGAGGCGGCATTTTCCGCTGTCGAATCCGGCGTCTCCGTTTCTGTCATCTCCGGCGTATTTTCGTCTATGGTTTCCGCCTCCGATGTTTCTTCTGTTTCTTCCTGTGTAACAGCAGAAGCCTCATTTACCAGACTCTGCTCTGTGCCTGCTCCAAATACGTTCGCAGCACTGACAGCGGTCGTCACGCAGGCTGCCGCCAGTACTCCCCTGATTACTTTATTTTTCATTATTTATTCTTCTCTCCCTGCAAAAACAGGCAAAGCCTGCTGTGTGCTCTGCCTGTTTTAAAATTCTGCTCCTGCTTTATCTTATTTCAAAAACGCCCGAACAGTCTCCGGCATCTGATCTACATCACACTCTGTCGTATGAAGCACCGGTGCAGTACGGATTTCTTCGATCGCACGCGGAATCTCGGTATTGGCAAGTGCAGACAGCTTGTCTACCTGCTCCAGTACTGGAAGGGTGTCATACTCCGGTGCAATCGCTGCAAGAACGCTGCTTGTAAATTTATACGGGCTTGCGGTAGATGCGATGACGGTCTTGGTTTCGTCATAGGTTTCCTCGCGGTATTTTCCGTATACAGCCGCTGCAACCGCGGTATGGGTATCAATCACATATCCGGTATCGCTGTACAGTTTTGCAATCGCGTCTGCTGTCTCCTGTTCGGATGCATAATTGCCGTAGAAGTCTGCCAGCTCTTTTTTCATCGCATCGGTGATCTCATATTTTCCGTCCTTTGCAAGATCCTGCATCAGCTCGCGGTCTGCTGCTTCGCTGTTTCCGGCGATGCGGTAGATCAGACGCTCCAGATTGCTCGAGATCAGGATATCCATGGACGGTGATGTTGTCAGAATAAAGTCTCTGTTTCTGTCGTAAACGCCGGTGCGGAAGAAGTCAAACAGAACTTTGTTCTCATTGGAAGCGCAGATCAGTTTTGCGATCGGCAGTCCCATCTGTTTTGCATAGAATGCAGCGAGAATATTTCCGAAGTTTCCGGTCGGAACGGTTACATTGATCTTTTCTCCGTCTGCAATCTCTCCGTTTTTCACCAGGTTTGCGTAAGCATATACGTAGTAGACGACCTGCGGAACGAGTCTTCCGATGTTGATCGAGTTTGCAGAGCTGAACTGGAAACCTTTATCTGCCAGCTCTTTTCCAAGCTCTTTATCGTTAAACATTTTCTTCACGCCGGTCTGTGCGTCGTCGAAGTTTCCGTGGATGGCTACAACGTGGGTGTTCTTGCCCTTCTGTGTTACCATCTGTTTTTCCTGAATCGGGCTTACGCCGTTCTTCGGGTAAAATACAATAATTCTGGTGCCCGGCACATCTGCAAAGCCTGCCATTGCTGCTTTTCCGGTATCTCCCGATGTAGCAGTTAAGATGACGATCTCATTTTTCACACCGTTTTTCTTTGCGGCGGTCGTCATCAGATGCGGCAGAATGGAAAGTGCCATGTCCTTGAACGCGATCGTTGCGCCGTGGAACAGCTCCAGATAGTAAACACCGTCTGCTTTTGTCAGCGGTGCAATTTCCTCTGTGTCAAATTTCGCATCGTATGCGTTTGCAATACAGTTTTTCAGTTCATCTTCTGTAAAGTCGGTAAGAAAACGGCTCATTACCTCGTATGCTACTTCCTGATAGCTCATAGCCGCAAGTTTTTCCATGGGAACATCCAGTGCTGGAATGGAGGTCGGTACAAATAATCCGCCGTCGTCGGACAGACCCTTTAAGATTGCCCGGGATGCAGTTACGGTTTCTCCATTGCCTCTGGTACTTTTGTATAATACTTCCATGCTCTTTCTCTCCTTCACTTTGACTCCCGGCAGAGCCTCTCTGACTCCCGGCCGGATACGTTTCACATTAGTTTTACCTGTACGCTTCCTCTTATTATAATGGATGAAGTATGAAAAAACAACAAAAACATACAAAAAATGACTGTGCACAAAAATGCACAGCCATTTTCCACCATTCTGCCAAAATATTTTTTGTCAGAATGTATGATTTAATTTTCGTCGGACTCCTCCGTTTTTGCTTCGCCTTCTTCCAGGGCCGGGGGTTCTGCTGCTTCTTCCAGGGCAAGCGCCTCTTCCTCTTTTTCCGCATTTTCTGCGATTTTGTCTTCCGCCCAGGTCACAAACGCTACCGCGTCTCCGATTTCAAAGCGTTTCTTATCGAGAAAGGTGCTTCTGCCTCCGATGGTGATGCGGATAAAGTTGTCAAACTCCGTCACCTTTGTCAGCTCTTCGAGCGGAATATCAGTGCTTCTGCCCTCTTTTTCGTATGTCATTGTGAGCACCTGCTCAGTAAAACGAAGGGTACGTTCTCCAAGGAGTCCTCTCTTTTTGCATTTTTTCATCTGTGAACGTGCCATCAGATTCGGCAGAAACGTACACAGAAGTGCCATCAGAATGGAGATTCCAAGATTGAAGAAGTCTCCCGGCATGATAAATCCCCGCGCTGCTGCACCGTAGATCATAAAAGCGATCGCAGCCACAACAGCAATCCCTGTAATGATCCGCAGTACCAGACGTACTTTTTTTATCTCGGTGCCGTAAATCTCCACAAACATTCCTTTGGTGTATTCAATTTTGTTTTTAAACAGCATATGCTCTCTCTTTTCTTATCGGTTGTTGATTGCAGTTACCAGCGCGTCGATGGAAGCGCGGATGATATCCGGATCTACGCCTGCGCCCCAGGAAAGGATTCCGTCCGGCTTTTTGATGCCGACGTAGGCAATTGCCTGTGCACTTGAGCTCTGCTCCAGCGCGTGCTCCGTATAGCTGACCAGATCATACTGCAGATTGTACTGCTGTTTCAGCGCGTTGCTGACAGCATTCAGACGGCCGTTTCCTTCTGCATATACAGTTGCATACTCACCGCCCTCGTAGTTGGAGGTAACCTGTGCTTCAATTCTGCCCTCATCGAGCTGTTTAAAGTGAACGCCGTTGATGTTGTACGGTGTCGTTACGTTCTCGAAGGTATCTTTAAAGAGTTCAAAGATCTCATCCGGACGCAGCTCTTTATGCAGATGATCGGAAACGGATTTTGCGGTATAGCTCATAGCCTCGCGCATCTTCGCCGGCAGATTCAGGCCGTATTTCGTCTCCAGAATATAGCCGACACCGCCCTTTCCAGACTGGCTGTTGATGCGGATGACGTCTGCATCGTAGTTTCTTCCGATATCGGTCGGATCGATCGGCAGATACGGAACGGTCCAGGTATCCGGTGCTTTCTCCTCGATCCAGTGCATGCCTTTTGCGATCGCATCCTGATGGGAACCGGAGAAGGCTGCAAATACGAGAGATCCGCAGTACGGGCTTCTCGGGTTGATGCTCATACCGGTGAAGGATTCAAATGCATGGCAGAGTTTCGGCATATCGGAGAAGTCAAGCTCCGGATCGACGCCCTGCATGTACATGTTCATGCCGACCGTGATAATATCCACGTTTCCGGTTCTCTCGCCGTTTCCGAACAGCGTTCCCTCGATACGGTCTGCTCCGGCAAGGATACCCATCTCTGCATCGGAAACGCCGCAGCCGCGGTCATTGTGCGGATGAAGGGAAAGAACGACATTATCGCGGTATTTCAGGTTTTTGCTCATGTATTCCACCTGGCTTGCATAAACGTGCGGCATGGAAAGCTCCACGGTGCTCGGCAGGTTGATGATGGCTTTGCGGTCTGCAGTCGGCTGCCATACGTCGAGAACGGCGTTGCACACCTCAAGCGCATATTCCGGCTCGGTTCCGGTAAAGCTCTCCGGGCTGTACTCGAAGCGGTATTTCTCGCCGGCCTCTTCTGTCAGCTCTTTTAAGAGCTTTGCTCCCTCAACGGCGATTTTCAGGATGTCTTCTTTCGATTTTTTGAAGACCTGCTGACGCTGTGCATAGGAAGTGGAATTGTAAACGTGAACGATGGCATTCTTGCAGCCCTTTAATGCCTCGAAGGTCTTGCGGATGATATGCTCTCTCGCCTGGGTCAGAACCTGAACGGTTACGTCATCCGGGATCAGATCATGCTCGATCAGGGTGCGAAGGAATTCGTACTCGGTCTCAGATGCTGCCGGGAAGCCGACCTCGATCTCTTTGAAACCAACCTCGACGAGGAGTTTGAAGAATTCTACCTTCTGCTCCAGGCTCATCGGAATTACAAGTGCCTGGTTTCCGTCACGAAGGTCAACGCTGCACCATACCGGTGCTTTGTCAATGCTGTCTTTTTCTGCCCAGTCCATGCACGGAACCGGCGGCATATAATACTGTTTCTGATACTTCTTTACATTCATCATGATTTTTTCCTCCCAGAAAGTGAAATACAATTTATTCTGCCGACATAAATTCGGGATGAAAGCATAAAAAAATCTCTCATCTTCTGTGTCGGCTTCTGACACAAGAGACGAAAGACTTGATATCTTACGCGGTACCACTCCTGTTTTACAGAGATTTTCTCTGTACACTCTGCGGATACGGATGAAACATCTGCATATCCTGCCCTTCTAACGGTGGGTTTCCGTCTGCACCTACTCTTTTTATTCTAAATTTGGGAGCAGCGGCTCTGAGGTCAGTTCCACGGAATTCGTCTGCTGTTTCACATCACCCAACAGCTTTCTGGATTCGGAAGCTCCATGTAGTATTCCTCTTCTTTGCCTTTTTCCTAACTTGGCTCTTATGTTACCATTTTTCTCCATCTCTGTCAAGCGGAAAACGCAGGATTCCGTAAAAATACACCCGCCGGAAAGGAGGCTCCGGCGAGTGCTCTAACGCATGATTTCGTTGTTTTATTTGTTGTACTCTTCCAGGTATTTCTGGTAATCCTCTACCTGTTTTCCGTGGATTTCCTTGAGCTCATCCAGCACATCCTGCAGACCGAGCCCATTGATTTTATCAACGTAGGAATCCCAGTCATCCAGAGATTTTCCGCCGCCGATGACACCCCAGGTGTATTCTTTCATCGCGTCACCGATATCGGTTCCGAGATCATTGTTTACGGTATATGCATCCGGGTTCTTCTTCTCGATGGTCTTTGCATAAGCATCACGGCTGTTCTCTTTTACTTTTTCAAAGAGTTCGGTCGTCTCTTCTGTATTGGCAATGTTGGCAGCATCTTTTCTTGCGAAGAGATCCTGGAACAGGTTGATACCAAGGTTCTGCTCGGTGTTGACTGCACCATCGCCCGGGTTGATGATTTCGTAGGTTCCGTCGCCGTTGTCTTTGTAGTCTCTTCCCTCAACGCCGAATTTCTTGTGAATCCAGTTCTCCGGTGTTGCCATGTCATCAAAGATCGCATACGCTCTTTCCGGATCGGAGCAAACGTTTGTGATACCGAAGTAGCACCATGCTGCGATGGTTGCCGGCTCGTCCTGCGGGTTGCCGTTGTCGCCGCTTACCATATCGATCGGAATCCACTCTGCATCCGGGTTGGAAGCATAGAAGGACTGCATCGTACCGCTGGACGGGTTGTTCCAGGATACCCAGCTGTAGGTTGCGCCGAATCCGCCGTTTGCCATCTCCTCATCACGGTCAGTATCGGTGATGATGCTCGGATCGATGACGCCGTCTGCGTACAGTTTTGCTACGCGTCCCAGCCACTCTTTGCAGTCATCGGTGGTCGGTCCGTAGATGTAGGAACCGTCTTCCAGACGAAGGAAGTCCATACGTCCGTTTCCATCGCCGCTTCCCTGGATCCATGGCCAGAAAGTACGGTAATCGTATCCATCACCATTCCATCCGTAGGTGTCATCCACACCGTTTCCGTCCGGATCGTCGAAGGTAAATTTGTACAGGCAGTCTTCCAGCTCATCCAGTGTAGTCGGAACAGCCAGTCCTAAGTTGTCCAGCCAGTCTTTCCGGATCCACAGAGTCTCACATGCCGGCTCTGCAACGTCGCCCGGGATACGGTAAATTCCGTTGTCTCCGGATGCGTAGAACATAACGCCAGGATCTACGCTGTTGTAGTAGTCAACCATGTTGGTATATTTCTTCATATACGGAGAAATATCCACCAGAAGGCCTGCGTCTACCCATTTCGTATAGTCAGCTTCCATGTTCCACCACCAGATGATGTCCGGTCGCTGTGTCTCATCGCCCATCAGAAGGGAAATTTTGGATGTTGCATCCGACCAGCCCGGCAGTGCGATGATATCGATATCCAGGTTGTAGCGGTCCTCCATCCATTTCTGCATTTCGCTGTCCGGCTGGGTATAACCCTGCAGGCACACGATGGAAAGTTTCATTTTCTCATCCTGATTCAGCACGTCGATCGGTTCATCCGACTCTTCTCTTACGACTTTTCCGCTGTCTGCGGATTTGCTGCTTCCGCAGCCCGACATCATTCCCACTCCCATTACTCCTGCAAGGAGCAGTGCCATCATTCTTCTCTTCATTTCTCTTCCTCCTCTTTTTTATCGTTAAAATCAGCCCTTAACGCCGCCGATCATAACTCCTTTTACAAAGTACTTCTGCACGAAAGGATATACGCACAGAATCGGTACGGTTGCAACGACAACGGATGCTGCTTTGATCGTAGCTGCCGTTACGTTGGTCGTTGCTGTTACGGTAACACCGGCAGACTGCATTGCCTGGTTGGTGTTGGTCAGCATGTAGCGGAGAACCGCCTGCAGAGACCATCTGCTCTTGGTGTTGATATACAGAACGCTGGAGAAGTAATCATTCCAGTAACCGACTGCGGTGAACAGCGCGATGGTCGCGATGCTGGCCTTGGAAAGCGGAAGAACGATTTTTGCAAAGATCGTAACATCGTTCGCACCGTCCAGTCTTGCGGACTCCTCAAGGCTCTCCGGAATTGTGGAGAAGAAGCTTCGCATAATGATTACGTTGTATGCACTGATGAGTCCCGGCAGAATCAGAGACCAGCGGTTGTCGATCAGATGCATGTTTTTGATCAGCAGGTATCCAGGGATCATACCGCCGGAAAACAGCATGGTGAACAGGATCAGAAAGTTCAGTGTTTTCTGGAACGGCAGGTTTGCCTTGGAAAGCGGATATGCGGTCGTTGCGGTAAACAGGGTTCCAAATACGGTTCCAAGTACGGTAACGCCGATTGTTGTAGCGTATCCGGTCCAGATGGACGGATCTTTAAATACTTTTGCGTAGGTGTCCAGGTTGAATCCCTGCGGATAGAGGAATACGCCTCCTTTTGCCGTTGCTTCCACTGAGCTGAAGGACATCATGATGACATGCCAGAACGGGTAAACCATCACGATACTCAAAAGAATAAAAAAGATGTAGTTGAATACGGTAAAAGCTTTCTCTGCTTTTCCACGTTTGATTACGGTACCACCGCTTTTGGATGCTTTCATTTTCATTCCTTCCTTTCTCTCTTAGAACAGACCTTCGTTGCCGGTTCTCTTGGCAACCTGGTTGACGAACAGAATCATGATCAGTGCGACAACAGATTTGAACATGCCGGCTGCTGTCGAGAAGGAATAATCATTGTTGATAATACCCATACGGTATACATAGGTATCAATGATATCCGCTACGTCGTAAACGTGTGAAGTGTACAGCATGAAGATCTGGTCGAAACCGGCGTTCAGAATGTTGCTGCTGCTCAGGATGAACTGGATGATAATGGTCGGTACAATACACGGCAGTGTAATGTTGATGGCCTGTTTCCATTTTCCGGCTCCGTCGATCGCAGCCGCCTCATAAAGCGATGGGTCAATACCGCTGATTGCTGCAAAGTAGATAATCGTTCCCCATCCAAGACCCTTGTAAATATCCGTGATGATCAGCATCGGAACGAAGTATCTTGAATCCGTCAGTACCATGATATGCTGTCTGGTGAGCGTCTGGATCAGGTTGGTGATCATACCGTTATCCGGATCAAGTAATGTCATGATGATACCGGAGAGGATAACCCAGGAGATAAAGTGCGGCAGATAAAGCAGTGTCTGAGAAACTTTCTTAAATGCCATATTTTTCATCTCATTCATCATCAGTGCCAGGATAACCGGAATCGGGAATCCCAGGATCAGTTTTAAAAGACTGATGACAATCGTGTTCCGTAGAACCGGTAAGAATGAGTTTTTAGAAAACAGATCCATAAACTGCTGAAATCCGACCCACTGGCTTTTGGACGGATCGTACTGGTTGTAATCCTGAAATGCAATTTTCAAGCCGTACATCGGGATATACTTGAAAACCGCGAAGAAAATGATTCCCGGAATCAACAGGAAAAATAACCAGCGTCTTTTTACAACTTCGCGTGCGGTTCTCGCACATCTTTCTTTCCAGGTTTCTTTTTTGCCTGAAACTGTCTTTACTTGTGCCATTTCGCTCTCTCCTTTCCTTCCGGCGATACAATGCATTATTTTGCACTATTAATTTTTAATATGTGATATTAACGAGGTTTTTATTCGTGCGTTTTGTTACTTTTGAATATTGCATTTTTTCGCCATCTGTTAATCATATTAAACAATGTTTTCGGACTAAAGTCAAGATTTTTTTGTGCATTTCTTGCGTTTTTGTCATTTTTGTTCAGTTTAGCTTTCCTTAATTGCACTATTTTGCATTATTAATTAGTGTTTTTCTACATGGCATTTATGCACGAATTTGAATCATCGCAAAAAGGGAGCCGGAAACGCCCCGGCAGACGGTTTTTCTTCTCGTCCGCCGGGGCGTTTCCGGCTCTCTTTCTTTTTTCATTTTTTCCTGTTTTTTCTATTTCTTTCTATCCCTAGCGCTTGCACGAGGAACGGCGTACCACAACCTCACCCGATACGAGAATCCTCTCTTTCGGCGCTTCCGGGTGCTCCTCCCGCCATAAAAATTCATGTACCATACGGCGGCCAAGCCACTTTGTATCAACGTGAACGGTCGAGAAAAACGGATACAGCATCCGGTCCTCGTCATCATCAAACCCGGTCAGCGCCACATCTTCCGGCACGCGCACACCGATTTTCCGGAAGGACTCTGTCAATCTTTTGGCGATCATATCGTTGCCGCAGACAATCGCTTCCGGCAGGGTATCATAGCTCGCCACAATCTTGTCAAAATTTTCCGGGTAATAAAAATGATCGCTCTCCATATTGGGGCGCACAAGCTCCTCCTCGAGCGGAATGCCCGCCTGTTCCATCGCTGCAAGGAAACCGACATACCGGTCATGCATCGACTCATACGTGCTGCTGTGCTCACTTAGGAAACCGATCCGCATCATGCCCTGCTCGATCAGATGGGACGTCAGAAGACTCACCGGCTGCACACCGTCCACACGCACGATATCGCCCATCGGCCGCTGTTCGATACCGCAGTAATGGTCAAGCTGAAAAATGCGATACCCCAGATTTACCAGTTTCTGCATATATTCCGGCGGCAGCATCTTAATGCAGAAGATTGCATCGATATTTTCATCCAGTCCGCGCGGCAGAATACCGTTCTCTTCCTCACGCTCCGTCACGACCGCAACGCGCGTCTGACAGTTGTTGAGGCTCGCCTCCTCAGAGATGCCGCTCACGACGCGGTCCCAATAAACAGCGGCATCCCGCGTACGCAGAACCATAATATTGTAATGCTTCTCCTGTGGTGCCCGAACCTCTTCCACGTATACATTTTCGCCCAGATACCCATTCCTTTTCGCCATCCGAAGAACTCTCTCCCGTGTCACCGGAGCCACCTTCGGATCATCCTTTAATGCCATGGCAACCGTATTCCGGGACAGTCCCAGCTCCTTTGCCATACTCTGTATCGTTACTTTCCCCATAACTTCCTCCCTGTTTTTTCTGCGCAATTCATTTTTCTCTCGCACACGTCTTTGTCCGTAAGAAAAAAAGTGCCGTAAAACGACACTCTTACCGATCGGGGCAACAGGATTTGAACCTGCGACCTCACGGCCCCCAGCCGTACGCGCTACCAAGCTACGCCATACCCCGTAATCACACTTTTATTATACCAGCGAACTTCTGAAAAATCAATGCTATTTTTCCCTTGTCCATTTCATTACATTCACTTCTTTATTTTGTGTCATGTTTTCCTCTGTTTTACCGTATCGTCACTTTTTCTTTCTAAATATGTAATTTTTCGACGTTTTCCACGTATCATAAGTGAAAGGGGAAAATCGTATGCCATACAAGCTTTCACCTCTGGCATGCCCGTCTGCAAAGACTATGTAAAAACTGAATAAAAGGAGACATCGTAATGGAAACTAAAATTTACTTTCTACTACACTCTTTAGGAATTGGTGCAAAATACCGCGGATTTCGCTATCTCGCCTATGGTATCGCTTTATGCATGGAAGACGAAGATTATCTCCTTCGGGTCAGCAAAACGCTGTACCCAAAGATCGCACAAACGTTTCAGGTATCGTCCTCCTGCGTCGAACGAGACATCCGCACCGCTATTTCCGTCTGCTGGACCCGCGGAAACCGTGATCTGCTCTTTTCGCTTTCTGTGCATCCGGTTCTGACAAAACCGACCAATTCCGAATTTTTTGATATTTTAAGTTCTTATATCAAGTACTATCGCGCTTTTCCTGCCTGTCGTCAGGAGGCATAAAAAACAAATATGCAAAAGAAAAACACTTCCGCGCCGTATCATATTGGGGGATATGCATGGCGCGGAAGTGTTTTTTTCATGATAGAGCAAAAAGGAGACTGCCCACAAAGGCAGCCTCCCGATATGGATCATTTGACAGCAAACCGATTAGTTGTTGATCAGTTTGTCCTCGTTGCTCCAGCTGTACAGTTTTCTGATTTCTTCTCCGACTTTCTCTGACGGATGCTCTGCAGCTTTTCTTCTCATAGCACGGAAGTGAGCCTGTCCGCCTGCTGGGGACATATCCAGAAGGAAATCTTTTGCAAAAGTACCATCCTGAATATCGGAGAGGATTTTCTTCATGGTCTTCTTCGTCTCTTCTGTAATCAGCTTCGGTCCGGTGATGTAATCGCCATACTCTGCTGTATTGGAGATAGAGTATCTCATTCCTGCGAATCCGGACTGGTAGATCAGATCTACGATCAGTTTCATCTCATGGATACACTCAAAATATGCATTTCTCGGGTCGTATCCGGCTTCGCACAGAGTCTCAAATCCAGCCTGCATCAGGGCGCATACACCGCCGCAGAGAACTGCCTGCTCACCGAACAGGTCTGTTTCGGTCTCAGTTCTGAAGGTTGTCTCCAGAAGACCAGCTCTTGCTCCGCCGATTCCAAGGCCGTAAGCCAGTGCTCTGTCCAGAGCTTTTCCGGTGTAATCCTGCTCAACAGCAACCAGGCAAGGAGTTCCTTTGCCAGCCTGATACTCGCTTCTTACTGTGTGGCCAGGTGCTTTCGGAGCGATCATAGCTACATCTACGTTCTTCGGAGGTACGATCTGTCCGAAGTGGATAGCGAAACCATGAGCGAACATCAGCATGTTGCCCTCTTCCAGGTTTGGCTCGATATCTTTTTTGTACATTGCAGCCTGTTTCTCATCGTTGATCAGGATCATGATGATATCAGCCTGTTTTGCAGCCTCAGCAGCGGTATATACTTTGAATCCCTGTGCCTCTGCTTTTGCCCAGGATTTGCTGCCTTCATAAAGTCCAATAATAACATCACAGCCGGAATCTTTCAGGTTCAGTGCATGAGCATGTCCCTGGCTTCCGTAGCCGATAATTGCGATTTTTTTGCCTTCCAGTAAAGAGAGATTACAATCTTCCTGATAAAAAAGTCTTGCTGCCATTTTATTTTCCTCCATATATATAGAATGTCTTGACCGGCGGCAGGTCGGTCAATTTATACAGCGAAAAGCATTTCTGCCTTTTGCTGTTTGTCAGGGAAATGAACTTTTCTATACAAAAATTTCATTCCTCCAGCAAACGTATGTAATGTGATCTGCGTTAATCGAGGTAACGCACATCGTGGACTCCTCTGGAGAGTCCTGTCACTCCTGTTCTGGCCAGTTCCAGGATTTCGTATCCCTGTACCAGATTCAGGAACCCTTCGAGCTTTGACTGGTTTCCGGTCAGCTCTACAATCAGGCTTTCCTGTCCCACATCCACGATTCTTCCACGGAAGACATCGGAGATGGCGATGACATTGCGGCGTTCATTTTCATTCACACGGATTTTGACCAGCATCAGCTCTCGTCTGACACTCTCGTCCGGCTTCAGCTCTTTGATATCCCGCACATCGACAAGTTTTGCCAGCTGTTTTTTGATCTGCTCCAGAATCATTTCATCACTGCAGTACAGAACAACAGTCATTCTTGTGTATCGCGGGTCTGCTGTCACACCGGCGGTGATCGTCTCGATATTGTATCCGCGTCGGCTGAAAAGACCAGCTACTCTGCTTAAAAGTCCCGGCGTATTATCCACCAGCAGGGATAATGTTCTTTTCTGTTCCATAAACACCAACTTTCCTCCATCCGCAGGCGCCGCGGATTTTCAGCAATTTCTTACAACTTCCAACGCCTTATCCAATATATTAGCAACTTATCCTCGCTTTGTCAACAAAAATTTTACCAAATTATTCTTTTGGGCAAAAATCTTTTGCCTCCTGTGGTTCCCATTTGCGCACCTTCCGGTCATACGTAAGGATGCCGTTCGACTCCTCCTCGACATCGGTAAGCTGTGTGTAGACTGCTGCGGCAAGTCCCTGTTCTGTGAGTTCTCTTATCTTTTCTGCCAGTGCATCCATCGCTTTCTGGTACTGTGCCTGGTTCTGGTATGTGCGGTAGCCGAACGATTTTTCGGAGTAGAGATGCTCCTGTACCGGATACGTATAGCCGCCGTATTCAGAAAAAGCAAACGCGCGCTCCTCCGGTTTTACTTTTAACGGACGAAAGTAATTGTGAAGGCTCTTGATGTCCCCCGCTCCCTGATCGTACCAGCCGCTCGCGTGGTCGATCTGCCGCGTCGGATCGAGAGCGCGCACCATTTCTGTCATCTCCCTGGCATCAAACTGTCCCCATCCCTCGTTGAACAGAACCCAGAGCGACACGCACGGTGCATTGTAAAGCTGATGAACCGTCTCGCGGCACTCCCGCTTCCACCACTCTCTTCCCGTTTTTGAGGTCCGCGAAAAGAGCGGATAACAGTTATCCCTGAATTCCGTTGTCACAAACGGCAGTACGGTCGGAAGGTACAAAAGGAACGTCTGGATCGACCGGCCGCCGCCGTTGATCATATCCTGCCACACCAGCATACCGATATGGTCGCAGTGGGAATACCATCTTGCGCACTCAACTTTCAGGTGTTTCCGGATCATATTGAAACCGAGGCGTTTGGCCGTCTTAATGTCATAAACCATCGCCTCATCGGACGGCGGCGTGTAGAGGCTTTCCGGCCAATAACCCTGGTCGAGGACACCGTTCTGGAAATACGGCTTTCCGTTTAAGAGAAGACGCGTGATTCCTTTCTCATCTTTTCCAATGCCGAATTTGCGCATGCCGAAATAACTCTCGATGCGGTCTTCTCCCGCTTCAATGGAAACCCCATAGAGATGCGGATGTTCCGGGCTCCAGCCTGCAAAATTACCGAGAATCAGCTCCGCCTCGTTTTCTCTCGTCTCCCGGACGCAGATCACCTTCGCATCCGGCGCTTCGCTCTCCCGCACCGTAATTTTTTTCGTCAGTCCCGCATCCGGTCCGTTGAGGAAAACCCGTACTTTTACGCTCGCCGTATCATATTCCGGCGTGATCACGATGCGTTCCAGATACGTCTCCGGCACCCATTCCATCCAGACGCTCTGCCAGATGCCGCTCTGCGCGGTGTAAAACATGCCGCTCGGGGTAAGACTCTGCTTTCCGCGGCCCTTCCAGTCCGTGTCCGTCTCATCGCGCACCTTGACGGCAAGCTCGTTCTCTCCCGTTTTGAGATACGGCGTAAGATCCACTGAAAAAGAAAGATACCCGCCGAGATGGCCTCCGGCACGCTTTCCGTTGCAGTAAATTACCGCATCCTGATCCACGGCGCCGAACTGCAGCAGCAGCCGTTTTCCGGCAGGAATTTTGGGAAGCTGAATCGTGCGGAAGTACCACAGATATTCTTTTGGAAGCAGCTGCCGCTTCACGCCGGACGCATCGCACTCCGGGGAAAATGGAACGAGAATTTTTCCGTCCCGCTGTTTTGGCATTTTCTGCGTTTCCGTAAACGCATACTCCCACCATCCGTTCAGATTTGTCCAGTTTTCCCGGCGCATCTGCGGACGCGGATATTCCGGAAACGGGAGCTCTTCTTCCGGATTTTTCCCAAATTCCGTAGAAAGGCGGAATTTTTTTCCTTCCTTTTTTCCAATCTGTAATGCTTTGACCGCATTTTTGAAGTCCATTCTTTTCCCTCTTTTTCTGATTTTTATGATTGATAAAAGCGTGCCCGTACAAAATCCCGGACACGCTTTTGGTGTACTGAAAATCAAAGCGGATATTCACAATCCGGTTAGATAAACGCCAGCGTTTTCATCAGATACAGCCAGAACGTCAGCGTAAAGGCACTGCCGCACGTTGTGAGCATAACGGTGTTTGCCGTCAGACTTCCCTCATGACCCATATTTTTCGCCATGATAAAACTGCTCACCGTCGTTGCGGAACCCAGCATCACAAGGATTGCCACCAATTTTTCCTGACGGAAGCCAAGTATCACGGCGATCGGCAGAAAGACGGCTGCAAGGCCGACCAGCTTAATCGCAGCTGCAGCAATCGACGGCCGGATATTCTTTGCCGCGCTCTTTGCCTCAAACGACGCACCCATCGCAATCAGGCCGAGCGGCGTTGCAAGTACCGCAATATTCTGCACCGTTTTCTGCAGAATCACCGGCTTTGGAATGCGAAGCACCGACCAGAGAAGTCCTGCAGCGATCCCGAGGATAATCGGGTTTGTCACGATATTTTTCGCCGTCTTTTTCACAAAATCTGCCGTGATCTCCTCCCGTTCCGGACGGAATACTGCAAGAACGACAACCGCCATGATATTATACAGCGGCACACTGCTGATGATCATCAGCGGCGCCATGCCGGAATTTCCGTAGATATTCTGGATAAAGGCAATACCAAGGATCGCCGCACTGCTCCGGTACGCCGCCTGGATAAATTCGCCTCTTGCACTTCTCTCTTTTAAGAGATGGGAAAGTCCCCATACCGCAAGAATTGAGAGCAGTGTTGCAAAGAAGCAGAACAGAACGAATTTGATATCCCACACGGCGGAGAAATCAGAATCCGACAGGTCCTGGAACAGCAGCACCGGGAGTGCGATTTTAAACACAAATTTGTTCATTTTGCTTGTGAACGATTCGTCCAGAATACCAACCTTTCGAAAGAAAAGTCCCAAAATCATTGTCAGGAAGATCGGCATCGTCGCGTTCAGACTGAAGATCAGATTACTCATACCAGTGTTTTTCCTGCCAGTACATTTTTATAATCTTCGTAGTTCTCTTCGAGAAGCTTCGGCGTATTCAGACCGTAGGGACATTTCTTCATGCAGGCGCCGCAGTGGAGACAACCTTCGATTTTCTTCATCATCGCCTGGCCGCGCTCGGTGAGCTGGTTGGCGGACGGGGAACGGCGCAGAAGCAGGCTCATGCGCGCGCAGGTGTTAATCTCAATGCCTGCCGGACATGGCATACAGTAACCGCAGCCGCGGCAGAAGTTGCCGGAGAGCTCTTTCTGGTCTTTCTCGATGATCGTCTTGATTTCATCCGTCATGGCAGGCGGACAGGCAATGTAGCTTAAGAACTCGTCCAGCTCTTTTTCTCTCTGGACGCCCCAGATCGGAAGCACGTTGTCGTACTGGTCTTCAAAAGCATATGCAGCCGCGGAGTTTGTGATCAGCCCGCCCGAGAGCGCTTTCATTGCGATAAAGCCGATATTTTTCTCTTTGCATCCCTGTACCAGTGCTTTCTCACGGTCCGTTGCCAGATAGCAGAACGGGAACTGCAGCGTCTCGTAAAGACCGGACTCGATGATCTCCTCTGCCACGCTCATGCGGTGGTTCGTGATACCGATGTGGCGGATTTTTCCCTGTGCTTTTGCTTCCAGCATCGCCTCATACAGGCCGGTTCCATCTCCCGGCTTAGGACAGAAGGACGGATTGTGGAACTGATAGATATCGATGTAATCCGTCTTCAAAAGGGAAAGGCTTGTCTCCAGATCCTTCCAGAAGCCCTCCACATCCTTTGCCATCGTCTTCGTAGAGATAAAGACCTTCTCACGCATTCCCTCAAACGCTGCGCCTAATTTTTCCTCGCTGTCGCTGTAGGCACGCGCGGTATCAAAAAAGCGGATGCCTCCGTCATACGCTTTGCGCAGCAGATAAACAGCGTCTTCTTTCGTGACACGCTGTACCGGCAGCGCGCCGAAGCCGTTCTTGTTTACACAGATTCCTGTACTTCCCAGTGTTACCATGGACATACTTATGTTCCTCCTTTTTCGCTTTCATTGTTTCAACTCATAGTCGGTATTTCACGGAGTCTGACATATCGAAAATAGTTCGACTGTGACTTGCCTCATGTCAATGGAGAATACCGACTTCTCTCCGCCTGCCACTGCCGTTATGTTTCTTTTAGCAATTCATCCCACCGCTTCAGAAACGGGGGACTTCTTGTCTACTGGTGTTAAAATCCGTTATTTCTATAGTATCACACTTTCTGTCAGACGGCAAACGCGATTTAAAGAGGCAGGCACAAAGGGAAATACTTTCCTTTTATGTCTGCCTCTGAATATCATTTTTTATTTTACTTCTTTATAAAAGTTTACGCAGTCCGACGGATCATAATAGATTTTATTATCCGCAAGCAGCGTGGAAACACCGTTCTGTACTTCGATGATGCTGACCGCACAGTTGTACGGCACGCCGCCGTGCCAGAAGTCGTTCTTGTCTTCATAGACATTGCGCAGCAGCGCGCGCATGCAGCAGCCGTGGGTGGCGATCAGGATCGTCTTGTCCTGGAGCTCCGGTTTCGCAGTCAGCTCATGATAGAACGCTTCCGCCCGGTCGCAGACCTCCTGGATCGTCTCTCCGTCTCCCGCCGGGCGGAAGTGGAACGGATCTCTGTAAAAATCGTTGAAGTGTTCAGACGGAATCTCAAAATTGTTTGCCCGGCATCCAAGCCCTTCCCAGGAGCCAAAGGAAAGCTCCATCAGGCGGTCGTCGGTCGTAAGCGGCACATTTCTGCCCGCAAGGACGAGCTCTGCCGTGTGCTTTGCGCGGCGCAGTGGACTGGAAATTCCAAGGTCAAACGGGATATTTTTCAGTCCTTCCGCCGTCACTTTCGCCAGACGGACACCGTTCTCATTCAGCTCGGTGTCCGACTGGCCCTGCAGTCTGCCTTCTACGTTCCACGCGGTTTCACCGTGGCGCATGATATAAAGTTTCATAAAAATCAGCCTCTCAGTTCGATGTTGAACTCATTCTGCAGTTTCTTGCAGATCTTCTCGACAAATTTCTGTACTTTTTCGAAGTCAAATGCTTCTTCCTTCGGTGCAAAGGTGACGGTGAACGCCATGCTCTTCTTGCCTTCCGGAATCTGGCCGCCCTCGTAAACATCGAACAGACGGATCTCTTTTACGTATTTGTTTGCCTCGCGGATGCAGTTCTCTACATCGCCGCAGCTGATGTTTTTGTCCATGACAAATGCCAGGTCACGTTTCTCCTCCTGGAATTTGGAGATCGGCTGGAAGGTGCGTTTTTTGCCGTACCATCTGGAGAGCTCTTTTAAGTCAAGCTCCATGATGTAAGCGGAAGTACGCATGCTCAGCTCGTTCTGGATATCGTATGCTGCTTTTCCGAAGTATCCGATTTCTGTACCCTCGCAGAGTACTTTCACTGCCTGATACGGATGCAGGAAGGATTTCTGAACCGGCTCGTAGGTGAACTCAATGTCCATGCTCTCGGCGATGGTGTTGGCGATGCCCTTCATCGTGAAGAAGCTCTCGTTGTTTCCGAAGGTTCCAACGCAGAGAACTTTTCTCTCATCCGGGTAGGATGTCAGCGGCAGGGACTCCGGAATGTAGATGCTTGCTACCTCGAACAGTCTTCCTTCAAGGGTGCCCTGTTTCTCATTTCTGGAAATGGCATTCAGCATGGAAGCTGCCAGTGTGGTACGCATCAGGGACAGATCCTGGTTGATCGGGTTGATGATCTCGATGGCATTTCTCTCTTTTGCATCTGCCGGCAGTTTCAAAAGATCCAGATCTGCAGGGGAGAAGAAGGAGTAATGCATGCACTCGTAGATACCCATGGTGCATAAGGTATTCTTCAGTGCCAGCTCGCCTTTCTGCTCTTCATTGTAGCCGCCCATCGTTACCTGTGCAGCGGAAAGGAAGGTATCGGTTACGTGATCGTAGCCGTACATACGGATGACTTCCTCTGCCACGTCCGGATAGCGCTCGACATCGTTCTCTCCCTCCGGCAGCATATCCTCACGGTAAGCCGGAACCTGGATGGTCAGCTCATCGCCGTTGATTTCCGGTGCAAAGTTCAGGTTTTTCATAATGCGGAGAATCTCTGCTTCCGGAACTTCGATACCGAGTACGCCGTTTACTTTGCTGACACTGACGGTCATCGGAGTCGGATCGATGGAGTTTCCGGTGTTCACATCGAAATGGGTACGGGAAACTTTACCGCAGCCAAGCTCTTCCATCAGATGCAGGGCACGTTTCATACCAAGTACGGTTGAATACTCGTCCACGCCTTTCTCATATCTTGCACTGGCATCCGTCGCTTTTCCAAGCGCACGGGCTGTCTTTCTGACGTTGTCGCGTGCGAATTTTGCGGACTCAAACATAACAGCCTCTGTCGTGTTGCGGATCTCGGAGTTTAAGCCTCCCATGACACCGGCAAGTGCAACCGGTTTTACGCCGTCGCAGATCACGAGGTTGTTCTCATTCATTGTGTATTCCTGCTCATCGAGGGTCACAATCTTTTCATTTTCTTTTGCTCTTCTGACACAGATTTCATTGCCTTCCAGATAAGAGCAGTCAAAAGCATGCATCGGCTGGCCGATCTCTTTTAAGACGTAGTTTGTGATATCAACCACGTTGGAGATCGCGGACATGCCGACGAGCGCCAGACGGCGTTTCATCCATGCCGGGGACTCTCCGATTTTTACGTCATATACGTAATGAGCGCTGTAACGCGGGCAGAGTTCCGGAGCTTCCACGCGGACAGAGAAGCCTTCTTTTTCCACATCCGTCTCGTTGTAATCGGTTGCCGGCATTTTTAAAGGTTTTTCCAGCATCGCCGATACTTCTCTTGCGATACCGAGGATACTCTGGCAGTCCGGTCTGTTTGCAGTCAGGGAGATATCAAAGATCCAGTCGTCAAGACCTGTCAGCTCTTTGACATCTGCGCCAAGCTCGGCATCTTCCGGCAGAACAAGCAGTCCGTTGTAGCCTGCGCCCGGGTACAGATCCTCGGTAAGGCCGAGCTCCACGCCGGAGCAGAGCATTCCGCAGGACTCATATCCTCTTAATTTTCCTTTTTTGATGGTCATAACACCCTCGATGGTCTTATGATCTTTTGCTGTTGCATAAACAGAAGCGCCAGGAAGGGCAACCGGGAATTTTCCGCCGGTGCGCACGTTGTCTGCACCGCAGCAGATCTGCATGGTGCCGTGTTCTCCTGCATTTACCTGGCACACATGAAGATGGGTCTCCGGGATCGGCTCGCAGCTCTCCACCAGACCGACAACAACATTGCTGATGTCTTTTCCCACCTGATAACGCTCTTCTACTTCAAAACCGCCGTCGAACAGTTTTTTCTCCAGTTCTTCCGGGGTAACATCAATATCTACATATTCTTTCAGCCAACTTAACGGTACTAACATATTAAACCTCCAAATTCAAACTGTTTCGTCTTTATTTCTCGTTAATCTGATTTAAAACCCGCAGATCGGAACCGAATAACAGTTTGATGTTGTTGATTCCGTATTTCAGCATGGCGATACGCTCCAGGCCGATGCCAAAAGCGAAGCCGCTGTATTCTTCTGAATCAATGCCGCAGTTCTCCAGCACGCGTTTGTTTACAATACCTGCTCCAAGGACCTCGATCCAGCCGGTTCCCTTGCAGAGGCTGCATCCTTTTCCGCCGCAGGCGAAGCAGCTGCAGTCTACCTCAACGGACGGCTCCGTGAACGGGAAGTAAGACGGACGGAGACGGGTTGTGGTTCCCTCGCCGTAGATCTTCTGTACGAGTACGTCGAGCATTCCTTTCAGGTCGCAGAGGGTGATGTTTTTGTCGACAACGAGTCCCTCCATCTGATGGAACATCGGAGAATGGGTTGCGTCGTCATCAGACCGAAAAACACGTCCCGGGGAAAGGATCTTGATCGGCGGCTTTTTGTTTTCCATGACATGAATCTGGCCTGCCGATGTCTGGGTACGAAGCAGGAATTCCGGGGAGAGATAGAAGGTATCCTGCATATCTCTTGCCGGGTGATCCTGTGGTGTATTCAGTGCAGTAAAGTTGTAGTAATCGGTCTCGATTTCTCTTCCCTCGTATACCTCAAAGCCCATGCCTGCAAAGATGTCGATAAGCTGTTTGCGGATCAGGGTAACCGGATGAAGGTTTCCGATCGCTGTCTCTTCTGCCGGAAGGGTCAGGTCGATTTTCTCGGACTCATATTTCTTCTGCAGCTCGCGCTCTTTCATCTCCTCTTCCACTTTCTGGAAGCGGCCAAGCGCCCACTCTTTTAACTCATTGACGGATTTACCGTAGTTTGCGCGCTCTTCCGGGGCAATGTTTTTCATTTCTTTCATCAGCCCGCTGATCTTACTTTTCTTTCCTTCCAGATACTCGCTCTTAAATTCATACAGTTCTTTGGAGCTTTTCAGCTCTTCCAGTCCATTTTCAATCTTCTGTTTTAATTCAGACAGATGGCCGGTTAATACACTTTTTTCCTGCATTTGACTCTCCTACTTTCTTTTTCTTGCTTGTTTGATGGTAAATGTGAAAAACAATCAGATACCCCGCTGCAAACAGCGGAGCATCTGATTTTCGTGGCAGTCGCCAGATATCCATGCAAGCATGGCTGCCTGGCTCGTTGCTCACGAAAAAAAGACCCCGCCCCACAAAGGGACGAGATCTGAAATTTCGCGGTACCACCCTGATTTCTGCAGATACTTCCTGCAGACACTCATAACCGGTGCTGTAACGTACACCAAACGTCTGTCCCTACTTGCATTTCCAGTATCCTGCTATGCGTTCCGGACATCTGCTCCAATGCGAAATTTGAAATATTCCTGAACCTGAAGGAGCTTACAGCCGATGACTCCCTCTCTCTGGCGGAAAAAATATTTCTCTGAACATCTTCACAGCATTTTTCCTGTTAGATTATTTATAAAACTTTCATAAACAATGTTTATTGTACCGTCTTGACCCCAGGATGTCAAGCCATTATTTTCCCGCTTCTTTATTTGTCTCTTTATTTTCCATAAAATGCTCGATCGCCGCGTTCTGCAGTTTCCGCAGTTTATCCTCAAAATACGCGTTGATCTCCGCGCCGATCAGAAGGATCCACATACAGAAATACATCCAGATCATGATAAACACGATCATCGTCAGACTGCCGTACATATTGGACGCTGCAAGCGCGATGTCGAGATACATGGAAAATGCAAGGGAAAAAATAGACCAGGCAAGGGATGAGATCAGTGCGCCCGGGCACTGGCTCTTAAAGCTCGCCTTCCGGTTCGGAATGCATTTATACAGCACCAGGAACAGAACCGCCAGCACGCCTGTCGTAATCAGGGTACGCATGCCCATGATAGAGGATGTCACGCGCGCCACCATCGGCAGATGTTCCGTCAGCTTATTCTGAATGCGGGTTCCGAAGACCAGAAGCACCAGACTGGTGAGGAATGCAGCGGCAAATATCAAGGTATATGCCATGCCCCGCAGCCGGTTGATGATGTAATTACGTGTCTCTGTTACGTGATAAATGCTGTTCAGCCCGTTTGTCAGCGCCGCAATGCCCTTTCCCGCCGACCACAGCGTTGTGATGATCGTAATCGGCATATAGGCAACGGACTGATAAAAGATCTCATTTACAATACCGCCCACGTAGCTCTGGAACTCCGTGGGCAGCATATTGATCAGAACGCTGTAAACATCGTCGCGTGTCAGCGGCGTATATTTTACAAGCGTAACAACCAGAAGAACAAACGGAATAAAGGAAAGAAGAATGAAATACGCGCTCTGCGCTGCATAAGCACCGACATGGTCCTCATTCAGGCGCTTCATAAAACCGCGGATTGTTTTTATCATCTGGCAAAACCGCCTTTTCTTTGTTTTCGTGAATCTATCCCATTATTGCACACATCTTGTATTGCAGGATAGCCTACAAAGCATATCATACTTTTCTTTCCTTCGCAAGGGATTTCAATCCCATTTGCGGTAATACCATGCGTAACCGCGGGCTGGAACCGGAACACCGCGCAGAACGCGTTTTTCGCCGGTAAACAGATCCTTCCAGGTGAACTCTCCCATATCGATCCATGCGGTACGGTCCTCGTTGCTGAAGTTGAAGATTCCCGTCACCATCTCATTGCCGGATTTTCTGCAGACGCAGAGAAGTGCGGTATCGTACGTTTCCTCGGTCCAGACATCCGCCTCCCCATCGAACGGACGATATTTGAATTTGAGCTCTTCCATCTTCTTCATCGAAGCAAAAATCCGATTCTGTACCGTTCCTTTTTTATCCTTCTCCGGTTCCAGATCCCAGCGGAAGTGGCCGCGGTGAATATAACGGCTGTCGGATCTGCGGTCGTAGTCCTCGCTCTCCTTGTAGGAGTAATCGTTGACCTGGCCGATCTCGTCACCGCTGTAGATGACCGGAATACCGGACTGGATGAAGAGGTATGCATTCAGCATTTCGATTCTCTGGATGGCCTGTGCCATCTTCTCTTCATTCTGCTCAAAGCCTGCCGCCTCAAGACCGCAGAGAGAAGCCGTCGTTCCGCAGAGACGCGCATCCTGCAGAACAGGATCGTCGTTGTAGAGCTCTCCTCTTGCATCGCTTCCCTCCACATAGCCGCGGAAGTAATCATTCAGATATTTTTTATGCGGTGCCTCGGCGATGCCGAACTGTTTCAGCCATTCGTAATCGAGGCCCCAGCCGATATCATCGTGGCATCTCAGATAGTTCAGGAAGACATAGTCCTTCGGCAGTCTCGTCACAATATCCATCTGATGTTTCAGCAGGCGGGTATCTGCCGTTGCAATGGTGTGCCAGGTGGATGCCATCGTCGTTACGTTGTACAGCATATGGCACTCCGGTTTTTCCAGAGTTCCGAAGTACGGAACAACCTTTTCCGGCTCCATGACAACCTCGCCGAGCAGCAGAACGCCCGGGCAGACGATCTCGGTGATCATACGCATCATGCGGACAATGGTATGTACCTGCGGCAGGTTACGGCAGGTGGTGCCGAGCTGTTTCCAGATGTATGGAACGGCATCGATGCGGACGATATCGATTCCCTGGTTGACGAGATAGAGCATGTTGTTGACCATCTCATTGAAAACAACCGGGTTCGCATAGTTCAGATCCCACTGGTATGGGTAGAATGTTGTCATGACAAATTTGTGACAGTCCTCTCTCCAGGTAAAGTTGCCCGGTGCCGTTGTCGGGAATACCTGCGGGCAGGTTTTCTCATATTCGGACGGAATGTCGTAGTTATCGAAAAAGAAGTAACGGTCCTGATACTCTTTTTCTCCGGCAAGTGCACGTCTGGCCCACTCATGATCCTCGGAAGTGTGGTTCATAACGAAATCCATGCAGAGACTCATGCCCTGGTCGTGGCATTTTTCAGAGAGTGCAGCCAGATCCTCCATCGTTCCAAGGGACGGCTGTACGGTACGGTAATCGGCAACGGCATAGCCGCCGTCACTCTTTCCTTTCGGAGTGGCAAGGAACGGCATCAGGTGCAGATAATTCACGTTGCACGCTTTTAAGTAATCCAGCTTCTCCTCAAGGCCGCTGATGTTGTCTGCGAATGCATCGATGTACAGCATCATGCCGAGCATTTTCTGGCTCTTATACCAGTTCTTCTGTTTTTCTCTCTTACGGTCGAGTGCTTTCCATTTTTTATTCCGCTCTTTGTACCACTGCTCCATGCTCGCACAGAGCTCTTCAAATCTTCCCTGTCCGTTCGGATACAGCTCGCAGTAGAGCCATTTCAGCTCATCATAGTGTTTCTCGAGTCTTCTCTGATATTCCACTGTCATGTTGTTCGTTCTCCTTTATCTTATTCTTTATCCTGTCACAGCGTTCCGGCAACGGAAAATCTGTGTTACGTTTCTTTCACTTGCAGTATACCGTTGCCGCAATTATATGTCAACCGTTTACATACTGTATTTTTCAACAAATTTCAGCCTTTTTCTTTGTCTTTTTTTACCATTTTTTGTCTATCGTTTACTTTCTGGAACAGAAAAAGACTCCGCAGCTTATTTTTTCCGCGGAGTCTCTCTCTTTTTTTCTGTTTCACGCCGAACCACGTACCACAAGGCTCACCGGCATGGTCGTCACATTCGGCACCATCTCTCCCTTTCTTCTCCGGTCGATATACGCAATGGAAAGCTCCGACATTTCCTCAATCGGCTGATGGATCGTCGTGATGGAAGGCGTGGTAATCCCGGCGATCACAGTGTCATCAAACCCGACAACTTTAATATCCTCCGGCACCCGTTTTCCCATGGCATAAAGGCACTGGAGTACCTGTGCGGCAATCAGGTCACTGCTTGCAAAAATGCCGTCCGTCTCCGGGTGCTCCAGAAGGCCCTTTTCAATATAGGATTCATAGTGCATGGAGCCGTAGCTTAAGCGGTCACTCAAAAGAACTTCCCCTTCAATCCCCCGCTCCCGGCAGACGCGCAGGAATCCATCCGCACGCCGGTCCGCCGGCATATCTCTTCCGACGATTCCGCCGAAATGAAGCAGATGGCGGCAGCCGCAGTCCGCAAGATGCGATGCTGCAAGCGCTCCTCCCTGCTCGTTGTCACACTGGATTGTAATGGCCTCCGTATTTTCCTCTCGCTCGAAATTGACGATCGGAATTTTCAGATCATGAAACTTTTCAATCTGCACATCGCGGCTTGCCATCACAACGCCGGTTACACGGTTGGAGATGAACATATCGAGATATTCGGTTTCTTTCTCCGGCTGATCTTTCGAGTTGCAGAGCAGAATCTTGTAGCCCCGCTTTGCCGCCGCGCTCTCGAGTGCACTGATCATTTTACTGAAAAACGGGTGCGAGATGTGCGGAACGATAACCCCGATCGTATTGGAATGCGCTTTTGCCAGGGAACGCGCCAGCTCATTCGGCTGGTAATTCATCTCCTGCATCGCCTGCGTTACTTTTTTTCTTGTCTCTTCACTGATGTATCCGCGGTTGTTGATCACGCGGGAAACCGTCGTCGCCGTAACGCCGGCGCGTGCCGCTATGTCCTTGATTGTCGCCATGTTTCTCTCCTCATCATTTTCTAACTGTTTTTCACTTTCGCCCATTATAGCACAAAAAATCTGTTTTCGGTGATTTTTTTAAAAAAGGGAACGGCAGTCGCCGATTTCGATGTTCTGGTAAAAATAGCGGAGAATCTCCTCATACGATTTTCCCTGCTCTGCCAGATGTTTCGCACCGTTCTGTGACATGCCGACGCCGTGGCCGTAACCGCCGCCGTAAAATGTAAAGGAGACAGCCGTTTCCCCTTCTTTTTCCGGAACCACGATAAAGCAGGCACTCGGAAGCAGATCCATCTCACAGCTTACAGTTCCGTCATTTTTCTGAATCGGCCAGCCTTTCGCCGAGAGGAACTTTCGGATCTGATACTCTCCCTCGATTTCCATGGATCCTTTTTCCCCCTCGATACGGACGGTTTCTGCCGCACCTCCCTCTGACCGCCGCCGCACCTCAATCCCCGTGATCTCCCCGATTTTCTGATCCGCTGCCCGTTCTGACAGCACATCCGCCGGAATCGTCACCTGCCAGCGGTACCAGCCGTCCTCCACTTCCAGACTTGTGCTGTCCCTTTTGGTGATAAACGATGCAAACGCCTCCTCCGTCTCCGGTTCCTGCTTCTCCCCGCCTACCGTCACGCTCTTCAGATATTCTGCCGTCTCCGCCGTATTCCACACTTCATCCGTACTCGTCTTCCCGCAGGAGGTTGAGAAAAAATACGCCTGAATTGGTTCCCCGCCGCAGGTGATGATTTTTCCTTCTGTCTCCGCCACCGCAGCGTCTGTCTCCGGCTGCGCTTCCATATTGTGGTAGACCTGGCTTTCCACGCTGTCGTCTACATCCGCGTGGTAGTTCTCCCACGTTTTTTCACGAATCCTGGCACACGCATACGTTCTCGCACAGACCGCCTGTGCTTTTAATGCCTCCTTTTCATAGGAGGACGGCATCTCACTCGGCACGACATACCGAAGATACATTTCCAGATCAAGTTCATTTACAACGAGAAGTCCCTCTTCGCTTTTATAAATGACAAAACTTCCCGGATAAACCGTCTCGTCCTCCGGCTTTCCCGTCAGGGAAACCGCCGTTCCCGCCGTCTCATCGGCCGGCACCACATGCACAACTTCCCCGCATTCCTGTTCCGTCACACAGATCGTCTCCTGCGGGGAAGCTATGTATGCGCCGTCGTTCATGGAAAGACTTGCGTTTCCACGCAGGGACACCTGTTTCTGTGCGTATCCCAGCTTTCCGCAGTCCGTCAGAAGGACACGGATCTGCACCGGTCCGTCTGCCGTTGTTTCTTTTTGTTCTTCCTTTTTACTGTTTAGAAAAGCCGCGTTTTCCTGTTCCATGTTCTGTATCGTCTCCTCCTGCTTTTTGCCTTCCATCGTCTCCGTCCTGCTTTCTGCTGTCGCTGTCTCTTCCGGCGCATCCAGACGGCGCTTCACAACAAACAATAACAGCAGCAGGAGAATCCCCACTCCTAACAGTATCAATTCCAATTTATCATTTTTTCTCTTCATATCTCATTCTATGCACACGGCTTTTTGTCCGATTCCTTTTCTTTTTGCAATTTTTCCTTGACAAATACCGCCCTATGGTATATAGTACAGTTGTGTATAAATTTCATATCAACATCCAGAGTGCATCAAAAGAAGATCCGTCTTTTGGTGAGAGAGGGAATTCAGGTGAGATTCCTGGGCGATCCGGTCACTGTAATCAGGGAGTGAAGCATAACAAATCCATTGTATGTCCGCAACATATGAGAAGGAATGTGGAACGATGATCTGTAAGTCAGGAAACCTGCTCTGTATGCATAGGGTTGATGCTTCCGATGAAAGCTTCCATTCAAAGACTATTATGGGATATGGAATGTCTGAAAATTTTCGATTAGATTTTTAGAAACCTTCGAGCGAGATTTATGCATTGCATTAAACGGCCGGGTAAACCGTTTCAGATTCTGGTTTCGCCTGTTCTTTGTCAGGCGCCATCCTCCGCTTAAAGGTGTCTGCTATTCCGCTTGCAGGTTGATTCAGATGGCGAAGCGGTTACCCACCTCTGAAAAGAATATGACATAACTGGTAAGATTCTGTTGGATTCGAAAACAGGGTCTTTTCTTTTTCTGTTTTTTCAGAATTCGTTTTCTGCATATTTTCCCATAAAAAGGCTCCCCGCCTGCGCTCCTGTTTTCACAGGATGCTGCAGAAAGGGAGCTTTTTTATGCTGTTTCTATAGCAAGACCCGAAAATAATGCAAAAAAGGCAGTGCTGCAGAGCGCGAATTGCAAGGAACAGATTTGAAGGCGTACCGGGGTACGACGAAAATCTGTGACGCAGTAATTCACGCTCTGCGGTGCTGAATTTTTTGCATTATTTTCGGGGATTGCTATAAAATAGGATCTTAGAAAATGAATTTGTATACGGTTGTGGTGTCGTAAGTATCGCCTGCCTCGAGGATCGGTTTCTCCTCACCCTCCTGGTTGATGGCATTCGGCACATACTGAGATTCCAGGCAGAAGCCGTTGCGTTTGTCATAGAATACCCCATTCTTTCCGGTAACCGGAGCAATGAAGTTTCCGGCGTAGAACTGAACGCATGGCAGATCCGTGAAGGCTTCCATGGTGATGCCGCTCTCTTTGCAGGATGCGACTGCCATCAGCTCAATGCTTCCCTCGACAGCCTTGTCCAGGATAAAGTTGTGGTCGTAGCCGCCGGTCAGTTTGAGCTGTTCGAAATCTGCTTCAATCTCTGCTCCGATTGCTTTCTCGCTGGTGAAATCCATCGGGGTTCCCTGTACCGGTGCATGCTCGCCGGTCGGGATGGATGCAGAATCGATCACTGGGCTGAACTGCTCCGCTTTTAAGACAAGTGTCTGGTTCTCAATAGATCCGGCATCGTGGCCTGCCAGGTTGAAGTAACTGTGGTTTGTCATGTTGACAACGGTATCCTGATCGCAGCTTCCCTCATAGTGGATTTCTACGGCGTTCTCATCGGTCAGGGTATACGTAACGGACACTTCAAAGTTTCCCGGGAATCCCTGGTCTCCGTCCTGGCTCATCAGAACGAAGGTAACGGCACTGTCATCCGCCTCTTCTACGTTCCAGAGGCGGTAATCGTATCCGTCCGGGCCGCTGTGCAGGTTGTTGTTGTTCTCATTTTTTGCCAGCTGGTATGTTTTTCCGTGCAGTTCAAATGCTGCTCCCGCGATACGGTTTCCGTTTCTTCCGATGGTGGCTCCAAAATGGCTTCCGTCGGTCTCATAGCCGGTTACGGAGTCAAATCCAAGGACAACGTCTCTCTTCTTTCCATCTTTATCCGGAACGAGAACCGATACCAGATGTGCGCCGTAATCGGTTACACTGATTTCCATTCCGTTTTTATTGGAGAGCGTGTAGAGCAATGCTTCTTTTCCGTCTTTTGTTGTTCCAAAACCCTGTTTTTTCATGTTCCTTCTCCTTTTGGTTGTATGTAACGTATAAAAGAGAACCATTTTCATGATTCTCTTTTTTCTCTTTTGTAACCCCGGAATGCCGTTTCCCATACTTTGACTCCTAGCAACGCAAGCTAGGTGGGTAGCCGCAGTCATCATTTCTGCCTTCCACTGACGTCTGTTTCCAGGGTGGCCTGACATCCACATGACAATAATAAGCCTCCCGTTTAAAGTAAATGTAGGTTCAAAATAATGAGATCATCGAACATTCCAGGAAGTTACATTTTTCTTCTTTTCTTTTCACAATTCGGATTATACGCTATTTTGGTTCGCTTTTCAAGTATTATTGCACAATTACTCAAAAATATTCGAACAGCTTTTGTATTAAATGATAATACACACCATTCCGCCCCGGCTGTCGTTGACAATTTTCTGCATGGAATCCTGGAGTTTTGCCTGGCCATCCTCGGTGATCTGGGCGATTTTGCTGCGGATGCCGTCGTCAACGAGCTGCTCGACGGATTTGCCGAAAATGTTGGTATTCCAGATTCCCTCCGGGCTCTTTGCGCTCTCTTTGATATAGGCGATCAGATCCTCCGCCTGCTGCTCACTTCCGACGATCGGCGCAATCTCCGTCTCGATGTTGGCCTTGATCATATGAATCGACGGGCTCACCGATTTAATTTTCACGCCGTATTTGTTTCCCTGATGGATCACGGCTGGCTCCTCCAGCTGAATCTCCTCCCTCCCCGGAATCACGACGCCGTAGCCGCATCCGCGCACCGCATGAATCGCGTCCTCTACCTTGCGGTACTCTTCCCGCTGTGCCGACAGCTCGCGGATCGTCTGCACCAGATCATACTCGCCTTTGATCTCCACGCCGGCAAGTACACTCAGCATTTCATAATAATACTGCTCTTTCACCTCAATCCGCACCTTCACCGTACCGCTCGCAAGATCCATCGACTGCAGCAGTGTCTGGCTGACATACTGACTGGCAATCGCTGTTTTTCCGCCCACTGCATCCTTCAGGCGCGTCTTTTCCCTGCACATCTCACGGATCTTCTGCAGCAGCTCTGCCTTCAGCGGATGGTCATCGGCAAGGAGCTCCACCCATTTGGGAATATAAAATTCCATCTGCTGAAGCGGGAACTCATACAGCACCTTTTCGAGCATATGCAGAATATCTTCTTTGCGGAGCTGGTCGCAGTTCACCGCCATCGCTGCCACGCCGAATTTTGTTTCAAGCTCCTTTACCTGCCGCTGTGTCTCCTCCCGGTACGGTTTTTTCGCATTCACAAGAATCAGGAAGGGCTTTCCCTGCTTTTTGAGCTCCGCAACGGTCCGTTCCTCCGCCTGCAGAAAATTCTCCCGCGGCAGCTCGCCGAACGATCCGTCGCACGTCACCATAAGACCGATCGTGGAATGTTCTGCGATCACCTTCTTCGTACCGATCTCCGCCGCCTCCCGGAACGGAATCGCCTGCTCGGACCACGGTGTTTTCACCATCCGCTCCTTCTCATTTTCCAGATTTCCCGCCGCGTCCGGCACCAGAAAGCCGACGCAGTCGATCAGTCGCAGCCGGATCGGATCGCCCTCCCCAAGCTGCAGCTCCACGGCGTCTTTCGGCACAAATTTCGGCTCCACCGTTGTGATCGTCTTTCCCTCCCCGCTTAAAGGCAGGGCATCCCGTACCTCCGCCTGTTCCTTTTCCGAAAGATACGGCAGTGCCAGCACCTCCAGGAAACGGCGGATCAGGGTGGACTTTCCCGTCCGTACAGGCCCCACCACTCCGATCAGGAACTGGCCCTTCGTTCGTTTCTGAATATCGCGGTATACTGAATATGCATCCATGCGCTGTTGTCCCCCTTTTGATCTTTGTTGCTATGTACTGTTATATTCTATGAGCCGGCCCCCTCTCCTATCACCAAAACTGCACTGCCGCGCACGCAAAAAAGGCACCGCCGCCCTTTTTTCGGACGCACAGTGCCTTTTTTCTGTCACATTCTTATCTTCAGCCTATGATCAGCTGTTTTTTCTCATGGCAGCCTCTACCACATGGCCGACCAGAACAGATGTGGTAACGGATCCTACACCGCCCGGAACCGGTGTGATTGCCTCAACGATCGGCTCAGCTTTTGCGTATGCAACGTCTCCGCAGAGTTTTCCTTCTTCGTTTACGTTGATTCCGACATCAATAACGGTCTGGCCTGCACGCAGGTAAGTATCATCCACAACACCTGCACGGCCTGCTGCTACGATCACGATATCTGCCTCTTTGACTACAGACGGCATGTCTTTCGTTCTGGTATGGCAGATGGTTACGGTTGCATTTTTCTTTAACAGCATCATGGCGGCCGGTTTTCCTACAACGAGGCTGCGGCCTACAACAACGGCTTTTTTGCCGGTGCAGTCGATACCGTAGTGGTCGAGGATCTCCATGCAGGCCTGCGGAGTACATGGCGGGAAGCCCTGTTTTGTTCCGGCGAATACGCCTACCATGGAACCGTCTGTGATACCGTCTACGTCCTTCTCCGGGGAGAGTGCTTTGATGACTGCTGCCTCATCGAGATGTTTCGGAAGCGGACGGAAAATCAGAACGCCATGGATAGAATCATCTTTGTTTACTTTGTCGATGGTAGCCATCAGCTCTTCCTGGGTAACGTCTGCCGGAAGAAGGAATTTCTCGTATGCAACGCCTAAGGTCTCACAGCGTTTGGTTGCTCCTCTTTCGTAGGAAAGGTCATCCTCTCTCTCTCCGACACGGATGATTCCGAGAGTCGGTTTTACTCCTTTTGCTTCCAGCTCTGCTACATTTGCTTTGATCTTCTCATTTAATGCTGCTGTTACTTCTTTTCCTAATAACTGTTTTGCCATTTTTTTATCCTCCGCTTTTCTTTTCGGTCAAAGAGAACTCCTTTTGCAACCCGCTTGCTGCCGGGAAGCTTCTCTGGCCGTTTGTTTTCAGGCTTTCAGTCTTCCCAGTACGTTCCGGAAAATCTCGTCTGCTTTTACGGTATAGACCGCAAGCATTTCATCGCATTTTCGATTCAGTTCTTCTGCATATTCCCGGTTTTTCATAGATTTCGTGTTGATATATACATTCAGGGAAGCACCCTCTAAGGCTGCTTTGCAGAATGCTGCGCCAACACCTGCGTCACTGATCGCAAGTGCAGAACCTTTTGCTGCAAATTCTACGATCAGGTCGATTGCTTCGCAGCATTTTTCCATAATTTCCATTGGAACAGAGCAGGCATCCTTCAGCACAATCTCCATGACTCTTGCTTTTTCTGCCTTCTCCTCCTCTGTCTCGCGCGGCATGCCGTATGCTTTGGAGAGCGGTTCGAACACTTCTGCATCGCGCTCGATCAGGTGAAGCAGTTCGTCCTGAAGCGTGGTTGCTTTCGCCATCAGCTCTTTCATTTCCTCTTCGACATCCGCATATTTCTTTTTACCTACTGTCAGCGCACCAACCATGTTGCCAAGCGCTGTGCCGACAGCGCCAACCAGTGCAGAAGCTCCGCCACCGCCCGGAACCGGTGCTTTGGAACCGAGCACTTCTACAAACTCATTGCAAGGTACTGTTGAAAATCCCATGTTATTTTCCTCCGCTTATTTTTTTCGATCCAGAAGCCATCCTGATGGCCTCAAACCATAACTATTTTGCAGCCAGAGCCTTCAGCATATCAATTGTGACATCTCCCACAACCGCCATATCCTCTCCCTGCGTAAATGCAGCCGGGAAATTGTCCGAAAAGAGGATCTGCGCGGACGGCGGAAACTCATCATCTCCTGCCCATAAAATCAGTCGTACAAAAAGCCCTTTCATAAACTCCAGCTCATATCCGACATCACCGGATGAAATCGCCTGAGCGCCGACACGTTCCATGATTTCACGGAATGCATCCAGCTTTCCGCCAAAGCCAAACGCAAGACGGAACAGGCATCTTCCCTGGAACTGTTTAAAATAAACTTCTCCCCACGGAATCTCCCGGTACGTCAAAAATTTTCCGGTAGACGGAGCAGCTCCGCCCTCTGTCAGATAACGCAATACCAAAATTTTTGCATTCGGTTTTTTCTCGAGTGGATACCAGCCAATTATCGGCGAAACGCTTCCATCATCTCCAATATGAAATACGTTGTACTCCGGCCACGAAATCCGGTAGGAAACACCCATCAGGGAAACGGTAAACTCCTGTTTTTCCGCATCATACGGAACGTCGCACCGGCTGGAAATCTCTTTTGGATCTGCATTCTGATACACTTCCAGATAATGCTCATACGGAATACGCTCTTTGCTGTCTTTTTCGTAATTTAAGTCTACTGCCATGTAAATCCAATTCCTCTCAAAAAGGTTCGCCACAATTCAAAGCAAAACCACATGTGTTTCACCTTGAATCGTAACAGCAAGTTCTGCTTCCGTTTTATGCTTCCACAGACGGGAACATCGTCGTGTCTGTGTGCGGCAGGAAGCACGCCGCTACAAATTCATCCATATAGGTTGGTACCGTAGAGAGTTCCAGATATGTCATGTTCCGGGCAACCTCATACGTTTTCTTCTCTGCTGCTGTCGATAAAAGCATTGAGTACGCACCGGTCAGGGAAGAGTTACCAATGTAATGGAATTTTTCCAGCGGGATGTCCGGAAACATACCGATGGTAACGGCATTTTTCATGTTGATGCCGCTTCCGATACCGCCCGCTACGTAAACCTCCTCGATCATGGAAACATCCATATCCAGATAGTTCAGCATCGTACGGATCGCTGAGAAAATCGCGCCCTTGGCACGGATAAAGTTGTCGATATCTACTTCTGTAATCTCAACGTCGCGGACGCTTCCGGCTTCCTCTTCAAAGGCGATGACATAGCTTCCCATGCCATATTTGTCGTGGCGGATCCGTCTGCCTTCCCGGATAAATTTTCCCTTCGGATTAACCATTTTCGCACGGAACAGCGCTGCAATTACATCGATGATTCCGGAACCGCAAAGACCAATCGGCTTCGTTCCCTCATCTCCGATAACATGGTACGAAGGTTCCATCGTCTCCGGATCGATCGTACATTTTTCAATCGCACCGTCGGTCGCACGCATACCACAGCTGATATCGCCGCCCTCAAAGGCCGGTCCGGCCGAGCAGGCACAGCTTACCATAAAGTCAGAGTTTCCAAATGCAAGCTCGCCATTGGTACCAAGGTCAATAAAAAGACTCATCTCCGGCCGGTTCCAGATCATGCTGACCAACGCGCCGGCAGTAATATCTCCGCCCACATAGCTTCCGATGTTCGGTGCCAGAATGATATGGGCGTCCGGATGAATCGCAAGATTGACGTCCGATGCAAACAGTGAGTTTGTTTTAAAGAAGGCAGGAATATACGGCTCCATCCGAAGCGGATCTGCATTGATGCCCATCATCAGATGCTCCATGGTAGTGTTTCCGGCAATCGCCGCACGGTAAATCTGCTGACTGCTGATTTTCGCTGCGCGGCACATGTTGGAAATCATCGGGTTTAAGGTTTCTTTGATGATTGCATTCTGCAGTCTTTCATGGCCTCCCGGTTTCTGGGATTCAATGATACGGTTGATAACATCCGCACCATACCGGATCTGTCCGTTTCCGGAAGAGGCTTTTGCCAGGATTTCTCCGCTCAGCATATCCACGATCAGTGCAGAAACTGTCGTTGTTCCGATGTCGACAACGAGACCACCGACCACTGCTTTTGCTTCCATTGGAAGCATATCGTATAAAAAGACGTCATTTGCCGTAACCCGGACGACACACTGTGCCTGAAAATGGGATTCCCGAAGGACATCCGGCATTTTTTTCAGTACAGAGTACGGAATCCGTACCCGTTCAAGCCCCGTCGCTGCCTGTACAGCCCAGGTTACTCTCTCGTTATCCGGCATCGTATCATCCAGAGTAGGCTCTTCCATTGAGATTGTAATCACCTGCATGCTGTTTTTCAATTCCAGGCCGGCGTCTGTAATTTTCTTTTTCGTATCTTCAAAAATTGCAATTTCACTCGGTGAACTAAGGTCTGCCACTTTCATGCGGCTCCGGTAAGCGGATGCAATGTCCGGCACTTCCACTTCAACATCGCCTTTGACGGTGCTGACGCACGCCAGTCTCCAGCCATTCTGATATTCTTCCTCAGAAATATGGCGGGTTATTTTGGAATCCAGCTCACCGCTCACAAGACGAACGCGGCATTTACCGCACGATGCGTTTCCGGAACACGGTGCATCGATCGGCACATTGCTCTTCTGCGCTACTTCAAGAAGGCGCTCACCCTCGGTTGCGTAGGTGACTACCGGTTCTCCTTCTTCAAATCGAAAGGTTACTTTTGCCATAATCTGTAAATCCCCCAGTCGTATATATTCTCCGCTTTTTTTATTTTTCCGCTTTTAGATAGAAAAACCCCTGATGGTGCCTCAGGTTTTCGCAAACGCTGCGGCACCATCAGGGGAAAACCTGCGAGATTTAAAGATTAAAGCTCCAGATAAGAATCTGCATACAGAGTGTTGCCTTTGAATACGTCACAGGATTTAATGGTCTCCATCAGTCTCAGGTCATTCGGGTTAACGATGGCGCTGGTCAGACCCTGCATCATAGCCATAGCTACAAGTGCGGAATCCATGATCGGACGGATGTTTTTCGGCATACCGTTGGAGTTGTTGGAAAGTCCGCCGGTAGAATTCAGTCCCATATCGCTGAACATCTTGATGCACTCAAGAACTTCCATCTGTTTGTCCTGCATTCCTTTTACAACCAGAAACAGCGGGTCAAACCACAGATCGGTCGGCTCCATACCATGCTCCATACCTCTTTCCAGAAGGGTCTGGCAGTACATCATACGCTCGTCGTTGTCTTTTGCAATTCCTTCACCGTTGCAAAGTGCAATAACGATTGCATCGTTTGCAGCCGCAAGGTCAACGTACTCGATTCTTCCTGCAGCATCTGCAGAGTTTACGATCGGTTTTCCTTTGGAACGATTGTATACAGAGATACCAGCCTCAATTGCTTTTTTGTTGGATGTATCCAGAGCCAGCGGAACATTGTCAAAATTGCTCTGCAGCAGCTCAACAGCCCACTTCATAATGTCCTCTCCATCATTTTCAGCCGGTCCGATGTTTACATCAAGGTAAACGGCACCAGCATCCAACTGCTGTTTTGCTCTCTTTAAAATTGGCTCTTCATCTCTTGCTGCGAATGCTTTGTTTACAGTAGGAGCTGTAACAGAAAGTCTTTCGCCGATGGTTACAAATTTTGCCATATCTCTTCTCCTTTTCTTTTGGGAATCCCCCATAATTATTTTTTCACGGGAGAAACTTCCGGATACCGGAGTTCCTCCCGGATTTTTTATGTATTACAGTTCTCCGTTTGCCTGCAGATCTTTCATGAATTTCACAAGCTGAACTGCCTCAAGCGGAGCAACGATTACTTCCCATCCAGGAAGTTTGGACTCAATGTCGCCCTTTAATACGGCTACTTTACCAGGAATGATAACTTTTCTGGATTTTACTTTATCTTCTACATTCTCTTTGAAGAATTTGGAGATAGAGTTACCGGAGAATTTACCTGCTGCCCAGGAAGTCAGTACGGAAAGTCCGCCGGCATCGTTGATTACAAGGTTAACCGGAACTCCGGATCTCTCGAGCTCTCCGGATACCAGGAAATAGGTCAGGGCAAAGTCTACTGTGGTCAGGCAGATCGAATTTTCATCTGCGCCGTTCAGCGGGTAGATGCCCGGCTCTACTTTCATCGGTTTCTGCGGATCGGTAAATACGTTCTGGCGAAGTCCGAATACCGGAAGTGCCTCTGCGTATCCCATCTCCTCAAGAACGATGATAGAACCGTATTTCATGGTGAACAGGGAAAGCAGTGCCTGCTGCATATATCTGTCGCCCTGTGCGATTTTTGCCAGATTTACAATAGACGGATAACCGAAGGTACGGTCTGTATCCTTTAAGGATGCACGTCTTACCTGTACGGTAGTAGCGAAGGTCTCTTTGATGGTTGCTTCTGTGGTATCAAGAACAAGGTTCTTGTTGCCGAGTTTCTCGATTGCTTCTACGGTGTCGTGAAGCTCATCAATATTTGCGCCGCTAACGCCGAGAACAACGCCTGCCTCTGTGGCAAGTTTGCTCATCTCTTCATAGTTGGATGCATTTGCACCATTCAGGATCGGTTTGCCTGCTTTGCATACTTCCAGAGCAGCTTTTGCAGCATCTGCGTCTTCACAGCCAAGTACCAGAACTTTTCCGGTTGCTGCTGCTTTCGTTACAAGCGATACGTATTTGTCTACGCCATTTCCGGCATAGTTTACATACAGCATCTCTGCGCACATACGCTCACCGATACGGTCGTAATCAACTTTTTTGTCTTCTTCCAGTTTTGCATCGATCTCTTCGTCAGACATGCAGCTGCAGAGAGATACCGCATAACGGGTTTTGCTTACAAATGTTTTCTCATGACGATAGAGGACCGTCTCTCCGCCAAGAGTGTACTCACTGTCGCCGGTTCCGACTTTGATCGTCTTCATTGGCGGTGCGGTAGCTTCGGAAAGCTGTGCCATAGCGTCGTCAGACATATATGGGCACGCTGAAATATCCATAGCGCCCTGTGCAACCTTCATGGAGAATGCCATACAGGTCGGACATCCGCACTCCTTACAGTTTTTCTTTGGGGTCATTTTAAAAATCTGAATACCTGATAATGCCATAATTCTTTATCCTCCTAATCTCTTCCTTACGTACTGATTACATCAGTTCCTGAATCATTTTGGAAATGGTTGCAACAGACTGTGGATGTTTGAGGATAACTGCATCAGAACCAGAAGCCAGAGATGCGGCTGCTGTCTGAATCTCCATAGAGACTCCTCGTACTTCCTGATTTCCCCATTCCGGAGATTCCTCTTCTGTTGCCATTGCCTCTTTTACATTCCATGTCTCAGAAGCGATTGGAGTAATAATTGGCATCTGCAGCATTTTATCGTCCTGGGATAATGCTGCTGCTTTGATACGGTCCAGTGTAGATACTACGTACTCATATCCGTATCCGACTGCTGCAGAACCTACGTTCATAACAATGCTGTCTGCGCTGACACCGAGCTGGGTCATAACAACATTCAGCTGTTTTGCAAGGTTGATATCTACAGCGGACTCAGCGCCGACTTTCTGGTTGTATGCCAGACCTGCGGCTGCACCAACTGCCTTGTAATCTTCTTCTCTTGCGGACATAACAAGAACGTTTCTTCCCTGAAGGACCTCTGCTACTTTTGTGAGCAGTTCGGAATCCTTCTCAACGTTTTTACATCCTTCTACAACAAGCGGCACGTCAACGGCATCAGCAACCTCTTTGACTGTCTCAATGAGTTCTTCTACCGATTTGTTCAGACCGTTCGGGTCTCCGCCTGCCAGACGAAGGCAGAGGAAATCTGCACCTTCCATAGCTGCTGCTTTTTTTGCAATCTCGCCCATGGTAGCTGCACCTTCATAGTATGCTTTTACGCTTTCCGGTTCTCCTTCCATACCAAGGTCTGTGATTTCAACGCCGACCTTCGGTCCGTTTTTGATTTCACCGTCGAAAGCATAGAATGGTAATACGTTTTCTCCGCCAAGAGTTACGGTTTTGTCTCCGCTGCCGATTACAACGGATTTAATTGCTGCATTAAACTTTTGTGGTTTGCGATTAAACGGCATAAAAAAAGCCTCCTTAAAAATAAAATTCCATACAGGCATATCTCCATGATTCCGCTTCATGGACACACCTGTTATTATTTTAACGTTTTTTCCCGGAGAATGCAAGATTTACCCGGATATTTTCCAAGATTTTCTGACAAAAAGTATCCGTTTTCTTTTCGTCAGCCGTTTTTTCCCAGAAAATCACTTTACAGCTGCCGGCATGTGCCGGAAAGGGCTTCCTCCTCCGCTTTGGAATCCCCTCCCAAGCCATGCCGGTCTGCTTATTCTTTCACAGGATAAGCCTGTAAAATACGAATTACATCATTGGATCCATGCCAAGTGCCGGATGACCTTTCTCGGTCAGGAATGCAACCAGTGTCTCCGGATCTTCTGCGATGGTCTCATCACCGATCATATCGGTAAAGTTGTCGATACCGTACAGCTCTTTTGCTGTTTCATTCAGTTTCTCTGCAACCTGCTCTTTCAGCTCTTTCGGCATCCATACGATACGGGCAACACCGCCTTCTGCTTTCATAAATTTCTTGGAAGCGATAAAGTGTTTGCCGTGTCCCATGAATCCAGGAGTCTGAACACCGCCGCCTGTCATGGAAGCCAGCTCGGAGAAGGTCATTCCCAGAGGAGTCATGCCTGCGTACTCACGGTTTGCGATGCAGACACCGTTGGAGAACGGCTCGATACCACAGATACACTCGAAGCATCCGCAGGATGTCATTGGTTTTTCCATGATGGAGTACAGAGATACATCATCAAGAGCACCCTGGGAAAGTTTACGAACAGCCTCGTTAACATCCTCGTACTCACCGATTCTCTCATCGATTACTTTTTCTTTTGTGATAACCTGGCAAGGTCCGTTCGGATCCAGCTCGTTGGTAGCTTTTGCATCCAGCCATGAAACAGCACCGCAAAGTCCGAGACGCTCTGGTGTAACAACACATACATGGCTCGGGGAGAATGCCTGGCACATGATACAGCTGTAGTATACCGGTACGGATTCATCTGTCATGGTAGACAGACGCTCGTCACGTTTGTCGAATACCGGGATTGCAATTTCGTGGCGGATCTTGGTACAGTCTTCCGGATTGGTGTAGATCTTAACCTGGCATTTGTCAACAACAGCCTCGAACTCGTTCTTCACCTGTGCGTACAGAACTTCTCCGAAGTGTTTTGCACGGAAGCCTGCGTTGAAAGCTTCTTTGCTGACACGGATACGGATCATATCACGCTGTCCGGTATGCATCACACCTTCGATGCAGTTCAGGTAGCTGTGGAATTTACGCTCAAATACAGGCTCGAAATCCGGCTGCATGCTCTTTCCGGCAACCTCAACAACGTATGCAATGCTGTGCTTGGAACCTACCTCGAACTCGTCGATGTCCGGTCCGATCAGCTCGATCTTGTGATCTTCTACTTCGGAAGCATCTTTTGTCTGAACCAGCTCGCAGCAGTCTACGCGGGAACCGTCAAACTCAACCTGCATATCACCACGGCGGATGATTTCACCCTCGAATGCAGATGCGAATGCAACCGGGATATCAATGTTGGTGATTTTGATCTTGATATCGCGTGCTTCCAGAGAAGTTGCGTTGAATTTGGAAACGTCCTTCTGGATAATAAGGCTCTTCGGAATAGCCGGAACGTCTTTGTCATCGTTTGTGATAACCGGAAAGCCAAGTGCAATTGCACCAGCGCCGCATGCAACGATCACATCATCCAGAGGAGCAAAAGCATTTACGAATGCCGGTACACGGTCTTTGGTGTAGGTCATCAGTGCGCCTGCATCGCCTGCAGTTACGTTACCGAAGATCAGGGCTGCACGGATTGCTACGGATACAGCATGGATAACAGATGTTACGTCTTTTCCAAGCGGGATGACACGTACGTTTGCGCCGGTCTTGTATCTCAGTTCCTGACACTGATCGATGATTCCGCCAACCAGTGTTACAAGAATACCCTGTGCCTGATAGCTCTTAACCAGATCCACGCCTTCCTGTGCAGTCGGAGCGCTTCCAAGGATAACAGCTACGCCCGGGATATCGCCTGTTACAAGCGGCACACCAAGCTCACGGATGATGGCATCGCTTAAATGGCCGTAGCACGGCTCATCATATGGTTTTGCACCGTCGATGTATTTAATTGCCTCGATGAACTCTGCGCAGAGTGCAGTTGCAACACCGGACATAAATACATCATTCAGCTGATTTTCTCTTGTCATCAGAGATTTTACCACGCCAAGAGCCTCTTTCATCTCTTTTAAGTTGGTAACCTTTACTCCTGTTACAGCATAGTAACACGGAAGTGCGTAAGCAGTGTCCGGGAAGCTGACTGCTTTTTCCTCTCCGTTTGCTGCGATTGCGGCATCAACGGCAGCTTCGGTAAGACCGTATACTGCATCATTTCCGCCAAATACTCTCTCGAATAATGTCATGTGTTTTTCCTCCTATCACACTTTTTCCATGCAAGGCATGTTTGACTTATCGATTTTTGTTTTTATTTTCCGTATCTCTTCTACTGCAGCCGCGCTGTAATCATATGGAGACGAACCTTCCCTGTCCGCTTCCATAATTTCCGGGTTGTAGTGGACCATGCCCAGAAGATCCTCCGGGGGGATACGGTCCTGTATGAATGCCTCATCTTTCTCGTCGCGTACTTTGTTTGCCACGACATGAACCTGATGAACGCCAAGCTCTTCGGCCAGACGTTTGACATTCTTATAGGTCTGAATACTTCTTGCACCCGGCTCGATGACTACGATGAACATATCCATGCCCTCTGTGGTTCCTCTTCCCAGATGCTCAAGGCCTGCTTCCATGTCGAGGATGACAACATCCCCTCTGTGAAGGACCAGGCTGTTGATGATTCTCCGCAGCATCACATGCTCCGGGCAGACACAGCCGCTTCCGGCCGTCTCCACGGTGCCGAGTGTCAGGAGTTTGACTCCGTTGTACTCTTTGCTGTATTTATCGGGAATATCACTTACTCTCGGATTTATTTTGTAAAACCGGTTGTCTGCACTTGCCTCGGTGCGCTCTTCGATCAGCTTTCTCATTTTGGTAATCGGAACGATCGAATCGAGGATTTCTTCCGGAAATCCAAGCGCAAGGCCCAGATTGGCATCCGGATCGACATCTGCAGCCAGAACCGGATGGCCTTCTTCTGCATAAAGTCTTGCAAGGGTGGCTGCGATGGTTGTTTTTCCTACGCCACCCTTTCCAGTTACTGCTATTTTCATTTTACACCTTTTCACTTCAAAAAGGGCGGTCTCTTTTTACGTCAGGGACCGCCCTGTCCTTTTTATACGCCGAGTGCGGCACGTTTCTCTTCGATTCGTGCGAGCATTGCATCGCCCAGCTTGTCGATGTCTTTTTCTACTGTGTAAGCTGCCTCAACCCAGTCGCGGACACCGTTGGTCAGGAGTCCTGTTACCTCAGTGGATCCGGATACGTACGGCTCTACGCCAAGGTAAGTATCGATACCGGTTGCTACAACATAGTTTCCGATGGAAACTGCTTTCTCAGACATCCACTCCGGAGCACATCCGACAACCGGAAGCTGGGAAATATTGACATTACCGATTTTAGCAAGTTCTGCTACAAGAACCATCATACGGGAGATATCAACGCAGGATCCCATGTGGAGTACCGGCGGGATATCAGCCAGCTCGCAGACACGTTTCAGACCTGCACCGCAGAGATCTTTGGCACGTTTGTCCATCAGACCTGCTCTTGCTGCTGCCTGTGCAGAGCATCCGGAAGCAACGATGATAACGTCGTGCGCAATCAGCTTCTTCATCAGCTCGATGTGAGCGGTGTCCGGACGGACTTTCGGGTTGTTGCATCCTACCATGGCAACTGCACCGCGGATAACGCCGGATGCCACACACTGCCACAGCGGCATCAGAGTTCCAGTCTGGTCAACCTGGGAATTGGTTACTTTATCCAGAGTCTTGATGATGGACTCAAAAGAGTATCCAACGGTTGCTTTCTGCTTCATATGCGGGATATGTACCAGCTCCGGTTTCCGGTTTTTAAAGTTTTCAATTGCCATTTTTACGATGGCTTTTGCATTCTCACCTGCTGTTTTTGCGTTGAAACGAATGTATTCTGCATCCGGCATCTGCGCAATCGGGCTGGTGGTAACGAATTTAGTATGGAAACATTTGCTTAAAGGTCCAAGGGCCGGGAAAATACACTGTACGTCAACAACGATGGCCTCGCAGGCACCGGTCAGTACCACGTTTTCCTGCTGCAGGAAGTTACCTGCCATCGGCACGCCGCGGCGCATTGCTACTTCATTTGAAGTACAGCAGACACCTGCTACGTTGATTCCCTTTGCTCCCATTTCTTTTGCATATGCGATCATCTCCGGATCGTCTGCGTATTCGCAGATCATCTCGGAAAGTGACGGATCATGGCCATGAACGATGATATTTACTTCATCTTCTTTCATAACACCAAGGTTTGCCTCGGTTTCGATCGGCTTTGGAGTTCCGAACAGTACGTCAGAGAACTCGGTACCCATCATGGAGCCGCCCCATCCATCGGAAAGTCCGGAACGAAGGGACTGGCGAACGAGTGCTTCCGGAAGGGAAGAACATCCCATATGGGTCATATGAAGAGAACATGCAACCTCACGGTCAATCGCACGCGGTGCGATTTCTTCTCTCTCCCAGATTTCCTGTGTATGCTGCGGAGCACGTTTCAGGAATCTCTGTGTTCCGAACGGTTTACCATACTCTAAAAGAGCCAGCTCGGACATCTCATGTGCCAGATCATAGATATCTTTTCCTTCTGTCTCTACGCCCCACTCTTTTGCAATACGGATCAGTTTCTCCGGATCTTTTACTTTGTAGTTTCCGTTTGGATCAGCCTCATGCAGTGTGTGGCAGATCTCACGGCCATGATCGGAATGTGTTGCGGAACCGCCTGCTGTAAAGCGCAGGAAGTTACGTCCTACAATACCGTGTACATCGCATCCGCAGATTCCTCTCGGTGCCTTTGGTGTAATACGGCAAGGTCCCATCGTACAGATACGGCAGCAGGTTCCCTGCTCACCGAATTTACAGTGCGGGGTCTGGTTTTTTACACGAAACTGCCATGCGTCAGCGCCAACCTTTGCACCATTTTCCAGGAGCTCATTCGTGGCCTGTTCGAATTCTTCTACGCTTGTTAATTTGAATTCGCTCATCTTGTCCTCCTCAAGATTGTATTTTAATATTTTTATGGTAAAAACATCCTCCCATGGGGGATATTTTACTTTTGAAATATCCCTCCGTCTGCAGCGTGTACAAAGCGGAGGGCAGATTCTCTGTTTTTATAAATCAAGGTTTTCTACGATTTTCTTTAATGCCGCGCGTACCGGAGAGTCTTCCGGCAGACGTACGGTTGGTTTTCCGTCACAGTCATATTCATAAACCTGATCATCGTGCGGAACAACGCCAAGGAGAGTTAATCCCTGTTTTTCAATTTCCTCACGGGTTCCCTCATTTAACACGCCATTCGGCGCACGGTTTACGATCAGTCCTACCTGCTTCGGCTTCATATCGCATTCTTTGATCAGCTCCGCGATTCTCGCAGCGGCCTGTACTCCTCTTCTTGAGCAGTCACTGACCAAAATAGCTGTATCCATTCCCGGAAGTATACCACGGCTGATATGCTCCATGCCTGCCTCGTTATCCACAACCATGAAGGGGTAATTCGGATACAGCTTTGCAAGCTGATTCTGCAGAAGTCCATTGACGAAGCAGTAGCAGCCTTTTCCCTGTGTTCTTCCCATCGCAAGCAGGTCAAAATCATCTTCCTCAGTCAGAGCGCCTGCAAATTTAAATTCCGCATAATCTGCCTTGCTCATACCTGCCGGAATCGGGTTTTTGGATGCCATCTCTGCACGGGCAATCTCCTCCCGGATATCTCCAAGGGTAGCTTCTACTTCTACACCGAGTACCTCATTCAGGTTTGAGTTTGCGTCCGCATCAACTGCAAGAACAGGACCTTTTCCTGACTCGCAGAGATACTGGATCAGCAAGCCGCATAATGTTGTTTTTCCAACGCCGCCTTTTCCGGCGACAGCTATTACGTGTGCCATAAAAATCGGATGCCTCCCAAATTCAAGTAATTAATTCATTAAACCAGTGTGCAAAGGCCGGATCTGTCGATGATTTCAGATACGTCTTTCCATTTATTCAGTGCATACAGATGAATTCCATTGACACCGAGTGCACGGTATGCATCAATCTGTTTTACGGTATATTCGATACCCTCTTCTTTGAACTCTGCAACTTTCTTGTCGTAGAATACGTCGAACGGTTTGCCCTCTGCGTCTTTTGCTGCAAATGGGTTCGGGAACAGCCAGTGTCTGGAGATCATTCTGGAAAGCTCTCTATCCATAACACAGCCGTTTCTGGAAAGTGCCATGTTGATGGTAGCTGCCTGATCCAGGATCGGCATAACTCCAACGTCTACCGGCATGGTGATTCCTGCTTTACGGATTGCATCGAGCCAGTATTTGAACTGCTCCATATCCCAGCAGAGCTGTGTCATGATGTAGTCAGCTCCGTTGTCCTGTTTCTGTTTCAGAACTGCGATATCAGACTCCAGACTTCTGCAGGAGATGTGGCCTTCCGGTGAACCTGCAACAGCGATTTCAAATTTGTCGCCGTAGGTATCACGTACGAATTTTACAAGATCCGTAGCGTAGTCAAAGTCACCGCAGGTTGTGGTCTCGCCAAGCGGAATATCACCGCGCAGTGCCAGCATGTGGTCTACGCCGTCAGCCAGATACTGATCCAGCTGTTCTTTAATTCCTTCTTTTGTGTTTTTGATAACGGTGAAATGAGTAACCGGTGTGGTTCCGGCATTTTTGATCATCTGACATACTTCACGGTTTGCTCCGACGTTTCCGCCGCCTGCTCCGTATGTACAGGAAATGTAAGACGGGTTGTACTTCATCAGGTGGTCGATGGTACCCGGCAGATTCTGCAGTCCCTTCTCTGTCTTTGGCGGGAACAGCTCAAAAGACAGAAGGGTCTTGTTTTTCATCTCTTCTGAAAGTTTCATAATTCAATTTACCTCCGCTTTAATATAATATATTCCTATTCTAAGTCCCGGTTCGCCTGTTCTGTTTGTTCCGATTCGCAGACCCCGGGGTCTTAAAACCGCTTTTATAGAATAACTGGTTCCGTCAACCAATTATCATTCACAGTCCAGCTCTACGATGCTGTTTGCAAGATCTACCATTTTGATCTTACCCTGCAGTCTGATCTCTTCGCCCAGGATGTCGCGGATGAGAACGTATTCTCCATCGACATCGATGCGGCTTACATTTTTACAGACAACTGTGTTCTCCGGATTTTTGTATACCGTTGCAAGGCACATAGCTTACGCCTCCTCTACTTAACTTCTTTCAAATGCTCTTTTACAAGCGTCAGTGCAAGGGACAGGCGCATATTGCCTTTCTGGAAATCGGATACTCCCTCCCTGATCTGTTTTGCGGCGTCCGCCATTCCGGCTTTTTCCAGTTTGTCGGCCATCTCGTCGAGTTCTGCTGCGTGATGTTCATTGTGCTGCAGCATATAGGTTAAAAGGGCAAGATTCTCGTCCTTGCATTTTTCTTCGGAACCGCATGCATTGCAGGCATGTCCGCAGTCTTCTCCCTCGTGATGATGGTCATGGTGATGATGGTGCTCGTCGTGAGCTCCGTGCGGAATGGGATTTCCATTCTCGTCATATAATAAATGCATAATATGGCCTCCTCTGTCCCCGTTTTTCTCCTCTGCCGTCCGTTTCGTCCGCTTTTTGTTTTCCTGAAACGTCCTGCAGATTGTACAGGGAATGATAAATAAATATCAATTCGAATTTATTATACTCTATTTCATGCACAAAATCAATACAGCCCTCACAAAATTTCTGTACAATTCGCCGTACAGTCTGCCCTGGCGTCCTCCTTTTTTTCTTACAGGGCTTGTTATTTTTTTCTCATTTTTCAATTGTGTTAAACTTTTTTTAATATATTTGGTCTGATTTCTTTAAAATTTCATGTTATACTTACGGTATTTATGAGAGAAATACGGCAGAATCTTTTTTTAACCGAATCAAGTAAGTCCCCTGCTTCCATTGCGTGAAGCAATAAGCAGTGGGTGGGGACTTGCTTGTATCAGGAGGAGTGCAAGCTCCTTCTGATACACTGCGGAGCAGTTATTCGATTATGAGCAAGTAGCAAAGCGGATTGCGAATATCCGCTTGACTTCAAGATACGGAGGGTTTTTATGGCACTTTCTATTCCAACCATCACATTGAACGACGGCAGAGCGATGCCGCTTCTGGGGCTTGGCACTTACAAATCGACAGAAAAAGAGGCAGAAAAAGCAATTGTCACCGCGGCAAAATACGGCTACCGTCTGATCGATACCGCCTCCTCCTATAAAAATGAGGACAGCATCGGCCGCGGGATCCGCGCAAGCGGGATTCCGCGGGAAAACTTTTTTATTACCACAAAGGTATGGAATACCGCGCAGCGGGTCGGTGATATCGAAGGTGCCTTCAACCGCAGCCTCGACCGTCTCCGTCTCGACTACGTTGATCTTTACCTGATTCACTGGCCGGTGCCGGGCTGCTACCCGGAGACATGGCGCGCACTCGAAAAAATCCGCGAATCCGGGCGTGCAAAATCGATCGGCGTCAGCAACTTCGAGGAGCCACACCTTACCGCCCTCTTTGAATTTTCTGGCATCATCCCGGCCGTCAACCAGATCGAATGCCATCCGCTCTGGAACCGGAAACCGCTCATCGCTTTCTGCCGTTCACATGGAATCGCCGTTCAAGCGTATGCGCCGCTCGCAAGAGGTCTTTATCTGAACCGTGAGATTATGCAGCAGCTGGCAGAAAAGTATGTACGCACTGAAGCGCAGATCGGCCTCCGCTACCTCGTCCAGCAGGGCATCAGTGTCATCCCGAAATCGACACAGCCGGACCGCATTTTTGCCAACGCGGATGTCTTCGACTTCGAACTTTCTGAAGCCGACATGGCGCTCATCGACACGATGGACGAACAGCTCCGCTCTGCTTCCATACCGGATGACCTGCTGTAACTGCGGATTCACAGAAAAAGCAGCACAGAAAATCTGTTTCTTTCCGTTTCAGATTTCTGTGCTGCTTTTTCTGTTTCTCTTTATTTCGAGGATACCATCCAGTCTGCTGCAGGTGCAGATCCAGTCCCCCATTGCTTCGGCTTCTTCTAAATCATGCGTGACCAGAAGCATCGTTTTTTCTTTTCCTTTTCTGCGGATATAATTCATCGTTTTCTTTTTCGTCCCCGCATCCAGTCCCCGGAACGGCTCATCCAAAAGGAGGAAATCTGCGTCCATGCGCATGGCCCGCAGAACCGCCACCCGCTGGCGCATGCCGCCCGACAGTTCCGATACAGCCTGGTTTTCACAGCCCGAAAGGCCGAGTTCCTCCATCTCCTCCACAAGATGACGGGAGCTTCTTTTTTCTTTTCCAAACATGCGGCGCCTTACCGCGAGCTGGATATTGGCTGCAGCTGTCAGTTCTTCTGCCAGCCGCGGTTCCTGAAAAACCATACTTTTTCTTAAGGCTTCCAGTCCCCCGATTTTTCCGCCGTCCGCCTGCTCCAGGCCTGCCAGAATCCGCAGCAGGGTTGTCTTTCCCGCCCCGGAAGGAGCCATCAGACAGGTCACTGCTCCTTTTTTCAGTTCCATCGTAAGATTCGAAAAAATAGCGTGTTCTCCATACGCTTTTTTCAGATGGCAGATTTCAATCGTATCTTCTCTCATTTCATCACCAGCATCCTTTTTTCTGCAAGATCCATTCCTTTTAAAACAGCTTTTTCGAGACAGAAGCTGACGTACACGATCGCTGCCGTCCAGGCAAAGAGTCCCGGTGTGTCGAGATATATTTTTGCCTGATACAGATGCTCTCCGATGGATCGGTTCGGAATGCCGATTACTTCTGCTGCCGTTCCGGCCTTCCAGCAAAGGCCGAGGGAAAGTGAACATCCCGTCCGGATATATGGGTACAGCTGCGGCAGGATCACCCAGCGCAGCCGCACCGGCCGCGGAACCTGAAAAACGTCTGTCATCTCCAAAAGCGCTGTGTCCAGTTCCCGTAGGCCGTTCCGCGTGTTTGTATACAGGATCGGAAATACCATCAGAAACGAAATCACAACCGAAAGATTCTTCGAAGAAACCCAGATCAGGATCAGAATCACAAAAGAAGCGACCGGCACTGCTTTCACTGCTGCAACCAGCGGCGTCAGGAGTTCTTCTGCAATGGAAAACCGACCGGCAAGTGCAGCTCCTGCAATTCCCGCTGCCGCACCAAGAAGGAATCCGGCTCCGATGCGTGCTCCGGAAAACAGCAGGGACTGCCAGAAGACCGGTTCTGTTACAAGCGTAAAAAGGCGTTTCAAAACAGCGGCAGGAGATGCCAGAAGGATCTCCTGCCCGACAAAAACGCTTACCGCCTGCCAGATCATAAGCCAGAACACGATCGGCCAGCGCTTCGTTTTTCTCTGTTTCTCTTTTTTGTTTTTATTCGGAATAATAGAAGTCATCTCCTGGAAGTTCTCCTCCGACTGCCTCCGGGTTCTGGTCTTTGAGTACACCGAGATAACCGGAAAGCTTCTCTTTCATCTCATCACCGGTGATGCAGACAATGTTGCATGCCGGAAGCGCTTTCTTTGCGACTGCCTCCGGAACAATGTCATAATCCCCGATCAGTTTTGCCGCCTCATCAGTGTTTTCGGTTACGTAGGATACGGATGCCTGGTAAGCTTCCATGAAGTCTGCAACTGCTTCCGGATGCTCCTTGGCAAAGGCAGTGCGCACAACGGTAACACCTGTCACCAGTGTGCTCGCCGTTCCTTCGGACTCCTGGATCTTGTTCCATTCTTCGGTCAGGTCAAGTGCGGTGCGCAGCGTTTCTTTTTTCGTCTGTGCCGTCGTTACAAACGGCTGCGGCAGCATGGCGATTCCATCGGCATCTTCTGCAAGTGCTGCCACGCACTCGGCGTGTTCGCTCTTCCACTCGATCGTTACGTCCTCACCCGGTACGAGGCCGTTCTTTTCGAGGATATAATTCAAAGCATACTCCGGAGTTGCACCTTTGCCGCCCGCATAAATGGTTCTGCCTTTCAGATCCGCAATGGAATGTACGGTATCGCCGTCCTCGACGATATAAAGGACACCGAGCGTATTGACTGCGAGCACCTGCACGCCGCCGTTTGTCTTGTTGTAGAGTACGCTTGCAAGGTTCGCCGGAACCGCGGCGATATCCACCTCTCCCTGTACCAGTTTTGCGCTGACCTCATCCGGGGCAGCGGCAAGTTCAAACGTGTCCGCAGGTGACTCTTTGCTGTCGTTATCGCTCATCATTTTTACCATTCCCATGCTGGTCGGTCCTTTTAATGCAAGCACATGGACCAGTGTCTCATCTTCTGTTTCCGATGCCGCTGTGCTGCTCTCCGTCTTTGTCTCTGTCTGGCCGCATCCTGCAAACAGAAGTACCATTGCAAGAATCGCTGCCGCAAAGCCCATCTTTCTTTTCTTTTTCACTTTTGTCTCCACCTTGCTGTTCTTTTTAGTCTACCAGCTTGTCCAGTTCTTTTACATATTCTGTCTGACTGGAAATCTTGTGTTTTGCCTGCGCCGCATATTTGTTGACTGCCGCCTGCGACTTTTTGATTGACTGCATCGTGCCGGCTCCTGCCACGCATCCGCCCGGACAGGCCATGCCTTCGAGAAGATAACCGTTGTACTTTCCGGCCTTTGCCATTGTCAGCAGTTTCCGGCATTCCTTCAGACCTTCTGCATTTGCCATCTTGATTTCGCGGTCCGGGTATTTTTCACGGATTACATTTTCCACAGATTTTGCAACGCCGCCGGAGACAGCAAAGTTTCTTCCGTCCACCGATGCATCGCTGACGCCGTCCGGATCTTCCTCAAGTGCACTCACATCTACCTGGCGCGCATCGAAAATGCCCGACATCTCTTCAAACGTCAGAACGAAGTCCACCTCACTGCGGACAGACCGGCGCATGGCCTCCAGTTTTTTCGCCGCACACGGTCCGACAAAGACAACCTTCGCATTCGGATTGTGTTTCTTGATCAGACGCGCCGTCAGCGTCATCGGGGTCAGTGCCATCGAGATACAGTTTGCGTAATCCGGGAACAGTTTCTTCGCCATTACAGACCAGGCCGGACAGCAGGATGTCGCCATAAACGGCAGTTTCTCCGGAACTTCGTTCACAAAATCCTCTGCCTCCTGTGCCGCACAGAGATCCGCTCCGATCGCAACTTCAAAGACATCCGCAAAACCGAGCTTTTTCATCGCCGCACGCAGTTTTCCAGGCGTTACTTTCGGTCCGAACTGGCCGACAAACGCCGGTGCCAGCGCTGCATAGACGCGCTCTCCCGACTGGATCGCACGGATTACCTGGAAGATCTGGGATTTGTCCGAAATAGCACCGAACGGGCAGTTGACGAGACACTGGCCGCAGGATACACATTTCTCGTAATCGATATCCGCTTTTCCGTTCTCATCTGAACCGATGGCATCCATTCCGCAGGCTCTCGCACACGGACGCTCCTGAATGATAATAGCCTGGTATCCGCATACCTTGGCACACTGACCACATTTGACGCATTTATCCTGATCAATATAGGATCGTCCATTGGTGCGGTCCAGCGTAATGGCCTTTTTCGGACAGACTTCCACGCACGGATGTGCAAGACACCCCTGACATCCCTCCGTGATCAGAACCCGTTTTTCATGACAGGCGTTGCATGCAAATTTGATGACATTAATGAGCGGCGGTGTATAATACGTCTCCGCCTGGTCCGCCAGTTTGATATTGTCCGAAATCGGGGCGTGCTCTGCCGCGCTTCTGCACGGAAGTCCCATTGCAAGGCGAAGCCGCTCTCCTACAATCGCCCGCTCCAGAAACACATCATTTCTAAAATTTCCGACCTCGCCGGGAATTACACGGTAAGGAATTTCCTCGATCGTCTTTTCCACCGGGGAGTCCACGTCATACGCCATTTTTGCAACTTCCGTAAAAATGGCATGGCGGATTTCCTGAATTCTTGTTTCTACTCCTCTCATTCTTTCTTCCTCCTGCTGTATTTTCCTCCGCATCTTTTCAGTTAAAATTATTCCGCTTTCTATTACTATACTTGATTTCGAAAGTATTGTCATCTTTTTCCCGTATTTTTACTGAAAAATTTCGGTCTGCACAAAAAAAGAACCTGCCGTATCTGTATCATTTCCCAGAAGTGACAGGTTTCTTATTTTTACCGCTCCCAGAGATCCGGGGCGAGTTCGTCTTTTTTCATACGCTGCATCAGTTCATCCACAGCCTGTTTCGGGTTTTTGTTTTCAAACAGAACCTGATTGACTGCCTGAATGATCGGCGTTTCGATTCCGAATTTTTTCGACAGGGTAAGACCCGCTTTTGCGGAATAGACGCCCTCGACGATCATCTGAACCTCATCCATCGCCTGCTGCATCGTTCTGCCCTGGCCGATCAGGTATCCGGCTTTCCGGTTCCGGCTGTGAACGGAAGCACACGTTACAATCAGGTCTCCGATACCGGAAAGACCGTAGAAGGTTTCCGCATGGGCACCCATCGCCGTGCCGAGCCGTGCAATTTCCGCGATCCCGCGGGTAATCAGAGCCGCTTTCGTATTGTCGCCGTAGCCAAGACCATCCGCCGTTCCGGCTGCCAGTGCGATGACATTTTTCAGAGCTCCGCCAAGTTCAATTCCCGTGATGTCCGGGCTTGTGTAAACGCGGAAGACCGGACTCATGAACACATTCTGCACATACAGTGCGCTCTCGCGGTCATGCGCGCCGACAACGATCGTGGTCGGCAGGCCGCGGCCGACTTCCTCTGCGTGGCTCGGTCCGGAGAGAACAACGACATTCGCTCCCGGCACTTCCTCCTCGATGATCTGAGACATCGTCATCAGGGTATCGGCTTCCACGCCTTTTGCCACATTGACGATGAGCTGGCCGTCCGGAATATCCGCCGCATACTTTTTACATGTGGTTCGCACGTACGGGGATGCTTTTGCCATCACAAGGATGTCCTGTCCGGAAAGGGAGCCGCGCACATCGCAGGTGAACTTCATTTCATCCGGCAGTTTTACGCCCGGAAGCTTCGTCAGATGCTCTCTGTGTTCCTTTAAGCTCTCAATTTCCTTTTCATTTTCCGAGCAGATCGTCACGTCATGCCCGTTGCTGCAGAGCAGGAGGCCGAGGGCGGTTCCCCAGCTTCCTGCTCCGATGATGCTAATCTTTGCCATATTTTATTTCTCCGACTTTTTGAATAAATACGTTTTCCGCTCTGTTCCCGCGATGAGACGCTTGATGTTTGCACGGTGCTCCCAGAAGGCAAGCACGGCAAGAAGTGCGATCACCACGTACATCTCATAAAGATGCGGCGGTTCCAGCGCAAAGCAGCCCGCCTGTCCCATGATAACGGCCATTGCAAAAAAGACAACGTAAACCATCATGGAACCGAGGGAAACATAGTGTGTTACTGCAAGATTCAGGAAAAACAGCGCTGCACAGACCAGCGTGATTCTCCAGTCAAACGAGATAATCAGACCCGCGGTCGCAGCGATTCCTTTTCCGCCGCGGAAGCCTAAGTAAAACGGGAAGTTGTGGCCGAGAATCGTTCCGGCCGCAGCATACACCGTCAGCAGTTTCAGCATTTCCGGGTGCGATGCACCGAAGATCAGACGTACCGTCAGGACCGCCAGAATGCATTTGATGCAGTCGCCGGCAAGCGTGATGGCGCCTGCTTTTTTCCCTAAAGTCCGGAGCGCGTTGGTCGTTCCTGCGTTTCCGCTGCCGTGTTCCCGGATATCAATTCCCTTCGTCCTTCCATAAATATATGAGGTCTGAAAAAGGCCAAATGCGTATCCGATCAAAAGGCATATGATCCGTACCATAACTCTTTACTGCTCCTTCTCTTTTCGTTCTCTGATGATGAATTTCAGCGGTGTGCCGTGGAAGCCGAACGACTCTCTGATTTTATTCTCCAGATATCGAACATAGGAGAAATGCATCAGTTCTTTGTCGTTGACGAAAATAACAAATGTCGGCGGTTTGACCGAAACCTGTGTCATGTAGTAGATTTTCAGTCGTTTTCCACGGTCTGACGGCGGCTGCTGCATTGCCATTGCCTCGGTCAGAATCTCGTTCAGGACACCGGTCTGTACGCGCAGGTTCTGGTACTGCAGAACCATGTCGATCGTCTCGAACAGTTTCGGAAGACGCTGTCCTGTCTTCGCAGAGATGAAAAGAAGCTCTGCGTACGGCATGTAAGCCAGTGTATTTCTTACTTTTTCGGTAAAACGGTAGATCGTCTTGTCATCTTTTTCCAAGGCATCCCATTTATTTACCGCAATGATCATACCTTTTCCACGCTCATGGGCGATACCGGCAATTTTGGCATCCTGCTCAGTGACACCCTCGGTTGCATCGATCAGAAGAACGACGACATCTGCGCGCTCTACGGCAGATACTGTACGGATGATGCTGTACCGCTCCAGCTCCTCTTTGATCTTGTTTTTCTTTCGAAGACCTGCGGTATCGATGAAAATATATTCATTTCCATTGTGCATGATCGTGGTATCGATCGCATCGCGCGTCGTTCCGGCGATATCGGATACGATGACACGGTTCGAGCCCAGCAGTTTGTTGACTAGGGAGGATTTTCCGACGTTCGGTTTTCCGACAATGGCGATGCGCGGAATCTCGCTCTCCTCCTCGTTTTCCATCTCCGGATCAAAGTATCCTGTCACCTCATCGAGCATATCGCCGATGCCGAGCTTTCCGGATGCGGAAATGGCGTGCGGCTCTCCGATGCCGAGGTTATAGAATTCATAAACATCCATCATCTGACGGTCGAAGTTGTCGACTTTGTTGACCACCAGCACAACCGGCTTGCGGCTTCTTCTGAGCATATCAGCTACTTTTGCATCGGCATCTACAAGGCCCTGACGGACGTCAGTGATGAAGATGATGACATTTGCGGTATCAATGGCGATCTGCGCCTGGTCTCTCATCTGGGAGAGAATGATATCTTTGGATTCCGGCTCAATACCGCCGGTATCTACCAGCGTAAATTTGTGGTTCAGCCACTCCACGTCGGCATAAATACGGTCACGGGTTACACCCGGTGTGTCTTTTACAATCGAAATATTGTCTCCGGCTAATACATTAAACAGGGTGGATTTACCCACGTTCGGCCGGCCCACAATTGCTACAATCGGCTTGCTCATACATTGTTCTCCTTCTGTGTATCGTCTCCTGGTTTTCCTCCACAACTGCTTTCACCAGATCGCTGCCCGGCTCATCGATAATCTGTACCGGTGTTTTCAGGCGCTCTTCCACCTCTTCCACCGTCACATCGTCGAGAAAGACGTTTTTTCCCGAACGGAGCATGTTGCACGGAAGCAGCAGGCAGTCGCCAAGATCTCTTCCCTCTAACTGCTCCATCAGATCCTTTCCGGTAATCAGACCGGATACGGTAATGGATTCTCCAAAGAAATAGTTGATAATCGTGACAACCTCCGCCTGTACATTCGGATATTTTTCACGAATTTTCTGCATGTGTTTTTCCAACGACGGCGCCGCAGCTTTTCCGGTCGCAATCGTTACATGACGGTGACGGTCGTCCCCTTCTCGTTTCGAAAGTTCTTCCGCAACCTCGTCCTCCAGAAGCCGGAGCATTCCCACTCCGTTTTCCAGCTGGATATAGCCATCGTAATTTTCCTCCTCCGGGATCGGCTCTCCCGCCAGCAGATACCATTCATCACCAGCATGGATAAAGTGAAGTCCCCACTGTTCATACAGCTTTTTCTGCCATTTGTGAATCGTGGCAAGAACTTCTTTTGCATCCTCCCTGGTAAACGGTTCCAGAGGCGCCAGTCCGTCGCGGTACTTCGAAAGTCCGACCGGGACAACCGAAACACTTTTCAGATGCGGCAGATATTTTGACAGATCCGAAATACTGCGCTCCAGCTCTGCGCCGTCGTTGTATCCCTTGCAGAGCACAATCTGTCCATTCATCTCGATTCCCGCCTCATAAAGGCGCTGGACCTTCGGAAAGATATTGCCCGCAAAACGGTTGTGCAGCATTTTGCAGCGGAGCTCCGGGTTCGTTGTCTGGAACGAAATATTGATCGGTGCCAGATGGTAGCGGATAATCCGGTCGATATCGTGGTCGCTCATGTTGGTCAGTGTAATATAGTTTCCCTGCAGGAAGGACAGACGCGAATCGTCATCCTTAAAATACAAGGTGGGACGCATTCCCGGCGGCATCTGATCGATGAAGCAGAAAATGCAGTTGTTGCTGCAGGAACGGTACTGATCCATGAACTCGTTCTCGAATGTGATGCCGATTTCCTCGTCATACTCTTTTTCGATTTCCAGGTCCCATTCCTCGCCGTCCTTTTTCCGGATCGTGAGTTCCAGATACGTGTCGTTGGTCTGGAAGTGGTAATCGAAGACGTCCTCGATGATTTCCCCGTTCACGCGGAGCAGTTCATCTCCCGGTTCGAGTTCCAGTTCTTCGGCAATACTGCCCGGTTCTATTGTCTTGATAATGTGTTTCGTCTTGTTTTTCACAGATCTTACGTTTTGGCCTTTCCATTTACTTCTTTATAACTTCTCTTTGCCCAGTAAAAAGCGTGCTTTTTTTGCATACCTTCCGGACATTCATCCATTATAATAACAACAACCTGCACAAAAAGCAAGGATTCTTTCGTTTTTTGCTTGACGCGCCCTTTCCCAAGATGATATAAATAGGAAGTAAATGGTTTGTAAAAAATGTCGATTACTGGAGGTTTGTATGGCTAATTTAGATTTACTTGAAAATTCCATTCCGGTTGCTCCGTTAAAGCTCGCAGCTCTGCCGGGCAGTATGGAAATGGCAAAAAAAGTTGATTCGTATCTGGTTCAGTTCCGTAAAGAGCTCGCCGAGCGCCGCAACGGGGTTTCCTTTTCCGGATATTCCGAGGATTCTTTTCTGATTGACTGCGAGTGCCCGCGTTTCGGTTCCGGCGAAGCAAAAGGAAAGATCAACGAATCCGTCCGTGGTGCCGATCTTTACATCCTGGTTGATGTCTGCAACTACAGCATCACTTACAAGGTCTGCGGCTACGAGAACCACATGTCACCGGATGACCATTATCAGGATCTGAAACGTATCATCGCTGCTGCAACGGGAAAAGCACACCGGATCAACGTAATCATGCCTTTCATTTATGAAGGAAGACAGCATAAGCGCACCAAACGTGAGTCTCTCGACTGCGCACTTGCTCTGCAGGAGCTGATGAACATGGGTGTTTCCAACTTCATCACCTTCGACGCACACGATCCTCGTGTCATGAACGCAATTCCGCTCGGCGGCTTTGACAACTTCATGCCAACCTACCAGTTTTTAAAAGCCCTTCTTCGTTCCGTTCCGGATCTGACGATCGACAACGATCATCTGATGATCATCAGCCCGGACGAGGGAGCGATGGCGCGTGCCGTATACTTCTCCAACGTGCTCGGCGTCGATATGGGTATGTTCTATAAGAGAAGAGATTACTCCACCATCGTAAACGGAAAGAACCCGATCGTGGCACATGAGTTTCTCGGCGATTCCGTAGCAGGAAAAGATGTTGTCATCATCGACGATATGATCTCCTCCGGTGAGAGTATGCTCGACGTTGCAAAACAGGTCAAAGAGCGCGGCGCTGACCACGTCTTTGTCTGCACCACCTTCGGCCTCTTCACAGATGGTCTGGAGAAATTCGATGCTTACTATGAGAAAGGCTATATCAGCAAAGTCATCACCACCGACTTGACCTACCGTACACCGGAACTCGTTTCCCGTCCTTGGTATGAGCCGGCAGAGATGAGCAAATATATGGCAAGCATCATCGATACGCTTAACCACGACGTATCCGTTGCAAAAGTACAGTCTACGACAGAGAAAATCAATAAGCTGCTGGCAAAACACAGATAATCGATTTTGTGTCCGCCGGATGCATACAGCAAAAAAACGGATCTGTTTTTTTCAGGTCCGTTTTTTGATGCTTTCTATTCTGTTTTCGATCCTGTTTTCAGACCAGGGAAAGGAATGCCGCGAGGTTTCCTCTTTTTCCCTTCGATGCACGGTGGGAATACAGGAAATCCGGGTTGCAGCAGGTGCAGAGGTTCGGCAGATGAATCTGCTTCTCCGGCACTCCTGCCGCAAGAAGGATCTGATGATTCGCCTCCCAGAGATTTAACTGGTATTTTCCATCTGGTTTTCCGTAGAACAGTTTCTCATGCAGTGTTTCCGGGAATGCTGCCCGGAACTCTTCGATCACGTCACCGCTCACCTCGTAGCAGTCCTGGCAGATCGACGGGCCGACGGCTGCGATCACATCTTTTGCTTCTGTTCCAAACCGTTCGTGCATCGCATCGAGCGTTGCCTGTCCCATCTTGTGGACCGTTCCACGCCAGCCGGAATGTGAAAGTCCAATTGCACGGTGCACCGGGTCGACAAAGTAGAGCGGCACGCAGTCCGCATAGAATGTCGCAAGTACGACGCCCGGCTCGTCAGTGATCATACCGTCAATATCATGAAAATCGCGGTCTCTTGTCACGCCGCTGCCGCAGTCTGCTTTCGTCACATAACGGACCTTCGTCGTGTGTGTCTGATCGGAGGTAACAATGTTTTCCACTTCAAACCCCGCCGCCTCACAGAATCTTCTGTAATTCTCCCGCACATTCGCCGGATCGTCGCCGCGCGAAAAGCTGAGATTCATGCTGGAAAGATGTTCCTTACTCACCCCGCCGATCCGTGTGGAAAATGCATGGCGGATGCCCTCAATTTTCTCAATCGCCGGCCAGGTCAGATAGACCACGCCGTTTTCCGCCTCGTTGACATGCATCGTTTTTTTATCGTTTTGTTTCCATTGAATTGGTATCATAAAAACTCCCTTCCTACCAGCCGCTCCCTTGATAATAAAACGCGTTCGCATAGACGCGGATCTCCTCCGGTGTCTCTGCCACGACATCGAAGCGGCAGGGCACATCCATCGGGATCTGGTGGAGCATGCGGTAGTAATCTGCTGTTTTTGAAATTTTCTTCTGTTTCTTTCCATCCACGGCGCTTGTCGGGTCTCCGGCTGTCCGGCCGGTGCGGTATTTTACTTCGATAAAAATGTATGTGTCGTCCTGTTTTGCGATCAGGTCGATCTCACCAAAGCGGCACCGGAAATTCCGCACCAGGATGTGATATCCCAGGCTTTCCAGATATTCTGCCGCACGGCTCTCCTGTCTCGTTCCTACTTCCCGCTGGTTCAAATGCGATACCCTCTCCTTTTTTTGATGCGGTGCCTTTACACGAAATGGCCGATAAACGACTGCCGGTGGATCGGTGACGGGCCGATTTCTTTTAAAGCAGCGATATGCTCTGCCGAACCATAGCCCTTGTTCGATGCAAAACCGTAGCCCGGAAGCACCTTGTCGTACTCTTCCATCAGGCGGTCCCTTGTCACCTTCGCAACAATACTTGCCGCCGCAATCGAAACACTCTTGGCATCTCCCTTGATGATCGGCACCTGGCGGATGTCCACCTGCGGGATTTTCACCGCATCGTTTAAGAGCACATCCGGCTTCACGGAAAGCTTGCTGATCGCCTCCCGCATCGCCTCGTACGTTGCCTGTAAAATATTGATCTCGTCGATCCGCGCCGGGGAGGCATAGCCGATGCCGACGGCCACTGCCTCGCGCATGATCACATCGTACAGCTCGTCGCGTTTTTTGGCCGTCAGCTGCTTGGAATCGTTCAGATACAGGATTTTACTGTCGCGCGGCAGAATGACCGCACCTGCGACCACAGGGCCCGCCAGAGGGCCTCTTCCGACCTCGTCGATGCCGCAGATCCAGCCAAGATCCTCATATTTGTGCTCGTAGATCTTCATCTGTTCCGTGCGCTCGCGCTCTTTTTTTAAGGCCTCTTCCTGTTTCTGGTATTTTTGAATCAGATTTTGTACGCCGGCACGGGAATCCTCTTCATATTCCAGATAAAGGGCGGGCAGCTCCGTCTCCGAAGCTGCCGCAAACATTTCCCGTATGGCGGATATCGATTGTTTTTTCTCTGTCATCGTTGTTCTCCGCATTTTTTATTTTGATAAATCCATTTATTCCGGTTTTTCCAGCGTGATTCTGCCGAGCTTTCCGCTCCGGAAATCATCCATCAGAAGCCGTGCTGCTTTTTCGTAATCGAGCTCATTTCCTTTTTTCAGGCAGCCGCGCACACGCGCAATCTCACCCAGGATTTCCACACGATCCGTCATACCTTCAAAGCCAAAGCGTTTCTCCAGCGTTCCCGGATACTCTGCCGTCAGATAATCGATGACGGACAGCGCCAGCTCCTCCACGTTCAGGATCTCATCGTTGATGGAACCGATCATCGCAAGATGCAGTCCCACCTGCTGGTCCTCAAACTTCGGCCACAGGATACCAGGTGTGTCCAGAAGCTCCAGCTGTTTGCTCAGACGGATCCATTGTTTTCCCTTCGTGACGCCCGGTTTGTTTCCGGTTTTCGCACAGGCTCTGCCCGCATACGCATTGATAAATGTCGATTTTCCGACGTTCGGAATACCGACAACCATCGCGCGGACCGGACGGTTCAGGATGCCGCGTTTGCGGTCGCGCTCGATTTTCTCTTTGCAGGCCTCCTGTACGGCGCTGTTGATCGCTTTCATGCCGGCTCCGGAACGGGAATTGACCTTCACAACAGAATATCCCTTTCCCTTGAAATATTCCATCCAGGCATCGTTTCCGCGCTCATCGGCAAGGTCCGATTTGTTCAGCAGGATCAGCCGTGCTTTGTTCTTTCCAAGTTCATCTATATCCGGGTTGCGGCTCGCTGCAGGAACTCTCGCATCGACCAGCTCAATCATCAGGTCGATGAGCTTTAAGTCTTCCTGCATCTGTCTGCGGGCCTTCGTCATATGACCCGGGTACCACTGATAATTCATGTTTCTTCTCCTTCTATGCTGCGTTTACACGAAACCGATTTTCTTCCACGGCGAAATCGTAAACCAGAGCTTTCCGACAATGCGGTCCGAATCCACGAGTCCCATGCCGTTGTGGCGGCTGTCCTCGCTGTTGTTCCGGTTGTCGCCGAGCACAAAGTACTGTCCCTTCCCGACCGTGATCGGCTCGGAGGCAAGTCCCGCGTTTGTGATGGCCGGAAATTCATCTTTTTCATTATAGACTTCCCCGTTGATGAGGATCTGTCCGTCTTTGATCTGTACCGTCTCGCCCGGCAGCGCAATCACACGCTTGATGTGGATGCTCGCCTTCTTGTCCTCACTCGTCCGGAACGCGATGATATCCCCGCGTTTCGGAGAACTTAAGCGGTACCAGGCGGAGTCCATCAGCACACGCTCCCCCGGCACGAGAGTCGGCTCCATCGAGCCCTCCTGCACCACGACACTTCTGCAGAAAAACCAGGAAAATGCCGCCGCAAGAAGAATCGCTGCGATGATTTCCAGATTCCATACAAACATGGAACGGATCTTTTTCTTGTAGAAATATTCTTTTACATATCTGGTATTCATACCCATAGTGTAATTCTCCGTAAGACAAAACCGGAGAAACACAATTACTCATGTTCCTCCGGCCATCCTTTTAACGACTTATTATTTTACCAGCTCTTTCACTTTCGCTGCTTTACCAACACGGTCTCTTAAGTAGTTCAGTTTCGCACGTCTTACTTTACCACGTCTGATAACTTCTACTTTCTCAACGTTCGGAGAGTGTACCGGCCATGTTTTCTCAACGCCTACGCCGTTAGAGCTCTTACGAACAGTGAAGGTCTCTTTGCTTCCGCCGCCCTGTCTTTTCAGGACAACGCCTTCGAATACCTGGATACGCTCGCGGTTACCCTCTTTGATTTTACCGTAAACTTTAACGGTATCACCAACGCGGAACTCCGGTGCTTCTGCTTTTAACTGTGCATCTTCGATTTTCTTAATAATGTCGTTCATTTCTTTATCTCCTTTTTTTACCCTGGATGTTCTTAATGCCTTTTTGCAACAGCGGACCATCTCTTTACTCACAACAAGATATATTATACTATAATGCATCCGCAGATGCAAGTATTTTTTTCACTTTCCATTCGCCGCTGTACAGCAGACTGCGAAGCGCGAAGGAAAACCGCTGCAGGCCGTCCGCGGACGGTATGCCGGTAAGCCGTGCGACCAGACGGAAACCGTTTTTTTCAAGCTGCTCTTCGAGTTTTTCTTCCTCTTCCGAGAATCCGGCCGGGCACAAAAACACCAGCGGTGTTTCTTTTCCGGCAAAACTGCGGATATACTCGCTCTTTGCTTTCATACCCTCCTCAAGCGTTCCCGGAAGCTGCAGAATCAGCAGATCATGGTCATCAAACAGATTTTTCTGTTTCCGGATCTTCTTTCGTCCGAGATCAAGGCTTACACCATAGCGTGTCATGCCTGCCAAAAGATCGTGCGCCCAGGCAGACGATTCCTCTTTTTCATTGCATGCGCAGGAAATCTGGAATGCATTTTCCAGAAGGTCCGGCCGCCGCTCGGCTGTCCGCACCAGAGAGGCCTCATGGCGCCATGCTTCGATCTTTTTGTGGTCACCGGAAAGAAGCACCTCCGGAACTTTTTTCTCGTGCCATGTCTCCGGTCTTGTGTAATGCGGATACTCAAGCAGATTGTCCTGCAGTGACTCAAACTGCGAAGATTCCTCGTTGCTTAAGACACCCGGCACAAACCGCGATACCGCATCCACCAGCACCATTGCGCCGAGTTCTCCGCCTGTTAAAACATAATCCCCGATCGAGATATAGTCCGTTACCACTTCCTGCAGTACGCGGTCATCGATGCCCTCATAGTGGCCGCAGAGCAGCACAAGATCGTCCTCAAGCGCCAGCTCTTCCACCATCGTCTGGTTCAGTACTTTTCCCTGCGGTGTCAGATAGACCGTGCGCGGCTTTTTCCCGATCTTTTCGGCTACCGACTGGTAGGCGCGGAACACCGGCTCCGCCTCCATGACCATGCCCGCACCGCCGCCGTACGGGTAATCGTCCACGCGGTTGAATTTATTTGCTGAAAAATCCCGGATATTCGTCGTCTCGAGGGAAATATAGCCGTTGTTGATGGCTCTTCCGAGGATGCTGGTGTGCAGCCCCTGCTCGATCATCTCCGGAAACAGCGTCAGAATATGATATTTCATCGTTCTTTACTCTCTTTATCAGTCAATCAGGCCCGGAAGAAGATGAATCGTCATCTTCTGCTCATCCAGGTCCACATCCAGAATGCAGTCATGGATCGCCGGAATCAGAACCTCTCCGTGCTCTTTCGAATCTACAATATAGACGTCGTTCGCACCAGTCTCCATCACATCGCGGAGCGTGCCGAACAGTTCGCCGTCCTCGGTGTACATCTGCATTCCCTGCAGGTCTGCGATATAGTATTCGTCCTCTTCCAGCGGAATGGCATCCTCTCTCGTCACATAGAGGCTGCAGCCTTTATACCGTTCGATATCGTTGATGTTGTCAATTCCTTTGAATTTTACAATGGCAAGCTGTTTGAAAAAACGCACGCCAGTTACATGGAGTTCTTTTTTTTCTTTTCCTGTATCGAGAAAAACGCGGTCCAGAGAAAGAAAACGCTCCGGATCTGTCGTCGGATATACCTTTACCTCACCGCGTACGCCGTGGGTTGTGGTAATTACGCCAATCTGCAAATATTCTTCCATTCAAAAACCCTTTCCAACCAGTTCTACTGTGTATTGCGACTTGAGAAACACGCTTTGCGAGTTTCTCAAGTTATCGCGGCAGTCGCCAAGGTCCCGTGCAAGCACGGACTTTGTCTCGTTGCCCGCGTAAAGAAAGGAACCGGCAACAACTGTCGGTTCCTTTTCCTATTTTTTACTTACTGTAAAATTTCTACGACAACTTTTCTGTCGCTCTTTGAGGAAGCTGCTTTTACAACCGTACGGATTGCTTTCGCAATGCGTCCCTGACGTCCGATGACTTTTCCCATATCTGACGGATCTACTTTGAGTTCCAGCAGAAGGTCATCACCGCTGACGGTTTCTGTCACAACTACCTCAGATGGATGATCAACCAGAGATTTTGCAATTACTTCGATAAGTTCTTTCATTACAAGATACCCCCGTATGAATTATTTCTCGATACCAGCCTGTTTTAAGAGTTTGGCAACGATTTCGGTCGGCTGTGCGCCGTTAGCCAGCCATTTTTTAGCAGCCTCCTCGTTGAAGCTGATTGCGCTCGGCTCGCGGTTCGGATCGTAAGTTCCGATCTCCTCGATGAAACGTCCGTCTCTTGGGGATCTGGAATCTGCTACAACGATTCTATAAAAAGGAGCTTTCTTCTGTCCCATTCTTCTTAATCTCATTTTTACTGCCATTTTTCTTTACCTCCATTGTAAATTCATGTATTTATTTATATTTTTTCTTTTATGCTAAAAGGGAAGTTTGAATCCTCCTCTTTTACCACCCTTACCGACCATTCCGGTCATCTGTTTCATCATTTTTCTTGACTGTTCAAACTGTTTGATGAAACGGTTTACCTCCGCGATGTCAACACCGGCGCCTTTTGCAATTCTCTGCTTTCTCGACGGATTGATGAGATCCGGGTTTTCTCTTTCCTTTGGCGTCATAGAAAGTACGATAGCTTCCTTTCTCGCCATATCTTTTTCATCCACCATGCTCTCAAGATCCTGGCCCTTCATTTTCGCGCCGACGCCCGGAAGCATATTCAGGATGCTGGAGATGCCGCCCATATTGCGCATCTGCTCCATGGAATCCAGATAATCGTTGAAGTCGAACTGCGCTTTCTTCATCTTCTGTTCCATGGCTTTTGCTTTCTCTTCGTCGATGTTTGCCTGTGCTTTTTCGATCAGGCTCATCACATCGCCCATGCCGAGAATACGGGATGCCATACGGTCCGGATAAAACTGTTCCAGATCCGAAAGCTTTTCGCCCATGCCGACATAGAGAATCGGTTTTCCGGAAACTGCGCGGATCGAAAGTGCCGCACCGCCTCTGGTGTCACCATCTAATTTTGTAAGTACTACGCCGTCGATGCCGACTTTATTGTTGAACATCTCGGACACATTGACTGCGTCCTGTCCGGTCATAGCATCTACTACCAAAAGGGTCTGATCCACAGGAACAGCCGCTTTGATATCCTGTAACTCCTGCATCATCTCTTCGTCGATGTGCAGACGGCCTGCCGTATCCAGAATCAATACATTGAAGCCGTTTGTCTTTGCATGCACCAGCGCTGCCTTTGCGATATCCACCGGACGGTTTTTATCTCCCATGGCGAACACTTCCACGCCCTGCTTTTCTCCATTGACCTGCAGCTGTTTGATCGCTGCCGGGCGATAGACGTCACAGGCGGCAAGGAGAGGTTTTCTTCCCTTTGCTTTTAACTTTCCTGCAATTTTTGCGGTTGTGGTTGTTTTACCGGCTCCCTGAAGACCTGCCATCATGATGATGGTAACTTCGCTTGCCGGGCGCAGTGCAATCTCCGTTGTCTCGGAGCCCATCAGCTTAACCAGCTCGTCATTTACGATTTTAATGACCATCTGTCCCGGGTTCAGTCCGTTCATGACGTCCTGTCCGACTGCCTGCTCCTGTACGGATTTGATAAACTGTTTTACTACTTTGAAGCTGACATCCGCCTCGAGAAGTGCCATTTTTACTTCCTTCAGCGCAGTCTTTACATCCGCCTCGGTAAGACGGCCCTTGCTTCTGAGATTTTTGAAAACATTCTGGAGTTTCTCGGTTAAACTTTCAAATGCCATGCTCAAAGCTCCTCTAATATATCCGATGCAATTGCCGCAATCCGCTGCATCACATCTTCTTTCGGGGTATCACCGGATGGGTCTGTCAGCTTTCGGATCTCGTTCACATTTTCCCTGATCTGTACAAAGCGTTGTACCAGATGAAGCTTTTCTTCATACTCTTCCAGTGTCTTGTTGCAGCGTCTGACCAGATCGTGGACTCCCTGGCGGGAAATGCCCCGCGCTGCCGCAACCTCGCTCAGGGAAAAATCGTTGAGCACCACATCCTCGTATACCTGACGCTGATGTTCAGTCAGAAGTTCGCCGTAAAAATCATACAGTAATGTCTGTTCCAATATTTTTTCCATTGCGATCACCTTGGTTATCATACACGAAATGATGCTGGGTGTCAAGTATTTTTTCTTGACAGTTTTAAAATTTTTCTGATCCGTTTCAAAAGCCGCAGAAAAGGCGCATTTTCCGCGTTTTTTCGCAGAAAACACGCCCCTTATAAAGACTTTTGTATACCTACTGCAGCTCCGCAATCCTCGTCACAGCCACATAAATCGACTGGATTTTGTACCACGTCGGATAATCCACAATGCCGGAAACCGGCAGGCCGAACAGCCGCTGGAACGCTTCGACAGCGTCCTGCGTCTCTTCATCGAAATAGCCATTTTCATAGACCGTCGGAATCGATGAATACACCTCCGCAATCACGTTCAGCTGCTCCTGCATCTGCAGTACCTTGTTCCCGGACGAGCCGATGGTGAGGTCATACCCCGGCCAGGAGGACGGGATGCCGGAAATCTCCTCCGCCGTGTTGATATACATATTGTCTCCATAATAATTGCGGAGAATCTGAATCGTTGAATACCCTTGGTCCGCCAGGTTTTTGGACCCCCACTGGCTCATCCAGTTCGGGCAGCTCACACGGTTTCCGTCACAGTACTGCGTCAGAATCGGTTGTTTCACATTCGGACGCGACAGGTAATCGGCAAAAATCTCATCGACCACAAGGGAAATGCTGTCGAAAATATTTCTGCCGTAAATCCATTTGTGATCGTAGGCTGTCGACGAAGTGATCGTAAAATCGTATCCCTTGTTGCGGTACCATTCTGTATAGACACGGTTCAGCGTAAATGACATGATTGCGAGGATATTCGCCCGGATCGCCGCATCCGGCCATGTTGCATAGATTTCCGAGCACGCCACGTTTTTGATGTAGTCGCGGTACCGCACATAATAGTCGCGCGCCGTGCTGTCGGTCGGCGCTCCGTCGTGGACAACGACATACTCCGGGATCACGACGCGGGACAGCACAATCTCACCGCTCTCCCACGTCGGCTTGATCTCACTTTCCGGAATTTTCGCCGGATATTCGCCGAACAACGTATGGTCCGGGATCGTCACATCCGCAAACGCTGCGCCCTCTGCCGGTCCGAGGTCCACCTGCTGGACGGACTGTTCTCCTGAAAGAAGCTCGGAGCCCGTCACTTCAACCGGTTCATACCCTTCCGCCTCCACTTTCACCGTATATTCGGAATACGGCTGATTCACATTCGGTTCCAGACTGTACTCGAGCGGCGGCGTCGCCAGATCCAGCGTCTCCGTTCTGCCGTCCCCGTCGGTAATCAGCTTCTCGATCACATTCTGCGGATCTCCCGTATACGAAACCGTCACCCGCGCCCCGGAAACAGGCCGCGCCTGGATTCTTGCATTTACCCGGATTTCCAGCCGCCCGCGGTCAGTCATTTCCTGCTGCATACGCAAATTTTTCATAAAAAAGCCCCATATCCTGCACTCCTTTTATGGTATGCAGAATATGAGGCTTTGTTGCTTTTCACTTTTCGATTTACAGGATCCGCTGGACGTCGTGGATCATGACGTAGACCATCAACGCCATCAGAAGCACAAGGCCCGCGAAGTGAACCATACCCTCCAGGTCTCGCCGGATTGGTTTTCTGCGGATGGCTTCTATGATCAGAAAGACAAGCCGTCCGCCGTCGAGTGCCGGGAGCGGCAGCAGGTTCATGACGCCAAGGTTCGATGACAGCAGAATCACCATGTTCAGCATCGTCATCACCGTAACCAGAACGCCCTGCGATTTTACATCATCATAGGCGGTTCCGATCGCATCCACCACGCCGACCGGGCCGGAAAGATCGTTCACGGAATACTGTCCGGTGATCAGCATACTGACGCTGTCAATGACGGTGCGCACCCAGTATTTGATCTCCAGCACGCTGTATTTCAGCACGCCGATCGGGGACTGTTTCTCCCGGAGCTGATACGAAAACTGTACATTCGCATACGTGTTTTCAACCGGTGTCACCATAATCTCTTTCGTCTTTCCGCTGTGCTCATACTCCAGCGTCACAGCGCTTCCATCGAAAGGATGCTCTGTCTGGTAAGCAGTAAAATCTGCCACACAGGTGATCGGCGCTCCGTTGATCGATACGAGCAGGTCGCCCGCGACAACACCTGCAGCGGCAAGCGGCATATTCTGCTGCACATACGTGAATTCCATGCCGCGGTCACAGTCATCGTAGTTGAAGCCCATCATATACCGCGTTGTCACCGTCGGTTCATATGTGATCGTTTTCTTTTCCCCGTCGGCCTTTTTAACCTCCAGCGTAATCTCATCCGTCGGCACGCCCTGTACCGTCATCACAGAGTTCAGCTCTTTTCCGATGGAAATATGTCTTCCCTCATAGGAAGTGATGATATCTCCCGCTTCCAGGCCTGCCTCTGCCTCCGGCGAACCGTCTGCCACTTCTGTGACGCGCGCCGGGGAACTTCCCGCGTAGCTGATCACAAAGATTGCGCAGAAAAATGCCAGAATCATGTTGAACACCGGTCCCGCCGCAACGACGGAAATTCTTGCCCACACGGATTTGCTGTTAAAGGTTCCTTCCCCCTCCTCTTCACCGTCCTCGCCGAGCATCTGGCACGCACCGCCGAAAGGCAGAAGTTTTAAGGAATAGATCGTTCCTCCTTTTTCTGTCTTTACCACCGTCGGGCCAAAGCCGATCGAAAATTCCGTTACGGTAATACCATTCGCTTTCGCCAGAAGAAAGTGCCCCAGCTCATGGATAATGACGGTGATTCCGAAAATGAGTACGGCTATCAGGATTTTTACAATCATGCTGTCTTATTCTCCCATCTTATATCTGTTCGCAATCCATTCATACGTCTCCTGCTCCGCCGCGAGAATCTGCTCCAGCGTCGGATCGGCAATCGTTTTGTGTGCTTCCATTGCACCGGCGATCACGTCGTAAATCTCGAGGAAACGGATCTTCTTCGCGAGGAACAGTGCAACGGCGCGTTCATTTGCCGCATTGAAGACCGTCGGCATGGAGCCGCCCGTCCGGGACGCCTGCATTGCCATCGGAAGGCCGAGGAAGGTATCCATATCCGGTTTTTCAAACGTGATCTGTGTCAGCGCCGCAAAGTCGAGGCGGTCGCCTGCAAGGAAGCGGCGCTCCGGGTAATACAGTGCGTACTGGATCGGCAGTTTCATATCCGGTGTGCCAAGCTGTGCCATGACAGCGCCGTCTTTAAATTCTACCATGGAATGGATAATGCTCTTTGGCTGTACCACAACCTGGATGTGGTCGAGATCAACACCGAACAGCCATTTTGCTTCCATGACTTCCAGTCCTTTGTTAACGAGTGTCGCGGAATCAATCGTGATCTTGTGCCCCATCGACCAGTTCGGATGACGGAGTGCCTGCTCTACCGTTACGTTTTCGAGCTCCGCTCTTGTTTTTCCGCGGAACGGACCGCCGGATGCAGTAATCAGAAGTTTTTCAATTTCTTTTCTGTTTTCCCCGTGCAGGCACTGGAAAATCGCCGAGTGCTCGCTGTCCACCGGAAGGATCTGCACACCGCATTCCTCTGCCAGCGGCATAATAATGTGTCCCGCCGTTACCAGTGTCTCTTTGTTTGCCAGTGCAATGTCTTTTCCTGCCTTCATCGCCGCAACCGTCGGGCGGATGCCGATCATGCCGACGATCGCTGTCACAAGGATTTCGCTCTCCAGCATCGTGGCAAGCTCGATCATGCCGTCCATGCCGCTGCCGATTTTTACAGGAAGATCCTTCACTCTGTCACGGAGTTCTGCCGCTTTCGCCTCATCGCCGACTGCCGCAAACTTCGGATGAAATTCCCGGATCTGCTGCTCGAGCAGTGTAATATTACTTCCGGCGCTGATGCCGACCACCTCAAGATCGCCGTTGGCACGCACGACATCGAGGGTCTGGGTTCCAATCGAACCGGTTGAACCAAGAATTGCTATTTTCTTCATATTCCAGTTTCTCCCATCTGCTTCCCGTTTATGCTGTAGGGGAAGCTTTTTTAATGAATCAGAAGCACCGACAGGAAATAGATGATCGGTGCGGTAAAGATCACGCTGTCGAAGCGGTCGAGAATACCGCCGTGGCCCGGAATCAGCTTTCCGTAATCCTTGATGCCCTGATTTCGTTTGATTGCGGATGCCGCAAGGTCTCCGACCATGGAGATCAGCGCGCCGACACCGCAGATGATGGCGTATTCCACCATGCCGCCCTTTGTCGCAGCCGCATAGATGATGCCGAGCAGAATCGCTCCGACGACACCGCCGACAGCTCCTTCTACGGATTTTTTCGGGCTTAAAACCGGTGCCATTTTATGTTTTCCAAAGAGTACGCCGACACAGTATGCACACGTATCGCAGCCCCAGGAGCACAGGAAAATCAGCCATACATGGAATTTTCCGCCATCCAGCATACGGGTCTGATATACATAGGAAAGCATTACGCCGACATAGACAATCGCAAAGAACGCCGGCATCACCTGATTGGCGTTGTATTTCGGATAAGTAAATACGTATACTGCCATCAGAAGCACGAGATCCAGGATCAGCGCGAGCATCTGGTACATCGGGTCATGAAGCAGCAGAGACAGATAGAAAATCACAACGCCCGCATAGCCCGTAATTTCCAACAGATTCCATTTATCTTCTCTTACCTTCATCACGCGGAACAGCTCTCCTGCGCCGATCAGCGACAGGCACAGAACCGTCATATAGAGCACGGTTCCGCCGCTGCAGATCGTAAGCAGCGCCACAAGGACGAGCACGATGCCGCTTAACAGTCTTGTCTTAAACATCTTTTTTATTCCTCCTTCACGCCGCCGTAACGCCGGTCTCTGTTATTATATTGTTCGATGGCTTTTCTCAATTCCTCTTCGTGGAAATCCGGCCACGGAACCTCGGTAAAGTAAAATTCCGTGTAGGCCAGCTGCCACATCAGGTAGTTGGAAAGGCGCTGCTCGCCGCTTGTACGGATCAGAAGATCTGGATCCGGGATTCCGGCGGTGTCGAGGTAGCTCTCAAAACACTGCTCCGTCAGTTTTCCGTTCTCATCAAACGCATTCTCTGCGAGAGTTCCGTTTTTCACATCCTCGATCATGCGGGTCATGCCGCGCAGGATCTCATCGCGGGAACCGTAGTTCATTGCGATCTGGAAGTACATGTGATCGTAATCTTTGGAGCACTCCTCCAGTTCATGAATGCTGTCCTGAATATCCTGCGGGAATGCGCTCGGATCTCCGATGATTTTGACGCGCATCTGATTTTTATGTGCTTTTTTGATGCATCGTTTCAGATACTGGCGGAACAGCTTTAAGAGGCCCTCCACCTCGGCGCGGGAGCGTTTCCAGTTCTCGGTTGAGAACGCATAGACGGTCAGATATTTGACACCCATGTCTTTGATCACGTCACACATTTTTTCCAGATTGTCGCATCCGACGATATGGCCGTAGCCGCGCGGCATATTACGTTTTTTCGCCCATCTGCCGTTTCCGTCCAGGATGATGGCGATGTGATTCGGCACTTTTAATTCATTATTCATACTTTTTTCCTCCGTAAACGATAACAGGCTGCCTGCAAATGACAGGCAGCCCCTCGTTTTCTTTGTATTACACGGTCATAATTTCTTTGGATTTTACGTCCACCATCTGATCTACTTCTTTGATATATTTGTCTGTTAATTTCTGGGTCTGCTCCTCGAGCTCTTTGATTTCGTCCTCGGAAACGTCCTCTTTGGCAAGTTTCTTGAACGCATCATTGGCATCGCGGCGGATGTTGCGGATGGCTACTTTTGCGCCCTCTGCTTTTTTCTTTACCTCTTTTACCAGCTCTTTACGACGGTCCTCGGTAAGCTCCGGGAATACCAGACGGATGACTCTTCCGTCATCGGACGGGTTGATGCCAAGGTCAGACATCATGATCGCTTTCTCGATCTCTTTTACCAGGGATGCTTCCCACGGCTGGATCTGGATCATACGTGCTTCCGGAACAGAGATGTTTGCCACCTGCTGCAGCGGAGTCGGTGTTCCATAGTAATCTACAGTAATGCGGTCCAGTACGTGCGGGTTTGCACGACCTGCGCGGATGGTTCCGAATTCGGAATCGAGACTTGCAATGGATTTGCCCATTTTTACCTCAAACGGTTTTACTCTCTCGTCGATCTGATTTGCCATATTAAATTTGTCCTCCTGCTATCTCTTATACGGTCACAGTTCTGCGAACTGTGACATTCGCAGCTCTCATTTAAAGTTTTGCTTCGCAAAAGGAGAGCTGCTCACACCTGAATCATTTTCTTACGCAGTAAAACAGCAAGTGTTTTACTGCTGAATTTTTATTAATTATACCGTTACTCTTGTGCCGTTAATTTTTCCGTTTGCAGCATTTACAATGCTGTTCTCTTCATTTAAACCAAATACCAGCATCGGCATTTTGTTTTCCTTGCAAAGGATGGATGCGGTCATATCTACCACTTTCAGATCCTTTTCAATGACTTCCTGAATGGAAATCTCTTCAAATTTCTTTGCATCCGGGTTTGTTTTCGGATCGCTGTCATAGACACCGTCTACTGCTTTTGCAAGCAGAATCTCGTCTGCCTCGATCTCGATCGCGCGAAGTACGGTTGCCGTATCGGTTGAGAAATATGGATGGCCTGTACCGCCGGCAAAGAATACAACCATGTTGTGCTGGAAATATTTGTTTGCACGGTCTTTGGAAAATCCTTTTGTGAACTCTCCGCATGGGAATGGAGTCAGAACTGCGGTCATCATTCCCTGGGAACGGAAGATTTCTGATACATAGATACAGTTCATAACGGTTGCCAGCATACCGATCTGGTCTGCTTTGGTACGGTCGATATTTTCGGAACTGCGTCCTCTCCAGAAGTTTCCTCCTCCGATTACGATGCCGACTTCAATCCCCTGGTCTACCAGAGTTTTTACCTGTTTTGCCACTTTTGTGACGGTCGGCTCGTCAAAACCGGTGTGTTTCTCTCCTGCAAGAGCTTCTCCGCTCAATTTCAGTAATACTCGTCGTTTCATCTTGCATCCTCGTTCCTTTATGATATTTTTTCGCAAATGTCTTGCATTTATGAAATGATTATACCATCTGTTCCCAAAAACGACAAGGGCAAAATTCGTTTCTGTTTACCTGCGGTACTCGGTCGGCGTAAGGCCGGTGTAGCCTTTAAATCTCTTTGAAAAATACCCCGGTGAGGAAAATTGATAGTTCAGTGCAATTGACATAATCTCTTCGTTTGTGTTCCGCAGATCGGTTACCGCGCCGTCTGCTTCTGCGAACCGACGACCTGGATCATCTGCTGTGTGGTAATCTGTATTTTTACATTCACCATTCGAAAAGAATTCCGCGGTACGGCGGCATAAAAACCATAAAAAAATCTCTGTCGGAAGTTCAGACTCCTGACAGAGATTTTTATAGATTCATTTTAGATCTGTGCTACTACAAAGATATCATAGATTGCTTTGATTGCCGTCTCAAAATCGCGGTTCTCCACGCCGATGATGATGTTAAGCTCACTGGAACCCTGGTCGATCATCTTAACGTTGACGTGTGCGTGTGCCAGTGCGGAGAAGATTCTTCCTGCAGTGCCTCTCGTTCTTCTCATGCCGCGGCCTACAACAGCGATCAGCGCCAGATCGGACTCAAGGTCAATGGAATCCGGCTGTACCGCACGGTGCAGTCCTGCGATGACCTGCTGCTCTTTTTCTGCGAACTCGTTCTGGTGAACGAATACAGTCATGGTATCGATGCCGGACGGCATATGTTCGAAGGAAAGATTGTTGTCCTCAAAAACACCGAGCACTTTTCTGCCAAAGCCGATCTCGGTATTCATCATGCTCTTCTCAACCGTGATGGATGCAAAGCCTTTCTTTCCGGCGATACCGGTGATGGTGAATTTCGGTTTGCTGCAGGTGTTCTCCACAATCATGGTTCCCGGATCCTGCGGTGCGTTGGTGTTCAGCACGTGGATCGGGATTCCCTCCTGACGGAGTGGGAAGATGGAGTCCTCATGAAGGACGGTAGCTCCCATGTAGGAAAGCTCACGCAGCTCACGGTAGGTAATGGTGGAAATGACTTCCGGATCCTTGACGATACGCGGATCGGTTACCAGGAAACCGGAAACATCGGTCCAGTTCTCGTAGATGTCAGCGTGTACGGCCTTTGCCACGATGGAACCAGTGATATCGGATCCGCCGCGGGAGAAGGTTTTTACGCTTCCGTCCGGTTTTGCACCGTAGAATCCAGGAACGACTGCGTTATCCAGATCTTTTAAACGCTCGGAGAGCACTTCGTCAGTCTTGTCTGCAAGGAAGTTTCCGTTCTCGTCGAAGCAGATCACTTCTGCAGAATCAATATACGTATATCCCAGATAATTTGCCATCACGATACCGTTCAGGTACTCTCCGCGGGATGCGGCGTAGTCCTCTCCGGCTGCTGCGGCAAAGTTTTCTGCGATTTTTTCAAATTCCGGGGAAAGATCCAGGCTGAGGTTCAGACCGTCGATGATCTCCTGATATCTCGCTTTGATGTTCTGCAGTTTCTTCTTGAAATCTCTTCCGGCAACTGCAGTGCGATAGCAGTCATACAGCATATCGGTTACTTTCGTATCAGCAGAATTTCGTTTTCCAGGAGCGGAAGGTACCACGTATCTTCTTCCCTCATCTGCGCGGATGATGTCTCCGACCTTCTTAAACTGCTCTGCGCTCGCGAGGGAGCTGCCGCCGAATTTTACTACTTTCTTCATAATAATCTCTCCTTGCGTTCTTTTCGGATATCTTTCGAAATCTCGTTTTTCAGCCCGTCACTTTAACGTTAGAAAGCTGTTACGTACTAGATTAGAACAAAATCCCGTATGCGTCAAGAACTTTTTTGGCTGATTCATTCATTCCACAGATAAATTTCCGGTTTTTTCTCCATTTCATAGGAGAATGTCTCTCCAAGCCCGTAAACCGCCTGGCTTAATACGTACTCGCCGTTGTTTGCATAGATTTCGATCATATTCGGATCCACGAAAATCTCAAGAAGATCCCCCTCTTTTAACTGCGGTGTCTCGGCATGAAGCCATCCTTTTGCACCGGATGGATAGACATCCGTGCGGTCTGCACAGACTTTTCCGCTCTGCCGCCAGATCTTATAGCCGCCGATTTCCAGGCTCTCACCCTCTTTTAATTCGGCGCGGATCATGGCACACTCTCCGCATGCCGAAACGAGGGAATCCGTCTTTTTGCAGAATCCGTCACGGATGGCAGGCAGAACACGGAAGTAAATATGATCGTTCTGTACATCCACCACACGCGGCATGCAGAACATGCCTTGCCATATACCATCTACCGGTTCCGGCATCCGAAGCCATGCGATGGAAATCCGGTTTCCGTCCGCATCCGTCATGGTCTGCGGTGCATAGAGGTCACCGCCGCAGTCCAGAAGCTGCCAGTTCTCCGGAAATTTCATTGTGCAGGTTTTTTCATCAAACTCAGGCAGCATACAGATCGTCCGATCCGCATAGCCGTCGGTGTCCTCGATCAGTTCCATCGGGGAGAATACAAAGACGCTGCGTCCGTTTACGTTAAAGAGATCCGGGCACTCCCACATCCAGCCGAGCTTCTGTTTCGTCGTCGCCTGTCCGGCCAGACGCCAGTGGGAAAGATCCTCACTCTTATAGAATAATGCCTCGCCCTTGTGATCCTTCGTCGTGCTTCCAAGCACCATATACCATGCGTCGCTTCCCTTCCAGACTTTCGGGTCACGCGTGTGCGTATTGTCGCCGATTTCCGGATCGGTGAGTGCCGGGATAACAACCTCCTTATCCCCGAAGACATCAAAATGCATACCGTCCTTCGAAGTAAGGTGAAGCTGCGCCGAAGTAAAATCCTGATCAAGGCACTGATGAATATCCTTCGGATTTACCTGATTATAGTGAACACCCGTGTAAAAGAGATGCATCACGCCGTTCTCTTCTACTGCGCTTCCGGAAAAGCAGCCGTTCTGGTCCTCGGAAAGACTCGGGAACAGGGCAACGCCGACATGCTCCCAGTGAATCAGATCCGGACTCACCGCATGGCCCCAGTGCATGGTGCCCCAGCGCGGCGCGTACGGAAAATGCTGATAAAAAAGATGATACTGTCCCTTATAATAAATCATGCCGTTCGGGTCATTCACCCAGTTGCCCGGCGCTTTTACGTGTAATCTGTTTTTCATGTGTTTGATTTCCTTTCTGTCTCTTTCTTGTTGTCTCTGATAAGAAAAGCCGGAAAAAGAAAGCATTTTTAATTCCGCCCTCCTTTGCCCGGCTTGTTCTTGATTTCTATGATTTACTTATTTGACTGCTCCGGCTACGACACCGTTGATGATCTGTTTCTGCAGTGCCACGTACAGAATCAGGATCGGGATGACGCAGAGCAGAAGACCTGCCATGATGGTTCCGTAATCTGCAGAGTAAGTTCCGTAGAAGCTGTAGGTGGAAAGCGGCAGAGTCAGCAGCTTTTTGTCGGTCAGCACCAGGGACGGCAGCAGGAAGTCATTCCAGAATGCCATCGCATTCATGATTACCATGGTGGAAATGATCGGCTTTAACAGCGGGAACACGATGTGGAAGAAGGTCTGGGTGTGGGTACAGCCGTCGATGTAAGCGGCCTCCTCCAGCGCCAGCGGGATACTTCCGCGGATGAATCCGTGGAACATGAACACGGACATCGCCATGGAAAATCCGGTGTGCATGAAGATCAGGGTCAGTCTGTGGTTCAGAATGTTTAAGGTTCCGCCGTATACACTGACAAGCGGGATCATGATTGCCTGGAATGGAATGATCATGGATGCAACCATCAGTGCAAAGATGATATTGGAAAATACGTTGACATTACGCACGATGTAGTAAGCCAGCATGGCTGCGAGTACCGTAACCAGTACGGTTGCTGTTACGGTTACAACCAGAGAGTTCTTGAAGGCATTCAGGAAGTTCATCTGATTGAATGCTTTTACAAAGTTGTCAAACGAAAGACCTTTGATGGTAAACAGCCAGGAGAACGGGCTCTTGATGATATCACGTTTCTGTTTTAAGGAGTTGATGATAACCATGACAAACGGGAACATGAACGCACAGAAAACGATGATCATAAGGAGCATAGCCAGCGCGTCAGTTACTTTTTTCTTTGTTCCGCCAATTTTCTTCTGATTCATTATGCTTCAACCTCCCTCTTCTTGGTGGTGTATACCTGAATACCGCTGATGCAGGCTACAATGATAAACAGGATAAAGGCTTCTGCCTGGCCGACACCGAACTGTCTCGATGTGAATGCTTTCTCATATACGTGCATGGCTGCCATCTCGGTGGTTCCGTACGGAGCACCGCCGGTTAAGGACAGGTTGACATCGTATACCATGAACGCACGGGACAGGGTCAGGAAGAGGCAGATAGTAACGGAGGACATCATCAGCGGAAGGATAATGTTTTTCATTTTTACCCAGCCGGATGCACCGTCGATGCTTGCCGCCTCGAGCACGTCCTCGGAAAGTCCCATAAAGCCGGCAACGTAGATCAGGATCATGTAGCCTGCCAGCTGCCATACTGAAACGAGCACCAGTGCTGCAAATGCTTTGTTCGGGGTAGAAAGCCAGGAAATTTCAAACAGGCTCCATCCTGTGGTCTCGCCGATGCTGACGAAAACACGGGAGAATACGAACTGCCAGATGTATCCAAGTACGATACCGCCGATCAGGTTCGGGGTGAAAAATCCGGCGCGGAAGAAGTTCTGACCTTTGATGCCGCGGGTCAGGATGTAAGCCAGTAAAAAGGCGATCACATTGACGAGAACAACAACCGCAATGACATATTTAAAGGTTAACAGCAGGGATTTCCAGAACTGCGCGTCGCGCATAACGGCTGCGAAGTTGGAAAGTCCTACAAAGTTTTTCACGCTGGAAACACCGTTCCAGTCGGTTAAGGTCAGGTAAATACCGTAGATAAACGGTACCATGACGACTGCCAGGAAGCAGAACAGGCCCGGCAGCGCAAATACACAGAAATCTTTTCCCTTGTTGCTTGATTTCATTTTCGTTCCTCCTTCATATCCTCCGGCTTACTGCTCATCCCAGTATGCCTGGATGGAATCTATCAGTTCCTCGCGGTCACTTCTTCCGGCCAGATATTTCTGCATTGCCGCACCAAGGACAGACCAGTGGTCGTTCGGCACGATCGCAGATGCGTTGAATGCTCCGCCGTTCTGTACTTTTTCGTAAATGTCGCGGCTTAACGGATCGCTTGGCTCGTTCGGGTTGTTTTTAAACGGAGGGATCAGGCTGCAGGTCTTTACAACCATCTGCTGTCCGATCTCACTGTAAACCAGCCAGTTCAGAAACTCTTTTGCTGCTGCTTTCTGCTCGTCGGTAGCCACGATATCATCCAGCATGATCTGTTTGGACGGGGATGCCTGGATTTTGCTGTTGACGAAGTCGTCCGGATCATTGTTCAGGAAGTATGGAAGGAAACCATACTCATCGGTCGTCTCGGCTCCTGCCTCCTCAAGGTTCGGCCATGCCCAGTTTCCGTTGAACCAGAAAGCGGTTTTTCCGTCTGCCAGGTCAATTGCCATCTCATCGTAATCTGCGCCGAGTGGATCGCCCTTTGCTACGTTGTACTCTTTTAACAGGTCAAAGGTATTCAGGAACTCGTTCATGCGGGTGTAGTCCGGCAGATATAAGGTTCCGTCCTTCAGCTCGTTGATGACTTCTGCTGCACCGTCGGAGGTTCCGTTGTATGTCTCGTAGATGTACTGCAGCTGGTGTGCTCCAAGGGACCAGTCTTCTTTTGCCATGGAGATCGGATTCTTCATTCCGTTGTCCCGCAGGCTCTGGAGAAGTGCTGCGAAATCGTCCTGGGTTTTGATATCGGATGGATCGAACTCGGTACCTAAGGTATCTTCAATCACGCTCTTGTTGTAGATAATACCGCGGCCCTCGATACAGAGCGGGAAGCTGTAAACCTTTCCGTTGATTTTGGTCAGGTACTCTTCTGCCTCGCCGGTCCATGCTTCATTGCTTAAGTCGGCTGCTTTTTCTTCTGCCAGTGCAATGACATCGGTCGTATCCAGAATGGAAAGTGTCGGCGGGTTTCCGGAGTTGTAGAGGCTGACTACTTTGGTATAAGGAGAATCGCCGTCCGTTACCGGCATGATCTCAATATGTACGCCTGCTTTCTCCTCGAACACTTTTGCAATCTTTTCCAGTGCTGTCTGGATTTCTGCTTTTGTGTTCATGATGACGATACTCGTTCCGGAAAGCGACGTATCGTACTGGAAGGTATCGGTGGTCATGTCGATCGGCACTTCTTCTTTTACTGCGTTCGGGTCATCCGGATCGCTTGCGAAGCCGAAGGTGCATCCGGTCAGTGCAGAAGTAAGAAGCACGCCGGACATTCCAAGAGCTGCCGCCCTGGCACTAAATTTCTTTCTCATCACAATTCCTCCTGTTATCTCTGGACAGCGAGTCCTGTCCTTCGTTTTGTGTAACCGGTCAAGTAACCGGTTACTTTCGTTGTCTTTATCATAGCATTGACAGTGGGTTTCGTCAATATTTTCTTTACTTTTCGTGATTTTCCATAATTTTGTTTTCGGCTTTTGTGGAACTTTTACAAAACCGGTTACTTAACCGATTCCCGCTTGTTCCGGCGGGCGAGAAATGTTATACTATCTTCATATATTATTTGTTTTTTTCTGAAAGCTTACATGATTCACGCAACACTTTTGAAGGGAAGGACACTTGAACTTATGGCACGAAAAAAAAATGTAACCTTTAATGATATTGCACAGTACACGCATTTTTCCAAAACAACCATTTCCCGGTATTTCAACAACCCGGATTCCCTGACACCGGAAAATCAGCAGATCATTTCCGATGCACTGAATAAACTGAACTATAAAGAAAACAAAGTGGCAAAAATTCTCGCGAACGGACAGACCGAATTTGTCGGCGTCCTGATCCCGAGTCTCTCCATGAACTACTATTCCGAGATGCTGAATCAGATTCTTGCTTCTTATGAGAAATATGGCTATAAATTCCTCGTCTTCGCCGGAAACGGCCACGACGAGACGGAGCACCGCTACATTCAGGAGCTGATGTCGTACAAAATCGAGGGCCTCATCGTCCTCTCCCATACACTCTCCTCCCGCGAACTCTCCGATCTGCAGATCCCGGTCGTTGCAATTGAGCGCGAAGACCAGTTCGTCAGCAGTGTCAATACAGACAACTACCTCGGCGCGTACGAAGCGACTTCGCTTCTGATTCATAACCACTGTGATGTCCTGATTCATCTGAACTCACCGACCAAAGAAAATGTTCCTGCCTACCGCCGTCTCGCCGGTTTCCAGGATGCCTGTGTAAAGGCCGGTGTACCGCACAAGGTTATCATTCGGGATTTTGGACTCTCCTATCAGGAAGCCGCAGCACCGCTGCAGGAAATCTTTGACAACATCGAACAAAAATATGCCGGTCAGAAAAAGGGCATCTTCCTCTCCAACGATGATCATGCCAATATTCTTTTAAATCTTCTGATCCGCAAGTACCATACCCTGCCGGACGATTACGAACTCATCGGCTTCGACGGTGCGCCGATTTCCGAGCAGGCTATCTATCCGATCAGCACTGTCGGCCAGCAGATTGACCAGATTGCAGACGAGGCTGTTTCCCTTCTGGTCTCCCAGATGCAGGAACGGAAAAAACGCCACCCGGTGCCGCTTGCCGAGCCGGTTCACAAGACCGTTCCGCCGCTTCTGATCCGGCGTCAGACGACCACTTGATTTTAAAAGCAGATTTCTATCATAAAAATGTTTTTATCAAAAAAGTGTCATCCACCTGCGGGCTGTGTGCCCTGCAGTTTGTGGATGACACTTTTCTTATCTTCTTACTCTTTTTTAGTTCTGTCCGTAATAAGCATTTACACCATGCTTACGGTAATAGTGTTTATCCTGCAGCTCCTGCGGTGCCGGCTGGATTCTCGGGTTGATGGTCTCGGCACGGTATGCCATTTTGGCAACCTCTTCGAGGACAACAGCATTGTGAACAGCCTCATGCGCATCTTTGCCCCAGGTGAACGGTCCGTGGTTCTTGCAAAGAACGGCCGGAACGGCTTTTACATCTTTTCCCATCCGTTTGAACTCATTGACGATCAGATGGCCGGTGTTTTCCTCGTATGCCTCGTCAATCTCTTCTTTTGTCAGGCAGCGCAGGCACGGTACTTCACCGTAGATGTAGTCTGCATGGGTTGTTCCATAGCACGGAATGCTTCTTCCCGCCTGTGCCCAGCTTGTCGCATAGGAGGAATGGGTGTGAACAATGCCGCCGATCTCCGGAAATGCTTTGTACAGCTCCAGATGGGTCGGGGTGTCAGAAGACGGACGGTAGCGTCCTTCTACTTTGTTTCCGTTCAGATCCATGACAACCATATCGTCCGGTGTCAGCAGGTCGTAATCCACGCCGCTTGGTTTGATGACGAACAGACCGCTTTCCCGGTCAATCTCACTGACATTTCCCCAGGTAAAGGTAACCAGTCCGTATTTTGGAAGAAGCATGTTGGCTTCGTATACTCTTTTTTTCAGTTCTTCTAACATTGTGTTGTCCTTTCTGTCTTTCCCAAACGATGGTTCATTTTAAGCTCTCTACTGCTGCACGCTCAATCGGCAGGCCTTTTTTGTAGCGCTCGGTGAATACTTCAAATCCAGCGACGTCTGCCGGGTCCGGATCCATCTTGGTTCCGGCATTTCCTGCGAAGACTTTTGCATCGAGGTAATCCTCGAGTGTTTCATTCTCTTCTTTGTTGATCATATAAGAAGCCAGCAGTGCGATGCCCCAGGCTCCGCCCTCTCCTGCTGTCTCCATGACGGAAACCGGTGCGTCGATGGCACCTGCGAGGATCTTCTGGCCGACACCTTTTGTCTTGAAGAGACCGCCGTGGCCGAGAATCTGGTCGACCTGCACATGCTCCTCTTTCATCAGGATATCAAGGCCGACTTTCAGGGCGCCAAGGGAAGTAAACAGGTTGACTCTCATAAAATTTGCCAGATTGAATTTCGCATCCGGAGTACGTGCGAAGACAGGACGGCCCTCGTTGAAGCCGGTTACGTGCTCGCCGGAGAAGTAGTTGTAGGCAAGGAGTCCGCCGCAGTCTGCGTCGCCCTCCAGGGCTTTGTTGTACAGCTTGCCGAACAGATCATTCGTGCTGATTTCCATGCCGAAGGTCTGCGCAAATTCACGGAAGAGATTGACCCATGCATTCAGATCAGAAGTACAGTTCTGGCAGTGCACCATGGCAACCGGATGACCGGACGGGGTTGTTACCATATCGATCTCCGGGTATACTTTGGAGAGGTTCTTCTCCAGAACGATCATAGCAAAAACGGAAGTTCCGGCAGACACGTTTCCGGTTCTGACGCGGACGCTGTTTGTTGCTGCCATACCTGTTCCGGCATCTCCCTCCGGCGGGCAGAGCGGAATGCCTGCTTCCAGATTCCCGGACATGTCGAGAAGTGCGGCACCTTCTTTTGTCAGAACACCGGCATTGTCACCTGCGGTCAGAACGTGCGGCAGAACATCGAGTGCTTTCCATGAATATGCTTTGTCTGCGACTGCCTCGTCAAATTTGGCGATCATGTCGGCAAAGTAAGTGTTGGTTTCAGAATCGATTGGAAAGATTCCAGATGCCTCGCCGATACCAACGACACGCTCGCCGGTCATTTTCCACTGAATGTATCCGGCAAGGGTTGTCACATAGTCGATATCTGCCACATGCGGCTCACCGTTTAAGATTGCCTGATACAGATGGGCGATAGTCCATCTCTGCGGGATGTGGAATCCGAAAAGATCGGTCAGCTTCTCGCTTGCTTCTTCTGTGATATTGTTTCTCCAGGTGCGGAACGGCACGAGGAGGTTTCCTGCTTTGTCAAATGCCATATAACCGTGCATCATGGCACTGAAGCCGATGGCTCCGACGCGGGTCAGGGTGATGTCGTATTTTTCTTTGACATCAGCTGCCATTTTGGTATATGCATCCTGCAGGCCCGTCCAGATGTCCTCGAGGGTGTAGGTCCACACGCCGTTGTCGTAGCGGTTTTCCCACTCGTGATCTCCAGATGCAATCGGGGCGTTGTCTGCGCCGATCAGGACGGCTTTGATTCTGGTTGAGCCGAACTCAATACCAAGTGCTGTTTTCTGTTCGAGGATTGCTGTTTTTGCATCCATTCCCATTGTTTTTTCCTCCCTTGGGTTCTTTTCTATTTTTTCGTCTCTGTTGACAGATTTTTTCCTGCAGTGGATTCTCTTACGATGAGTTCCGGGGAAATCAGGCGTTTGACGCTGCTTTCTTCTTCCGGGACTTTTCTGATTTTTTCGAGAATGAGCTCTGCTGCCATCTCACCGAGTTTTTCCTGCGGATGGGCAATGGTCGTGATCCCGATCGGACTGCTCTGGCCGATCAGCGAGTTGTCGTATCCGGTGACGGCGATGTCTTCCGGCACGGAGATTCCCTTTTCTTCCAGCATGGAGATGACGGCGAGCGCGATCTGGTCGTTGTAGCAGACGGCGGCATCGACGGACTTTTTGCTGTCGAGCAGCATGGAAAGCATCAGGGACGGTTTGGTTTTCCGGTCTTCGGTGTGAAACCAGATGACGTTTTCGGGATCATACAGGATTCCGCTTTCCTGCAGCGCCTGCACGTAGCCTTTATGGCGCTGGGCGCCCTGGCTGTCGTCGGCCTTGAAGATGCCGATGATGTTTCGTCGGCCGGTCTCTAAAAGGTGCCGGGTCAGCAGATAGCCGCCTTTGCAGTCATCCATCAGAATGCAGGGCTTGTCTGCCATCTGGGGGTAGCAGCCCTGGATGAAGACATACGGGATCTGGTACTTGTCCAGCATTTCGTACAAGTTGATGTGGCGGCAGAGGATCTGGCTTTTGCTCGGCTCGATGATGAGGCCGTCGATGGGCTTGTCGAGGAGTTCTTTTAAGACTTTTTCTTCTTTGGAGCGGCTGTTGCAGGTGTTCTTTAAGATAATGCTGTAGCCGTTTTCGCTCAGCACTCGATCCATTCCCTGGATGAGGCGGGGGAAGATGTAGTCGGACAGGTAGGTGGTGGTGACGGCGATGTTTTTTGAATTATGACGCTGGATTACGCGCTCGGAGCAGAAGGTTCCTTTGCCGTGCCGGGCGGTGATGTAGCCTTCATTTTCGAGAAGAGCGAGGGCCTTTCGGACAGTGTGGCGTGAGAGGGCGTATTCCCGGGTCAGTTCGTTTTCGGAGGGAAGCTTCTGGCCGGGTTTTATGGTTCCGGAGAGAATCTGCTCTTTTAGGGCTTCCATCAGGGTGTAGTATTTGGCTTTGCCGGTGGTTGGTTCCATGTGATTGGTGATTCCCCTTTCTGGAATTTATAATACAACTTGTACGGTTGTTGTGACAAGTTGTATTTTTGTTGTGGGGAAGGGACGCTCAGGAGTATCGGGTGTCCGGGGTGTGGCTGTTTCGGAGGCTAGGAACTCTAAGGGTGTGAAAATTTGCTAAAAGCATTCCCCCAAATCAAAAACTCGCATACGCTCAGACAGTTTGATTTGGGGGAATAACGCAAATTTCCACGCCCTAAGGGTTCCTACGCCTCCTGCAAATGCCACGCCCCGGACACCCGATGCTCCTGAGCTGACTTTGGCCCCGTAAATGGAGGGAAGCGGTCCTGCGGTGGCTTCCCTTGGTTCACCAATAGAGTAAATGGGCGGGCGGGTGGGTCCAATACCTTAATGAGTGGACGGGGACACTTTCTTGCGGATGGCCTCTTCGTAGACGGTGTATTCTTGAGGACAGTGCATTCGCGGGACGGGGTCACCTTTTAGAAAGTGGTAGCGGATGTAATAGAGGGTATCGTCTTCGCCGCGTTCCGAGAGCATGCGCAGCAGAAATTCGAGCTGCGAGAGTGTCTCGGGATGGACGAACCAGAGGTGGCCGATTCCTTTTTTGAGATACTGGTACGGCGCCTGATCGGTATAAGCGTCTCCGAGGTAGACGCGGGACGCGCTGATGCGGTCCATAATCATCTCGGCGACGTAGCGGCGCGGCATTGGGACGCCTTTGATGATGGTGTCACAATTGATACCGTAATCAATCCAGTATTCAAAATGATGTTTGTTGCGCCCTTTATGGTGCATCCAGGATTTTGACATGCCGGTGTCTTCGCGCTCGGCGTTATTGGGACTCCGGTCGCCCTGATAGTATTTCATGCCGACCAGAAATTCCGTCGGCGAATATTTCGAGAGGTCGTGGGTCAGTCCCTGCCAGTACAGTCCTATTTTGAAGCAGTACCGCATGACCCACATTTTGTGTGTGGTAATGGTTTTAAAGTGCTGCCATGCTTTCATCATTCTGTCTCTTCTCCTGCTTTCCTGTTAAAATTATGATACTGCGCGGCGGCACGATGACCGTTTTTGCGCTGACTTTTTTCTGATTTTCTTCTGTCAGGAATACTTCCGGTGTGTTGGTGTCGGCCGTCAGATACCAGACCTTCTGTTCCGGGAGGGACGGCAGTGCCAGCTCATGCGGATTCCAGTGCATGTTGTAGGCAATATAGAGGTCGTCGTCCTTGTTTCCGTCTTTATCCCGGAAATAGCTTCCGCAGTACATGACGCCGATAAAACGGCATGTGTTTTCCATCTGGGAGAACCAGGCTCTCTGGCTGTGGAAGGACATATCCGGGCAGCCGTAGGATTTGTAGTCGATGAGGCGCGGCTCGCGTTCGCCGTGCAGCGCCGGATGCGCTTTCCGGAAGGCGATTGCTGCTTTTACAAAGGCGGCAAACTCCGGATTCCGGGCGGCTGCTTTCCAGTCGATCCAGCCGGTTTTGTTGTCCTGGCACCAGGCGTTGTTGTTGCCCTTCTGGCTGTTGCCGAATTCATCGCCGCCGTAAATCAGCGGTGTTCCCTGGCTTGTCATCAGCATGAGAACGGCATTTTTCAGCTGGCGGAGACGCAGCGCGCGCACAGCCGGTTTCCGGGTCACGCCTTCTGCGCCGCAATTCCAGGTCAGGTTTTCGTTGGAACCATCCATATTGTCTTCGCCGTTGTCCAGATTGTGTTTCTGTTCGTAGGAAACGCTGTCATACAGGGTAAAACCGTCGTGATCCGCAAGATAATTGATCACACCGTGTGTCTCCGGGCTTCTTCTCAGATAATAGGTGAAGTCGGAAAGGCTGCCCTCATCGCCTTTTAAGAAGCGGCGGATATGGTACTGGTAGCCCTGATTGTGTTCCCCTAAATTCCGGAACCACGGGCGTTTTCCCTGATAGATCCGTGCGCCGTCAAAACCGAGGAAAATCAGTTTCGTCTTCCGAAGGAGTGCATCTTTGGACGCTTCTTCTGCCAGCGATGCATCGCCGACCAGATGGAAACCGTCGATCTGATAGCGGAGCTGCCAGTGGTGCAGAACCTGCAGGACAAAACCAGAAGGCGTTCCCGGGGCAAAACAGAATTCCATCAGGCATTCGATACCATTCTCATGCAGGGCATCGACCATCTCTGCGAACTCTGCGACGGCATCTGCGGATGCAGCATACGAAGCTTTCGGAGCAAAATACAGGGCCTTTGTGCCGTATCCCCAATAATTCACGCGCTTCTCTTCCGCCGGCGCCGGATATACATAGGCCGGCTCCGTAAGGGAGGTCCACTCAAAAAACTCGTAGGACGGCATCAGCTCTACTGCATTGATACCGAGTTCTTTTAAGTATGGAATTTTTTCGATCACGCCGCGGAACGTTCCCTTGTTCTTTACACGGGAGCTTCCGTCTTTGGTGAAGCCGCGCACATGGAGCTTATACAGAATCGTCTCCTCATACGGCCGGTGCAGTGAGGTGGTGCGCATTACCGGGTACTCCGGGAGAAGGCAGCAGCAGGCGCCCTCTTCTTTTTCCATCGGTGCACCGAAGGTTTCTCTTCCTTCTACTGCTCCCGCATACGGATCCAAGCAGAAAGCTTCGTCCATCCGGTAGGCATACGAAAACTTTCCTACCGTCAGGCCTGTGATTTCCACGGAACTGATCACGCCAGTGCGCTCTTCTTCCGGAAGCGGCACGGTAAGAAACGGTTTCTGGTGACCTTTCCGGTACAGCAGAAGCTCTGCTTTTTTTCCATCCGATACTTCTACGGCAAAATTGTATCCGTCTTTCGTCGCCGATGCGCCCATTTTCTCCGGATTTCCCGGTAAAATTCGATATTTTCCTCTGTTTTTTGTCTGTATCATAATTCCCGCCCTTATTTTTTATAATTTGTTGCAATTGTCATACTATTAATGTAAATCATTTGAATAAAATTGTCAATTGACCAATGTTGCCAATTGTTATACCTCTAAATCCAGTTCCACCGGGCAATGGTCGGAACCGAGGATTTCGGTATGGATTTTGGCATCTGCAACTGCATCTTTTAAGGACTCTGATACCATAAAGTAATCAAGCCGCCATCCTGCATTCCGCTGGCGTGCCTGGAAGCGGTATGACCACCAGGAATACGTCACGGTGTCCGGATACAGCATACGGAAGGAATCAACAAAGCCTTTTTCTTTGATCACGGCAAATTTTTCGCGCTCCTCTTTCGTAAAGCCGGCGTTTTTCTCATTTGCCTTTGCATTTTTGATATCCATCTCGGTCGCTGCGACGTTCAGATCTCCGCAGAAAATCACCGGTTTTTCCTGCTCCAGTCCTTTTAAGTAAGAAAGAAACGCATCCTCCCACTCCATCCGGTAGGCAAGGCGTTTTAATTCATCCTGCGAATTCGGTGTGTAGACGGTTACAACAAAGTATTCCGGAAACTCTGCCGTAATCACACGGCCTTCCGTATCATGTTCTTCGATTCCGATACCATAGCGAACAGAAATCGGCTCCTCTTTGGTAAACAGGGCCGTACCGGAATATCCTTTCTTTTCCGCATAATTCCAATACTGATGATAGCCGGGCAGCTCAAGGTCGATCTGTCCTTCCTGCAGCTTTGTCTCCTGCAGGCAGAAAATATCGGCATCTGCCGCCTCAAAGTATTCCTGAAAGCCTTTCTTCATGCAGGCTCTCAGTCCATTTACGTTCCAGGATATCATTTTTTTCATACGCAATTCATCTCCTTTTCCTGACAGTCTGTTCTCTGCGGTTTCTGTTGCAAAACGCTGGGAACCGACTTCCGTTTTCTTTTATTCCTCTTTCAGAACATACAGCACTTCCAGCGACGCATCCGACGGTCCGTGAAATTCGCAGCCGTCTGCTTTATACTGGCGCATCAGTTCCAACATTTCTCTGCTGTACCGCTCGCCCGGGCAGATGAGCGGGATTCCCGGCGGATATGGGGCTGCCATCTCGGCTGCAATTCGTCCTTCCGCTTCTGCAAACGGAACGGCTTCCTTCTCCGCAAAATATGCCTCGCGCGGTGTCTTTACCATCTCCGGCAGGCTGCGGAACAGCCACTGCTTTTCTGTAAACTTCGTCCGCCCCGCCGTTTTCCCGCTCTCTGCTGCCGAAATTCCTGCCAGCGCATCGATCAGCCGTGTGATATCTTCCTCGCTGTTTGCCCAGGTAATAACGCAGACCACGTTCTCCTCGTCGGCAAGCTCTGTACTGACGCGGTATTCCTCGTACAGACGCACCTGCAGATCGTAGCCGGAAATACCAAGTTCTCTTGCCGAGAATACAAGACGCGTCGGATCGATCTTCCATACGCCGCACGTTCCTTCCATCTCGGTCCCAAGAACTTCGATTCCTTTGATCTTTGCAAGCTCCTGCCGCGCCCTCTGGCCGAGTTCCAGCGCGCGTTCCATTCGCTCTTTTCCGTGCAGCGCCATCCCGCGCCGCGCCGCATCGAGAGATGCCATCAGAAGGTAGGACGGTGATGTACTCTGTACCATCTGCAGATTGGCGGCCACTCTTGCCTCATCGAGACGGCCAGAACCGAGTGATAAGAAGGAGCTCTGTGTAAAGGAACCCGCCGTTTTGTGGATACTCTGCGCGCAGGCATCCGCACCACTTTCCAGTGCGCCGAGAGGAAGCTGTTCGGAAAAATAGAGGTGCGATCCATGTGCTTCATCGACAAGAAGCGCTGCGTTGTGGCAGTGACAGATTTCTGCGATCGCCTGCAGATCACTGCAAAGACCGTAGTACGTCGGGCTGACCAGCAGCACGGCTTTCGCATCCGGCGTTTCGGCAAACGCTTTTTCGATGGTTTCCGGCGTCACGCCGCCCCACATCTGCCATTTTGTGCTGTACTCCGGCATCACATAAACCGGTGTGGCTCCGCATAAAATCAGTCCCATCAGCACCGATTTGTGCACGTTCCGCGGGACAATGATTTTTTCGCCCTCTTTCACAGAGGAAAGCACCATCGCCTCGTTGCCGCATGTCGTACCGTTGACGAGAAAGAACGTTTTTTTTGCCTTCCACGTTTCTGCCGCCAGACGCTGCGCCTCCGCGATCACGCCCTCCGCATGGTGAAGATCGTCGAGGCCTTCTGCCTCCGAGAGGTCATACGCTGCAAGCGATGCTCCGTTTAGCGCCTCATCCAGCCCCCGCTCAAACCGGTGTCCCGGGATGCGGAAATAAGCCGGCGCTTCCTCCCTGAACTGTTGTAACGCCTCCACAAGAGGCATTCGATTCTGATCCATTCTGTTTTGTTTCCTTTCCAATGGTTTCTCCATCTTTTTCTGAAACGAAAGAATCCTCCCCGCACCGCCGTGCGGGAAGGACCCCTTATTCGCATTTTTCTGTTTATTATGGTTTATTCTACCGGAGTAGTCCAGCCATATTTGTCTTCCAGCTTGCCCCACTGGATACCGGTCAGGGTATCGTACAGTTTCTGGGTCAGCTCACCGATCTTGAAATCGTTGACGATAACGGAATCGTCTTTGTATACGAACTCGCCGACTGGAGATACAACAGCTGCTGTACCGGTACCGAATGCCTCTTCCAGTGTGCCGTCATGGCCTGCTTTCATCAGGTCGTCGATGGACAGGTGGGTCTCGTTTACTTTGTAGCCCCAGTCACGCAGGATGTGGATCAGGGAATCACGGGTTACGCCCGGAAGTACGGTTCCTTCCAGCGGTGCGGTGTAGATTTCGCCGGCGATCTTGAACATGATGTTCATGGTTCCAACTTCCTCTACATATTTACGATGTACGCCGTCCAGCCACAGAACCTGGGTGCATCCCATCTTCTCTGCTTTTACCTGGCCTGCGATGGAGCTTGCATAGTTACCGCCGCATTTTGTGAAGCCTGTGCCGCCTTTGACTGCACGGACATATTCATCCTCAACCAGGATCTTAACCGGGTTGATGCCCTCTGCATAGTATGCTCCAACCGGAGTGGTGATGATAACGAATTTGTAGGATTTTGCCATATGTACGCCAAGGCTTGCCTCAGTAGCGAACATGAACGGACGGATGTAAAGAGATGTACCTGGCTCAGACGGTACCCAGTCTTCCTGTGCTTTAACCAGTGCTTTGACAGCTTCTACAAACATCTCCTCCGGTACACCCGGCATGCAGAGTCTTTCGTTGGATTTGATCATACGGCGTGCGTTCATTTCCGGACGGAACAGCTGGATTTTTCCTTCTGCTGTTCTGTATGCTTTCATACCCTCGAAAGTTTCCTGTGCATAGTGAAGTACCATGGTTGCCGGATCCATCGGGATTCCGCCGTACGGTACGATTGCTGCGTCATGCCATCCCTGCTCTTTATCCCAGTCCATGACAAACATATAGTCTGTAAAGTGTTTTCCGAATCCAAGGTTTTTCTGATCCGGTTTTTCCTGTAAATGCTCTCTTTTTTCAAATCTGATATCCATTTTTTGCCTCCCCGGCAGTTGAGGATAAGTTTGTTCAGCTGCCTGTATATTTAGATTCAATAGTGATAGTATAAGGCTGTACCTGAAAACAGTCAAGAGAAAATACGACTAAATTTTCATTTTTTCTTTCTTATTTATTGTATCTTTTCCGTATTTTCCTGTATCCGCCGCATTTTTTCTTCTTTCCCGGCACAGCCATTGTGTTTTTTTCTATTATCTGTTAGAATGGCAGACAAGAACCTGATAAGACCTGAACACGAAAAAGGAAGGTAATACAAATGAGTGAAGAATTATTCAACAGCGCATCCTGCAGCGGAGACTGCACAAGCTGCGGCAGCGACTGCCAGGATCTGGATCAGCCGACTGTTACCCTGACACTGGACGACGATACCGAAGTAAAATGTGCCGTACTGACCATTTTCCCAGCTCCGAACCAGAAAGAGTACATCGCCCTTCTGCCGCTCGATGAAAACGGCGAGAACGAAGACGGCGAAGTTTATCTGTATCGTTACTACGAAGAGAACGGCCAGCCGAACCTCGACAACATCGATTCCGATGAAGAGTACGAAATTGCAGCAGACGCATTCGACGAGCTGATGGATACCGAGCAGTTCAACGAGATGGAAGAAAATTCCACCGAAGAGTAAGAAGCACAGACTTTGAAACGATTGCAGAACCCGGCGGGAGACCTTATTTTCCTGCCGGGTTTTTCTCTCTTTTTCTCTCAAATTCCCATTATTTCTTATTTGTACAGCTTTTCTGCATCTCTCTTTAAGATCTGTTTCTATTCTTTTACAGACGTATAATATATGTGAGTAGCAATTTTCATGCCGCTACATTACATAGGAATACGAGGTATCTTTTTATGAGAGATAAAGATGTGATACAGCACATTCAGGATTTATGCAAAGAGCGTTCCTGGACTTATTACCGTCTTGCAAAAGAGGCGGACATTCCCTATTCTACCTTAAATAATATGGTAAACCGCACCAATATTCCAACCATCCCTACCCTGCAGAAGCTCTGCGACGCTTTCGGCATCACACTTGCCGATTTCTTTCTCGACGAGCCGGATGCCCTGCAGCTTACCGAAGGACAGCAGGAAATCATTACGCTTTACAATAATCTTTCGCTGGAGAAAAAGAAAATCTTAAAAGCTTATATGAAAGGTCTTCTGATGGAAGTCTGACTTTTCCGGCATCATAAGTATCACAGATAAAGAAAGTTCCGTTTTTTGTTTTTCTAAAACAGAGGCGGAACTTTTTTTCTGTCGATAAACTTTTCTTAAATTTTTCTAAAGCCCGGGACTTTTCCCGTATTTCGTTGTAGAATAAAGGACAACTGTTCACATATTAATCACAGAAGGAGTTACCCTTTCATGCTACAGATTCAGCATATCAAAAAAGAATACCGGACCGGGACGCTGGTACAGAAAGCGCTCGACGATGTGTCCTTAAATTTGCGCGACAACGAGTTTGTCGCTATTTTAGGGCCGAGCGGTTCCGGAAAGACGACGCTTCTGAATATCATCGGCGGCCTCGACCGCTACGACAGCGGCGATCTGATCATCAACGGCATTTCCACGAAAAAGTATAAGGACCGCGACTGGGATTCCTACCGGAACCACACGATCGGCTTTGTCTTCCAGAGCTACAACCTGATCCCGCACCAGACCATCCTTGCAAACGTAGAGCTGGCGCTTACCATTTCCGGTGTTTCCAAAGAGGTGCGGCGCAAAAAAGCAATCGCGGCACTTGAAAAGGTCGGTCTTGGAAAACAGCTCCACAAGCGGCCGAGCCAGATGTCCGGCGGTCAGATGCAGCGTGTCGCCATCGCCCGCGCTCTTGTCAATGATCCGGAAATTCTGCTTGCCGATGAGCCGACCGGCGCGCTCGATTCCGACACCAGTATTCAGGTCATGGACCTGCTGCAGGAAGTTGCCAAAGAACGCCTTGTCGTCATGGTCACACACAATCCGGAGCTCGCCGAGCTTTACGCCAACCGGATCGTCACCCTGCGTGACGGTGTGATCTGCTCCGACACGAACCCGTTTGAGCCGGATTCCGAAACCCTGCTTCCGCCCAAACACAAAAACATGGGCAAATCGTCGATGTCCTTTCTGACGGCGCTCTCCTTAAGTTTTAATAACCTGCGCACCAAGAAAGCGCGGACCTTGCTCACCTCGTTTGCCGGCTCAATCGGCATCATCGGCATTGCACTGATTCTGGCACTCTCCTCTGGTGTCAACGAGTATATTCAGAATATGGAAGAGGAAACTCTCTCCGAATATCCTCTTCAGATCCAGAGCACCGGCTTTGACCTCACTTCGATGATGGTCGGCTCACAGAATGCCGGCAAAGACTCAAAAGATTCCGGCAAAAAGAATGAAATCAAAGTCCAGGAAGTCGTGACCAACATGTTCTCCACCATGAACTCCAACGATCTCGCTTCCCTGAAAAAGTACCTTGACGGCGGTGCGGACGGCATTTCCGACTACACAAATGCCATCGAATATTCCTACTCCGTCACGCCGCAGATCTACCGCGAAAACGGCGATTCCATCCGCCAGGTGCACCCGGACCAGTCGTTCCGCTCGCTCGGCCTTGGCGCAAGCTCCAACAGCATCATGTCATCCATGATGAGCACCAACGTCTTTTACGAGATGCCGGACACCGCTTCCCTGTACGAGAACCAGTACGACTTAAAAGCCGGACACTGGCCGGAAAACTATAACGAATGTGTGCTTGTCCTCACTTCCGACGGCGGAATGAGTGATTTTCTGCTCTACACCCTGGGGCTCCGCGATGCACTCGAGCTGGATGAGATGGTCCGCCAGTTTTTAAATGAAGAAACCGTCGAGACCCCTTCCTCCATCGGCACGTATTCCTACGATGATATCCTCGGCACCACGTTCCGTCTTGTGAACAGCGCCGACTGCTACGAATACGACAGTCAGTATCAGGTCTGGAAAGATAAAAGCGACAACGAAGACTATATGAAAAAGCTCGTTGCCAACGGCGAAAAGCTCACAATCACCGGTATTGTCCAGCCGTCCCCTGACTCTGCCGCCTCTGCCCTGACCGCCGGCATCAATTACCCGGCATCGCTGACCCGCCACGTTGTGGAGGAAGCAAAGAAATCCGAGATTGTGAAACAGCAGATGGCGGACTCCTCCATCGATGTCTTTACGAATCAGGAATTCGGCACCGTGGATCAGAACAGCGGTCTTGATATGGATTCCTTTATCACTGTCGATGAGGACAAGCTGCAGAACGCTTTCCAGTTCGACGATTCCGCACTCTCCGGTGCTTTTTCCGGTGATTCCATGAACCTTGATTTTTCCAGTGCCTTTGCGGACGCCGGAAGCAGCATGGATCTCGCGGGTGCGATTGACCTCAGTCAGATCTCTCTTAATTTCGACGGACTGCCGCAGCTTGATCTTGGCCAGATTTTATCCGGGCTTACTCTCAATGTCAGTGAAGACGGCATGCAGGAACTGGCTTCCAGCCTCATGGAGGGCTATCAGGGCTACGCCTCGGAGCACCCGGAGGCGGATTATTCCCATTTACAGGAGGATTTCGTCTCCTACATCAATTCCACGGAAGCACAGGAAATCCTGCGGCGCCACATCCAGACCATCATTGCAGGCGGCGGTGTTTCCATTACACAGGAACAGATCCAGGAACTCATTCAGCGGATCTTCAAAGGGTATCAGGCATACCTGATCAAGATGGGCTACACCGACCCGGAACAGTTTGGTGCTTATCTTGCGGAGTATCTGCAGACCGAAGAAGCTGTTCAGATCATCAACGACTGGATTTCCGAGGTGATGCAGAACAACGGCAATATCGAAATTACATCCGACCAGCTCACTGCGCTTGCGACGGAGCTTTCCAACGGTTATCTCGCTTACGTGAAGGAGAACGGCCTGCCGGATCCGACGGAGATGGGCCAGCACTTTATCGCCTATCTGAACACGGCGGACGGCCAGCAGCGGCTGAACAGCGGTATCACAAAAATCGTCGATCTCGACGGACTGCAGTCCCAGGTTTCTTCTGCGCTCACAAACTACATGGCAGGCGTTATGGGAAGCTACTCCGCTTCTGTCGCCTCGGTTCTGCAGACACAGATCACTTCCGCGATGGAACAGATGATGACGCAGATGGCCTCTGCAATTCAGTCCGAGATGGAGCGCGCCATGACGCAGGTCGGTAATTCTCTTCAGGATTCGATGGGCGATGCCATGAAGATTGACACCGATGCCTTTGCAAGTGCCTTCCAGATGAATATGACTGAGGATGATATGAAAGAGCTCTTCGCTTCTCTTAGTTCTTCCGGCTCTTCCACCTATGAGGGCAATCTGCAGAAACTGGGCTACGCTGATTTTGACGAACCTTCTTCGATCAGCATTTACCCGAAAAACTTTGAGAGCAAGGAACACGTTGTCTCCATCCTCGACGGTTACAATGACACGATGGAAAAAGAAGGCAAAAACGAGCAGGTAATCTCGTACACCGATATGGTCGGCACTCTGATGTCCTCCGTCACGGATATCGTCAACATCATCAGCTACGTGCTGATCGCTTTTGTCGGCATTTCCCTTGTGGTTTCCTCGATTATGATCGGCGTCATCACCTATATCAGTGTTCTGGAACGCAAGAAAGAGATCGGTATCCTGCGCGCGATCGGTGCTTCGAAACGCAATATTTCGCAGGTCTTCAATGCCGAAACCTTCATCATCGGACTCTGTGCAGGACTGATCGGCATCGGGCTCTCGCTGCTTCTGATGATTCCGGGCAACCTTCTGATCCACCATCTGGCGGATACGACGAAGGTCAGTGCTTCTCTTCCGCTCGTCCCGGCGCTTGTTCTGATTGCACTCAGCGTCGTTCTGACCCTGATCGGCGGTCTGATTCCGTCGAAGAAAGCGGCAAAAAGCGATCCGGTTACGGCACTCCGGACAGAATAATCTGATCCTTAAAACACACTTTGCAAGTACGCAAAAAGCGGCCGGCAGAGGCTTTTCAAAAGTCCCGCCGGCCGCTTTTTTCTATCTTAAACTTTTATTTTTCTTCCAGAAAAAATCCATGCTCTGTCCGCACCAGTGTCGTCTCATAGAAGGTCTTTGCGAACTGCACCAGATAAGCAGTATCTTTGGCGCCTGCCGTCTCATACGGGGAATGCATCGCAAGCTGAGCCATTCCGATATCCACGCTTGTCACCGAGACAAGAGAGTTCAGAATTGCGCCGAGCGTGCTTCCGCCCGGAATGTCGGCGTGGTTTGCGAATACCTGGCACGGTACGCCGGCCTTCTCGCAAATCATCTTTGTTACGGCTTCCGAAACAGCATCGGTCGTGTATTTCTGGTTTGCACTCTGTTTGATGACAACGCCGCCGTTCATGTAGACGCGGCTCTTCGGATCGTATTTCTCCGCATGCGCCGGATGGAACGCATGTGCATTATCGGCAGAAACCATAAAGCTTCCCGCAAGATCTCTGTGGTAAGCGATCGTATCTTTTCCGCACGCTGCGTTGATGTGCTGCAGGGTCTCAGTCAGGAACGACGAATCTGCGCCCTGTTTGGTAAGGCTTCCGACTTCCTCGTTGTCAAAGATTGCGCAGACATTAACCTGACCTGTCGCTTTTGCGGCAAGGAATCCTTTTAAGGAACCGAATGCGCTCTGCAGATCGTCGAGGCGGCCGCTGGACAGAAATTCTTTGCTGGCGCCCCAGATAGAGCCCTCCACGCGGTTGTACAGATAAAGTTCCATCGAGAGGATGTCCTCTTTTGCCGTATCCGGCAGAAACAGCTCATAGAAATGATCTTTCGCTGTCTCATCACCGAGAATCGGGAGCATGTCGGTCTGCACACTGTATTTGATTCCGTTGTTGATGTCGCGGTTCAGATGAATCGGCAAATTCGGGATCGTCACCAGATCTCGTCCGGCATCAACCAGCACGGATTTCACGCTGTTTCCGTCACGTACCACCATGCGGCCCGCCAGGGAAAGCGGACGGTCAAACCATGGGGAACGGATCATTCCGCCGTAGCCCTCCACGTTCAGGCGGGTATAATGACCATCCGTCACGAATGGGTCCTCTCCCTTTACTTTAAACGTCGGACAGTCGCTGTGGCTTGCGATGATCTGGTAGCTGGAAAATGCGCTCTCCGGGATCTGGAACGCAATCACCGAGGATTCATTTCTCGTCACATAATATTTTCCGCCCGGAACGAGACTCCATTCTTTTGTCTCCTCCAGTTTTGTATATCCATTTTCGTTCAGCAGATCACTGGCTTCTTTTACCACATGAAACGGGCTTTTGCACCGCATGATAAAATCGAGCAGCTCCTGCGCTGTATTCAGGTATTCCATAGTTTTTCTCCTTTTCTCCTTTGCATATATTCAAACGCTTCTTCTATTTTATAAAATCCCGCTGTCTTTTTCAAGACCCAAAAACCTGTGGGAACTTACTGTATCACTCGCAATCATCGTTTCGAATCGGATATTCGCAATCCGCTTCGCTACTCGCACATAAAACCAGCCGCTGCTTCACAAAAAAATCCCGCACAGACAGATTTTTATTTTCTGTCGTGCGGGACTTACTTTTTCCGTTTTTTCTGCTATGCAGAAACCTGATTTCCGGTATACAACTGATAATATTTTCCTTTCTGTTCCATCAGCTGATCATGGGTACCGCGCTCAATAATTTGTCCCTGCTCAAGAACCATGATACAATCGGCGTTTCGTACGGTAGACAGACGATGTGCGATAACAAAGGTTGTTCTTCCGCTCATCAGCTTATCCATACCATCCTGAACAATGCGCTCGGTACGGGTATCAATGGAGCTTGTCGCCTCATCGAGAATCAGTACCGGCGGATCCGCAATGGCTGCACGCGCGATCGCAAGAAGCTGCCGCTGACCCTGGGACAGATTCGCACCGTCTCCGGTCAGCATTGTGTCATAGCCCTGCGGCAGACGCATAATGAACCCGTGCGCATTCGCCAGTTTTGCTGCTGCTACAACCTCATCCTCCGTCGCATCGAGCTTTCCGAAGGCAATATTTTCTCTTACCGTTCCCGTAAACAGATGTGTATCCTGCAAAACAATGCCAAGCGATCTTCTCAGATCGTCTTTTTTGATCTTTCCAATATTGATCTCATCGTAACGGATCTTACCTTTCTGAATATCATAAAAACGGTTGATCAGATTGGTAATGGTTGTTTTTCCGGCTCCGGTGGAACCGACAAACGCGATCTTCTGACCCGGCTCCGCAAACAGTGATACATCGTGCAGAACGATTTTATCCGGGTTATAGCCGAAATCAACATGTTCGAATACCACACGGCCCTGCAGCTCGCGGTAATCCACAGATCCATCTGCCTGGTGCGTATGCTTCCATGCCCATTTTCCGGTACGCTCTTTCGTCTCGGTGAGTTTTCCGTTTTCTTCCTTCGCATTGACAAGCGTTACATACCCCTCGTCCAGCTCCGGCTCTTCATCCATCAGGCGGAAAATACGTTCGGCTCCTGCAAGTGCCATAACGATTGCGTTCAACTGCTGGCTGACCTGGTTGATCGGCATGTTAAAACTCTTGTTGAAGGTCAGAAAGCTTGCCAGACCACCGAGCGTAAAGCCACCGACATTGCCAAGGGCAAGTGCACCGCCGACAATCGCACAGACAACATAGCTCATATTTCCAAGCTGTGCATTGATCGGTCCGATGACATTCGCAAACGCATTGGCATTGTAAGCACTCTCATACAGATTGTTATTAATTTCTTTGAATTTTTCGATATTCTCCTCTTCATGACAGAATACCTTGACAACCTTCTGGCCATCCATCATCTCTTCGATAAAGCCGTTGACTTTACCAAGATCCCTCTGCTGTTTTACAAAGAAATTTCCGGAAAATCCGGCCACCTTTTTTGTCACTCCCAGCATGATAGATACCATAACCAGCGTTGTAATCGTCAGCGGGATGTTCAGAATCAGCATACTGACAAAGACACTGACAATCGTGATTGCACTGTTGATGATCTGCGGGATACTCTGACTGATCATCTGGCGCAGAGTATCAATATCATTTGTATAAATCGACATAATATCGCCGTGCGCATGCGTATCAAAATATTTGATTGGCAGCTTTTCCATATTGCCGAACAGATCATTTCTCAGATTCCGCAGGGTTCCCTGGGACACATAAATCATGGTACGGTTCTGAATGAACGCAGCCACAATACCGATCCCGTAAAATCCGGCCACCCGCAAAATTGCGTGGAGCAGCGGGCCAAAATCCGGATCCGGCTGGGTCAGCATCGGCGTGATATAGCCGTCAATCAGCGTTTTCATAAACATCGTTCCCTGTACGTTTGCCAGGACGTTGACAAAAATCGCAATGACAACAGCGATGCAATGTACGGTATAATCCTTTAATGCATATTTCATAATTCTGGTAAAGATCTTCATCGGATTCTTGACCTGCGGTTTCACCCCTCTTGGAGGTCTTGCGCCCGGCCCCTTTACCTGCTGTACTCTCTCTGCCATTCCTTACTCACCTCTCTTTTCGTCAAAGTCTCCGCCGCCACCGGTCTGAGACTCATATACTTCCCGGTAAATTTCATTGGTTTTCAGTAATTCCTCATGGCTTCCAAAACCATTTACTTTTCCGTTCTCCATGACAATGATACGGTCTGCGTCCTGCACACTGGAAATACGCTGTGCAATGATCAGCTTTGTCGTTTCAGGAATCTCGGTCAGGAATGCCTTCCGGATTTTTGCATCGGTTGCGGTATCGACAGCACTTGTACTGTCATCCAGAATCAGCACCTTTGGTTTTTTCAGCAGCGCTCGTGCGATACAGAGGCGCTGTTTCTGGCCGCCGGATACGTTGGATCCGCCCTGCTCGATGTAGGTGTTGTAGCCCTCCGGCATCCGGTCGATAAATTCATCAGCGCAGGCAAGACGGCAGACACGCTTGCACTCTTCTTCCGAAGCATTTTTATCACCCCAGCGAAGATTGTCGAGAATGGTACCGGAAAACAGCACATTTTTCTGTAAAACAACGGCTACTTCATTTCGCAGAGTTTCCATATCGTAGGAACGGACATCCTTTCCGCCGACTTTGATGGAGCCTTCCGTGACATCGTACAGACGGCTGATCAGGTTGACAAGACTCGTCTTCGCACTTCCGGTTCCGCCGATGATACCGATGGTCTCACCGGATTTGATCGAAAGGTTGATATCCGAAAGAACCGGCTCGCCTGCTCCCTTTTTGTAGTTGAAGTAGACGTGATCGAAGGTAATGCTTCCGTCCGGAATATCAAAGTCCGGATTCTCCGGATTGTCGAGATCGCTCTTCTCATTCAGAACCTCGGTAATACGGCGCGCACTCGCAAGGCTCATCGTGATCATAACGAATACCATCGAAAGCATCATGAGGCTCATCAAAATGTTCATGCAGTAGGTCAGAAGGCTCATCAGCTCTCCTGTTGTCAGGCTGCTTCCGACGATCATCTTCGCACCGAGCCAGCTGATCAGAAGAATACAGCTGTAAACGGTAAGCTGCATCAGCGGCGCGTTGAAGGAAAGGTTTTCCTCTGCTTTACAGAAAATTTTGTAGATGTTCTCTGCTGCTTTGTGGAACTTACTTGTTTCATGATCCTCACGCACATACGCTTTTACTACGCGGATGGCGGATACGTTTTCCTGTACGCTCGCATTCAGCTCATCGTACTTCGGAAATGCCTGATCGAAATATTTCATCGCGGAACGCATGATCAAAAACAGACACGTTCCGAGGATAAGAATGGCTACCAGATAAACGCTTGCAAGACGTGCATTGATATAAAACGACATAATCATCGCGATAATCATGCTCGACGGTGCACGCATGCACATACGAAGAATCATCTGATAGGCATTCTGCAGGTTGGTGACGTCTGTCGTCAGGCGGGTGACAAGACCTGCGGTGCTGAATTTGTCGATATTCGAAAATGAATATTCCTGAATGTTTTCAAACATGGCCTGACGCAGATTTCTTGCAAATCCGGCAGACGCTTTTGCTCCATATTTTCCGCCCATGATACCGGCAAACAGACCGATGGCTGCTGCTGCCACCATGAACGCTCCCACCACGTAGATGTGATGGAGATCGCCTTTTTCTACACCATCATCGATAATGGATGCCATCATAAGAGGAATGATCATCTCCATGATAACTTCCAGAATCATGAAAAGCGGAGTGGCAATGGAGGCTTTTTTAAACTCTTTTACCTGTGCTCCAAGTGTTTTTAACATGATGTCTCTCCTAACATATTTTTTACATTGCTTTTGAGCTGGTCGATGACACGGTAGAAGGTATCGAGATCTTCTTTTGCAATTCCTTCAATTGTCTGTTCTTCCAGAATATTGATCATATCTTTCGTCTTCTCGTGAAGCTCTCTTCCGGTATCGGTCAGCACCAGTTTCTTCAGACGTGCATCATAGGGAACGGACTCCCGTCGGATGTAGCCCTTTTTCTCCATGAGCTTTAAAATATTCGTCACGGTGGACCGACAGATCTTAAACTCCGCCTCGATATCCTTCTGGAAAATATCTTTGTCTTCGTTCCGGCACAGATACCCTAAAATCCATCCGTGCATGGCGGTCAGTTCATCGACCCCCCGCTCTCTGGCGGCTGCCATCAGGTTCCGTGACATCATATTGTCCAGCGTCCGCAGTTCGTGGCCGATTTTTCTTTTTTTACAACACACGCTGCTTTTTTCCTCCTTTCCCCTTTGCTGCCGTCCCCATCTGTTCTTTATAAAACTGTTTGAACAAGGACTGTTCTATAAGCAACTGTTCTATAGATAACTGTTTCATATTAAACAGTTCGCTATAGAACATTCTAGGAGGTTTTGTGGGAAATGTCAACCTGTTTGCGTAAAAAAATTTGAAAAAAATGCTCCGGATAAAAGTTTTCCACTTTCCGCCCGGAGCATTCCGCTCGTTTATTCTTCGATTTTTCTTCTTAAATAGCTTCCCACCATATGGGAAAAGTTGCGGATGTCGCGCGCATATGCGAAATCCTTGCCGAAAATCTTCTGCTCCGCCATAAGCTCCGTCTCCTCGCCTACAAAGACCCCAAGCACCGAGACACCCTGCTGCCTAAGGCGCCGCACCTCAGTTGCCGTGTCATGCAGCGCATAGTCATCCCGGTACGGCTTTGGATTTCTCGCATTCGGCCGGTTCACCAGCACATCGTACGGCTTTCCGTCGCTTAAGAGGATCAGCAGCTTCCGGTCCTCCTGGCGTTTTAAAAGATCCATCCCCGCCGCCTTGACAGCAAGCCCGTCGCGGTTGTTTGATGATGTAATATACTCAAAAATATTGCTGTTCTTCTCCCGCGGATCGTCGTAATCGCGCATCCGGTGCAGAATCGTGTAATCCCAGAACGTACAGAAGCTCATCACGCGGAACGGGATGTGCAGGCGGCTTAAGGTCTCCGCCAGAATGTACGTCTGCAGTGTCACATTCTCCTGGCGCGGCCGCTGGGAACCGCTCGCATCCACGAGAATATCCACGACAAAATCCAGCGAATTCCGCCGCTGCTCCAGCCGGAACAGATCCGCATTCTGACTCCGTCCCACCTTCCACATCCGCGCGGGCTGTAAAATTCCGTGGTCTGCATCTGCAAACGACTGGTCCTCCTGCAGCAGCATCGCTTTTTTCAGTTCCTGATACAGCAGCGAAATGTTCTGCCGCACCGCGCGGTGCTGGTCGTAATAGGCATGAAGGTTTTTATCCTTCTGCTTCTGCGCGTAGGAGAGCTGATAATACTTTCCGACCGGATTTTTCAGCACACCCTCCGTGTAATAGAGGCTGCAGTCGCTGTGGATGCCGCGGCAGAGCTGGTAATTCCGGCTTTTCTCCTCACTCTCCGAGAGCCACGTTTTTCCGTAATTGCGCTGAATGTACTGATACATCCGTGCCAGCGCTTTCTCATCAACGACAACGACCTTTTTGGTATCGCTTCCCGCTGTTTTTTCTTTCTTCTCTTCCGCCTCTTTTGATGTGAAATTTGTCATATCAAGCGAAACTCGCTCCAGATATGTCTCGAGCCCGTCCTCGTACAGTTCCTCCGAAATGAAATCCTTCCAGGAATACTCGGTGAGCTCCTCGATCGTTACCGCAAGAACCGAGGCAAGATCACCGTGCTTTTTCACAAATGCGGGATCGACGACCTTATTGTACAGCTCGTCCGTCACCCGGATCAGTTCCATTGTATCCGCTGTTTCGGATGCGTGCTTCAGCAGCTCCATCCACTCCCGCGTTTTCCCCGAGTATGAAGGGCTTTTTTCCTCGTCCTCCTCTCTTCTTCCGCGCAGATACTCCAGTTTCAGGCGCCCTGTCTCATTTTTGGATAAAGATTCAAACGAGTGGTCCAGTATTTCCTCCGCTGCTCTCCTTCGAAAGCCCTTGACACCGGGGCGCTCGCTTTCGAGCCGCTTCGATACGGCCTCCTCCGTCACCAGCTGGGCGAGCATCATCAGTTCTCCCTCCGCTGCGCCGCTGTAAACCTTCTTCACCAGATACAGGCTGTAGGCTTCCCGATCAAAGTAACACGAAAAGGCACCCTGGCGGATCGTATCGTACAGCACCGTATCCGGCTCTTTCGCATACCGCTCCACGTCCGGGTTCAGCTTCAGCGTGTAGTCGCCGCTGACGGTCCAGACGAGATTGCGGATCCGGCTCTCCAGCTCCATCTCATGCGTTTTTAATGTTTCCTCTGTCACCATACGTATTTCCTCTAAAAAATATCCTGCGGCGTCCACTCTTCCGGAATCCGCGTGCGCACAACATCCCGCACGATCTCTTTTTCAAACAGGTCAAAGCATTTATTGACAATGCCGATCTGCACCGCAAGATACGGGGACAGCCCCTGGCGCATCGTACCGATCGCTCCGAACAGGCCGCGGAGGTCGAGCGCACGCGTGGTGATTTCCGCCTGTTTTGCCTTTTTCTGCAGATCGAGGTAAAGACCGGCCAGCGCATCGCGTGCCGCCGGTTTCAGATCCGGGAATTTTGACTGCATCAGATAAAACAGTGTCTCTTCCGTAAGCGACGGCATGTCAATCACCAGAAAGCGGGACACCAGCGCCTCGTTCAGCTCTCTCGTTCCCGCATAGCCGTAGTTCATCGTTCCGATCATCCGCGCCGCCGGGTGAAGCGGAATTTTATCGTAGCCCGGCACATCGATAATGCGGCGGTAGTCGAGCGCGGCGTGAAGAACACTGACTGCATCGTTTTTCGCCATGTTGATCTCATCGAGAATGCCAAAACCGCCTTCCTCTGCACAGCGGTAAATGCTGCCCTTCCGGAGTGTGACCTCCTGGTTCTGGAACGTATCGGTTCCGATCAGCTCGGCACTTCCTGTGTTTACATGGAAGGAAACGTTGTACGTCGGTCTTCCGAAAACATACGCCAGTGTCTCTGCCAGCACGTTTTTTCCCGTTGCCTTCTCGCCGGTCAGCAGCAGATTTTCGCCCTGCAGCAGCGCGGCAATTGCCATCTCCAGAATCTCTTTTCCAAAAAACGGGATTTCCGGCGTACTCATGCGGTTCTCTAAGCCCTCCGCCACCGGATAGCTCTCGCGGAATCTCCGCACGCTCTCAATTAACGCCCCGCTCACGCCCTGTTCCTGTAAAAATGAATCGTTCATCTTCTATTTTTTAATCCTCTCTGTCGTTAAAATATCTTTTTGCTTCTACCAGTATACGGGATCTGCCTTTTTTCTGCAAGACCTGTCGGACTTATAGTAATCCCCGAAAATAATGCAAAAAATTCGCGCTCTGCAGCACTGCCTTTTTTGCATTATTTTCGGGTCTTGCTATAGATTGAATTGAATTGAAACATAAAGACACCGGAAAACAGGCTTTATCCCGTTTCCCGGCGTCTTATTTCTGTCATTGATTCAGTTCATGCATCGCATTATCCGCGGATTCCGGAAAGAATTTCCTCTGTGGAAGCTTTTGCCTCCTCGTCCAGGTTCTCTTTCTTATAGTTCTCATATCTCTGTTTGTGATGCGGATTCTCTGCCCACAGCTCGTCTGCGGCTTTTTTCCACTCAGCAGCATACAGGTCACATTTTCCGCACAGATGCTCTGCGCTCTCCGGAGACTGCAGGTCGGTTGACTTCGCGCCGGTCTTCTCTACCATCTCACGCAGCAGTTCCGGATTTTCGAGCATCGGACATGGGCGCAGGTGGTTGCGGTTGAACGGCTGTCCATCGCGGTATGCCTGGAACAGCGGCTGCTGCAGTGCTTCGATCAGGGAAACTTCGTTGATGTTGGCGCCGGAGTAATGGATGAAAACACACGGCTCCACATCGCCGTTTGCATTGATATGGCAGTAGTTTCTTCCTCCTGCGATACAGCCTCCGACGAACTCACCGTCGTTCTGGAAGTCCATAACAAAGATCTGTTTGTCGCTCTTATCGGAACGGATCTCACGCAGTCTGTGATAGATATATTTTCTCTGCTCAACCGTCGGCATCAGCTCCGGTGCAGCGTCCATGCCGACCGGCATGAAGTGGAAATACCAGCTGTAACGGCATCCGTGCTCGATCAAAAGATCCAGGAACTCGTCACTTGTAACGGTCTCGAGGTTTGCTCTTGTGTAGCAGATGGAAGTACCAAAAAGCAGACCGTGTTTTTTCATCAGATCCATGGCTGCCAGAACTTTATCGAAAATACCCTCGCCGCGGCGTCCGTCGTTGACCTCCTCGAAGCCTTCCAGAGACAGGGAGAAGGAGATATTGCCGAGCTTCTGAACCGCCTCACAGAACTCCTCGTCGATCAGGGTTCCATTGGTGAAGCAGTGGAATTCACAGTCATGATGCTCTTCTGCCAGACGCAGGATGTCTTTTTTGCGCACAAGCGGTTCGCCGCCGGTGAACATGTAGAAGTAGGTTCCCAGCTCTTTTCCCTGGCTTATGATATCAGAAAGTTTCTCATAGGAAAGATTCAGCTTGTGGCCGTATTCTGCTGCCCAGCATCCGGTGCAGTGCAGGTTACAGGCACTTGTCGGGTCCATCAGCATCGTCCATGGGATGTTGCAGTTGTATTTTTCACGGTTCATACGGATCTGTTTCGTTCCGACGAAAGCTGCCTGGAATCCCAGGTTCAAAGCAGTCATTTTGATCACCTGCGGATCCAGCTCGTCCAGTCCGCGGTTGACATACTGTACCCATTTGTTGTCCGGATTCTGCAGCATGGTGCGGATGTTGTCGAAGGTTTTCTCCGCAAACATATTTCCGGTAAATTTCTGTACAAAATCCGTCAGATTCAACAGCGCTTTTGTTCTGTCGTCTCCGTGATTCACATATTTTAAAACACCATCGATCGCAGCGCCTGCAGCGGCTCTTTCTACTTTCATTTTTGCATCCATTGTTCACGATCTCCTTTGTAATAGTTTAATATTTTCGCCCGGAATTGATCTGGTTTTGAATACCACATCCTGGCTTTTTCCCATTATATTCTCCATATTTGGAAAATACAACCCAAAATTCCCTCGTTTTGGACACATCAAAAAAAGTGTCCCACGGGGGAACACTTTTTCCTGTTTTTCTCTTTCCGTTATATTTTACATTGCATTTTCAGATTCACACAAAGCATTTTCTAATTTTCGATCAGAACCGCGCGGATCGGTCCGCCGTACTGGTGTTTCTTTTTGACCGGAGCAGCCACAAGAAAATAATGACCCGAGGTCACTTTCTCCAGATTCAGATTTTCGACAATCACCGTACCTTTTTTCAGCAGCTGCTGATGAACATCATTCCCCGATGTCTCATTTCCGACAGTTTCCTGCTCCACACCGAGCAGCACCAATTTTTTCTCTGCCAGGTAATCTGCCCCATCGCGTGTAATCTGCGCATCGCCGCGGATCAGAAGACGTTCACAGTCCTCTTCCATGACCTCCTCGAGCACTTCTCTTGTCACTTTTCCCTCAAGCTCCGCCACCTGACAGATGCCAAGTGACCGATCGAGCGTCGTCTGCGCCGTTCCTTCCTCCGTCATCAGATGACGCGGCGCGTCCATTGCGGAAAACTGCTCTCCGGAAATGTCATATAATTTCATATTTTCCTATCCTCAAACCGGGAAACTCCCGTCTTTCTTTTTTCCAATATTTGCCGATACTGCCAGATTCTGCCGGCAGCCAAACCTTGTTTAGTATAGCCTATTTTCGGACGCTTTACAAGGCTCATTTCTGCAAAAATTCTGACTTTTATACAGCAATCCTGTCTGCAATAAACAATTTGTCATTTTCACTCCCCTGGTGTATAATAGAAATATCCAAACGGTTACGCTCTCTTTCAAAAGGGAGGGAAATCTTATGAAACTCCGGCTAAGCCCGTGGATCTGCGCCACGGCTTCGCCGGAGTTTTTTACACTCTTCTGGTTTACGGAATAAGACGGTGAATGTCTCTTGGAAACAGGGATGCGTTCCGCACATTTTCAAATCCGAGAAGCCGTGCCGTAAACCGCTCCAGCCCAAGACCGAGGCCGCCGTGCGGGGGCATGCCGCAGCGGTGCATCATTAGATAGCTCTCAAACGCTTCCACATGCATGCCGCGGCTTTCGATCTTTTCCACCTGCTCCCGGTAATTGTGGATGCGCTGGCCGCCGGTCGTCACTTCAAGGCCGCGGAAGAGAAGGTCAAAACTTTCCGTCACTGCCGGGTTTTCTCTGCTGTCCATCGCGTAGAACGGGCGCTTGGCGCTTGGATAATGTGTCACAAATACGAAGTCACTGCCTGTCGTTTTCTTCACGTATTCGCACAGCAGTTTTTCCTCCTCCGGTTCAAAGTCCAGTTTCTCCGAAAAGGCTCTTTTGTATACACGGCTCACCAGCTCTTTCGCCTCCGAAAAACGGATTCTCGGAATCTCCGTGATCACCGGCACCTCTGCTTTTAAAAGCGAAAGCTCCGCTCCGCATGTCTCCTGCAGCCGTGCAAACGTGTACCGCAGCATCTCCTGTTCCATCGCCATGATGTCCTCGAAGTTCTCGATATAGCCTATCTCAAAGTCCACGCTTGTATATTCGTTCAGATGACGCGCCGTGTCGTGTTTCTCCGCCCGGAAGACCGGTGCGATCTCGTAGACACGCTCGAAGACGCCGACCATCATCTGCTTGTAAAACTGCGGGCTCTGCGCCAGATATGCCTGTTCGCCGAAATACGACAAAGAGAAGATATTAGCTCCGCCCTCGGCTCCTGCCGCTACGAGCTTCGGTGTGTGGATTTCGGTGAAGTGCTGTCCATCTAGAAATTCGCGGAACGCCTGACAGATCCTGGCCTGAATCTGGAAAACCGCGCGCTCTTTTTCATTTCGCAGCGTGATGGGCCGGTAGTCCAGCAGGTTCTCGATGGAAGTGTTGACCCGCTTCTGGTTGATGACAACCGGCGGTACTTCTTCCGGCTCGGAGAGGATTTCCACTTCTAACAGATGCAGGTCATACCCGCTTCTGGAACGCTCTTCACGGATCACCTCCGCGGTAAACCGGACACACGCCTCTTCTTTTAATTTCTCCAATGCAAACCGGGCATACGCCGGCTCGTACACGCACTGTACCATCTGCCGTTTCGTCCGAAGCAGCACAAATGCAAATGAGCTCATTTTTCGGATTTTGTAAATGCTTCCATGCAGCCGCACGATTTCGCCGATGTGTGCTCCTAACTGCTCTGCTTCGAGTTCCTCTGTTTTTCTTACTTTTACGGTATTCATTTCTGTCTTCATAGTCTTTTCTGCCTTTCTGTTCTGATTTTTCTTTATCGCCGCAAAATCAGCAGAAAATCCATATGGACATAATCTGTATGTCCCATACGATCACAACCCTTCTCTGATGTAAATTTCAAGTCATTCCCGCATGGATAAAAAATGGCAAAGAAAAACCACACGGGGTATTTCTTTTTCTCCCGGTGTGGTTTCCCTTTGCCTTATCTTCCACACAGGTACAACACAATCAGCGCCTGTACCTGTGAAGTATAGTAGTCTTCACTTTGATACAAGCGCTATCAATCGTCGTCCCTGTGCATTTGTACGCTGTGCATCTCGTTCATCGTTGATAACCTCTGTTTCGTAATTTTGTTGTATTATAGTTCTGCGTTCCGGTTTTGTCAACCCTTATTTTCCATAATCGATGATCACCACTTCCGCTTTCGTTCCAATCCGCATCGGCGGTCCCCAGAGACCCACGCCGGATGTGACGATGCTGTACATGTCTCCGACTTTCTTCATCCCGCAGGCATTCTCCCACATCAGGCCGGTAAGGATATTGCCTGGGAAGAGCTGTCCGTCGTGCGTATGGCCGCCAAGATCAAGGTCTGCGCCTGCCTCTGCCAGCTCGGTCAGCTCCGACGGCTGGTGGTCAATCACAAAAACTGGAAGCGACTGGTCCAGTCCTGTAAGCAGTTCGGACGGCGTGTCGCGTGTCTCCTGCGTTTTGCGGATCCGGTCGGGATCTTTTCGGCCCGCCAGATAAAAGGCATCATCGATACAGACCACATCATCCTCCAGCAGATGAATCTTCGCGCGGTCCAGAAACTCACCGAACCGGCGGTCGGCGATGCGCTCCTCCTTCGTCTCAAACGTAAAGCCCGCGAGAATCTTCTCATCGAGATCGTGGTTGCCGTAGCAGGCGTACGTGCCGTACCGGCTCTTTAAGCCCGCCAGAAGATCCGCCACGCGGTCCGGCTCATAGATGGCATCGTACTCATTATCAAAAATATCCCCGGCAATCACAACGACATCCGGCTCCTCAGCATTGATTTTTTCCACCATCTCTTCCATCTGATGACTGCCGATGCTGTACCCCAGATGAAGATCTGCGACGAGCGCAATTTTCAGATGTGCATCCTTTTTCGATGGAACCTCATATCGTGTCGTGTAAATATGGACTGCATGCACCATTCCGTAGATGCACATTCCCGTCACAAAAAGGATCGCGCCAAGGCCGACCGCTTTCAATCCCATCGGAGAATACAGCCAAGTTTTCGTCAGTGCCGTATGCGCAAAAATGAAGCGCAGCAGCACCAGAATCGCGGTGAAGCCAAGAAAATACAGATACATGCCAAGCCAGCAGTTGCTGATGACCTTTAAAATCCGGTGAACGGGATCTCTTTTGATCAGAAAGCTCGTCAGCAGGGAAAGTGCAAAAAATGCATACAGCACCAAAATGACACCCAGCACGGCCGGATGGCGGAACAAAGGATGCACCTCCTTCATCCACCGCAGCAGCCAGTAGGCGGTAAATACATTTGCCAGTATGTAGACCGGCGCAAGAAATATTGCAAGCATACGTATGTTTCCTCTCTTTTTCGATTCAAATGCAGGGCAGGAAAAAGCGTGCCGAACGAAACGTTTCCGGCACGCTTTTTTGCCAGGCATTCATCAGAGTTTTTTTTCTATGATATCAAACAGCTCACGCCTCCGCTTCCGCCAGCGCCAGCCATTCGCAAGTTTGTTATAGAAATAGAACGAATCCACAAGCACCATGTTCAGGCGGCCGATCCGGTCTTTCGTCGTTCCGTTGTAATGCTCGCCGCCGCAATCAATCTGCGGGCACGTTTTTACGTAGGCGATCAGATCATCCTCACTTCTGATGGTATCTGGCAGCTCGGTGTACGCTTTTCCGATGCAGTCCAGCCGGTGCGCATCGCTTCCGCCAAAGCCGGGCTTATTGAATTTCTCCGCCAGCCGTTTCGCTTTTGCGTTCGTCTCCGCGCTCTCACACGCATTGAAAATTTCAACAAAATCGAACTGCGGGAGAAGCTGGGCAATCCGCTGCTGATACTTTTTCTTCCGTTCATTCGTGCTGATCATGCTCATAAATTTTTCACCGTACGGATGCGCCGGTCCTAAAATTCCGCCGTACGCATGGACGATCTTGACAAGGATCGATCCCGGCAGGCCGCGCAGCTCCAGAATTTTTAATTTTACGCCGAACGGCATAATCACAAGAATGTGGCCGCAGTCGCACGTATCGTACTCAACACCTTTTAATACCACAAAATCCTGGTGTGCTCTTCCCTTGATGGCATTCTTCCACTCGCGGTATCCGTCATAGGAATCGTGGTCGGATACCAACATTCCTCCAAATCCTTTTCGTTTCAGTGTTCGGATGTACTCCTCAATCATGACTTTTCCATCCATCGAACCCTCTTTTGTGTGGCAGTGCATATCAAATTTCATGCAAAACGCCTCCTTTTATCTTCCATGTTCGAAAACCATTTCGTTTTTCCTATTTTTCTGGAATCGTTTCGGATGGTTCCGCCGCGTTTTTGGCGCGGCAGAATCGATAGTTTGTACCATATAACTTTATTTTACCACTTTTTCCACAAAAGAAAAAGAAATTTCTTCTGAAGATCTGGTAAATTTTCCTTAAAGAATGGAGTTTTTAGACAATTCCTGTTCTTTGTCCCTGTTTTTACCGTGTTCTTTTTGCTATGATAAAAACAGCTTATTTTACTTGATCGGAGGAACACATTATGAATTCACAGGACATCACCCGCGCACTGATCGACACAACAGTTGCACGCGCGATGGTGGAGATGGACGCAGATCCGAAACGCAGCGTCCGCAAGCTCTGCGATCTTGGCCGCCAATTTTCCCGCGGCCGCTTTCAGAATCAGATTTTTGCCATTTTTCAGGATCTTCTGCGCAACGATGAAAGCCCGTATTATCAGGCGATCGACTTTCTGCTGCGCAGCAACGATCCGGAAGCGCTTCGTCAGTTCGGCATCAACATCGGCTACAACAGTTTTACCTACGGTGCGCAGATTCTGCGCCAGAAGCAGAAAGAACTTTCCTTTGCTGTTCCCTGGGTTGTCAAGCTCCGTCTCGACAGCCGCATCCCGGACACTTACGATTCCTCGTTTTTTGCATCCGTGGTCAGAACCGGTCTGACATACGGCATCTACTCTTATCAGCTCCGCTCCATGGATCATCATGAGGATATGGAATCCTACCTTGCCGTTATCCAGTCGCATCCGGAATGCGCGTTTCTCTGGTTTCTTTCCGATACGCCGCTTACCGAAAAACAGCAGAAACTGCTTTTATCCTGCCCGAACCTGATGGTTTCTCTTCCAATTGATGCCCCCTCAACGGCTTCCATGGCAAAAGCCCTGCGCCGTCAGAAAACGCTGTTCGGTATGCACAAAGTCTATCAGGATGCAGATGCTGCCGCTTATCTGCTCTCTTTTGACCACCTGTATTCCCAGATGGAACAGAGTGTCTTTTTCTTTCTGGTCGCAGATGATTCGTGCTCAAAAGAAAGTATCCGGGCTGTTTCCGATGTTGTTCAACAGTACCGCTTCACCCCCATACAGCCATTCTTCCCGATCGAAGTGCAGGAAGACTCCCGCAAAATTGAGCAGATTATCACCGCCAATCCGGCGTATCTGCTGCTTCTGCCGGATCACATGGCCCGCACACTCGATACGCCCACCGTTTCCTTTGAAGAGTTGTCTCTTCGGAATATATTTTACCGTGAACTGCTCGCAGATGCATAAAAGTACAGCCAAAGCGGAATTTTATTTCTTTGGTTCCGCTTTGGCTGCTATTTTTTCTGATGATCTGCATATCACTTCTTTCAGTTCTTCGACAAACGTTTCCGGTTCCAGCTCGCTTTCCATGGAAAACCAGCGCAGAACCGCGGTCAGGAAGGCATCACAGAAGAACGTTACAAACAGTTTCTGATTCTGTACCTGAAAGAGATCCTGTACAAAAAACGCCATGACCGGCTCGAGCATCTCGTAAAAGTAATCCTTAAAACTGTTCTGCCCTTCGATCCTCAGGGCACTCTGGTAAAATGCTTTATTCTGATAGAAAATATTGCAGACCGCCACCAGCACATCCCATTCATTCTCAAAGTTCTTTCCGCCCATGTTTGTCAGAAAGTCCACATAAAAGATCCAGTTTACCAGATCGTATTTATCTTTAAAATGATAATAAAAGCTTTTCCGGTTCAGACCGCATTCCTCGCAGAGATCTGAAATACTGATTTTCGCAAAAGACTTGCATACCATCAATTTTTTCATTGCATCTGCAAGCGCACTCTTTGTACTGTTGGAATCCGCCATCTCTTCTCTCCCTCTCTTTTCGACCGTTTGTGCTATTATTCTACACCATCTTTTTCCTTTATGCAAGAAAAGCGCACCAGGAAAAGGCTGTATTTCCTTTTTCTGGCACGCTTTTTGCAATCATGCTTCTTCCGTTTTTCCATCTGCCTCCAGTGTGAACCAGAATGCCACACCGTTGTCGTAATTCTGGCAGCCGCACTGCTGCTGGAAGGAATCCATAATGGCTTTTACGATGGAAAGGCCGATGCCGCTTCCGCCGTATTCCCTTGTTCTCGCTTTGTCCACCTTGAAGAATTTCACCCATACCTTGTCGAGATCCTCCTCCGGGATCGGGTCCCCGGTATTGAAAACGGTTGTCTTTACGACATTCCCTTCTTTTTTGCAGCTGATCTCAATCGTGTGGTCGTAGTCCAGATGGTTGAGGGCATTCGTCAGATAGTTGGTGATAACCTCCTCGACTTTGAATTCATCGCCCCAGACATAGAGCGGGTCGCCGCCGGTAAAGAGCACTTTTGCCTCTTTCTGGCGGATCAGGATGTCGGAGGACTGCAGCACGCCTTTGATCACGGCGTTCAGATCGAACCGTTCCATATTGACCTGATCCTCACCGAACTCGAGTTGGTTCAGGTTCAGGAGTTTTTTGACCATCTCGTTCATCTTTGCCGCCTCGTCGATGATGACATCGCAGTAGAACTCGCGGCTTTCCTCATCGTCGTTGATGTTGTCTTTCAGGCCTTCCGCATAACCCTGAATCAGAGCGATCGGGGTTTTCAGCTCATGTGTGACATTTGAGAGAAACTCGCGGCGCATTTCATCAATCTGCGTTTTTTTGTCAATATCTTTCTGCAGCTCAACGTTCGCACTTTTCAGCTCGGAAATCGCCTGCTCAAGCTGTTCGGACATGACATTGAAGTTGTTTCCAAGCTCGCCGATCTCGTCTTTTCCGCCGCTCACGTAGCGGGCATCGAAGTCAAGGGCTGCCATTTTTTTCGAAATTTCGGTCAGCTCCTGCACCGGACGGACGATCTGGCGGGTGATGATCCAGATCACAATGGCACCGATGATGATGATCGGAATGCCGATAAAGAGGTAAAACTGGTTGGAAAGGCCGACCGCATCCGTGATGCTCTCCAGCGGGCATCTTGCAAAGTAGCAGTTTCCATTGTCAAACCAGCCGATGATCTGCAGATACTCGGCATCGGCGTGGCTGTCGTAGAATTTCTGGATCTGATAGTTGTCTTTGCTGTCAACGACTTTGGTATTTGCCTGCTCGTTTCCGCTGATCAGGCCGAAGATCAGGGTCTGGAGGCTCTGGCGGTCGGTTGCGTTGGAATAGACGAAGCTGCTGAGCTCCGGTCCGGTGATAATGACTTTCAGGTTGTTGGTAACGCAGAACTGCTCGAAGGTATCAGGGATATCGTCGCTGTCTCCGCCTGTCGCATTCAGTTTCTGAAAGCTCTCTGCCAGAATGTGTTCTTTATCCCGGATATAAAAGGACCCGAGAAAGAAGTAATTGATCAGGCCGATGATAAGCAGGGTAGCTGCCATGGTCGCAATAAAAGTGTAGGCAATTCGTTTTTTGACGGAGTGTTTTCTTCCCTTTTGTGGCATTTTCAAGTGAAACCGGTGCTTTTTCTCCGTCTGGTTTCCCATTGTCACACGGGAATCTTCTGCAGGCATCTCCATGGAAGTCCCATTTTGTTTTTCTGTTCCGTTCATGATTCGTCCGCCTCGAATTTATAGCCCATGCCCCAGATGGTCTTGATTAAATCGCCTTTGTCGCCCATTTTACTGCGAAGTTTTTTGACGTGGGTGTCGATGGTGCGGGCGTCGCCGTAGTAGTCGTAGTTCCAGACGTTGTTCAGGATTTTTTCTCTGGAGAGGGCGATTCCCTGGTTTTCGAGGAAGTAGGTGAGGAGTTCGAATTCTTTATAGCTTAACTCCATTGGTTTTCCGTCAATGGATGCCATGTGGGCGGCTTTGTCAATGCGGATGCCGCCGGCTTCTAATACGTCGTCTTCGCCGGTTTTGCCGCTGCGGCGCAGGATGGCCTCGACGCGGGCGACGAGGATTTTCGGGGAAAATGGTTTGGAGATGTATTCGTCTACGCCGAGGTCAAAGCCGAGGAGTTCGTCGCGTTCTTCGCTTTTGGCGGTGAGCATGATGATCGGGACTTTGGAGTTCTGGCGGATTTCGCGGCAGACCTGCCAGCCGTCCATTTTGGGCATCATGACGTCGAGGATGATGAGGGCGATGTCTTTCTGGGCGTAGAAGGTGTCTACGGCTTGTTCGCCGTCACCGGCTTCGATGACGTCGTATCCGGCTTTTACTAAGAAATCTTTGACGAGTTTGCGCATGCGGCTTTCGTCGTCTACTACTAGGATTTTTAATTTTTCCATGATTGAAAGTCTCCTTTATTTGACGGACGGAAAAAAACGGCTGCCCGCCCGCTCGTGCTTTTTCCTGATCTCGTTGTGTTTTTATGTTTGATATTTTTACCATTTTACTTTAACATGGGTTTATGTTTTTTCTGTGAAATGGGGTGAGTTTATTTTAACATATAGGAAGGGAGTTGGAAACTTCTATTTTTTGTATTGATTAAATTTGGGTATGAAAAAAGATCTCCTGGGGTTGGCAGGAGATCTTTTTTCATACGGGTTATTCTTCTTCGTCGAGATAGTATCTACCGTAGGCGTCGGCTGCTTTAATGGCGGCGAAGACGGTCTCCGGGGTTACTTCGAATGGCATGTTGTGGAGGGTGTCGGTCTCTGCGCATGCGGTTTTGGCTACTTCCATGAGCTGGTCGTCGGTTACGTTTCCGGCACCGAGTTCAGCCAAGGTGACTGGGAGACCGACTTCGATACACCATAAGATGATGTCTTCGAGTTCATCGAGCGGTACGTTTTCCAGGACGAGCTGAGTCAGGGTTCCGAAGGCTACTTTTTCACCGTGGTACATGTGATGGCACTCTTCGAGTACGGTGAAGCCGTTGTGGATGGCGTGGGCTCCTGCGAGGCCTGCGCTTTCAAAACCGATTCCGGAAAGGAGGGTGTTGGCCTCAATGACTTTCTCGACTGCCGGGGTGCATACGCCGGCTTCAAGAGCGATTTTGGCTTTTACACCTTCTTCCATCAGAGTGTCAAAGCAGAGTTTCGCGAGTGCCATCGCTGCCTCGGTTGTTTTTCCACCGGCGCAGGAAGTAGCTCCGCTTCTCTGGCAGGCTCTTGCTTCAAAATAGGTGGCAAGTGCATCACCCATTCCGGCTACGGTCAGGCGGACTGGAGATTTTACGATGATGTCAGTGTCCATCAGAACCAGGTTCGGGTTTGCCGGAAGGAAGAGGTATCTCTCGAATACACCCTCTTCTGTGTATACAACAGACAGTGCGCTGCACGGTGCATCGGTCGATGCAATGGTCGGGCAGATGAATACTGGTGTTTCTGCGTAGTAGGCAACTGCTTTTGCGGTATCAAAAATTTTGCCTCCACCGACACCGATAACCAGATCACAGCCTTTTTCTTTCACGATAGCAACCAGACGGTTGATCTCACTCTCACAGCACTCGCCGTTGAAATAATCAAAAACAACGTCGCAGTCGCTTCCCGCAAAGCTTTCTTCGATCATTGCTCCGATCCGTCTGTAGCCTCCCTGGCTGATCAGAACCAGTGCTTTCTTTCCGCATTTTGCCGCATATGTTCCGATGTTTTTCATTTCCCCTGCGCCCTGTAAATATTTAGAAGGGCTAATTAAAATTTTTGCCATTTCTCTTACGCTCCTTTTTTGTTTTTTGAACGTCAGCCTCCGCTTCTGGCGTTTTCTGCGAAAAATGAGTTTACCGCAGAACTTGTCTTTATTATAATAACTGCGTTGTAAAATTGCAAGAATATTTCCATCCAAAATGAACCCCGGAAGTTCACATATTTCCCCGGGATTTTTCGGTTTATTCTGCCTGATCGTAAATGATTTTGCAACGCAGCAGTCCTGTGCGTCGTTTGGGTAGGTATACGGTGCAAACAGATAGACAACTGTCGGGGCATCGTAAAAAGCATTCTGGATTGTGCTGTCATCAGCGATGCTGTCGGCTTCGAGAATTTTGTCCAGTTCTTCCCTTTTTGATCTTCTCCGGCTGGTAAAACGGGTGGAACGTCTGGCTTTGATTAAAGTAACCGCCCCTCTGATACGTTTTCACGTAAATTGGCTAAGGGTTGGCTGTGTTGACGATCGCATCGGCATGAACTTTTGTGATGTCGTTTCGGATGATTTTAAATGGCATGGGGATCACCTTCTTTCGTGGGATTTATAGCTGTTTTAATTTATAAGTTGCAAACAGCGTATAATGGTATATTTACCATCCACTCCTGCTCTTTATACTTCAATGTTGAAAATCGAACTGCTTCTTCCGGCTGGAACTTTTCGCAATATGTTTTAAGACTATGGGATCGAATGTTCTGTTCCACCTTTACTTCAATCGGCACAATACTCTTTGCCTTCTGAATCAGAAAATCCTGCTCGAAAGTTGCTTTTTCATTTCCATAATAATATGGCGTATAAGGGGTATCTGAAATCAACTGCTGCAGAACGTACTGTTCTGTAAGCGCGCCTTTAAATTCAACAAAAATATCGTTACCCTCCAATATGGATTCTGCTGGCAGTTCACTCATTGCTCCGAGCAGTCCTACATCCAGTACGAATAATTTATATGCATTCATATTTTTATACGCCTTCAGCGGCATATGAGGCTCATTTACCCGGTTGACTTTATATACTAATCCACAATCCAGAAGCCACTGAATTGCTATTTCAAATTCGCTGCTTCTGGCTCCTTTCTTTATCTGTCCAAAGAAAAATTTTTTATTCTCCTTCGCCAGCTGCATCGGAATAGAATCCCATACCATTCGTATTCTTGGGAGAACTTTTGCTTTAATATGCTTTCCAAAATCACCCTCATACTGCCGTACAATATCACTCTGTATCTGTCGTACTTCTGCATAATCTTTATTCAAGCGAAATGCATCTACAACTGCTGGCATGCCGCCTGTATAATAATAATTTTTTAACCAGAACAAATATTTATCTGAAAAATTGTCAATCAAGTTATAATCTTTTGTTTCCAACGCGCTTTCCAGTCCTTCTTCATCCATAGCGCACAGGAATTCTCTGAAATTGAATGGATATAAGTCCAGTAAATCTACTTTTCCCACCGGGTAGGATATTCCCTCATGAAGTGCCACACCAAGAAGCGATCCCGCTGCTATTACATGATATTCCGGTGCTTCTTCGCAAAAGTACTTCAAAGATTCTAACGCTTTCGGTGCATTTTGAATTTCATCCAGAACAATCAATGTATTCTCTGGGGTGATCGTTACGCCTGATTCAATATTGAGGTTCATAATAATACGTTTTATATCAAAATCCGTATCGAAAACTGCCTGCATTCTCTGATTATTGTAAAAAGAAATGTAGGCTGTTTTTTCATAATATGTCTTACCAAATTCTTTCATTAACCACGTTTTACCAACCTGCCGGGCTCCCATTAAAATCAGTGGTTTTCTGTTACTTTTTTTCTTCCAGTCTAATAGTTTATCCATTGCAAATCGACGCATGCTGATCTTCCTCCATTTCTCTTTTTTATTATTTCACACTTTTCCCGTGTTATTCTTACCCTAATTTAACATTTTTCCCGACTTAATTCAATATAAAATCAACATTTTTCCCAACTTAACTTCATATATAAATTACACTTTTCCGGCATTATAGCATTTTCTGACCACTATTTTATTATCTTACCAAGAGTTTAATGCCTGCTCATTCGCAACCTATAGCTTGCCTTATGAGAAGATCGGGAAAAATGAGTCTGTTTGCATTGCGGACGAGGTGCCGTTTGAGATTCCGGAGAACTGGGAGTGGGTACGATTAGGAGCACTTTTTCAACACAATACAGGTAAGGCTTTAAATTCTTCTAATCATTCAGGTGAATTACTCACGTATATTACAACATCTAATCTTTACTGGAATAGATTTGAAATTGATAATCTTAGAGAAATGTATTTTTCTGAGGCAGAAATTCAAAAATGTACTGCTACTAAGGGAGATTTACTTGTTTGTGAAGGCGGTGATATTGGACGAGCTGCAATATGGTCATATGGTACAGATATTAGGATACAAAATCACATTCATAGATTACGTGCCTATTCTGAGATATGTGTAGAATACTATTACTATATCTTTTTCCTTTATAAACACGTAGGTTGGATCGGTGGTAAAGGAATTGGTATTCAAGGTCTTTCCTCAAATGCCTTACATTCTTTGCTTTTCCCACTACCTCCGTTACAAGAACAACACAGAATTGTTGCCAAGATAAAAGAGATCGCCCCATTCTTAGACAAATATGAACAAACGGAACAACATCTGAATGACTTGAATGTTAGGTTTCCAGAAATGCTAAAAAAGCTTTCTACAATACGAAACGAATTCATAGCCATTGCAACTATATGTCGCCAAACGAATTCGAACGAGTGTATGAAAGGACGCACACTGAGGCTGAGCTTCTGGCAGGTTAAAATGGGGAGAAATTTCTCATTTTAACTTGTGCTAAATCTTGACATAGGACCAATCTCTCTACGGAAAAATACGACGGCCAGCCACCGTCGTATTTTTCGTTATCGAATATTTTTATTTTTCTTCTCTGATCAGTCTGAGTCCGTCTTTTTCCAGCAGATACTCCTTCCCGCACACCTCCCCGATATACTTCCTGTCATGCGAAATGCTGATGATGGCGCCTGGAAATTCGCGGAGCATCTTTCTTATCACCGGTCCGGACAGAGGTGAAAAGTTTCGGGTTGGTTCATCCAGAATCAGCACATTGGCATTGCCAAGGCTCATTTTCAGAAGCAATACTTTTGCCTTCTGGCCGCCGGACAGTTCGCGGATGGGGTGATCCATCTCGTCTGCCGTGTATTTCAGCGATCCGAGATACGTCCGAATCTTCGTCCTCTCACTCTTCTCCCCGGTGGAATCCAGAAAATCGACCGGCGTCATGGAAAGATCCAGCTGATCCTCGTAGTTCTGCGGCATGTAATCTACGCGGAGATCTTCCCGTGCTTTCAACTCTGTCGCAATCTTTTTCAGCAGTGTTGTCTTGCCTGCCCCGTTCGGGCCGACAATGCATATTTTTTCCGGTCCTCTTATCTTTAAGGTGATATTTTCCGCCAAAACCCGCTCTCCATCCGGCGTTTCCAGTTTCGGAAGACGGTATTCGATGACCGTTTTCCCGGCGGGCATGGCTGCCTCTGCTCCTCCAAGCTGGAAGTAAATCGCTTCCTCCTGCTCCGGCATTTCTGTCATGCTGGCATCTCCTTTTTCAAATCTGCGGTTCATCGCCTTTACGGTATGCATTTTGTCCTTCAGATTTTTCGCCACGGACGGTGCCTGACGGGAACAGTTGTTCAAGGCGTTCTGCACGCTCTGGTATACCTTTCGGTATTTCTCATCGCGCAGCGCTTTCTCTCTCCTGTCACTCTGCGCCTTCTGTTCCTGGCGCTCGAAATTCTGCAGGCGCTCCTCTACATACGTCCGATAGGGAAGTTTCGCAACCGTGTATCTCGATTTTGTCTTCCGCACAATCTGTTCAATATGAATGACCATATTTGCCGTGTTTTCAATCAGCGTTTCATCGTGCGAAATAAAAACAACAATATGCTCCCATTCGCGGATCAGTTTCTCCAGAAGTTCCAGTGTCGCAAGATCAATATCATTTGACGGCTCGTCCAGCAGAAGGACCGTGGCATCCTCCATGAGAAGACGCATCATCTGCGCTTTCACCTTCTCGCCGCCGGAAAGCTCCCTCATCTGCTGATCCCGATAGAAAAACTCTTCCGTCAGACCAAATTTTCTTGCCAGCACCGCCAGATCCTTCGGTGTCTGATCCCAGAACTTTTCTTTTTCATAGAAATACTCATACACCGTCTTCGTTTTCTCCGCCTCCGGAAGTTCCTGCGGCAGATATCCAAGCCGCTCCTTTCCGATGATGCGCTCGCCTGTGGATTCGATGTAATCTTCCGTCAGTGCGGGATCGTACATCCACTTCAGCACCGTCGATTTTCCGTTTCCCTCCTCTCCAATGATAACGGCCTTATCACCGTCATTCAGTACAAGCTGAAAATCTTCGAGAATCACCCGCAGATCTTTTTTATGTGTCAGTGTTAATTTTTTTATCTGCATCATACAGAAGCCCCCTTTGCTCCGGCAGCCTCTTTTCTGCTTTTTTACGCAAAACGAGCCTGTCCTGCGTACGCAAAACAGACCCGCAAAAAAATATCCCTGTTCTATTCTCATAAAAAAGGGAAATGATTCAGCGATTCTCGTCTTTAAGCGTACACGAAAAACAGGCCTGTTTTCCAGGCTGTCCATTCTTTGTGTTTTTCTTAAAGTCGATTATCGCAGAAACATTCCCTCACCTTTACACCAATGGTGCTCTTTCTTTTTATTTTCTGTTCCCTATTATAGGACAACTTACAGATAAATGCAATCCGTTTTTTTACAAATTGAGAAGTTCCTCTGCCAGCGCCTGTGCATGCTCCAGATACCAGCCGTCTTCGTCCTCTTCTGCTTCCACAAACTCGATATACTCATTCAGCGTGGCCAGCTTCACATCCAGATTGAACTGTTCGCGTGAAATCTTTGTCTTTAACGCTTCATACATCCGATCCAGAAACAGCTCTTTCTGTGCATCGTTCATGTAGAACGGGAAAGTACTCCGTGTCTCGGTCGCATGTGCCAGGAATCTTGCAATGTCCAGAGAATACGGCATCATTCCACCAAATCCCCAGTCAATCATGACAACATTTTCGCCGTCATAGATCACATTCCACTGCAGGAAATCACCGTTTGACATCGTACATGGACAGGTCAGCTGGCGGTCCAGGAACATCTGATACGCTTTCCGCAGAATTGGATCATCCGCTACGGACGATGCTCGGCGCAGAACGCGTTTCCAGTATTCGACAAATCTCTGCTCCACTTCATTTTCCGGCGCTTTGTCCATCGACGGTGTCCAGAAATACGACTGAATTTTACTTAAGGTTTCTGCCGCTTTTTCTGTTGTCTCGTCCGTCATATCCCGCATGTCGTTTCCTTCTACATACTTCATGCAGATCCAGTCCGCATCCTCTGCCTGCCGCATGCCGACATACTGCGGTACATGAAACTCTCCTTTTGACAGATACTGCGCATAAATCTGCGCTTCTTTGCTGCCGGTTTTCTTCAGTGTATATTTTCCTGCATCTGTCTCGATCACATACACATCGTACTCCCGCACTTCATCTTCCGCCTCGCCCCACTGCTCGCAGATGCGTGAAACCGCTTTCACCGATTCTCCGATGATTTCAAATGCCATTGTTTTGATTTCATCTGAATCTACTGATTTCTGAAAATTTCCTAACTCCATCTCTTTTGTCAAATCCTTCTCTTTTTCACATTATTCTATTACTATATCACATCTGTGACACTTTTGTCATTCTATCTTTCTGGCTTTTAAAAGCTTTGGAAAGTTTTTTCACAAAAAAGCAGGCGCACCAGACATTGCCGTCTGATGCGCCCGTATCTGTCAATTTTATGATCCAATCGAGTATTCCATCGATGCCACGCTTAAGATAACGGTTGCGCTTTCATCCCCTTCCGTAAAAGCCGTCAGCTGCAGAACCGTATCCTGCTCCCCCTGCCACTGATAAATCTGATTTCCGAGTCCAGTTGCAATTCCTCCGCCGTATAAAGAATTCAGTTCGTCTACTTCTTTCTGAATCCATGTATTGGCATCCTGTTCGATGTCAAAAGTAAAGGAAACCTGACTCAGCTGACCGTCCGAAAATTCCAGATCCATGTTAGATTCTGCATTTTCCAGGGAAAATTTTTCTTTGCTCTCGTATGTCTTTGTGCTGCTCTCATCACCCTGTCCCAGATCTTTTTCATCAAACTTCAGGGAGCTCTGTTTGAAAAGCTGTTCCGAATCCGTTCCCCATTCAAAATCCGCATACTGGAAAACCTGCTCCTCTGTACAGAGTTCCTTTAAATCCAGATCTCTGCTCTGTGATCCTCCTGCAGATGCGCAGCCCGCCAGCAAAAACAAAGGTAATAAAAAGATTGTCTGTCTTATCTTCATAAACTTCCCCCCTTCTGTTTCCTGATTTTTTAATTAATACTGAATATTCTATCGTTTCTTTATTTTTTCTGTAAATTTATTGTATCATACTTTATTCTGCTGCGCAATACTTTTATCATGTTTCTATTTGCATCAAAGGAATGGCCGCCTCATGATACGCATAGAAAAAGACCGGTAACCCGATCTTTTTCCATACACCTTTTATCCAATTACACTCGTGCCAAATGGCATAAACGAAAGCCTTGCCATCTTGAAAAACTGCCGTCCAAACGGAATTCCAACAATCGTAATACACCAGATGCATCCTGCAAAAATCCATGCAAGTCCGCCGAACATGCCTCCAAATATAAACCACAGAATATTTCCCAAAGTTCTCATATCCACATCTCCCCTGACGCCATTCCAGACGCTGCCAGCTATCCATTATTTTGTGAACAGTTTGCCGCATCGATCGCCAGCACCAGTAATAATGCCGGAATTTCATTGCTCGGATTATCATATTCGATGACATACGTGTCACCCCAGCTCAGAAGTTTTTTATGTACGTGGACGACTGCACTGCAGGCTTCATATACATCGTAATCCCATCCCATGAAGTCACCTTCTGCACGCCATCCCATGAAATCTACATCGTATTTGGGGCGGAACAGTGCAAAACGTTTTTCGATATGTCCCATTAACTGCCCGTTCCATTCAATTTCGAAAGTCGGAAGAAAGCAAAATAATTTCTGTTTGATAAACCCAATTTCATTATGCGCCGCATCGTACACATGCAGACGGTGTCCCAGCGAGATAAATTCATTTTTCACAAAATACTTTTGGTTCCCCTGCTCGTCATAGATATCATACGTGTCTGACCAGGAAAATACACGTTGTTTGATTAGTAACTGCATATCTGCTCCCCTTTTCATTTTTCTATCCGACAATCAACTTTTTTATGGAAAATTTTTCCTTTTCCCCTTAATTTTCGACCGCGATTTTGACCCCTTTTTTTTCGGTCTGAAACGGTCTAAAACGCTATTTTTGCCCTGTTTTTTCTACCCAAAATGTACAAAAAAACCGCTAAAACACTGGATTTTAGCGGTTTTTCAGGTATGGACCTGAGGGGAATCGAACCCCTGTCCGAAAGCCTATTCATTCAGGCATCTCCCATTACAGTCATTCTATTAAAGGTTCCCCCATCGGCACGCCGGATGACAGGCTTGCCGCTTCGGTAGCTTCATAAAATCTTCCATCTCCGCAAAGCTTTGGAAACGAAGTGCTCCGCATCTGTTTGATGCCAGGAGAATAGCCGCGGAAAACTATTCAGCTGACAACGCCGCACTTAGGCAGCGTACGCTACGTAATTATCGTCTGCGTTTAAATTTAGGTTCCAGGTTGATGACGCGGTCCCGGAGTCCACGAATGGCTTCCCAAACTTCAAAACCCCCGTCGAAACCAGTACAAGCCCGTGCTGGTTCTACAGACGCTTTTCTTTGATACGGGGACGCAAACAGATCGTCCCGGTGCAGTGAAAACTCTCTTTCAACTGCCGTATATTGTATTATAGTCTTTCCCCATACTTTTTGTCAAGGATTTTTAATACAGATTTTTAACTTTGAAATCTCTCTCCGCCTCACGTCTCTGATCCTTCTTTGCGATATCCTGCCGTTTATCATACAGTTTTTTACCGCGCGCCAGACCGATCTCGACTTTTACGAGGCTGCCTTTAAAATACACCTGCAGCGGAACGAGCGTGTAGCCTTTTTCCTTGATCTGCGCCTCAAGTTTGCGGATCTCATAGTCGTGCAGCAGCAGTTTCCGGATGCGCAGCGGGTCTTTATTGAATATGTTGCCCTTCTCGTACGGACTGATGTGCATGCCGTAGATGAATACCTCATCACGCTCAATGCGGATGAAGGACTCCTTGATGCTGCATTTTCCCATGCGGAGGGATTTTACCTCGGTACCGGCAAGGGAGATGCCGGCCTCGTATTTATCCTCGATAAAATAGTCATGATATGCCTTTTTATTGTTGGCAATCATTCGATTTCCTTTTTGTTTTGCCATAGCTTTTTCCTCCAGGGATTTATTCTGTCTCGGTTTCTTTTTCTACATACGTAAAATCGATTGTCCGGTTGGCAGGCTCAGCGTTTCGTACACGGACACGCACCGGCTCACCAAGGCGGAATACTCTTCCGTGCTGCTCTCCGACCAGACGGTAATTTTCTTCATCAAAATTATAATAATCGTCTTTCAGTGTCATGATGTGAACGAGTCCCTCAACGGTATTTTGCAGCTCCACATAGAAGCCCCATCCGGTCACGCCGGAAATGACGCCGTCGTACTCTTCGCCGACATGCTCCAGCATATATTCGGCTTTCTTCAGCTTCACAGCCTCTCTTTCTGCCTCTGCAGCACGCTGCTCCATCGCACTCGACTGCTCCGCCACATGCTGCAAAATGGACGAATATTTGCCGATTCTGCCGCCCTTATCGAGACGTCCCCGCAGATCATCCTTGATAATGCGGTGGATCTGCAGATCCGGGTAACGGCGGATTGGTGAGGTAAAATGGCAGTAATATGACGCTGCAAGTCCGAAGTGGCCGCTGCATTCCGGGGTATAAATGGCTCTTGCCATCGACCGGAGCAGCAGGCGGCTGATCAGCGGCTCTTCCGGGGTTCCCTCGATGCTGGTGAGAATCTTCTGCACCTCACCCGGCGTAATCTCATGGGAACGCTTTTCGACTTTGATGCCCTGTTCACGGATCAGCGTCAGCGTTGCCTCCATGCGGTCTCCGTCCGGCTTGTCATGCGTCCGGTATAAGAACGGGATTTCGCGTGTGCAGTATTCCTCTGCCACGGTCTCGTTCGCCATCAGCATGAAGTCCTCGATCATCCGTGTTGCCACGTTCGACGGATACGGGCGGATCTCCACCGGCGTCCCTTCTGCATCAAGAATTACTTTGCTCTCCGGGAATTCAAAATCAATTGCTCCGCGTTCTTTCCGACAGCTCCGGATCAATGCAGACAGTTCCTGCATCTGGCGGAACATCGGAACCAGCTCATGATATTCCTCCAGCAGCTCCGGATGTGCTTCCGGCTCGGTCAGGATTGCATTGACGGCGGTGTAGGTCATGCGGCGGTCCACGCGGATCACCGTCTCAGCGATCTGATGGCCGATCATGCGGCCTTTCTCGTTGATCGTCATAATACAGGAGAGTGCCAGGCGCTCCTGTCCTTCATTCAGGGAACAGATGCCGTTTGACAGACGCTTCGGCAGCATCGGAATGACGCGGTCCGGCAGATAGACACTGGTGCCGCGCTTTAACGCCTCACGGTCGAGAGCGGAATTTTCCTGCACATAGTTGCTCACATCAGCGATATGAACGCCAAGCGTCCACGTATCGCCCGCTTTTGTGACGGATACGGCGTCATCGAGGTCTTTGGCATCCTCGCCGTCGATTGTCACCATCTGCCAGCTTTTTAGATCGAGGCGGCCGTTGTAATCGTTTGGAATTACTTCCTCCGGGCATTTTTCTGCCTGTGTGATCACGCGTGCCGGGAACTCCTCCGGGATCTGGTAAGCGTCCACGACTGCCTGGATATCGACAGTCTGGATACGCGGCTTCTTCTCTGTGTCGCCGTCCTTTCCATTCTTTCTGCGGAATCGGTCATCGCGTCCTCTTCTGCCCTGCTCTCCGGCGCGTCGGTCTCTTTTTTCCCGTTTTTCCGTCGTTGTGGATGCACCGCGGCTCTTCTGGTAACAGCCGTCGGAGATCACATCGATTTTTCCTTCTTTTACCAGGATTTCCATAACCTCCGCAAGCTCCGACCGTTTTGCTTTCGGCACCTGCAGCAGCATGGCAATGTCTTTCAGACGCATCGGCTCATAGTTTTTTGAGCTTACAAGATCCATGAGCAGCGTCTTGCGGTTTTTCAGCAGTTTCGAACTTCTGGAACGCGGATGGCCCGCATGACCGCCATGGTTCCCGCTGTTCTGTCCTGCATGGGACGCCGCGCTGCCCTGCGGATATTTCCTCCGATCTTTTTTCTTCTTATTATCTTTCATCTATTATCTCCTCTTTGTAGAAAAAGACACCCTTACGCCTTCTCGTGGGAATAAGGATGTCTTTACTTTGCTAAAAATTCATGTTTAATACAACCGACAGTACAATAAACAGAACTGCCATGATTTTTGTTGCACGGATCAGAGTTCCTTCTGCAGAACGGCTTTTGTTTCTTCCCCAGTAAGTGTCTGAGATACCTGCGATAGCACCGAGACCCTGCTGTTTTCCTTCCTGCATCAATACAACAACGGTTAAAGCAATACAATCAATGACATACATGACTGTCAAAATCGTTCTTAAAATTTCCACAATTACACCTCCTACGGCCAACTTATATTATTTTACCATAGCGGAAGAACGATTTCAACTGTTATTTGCCTGTTTTACGCCGTTTTTCACCATTCTCTTACGCCGGTTCCCTTTTGCGGGAACGGATTCCGGTATTTCGCTTCCTCACCGAGGCGTTCCTCGATGCGGAGAAGCTCATTGTATTTCGCATTCCGCTCCGACCGGCACGGTGCTCCGGTTTTGATCTGGCCGGCGCCTGTCGCGACGGCAAGGTCTGCCAGAAAATCATCCTCTGTCTCTCCGGACCGGTGGGAAATGACGGCGCGGTACCCTGCTCTCTGCGCCATCTCCACCGCATCCAGCGCCTCAGAGAGCGTTCCGATCTGGTTTACCTTGATCAGAACCGCATTTGCCGTGCCAAGTGCAATGCCGCAGGAAAGCCTTCTTACATTCGTCACAAACAGATCATCCCCGACCAGCTGTACTCTGTTCCCGAGCGCTTCCGTCATCTGTTTCCAGCCTTCGAAATCGTCCTCGCACAGCCCGTCTTCGATGGATACGATCGGGTATTTTTCGATCAGTTCCTCATAGTAGGCAACCATTTCTGCGGTATCCCGAAATACTGTCTTTCCGCACTGACGGGATTCCCCGGGAAAGTAGTAGACGTTCCTGCTCTCCTCGTAGAGCTCGCTTGCCGCCGCATCGATCGCGATCATCACGTCGTTTCCGGGCGCATAGCCGGCTTTCTGGACCGCATTGACAATGAGCTGCAGTGCTTCATCGGAATCCTTTAAATCCGGCGCAAAGCCGCCCTCATCGCCGACAGAAGTCGAGTATCCCTTCTCCTTCAGGAGCTGCTTCAGCGTATGGTAAATCTCCGCGCACATGGAAAGACCCTCCCGGAATGAGGGAGCGCCGCACGGCATAATCATAAATTCCTGCAGATCGACGGTGTTGTCGGCATGACGGCCGCCGTTTAAAATATTCATCATCGGCACGGGCATACGGCTTGTGTGGCAGCCGCCCAGGTACTGGTACAGCGGCAGATGAAGCGCATTTGCCGCCGCGCGCGCCACAGCAAGTGAGACACCGAGAATGGCGTTTGCCCCGAGGTTTTCTTTCGTTTCGGTTCCGTCTGCCTGGCACAGGATATGGTCAATCCGCTCCTGCTCGAGCGCATTCTCGCCGACAACGGCATCGGCCAGCACGGTATTGACCGCTTCTACAGCCTTTCTCACGCCCTGCCCCAGATAGCGCACTTCCTGATCTCTTTTTTCCAGTGCCTCAAATTTTCCTGTCGATGCCCCGGACGGCACCTGGGCACGCCCCATATGGCCTTCCAGCCCGAGAATCCCCTCCCCGACGGCCACTTCCACCTCTACGGTCGGATTTCCGCGCGAATCCAGAATTTCTCTTCCTGTCACGCTTCGAATTGGTAAATATCGAAACATAGTTTTCCCTCCTGTTTTGCTGCAAAGTGAACAGTAACCAAGTTTCTTCTCTGCGTTCACAGTATGACCGTGCTATGGGAAAAATATGTTACTCTCTCTGTCGAAACCTCTTTTTTCCAGTCCTTATTCTTTTCAAACATAAAAAACGCAATATGAAAGCCATCCGATTTTTCCATTTTCGGATGGCTTTCATAAGTTAGAACTGTGCATTGGACTGAATCCTTTCTTTTTTGTTCTTTTGTTCCTTTGTTTCACTTTGGGGTACTTCGTTACGTTTTCTTGGGTCCATACCTTCGCTTTCTTAGTTTATGGGGTAATTCGTTATGTTCTCGGTGGTCCGTCCTCTCTTTCTGTTTTTTTTCTTCCGTTTTCTTTTGTTGACTTTACTATATCAGTTTTCTCACCGTTTGTCAACATTTTATTTTGATTTTTTATCTGTTTTCCATTTTTATTCTGTCTCTTATTGCGTAATTATTTTTATTTTCAGATTATTATAATAAAATATCCCTGCCGCACCCGTTTCAAAACGAATCCGGCAGGGACATTTTCACGATTTCTCTTTATTTCTTAATCAGCAGGGATTTTCCTGTCATTTCTTTTGGCTGCTCCATGCCCATCAGCTCAATCAGAGTCGGTGCGATGTCTGCCAGGCAGCCGCCCTCTCTTAACGTGTAGGATGGATCTGCATTAACCAGAATGAACGGAACCGGATTGGTGGTATGAGCGGTGTATGGCTCGCCGGTCTCATAATCTACAAGCTGCTCTGCATTTCCGTGGTCCGCACAGATGAACATCTGGCCGTCAACCTCTTTTAATGCATCAACTGCTTTGCCTACGCACTCATCAACAGCCTCAACTGCCTGGATTGCTGCGCTCTCAACACCGGTATGGCCAACCATATCCGGATTTGCAAAGTTGATGATGATGACATCGTATTTCTGGGAACGGATGGCATCCGTCAGCTTGTCGCATACTTCGTAAGCACTCATCTCCGGTTTCAGGTCATAAGTAGCAACCTTCGGGGATTTTACAAGGATTCTATCCTCACCTTTATTTGGCTCCTCAACGCCGCCATTGAAGAAGAAGGTTACATGTGCATATTTCTCGGTCTCGGCGATACGAGCCTGCGTCATGTTATGTGCTGCCAGATACTCACCGAAGGTATTGGTGATCTCTTCTTTTTTGAATGCAACGGATTTGTTCGGGATGGTCTCATCGTATTCCGTGAAGCATACGTAGGTCAGATCCAGACGTTTTTCTCTCTCAAATCCGGTGAACTCATCTGCACAGAATGCTCTTGTCAGCTCTCTTGCACGGTCCGGGCGGAAGTTGAAGAAAATCACAGAATCTTTATCCTGAATCGTTGCAACCGGTTTTCCGTCTTTTTTCAGAACGGTCGGCAGAACGAACTCATCAGTTTTTTCAGCATCATAGGAAGCCTGAACAGCCTCTGCCGCATCAGTTCCTTCTACGCCTTCCCCTTTTGTCAGCGCTTTGTAAGCCAGCTCGACACGATCCCAGCGGTTATCACGATCCATTGCATAGTAACGGCCGGAGATTACGCCGATTTCGCCGACACCGATCTCATCCATTTTTGCCTGCAGCTGCTCTACATAAGATTTTCCGGATGCCGGAGGAGTGTCACGGCCATCCAGGAAGCAGTGTACATAAACTTTCTCGAGACCCTTACGTTTTGCCAGCTCCAGAAGTCCGAATACGTGGGTGATGTGGCTGTGAACACCGCCGTCAGAGAGAAGTCCGAACAGGTGCAGTGCGGAATTATTTGCTTTTGCATTTTCAACAGCCTTTACCAGTTCTTCATTCTCGAAGAAATCGCCGTCCTGGATTGCTTTCGTGATTCTGGTCAGCTCCTGATATACAACGCGGCCTGCGCCCATGTTCAGATGGCCTACCTCAGAGTTACCCATCTGTCCGTCCGGAAGACCTACAGCAAGTCCGCTGGCCTGTCCTTTTACGTACGGGCACTGGCTCATCAGCTGGTCCATAATCGGAGTTTTCGCTTCGCAGACAGCGTTATGCTCGCATTTGTCATTCAGTCCATATCCGTCAAGAATCATTAATACGGTTGGTTTTTTACTCATTGTGAATTCCCTTCTTTACTTAAATTTTGGGTAACAATCCAGAGCCCCGTCTCGATTCCGCTTACGCTGCATCTCGATGTTGCTTTTCGCCATATGAAACTCAAGAAAAAGCGCTCCTTCATGCAAGCATGATTCGCGATTTTTCTTCCATTTCGCATGGCTCTGAATTGTTACATTTTGTTAGTATACCCGGATTGTCGAAGAAATCTCCTGGATCATCGACATTCCGCCTAAAATCTGCATGGCATCCTCAAAATGGCGCTCTTTGACCTCGTCCGTAATGACGACGATCTCGGCGTATTTTCCATTGACACGTTTCTGAAGCATCTGTGCAATCGAAACCTTGTTGTTTCCAAAGACAGAAGCTACCGATGCCAGCGTTCCATACCGATTTTCAATCTGCATGCGTACAAAATATTTCGACTTAATTTCGCCGACACGCTTGATCGGGCATTCCCGGTAGCATGTGCAGCCGATTCTGCCGCAGCAGTTCCATAAAATATTGCGCACGACATCGAAAATATCACCCACAACAGCACTCGCAGTCGGAAGCTCTCCGGCACCTCGTCCGTAAAACATCGTATCCTGTACGGCATCGCCTGTCAGGAATACGGCATTGTAGGAATCATTGACAGTCGCAAGCGGATGATTGCTGTCGATCAGCATCGGATGAACGCGAGCTTCGATTCCTTCCGGGGTATCTTTTGCCACGCCGAGCAGCTTGATCGTGCATCCCATCTCTTTTGCGTACTGGATATCGGTCGCCGTGATTTTGGTAATGCCTTCGGTGTAAACATCTTCAAATGTCACTCTGGAATTGAACGCTGCTGAAGCAAGAATTGCCACTTTCCGGCCGGCATCAAGACCTTCCACATCTGCGGTCGGGTCTGCTTCCGCATAACCCATGTCCTGCGCCAGACGGAGTGCATCGCCAAACTCCATGCCTTCCTGCGACATTTTTGTCAGAATAAAATTTGTGGTACCGTTGAAAATACCCATCAGCTCTGTGATATGATTGGCTGCAAGGCACTGTTTCACCGGACGGATAATCGGAATTCCTCCCGCCACGGATGCCTCGTAGAGAAAATCCTTTCCGTTTCTCTTTGCTGCCGCAAGGATTTTTTTACCCTCAGATGCCACCAGGTCTTTGTTTGCCGTTACAACATTCTTTCCTGCATCCAGGCAGGCAAGAATGTAATTCATAGCCGGCTGTTTTCCACCCATAACCTCAACAACAATCTCAATCTCCGGGTCATTGGCAATGTCCTCAAAGTTCATGGTAACGATCGACGGATCATCAACCTTTGCAGCTGCTTTTTCCACATTGCGCACGAGAATTTTTTTCAGCTCCACACGCGCTCCCAGCTTCGGAAGCATTTCCTCCTGCTGGCTTTTCAGCACTTTGTACACACCGGTACCGACGGTGCCAAGACCCAGCATTCCGATTTTAATTACTCTTTCCTCTGCCATACTCATCTCTCCCTCTTATTTCAGGGATACGATGCATTCAATTTCTACTTTTGCTGCTTTTGGAAGAGCGGCAACTGCTACACAGGAACGAGCCGGTTTGGACTCGCCAAAGAAAGCACCGTATACTTCATTTACCTTGGCAAAATCGTTCATATCGGTCAGGAAAATGGTTGTTTTCATCACTTTCGTGCGGTCAGTTCCTGCTGCTGTCATGATTGCGTCCAGATTCTTTAAAGAGAGGGTTGCCTGCTCTTCTACGGTTTCCGGGATCACGCTGCCATGCTCTACATCAAAGCCAAGCTGTCCGGAAATAAATAAAAGGCCGTTGTCTGCGACTGCCTGTACATAAGGTCCGATTGCTGCCGGTGCTTTTTCTGTATTAATGATTTCTCTTGCCATAATCATATTCTCCTTTATGCTTTCTTTCGCGTCGTCTGATTTGCCGCGTTTTTTCCCTCTATCATGCGGTTTTTCCGACACTTTTGTCGTTCCCATCATATCACATGTGGGAGATGTCCGCAAGTGCGAAAAAGCCGCTCCCGGACACAAGAAAAGTTCAGAATCGTTCATTTCACATATCCAAATTCTATTAATTCATGTATGAACGCACTCCGTCTAGGATATCTTTTGTGATATGTCGACATAACAGCAATCACTTGTTTCTTTGATAACTGTTCTGTAAGTTCGTCTGATTTTCTTAAAAAAGCCGGTAAATTCATTTGCCTTTTCCAATCAAATCATCAATCCTATTTCATTTTATCCGTCAATATCCATTTTCCTTTTCGATTAGACCCCTCACGGATAACTTTACCTTCATGCTGCATTTTTGTAAGCATACGCTTAATCGTTGCCGTAGAAACTGCAAGCGCTTTTGCTAATTCTTTCTGAGTCAGTTCCGGATTTTTATAAATCATTTCTGACAATTGAATTTCAAGGTCATCTTTGGGATCATGATTGGGGTCATTGGAATCTCGATCGAGGTCAACAGGCTCATGATTGAGATCATCGAGCTCACGATTGAGATCATTTGACCCATGATTGAGGTCATGATCTCGATTTTTGACCTCAATGACCTCATTCTGGCCGCGATAAAGATTGATGCGGAAAGCTACTTCCATATCAATAAATTCCGGTTCACGCAATCCGTATTCCTGCATAGCCTGCATAAGTTTCGGAATACCACTTCCCCATGCTTCCACAAGGTTCATATAGGCAAAAGCATTAGCAAGCGAACGATTTCGGATTTTTGAAAATCCTTCCTTCATCAACTCAATCGTTACGCCAGGAAGCAATCCACCAGGAGATGTGATCTCCAAGCGATCATCATAAATTGCCACCTGAATATTAGAATTCTGAATGTAACTGCAATTCATAACTGCATTAACGATCAACTCACGGATACTATCCGGCGGCAGTTCATAAATATCCTGTCGATATACGCCTTCCAGCCGACATCCCATACGAATATTTCTAAAGACAAACTGCACCGCTTCCTCTACTTGCTTCCAAAGCGGTCCTTCATAATTACGTCGATCCAAAAAGACAGCTCGCGTCGTTCCCTTAAACACAGCGCACTGTATCATGGAACGGAGTCCACCTTGTCCCGTTAAATAAATATACGCATTTGTCGGATAGATTTTTTCATTCTCATCTTTTTTCAAAATTCCCCAACTGAGCAAAATATTTTTCGTTACATCTTTAACTTCTGATCGCTGAAGATTGGATTTGCAGTTGGCAATAGCAACTTCTTTCATTTGTTCACAAAGACTCTTAATATCTTCATCGGTCACTTCCATATCTCTGCAGATTATTGAATCAAAAGAGCGGGCATCGCATTCATAATATAACTCTCTTGACATATCACGATCAGCAGGGCGTGTTGTTCCAGAAACTCGAATATATACACCATTCTCCAGCCCCTCTGCCTTAATATAATATGGTTTCCGACGTCCCGTCCTGATTTCTGCAACAATTACAGGTTTATCATTTATATTTTGCAAATAAACATCCGGGATAATTGTAGGTTCACAACTGTCAGAAATAGCATTCGTAATCGCATCAATCTCCCGAAAAACTTTATCCTCCGGAATGCCAACAACTTCTCTTGTTTTATCGTCAATACCAAATATAATCCTCCCACCTTTTCCGTTAGCGAAAGCAACAACCGTTTTCATATATTTCATGCTCTTGTCTGGACGTTGTACTTTGAATTCAACGTTCTTGGATTCTCCAGCAAGGATTTCTTCTATTGTCATCCGATCACCTCCATGATTAAGTTTTGTCCATGATGACTCTATTATTTTGCTTTTTGCTTCCAATGTGGTTCCATTCATTTATGACTATTTTCCGTATGGTGCTTCAGATTCTGCCTCCATCAACACTGTTTCCTGATCGCTCAGATCGTATGTCACGGCTTTATGCTCTGGCTCATTAAAGGAATACGAACCACCGATACCGAAATATTTTTCAAAAAACGTTTTCAGTTTTTCAATGACTCTCTGTTTTTTCCTGGCTCTTCCGCCACCACCAAAACGAGAAATTGGCGGCATGATTTTATCTATATCCGTTCCCGCTGTTTTGATCTCTCCGTCCCGAAACGCATTCTCTATGAACTTTCGTGTGTCTTTCGGCTTCAATTTTTCTTCCGCAATAATTACATTAAGATCATAATCACGCTGTTCCACAACAAATTCATGCCACTCATCCATAACATCATCCACATCATTGATTCCTGCAATAAAGGTTTCAATAAGCTGTTTCTTGCTGCGCAGCTCCGGGCTGGCATCAATCGCTTTATTGATGGTTATCAGCACTTCCTTATCTTCACAGTGGGTATCATGATACTTCTTTACAAGCATCAGAATATAATCAATGTTGATTTCTACCTGCCGGATCAATTCAATTTCAAACACCACATCATCTGTAATATCCGTACTTTCCCGGCGTTTCCGTTTCCACTCGTCACGCAAATCCTGATAACGTCCAAGGTAGTCTTGCAAATTGCGCTCAGAAATCAGCTCATTCCCCTTAAATTCGTCAAAGGAAAGCAGAAGGTTTCTCATACGAAGAATAGCACCAAACAAAGCAATAAAATCCTTCTGGTTCTGCTCTCCGACAATCTGCGGTTCTGACAGCGGAAACTTATGATTCAATTCCTCCATCAGATCCACATACCCTGGCATTGGCTTACCATCTACGGATTCATATCCGTAATAGTAATCCTTAAAGCTCTGCAGCAAAACAATGCCCCCGGCATTCTTATCCCCAAACAAGGAAATGGCACTATCTACTCGCTTCTGCAGATTTCTGAAACATACAATATTTCCAAAGGTCTTGATAGAATTCAGAATACGGTTTGTACGGGAAAACGCCTGTATCAGTCCGTGCATTTTCAGATTTTTATCTACCCACAGCGTATTCATAGTCGTCGCATCAAAACCGGTAAGAAACATATTGACTACGATCAGAATGTCCAATTCCTTATTCTTCATGCGAAGCGACACATCTTTATAATAATTCTGGAATTTATCACTTGAGGTATCGTAGTTCGTATGGAACATTTTGTTATAATCCTTGATTACTTCTTCCAGAAACTCTCTGGACGGCTGGTCGACAGATATAAAACAAGCATATCACGAAAACGTGAATTTTTCAATCCGCGCAAAAAATCACTCCGCTTCAAAACACAGAAACGAAGTGATTTCTTTTTGCACAAACTGGCACTCTCTATAGCTAAATCAAGGGTTATATGTTGCATAAAAAACAGCAAAACGCCACCAAACACCTCACCTTCAGCATTTCTGCCGAATTCACCGTGTTTGGTGACGTTTTAGCCCGTTTTATTGATTGATTTCGTACAAAATCAATTATTTATTGTAGTTTACGATAGCTCCGAAATCTGGTTTCAGGGATGCTCCGCCTACCAGGCCGCCGTCGATGTTCTCCTGTGCGAACAGTTCCGGTGCAGTTTTTGCGTTTACAGAGCCGCCGTACTGGATACGGATAGCTGCTGCTGTTGCATCATCATAGATTTCAGCGATGCACTCGCGGATGCCTTTGCAAACTTCCTCAGCCTGCTCTGTTGTAGCAGTTTTGCCGGTTCCGATTGCCCAGATTGGCTCGTAAGCGATAACGGCTGTTTTGGCCTGATCTGCTGTTACATTCAGGAATCCAACCTTTACCTGCTGACGGATGAAATCCATCGTTACACCCTGCTCTCTCTGCTCCAGAGTTTCTCCGCAGCACATGATCGGGGTGATGCCGTGCTCGAAAGCTTTCAGCATTTTTTTGTTTACGGTCTCGCTGGTCTCTGCGAAGTATTCTCTTCTCTCAGAGTGGCCAAGTACAACGTATTTCACGCCAGCGTCTGTCAGCATAGCCGGGGAGATTTCGCCTGTGAAAGCACCTTTCTCCTCAAAATACATATTTTCAGCACCGATCTGGATGTTGGAGCCTTTTGCAGCCTCTACAACCGGAATGATGTCGATGGCCGGTACGCAGAAAACAACGTCAACGTCGTCATTTGCTACCAGTGGTTTTAATGTATTGACTAATTCTACTGCCTCGCTCGGAGTCATGTTCATTTTCCAGTTTCCGGCGATAATTTTCTTTCTTGCCATGATCGTTTGATCTCCTTAGTTTTACTTATTGAAACGGTTCAGAGCCACCTCTCGATTCCGCTTGCGCTCTGAATCGTTGTTTTATTTGTCGTTTGCTGCTGCAACGCCCGGCAGTTCTTTTCCTTCCAGGAATTCCAGGGAAGCGCCGCCGCCAGTGGAGATATGAGTCATCTTATCGCCATATCCAAGCTGATTTACAGCTGCTGCGGAATCTCCGCCGCCGATGATCGTAACTGCATCTGTTTCAGCCAGTGCTGCTGCAACTGCTTTGGTTCCTGCTGCGAAATTCGGCATCTCGAAGCATCCCATCGGTCCGTTCCATACAACGGTTTTAGCAGTTTTAACAGCGTCAGCGAACAGTTTTGCAGTTTCCGGTCCGATATCCAGACCTTCCCAGCCATCCGGAATCTGTCCGGCCGGAACAACCTGTGTATTTGCGTCGTTTGAGAATGCATCTGCAACAACGTTGTCTACCGGAAGAAGCAGTTTCACGCCTTTTGCTGCTGCTTTTTCTTTCATTTTGTTTGCATAATCCAGATAATCCATCTCAAGCAGAGAATCGCCAACGGTGCCGCCTGCTGCTTTTGCGAAGGTATAAGCCATACCACCGCCGATGATCAGGACATCAACTTTATCGATCAGGTTGTCGATAACAGAAATCTTGCTGGATACTTTGGATCCGCCAAGGATGGCAACAAACGGACGCTCCGGATTGTTGACAGCATTTCCAAGGAATGCGATCTCTTTCTCCATCAGATAACCAACAACTGCAGTGTCAACATATTTAGTAACACCAACATTAGAGCAATGAGCACGATGTGCGGTTCCGAATGCATCGTTTACGAATACGTCGCACAGGGAAGCCAGTTCTTTGCTGAACTCCTCACCGTTTTTGGTCTCTTCCGCACGATAACGGGTGTTCTCCAGAAGGATTACATCTCCGTCTTTCATAGCCTCAACAGCTGCTTTTGCGTTCGGTCCTACAACCTCAGGATCTGCTGCAAATTTAACTTCCTGTCCGAGAAGCTCGGAAAGGCGAACTGCAACCGGTGCAAGAGAAAGCTCTGGTTTTGGTTCTCCTTTCGGTTTTCCAAGATGAGAGCAGAGAATTACTTTTCCGCCGTCAGCGATCAGTTTTTTGATCGTCGGAAGAGCAGCTACCAGACGGTTCTCATCTGTGATTTTTCCATCGATCAGCGGAACGTTGAAGTCGCATCTTACAAGGACTCTTTTTCCTTTTACGTTGATATCATCTACGGTTTTTTTGTTTAACATGGGCGTTTCCCTCCATATATCCAACTGCATCTGCCGCGCCGTTTCTTTGTTTTTGCGGCATCGCGGTCCTTATTTAAAAATGCAGTTTATAATTTTTGCACACGGAAAAGGGCTGTTTTTGTGCCGTATTTTTCCGCCGCATTCGCAAAAAGGGTCCGGTCCTTAACAGACCGGACCCTTTGGGCTCTGAAATTTTGCCGTTCAGTTTGTTAAATTATGCTAACTCGCTGAAGTATTTGATGGTACGAACCATCTGGCTTGTGTAGGAGTTCTCGTTATCATACCAAGAAACAACCTGTACCTCTGTTGTTCCGTTGTCCAGCGGAAGAACCATGGTCTGAGTTGCATCGAACAGAGAACCATATCTCATACCAACGATGTCGCTGGATACGATTTCATCTGTGTTGTATCCGAAGGACTCGGTTGCAGATGCTTTCATTTTTGCGTTGATCTCGTCAACAGTTACAGTTCCTTCTACAACTGCTGTAAGGATTGTGGTAGAACCGGTTGGGGTTGGAACACGCTGTGCAGAACCGATCAATTTGCCGTTCAGTTCCGGAATAACAAGGCCGATTGCTTTTGCAGCACCGGTGCTGTTTGGAACGATGTTAACTGCAGCTGCACGGGATCTTCTCAAATCGCCTTTTCTCTGCGGTCCGTCCAGAGTCATCTGATCTCCAGTGTAAGCATGGATAGTAACCATGATACCGGATTTGATCGGAGCCAGTTCGTTCAGAGCTTTTGCCATAGGTGCAAGGCAGTTTGTGGTGCAGGATGCAGCGGAGATGATGTTATCGTCTGCTGTCAGGGTCTCATGGTTTACATTGTAAACGATGGTCGGAAGGTCGTTACCAGCCGGAGCGGAGATAACTACTTTACGAGCGCCTGCATTGATGTGTGCCTGAGCTTTTGCTTTGGAGGTGTAGAATCCGGAGCACTCCAGAACTACGTCTACGCCAAGCTCTCCCCATGGGCAGTTGTTAGCATCCGGGAAAGCATAGATTTTGATGTTTTTGCCATCTACTGTGATGGAATCTTCATCGGATGTTACGGTATCAGCCAGAGCATATTTTCCCTGAGAAGAGTCATATTTTAACAGATGAGCTAACATCTTCGGGGATGTTAAATCGTTGATTGCTACTACTTCATAACCTTCTGCTCCAAACATCTGTCTGAATGCAAGACGTCCGATACGGCCAAAACCATTGATTGCTACTTTTACTGCCATGATTTTCAATTCCTCCTAAAAAGTGAATTTTAATTTTGAGTCTCTGTACTTTGTTAAAGAAACATCAACCTTATCTGTATAATACCTAATTTCGTCGGAAAATTCAAGTTCTATTTTCAAGAAAATACGAAATTATTTCTAAAATTTGTGAAGAGGCCGGATGCCGATCCGTATTTCCGCAAAATTTCGAAAGATCCGTCTATTGCAGGAAAAGCCGGAATCCAGCCTTTCCGGGGCTTTTTTCCGGCTTTTCCTGCGCGTTTTCTATTGGATCGGCAGATATTCCGGCTTCTTCTCTTTAAACCGCACGTAGTACCGGAATCCAGCTTCCTGCGCGATGGCTGCCGCGTCCGCGAAATGAAACGCTATATGTTCCGGTTTGTGGGCATCGGCACCGAAGGTGATCTTTTCGCCGCCCAGTTCCCGGTATCTTCTGATAACATCCGGCGTCGGATTCGGCACGCCAAGGCCTGCCTTGTAGCCGCCGGTGTTGATTTCCAGCGCGATATCGTACTGAATCAGCTCTTTTAAAATGGTATCGATCTCGTCCGCAAATGCGCGGTAGCTGTAATCTTTTCCCTTTTCTCTGCAGTAGCGTACCACATAATCCAGATGACCAAGCGTCTGGAAATTGTGGAAGAACCGGATATTTTCTGCTGTAGCCCGAAAATACGCCCGGTACAGCTCTTCTGCTGTCCAGTCCGGGAAAGCATCCTCATAATAGGGGTCTTTTCCGTCAATGACATGCATGGAGCCGATCACGTAGTCGAACGGCCACGCATTTACATACTCTTCCATCCGTTCTTTTAAGTGGAGCTGCAGTCCCAGTTCCACGCCGAATCGGATATCAATTCTGTCGTGGTATTTTTCCTGCAGTTCCCGGATTTTTGCCGCATATGCCGGTGTATCGAGCTGGAACTCGCCGGTACTGTAATCCATATCGTAGTGATCCGTCAGGCAGATTGCCGGAAGTCCCAGCTCGACTGCCCGTTTTACCATCTCTTCTGTTGGTGCTTCGCTGTCACTTGAAAAGAAACTGTGCATATGACAGTCCGCTATTTTCATCTTTCGGCCTCCGTAATCGTTCCGCCTCCGCCGACACAGCCGTCCACGTAGAAGACAACAGCCTGTCCCGGTGTCGGAGCACGCACGCCGTCCGGGAAGGTACAGGTAATCTCATCTTCCCCGGTCCGTTTGATCACGCACGGGGAGCCTTTGTGCCCGTACCGGATTTTTGCGGTGCAGGAGAGCTCTTCTCCAAGTTCCAGCGGCGGAATTGCCATATAGTTTACTTTGTTTGCTTTTACTACTTTTGCGAAAACCTCTTCATTTTCGCCGACCACAACCTCGTTCGTCTCCGGACGGATTTCCAGTACGAACACGCGGTGTCCCATCGGAAGGCCGAGTCCGCGGCGCTGTCCTACGGTGTAATGGGTAATCCCCTCATGGGTACCGAGGATTTCACCCTTTGTATTCACGAAATTGCCTTTCGGTGCCACGATTCCTGTCTCGTTCTGGATAAAGGAAGCGTAATCCTGATCCGGCACGAAGCAGATTTCCTGGGAATCCTTCTTTTTTGCTACCGGAAGACCGATTTTTGCTGCAATCTCACGAATCTGATCTTTTGTGTAGTCTCCGACCGGCATCAGCGTATGCGAAAGCTGCTCCTGGGTCAGATTATACAGTGCATACGTCTGGTCTTTTGCCGCTGTTACCGAATTTGCAATCGCATACCGTCCATTGGCAAGCTGTTCGATTCTTGCATAATGTCCGGTCGCAATGTAGTCCGCTCCAATGGAAAGACTGCGCTGAAGCAACGCTTCCCATTTCACATAGCGGTTGCAGGCGATACACGGGTTCGGTGTTCTGCCGCAGAGATATTCGTTCGTGAAATAGTCCATGACGTTATCACGGAACTCTTTTTTGAAGTTCATGACATAATACGGAATGTCCAGCACCTGTGCCACGCGCCTTGCATCATCAACAGCAGAAAGGCCGCAACAGCCCCCGTTTTCCTCCTGGACTGTCTCGGCCTCATCCTGCCAGATCTGCATGGTCACCCCGATGACATCGTATCCTGCTTTTTTCAGGAGATACGCTGCCACCGAGGAATCTACGCCGCCGGACATTCCAACGACTACTTTCTTTTTTCCCATACTTAGTATTCTTCCTCTTCCTCGCCCTCGCTGATATCAGACTTCGGTTTTGCAAGACCTTCGATCTTGATGTGGTGTTTCTCTGCGTAATCCCAGAGTGCAGCGTGAATTGCTTCTTCTGCAAGCAGAGAACAGTGAACTTTGACCGGCGGAAGTCCGTCGAGTGCTTCCATAACGGCTTTGTTGGTTACTTCCAGAGCTTCCTGGATGGTTTTTCCTTTTACCAGCTCGGTTGCCATACTGCTGGTTGCAACTGCGGCGCCGCAGCCGAAGGTTTTGAATTTGCAGTCCTGAATGATGCCGTTATCGTCGATGTCAAGATACATTCTCATGATATCGCCGCATTTTGCATTTCCAACGGTACCTACACCGCTTGCGTTCTCAATTTCTCCTACATTTCTCGGATGCTGGAAATGATCCATTACTTTTTCACTGTACATTGTTATTCTTCCTCCTGAACTATTTCAAAGCAGTCCTCCTCCGGCACAGCTTTTACCTGAATTTTTCTGTACCGGCTTTCTGGATGGACTGTCTTATTTTTTTAAACTTATTTACCCTGCTGTTTTTTGATGTAATCCTCATACAGCGGGGACATGCTGCGCAGACGGTCTACGATCGCTTTAATCTGCTCTACAACGAAATCAACGTCCTCTTTTGTGATCTCCTCACTTAAAGTCAGACGTAAGGAACCGTGTGCTTTCTCGTGCGGCAGTCCGATGGCCAGCAGTACATGGGACGGATCCAGGGATCCGGAAGTACATGCAGAACCGCTGGATGCGCAGATACCTTTCATATCCAGCATGATCAGAAGGGACTCTCCCTCGATGAATTCAAAGCTGATGTTGCAGTTGTTCGGCAGACGTTTTACCGGATCGCCGTTCAGACGGCAGTTCGGAATCTCGGTTAATATGCGGTTGATCAGATAATCACGTACTTCGATTTCTTTTGCGGTACGCTCCGCCATAGTTCTTGCCGCACGCTCTGCCGCAACTCCATATCCTACGATGCCCGGTACATTTTCTGTCCCGGCACGGCGTTTTCTTTCCTGCGCACCGCCGTGTACGAAGGAGCGGATTTTCACACCCTTTCGGATGTAAAGGAAGCCGATTCCTTTCGGTCCGTTAATCTTATGACCGCTGGAACTGAGCATATCAATATTGCACTCATCCACATTGATCGGGATCTGGCCAAATGCCTGTACGGCATCTGTGTGGAATAAAATATTGTGTTCTTTTGCAATTCTTCCGATTTCCTTGATCGGCTGAATCGTTCCGATTTCGTTGTTTGCCGCCATAACGGAAATCAGAATGGTCTCAGGTGTGATGGCTGCTTCGAGTTCATCCAGATTGACAACGCCGTTCTCATCGACGCCGATATAGGTGATTTTCGCACCGCGCTCTTTTTCCAGATACTCACAGGTATGAAGAATCGCATGATGCTCGATTTTTGTGGTGATGATGTGGTTTCCTTTATTTTTATATGCTTCAAAGGTAGCTTTTAACGCCCAGTTATCGGACTCGCTGCCGCCGGCTGTGAAATAAATTTCCTCCGGTTTTGCGCCGAGCACGTTTGCGATCTGCCCTCTTCCTTTGGTGATGGCTTCTTTGCTTTTTCCTGCAATTGCATAAATACTGGATGGATTTCCGTAGTATTCGCTGAAATAAGGAAGCATAGCCTCGACAACTTCCGGGGCTGTTTTTGTTGTTGCCGCATTGTCCAGATAAATCATTGTTGTTCACTCCTTGTCATTTCTATCGCTGTTTCTGTTTTTCTCTAATTGCCGGCTCTGCTGAACCAGCTCTCCGAGGCTGATGGAATCCACAGCGTTCGTAATTCCCTCATTGATCCTCTGCCACACAAAACGCGTGACGCAGAAATCGGCCGCATCGCAGCCGCCTAGGCCTTCATTGACCGAGCACGTGACTGCCTCGAGTCCGCCCTCCAGCACACGGAGAACATCTCCTACCGAAATGGAATCTGCCGGTTTTGCAAGTACATATCCACCGCCTGCTCCCCGCACACTCTCAATGAATCCGGCTTTTCGAAGCGGACGCACCAGCTGCTCCAGATAGCTCTCTGAGATATTCTGGCGTTCTGAAATGCTGGCAATGGACACTGCACCCTCTTCTTCGTGACTCGCCAGATCGATCATGGCACGCAGACCATATCTTCCTTTGGTCGATAATTTCATTCCTGGTTCTCCTTTTTCCTGTGCTGTCGTTTTCCAATTCCGACAGTTTTAATCGGATTTATTTCTCACTCAGAATAGCACCTATCACGGGGTTCTGTCAAGGAGTTTTTTCGCATATTTTAGACTATCTGCGCAATGCCGTGAAAGGAGTCTATCCCATGCTGAAAATCACAAGAAAGAACACGCTTCTTCTTGGCACACTGATCCTGACCGCGTCCGGGATCATCTGCAGAATTCTTGGATTTCTCTATAGAATATTCCTGTCGCGCCGGATCGGTGCGGAAGCCTTTGGTATCTACCAGCTCGCCACACCACTCTACGCACTGATGCTCTCCCTTGGCGCAGGCGGCATGCAGACGGTGCTCTCGCGCTTTGTCGCATCGTACCTTGCCAAAAAGGATTCCAGACGGGCAAAGATCTGTCTGGCGGCCGGATGCGGCATTGTAGTGATACTTTCCTTCTCCGCCTCCATCTTTCTCTTTTTCAGCGCGGATTTTATCGGAACACGGCTTCTTTTTGAGCCGCGGACGATTCTGCTCCTCCGGATTTTATCACTCGGCATTCTCCCCTCCGGGATCCACAACTGTCTCTCGGCATGGTATCTTGGCCAGAATCAGACGGCACTGCCTTCTTTTTGCCAGCTTTTGGAACAGTTCGTGCGCATGGGCGCTTCCTACCTTGCCTGGCTTTTCTGTCTTTCCACAAGCCTCCCCTCTGCCGCTGTCGCTGCATTCGGTACTGCCGCCGGCGAACTCTTTTCGTGTCTCTTTCTGATGGCCTGCCTGTCCGTCTCGCACAGCAGGTCCCCTCAGAAACACCGCCCGATTTCTGTTTTTTTCAAAGAAAAGACCCTCTGGTACGATACCTTCCGAGAGCTTGCCGTTTTGAATCTTCCGCTTACGCTGAACCGTATTCTTCTGAATGTCCTCCACAGCATTGAAAGTGCTCTGCTCCCCGGCTGTCTGGTCACTTTCGGTCTTTCCCGGAAAGCAGCGCTCTCGCAGTATGGCATTCTCACCGGTATGGCACTTCCGATGATCTTTTTTCCATCTGCCATCACCCACGCGGTGTCCGTCATGCTTCTGCCCGGCGTAGCAAAACAGCAGGCCGACGGTACGCCGGAGCAAATATCAGACACGATCCGTTATACAATTTCTTTCTGTGTGCTGCTTGGCACTTCCGCTGTTTTTGCCTTTTTCTTTTTCGGTCCGTGGCTTGGACGTTTCCTTTTTCAAAACGAAGAAGTCGGCGTTTTTCTGCGTATCCTTTCATTTTTAAGTCCTTTTCTCTATCTGGAAACGATACTTGGAAGCATTTTAAACGGCCTTGGAAAAACTTCTCTCGTTTTTTTCCAGAACCTTGCCGGAGATGTAATTCGTATTCTTGCAATTCTTTTTCTCGTCCCGGTTTTAGGCATCCGTGGCTATCTCTATGGTATTCTTGCAAGTGAACTTACCATTATGACAATGGCACTTTTGTTCCTGCATCGGGAATCTGCAAACGGATTTGCTGTTCATTGATACCTTTTTTCTATCTTTTTTAAGAGAAACAGAATTTTCGCCGAAAAAATATCGACAATCTTCGCGTTATGTATTATAATTTATAGATAGTTTGCGACGGGGCACACAAGAACGCTCCTCTGTCCGCAGCTAGAAAAGAAGTGCATCTAAGATAAAGGAGAACGAAAATGAGCCTTGAATTTGTAAGAAAACTTCCCACCCCAACAGAGATCCGGGAACAATATCCCTTAAGCGCCCGCGCAACCGAAATCAAAAAACAGCGTGACGCTGAAATCGCAAAAGTCTTTACCGGGGATTCCGATAAATTTCTTGTTATCGTAGGACCTTGCTCCGCAGACAACGAAGACGCTGTTCTGGAGTACAATCACCGTCTGGCAAAGGTTGCCGACAAAGTATCCGACAAACTGATCATCATCCCGCGTGTCTATACCAACAAACCGCGTACCACAGGTGAAGGCTACAAAGGTATCGTTCATCAGCCGGACCCGGAAGGAAAGCCGGACCTGCTGCACGGCCTGATCGCCATGCGTAAAATGCATATGCGTGTAGTAGAAGAGACTGATCTGACTTCTGCAGACGAAATGCTGTATCCGTCCAACTGGAGCTATCTGTCCGATATTCTCTCCTACGTTGCTGTCGGCGCACGTTCCGTAGAAAATCAGGAGCACCGCCTGACCGTTTCCGGCATCGACATTCCGGCCGGCATGAAAAACCCGACCAGCGGTGACCTTTCCGTTATGATTAACTCCGTCATCGCCGCACAGGGCTCCCACTCCTTTATTTACCGTACCTGGGAGGTAAAGACAAGCGGAAATCCGCTGGCGCACACCATTCTCCGCGGTGCGACCAACAAGCACGGCAACTCCGTGCCGAACTATCACTACGAGGACATTCAGCTTCTGCTGGAGAAATACAACGAAACACATCTCGTAAACCCGGCTACCATCATCGATGCCAACCATTCCAACTCCGGAAAGAAATACGAGCAGCAGATCCGTATCGTCAAAGACGTTCTGCACACAAGACGATGCAACAAGGATATCGAAAGTCTCGTAAAAGGTGTTATGATCGAAAGCTATCTGGAGCCTGGCAATCAGAAAATCGGATGCGGAAATCATGTCTATGGTAAATCCATCACTGACCCGTGCCTTGGCTGGGATCAGACCGAACGCCTGATTTATGATATCGCTGAGGAGTGCTAAATTTTCTCAACACCCTAAAAACATCAAAAACCTTCGCTGCAGTTTTTCACCAGTCTGCGGCGGAGGTTTTTCTATCGTTTTACTTTTCTGTTCCACCTTTACTTTCTCGGATGTGCCTTCCGGTACACATCCCGGATCTTATTCACACCAAGGTGGAGATACATCTGCGTCGTCGAAATATCGGCGTGTCCCATCATCTCCTGGACACTCTTTAAGTCCGCACCGTTTTGCAGCAGATGGGTTGCAAACGAATGGCGCAGGGTATGCGGCGTAATATCCGCCGTAATGCCTGCGGATTTCGCATAGGATTTCAGAATTTTCCAGAACCCCTGACGGCTCATCGGACCTCCGGAACAGTTGACAAACAATATATCGTCCTCCCGTCCATGCATCAGGGCTGCGCGCGCACTGCCCAGATACTGCTCCAACGCCTTTTTCGCCGGTCCGCCGAACGGAACGATCCGCTCCTTTTCATCGCGGCAGGTGATGTAGCCCATCATAAGATTGACATCCTGTGTTTTCAAATGGATCAGTTCACTGACACGGATACCGGTCGCATACAGCATTTCCAGCATTGCTTTGTCGCGGATACCCTTTGGCGTGTCGGTTTTGGGCTGGCGAAGCAGCAGATCGACCTCTGCGATGGAAAGGATCTCCGGCATTTTCCGCTCAACCCTCGGTGGCTGCAACGCTTTCGACGGGTCAGATACCATTTTTCCCTCCTGACATGCATATTGGCAAAACATATGAATCGCCGCAATGCTGCGCGAGATCGTTGCCGGGGAGAAGTGTTCCCGCTCCAGATATAATAAATAAGAATTTAAAACCGTTGCATTCATCTGCTCCGGTTTTTCTATTCCGTGCTCCTTCAAAAAAACTGCCAGCTTTCGAAGATCGCGCTGATAGGAGACTTCTGTATTTTTTGACGCTTTCTTTTCCGTCTGTAGATAGTCCGTAAATGACTGTATCGTTTCCTGCATAGCTTTTTTCCTTTTTGCTTTTTTCTCCCTCTCACTGCCCGATAAAGAGTAACAATGCTTTTAATTATATACACGTTTTTTCAAAAATGCAATTCCCTTTTCAGACCGTTTTTACAGGATTTTCGCAAGAAACCACGGATTGACATAACTCTCAAGCAGAATACCCCACAGAAGCAGGATCAGTGCAAAGAAGTAGCGCACGCCGAAGCAAAAATATTCCTTTTTCTGTATGCCGCCGGCAAGGTGATTCGTCTCTGCCATCCGGCTGCACGCAGCAGCCATCAGAAATAACGCGGCAAGGTAGAGGAAAATCTGCGGAAAAAGAGCCAGAAAAAAGAATAAAAGACCTGCCATTCCGTTCTGCAGATAGGCAGCCGAGAGAAAGACGCCACACAGAAAACCATATGCCCAAACGGCAGCAGTGGCAAAATACGCACCGATTGCCGTCAATCCAAAGAGAAGTCCCGCAAATGCCGGTGCTAACCGTACCTTTAGAAGATAGGAAAAGCAGGCCTTTGCGGAAATTTTTCTTCCCAAAAACGCCTCCGCCTGAAAGAGGCGGACGCTATTTCCCTCCTTCATTCCCATGTGGGATGCCGTAAGCAGCAGCAGTACACCGAGGGTCATACCGGCCGCAAACCAGAGGGCAAAAAAACGAATATATGCATTCTCATCCCGTTCTCTCATTTGCTTTTTGCGCCTCCTTATTTTCTGCCTTACTGTCAATGTATTCACGGTTCATAGACGATATACGTAAAAGAAGTGCCTGCTCCGCAGACCCCCATCTGCGAATGGCACTTCTTTCCTCTTATCAGGGTCCCCCAATGTCTCACGCACCGAAATGTCCGTTCATTTCAAACCCTGCTTTTTGTATATCCCCATAAGATATTTTTCACTTCTTTTATTTCACGACAAGATAGGTATCCAGATCATCGAACTGATCAAGGTAGCTGACTGCGCCCTCGTACATATTGGACTGCAGTACGATATTTACCGTGTTATAGATGCAGCGTTTCAGTTCTGCCATCGTCAGAGTTCCATCTGCAAGTTCTTTTTTGATGTTCTCGTGATCCTCCGGCAGACCCGGCATTACCATGTCATTTCCGGCTCTCATGCAGCCCGCTGCCGTACACTCGCCCTGGATCTGTACGTTGGTGGTTGTCCAGTCGGTCATGATAGCTCCTGCAAATCCCCACTCATCTCTCGCTGCTTTCGTGCAGGTATCGTAGCAGTTTGCAGCGTGCACACCATTGATCAGGTTGTAAGATGTCATAATGGACATCGGCTGTGCATCTTTGACTGCGATTTCAAAGCCTTTCAGATAGATCTCACGCAGTGCACGCTCGGACAGGATGGAATCGGAGCCCATACGGTTATCCTCCTGATTGTTGCATGCGAAGTGTTTGATCGTGGTTCCGCAGCCCGGTACCTTCTGTACACCGAGCGTCATAGCAGCCGCCATCATACCGGCAAGCAGCGGATCCTCGGAATAATATTCAAAGTTTCTTCCGCAGAGCGGATTTCTGTGGATGTTCATGCCAGGTGCCAGCCACAGTGTTACGTTGAACAGCTCCATCTCATGGCCGATCATCTCGCCGACTCTCTTGATCAGTTCTACATCCCAGCTCTGTGCCAGAAGTGTTCCAACCGGAATTGCGGTACAGAACTGATAATAGGTTGTTCCGCGTTTTTCCTGCGGTTTGCTGAAGAATCCGCCTTCCAGTGCCGCCAGGAAATCGCTCGCTACGATCTTTCCGTTGTCTACCTGGTATTCTCTCTTCAGACGAAGACCTGCAGGTCCGTCGACCAGAGCAATCGTGGTTACATTCCACGGCTCCTCCGAAGCACACGGGGATGTCTCCGCTGCTGCTCCCGGAACAGAAATTCCTGCGGAGCCAAGCGCGTTGCCCTGTGCTCTTCCCGGATCACCGGTTGCAAGGAGTGCCAGCTGATCCACAGAAAGGGATTCCACAATCTTTCCTGCTTTTCCAGGAAGCTCTTCCGGTACCGGCTGGTAATCTACTTTCTCAGTTGGGATCTCAGATGCTTTAAGCTCGATCACGCTCATTCTCTTTTCTTTTACTTCCTTCTGCCATGCAGCCTCTCTTGCCTGAACTTTTTCTGCATCAGGAACAATCTCATTCAATTCCTCTTTCAGCGGGCAGATATTTTCACACGCTGTCATGACTGCTTTCTCGTCCAGCTCCAGCGCGCCGGAGAGAACAGATGTATTCAGATCATTTCCAATCCAGATACCATACATGCCCGGCTCCAGAATCCAGGATGCGCTTTCCTCCTCATAGGAAGTCAGCTGATACAGCGGGAAGGTGATGGTCATGGTCTGGGATTCCTTCGGAGCCAGCAGTTTTGTTTTTCCAAAGCCTGCCAGACGGCGGAACTCTTTCACCAGTCTGCCCTGCGGGCAGGAAGCGTAGATCTGTACAACTTCTTTTCCTGCATAAGTATCGCCGGTGTTGGTGACGGTAACAGTCACGCTTACTTTCGGATTCATCATACCGCGGCCGCTTACTTTGATGTCATCGGTTCTGATCTCGAAATCGGTGTAGGACATACCGTAACCGAAGGAGTAACGGACTGGTACTTCAAAGGTATCGAAGTAACGGTATCCAACGAAGATACCCTCTTCGTATTTTTCTTTCATGAGGTCGCCGCTCTTGTAGCTGTAAACCTCTGCACCCGGATAATCATAGTAATCTTTTGCCCAGGTATCTGTCATTTTTCCGGATGGGGTTACATCGCCGCTTACAACATCAGCAAATGCATTTCCGCCTTCCTGGCCTGCCTGTACGTACTGTAAAATAGAGCGGATATTGTCAAATTCTTCTACGAATGCCAGATCCATCAGGCCGCCGGTGTTGATAACAAGAACAACGTTTTTATAGCATCTGGAAACCTGTGCCAGAATAGCTTTCTCTTCTTTGGAGATGAAGTAGTCACCCTCCGTATCAAAACGGTCTTTGTTCTCTCCTGCGATACGTGCCAGAACGAAGAATGCGGTGTCTGCACCGTCGGCTGCTGCTTTCTCTTCATCGATTGGGTTTCCGGATGGCATAAAGAACGGGGTTGCAGAGTACGCATCAAAGAATTTTGTGTCGTCTCCGTTCAATTTTGTGAAAATCTCATTTTTCCAGTCCAGTCTTGCCTGTACGTAGAGTTTATCGTAATCCTCCAGCCATTCACTGCTTGTTACGTCGTAGCCTGCATTTTTCATGCCCTGGAAAATATTAACGCTGTCACGCTCATTGACATCGCCGGAACCGGTGCCTCCTTTGATGGTGCGGATCGCACCTGCTCCGTAAAGACCTACCTTGCTGCCCTTTGCCAGCGGCAGGAAATGATCTTTGTTTTCCAGAAGAACGAATCCCTCTGCTGCTGCCTCGCGGGCAAGTTTGCGGTGATCTGTTTCACGCTGGGTTACTTCCGGAGATGTAGTTCCGTTAAAGGTTCTTACCTTTGCTTTCATGTCTTTGTTCCTCCCAAACTTTGTTTCGTGCTAATGTCTCCATTATCTTCCCTTTTTCGTGTAACTTCTAGTTCCTTTCTTGTCCTTTCTCTGGTTGATATTGATATTTCGCCCAATTTCTGGTACAATATTCTTATCTTTTTTGATTATAATTGACGTATATTTCTATCACATCCTGGAGGTACTTATGGAATCCTGCTTTTACGAAACAATACACGAAACCGATCTGCTGCACGTCCGTTTTGAGCTGCAGGATGCGCCCGCTTTTGTTTTTCCGGCGCACTGGCACGAATATGTGGAAATTCTCTATCTGATCAGGGGACAGTTTTCCGCGATTGTCCAGGCAACGGAGTATCGGTTAAACGAGGGCGATCTGATTATCATCAACTCCGGCGACCTCCATATGACGCGCTCCAACACCTGTACATATCTTCTGCTGCAGATTTCCGCAAGCCAGATGCGCCAATATCTGCCGGACTTTGATACGATGCGTTTCGACACGATTATTCCCTGCTCGGAACAGCCGGCTCCGCTCCGCGCACTGCTCTCGGAGATGAACGAGATCCGGCAGAATCCTTCCGATTCATACCAGCTTCTCTTTACCTCACGACTGTACGAATTTCTGTACCATCTCTGCCGGTCGTATTCCCACCAGATCCCTTCGGCATCCCTCACGGGTTCACAGCGCGATCTGCAGCGCGTGACACACGTTATGAACTGGGTAAAAGTGCATTACCCGGAACCGTTAAGCCTCGAAACAGCCGCGGATTCCCTGGCGCTCTCGAAGGAGTATTTCTGCCGGCTCTTTAAAAAGTATACCGGACAGACCTTTCTCGAATATCTGAACGATGTGCGCACGATGCACCTGTACGAAGATTTACAGAATTCCGACGAAACGATCACGGTACTGATGGAGAAAAACGGGCTGTCAAATTACAAAATTTTTATGCGGACCTTCAAAAAGCTGTATGGCTCTACGCCTCAGAAAATGCGCTCGAACCGGATACGGCACATATAAATTCTTTTGAAACTTACTGTTCTTATACACACTGAAAAGGCTGTGGAACATGATTGCTCATGTCCACAGCCTCTTTTTGATTTCGTTATTAAATTGTTTCGTAGAAAGTCTTTTATTTCGCGTAATCCGTTACACGGCTCTCGCGGATAACATTAACCTTGATCTGTCCCGGGTATTCCAGTTCAGCTTCGATCTGTTTCGAGATATCCCTTGCGAGCAGTACCATTTCAGAATCGGATACCTGCTCAGGAACAACCATGATGCGGACTTCTCTACCAGCCTGAATAGCAAAAGATTTTTCGACACCCTTGAACGAATTCGTGATGTCTTCCAACTGTTTTAATCTGTTGGTATATGTTTCGAGTGTTTCTCTTCTTGCACCCGGTCTTGCTGCGGAAATTGCATCCGCTGCCTGAACGATACATGCAATCAGAGACTGGGGCTCTACATCCCCGTGATGTGATTCTACTGTGTTGATCACAATCTGAGATTCTTTGTACTTTTTGCAGAGATCTGCACCGATCTGAATGTGAGATCCTTCTACCTCATGGTCGATGGATTTACCGATATCATGAAGCAGTCCGGCACGTTTTGCCATGCGGACATCGCATCCTACCTCTCCTGCGAGGAGACCGGAAAGCTGTGCTACCTCGATCGAATGCTTTAATGCATTCTGTCCGTAGCTGGAACGGAATTTCATTCTTCCAAGGAGACGGATCAGCTCCGGATGAAGTCCGTGTACACCGACTTCCAGTGCGGCTGCCTCGCCTTCCTCGCGAATATTCTGTTCTACTTCTTTGCGGGCCTTTTCTACCATCTCTTCGATGCGGGCCGGATGGATTCTTCCGTCTACGATCAGTTTTTCCAGAGCAATTCTTGCCACCTCACGGCGAATCGGATCGAATGAGGAAAGAACGACTGCTTCCGGTGTATCGTCGATGATCAGGTCAACGCCTGTCATGGTTTCGAGTGTACGGATGTTTCGTCCTTCACGGCCGATGATGCGGCCTTTCATTTCATCGCTCGGAAGCTGTACCACGGAGATGGTACTCTCGGATACGTGATCGACAGCACATTTCTGAATAGCTGTTACCACATACTCTTTTGCCTTGCGGCCTGCTTCCTCTTTTGCTCTGCTTTCCAGCTCTTTGTAGAGCTTTGCTGTGTCGATTTTTACTTCGTCTTCCACAGATTTTAACAGATACTCTTTTGCTTCCTCGGAGGTAAAACCGGAAATTCTTTCCAGTTCCTGTACTCCTTTTTCGTGTAGACCGTCTACTTCCTTTTCTTTCTTTCTGACGCTTGCCTCTTTTGCTGCAATTTCGTTTTCACGACGCTCCAATACGTCCGCTTTTTTATCTACAGATTCTTCTTTCGATAAAACGCGCTTCTCATATTTCTGCAGTTCCGCTCTGCGCTCTCGGGTCTCTTTTTCTACTTCATTCTTCGTACGAAGAGACTCCTCCTTCGCCTCCAGCAGGGCTTCCCGTTTCTTAGTTTCGGCAGTTTTCAGTGCTTCATCTATGATGTTTCTCGCCTTTTCTTCCGCTGTGCCAATTTTTTCAGCATCCTGCTTGATTTTATTGTCCACAGCAATTTTCCTGGTAACAGGAACCGCAATAAGCAGCGTGACTACTACAGCAATGAATACCAGCAGAATTGTAATACCTGTACCCATTACCGGAGCACCTCCTTATTTAGTTTTCATTGCACATTTACAACACTACAATTTTATACTGTTTTCACAAATTTGTCAATGTTTTAAAAATATTCATGTAATTTATTGCACATAATTTCACGGCATGTGGCGGAATCGCCGGGAATATTCAGGATTCTTCGTCAGCGGAATCTTGGTATTCTTCCAGTGCCCGACGGATTTCGGAACTGCCGAATCCCTTCCGCGTCAGAAAACCGGCGGCACGGCGGTACTCTTTTTCATCCAGCCGGTGCGGCGTGCCGAGCTTTGCGAAGGCGGCACTTTTTGCAAGTTCATACTCATCGCGGGCATCCTCCTGCTCTTCCAGGACGGATTCCACCAGTTCCCGGTCCACGCCTTTCTGTGCCAGCGCATAGAGGACTGCCTTTTTCCCTTTTTTCGCACCGCTGCCCGCAAGATACTGCTCCACGTATGCGCGGTCGTCGATATAGTGAAAGCTCTCCACGTACGAGACAGCCTCTTCAATGGCTCTCTCGGGATAGCCGTCTTTTCGTAACTTATCTTCCAGCTCTTTTTTCGTCCGCATCTGTCCGAGCAGCAGATACATCGCGCGGTGTTTGGCCCTTTTAGTCAGCACTTCCCCTGCCAGCTTTTCGTAAACCTCATCGGGAAGCTCCTCCTGCTCTTTGATGCGGGAAGCGCGGATTTCCCCGTTATAAAGAACCAGATCCTCTCCGTCATCGAAGAGGATCCGTGATTTCTTTTTATTCAGAGGACGAATCTCTGTCACAAACATTTATTCGTCGTCTCCTTCGGTTTCCGGAACTGCTGCTGTTTCTTCTGTGCCTTCCGGCGCTTCTTCCTTGATCAGGCCGTAAGCCACGCGCACTTTGTGCTCGATCTCATCCATGATTTCCGGATGCTCGCGCAGGTATGCTTTCGCATTTTCGCGTCCCTGGCCGATCTTGTCGCCGCCGTATGCGAACCATGCGCCGCTCTTCTGTACGATGCCGACGGAAGCTGCCAGATCCAGAACGTCTCCTTCTTTGGAGATTCCTTTTCCGAACATGATATCAAATTCTGCCTCGCGAAACGGCGGAGCTACTTTGTTTTTCACGACTTTGATTCTGGTACGGTTTCCGACCATCTCTCCGCCCTGCTTTAAGGCTTCGATTCTTCTGACATCGAGACGGATGGAAGAATAGAATTTCAGTGCACGGCCGCCGGTTGTGGTCTCCGGATTTCCGAACATGACACCGACTTTTTCACGCAGCTGGTTGATAAAGATAACAATACAATTGGATTTGCTGATCGCTGCAGTCAGTTTCCGGAGTGCCTGAGACATCAGACGCGCCTGAAGTCCGACGTGGGAATCTCCCATGTCGCCGTCGATCTCGGCTTTTGGAACGAGTGCTGCAACAGAGTCCACGATGATGATGTCTACCGCACCGGAACGGACCATCGTCTCGGTGATCTCAAGTGCCTGCTCGCCGTTGTCCGGCTGTGAGATATAGAGGTTTTCAATATCAACACCGATGTTTTTGGCATAGGCCGGATCGAGCGCATGCTCTGCATCGATGAAGCCGGCGATTCCGCCGCGTTTCTGTACTTCGGCTACCATGTGGAGCGCTACGGTTGTTTTACCGGAAGACTCCGGTCCGTATACCTCGATGATTCTTCCCTTCGGCACACCGCCAAGACCGAGTGCGATATCCAGGCTTAAAGAGCCGGTCGGGATGGTTTCCACGTTCATGTTTGCTGCGGAATCTCCGAGCTTCATGACAGCTCCTTTTCCGTACTGTTTTTCAATCTGTCCAAGTGCGGCATCGAGTGCACGCAGTTTATCTTCGTTATTATTTCCCATACTGAATATTCTCCTTACCATGCGAACGTCCGTTCGCTTCTGTATCCATACTATTACAAATCTGCTTTGTTGTCAACTGTTTTTCTTTTTTTCCTGTGTCTTTTTTCAGCCCCCAAATCCTCTGCACCGGAGCTGCTTCGAATATATCCTTATGCACAAGTGTAGCATATTCCACTCTCCTGCCGCAACCCAAAAATACTGCAAAAAATCCCGAAATGGCTTTTCTTTCCTCTTCTGCCATTTCGGGATTTTTTTCTTATTTTTCAGAATGCAGACCAGCTTATCCGATCAGCCAGTTGTACATTTCCTCGTACTGTTTTGCGGAATTCGCCCAGGAGAAATCCTGTGCCATTGCGCGGTCGATCATCTTGTTCCACTCGCGTTTTTTGTCGTAATAGATGCGCTCTGCGTACCGCACGGTACCCATCATCTCATGCGCATTGTAGTTTGTGAAGCTGAATCCAGTTCCTGTTCCCTCGTACTCATTGTACGGCTCTACGGTGTCTTTGAGGCCGCCGGTCTCGCGGACAATCGGAAGGGTTCCGTAGCGGAGGCTCATGAGCTGGGAGAGTCCGCATGGCTCAAACAGGGACGGCATCAGGAAGGCATCGCAGGATGCATAGATCTTGTGTGACATTGCATCGGAATAGTAGATGTTTGCCGAAACCTTCTTGTCGTATTTCCATGCGAAGTGGCGGAACATGTTCTCGTAGCGCTCCTCGCCGGTTCCAAGGATCACAAACTGTACGGCATCCTGGCACATCTCATCCATCATATAGCTGATGAGGTCGAAGCCCTTCTGATCGGTCAGACGGGATACGATACCGATCATCATCGTCTTCGGATTGACCTCGAGTCCTAACTCCTCCTGCAGTGCCAGTTTATTTTTCACTTTCTCTTTACGGAAGTTCTTTACATTGAAATTCTTTGCAATCTGAGCGTCTGTCTCCGGGTTCCACTCATTGTAGTCGAGTCCGTTTACAATACCGCGCAGATCGTTTGCTCTTGCACACATCAGACCGTCGAGTCCTTCGCCATAGAACGGGGTCTGAATCTCCTGCGCGTATGTATTGCTGACGGTGGTGATCGCATCTGCGTAAACCAGACCGCCCTTCAAGTAGCTGGCATCGTGTTTGAACTCCAGCTTATCCGGTGTGAAGTAGTAGTCGGAAAGGCCGGTAATGCTCTGAATCGTCTTGCGGTCCCAGATGCCCTGGAATTTCAGGTTGTGGATCGTCATGACTGTTTTGATTCCCCGATAGAATTCATCTGCCTGGAAACGCTCGTGCAGGTAAACCGGAACGAGACCGGTCTGCCAGTCGTGGCAGTGGATGAGGTCCGGGCGGAAGCCGATGGTCGGTAAAATGGAAAGCGCTGCTTTGCTGAAGTAAGCAAATTTTTCCAGATCCCACGGCATGCCCGCATATGGAGTGCTTCCTCCGAAATGCTCCTCGTTGTCGATAAAGTAGAATTTGATGCCTTCATATTCCATCTCGAAAATGCCGACATACTGCTGTCTCCAGTTCAGATCCATGTAGAAGTTTGTCACATACTGCATCTGATTTCTAAACTGTTCTTTGATTCCTGCGTATTTTGGAATCACCACGCGCACATCAAAATACTCTTTCGGGAAGTATTTCGGCAGAGAACCTACTACATCCGCCAGACCGCCTGTTTTGATGAACGGTACACACTCTGAAGCCACGAACAAAATATTTTTCATGAAAAGAATCCTCCTGTAATTTCATGCTGATTATCGCATCTTTGTTTTTCTGTAATTCCTTCCTTTTTGTCACGATCCTATGAAACGCGAAAGGATAATCAACGTCCTGTCTGTATTATACCGTACTTTGTCCAGAAAAAAAAGTCTAAACTTCTGTAATTTCTCCGTTTGTTCGGATTTTTTTGTTACTTTTTACTGATTTTTCAGTTCAAGACGTATTTTATCTGCAATTAATGCAATAAATTCAGAATTTGTCGGTTTACCCTTGCGGTTGTTCACGGTATAGCCGAACAGCTCGTCGATTGTGTCCATTTTGCCGCGGCTCCAGGCCACTTCAATCGCATGGCGGATGGCACGCTCGACACGACTTGACGTTGTCTGGTGGCGTTTCGCGATGGTCGGATAGAGAATCTTGGTAATGGAATTGAGCATTTCCGTGTCCTCTACGGAAAGCAGAATCGCATCGCGCAGGTACTGGTATCCTTTGATATGGGCAGGAACGCCGATCTCGTGGATCATATTTGTCACATCAATTTCCAGACTGTTTTCCGGCGGACAGATCGGCTCTTTTCCGGGGTTTGTAAAATTTCTTGGATGGTATCTTCTTACTGATGTCATTCCTTTTGTTGCTTTGATCCGGTTCAGAAGAGTTTCGTTGTCGAACGGTTTTAAGACGTAATAGTAAGCGCCGAGCCGGAACGCATCTTCGGTGATCCTCTCCTCTCCTACGGCGGAGACAACGATAAAGGCAGGTCTTTTTTTCAGATTTTTATCCTCATTGACTTTCTCCATTACAGTCAGACCATCCATCTTCGGCATGAAAATGTCAAGCAGTACGACGTCCGGTTCTTTGTCGCGGATGATACTGTAGATATCATTTCCGTTTCCGGTCTGCCCGATCAGTTCAAGCGTGTCATCCTGTTTTATGACGTTCCCAAGCATTTCCTGCATGCGTTCGTTATCATCCGCGATGGCAATGTTGATCTTTTCCATAAAGCTCTCCTTTGCAAAAACTCATAGTCTTTCCGGAATTTCACTGCATCCGTTTTCTTCTGAACTTTTTCCAATCACACAGACATTATAATTTTATTTTTTCGCATTTTCAATATATTTCCCGTAAATTTTTGAAAATTCGATCGACATTTTCCGTAAAAATTCGGAAGTTTGTAACAATTTCAACCAAATTAACGCATATTTTTTCAGTTCCGTGCAAGCATGTTTTCCGCAAAGACACCGTAGCCTTTTTCTGGATGGTTTACGAAAACATGGGTAATGGCGCCGATCAGCCTTCCGTTCTGGAGCACCGGCGAGCCGGAATTTCCCTGTACGATGCCGCCGGTTTTCTGTAGCAGCCGTTGATCGGTAATTTCGAGCACAAAATTTTTGTTCGTATTCTCGCTTCCAAGATCGATTTCTGTAATCTCCGCCTCATACTCTTCTACCGTATTGTCCACGCACATCCGCACGGTGGCCGGGCCCGTCTCGATCTCCTGCCGATAGGCAATTTCCGTCACGGTAAGCGGCAGTGCACTGCTTTTTTCCCTGTCCAGAACGCCGTGGATACCGTAGATGGTATTCTCCGCCACTGACCCGATACGGTTCTTTTCTTCGTAATGGATCACGCCCTGCAGTTCACCCGGTACACCCGCTTTTCCCGGGATCACAGACAGAATCTGTGTCAGATACAGTTCTCCGCCGTTCAATTGGAGCATTTTTCCGGTATCGATATCACTGATTCCATGGCCGAGCGCTGCAAAGGTTCCGTCCGGTTCCACGAAAGTCAGTGTTCCGATTCCCTGCATATTGTCGCGGACCCAGGCCCCGAGGCGGCAGGTGCCGTCCTGGCTTTTCTGCGGTGTCACCTGCACTTCGATCGTTTCCCCGTCCCGAAGCAGGGAAAGATACACCGGGGAACCGTTTGATACTTTTACTGCATCAATCAGATCCTGCTTGCTGCGGATGCTCTGTCCGTTTACTTTTGTGATATAGTCGCCTTCCCGAAGAATATTTTCTGACGGACGGCTGACGGTTCCGTCGGACGAACGGATTTCGGCTGTACGGATCACCATCACACCGTCGGTCTCCATATAGATACCGACCGGCGCTCCGCAGACGGCAACTTTCGGCCGTTCTTCCTGGATCACACGGATCTTTTTCAGCGGGATCCCGGCGGCGGAACATTCTACAACCGTTTCACCCGTTTCTCCGAATTCGGTTTTTTCTGCTTCCTTCGTATCTTCCGAAATCGTCAGAAGTGGATGTTTCGTGAGCGGCTGAAACGGGCTTTCGCTGTTCTCATCCACATACATCGTATCCGGCAGGGATTCGCGCATGGCATCGTAGCCAAGAAGAACGGCGAGGATCAGAAACAGCGCCGCCAGCGCAAGCAGGACTCTTCGGTATTTTTGTTTTCTCGTCATTTGCATTCCCATCCTTTCCGCCGCAGGGCAGAACTGCGGCATTTCTTTTGTTTTCGCGGCGGTCGTCAAGTTCTCGTGCAGGCACGGACTTTGACTCGCCGCCCGCGAAAAAGAGGGAAACCACGCTTTGTTTCGTGATTTCCCTCTTAGTATGCGGACTTCTCTTTATTTGAGTCTTGCAGATTTTTGTACCTGTGCCAATTCCTTCATCTCGCTGGCATTTGCCAGAACAGAATCCGTAATTTTCGCGCCGCCAAGCATTCTTGCCAGTTCTCTGACAGAATCTTCCTCGGATAATGGATGGATCGATGTGACGGTCTCGTTTTCTTCGACGTTTTTTTCGATTTCAAAATGAGAATCTGCCATCGCCGCGATCTGCGGCAGATGGGTGATGCAGATGACCTGATGGCGCTGCCCGATCTGTGCCATTTTTTCGGAAACCTTCTGCGCCGTCCTTCCGCTGATTCCGGTGTCGATTTCATCGAAAATCAGAGTTTCTGTCTCGTCGCGGTCGGCAAGAATCGTCTTGATTGCAAGCATGATTCGCGACAGTTCACCGCCGGAAACAACTTTCGCCAGCGGACGGATCGCTTCGCCCGGGTTTGTGGAGATTAAGAACTCCACAGCATCGGTTCCGTTTTCGGTGTAGCTTTTTGTCTTTTCAAATGAAATTTCAAATGCGACATGCAGGAAATTCAGGTCGCGCAGACCTTCGATAATCTGTGTTTCGAGCCGTTTTGCATAGTTTCTGCGGATTTTGGACAGATTATGTGCGGCCGCATCCAGTTTCTGCTCCGTTTTCTGTAACTGCTCCTGCAGTGCGGCGCGGCAGCTCTCAAAATTTTCCAGTTTTTCCAGTTTTTTCTGCTGTTCTTCGCGGTATGCGGCAATCTCTTCCATCGTCTTTCCATACTTTGCTTTCAGGCGGTTGATCTCATCGAGCCGCTTTTCCGTCTCGTAATACTCTTCTTCGGAAAAGGTCAGTTCGGAAAGATATGCGGAAATTTCGCGGTTGAAATCATTCAGCAGTCCGTCAATATCGGAAAGGGTCTGCGACGGACCGGAAAGTGCATCGTCGTACACCGCGGCCTGCTGCAGCTCCCGGATTGCGCGGCCGACCTGCTCCCCGGCGCTGTTCTCTGCACCGTAGCCGGTGATCGCATATACCGTCTGCAGAGATTCCGCGATCTTTTTCGCATGGCCCATTTTCCGGTACGCAGTTTCCAACGCTTCGTCCTCGCCCTCTTTTAGCTCTGCCTGATCAATCTCGTTGATTTCAAACGTAAGAAATGCTGCCTCCCGCTTTCTTGCCTCCTCGCCGAGTTCGTACGCCGAGAGCTCCTTTCGGACATTCTTCCACTCCTGGTACAGCGCCCGGACCTCTCCTTTTGCCGTGGCCGCCTCGGTTCCCGCAAACGCGTCAAGAATCGCGATCTGCCGGTCCGGATAGAGCAGCGACTGGTGCTCATGCTGGCCGTGGATGTCGAGCAGCAGGGACGCAAGAGCTTTTACCTGCGAGATATTGCATGCCTCGCCGTTGATGCGGCAGACGCTGCGGGATCCGGTGATCTTTCTGGAAATAATCACCTGTCCCTCCTCCGCCCCGAGATCCGTCTCTTTTAACAGCTCCAGCACATGCGGATTTTCGGTTTCAAAGACCAGTTCCACCAGCGCGCTTGTCTCTCCCGTCCGGATCATCTCGCGGGATATCTTCTTTCCAAGCGCCGCGTTGATCGAACCGATCAAGATGGATTTTCCGGCTCCGGTTTCTCCGGTCAGTATATTCAGGCCCGGACCGAACTCCACTTCCGCTTCGTCGATCAGGGCCAGATTTTTTACGTGTAAGTTTGTGAGCATTCTTTTCCTCCGGTGTCACACCTGCTGTCATCTTTTTGTCTCTTTTTGCAGAGACGTGCGTTCTTTAGAACTCTTCGCCCGTCTCCTCCATGCCGTCCACCATTTTTTTCAGTCGTTCTGCTGCCACAAGCGCCGCATCATCGTCTCTTGCCACGCAGAGAATCGTATCGTCTCCGCCGATGCAGCCGACAATTTCATTCCAGTTCATCTCATCGAAAGCCGCTGCCGCCGCCATCGCCATTCCAGACACGGTTTTGATGACCAGAATATTCTTGGCAAGATCAACGGAAATATACGCGTCTTTTAACACGCGCGCATAGCGGCTCCCAACCTCGGACGGTGCGTTCTGCAGAACCGCATAGCGGCTTCCGCCGTTCTCTTTTGGTACTTTTGTGAGCTTCAGCTGGCGGATATCCCTCGAAATCGTCGCCTGCGTTACGGCAAAGCCGCTCTCCTCCAGCTTCTTTGCCAGCTCCTCCTGTGTTTCAATGTCATATTGGTTAATTAATTTGATAATCTGTGCATGTCTCGCGATTTTCATTTCAAGCATCCTTCCCCAGTAACTATATCTTAAATGTTTGCCATTTTCTTTCTTAATGTCTCCAGAAAACTGATGTTGCTGATCTTCACAATCAGAGTATCCCGTCTGGCCTTTTTGATCACGATCCGGTCGCCGGTTTTCATCGGAACGCGGGTGTCGCCGTCAAAATATGCCATGCCCTGTTCAATGCCGCCGTCTCTCGAAGGCCCGAGCTCCACCTCAATCACATCCTCTGCCGGAAAGACAATGCTTCTCGTATTCAGGGTGTGCGGGGCAAGCGGTGTCATCAGCATCAGGCTGGCTGACGGTGAGATGATCGGGCCGCCCGCGGAGAGGCTGTAGCCGGTCGAACCGGTCGGCGTTGCGATGATGATGCCATCGGCGCTGTAGGAATTTAAAAACTCCCCGTTGACGTAATTGTCGAACCGGACGACACGCAGGTTTCCCTCACGGGTGATCGTAATGTCGTTGAGTGCCGCGTCCTCCGCAATCAGCTTTCCGTCCCGGTAAATCGATCCACAGAGCATCATGCGGTGCTCAATCGTATACTCATCTGCCATCAGATGATCCAGCGCCGGATAAAGCGTGTCACGGTCGATTTCCGCAAGATAGCCGAGCGTTCCCAGATTGATGCCGAGCAGTGGAATCTGTAAATCCACCACGTCGCCTGCTGCCTGCAGAAGCGTGCCGTCACCACCGAGCACCAGAATGCCGTCGATATCTGACGGAACCTTCGCCGGATCCGTATAATGGTATTTTTCCCCTTTTTCGCTGTTATCGCAGAGAAGACACGTTTTTCCGCGCTCCTCCAGATATTGCCTGATCTGGTCTGTCACGGTAAGGTCCGGGTCTTTTGCTCTGTTTGTGATCAGGTAAAATCGCTCCATATCATGCTCCTTAACCCTTTTATTTATCCAGTGTATCGTGTGCGCTCTTTACAACGGCGTCTACATCGACATTGGTCTCTTCCTCTGTCACGCCGTCCGGCAGCCGGACAAGGTGAACGAGATACTCGATATTTCCCTCCGGTCCTTTGATCGGAGAAAATTCCAGATGGCGCACGCCGAAGGAAATGCTTTTCGCATAGGAAATGACCATCTCAATGACTTCTTTGTGTACAGCCGGATCACGGACAACACCTTTTTTGCCGACTTTTTCGCGTCCTGCCTCAAACTGCGGCTTGATCAGAGCTGCAATTTCGCCGTTCTCTTCCATCAGATTTCGGACCGGAAGCAGCACCTTGGTCAGGGAGATAAACGATACGTCGATCGATACGAAGGACGGTCTCTCCTCGATATCCTCCGTCACGACGTAACGGATGTTCGTGCGCTCCATACAGACAACGCGCGGATCGTTCCGCAGCTTCCAGTCGAGCTGGCCGTGGCCGACATCCACGGAATATACCTTGACGGCGCCGTTCTGCAGCATACAGTCAGTAAAGCCGCCGGTGGATGCTCCGACATCCATGCAGACCTTTCCATCCAGGGTAAGGTTAAAGTTTTTCATTGCTTTCTCTAATTTTAAGCCGCCGCGGCTCACATACGGCAGTGGTTTTCCTTTTAAGACAATCTCCACTTCTTCCGGGAACATGGAACCGGCTTTGTCCTCCCGCTCATTATCCACCAGAACTTCTCCTGCCATAATCATGGCTTTCGCTTTTTCCCGCGATGTGGCAAGGCCCCGTTCTACCAGTAATACATCTAATCGTTTTTTCATCTTTCTTCCTGCCCCCGTTTTCTGTAGTATTCCTCAATTCTGCCGCAGATATCTTCCGGCGTAAAGCCGACCTGTTTCATCTGGTATGATACACTTCCGTGCGGAATAAAGCGGTCCGGCAGTGCAATGATCTCCACGCCGAACGGAAGGTCTTCTTCCTCGGCAAAAGCAAGGACGCGCTCTCCAAAGCCGCCGTCTTTTACATTTTCCTCGAGTGTTACGACAAGCTCATACGTATCGGCAAAGCTTCGAAGAAGTTCTTCATCGATTGGTTTGACGAACCGCGCATTCACAAGCGCCGCATCCATATCCATCCGCTCTTTTAACTGTTTCTGCACTTCTTCTGCCATTTTTACCATACTGCCGACGGCAAGAAGTGCAACACGGCTTCCCTCATGGATCACTTCTGATTTTCCGAGGCAGATGGGCGCACGGAACTCTTTTAATCCCGTATACGCTTCCCCTCTCGGGTAGCGCACCGCGATCGGGCCGTCGTAATCGACCGCAAATTTGATCATATCCGAAAGCTCCCAGAGGTTCTTCGGTGCAAGAATTGTCATATTCGGCATCGAACCCAGATAGGAAAGGTCGAAAATGCCGTGGTGTGTCTCCCCGTCGTAGCCCACAAGACCGGCGCGGTCAATCGCAAAGACGACATGGAGATTCTGCATACAGACGTCATGCATGATCTGATCGTACGCCCGCTGCAGGAATGAAGAATAAATCGCAACGACAGGCGTAATGCCGCCGAGTGACAGTGCCGCTGCAAATGTCACCGCGTGCTCTTCTGCGATTCCCACATCGAAACAGCGGTCCGGGAACATGTTGGAGAAGCGTTTCAGTCCGACACCGGTCATCATCGCCGCCGTGACTGCCGCAACATCCTTTCTTCGATCTCCCATTTTCCGCATGACCGTGGAAAAGACATCCGTGTACGTCGGATTGGATTTTCCAACCGGCAATCCTGTTTTCACATCGAACGGACCCGCACCGTGGAATCTTGCCGGGTGGCGCATCGCCGGCTCATAGCCGCGGCCCTTCTGTGTCAGGACATGCACCAGAATCGGTCCTTCAAACCGTTTTGCTTCCTGGAAGGTCTTGATCAGCTGCGGAATGTTGTGGCCGTCCACAGGACCTAAATACGTAAGTCCCATATCCTCAAACAGCATGCCCGGAATGATGATCTGTTTGATGCTGCTTTTCGTCTTCCGCATCGCATCCACCATGCCAGGTCCGATGCCCGGAATGCGGTTCAATGCCTTTGTGACATCCATCTTGAAATCCGTGTACGCCGATGCCGTCCGAAGGCCGGACAGGTACGATGACATACCGCCGACATTCTCGGTGATCGACATTTCGTTGTCATTTAAAACGATAATAAAATTCGATTTCAGGCTGGCCGCATTGTTCAGCGCCTCGTACGCCATGCCGCCGGTCAGCGCACCATCTCCGATGATCGAAATAACGGAATAATTTTCTTTTTTCAGTTCCCGTGCACGCACATAGCCGACGCCTGCGGAAATCGAGGTCGAGCTGTGGCCGGTGTCGAATACATCGCAGTCACTCTCGCTCCGCTTCGGGAATCCGCTGATGCCGCCTTCCCGGCGCAGCGTTTCAAACCCGTCTTTCCGCCCGGTCAGAATCTTGTGCGTGTAGGACTGGTGTCCCACATCCCAGATCAGCTTGTCTTTTGGAAGATCGAAGACGCGGTGCATCGCAATCGTCAGTTCCACGACACCAAGATTGGACGCCAGATGGCCGCCGGTTTTACTCAAAGACTCGATAATAAATTCCCGGATTTCCTCTGCAAGCGCCGGAAGCTGGTCCGCCGGAATCTTCTTAATATCGTTTGGTTTCTGTATTTTTTCTAACATGAAATCATCCCTTACTTTTTTCTGGAAGTCAGAGATTCAAACAGCTCTTCCAGAAATATTTTATCTCCCGGACAGGACAGATTTTTCAGTTCGTCTACGGCCTCTTTCGTGAGCCGTTTTACCTCCTGCTCCGCCCCGTCTGTGCCAAACATCGTCACATACGTTGTTTTTTCATTCTTTTCATCGCTGAAAACCGGCTTTCCAAGCTCCTCCATCGTGGATGTGACATCCAGGATGTCGTCCCGGATCTGGAACGCGATTCCGACTTTGGAGGCAATCCGGCAGAGCGCGTCAAGATCATCGCCGTTTGCTCCTGCAAGTGCCGCACCTGCCATCATGGCAGCCTCTAAAAGCGCCGAAGTCTTGTTCTCGTAAATGTAGTCCAGCATCTCACGGTCGATGGCGAAATGGCCGGCTTTTTCATTCATCACGTCAACACTCTGACCGCCCAACATGCCGGAAATTCCGGTTTTCTGACAGAGAATGCCAAAAGCACGCACTACGCGGTCGGTGTGCTCCTCCAGTGGAAAGGCTTTCCAGGCTGTCTCGTATGCATAGTTTAAAAGGGCGTCTCCTGCCAGCACGCCGACGGCCTCCCCGAAGACGACATGGGTCGTTTTTCTTCCGCGGCGGTAATCGTCGTTGTCGATCGCAGGGAGATCATCGTGGATCAGGGAATGGGTGTGAATCATCTCCATGGCTGCCATAAATGGTTTTACAGCCTCCCCGGTTCCGCCGAACAGACGGAAACTCTCCTGCAAAAGCAGCGGACGAAGCCTCTTTCCGCCCGCTGTCATACTGTAATTCATGGCTTTTGCCAGTTCCTTTGCAAAGCCTTCCTCTTTCGGCAGGTAAACGGCAATGATACTTTCCGCTTCCCGCGTTTTTTCTTCGAGTACCGCTTTAAAATTCTCTGAATGTTCCATCCTCATTCATCTGGAGCATTTTTTTCTCGACGCGGTCAATTTTCTGACTGCATTCGTTCAAAAGCTCCATTCCCTCCTTGTATAAACGAAAGGAGTCTTCCAGGCTGACATCGCTGCTCTCCAGCGTTTCGAGCATCTGATCCAGTTTTCCAAATGCTGCTTCCAGTGTCTCACCGGAAGGGGTTCCTTCTTCTTTTCTCTCTTCTGCTTCCATATTTCCTATGTTTTCTCGATTCTCTGCTTTTTCACGATTGTTCCATCCAGGATACGGCCGATGTCTTCTCTGCGCGCGCTGTGATCTTTCCGTCTGATACACAGATTTCGAGCAGATCACCTTCTTTGACATCCTGCACCGAAGTGATGGCTTTTCCTTCTTTTTCCACGTAGGAATAGCCCTGGTTCAGCTTGTCCAGCGGAGACAGACCCTTCATCGCCTGAATGTAAAGGGCAAGGCGGTGGCGCGCTTCTTTGAGCTTTTCTTCCATCGCATCTGTATACCGACGCTCCAGCTCGGCGTGGCGTGCTCTCTGGTCACGGATCTTATTTTCCGATCCGAGATACTTCCACTTTGTCTCGTACTGCAGAAGGCGGCTTCTCGCTCTCTGCGTCTGGTTTGCCATCGCATGGTTCATGCGGCTTTTATAATTTTCCAGTGTGTTGAGTACCGCGCGGACATCAGCGACCGCCAGCTCCGCCGCTGCGGACGGGGTCGGGGCGCGCAGATCTGCCACGAAATCGATGATCGTTGTGTCGGTCTCATGGCCGACGGCGGAGATCACCGGCGTATGGCAGGAAAAAACGGCACGCGCTACTTTTTCCTCATTGAACGCCCAAAGATCCTCGATCGAACCGCCTCCGCGGCCCACGATCAGCACATCCAGATTCAGTGCGTCCAGACGGCGGATGCCCTCCACGATGCTGTCCGCCGCTCCCTCTCCCTGCACCAGGGCCGGGTAGAGGATGATCTGGACAAAGGGATTCCGGCGGAGTGCAATGTTTTTGATATCCTGCACAGCAGCTCCCGTCGGTGCTGTGACAACGCCGATTTTCTTTACATACGCAGGAATCGGCTGCTTGTACTCCGGGGCAAACATGCCCATCTCTTCCAGTTCTGCTTTTAGGGCCAGATACTTTTCGTATAAAAGGCCGGCGCCCTCTTTTGTGATCTCTTTTGCATAGATCTGATACTTTCCGTCCCGCTCATAGACGCTGATGCTGCCGCCGACAATCACGTTATCGCCGTCCCGCATCGGGAAGGCAAGGCCGCGCCGCGAACCGGCGAACATGACACAGGAAATGGTTCCTTCCGCATCTTTTAAGGAAAAATAGATGTGGCCGGACGGATGGTATTTACAGTTGCTTACTTCTCCGCTGACGTAAATCCGGCGGAGCATATAGTCCTGGTCAAAGATGTTTTTGATGTATGAATTGACCTGGCCTACGGTGTAAACATTCTGATTTTTATTTCTCATCTTCTTCTCTTGCCAGTTTTCCAAGAATACCGTTGATAAAGGACGGAGACTGGTCTCTGCCGAAGCGTTTTGCCAGCTCAACGGCCTCGTTGATGGCTACACCGACCGGAACGTCCTCGTCGAATTTCATCTCGTAAACGGCAAGACGCAGGATCGCCAGGTCTACTTTTCCCATACGGGTCGTTTTCCAGCCCTCGGAAGTACGGTTCAGCATCTCGTCGATTTCCGGGATGTGCTCGGTCACATGATGGTATTTCTCTTCCATATAAGTCTGATCTTTTTCGCTTACGGTTACTTCTTCATCCTCGTCGTTGTCGTCAGAGTACGTAAAGTAAAGAGACATCTGCTGCGGCATCTCCTCTTTCTCCTGGAACTCTGCGGTATAGAGAAGTTTAAAAATATTTTCGCGAAGTTTGCTTCTGTTCATTGTCTGTTTTAATTCCTTCCTGTATAGTTAATTAACTATTTTTCTTCCATTTCATCTGGCTCTGAATAGTTAACAAGAACCGCGGGGTTGTAAGGGGTCGCCTTATTCCCTCGCGGTTCGTTGTTTTTTATTTCGTCTGTTCCATATTCACGCCTGCAATGGCTACATTGACATCGGAAACTTCCAGGCCTGTCATATTCTCGATCGCTGTTTTTACTTTTTCCTGTACGTTTTTGCAGGTTGCCGGAATCTCGTATCCATATTTGAGATTGAGGGCAAGATCCACGCAGACAACGCCGTCGAGTACATCAACTTTGACACCCTTGGAAAGATTTTTCATGCCAAGCTTGCTGACTAATTCGTTGGTAATATTTCCGGCCATGGAGGCTACCCCGTCCACTTCCGTTGCCGCAAGTCCTGCGATAATAGCTACCACCTCGTCTGCAATCTGCACGGTTCCGATTCCTTCGTCATCATATATCGTATAAGTGTTTCTTTTCTGAATTTTTGCCTCTGCCATCTTAAAGAACCTCCTCCTTGGCTGACTTTCCTTTATTATACCAAAAGTTTTCCGAAAATAAAAGTTTTTTTTATTCTTCTTCCTGTGCCGCGCACCACTCGCGTGCTGCCGGCGTGTTGGCAAGGCCGCCCTGGCCGGTTTCGCGCAGACTCGGATGCATCTGGTCGCCGACTTCCCGCATCGCATCGATCACCTGATCCGGCGGAATGCGGCTTATGATTCCCGCAAGTGCCATGTCCGCCGCAGAAAGTGCATTCACGGAACCGATCACATTCCGCTTGACGCACGGGACCTCGACAAGACCGCCGACCGGGTCACACACGAGACCGAGCAGGTTCTTTAATGCCATCGCTGCCGCATGCGTGATCTGGGACGGAGTGCCGCCGCCAAGTGCGGTCAGTGCGCCTGCCGCCATCGCGCTTGCTGTTCCGATTTCGGCCTGGCAGCCGCCGGAAGCGCCCGCAATGTAGGCCCGCGCCGCAACGACCTGGCCGATACCGGCTGCCGTGTAGAGCGCACGCACAATCTGCTCATCCGCTGTCCCCTTCTCTTTCTGGTAATTCACGAGCACAGCCGGAAGCACACCGCACGCTCCTGCGGTCGGTGCTGCAACGATCCGCTTCATGCAGGCGTTTGACTCACCCATCGCAAGTGCAGATGCCATAACTTTTCCGACAAACGGTCCGCAGAGCGTGTTCCCGCTCTCGACATACGCGCGCATCGTCTTTCCGGCGCCGCCCACAAGACCGCTTCTCGACTGCAGCGAACCGTCGTAATTCCGTTCAGCGCCTTTCATGGCTTCCCACATGCCGCGCATCGTCTCAATGGACTCTTCGCGGCTTACATTTCTCTCATTCATATCGTCCAGAAGGATGACTTCATCAAACGGCAGGTCTTTTTCCTGGCACTCTCGGACAATTTCTTCCAGTGAATTATAAGACATCGTCCTCTTCTCCTTCCGTTACGTTGATGTATGTTACCTTTACAATGCCCTCAAGATGCTCCAGCCATTCCAGCGACTCTTTGGGAAGCGGCTGATCCATCTCCACGACCATGACGGCCGATCCGCCTCTCTTGTCGCGGTAGAGGGACATATTCGCAATGTTGACTGACTTATGTGCCAGCATCGACGTAACCTCGGCTACGTGGCCCGGCTGGTCCAGATTGTGGACGATCAGGGTCGGAATCTCGCAGCTGCAGTTGACATCCAGCCCGTCGAGGCGGTTGATCATGATACGGCCGCCGCCAAGGGAGCACGCCTGCACCTCGAGCGTCCGGCCGCTTTTTCCCTTTACTTCCAGAACGACGCTGTTCGGATGGGCACTCGTCAGATTGGCGATGCCGAATGAATAGGAAAGACCCATCTTCCGGGCAATTTCAAAGCTGTCCGGAATCCGCTCGTCATCCGGCCGCATGCCGAGAAGACCCGCGACGAGACCGCGGTCCGTTCCATGGCCCTTTCCCGTTGCGGCAAAGGAACCGTACATCAGTATTTTTGCTTCCACCGGCTGTTCCCCGAGAAGTTTCTGCGTCATCCATCCAATCCGCACTGCCCCCGCTGTGTGCGAACTCGACGGACCGACCATCACAGGGCCCAGAATATCGAATAAGTTCATTCCTTCTCCTTTTTAAGCGGCATCCCGCTCTTTTGTTCTTAGTTTTTGCTGAATTCGGTCAGCACAAGGTCTTTGTTTCGATCCTGTACCATGCCGACACTCCACGGATTGACAAAGAGAAGCAGCGGATTTCCCTTGAGGTCCATGACCTTCTTCATATCGGATGTACCCTGAATACGGTCCAGGTTGATCTCCTCTTTGTTTGCGATCCAGCGGATGTGCTCATACGGCAGGTTCTCCAGACGGATATCCACGTTGTACTCGTTCTCCAGACGGTATTTTAAAACGTCAAACTGCAGGACGCCGACAACGCCGACGATGATCTCCTCCATGCCGCCTTTGTACTCCTGGAAAATCTGGATCGCACCTTCCTGTGCAATCTGGGAAATTCCCTTGACGAACTGTTTTCTCTTCATCGTATCGAGCTGGCGCACTCTTGCAAAATGCTCCGGCGCGAAGGTCGGAATTCCCTCGTATGCGAATTTTTTGCCCGGCATACAGATCGTATCTCCGATGGAGAAGATGCCCGGGTCAAATACACCGATGATATCGCCGGCGTATGCTTCATCAACAATATGACGGTCACTCGCCATCATCTGCTGCGGCTGGGAAAGACGCATTTTCTTTCCTCCCTGCACATGGAAGACTTCCATTCCGGCGTCGAATTTGCCGGAGCAGATGCGCATGAATGCGATACGGTCACGGTGTGCTTTGTTCATGTTTGCCTGGATTTTAAAGACAAACGCAGAAAAATCCTCTTTGACCGGATCGATCACGCCGCAGTCTGCCGTACGCGGAAGCGGCGGCATCGTCATCGTGAGGAAGTGCTGCAGGAAAGTCTCCACACCAAAGTTGGTGAGCGCAGATCCGAAGAATACCGGGGAGAGCTCTCCCTTGCTGACAAGCTCCTGGTCAAACTCTGCACTTGCGCCGTCGAGCAGCTCGATCTCATCCATGAGCTGTTCTTTCTGGTCCTCATCGACCACATCGAGAAGATGCGGATCGTCGATATCGATTTCTTCCTCGATACCTTCCTTTGTTCCCTTCATTGTATCGGAGAAGGTAAGGACTTTCTTTTTGTCACGGTCGTAAACACCGCGGAATTTCTTTCCGGAACCGATCGGCCAGTTGATCGGGCAGGTTGCAATGCCGAGCTCTTTTTCGATCTCGTCGAGCAGCTCGAAGGTATCGTTCGCATCGCGGTCCATCTTGTTGATGAAGGTAAAGATCGGGATGTGGCGCATGACACAGACTTTAAACAGCTTTCTGGTCTGTGCCTCGACACCCTTCGATGCATCGATCACCATAACGGCGGAATCGGCTGCCATCAGGGTACGGTACGTATCCTCTGAGAAGTCCTGGTGTCCCGGGGTATCCAGAATGTTGATGCAGTAGCCGTCGTAATTGAACTGCAGAACGGAAGAGGTAACGGAAATACCACGCTCTTTCTCGATCTCCATCCAGTCGGATACGGCATGGCGCGCAGTCGCTTTTCCTTTTACGGAACCGGCAAGATTGATCGCTCCTCCGTACAGCAGGAATTTCTCAGTCAGTGTGGTTTTACCGGCATCCGGGTGGGAAATGATGGCAAAGGTACGCCGTCTTTCAATTTCTTTTGTATAATCAGGCACGGTTTTATCTCCTTTAGAATATAAAATCTTATTTACTATGTTTTCCATGTTTATGCTTTTTAGACATACTAATTTATTCTATTATATGCCACCATTCCTGTCAATCGTTATCTTGACAGTTCATTCATAATCGAAGCATAAATCTTCTGACTCCGGTTTTCCCAGTTGCTGCAGATCTTTTTGGCCGCCTCCTCGGACGGAACCGTCACGACAATCTCAAAAATAGTCGTCTTCCGCTCTCTTGCCTGACAGCGGACCTCGTAGTCATCTCCCGCGGTCTTGTAGTAATCGGCCACAACGGACGCTTTTTTCCGCAGTTCATAGGAGTGTTCCTTCATATAGCGGTCGATTTCCTCCCGGATTTCCGGAGAGATCTCGTTTTCGAAGAAGGAAAGCGTCTTGCTGCCCTCCTCAGTCATGTGGTAGTACGAGGTGTTGCGCACCTTCTCGATCTCGATCAGCTTTGTATCCTGCAGCTCGCTTAACGCCTCCTGGAGATGAAAGTAGTTCGTGTACTCTTTTTCCAGGATAAAATCCGAAATCTGTGTATTTGACAGCGGAAAATTCACATTCTGCAGCATGTAAAGAATAATCAGTTTGTATAACGTAAAGGATGATTCAATCACGGTGTGTTTCCTCCTTTTTCTTCGTCCAGAAGCTGTCCCTGATACGCATGTTCTTCTTTCATACGATGATGCAGCTCATTTAAGACGGTGCGTTTTGCCTGGCTCCATGTTGGTGCAATCAGAAGATCCCCGGGGCCGTCTCCCGTCACACGGTGGATCACAAGATCGGGACGGAGGCGCCGCAGGCAGTCGATAACAAGGGTAAGATACGCATCCTGCTCCAGCACCTCAAATTTTCCGGCCGCGTAGTCCGCCGCAAGATCCGTGTTCTTCAGCACATGAAGCAGCTGAAGCTTGATGCCGGAAATGGAAAGTCCATTCAGGTAATCCATTGTTGCAAAGACTTCTTCCTGTCCCTCCCCCGGCAGACCGAGAATTGTGTGGACAATCACGGGAATCCCCCGCCTTTGCAGCTCGTTTACTGCCTGTTCAAAACAGGAAAGCGGATAGCCCCTTCGGATATACTGTGCCGTTTTTTCATGCATCGTCTGCAGTCCCAGCTCCACCCAGACCGGTTTGATCCGGTTCAGCTCTTCTAACAGAGAAAGAACCTCTTCCCCTAAGCAGTCCGGTCTCGTTCCGATCGAAAGGACCACGACCTCCTCGTCCGAAATTGCCTCCCGGAAAATTTTTTCCAGATATTCCACCGGCGCGTACGTGTTCGTATACGCCTGGAAATAGGCGATGAACTTATGCACCGGCCGCTTTTGCTGCAGGAGAGATTTCTGCTCCCGGATCTGTTCCGGGATGGATTTGTTTCTGTCCCCGGCAAAATCACCGGAGCCGCCCGCACTGCAGAAAATGCAGCCCCGGTCACCGCAGGTGCCGTCCCGGTTCGGACACGTCATCCCGCCGTCGAGCGAGAGCTTGTACACTTTTTCCCCGAACGTCTTTTTCAGATAGGCGTCCAGCGAATAATACGGCTTTCCAAGCCAGTCTGTCATGATTTCTTCCCCTTTTATTCGATGTCTTTTCCAATTTTTTTGAAGTTTTCCCGGATCTTCTGCTCATAGCCGTTCGTTCCAAGATGAAGGAAACGGCTTCCTAAGATCTCGTCCGGCAGATACTGCTGCTCGACGTAGTGATTCGGGTAATCATGTGCATACTGATAGCCTTCACCGTGGCCGAGTTTGGCAGAACCTTTGTAATGGGCGTCCTGCAGATGCGGCGGAACCGACGTCCGCACACTTCCGACCGTCTTCATCGCCGCAAAGACTGCCTCGTACGAAGAATTACTCTTCGGTGCACAGGCAACATACGTGGCTGCCTCCGCCAGAATAATCTGCGCCTCCGGCATGCCGACGCGTTCCACGGCAAGGGACGCGGAAACTGCTACATTTAAGGCATTCGGATCGGCAAGGCCGACATCCTCCGCCGCGCAGATCATGATGCGGCGGGCGATAAACTTGATATCCTCCCCGGCATACAGCATTTTGGCCAGATAAAAGACCGCCGCATCCGGGTCAGAACCGCGCATGCTCTTGATAAATGCAGAGATCGTATCGTAATGCTGATCGCCCGTCTTGTCGTACCGCACGACGCGCTTCTGGATGCACTCCGATGCCGTTTCGAGATCGATATGGATTTTTCCGTCTGCCTGACGTTCCGTCGAGAGGACGCCCAGCTCGATTGCATTTAAGGCCGCTCTCGCGTCACCGCCTGCGATGTCGGCGAGGAACTCTTTTGCATCCGCATCGAGCACAACGTTGTACGTCCCGAGCCCCTTTACCGGGTCCGTCACCGCGCGCTCCAGCAGTTTTTCGATATCCTCTTTTTCGAGCGGCTTTAATTCAAAGATAATGGAACGCGAAATCAGCGCCCCGTTGACCTCGAAATACGGGTTTTCTGTCGTCGCGCCAATCAGAACGAGTGTGCCGTCCTCCACAAACGGAAGCAGATAATCCTGTTGCCCCTTGTTGAAGCGGTGGATCTCGTCGACAAAAAGAATCGTCTTTTTGCCGTACATGCCGATCCGCTGCTGCGCTTCTTTTACGACTTCTTCCATATCCTTTTTGCCGGCTGTCGTGGCATTCAGCTGGGTAAACTCTGCGCTTGTCGTGTTGGCGATGACGCGGGCAAGCGTCGTTTTTCCCGTTCCCGGAGGGCCGTAGAAAATGACGGAGCCGAGTTTATCCGCCTTGATCGCACGGTACAACAGCTTTCCAGGGCCGATGATGTGCTCCTGTCCAACCACCTCGTCCAGCGTTGTCGGGCGCATGCGCGATGCGAGGGGGGACTCTTTTTCCATTGTGGTTTCTTTCATATAATCAAACAAATCCATGTATTTTTCACCCCATTTTTCTTCCTGCCATTTATCTTATCACATTTTGGCGGGTATCCTCAACCCCTTAATCTCGGATTCTCCGCAACTATGTTCGATGGAATCCGCGGAAGCTATTCTTCAATCAGCTCACGCACCGTCACAAACGTGTATCCCTCTTCTTTTAATTCTTTTACGATCCGCCGCAGCGCTTCCACCGTCGCGCGGTAGCCGTCATGCATGAGAATAATGCTGCCATCCTTCACATTCGGAAGCACCTCGCTGCAGATCGACGCGGTGTTCTGGCTCTCCCAGTCGCGGGAATCCACATCCCAGAGTACCGGGATCATCGTCACTGCAAGGTCCAGCCCCTCTCTCCATTCCCCGAACGGCGGACGGATATAGACGGGATATTCCCCTGTGATCTCGTAGATTGCATTGCTTGTTTTCACGACCTCCTCCCTCGCTTCCTCTTCTGATACTTTCGTAAGCTGAACATGATGAAATGTATGATTTCCGATCAGATGGCCTTCCGCATGCATCCGGCGGACGATTTCTTCGTTTCCGGCAAGACACTGCCCCTGCAGAAAAAACGTTGCCGGAATTTCATTTTCTTTTAAAATTTCAAGCACCTCCGGCGTATAGCACGCATTCGGCCCGTCATCAAATGTCAGCGCCGCACGGCGGGGCACACTTTTTTCTGCTTCCGCCGCTGTCTCTTTCGCGCCTTCTCTTTCACACCGTGCCAGCTCTGCAAACAGAATAGCCGCCATTATCACAGCCAGAAGCGGCAGAGGAACGTGCCGCACTTTTCGGAATCTCCGCATGGTCTGCCCTTCGCACTTTCTTCTGGATTCTCTGTATTATATGAAAAACAGGAGAAAAGATGCCGCACCCGGCGGTTCTTTTCTCCTGTTTTTGTTCTTTATGTATCCTGCACCTGAAGAATATACGTACCGGACGCAGTATCCTGGTAAACGATATCTCCGATGGACTGCAGCAGCGATTCGTTCAGCGCATCGCCATATTTCTCCTTTTCTTTGCTTCCCACAAAAATGTAGGTCACATGATACTGCTCCAGCAGGCGCAGCACTTCATTCGTATCGGTCGAGGTGTACATCTGTTTCACATCCTCGGCGCGGACATTTAAGTCTGCGGGATCCCCTCTCCAGAGCCATTCATGGACATACCATCCAAGCACGGTCGGAAGACCGGTCATTGCGGAAACGCGCTCGTAATCGCTGTAGCTGTCGCCGTTCGCCTCAAGCACAACCGGCTGTCCTTCTATTGTTTCATCCAGCCAGCGGATGGCACCTGCGTCCTCGGAAAAGACATTTTCCAGATACGCTGTCGCATCGAGTCCGCGGTACTCGGACAGATCGAAAACATTTCCGAACCAGGAGTACACGCTCGTTCCAAAATAGCCGAAGGTCCATAAAAGCAGCACCAGCCCGATTCCGCCGAACACCTGCAGAATCCGCTCTTTTTTCCAGAGCAGGAACCGCGTGATGATGTAGCTCATGCAGATACCGAACAGGATAAATGCCTGATACGTCAGCTTGAACATCGTGTTGGAGCGCGCATACGATTCTTCGTAGATATCGCGCACATAGACGAGCTCCGGAATGATGATAAGGCCGATGGCACAGAGGCCTAAAATACCGATCACCATATCGCTCACCGCAATCTCTCTCCAGAAATTACAGAAGTCAGAAACTTTTTTTGGCTTTTCCGCCGTTTCTTTTTCGCCCGGCTCCGGTTTTTTCTCTCCCAGAATCAGGGCAACGGCCTGCTCTTCCACCTCTTCCTGCGTCTTTCCATCGGCAAGTACAATCTGTCCCTGCCTCTCCATGCCCGGAAGATGACAGTTTTTCCGCCATGCTAGCAGAACGGCTGCGATAAACAGCACAACGAGCACCGTCGGAAGGCCCCAGAGAATCGCCAGCTGATACAGCATCGAATGGTGCCTGGCAATGCCGACACCGGAAACCATCGTCTCAAACTTCATTGTAAACGGAAGGGCGACAATCGTTCCAATTGCAAAAACTTCTGCAGCCTGCAGGAGAACCGTTCCGATCGTCTCTTTCGCCCGCGCATGATACCGGTACAGCGCACCGTACAGCGCAAAACCTGCAATCACGACGAAATAGATAACAAAATCCCAGTAGTTGGACCAGTGGAACACACCGATCAGAAAGCCCGCCGCGATGATCTGCGGCTGAAGCAGAACGTCTTTTAACGACCATTTCCACTCTTTTTCCGGATCACGGCAGGTATTTTTCACGTAGGAATATAAAAGGCCCAGCACCAGCAGGACGAACATGACATTCACCACATGGGCATGCAGGTCGCCGAGCACAAAGGAATACGATGGAAACTCATGAATCGTGCGGTCATTTTCCACAAGCGGATCATACCCGATATAGCGGGTCGAACTCGGGAACCAGTAAGCCGATTCGTTCAGTCCCAGCCACTGGCGGATGCAGCCGTAAATCACATAGTGCATATTTCCGGCAAGGGAAACGGCGCCTCCCGAAAGAAGACCGCCAAGCACCGGTGCAATCTGGCTTTTATTGCCACCCTCTTTCCGGATGCGGTGGCACGCACGCGACTCTGCCAGATGGTAGGTGATCGAAAACGGCAGAACAAACGCGAACGATGCCACCATCGTACGCATCAGATGGTACGTCTGCTTTACATCCGTGAAGGTAATCTTCGTCAGAAATACGGCATAGAACTGGCCGCCGTAATAGTAGTTAATACCGCTTCCGCTGTACCAGAGATCCTCTGCCGGAACGGCGGTGCTGCGCATCATGGCCTTCATAAAACCATAATCCATGAATTTTTCGGTTCCGTGTGCCTCCGGGTGAAAGCCCGCAAGGTAGGTCCAGAGAAGGAAAAAGGCGAAAAACAACACTTCTTCCATCATCAGGAAGTCGATTTCCGGCGCATGGACGCGTACCTTAAAACATCCGAAAATCCAAGAAGCCAGGATCAGTACACCGACTGTGATCAGGCAGACCGGTGCGGTAAACGGAACCAGTCCGAAGCTTCCAAGAGCAAATACAGCAAAACCGGAAACAACGATGCCAAGCACTTTAGAAAACATCCATCCCCGGTCATGAAACCGCGGAAACATCGCTGCGGCAGCCGGATAAAATCCAATACCGAGCACCAGGGTCATAAGCCACCACTTCAGGAACGAAACGTTGTCCGTTCCAAGAAGCGGCGTTGTGGCCAGCACAAGCAACACCAGCAGAATGCCGGAAACTGTCGTCTTTTTGCTCATCTTTAATTATCTTCCTCTGTCATTGTGTAGACATGACGTTTTCTTGCCATCTCATCGCTTGCAAGATACTCGTCGTAGGTGGTCATCTTATCGATCAGCGCGCCGTTCGGAAGGATTTCCATGATACGGTTTGCTGTGGTCTGTACAAACTGATGGTCGTGGCAGGTGAACAGCAACACGCCCGGGAATTTGATCAGACCGTTGTTCAGTGCAGTGATGGACTCCATATCCAGATGGTTGGTCGGCTCGTCAAGAACGAGAACGTTTGCACCGGAAATCATCATCTTGGAGAGCAGGCAGCGCACTTTCTCTCCTCCGGAAAGGACTCTGACACGTTTCACGCCGTCCTCACCGGCAAAAAGCATTCTTCCTAGGAATCCGCGGACATACGTTACGTCCTTGATCTCGGAATACTGGGTCAGCCAGTCTGCGATAGTCAGGTCGCAGTCGAATTCTGCGGTGTTGTCCTTCGGGAAGTAAGCCTGTGTGGTGGTTACGCCCCATTTGTAGTAACCGGAATCCGGCTCTTCTTCTCCGGTCAGAATCTTGAACAGCATGGTGATCGCCTGCTCGTTGCTTCCGACGAAAGCAACTTTATCTTCTCTTCCGAGGGTAAAGCTTAAGTTATCCAGGATTTTCACGCCGTCTACGGTTTTGGTCAGTCCCTCTACCTGCAGAACGTCGTTTCCGATCTCACGGTTCGGACGGAAATCGATGTAAGGATATTTCCGGCTGGACGGTTTGATATCGTCGAGCTGGATTTTCTCCAGGGCTTTCTTACGGGAAGTAGCCTGTTTACTCTTCGATGCGTTGGCGCTGAATCTAGAGATGAAATCCTGTAACTCTTTGATCTTCTCCTCTTTCTTCTTGTTCGCCTCTTTCATCTGTTTTACCAGCAGCTGGCTGGACTCAAACCAGAAGTCGTAGTTTCCGGCATAGAGCTGGATTTTTCCGTAATCTATATCTGCGATCTGGGTGCAGACTTTATTCAGGAAGTAACGGTCGTGGGATACGACGATAACGGTATTCTCGAAGTTGATCAGGAACTCCTCAAGCCACTCGATCGCATCGAGGTCCAAGTGGTTGGTCGGCTCGTCGAGAAGAAGGATGTCCGGGTTTCCGAACAGGGCTCTTGCAAGAAGAACTTTGACCTTCTGGCTGCCGGTCAGGTCTGCCATCTGTGCGTAGTGCAGTTCCGGCTCAATGCCAAGGCCGTTTAAGAGCTGCTCTGCATCGGTCTCTGCCTCCCAGCCGTTCATCTCTGCAAACTCACCCTCGAGCTCGCTCGCTTTGATACCGTCCTCATCGGTGAAGTCTTCTTTTGCGTACAGCGCCTCTTTCTCTTTCATGATCTCATAGAGACGGGCATTTCCCATGATAACGGTGTCGAGTACCGGATAGCTGTCGTATTTGAAGTGGTCCTGCTCGAGGAAGGAAAGACGCTGGCCCGGTGTGATGGTTACGTCTCCGTTTGTCGGTTCAAGCTGGCCGGACAGGATTTTCAGGAAGGTTGATTTTCCCGCTCCGTTGGCACCGATCATGCCGTAGCAGTTTCCCTCGGTGAATTTGATATTGACATCTTCAAACAACGCTTTTTTTCCGACACGAAGTGTCACATTATTTGCTGCAATCATACTTTTTAAAACCTCATTTTCTTATTCTTAATTGTAAACGTGAAGTTACCGCCGGGGGTTCCCGGTCATACGGAGTATAGTCTACCATAGGTTTCCGTTTTCTGGCAAGTAGGGAAAGCCCTTATTCTTCGTCTTTTTCACCGGAAATTGTAAAAAAGCTGTCATCCCGGTCTTTTTTGTCGATCAGTTCATTGTACTGCAGGCATTCATACTGCCGTTCGTACTCGAGATCCTCCTCCGGCGCATCGCTGTCGTTCCAGCGGTACCAGGTTCCGTCACTTGCTAAAAAGCCGAGGTGATTGAGCGCCGGCATCTTCTCGCGCAGGTTAAGCAGATACTCGTTGTACGGCGTCAGTTCCAGGCCGGTAAGGCTTAACGCATAGCTTGAGAGATAGTTTGTGCTGATCCAGACATTGCTCTCGGATTTCATGCTGTAGTTGGTCCAGATGAAGAACGGGGTTCCATAGAACTTCTCCTGATCCTCGACCGAAAGATTCTGATAGGCGTCTCCGGCAATCCATGTTTCAAACGCATCCGGCAGTTTCGGAGAATGATCGCCGAACATAATGATCATCGTCGGCTCGTCCACCTGCTGGAAATACCGGATCAGATAGGAAATTGCCTCATCGGAAAGCTTTAACAGGGAGAAATACTGATCGGCCTCATCACTGTCGTAGCCGTTGCAGTTGATATCCGCCTGGAAATAACGGTTCGTGTAGCCGCTGTGGTTCTGCATCGTCACATCAAAGAGGAAGAACGGGCTGCCCGGCTCCTTGTTCTCGTAGGTTTCCACGATCTTCTCATAGTTCGCCTGATCGCTAATCATGCCGCGGTACCGCTTGGCCGTATCGGAGAACTGATCAAGCGAGATGAAATCATCAAAATCAAGGAAACGGTATGCCGTGCTCCGCTTCCAGTTTGTCGCCTTGTTCGGATGCATCGCAATTGCCTGATAACCCTGGTCTTTTAACGTCGTGACAAGGGAATACTGGCTGTGCGTAAAGTAGCTGACGTACGGCACCATGCCCGGGAACCGCTTGCAGGAGTTTCCGGTCAGGAACTCATACTCCGTTTTTGCTGTTCCGCCGCCCTTGGTACACGTCAGCGTGTGCCCTTTGATGATATTTTCGGTCAGCGAATCGAGGAACGGCATGTAGCTCTCGCTCGTCTGCGGATCGCCGACGGAACGGTAGTCAAACCACGACTCGTTCATGATCGCGATGATGTTGACGGGTGTCACGCTATCCGCATTATCTTTTCGAAGATCTTCTGTTTTCGTCTCTTTCTCGCTCGTATCGGCAATCGCTGTCACTTCGTCTTTCGAATAGCCGTCCGGCGGTGTCAGGCGCATGTATTTGGCGACCGCGGTAAAACCGACCGTCGTTCCGTACTGGCGGTATGTCTTCGCCGGATTCCAGAGGTCACTGATGACACCGAACTCGGCGTTCCAGTTCAGATTCATGTACGCCAGGTATGTTCCGAGCGTCAGCGCAGCAGCAGCCACGCGGAGCAGAATTTTATTCCTCGTTTTCCGTGCAAAACGGTATTCCCGGCTCTGCAGCCAGAGGCACACAACGAGCATCATCGTGATAAACGAAGTCACGATTTCACCTGTGATCTCGAATTTGTAGCCGCCGACTACGTCCGCCGCCGTCGCAATGCTGTACAGGTCGATGAGCTGGAACGCTTCTCCGCGGAACAGATAAACATAGTAGAATACCAGACTCATGCAGAAATAAAAGATGTTCATGAAAATCATCGCGCGGCGGATGGAGTTCAGAAAGAGGGAAACGAGAATGGAAAGTACGAAAATGACACCGATATTCAACAACGCATAATACCATTTCATCTCCCGGAACTGGCTGTTTGTGACAAATTCCAGTGTGGCAAACAGATAGGCTGCGTTTGCCAGCATCAGAATCGGCTGTTTCCATCCCACATAGCGCGGTTTTGGTTTCTGGTCCGGCTTTGCAGCAAACCGGCAGAAACTGACGACTGTCGTCAGTATGATACACGCCAGCAGGCACGGGAACAGAAAGTGAATACTCCACTCCCGGTCTGCCGCCGTCGTATCCAGCAGCGGGCGCGCCAGAAACAGCAGCACCGCCAGCACGCCGAAATACAAAACAAGAAACGCGCACCGGGCGCGCTCCTTTTGATTCTCTTTTAATCTCTGATAAAACTTTTGCATCGAAACTTTATGCTCCTTTTATAAACAAGAATTATAATCCTTCCGTAAACGGCTCGTCCGCCGGATAGCCGCCGCCTAATTTTTGCATACAGCGCTGGATGGAATCTTTTGAATTTCCCCAGTCCTTATCCTTGTTGCGGTAATCGAATTTGTCAGTAAACCATGTTACCTCTTCCTGCAGCCGCTGGTAATTTTCTTTCATGATTTTGAACAGAGCCGGGTAAAATTCCGCTTTCTGTTTATCATTCAGCTTTTTCTCCGCCGTTTCTACCAGATCCGCAAAATGCGGCAGACAGAAGCCTTTTCCCTCGCGGAACAGTCTTGCAAACTCCTCGTCTTTTTTGTAGAGATCAAAGAACGTATCAAGATAGCGGTTATAGTTTGCCTTGAAGTGATCGCAAACGTAGCACGAATGCGTCTTCTCATCAATCCACTGGCCGATCGCAGTCTCACGGCCCTGTTTGTCGAGGGATGTCTTCTGCATCCGCCTGAACACCGAGGATTTTCCCGGTGCAAACAGATCCATCTGTGCGGCAAGCTCCTGGTTCAGTTTTTTCAGATGGGTGGATAAAATCAGACCGCTTCCGAGACGGTTTCCGTAATCGTACATCATTTTATAGTGGTGGCGGCAAAATCCCATCGCGTCTGTTTCCGCACGCACATCGTCCTCCATGTAGGATGCGCCGGAACCGAGCGCAAACGAAATCGCATGCTGCTCTGCTTCCCGCTCCAGATAGCAGAACGGGCACTCATCTTCCGCCTTGAATGCATCCGTCAGCGGAATGGTATGGATCGACTCTTTCATATGCAAAAACCTCCGATTTTATTTGTTGGTGCTTTCTACAGCATACACAAAAACCTCTCATTTGTCAAAAAAACTCTTTTTCCTGTTTTCCTATTATTCTGATGGATAATTTCTATATTTTGCACAATTTACATGTGCATTATAAAAATTTTAAGTTGTTTCTTTTTAGTATTTAATCGTTTAAGATAAATATTATATAAGTCTTTGTATCACTCTGTTCAGAAAGGAGCCGTAGCAATGGGAGAACGTCATACGGAGGAGATGCGCCTCCTCGGTCTTACCATCGCTTTTTATCGCAGAGCACGCGGATTAACGCAAAGTGAGCTTGCCGAAGCTGTCCATATCAGCCGTACACATATGAGCAACATCGAAGCGCCAAACAGTCATACCTCTCTGTCTCTAAACAAGCTGATGGATATTGCGGAAGCACTCGAAATTCCGCTGAAAACATTATTTGATTTCAAACGGTAAGCCCGGAAAGCTTTCCGTTTTTTATAGCAGATTTTTACAGCAACCCCCCGCAGCCGGTGTGCGCCCGGTGCGGGGGGTCTTTTTCTCTCTTATTTTCCCGAAAAATCCGGAGTTCCGTCAAGATTATACGGGGTCACCTGGTATACATAGTAGTTCAGCCAGTTCGTATACAGATTGTTCGCATGTGACCGCCATAAAAGCACTGGTTTTGTATTTGGATCGTCGTTTTTATAATAGTTCTTCGGAATCTCAATCGGGAGTCCTTTGTCTTTATCGCGGTGGTACTCGCCGTCGAGCGTCATACGGTCGTACTCCGGATGACCCATCACAAAAATCTTTCTTCCCTCTTCCGCCATGCCAAGATAGAATCCGGCTTCGTCGGACTCTGCGAGAATCGTGACATCTTTGCAGGCACGGATATCGTCGATCGGTACTTCTGTGTGGCGGGAATGCGGTGCCAAAAACTCGTCATCGAAGCCTCGCACAAGCGGGATCTTGCGGTTGTTGACTTTGTGCCAGAACAGCCCGAATTTCTTCTCCGGAAGCATCCGTTTCTTCAGTCCGTAGAAATGATACAGACTCGCCTGGGCTCCCCAGCAGAGGAACATCGTGGAGGTAACGTGTGTGTTCGTCCAGTCCATGATCTTTGTCAGTTCATCCCAGTAGTCAACTTCTTCAAATTCCATCTGCTCGACCGGTGCACCGGTGATGATCATACCGTCGTAATAATTTTTCCGCACATTCTCAAATTTCACATAGAACGTGTTCAGATGGCTGGTCGATGTATTTTTCGCCTCGTGGCTTGCCACCATCAGAAAGGTGACATCAACCTGCAGGGAGGTGTTGGAAAGGGAGCGCAGAAGCTGCAGCTCGGTATCTTCTTTGAGCGGCATCAGATTCAGGATCATAATCTTCAGCGGACGGATGTCCTGATGAACCGCTCTTGTCTCGTCCATGACGAATATATTTTCGCTTTCGAGTATTTCTTTTACAGGTAAATCTGCCTGAACTTTAACCGGCATATTCTTTTTCCTCGTTTCTATTCTTCTTGATCTGCCGCGCTTTTTTCTGCGCAGACAGGCGGTTTGCTTTTTCCGGCAGGAATTTCTGCCGTCTGTTTCCGATTATAGCAGATTCCCGCGCGGGATGCAAACCGCCTTTGCAGATATTTCGTTATTCTTCTGTCATCTTCAGAAATTCCTCTTCTGAGATCACCGGCACGCCGAGTTCGCGTGCTTTCCGGTTTTTGGAGGAACTGGATGTCGTGTCATTGTTGATCAGATAGCTCGTCTTTCCCGTTACACTTCCGGTGGCTTTTCCGCCGAGCTCCTCGATTCTTGCCTTTAATGCATTCCGGTTCGGGAAATGTTCCACACTTCCGGTGATGACGAAGGTAAGACCGGCTAATTTCTGTTCTTCCTGGCTTGCCTGCGGCTTCTCAATCGTCAGATACGACAGAAGGCGCTCAAGGCGTTCTTTATTTTCCTCATCCGCAAAGTAATCCACGATGCTTTTTGCAATCACTTCTCCGACACCGTCGATCTGCGCGAAATCCTCCGCCGATGCATTCCGGATCCGGTCGAGATCGAAATCGAAGGCTTTGCAGATCATTCTCGCGTTTGCAAGACCGATATTTAAGATGCCAAGTCCGAAAATCAGACGGGGCAGCGTTGTGTTTTTCGCGCGCTCGATGCTGTCGATCAGATTCTGGTATGATTTTTCACCGAAACCGTCCATCTCCACAATCTCGTCGCGGTAGCGGTCGAGACGGAAAATATCGGCAAACTCACGGATGAAGCCGTGGCCCACGAATTTTTCGAGCGTTGCCTCCGACATGCCGTCGATGTTCATCGCGTCGCGGCTTACAAACAGGGTGAATGCCTTCATGAATTTTGCCGGGCACTCCGGATTCGTACAGTAGAGGGTCTCGACATTGTTCATCATCTGAATCCGGGTGGCACCGCCGCAGGCAGGACACGTTTCCGGAATATCGCGCACACCGCTTCTCGTCAGATTCTCTGCGATCTGTGGAATGATCATGTTTGCTTTGTAGACAAGGATTTTATCACCCACACCGAGATCCAGCGAACGCATGATACTGATGTTGTGGACGCTTGCGCGGGAAACCGAAGTTCCTTCCAGCTCGACCGGCTCAAAAACCGCAACCGGATTGATGAGACCGGTTCTCGACGGGCTCCACTCAATTTCAAGCAGAGTGGTCTCCTTCTGTTCATCCGCCCATTTGAAGGCGAAAGCGTTCCGCGGGAATTTCGCGGTTGTGCCAAGTGATTCTCCGTAGGCGATATCGTCATACAACGCGACAAGGCCATCGGACGGGAAATCGTTTGTCTCGATTTTCGTGGAGAAATATTGCATCGCCTCGTCGAGGTTATCTTTGGTGACAGCCTTGTATTCCACCACCTCGAAGCCCTGCTCTTTCAGCCACTCCATCTGACGGATTCTGGAATTTTCGAAATCCTGTTCCGGAGCGCTCACAAGCGCAAATGCCATAAAATGAACGTGGCGTTTTGCCGTAATCTCATTGTTCAGCTGGCGCACAGAACCGCTGCAGAGGTTCCTCGGATTCTTGTATTTCGCATCGACATCCTCGATCTCCTCGTTGATCTTCTCAAAATCGGAATAGCGGATGATCGCCTCGCCGCGCAGAACCAGCTCTCCCTGGTACGGGATTTTTAAGGGAATATTTTCAAACACTTTTGCATTGTTCGTGACAACCTCTCCGATCACGCCGTTTCCACGGGTGACGGCCTTTGCGAGGGTACCGCCGCGGTACGTCAGAACGACGGTCAGACCGTCCATCTTCCAGGATAGCAGCGTTTTGTGATCCCCGATGAAGCTGCGGAGCACTTCCACATCTTTCGTTTTATCAAGGGAAAGCATCGGCGACTCGTGCGCTTCTTTCGGCAGTTCGTCCATCGCCTCGTAGCCGACTTTTGTGGTCGGGCTTCCGGCGAGTGTTACGCCTGTTTTTTCCTCTAATACCTGCAGTTCGTCATACAGCGTGTCGTACTCCAGGTTGCTCATGATCTCCCGGTCTTCCTGGTAATAGGCTTTTGCCGCTTCGTTCAGCTTTTTGACCAGTTCCTTCATCCGTTCTGTCTCGTTCATCGCTTTTCCTCCCCGATCTGCTTTTTCAGTTCTGCTAATTCTTTTTCCGTTAAAGGGCGGTACTCCCCTGTTTTCAGGTCTTTCAAGTGAATATTCATGATCCGCACACGTTTCAGCTTTGTGACACGATATCCTAATGCTTCGCACATCCGCCGGATCTGACGGTTCAGCCCTTGCGTCAGAATAATCGTAAAGCTGCGCTCTCCCGTTTTCCGGATCCGGCACGGGCGCGTCACGGTATCGAGAATCGGCACGCCGGATGCCATTTTTTTCAGAAATTCCGGTGTAATCTCTTTGTTTACCTCGACCTGGTATTCTTTTTCATGGCGGTTTCTGGCACGCATGATACCATTTACGATCGCACCGTCGTTCGTCATCAGAAGGAGGCCTTCGGAATCTTTATCGAGTCTTCCCACCGGGTAAATCCGCACCGGGTAGGACAGATAATCGATGACGTTGTTTTTCTCCCGTTTTTCCGCAGTACAGACGATGCCGCGCGGTTTGTTGAAGGCGAGATAGACTTTTTTCTCCTCCGGGACAACGGTTTTGCCTTTCACGACAACAACGTCGCCAGACTCCACCTGCATGCCGGTTTCCGCGCGTTTTCCGTTTATAGTAATCTCGCCCGCTTCTGTCAGACGGTCCGCCTCCCGCCGCGAGCAGACGCCCGCATCACTTAAGTATTTGTTTAAGCGCATGGTTTTATCCTTCCAAAAAAGCAGTTTCATAAAAACCAGAAACTGCTTTTTTTGTTTTGTATTATTCTATTGTTCCTACTGAATGCTCTCTACATATGCTCTCAGGGAAGCATCTGCATCGAGTGCATTCTGATAATCGTTCTGAACCTGTTCGATCAGATTTTTGACTTCTTCGTTTTCGAGCGCCGCTTTCATAGCCTCGGTTACGGCCGCATCGCTGTCGGTATCATCCATGATTTTCAGGCTGCCGTCTTCTTTCGTGTAGAGATAATACTCCGAAAGCATCGGCAGGGTCTGGTTGATTCCCAGATATTTGCATCTGCTGCTGACAAACGTGATGTACGTTCCGTCGCTTGGACCGCTGATCGTGTAAGCCTTTACATCTCCGTATGACTCCACGTCGCTTTCTGCCTCAATCTGCGCCTGCTCCTCCGCGGTCAGATTATCTGTTACTGCAAAAAGACCGTTGATATCCCTTGCACCGAGCGCGGTGTAATACTGCTCCAGCACGGTGCTTACTTCCGGGACATTGTCCGCGGCAAAGGAGACAGCCGTATTATCGGTATTCTCTGTATTACCGGTATCGTCTGCCGCTTCCGGCTCACTTGTCGGCTCAGCCTCTGCATCCGGCGCGCTGGCGGTATCGGTACTGGAAGCATCTGCACTGGAATCATTCGCGGAATCCGAAACGTCCGATGAAATGCCTGTGCTGTCCTCAGAATCTGCTTTGCTGTCTGCTTTTACCTGTGTCTTTTTATCCGGCACATTGTTTCCGGTGCTGCTGCTTGTTACGGTTCCGCCGCTCGATTTTCCATCGTTTTTTGGTGATACCAGATGAACGATGAGAAGAACCGCTGCCACAATCAGGAGAATTGCTCCGATCAGAAGCATGTAGCGCAGATTATCGGAAATCCATTCCCGGATTTTATCTTTTGTTGTCATTGGTTTTGCCATATTTTTCCTCCTTCATCAAAACTGATCCGCCGGATCAGTTATTGATATGCTCAGTAAACAAAAAAACCTCTACTTCACACCGAAGCAGGGGCTTTCCTTGTCCTGCGCCGGTCCTGCCCGCCGCAGCATGCCATGTAGCAAAAACGCGTCTGGAGGGATTCGAACCCCCGACACACGGTACCGGAAACCGTTGCTCTATCCCCTGAGCTACAGACGCTGATGTGATCTGTTTTCTCAACCACACTATGATAGTTTACCACAGACTCCTGCAATTGTAAAGTATTTTTCCCACCCAGCCGCCCATTTTTTTCTTAAATTATTCGCAGACTATTCTGCCACACAGCTTACGTTTCTTCCTCACACAGCGTCAGTTCCCCGCTTTCCCGGTGGTAATAATAAACGTGATCCGACAGAATCTCCTGCGGCTTGACCGTCTTTTCATTCACGTCCCGTACCATGTCGGAAAGACACTCCTCCGGGAACACATCATAATCCGGAATCACCATGCACTCGTGGATACTGCTCGGAATCACATAAAGACTTGCCTCAAAGCGCTGCGAAAGACTCTCCAGCACGCCGGGATAGCACATGCAGATTGCACCCAGCTTTCCTCTGCGGTTGCTGACCAGGTAAAACTGTTCCGCCAGCGGACCAAGCTCGAACCGGGGAAACGTTACTCCGTACTCCTCTTTCAAATACACCATAAGGCTGTCTGTGCGCACCGGCAGATCCCGCAGGGTGTTCTCCCAGGCACGGGCATCCAGCTCCTCCGCCGAAATTCCCCACAGCTCCCGGTGCGTCTCGTGGATCAGAATTGTCGCATCCGGCACGCGGTTTCCCCGCATCTGGTAATAGTACACGACCGCGAGATCGAGAAATTTTCTGTGCGGAACTTCGGAGAGCAGCGTACGGTTTTTCTCCGCATGAATGAGCTCGCAGTAGATCTGCGGCGCAGCATTTTTCCAGTTGGTAAAAAAGGCAGCTTTCTCCGGTCTTCTCGCCTCCGCTTCCACTTTCCGGTACTGCTCCAGTACCTTTTCTGCAATCTGAGAAAGCGGCACGCCCTGCAGACAGCATTCATACAGAAGCTCCACGTAGATCGTCGGTGCAATCCAGTCCTTCTTTCTGCTGATGACAAACGCCTCTTTTTCGATACCGTTCAGCTTCTGCACCGATTCTACCTTCACCTCAAAATCATCGCCGGCTTTTCTTTTCAGCAGCGCGGCAAGCTGCTCTTTGAACATCTGATAGTCCATTTTTTCCCACCTTTCCTGTTTGATTGCTTTTTGTATTTTTGCTTTACGGAACAAAAAAGCTCCGGAAAACACAACTTAAAAACCTCTGTACAGATCTGTATATGCCAGAGATTCGTTGGTTCGCGGAACTTCGAACGATGAGAAAAACGGGCCCGGGCTGCTTCCGACAGCCTTTATCAGCCATTTTTCAGACGAATATTCTATTTATTTAGAAAACCGTGTCCGCCACAAAGAAAGTTGTGACGGACAACGGCGGGAACAGTCTTACTTATACACGGGACAGATATTCACCTGTTCTGGTATCAATTTTGATTTTGTCTCCCTGGTTTACGAACAGCGGAACGCTTACGGTAGCACCAGTCTCAACGGTAGCCGGTTTGGAAGCACCCTGTGCGGTATCTCCCTTGAAACCTGGCTCAGTCTCGGTGATCTCAAGTTCTACAAACAGAGGCGGTTCGATTGCGAATACATTTCCGTTGTAGGAACATACTTTAACCATTTCGTTTTCTTTTACAAATTTCAGAGCATCTCCGATGGTCTCTTCGTTCAGAGCGATCTGCTCATAGTTTTCTACGTTCATGAAGTAGAATAAATCACCATCGCTGTACAGATACTGCATGTCTACACGCTCGATACGAGCCTGCGGGAATTTCTCAGTCGGACGGAAGGTACGCTCTACCACACCACCGTTGATGACATTTTTTAATTTTGTTCTTACGAATGCAGCTCCTTTACCAGGTTTTACATGCTGAAATTCAAGAATCTGAACGACCTGACCATCGATCTCGAGGGTAACGCCGTTTCTAAAATCTCCTGCTGAAATCATTCTGATTTTTCCTCCTTAACATAGTACGATGCGCCAAATGCGCACCATAGGCTTATCTTATAATATAATATTTTTCCCGATTTTTCAACTGTTTTTTTTCGTAATCCTGCCGCGGGCCAGATCACGCTCATAAAAGAACAGTACAATGTGCTCTAGATACCGTTTCAGAACGATCTGAATTTCCTCTTTCGGATTGATCGGCTCGGTCAGAATATTGTAAAGTCCGGTCCGTTTTGCACCGTACACATCGGTGAAAAGCTGATCCCCGACAAAGACCGCCTGCTCCTCTTTGATCCCCATTCTCCGGCATGCCTCCTGGTAGTTTTTCACCGAAGGCTTGTGCGCATTTTCGATATAGATAGAACCGACCGCATCGGCAAACGGAGCCACACGCGGTTTCTGATTGTTGGAAAGCAGACAGGTGGAAAAACCAGTCTCCCGAAGAGACGCAAAGAACGCAGCCGCCTCCTTCGTTGCCGGCGCACCGTGCGGAACAAGCGTATTATCGATATCAAAAATCACGCCCCGGTATCCTTTCCGGTACAGATCCGCGTAATCGATCGTATAGGCACTTTTTTCTCTCCGGTCCGGGTAAAACATCCGCATCAGTATAGTTCCCCGGTTCTTCTGGTTTTTTCCACTCATCTTCTTTCTCCAATCCTCTTTTCGTTTATACAGTAACTTTATTCTTCTTTCAGAAACTCCTGCAGAGCCTCAAAATTTGCTTTCATCTGGTCATAGCCGTGCTGGTAAAATTCCCGCAGCTTCTCCTCGTCCTTTTCGAGACGCGATACCGCCGGTATCTCCGGGCGGATCACAAAGACGGAGCCTTCTTCTTCCCATTTTTCGATGCATTCGAGCACCTGGTTATAATGTTTCGCGCGGTTTACAAGCGCACGCACGAGATTCGGGTATTTGCGGAATGCCGCCACATACAGCTCCCAGCCTCTCGTTCCCTCTTTTTTTCGGTAACCGAAATTCCGTGTCAGAATAATGACATTTTTTCGGTGTCCCGTCTTTAAGGAACGGATAATCGGGATCGAATCGGCAACACCGCCGTCGACGTACTCGTTTCCGTCGATCTCCACCATCGGGCAGGCGATCGGCATGCTCGATGATGCACGGCCAATTGCAAGCAGACGTTCTTTATTTTCGCGGTCATCCAGATATTCCGCGCGTCCCGTCTCACAGTTTGTCACAACCAGCTCACACGTCTGCGGCGATGCAAAATACGTATCAAAATCAAATGGAAAAATCTCATACGGATACCGTTCGAACACCATATCCATGTCGAGCAGTGCTTTTTTCTCAACGATTGTCTTGATATTCTTATTGACGTAGCGGTTTTTCTCATCCGTGACAATCATACAGTCCCTCGTTCTGCCAATCTGGCGCGATACATAGTCCAGCGCATTGCAGGCTCCGGCGGAAACGCCAATCACATGAGGGATATAATACTCCTGCTCCATCAGAAAGTCCAGCGCTCCTGCTGTAAAGACGCCGCGATTGGCCCCTCCTTCCAGTATGACTGCTCCGGATTTTGTTATGCTGTAATTTTTTGTCTCATTCATTCTCCTGCACTCTCCTATTTTTCACAATGACACATTACTTCCTGCACAGAGCAATGCCGGAGCAGATCGGAAAATCCCGACACGCTCCGGCCCTTCTGCCTGTTTTATCTGTTTTCCAGCGGAACATAGTCCACTTCATCTTTGACACTCTTGTACGCCGGGCGGATGATCTTGTCGGTGTTGATCAGTTCCTCCATCCGGTGTGCACTCCAGCCGACGATACGCGCGCAGGCGAACATCGGGGTGTAGAGCTCCAGCGGAAGATCCAGCATGCTGTAAACGAAGCCGCTGTAGAAGTCGACGTTTGCGGATACACCTTTGTAAATATGGCGCTCCTCGCCGATGATCTTCGGAGCCAGTTCCTCGACCATAGCGTACAGCCGGTAATCTTTCTCTCTGTGTTTTTCTTTTGCCAGCTGCTCAACGAAGCTCTTAAAGATGCGCGCACGCGGGTCGGAAATGGAGTAAACCGCATGGCCCATACCGTAAATCAGACCTTTCTGGTCGAACGCCTCTTTGTGCAGCAGCTTTCTTAAGTAATTCGATACTTCTTCCTCATCCGTCCAGTCTTTGACGTGTGACTTCATATCGTCGAACATCCGCACAACCTTGATGTTTGCACCGCCGTGCTTCGGTCCCTTTAAGGAGCCGAGCGCCGCTGCAATTGCGGAGTACGTATCGGTTCCGGAAGAAGAAACAACATGTGTTGTAAAGGTCGAGTTGTTACCGCCGCCGTGCTCCATGTGGAGAACGAGGGCAAGATCGAGGATCTTCGCCTCCAGCGGAGTGTACTTCTGATCCGGTCGGAGCATCAGAAGAATATTTTCTGCAGTCGAAAGCTTCTTCGACGGGTTGTGGATATATAAACTTTTTCCCTTGATATAATGGTTGTACGCCTGATAGCCATAGACGGACAGCATCGGGAAAACAGAAATCAGGTTAATGCACTGGCGAAGCACATTCGGAAGGGAGGTATCATCTGCGTGGTTGTCGTACGCGTACAGGGTCAGAACGCTTCGGGACAGAGTGTTCATCATGTCCTTGGTCGGCGCTTTCATAACAACGTCACGCACAAAGTTCTTCGGCAGGGACTGCTGCTGTTTTAAGATTGTCTTAAAATGATTGAGCTGCTCTTCATTCGGCAGATTTCCAAATAAGAGCAGATACGCAACTTCTTCGAATCCCATACGGTTTTCACTTAAAAAGCCCTGGGTCAGTTTTTCCACGTTGATGCCGCGGTAGTACAGACGTCCGTCACACGGCGTTTTGACGCCGTCAATGATATCCGAAGACACAACGTTTGAAATCTGTGTCAGTCCCGCAAGGACGCCAACGCCGTTGATATCGCGCAGTCCGCGTTTTACATCGTATTGCCCATACAGCGAAACATCCATTTTGGAGTTATCCAGACAGATGTTTGTCAGTTCCTCTATTTCCGGTGTTACTTTCATGCTAAAAGCCATATGCATTCCCCTTTCTCTTCTCTCTTTTTACTTACTTTCACTCATTATAGCATTAAACCAGGGGATTCGTATACTGAAATTTTTATAAACATTCGGAAAATTTTCGTAAGATTTTGTCTCACAAAAGGTATCAGGCTTCTGTTTTACATGCATCGAAGGCTTGATCCAGTGCGTCCAGGAAGTCTCCCATCACGTAATACAGCGTCTCAAACCGCAGATAATCGAGGACGTTTTCATCCCACATAAACTTCAGCACCGGCGGGAATTCCTCATCGGACTCCCAGAACTGGAAGACGAGCGGCAGAAACGGAAAGACATGAAAAACAAAAGCAGCGTCTCCCGGGGAATATGGTTTTCCGCTAAGGGAAACGCATGCTTTTTTCAGCTGTTCCACATGCCCGTCATACCGTGCGGCGCGGCTGTCGTGAACGCCGGACGCAATCGTGCGGCCTTTGATCGTTCCCTTTAAGGAATTGGTGCGCGCATACGTGCCGGCGAGCACAATCTCCTTCTTTCCGCAGCAGAGCAGGTCGAAAATCGTCAGTGTCTCATTGAAACTGCCCTGGTGCACATGAAGAAAATGGTCTTTTGAGCCCTCTACAACGCCGGTATGGCGGTTCACTCTCCACTCCTCAAAAAGGTACGGCACATAGAAATAATCGTCATCAAAGGCAAAGCCATACTTCCCTTCGATCTCCTTCTGATCGTACGTCAGAAAGCGCTCCTGCATCTGATCGCGCATTTTAATATAGTTCGACACTTCCATTTTTTTGCCTCCCGCTATTTGTCGAGCATCTTTTTCAGCTCGTCCATGAACGTGTTGACATCCTTGAACTCGCGGTAAATCGACGCAAAACGGACGTACGCCACCTGATCCAGGTCTTTTAAGTAATGCATGACCTTCTCTCCGATCACAGAGCTTGGAATCTCGCGTTCCTCGCCGTTGAAAAGCTCCGTCTCCACCTTGTTGACCATCTCGTTGATCTTCTCGGCGGACACCGGCCGTTTGTGGCAGGCGCGCAGGATGCCGGTCTCGATTTTCGAGCGGTCATACTGCTCGCGGTTCATATCTTTTTTGATGACGATCAAAGGGATCGTCTCCACTTTTTCGTATGTCGTAAAGCGTCTGCCGCAGACATCGCACATCCGGCGGCGGCGGATCGCATTGCTGTCTTCAATCGGGCGTGAATCCACAACCCGGGTATTATCCTGATTACAAAATGGACATCTCATATCTTTCGTCCTCGTTTCTAAATAAGTATTTCGGAAAGTTTTCTACTTTTACAGTATACGCATTTTTCCGTGAAATTCAAGTCAACTGCAGCAACATTTTCGCATATGTTTTTCCATAGGAATCTGTAAAAAGGAGCACCGCATGCGCGTTGTAGATCTCCGCCAGAAAGAAGTTATCAATATCTGTACCTGCAAAACGCTCGGCTGTCCGATTGATGTGGAATTCAATCCAAAAACGGGACATCTTACCGGACTCGTTCTTCCGGGTCCTGTGAAATTCTGCGGCTTTTTCTGCCACGGCGAGGATTTTGTGATCCCATGGGACCGCATCTGCCAGATCGGCAACGATATCATTCTTGTCGAAATTCCGGAAAAAGAGAAAAAGCAGCCCTGATCAACGGATATGAAAACCGAATTCCGATTCCAGCGGAATCTTCGTCCATTTTGCATCCGTGATTTCGATGTAGCTGGAGGTGCGGATCCTTTTGATCATCTCCGTGATCGTCTCCTCATCACCCTGCACCTCCATCTCCACCGTCTCATCCCAGCAGTTTCTCACCCAGCCGGTCAGTCCGAGCTGGTAGGCAGCATAATACGCCCGGTAACGGAACCCCACGCCCTGCACCTGGCCGTAGAAAATCACATGGTACCGGATTTCTTCTTTTTCGTCTCTTCTGTCTCGTTTCTCTGTCTCGTTCATATTTCTCTGCCTCCCAACAGTCATTGCCTAAAATTCGTCTGCCGTCGCACAGTACAGCGGAAGCGGGAACCAGTCGGATGGAATGTTCTTCCAGATTTCAGATGGAACCTTGCTTCCCTTACTTGCCAGCGGTGAAAGAAGCAGTTCCTGCGCCTGCTCCCGGTTGAGTACATCTGCCCCCGGATGGGCTTCCCGTGTCACGGTCACAGTTCCATCTTTTACCGTCACGGTCAGCGGCTGTCCCTCCAGTACGGCGAACCACGTTCCATCACTGATGCCCATCGTCTCTGCTTTCATGGTCAGCATTGCCTCGATGACGTCTGCAAATTGGAAAATACGGTACATCGCGGAACCGCAGCGCTCTTTTGTGAAGCTTTCGCAGACTTCCGATAACGCTGCTGCTTTTCCGGTCTCATACACCGGAATGGAAATGAAAAGAGAGTCAAGCGCATTTTCTTTTAAATAAGCGGCAAGTGCAGGAACGAAATCCTGTTCCTCCAGCACTTCTGCTTCCACAACCTGGTTTCCGCCGCAAAGTGCCAGATATCCGATCCGCTCACCGTTTTTCCAGATTGCAATTGCCTGCTCGCCGAACGTTTTCAGGCAGGCTTTCACATCCTCTCTTACCACGTAAAGCGGTTTTTCCTCATTCAGCTTCTTTGCAAAGGCTGCCGCCTCTTCGTCCGCTTCGCCGTTTTCCGGAAACAGCGGCGCAAAGGTGTAAGCGGAGAGTTCCCCGTTTTTCCAGGTATGGCGCACATTTGCCACATCCAGGTAAAACGTGTATTTTTCACTTCCCGGCGTAAAGCCAAAGTAGGCATACCGCTGTCTCTGACCGTCCAGTGCCAGAAGATCACACGTTCCTTCCAGATCCGTAATCCAGTCGCCAAGAAGACGCTTCATGTGGCCTTCGCCCCTTGCCTTTGGATGCACGGAAACGCTTCCTACATATCCTGCGCGGAGCAGCTTACCCCCTGCTGCCATTTGCTGCGGAAGCACCGCAATCTCGGCCCGGAGTCTGCCGTTTTCCGCAACAGCGACGCGGTGGATCCGTGCCATTTCCGGTCCTGCCTGATAAACCCTTGGGATTAACTGCTCAAAGTCGTGCGGACGGTGTGCCATGCTGAACACGTAGTTTGCAAGTTCGATGCAGTCCTCCCACTCTTCCGGCTTTGCAAGTCTGTACTCTGTCATAATGTAAAAACCTCCTGATCCTAAAAACCCTTTTGTTTTTGCTCTTCTTTTTCTCTATCCTAACGGATTTTTGTCCTTTTGTCACGAAAATTCCGAACAAATTGCAATATTTTTGCTATATCTGGTAAAAAAAGGAAACGCGCCCGGAAATTTTCATTCCAGGCGCGTTTCCCTTTTCTCAATGTTTCCTGTTTTACTGGATTCCTTTTACGGTGTAATCCTGTGCCTCTACGGCTGTTTTCAGCACATTGTCTGATACCGGAGCTGTCAGTGTTACAACGGCTGTTCCTTTTTCATGGCTTACTTCTGCGGATGCAACACCCTCGATTGCCTCAAGTGTTTTCTTCACTCTTGCCTCGCAGTGGCCGCACATCATGCCCTCGATTGTCATGGTTTTTACCATTCCCTGTTCTGTTGTCATGTTCAGATCCTCCTTTTGAATTTCGTTTTTGATTCTTTTATCTTTTGACGCGTCATGCATCCGAAACAGATTCAGACGCAGGGCGTTTGTCACAACGCAGAAGCTCGAAAGGCTCATCGCCGCCGCACCGAACATCGGGTTCAGCTTCCAGCCGAACAGCGGGATCCATACGCCCGCAGCCAGCGGAATACCGATGATATTGTAAATGAAGGCCCAGAACAAATTCTCGTGAATGTTCCTGAGGGTCGCACGGCTTAAGCGGATCGCTGCCGGTACATCGGAGAGGCGGCTCTTCATCAGGACAACGTCTGCCGCATCGATCGCGATATCGGTTCCTGCTCCGATGGCAATACCGATATCCGCACTGGTCAGAGCCGGTGCATCGTTGATGCCGTCTCCTACCATCGCTACTTTTCCTTTTTCTTTCAGGCGGCTGATGACCGCTTCTTTTCCATCCGGCAGAACGCCTGCGATGACTTCGTCCACACCTGCCTGTGCGCCGATGGCACGCGCGGTGCGCTCATTGTCTCCGGTCAGCATCACGACACGGATTCCCATATTCTGCAGCTCTTTCACCGCACGCGGGCTGTCCTCTTTGATGACATCCGCAACCGCGATCATACCGAGCATCTTTCCGTCTTCACTGAAGAACAGCGGTGTCTTTCCTTCTTCGGAAAGTTTTGCTGCCTGCTCTTCCATCTGTTTCGAGAGAACCGCTTTTTTCGTAATCAGTGCGCGGTTGCCTCCGCAGAGCTCTTTTCCGTTCCGTTTTGCCACAAGGCCGTTTCCAGGAAGCGCAGAGAAATCACTGACTTCTTCGCGGGCCAGGCCTTTTTCCTCTGCAAGTGCAAGAATCGCACGGGCCAGCGGATGCTCACTTTTGTGCTCCAGTGCAAAGGCACCTTTTAAAAGCTCCTCCTCACTTACACCGTCCGCCGGGACAAGATCGGTTACCTGCGGCTCTCCGCTTGTGATGGTTCCAGTCTTATCGAGTGCAACGATCTGTGTTTTTCCTGTCTCCTCGAGAGAAACTGCGGTTTTGAACATCGTTCCGTGTTTTGCTCCCATTCCGTTTCCGACCATGATCGCAACCGGTGTTGCAAGGCCGAGCGCACATGGGCAGCTGATAACGAGAACGGAAATACCTCTTGCAAGAGCAAAGCCGACGCTCTCTCCTGCAAACAGCCAGATCACAATTGTAGCAAGTGCAATGCAGATAACGGCCGGCACAAAAATACCGGAAACTTTATCGGCCACTTTGGCGATCGGCGCTTTTGTCGCTGCCGCATCGCTGACCATCTGAATGATCTGGGAGAGTGTTGTGTCTTCTCCGACTCTCGTCGCCTCACAGGTCAGGAAACCGGACTGGTTTAAGGTCGCCGCCGATACGCGGTCGCCGGCCTCTTTATCCACCGGAACACTCTCGCCAGTCAGCGCGGATTCGTTGACGGCACTCGTTCCCTCCAGGACAACGCCGTCCACCGGAATATTTTCGCCCGGGCGGACGATGAAATGATCGCCCTTTTTCACCTGATCAATGCCGACTTCCACTTCTTTTCCGTCTCTTAAGAGAACAGCGGTCTTCGGAGCCAGCTTCATCAGACTCTTTAACGCATCGGTCGTTTTTCCTTTGGAAATCGACTCCAGCATTTTTCCGACGGTAATCAGGGTCAGAATCATGGCTGCGGACTCGAAGTAAAATTCATGCATATAGCTCATGACTGCATCCATGTCCCCCTGTACCTGCGCTCCCGTCATGGCAAACAGGGCGTAGACGCTGTATACAAACGATGCGGTAGAACCAAGCGCTACCAGCGTGTCCATGTTCGGTGCTTTATGCCAGAGGCTCTTGAAACCGCTGATAAAGAATTTCTGGTTGATGACCATGACCGCAACGGTAAGCAGGAGCTGTACCAGTCCCATTGCGATGTGGTTTCCTTCAAAGAATTTCGGCAGCGGCCATCCCCACATCATATGGCCCATGGAGAAATACATGAGCGGAATCAAAAGAAGAACGGAGCTCACCAGACGGCGTTTCATGACCGGTGTTTCCTTGTCTTTCAGCATCTCTTCGTATTCTGCTGTGGAAGCCGACTGTGATGTGCTTCCCTTCTCGCCTTTTTTCGACGCACCGTAGCCTGCATTTTCCACGGCGGCAATAATCTCTGCCGGGGAGGCCGTTCCCTCCACGCCCATGGAATTTGTCAGAAGGCTGACTGCGCAGGATGTGACACCGGGTACCTTTGACACGGCTTTTTCGACACGGGTCTGGCAGGCGGCGCAGCTCATACCGGTTACATTGTACTGTTCCATCGTATGTCTTCCTTTCTGTAGTTCTGGCTTTTCTTTTTCGCATACCCTAATGGGGTATCTTATTTTCTTCTACACTATATACCCTGTCCGGGTATTTTGCAAGTGTTTTTTCAAAAAATTTCCACTTCTCTTCTGCCATCCCCCGCACAATCCGGCCGGACCATCCTCAGAAATCCCTTGACAACCCGGCGCATGTATTTTATATTGAAGCAATCATGGATGATTTTTTGTTACAGTTCACAGGTACCCTGCGAACTGTAACATTCGCAGCCCTCATTTAAAGTTTTGCTTCGCAAAAGGAGGGCTGCTCACACCTGAATTATGTTCTTACGCAGCGAAACAGCAAGTGTTTCACTGCTGAGTGAACAGTAACGGATTTTTCTTTTTTCATCCTTCGGAGGTTTTTATGATTACATATGATTATTATCGCATTTTTTACTTCGTAGCACAATATCACAGCTTTACAAAAGCCGCGGAAATTCTGAAAAACAACCAGCCCAACATCACACGGTGCATGAACAATCTGGAAAGTGAGCTTGGCTGCAAACTTTTTATCCGTTCCCACCAGGGTGTCACACTGACAGCGGAGGGCGAAAAGGTGTATGAGCGTGTGGCCGTTGCCTACGAACAGCTCCGCACGGTTGAGGAGGAGCTGGCTCTTGAGCGGTCTCTTGAGAGCGGCCTTATCACAATCGGTGCGAGCGAGACGGCACTTCGTCTGATGCTGCTCTCCCGCCTGGAGCACTTCCACACCCGCTATCCGCACGTCCGCCTGCGCATCTCCAACCACTCGACGCCGCAGGCCATCCAGGCGCTCGAAAACGGTCTGGTCGACTTCGCAGTCGTCACAAGCCCGGTGGAAATCCGCAAACCGCTGCACAAGATCCCGATTTTCCCATTCCAGGAAATTCTGATCGGCGGATCGAAATATGCATCCCTTTCCGCAGAGCCGCATCATCTCGGCGAATTGTCAGAATATCCTTTTATCTCGCTTGCCAAAGACACCGGCACGCGGGAGCTGTACGCCGAGTACTTTCTGAATCACAACCTCGCCTTCCACCCCGATATGGAGGCGGCGACGACGGATCAGATTCTTCCTATGGTCGAGTATAACCTCGGCATCGGATTTTATCCGGAGGAGCTGGCACGCGATGCCTTAAAGAGCCGTACCGTCTGTCGGATTCCGCTCATCGAGGAGGCCCCCAAACGTGAAATCTGTCTTATCATCAACCCGCGGCAACACCAGAACGCGGCGGCAAAAGAGCTGATCGGGGAGCTTCTGGAACGCGTATAAGATTTTATGAACTTTTGTTTGAAACAGAAAAAGACCCTGTCTACCGGCGGACGGAACATCGCTGCTCCATCCTTCCCGTACACAGGGTCTTCTTTTTTATTTATGCCTGCTGTCCGGCAATCTGCTCTTTTTTATGCGGCATGGCAAAGACCATCGCCGTGTAGGAAAGCATTGCGCCTGTGATGTAGAAGAACATCAGAAATCCGCTCCGGTTCAGCACAGCGATGCGGACGATTCCAATCCAGAAACCGACGTTGGACGCCAGGGAGAACACACGCGCAAACATCATGTTTTTCTCCTCACCCTTTGCCAGGCGGACGATCAGCAGCAGCATGGCCGCTGAAAAGAATAGTGTCATACAGCACTCCAGAAATACTTCCATTTTTTCAGCCTTCTTTCTTCACTCTCTCTTATTTCTCAGCGGTACTTTTCCAGTGACATCAGAAGGAAGCTCACCAGAAGAAGTCCGCAGGAAATCCAGATTACGTGGATTCCATACAGCATGGAGAACACGCCTCCGATTCCGGCGCCGATGGCGAAAGCCAGAATCACGCCGAAATAGTATCCGGCCTGACGGAGCTGTTCTTTTTTCTTATCCCGCAGATACATGGACAGCGCTGCGGTTCCGCTTCGCAGGTTTCCGATGCACATGGTGCTTGCATACGAATAACCGCCGACCTTGCGGAAGGTCTGTACCTGAATCGCGCACGCAAACGATACGAGCATCGCCGCGAGCATATTATAAGAAGACGGAATAAATCCGACGATCGCAAGGATCACAATTTCCGCCGCGAGAAGTACCTGCCGCCAGTGCAGCCTCTTTGCATACCGGTAATGCTCCTGGAAATTTTCTGCCAGAAATACACCCATCGCAAAAAAGAGGATCGGGAAGAGATACCGAAGGCCTGCCGTAAAGTTTCCTTCCAGAAAGTTCTGGCTCATCAGCACAACGTTTCCCGTCTGGGCATTTGAGAATACTTCATCTCTGCAATTGTACGTGTAGGCATCCTGAAAACCGCCGGACAGCGCCAGAAACATACTGTTGATAAATGCTTCCGACATCTGATTTTCCGAGAGCAGGCGTCCTACAAGGCTTGCTTTCTTTTCCATACATTTTCCCTTTCTTTCAACAGACGGCCCGGCTTTTTGGTGCCTGCCGTTTTGCTTCCCTTATTATAACCGCCCGCTTTTTGAGATGGAAAAACGGATATCGTATTATGCTCATATATTTTTCATATGACTATATTGATATAAAATTATTTTAATATGATACACCGTAAAAAAGGGAGAAATTTTGTCACTTTGCACAAACAAAATTTCTCCCTTTTTGTAAATTGTCTTTATTGTTCTAAAATTTTCTTACTTTCTTCCTCTCTGTTTCTCACTCTGCTCGCGGTGGTACTGCAGCGTGTAGAGCTGGTAATATCTTCCCTGCGCTGCTAAAAGCTCCTGATGCGTTCCATGCTCCACGATTTTTCCGTGGGACAGTACGATAATCTCATCTGCATGCTGGATCGTCGAAAGACGGTGCGCTACGATCAGCATCGTTCCGATGTTCTTCATCTTTTCCATGGAATCCTGGATCAGAAGCTCGGTTTCGGTGTCGATGTTCGCCGTCGCCTCGTCAAGGATCATGACCGAAGGCTTATGGATGATGGTACGCGCAAACGAGAGAAGCTGGCGCTGTCCGGCGGAGAAGTTGTTTCCTCTCTCCCGCACCGGCTCGTCGAGGCCGTGATCCAGCTTGTTGATAAACTGGTCAGCATTCACGTAATGGCAGACGTCCATGATCTCTTCATCGGAAATCCCCTCCTCGCGGAGAATAATGTTGCTACGGATCGTTCCCGAGAACAGGAAGACATCCTGCAGCATCTGGCCGAATTTTTTCCGCAGGGAATCGATCTTGATCTTTCGGATGTCGATACCGTCGATCAGAATCTCACCCTTCTGGAACTCGTAGTTCCGGCAGATCAGGGAAAGAATCGTCGATTTTCCGGAACCGGTGGAACCCACAAATGCGATTGTCTCTTTCGGGTTGACGTGGAACGAAACGCCTTTTAACACCCACTCGCCCGGGATATAGGAAAACCATACGTCGCGGAACTCAATTTCGCCCCTGATGTCGGTAAGCTCGATCGCATCCGGCGCATCCTGCATTTTTGGCTCGAGATCCAGAATCGAGAATACTTTCTCGGCGGATGCAAATGCGGACTGCAGCCAGTTGAACTGCTCCGCCAGGTTCTGGATCGGGTTGAAGAATTTTGAAATATACATGTAAAAGCTGACGATCATACCGCTGGTGAGCGTCTGGCCGAGGAACGACGTTCCCTCCAGATAGCCCTTGCCGCCTAAATACAAAAGGCAGAGCACGGAGCTGATATACAGCATGTAGACGAGCGGACGGAAAATACCAAACACGAAAATCTGCTCCTGCTGTGCGCGGCCGAGTGCGTTGCTCTTGTCGGTAAACTCGCGCATCTTGGCATCCTCGCGGTTGAAGATCTGTGTGATTTTCATACCGGAAAGGTTCTCCGACAGATACGTGTTGATGTCCGTAGTACAGTCTTTTACTTTCCGGTGTGCTCTTCGCGAGAATTTGCGGAAAATAATCGAGAACAGCACGATAAACGGCACGAAGCAGAGCACCATCAGCGTCAGCTCATAGTTCAGAAACAGCATCGCAATCAGAATACCGATGATCACGAAGAAGTTCTTCAGAAGATTGACCAGAAGGTTGGTGAACATCAGCGAAATCGCATTCGTATCGTTTGTCGTTCTCGTGACAAGCTTTCCGACCGGAATCTCATTTAACTGCTCGTGGGAAAGGCGCTCGATGTGGACGAACAGATCCTCCCTCATATTGGAAATGATTTTCTGACCCGTCTTCTGCAGAATCACGGCCTGGAAATACGTGCACGCCATCGAGACAAGAAGGATTGCCGCATAGCCCGCTACCCACAGAAACAGGGTATTCAGCGCGAATTTTCCAACGACGAGCTCCTCAATTTTGCCGACGATCAGCGGCGAAATGATATCGTACGCGATCGAAAACAGCATCAGAAAACCAACAACGATAAACTGGCGGTAAAACGGCTTTGCGTAATCCATCAGACGCTGCATGATTTCACTGTCTTTCATGTTCCGCTCAAAGCCGGTTTCTTTTTCTCCATCTTTCACTACAAACGCGGCCACAATCAGCAGGGTGGAAATCACGCCGATGATCGCGCCGACCCAGAGAATCGGATAATAATTGTGCATTTCTACTCCTCCCCCGCTTCCTCTTCAAGTTTCTGCAGATCGACCATCTTGCGGTACGCCGTGCAGGTCCGGTACAGATCCTCGTGTTTTCCGACTGCATGGACTTCTCCGTCCTCGACGAACACGATCTTGTCCATCTGCTCCACCGTTGAAATCCGGTGTGCGATCAGAATTGTCGTCAGTCCCTCACGTTTTTTGAGATTGTCGAGAATCGTGCGCTCTGTTTTGGTATCGACCGCAGAGACGGAATCGTCGAGAATCAGAATCGGTGCGTGTTTCATCAGCGCACGCGCAATCGAGATTCGCTGCTTCTGTCCGCCGGAAACCGTCACACCGCGCTCGCCAAGAACGGTGCGGTAGCCCTCTTTGAACTCTGCGATATTGTCATGGACATCGGACATCATCGCCGCATCCTCAATGGCCTCCTGGTTTTCGTCATCAAAGGCGAAGGAAATATTGCCGGAAATCGTGTCGGAGAACAGGAAGTTGTCCTGCGGCACGTAGGCACAGCCCTCACGCACGGAGTGGATGGAAACGGTGTTGACATCGTGGTCATCAATGAACAGCGTTCCGTCCGGCACGTTGTAGGTGCGGAGCAGCAGATCGACGATGGTCGTTTTTCCGGAACCGGTCTTTCCAACGATGCCGACACTCTCGCCCGGCTCAATGGTAAACGATACGTTTTTCAGCACATCGTACTCCCCGTCCGGATAGCGGAAGGTCAGATTGCGGAACTCGATTTTTCCATGGATGGACGGCAGATCCTGCACACCGCCGCGGTCCTTCACATCGACTTTTGCGTCAAGCAGTTCCGTAATACGGTTTAAGGACGCTTTTCCACGGGATGTCTTCTCGATCAGCATGGAGACCGCCATGATCGGCCATACAACGGCCGAGAAATAGCCGATATACTCGACAAGCTGGCCGGCGTCGAAGCTTCCGCAGTAAACGAGATAGCCGCCGTAGCCTAAGATTACGCAGATGACGGACTCGACGAACAGCGTTACCATAATGTTCAGCAGTGTGGAAATTTTGGTATATTCTACGTTGATGTCCTCGTTCTCGCGGTTCAGTCTACGGAACATCATCAGCTCTTTCGTCTCTTTGACGAATGCTTTGATGACAGCAAGACCGGAATAGTTTTCCTGCGCGAAATCGGACAGCTCGGAAAAGGCCGCCTGGCGCTCTTCCCACTTTTTCATCAGGTATTTGCCGAGCGTTGTGCCGGCGGCCATCAGAAATGCCATCGGGATCATGGAAAGGCCGGTCAGGAAGTGGTTCATGCGCCACATTTTGATCACGGCAAGCAGGCCTAAAAACAGCGCATCGCAGAACATCAGAATACCGTCGCCGAAGCACTCCTGCACGGTATCGAGATCATTCGTGTAAAGGCTCATCAGGTTTCCGACTTTGTTGACCTGATAATACTCCTGGGACAGCTCCTTGCTGTGCGCGAACATGCAGGTACGAAGATCGGTCACCACGCGGATCGCGGAGCCAAAAAAGCAGACTCGCCACAGGAAACGGCCGACTACCATGACGATAATGGTAATAATCATGGGCCGGCAGACCTGATCCAGCAGAAATTCCATATCAAACACCGCCGCCTGGCCGTTGACCAGAACAGGGTCGCCGTTCATGCCGTTGATGACCATGCGGTACAGCTCCGGTATGAAAAGCTGAAAATAATCTACGAGAATCAGCGCTGCAAGACCGAGAATCAGAATGGGCGCATTCTTCAGGTAGTATTTGTTAATGTACTTTCCAAATATCATATATTTTCTCCCTCTTTTTGTTTTTGCCATTGTCTGCTATGATCTTTCTGACCCTAACAGTCCTTCCCTTTTCCAAAGCGTTTTCGCCCCGGAATGCCTCCTTTCTTCTCCTGCATTTCACAGCTCCGATGCAATTTTAACAGAGATAAACAGAAGGAACTGGACTTTGAAAAATCCAATTCCTTCTGTTCCAATTCACATTCCTGCTCCAAAAGCGTTCCGCTTCTTCTTTGCAGGACACCGTTGTCCTGTGAATGTTTGTTCTATTTTTTAGTATACGGTTCTTTTTCTCTCCCGTCAAGCATTTCACGCGTTTTTCTGTTTTCTTTTTTATTTTTTGCCGTTTTCCGCTTTTTTTGCGCAAAATCTGCGCATTCCGGTTAAAACAGCCAAAAGAAGAAGAAGGCTGACGCCAAGTGTGATCCACCACGTTCTGGTCACGGCTGCAATCAGATATCCCACCAGGCAGACACACGCCGTAACGGCCGCATACTGCATCTGCGTCGATACGTGGTTCAGATGGTTGCTCTGCGCACCCGCACTTGACATAACCGTCGTATCCGAGATCGGCGAAATATGGTCACCGCAGACCGCCCCGGCCAGGACGGCGGATACCGAGATAATCATCATCTCCAGATTTGTTCCGGCTGCGAACATGCCCGTTGCAATCGGCACAAGAATCGCGAACGTTCCCCAGGAGGTTCCCGTCGAAAAGGAAAGGAACACCGCCACGGCGAACAGCACCACCGGGATAAAAATACTTGCGGATGCATGGTCTCCCACGACGCTTCCGACAAACTGGGCCAGGCCCATCGCATCACCGACGCCTTTTAAGGTCCACGCAAAGACGAGAATCGTAACCGCCGGAACCATCAGCTTGAAGCCCTCTGACAGGCTGTCCATAAAGCTCTTGAAGGTGATGACCTTCCGCGGCAGATACAGCGCCATCATAAACAGGATCGTCACGACGGAGGCAAAAATCAGACTCGTCTCTGCATCACATCCTGCGAACGCGGAAATCACATTGTCCGCGCCGCCGAGGAAGCCAGTGTAAACCATCGCTCCGATCGCTGATACAATCAGTACGGCAACCGGGAGCACGAGGTCGATGACTTTTCCGTTCGGATTGACCTCCTGCTCGGAAACCTGCTCAAACTCCTCGCCTCCGGTCGTGAAAAGATCACCTTTGGCGGCATTATCCTCGTGGAGCTTCATCTGACCAAAATCAAAGCCGGTGTAGCAGATGTAAAAGACCATCGCAATTGTAAGGATCGCATACAGGTTATACGGAATTGTCCGCAGAAACAGCTGGAATCCGCTGATTCCCGCATCCGCCGGCACATACGAGTTGACGGCTGCCGCCCAGCTTGAGATCGGCGCGATAATGCAGACCGGCGCTGCGGTGGAGTCGATGATGTATGCGAGTTTCGCGCGGGAAACCTTGTGGCTGTCCGTGACCGGGCGCATGACAGAGCCGACTGTCAGACAGTTGAAATAGTCATCCACAAAAATCAGAACACCAAGTCCCATCGTTGCCAGAAGCGCACTCCGCTTCGTTTTGATCTTCGTCCCCGCCCATTTTCCATACGCCGCCGAGCCGCCGGATTTCGCCATCAGCACGACAACCATGCCAAGCAGGATATCGAAGATCAGAATGTTGATGTTCATGCTGTTCCGTAAAATTTCAAAGAAGCTTGTGAACGCATCCCACGGATGGAAGCCGGTGTACAAAAGGACACCGACTGCCGATCCGATGAACAGGGAACTGTAAACTTCTTTTGTTACAAATGCAAGCAGAATTGCAAGCAGCGGCGGGACGAGTGCCCACCAGGTTCCGATAAACATTGAACCATTCATGTCGTCTGTTTTCCCTTTCTGCTGTTAAGTTCGTTTACACTTCCGGCGTCACAATTTTTCCAGCTACTGCACATGCTGCCGCTGTCTTTGGAGATGCCAGATAAATTTCAACTTTAGAAGTACCCATTCTTCCAAGAAAGTTTCGGTTGTTCGTTGCTACAACACGCTCGCCGTCAGAGAGGATTCCGCCCGCTCTTCCGCAGCACAGACCGCAGCCTGGATGTGTAATCATGGCGCCTGCCTCTGCCAGTGTATCGAGAATGCCCATTTTGCTTGCCTTCAGATAAATCTTGCGGCTTGCCGGTGTTACGATCAGTTTTACGTAGTCGGCTACTTTTTTGCCCTTTAAAACCTCGGCTGCCGCCTGCAGATCCTCGAGACGGCCGTTCGTACAGGAACCGATGAAGACCTGATCGATCGGGGTTCCCTCGAGAACGCTGGTATCACGGATCTTGTCTACCTGGGACGGGCATGCCATAACCGGCACAAAATCCTCGGCGCGGTAGGTGATGGTGCACAGATATTTTGCATCCTCATCGCCTTTTAAGCTCTTCTGATAGTCATTGAGTTCGATCCCGCAGTATTCTGCGGTCTTCTCATCCGGGGTAAAAAGTGCACATTTGGCACCTGCCTCGATCGCCATGTTGGCAATCGTCATACGGCTTGCCACGGTCATATTTTCTACGGTGCTTCCTGAGAACTCCAGTGCGCGGTACGTTGCGCCGTCTGCACCGAGGTCACCGATCAGACGCAGGATAATGTCTTTTGACATCACATTTTTCGGCAGCTCGCCTTCGATGACAACTTTGATCGTCTCCGGCACTTTGATCCACATCGTACCCGTTCCAAGGATGCTCGCCATCTCTGTGTAGCCGATTCCGGAAGAGAATGCACCGACACAGCCGTATGTCGTCGTGTGGCTGTCGGTTCCGAAAACAACGTCGCCCGGTTTTACGTAACCTGCCTCTGTCATTAACTGATGGCAGATTCCGTCGCTTCTGTGTACGTTTTTCATGCCATATTTCTTTGCAAATTCATCGCCTTTGTGGAAATGTCTCGTATCGTCCACCTGGCTTGCCGGAACGAGGTGGTCGTAGATCAGAACGACTTTATCCGGGTCCCACAGTTTGGTAAAGCCCATCTCCTCGAATTTATCGCCGACAAACGGGATGAAGATATCATGAATCATGACTCTGTCCACGTTGACCGTCACAATGTCGCCCGGTTTTACGTCTTTTCCGGTGTTGTGGCGGATGATTTTTTCAATCACTGTATTGCCCATCGTTTCTTCCTCCTTGAAATAATATAACCAATTACGTCTAAGCATAGACAAACGTGTTTAGCTCGCATTCTCAAACCAATAGATTTTTGAATATTTCCATAGTAATTTGCACTTCCTCGCATTAACTTTTTTACAATGTTTTGTTGAGCTTTGAAAATTAATCGCTTTTTGTTCCGGGTATAGTGCTGTTACATATCCTCTGTGAGTTTCGCCATTTTTAAATGTATACTCAACCAAATCTCTATGCTTAATTCCTAAAACATTGTCGGTTTTCGCTTTGCTTTGTCTACGCATGGGTTTCACTGTCCATTCTTTCATATCATAGGTGTCAGGCTGCAAATTCGTAATACAGACAGCATCATTGGCGTGTGATTTCTCAATATTCCAGTCAATGCGTTTATTGGCTGTATCTCCGCCGTTTGTCAGATATAATACTCCCAGACTGGACAATTGTTTTCTAAGCCACTCTTTACCAATCATTACATGTTGTGCATAATTCAGGTTTTTATGATCAGAAGATTTTAATAGAGAGAAATATCGATCCATATATAATTCTTCCTGGCCTTCCGTTTTCTGATGGCAGCTTTCACATAATGTAATTAGATTATCTAACGTGTCAGAACCATTTCGTCTTCTTGGTTTAATATGATGAACTTCTAACCTGCAATTCAATTTTCCGCATTCCATACACTTGCCGCCATCTCTTAGAATAGCTGCTTTACGGATATTTTCATCCAGTCTGTTAGATTTTTGATATTGCCAACGATAAGGTTTATACCCATCTGTCAATGCTCGAATATCAATAGAAACATCTTCTAACCAATAATTTGTTATATTTATCCACTTATTAAGCCAATGGATCACTCTTATTATAGCTTGTCGTTTCTGTAAGATACTTGGAGCAATTCGTTTTTTTCTTTTAGACGATTTACGATTGTCGAATCTTGCCAGCCTATATCTTTTGTGATAACGATGATAGCGTCTATAGCTTCTCCTGACTTCCATAAGATGCTTTACATCATTGCGCTGCTCCATGATTCCTTTGAAAACAACTTTATTTTTCGTTTTACATTTCTGAACCAGAGCAATACCCACATGAAGCCCACCATCATCGATTCCACAACGAATCTCATCTTTACAGATTTCATTTTCTGGAATTTCTTTCTTCAATTGTATTACCATTGGATATTTACTAACCAACGCTGCTCGTTTCTTGCGGATAAGAAACCATGCTTTTTGTTCTTTTGCCGGTGCTAATTGTTTCCCATTCGCATCTAATACAAAAGCATAACTTGTCATTTCTGACACCTTCCTTACGGAGAATTTCTCTTCGTGCCAAAGTCAAGCAGAGGATCTGTGGTTCCCTGTTATCAATGCAGGACATTAGCATTGTTTCCTGGTTTGCACTCACAGAGCTTCAGACTGAAGATTACATCTAAAGGTGTGTCTTTACCTTACTGCTTAACATAGTTCCTATCTGCAACATGTCTTTCGACAGTAGCAGTCACTTAGGCTTGAGACCTATTGTTAAGCTATAGATAAGAGACTTCATGTGTCCACTCTTATCTATATTTGAATGCATATTTCTATGTTTTTGGTTACTTAACAATTAGTCCCGCTCTTAGTCCAGTCCGTTGCGCTTGCGCATTGCCTTTACCAGGCCGCCTGCCTGAATGATATCCATCAGGTTCTCCGGCAGAGCTGCGATCGGGTATGTTTTTCCGTTGTAATCGACATGCTCATTCATCTTGACGGTGATGGTGTCGCCCTCTTTGATATCGTCGTGCAGATCCGGCTGCTCGATCAGAAGAAGACCGTTGTTGATAGAGTTGCGGAAAAAGATCCGGGCAAAGGACTTCGCGATGACGCAGGAAATGCCGAGCGCCTTGATGATCTCCGGTGCCTGCTCTCTCGAGGAGCCGCAGCCGAAGTTCTTTCCTGCCACAATGATGTCGCCCTTTTCGATCTGTCCGGCCAGTTCCGGGCGGAGCGGGGAAAAGCCGTACTGTTTCATATCGTCAATTGTCTTTAAAGCAAGATACTCGGTCGGGATAATGATATCGGTATCAATATCGTCTCCAAGCACCCATACTTTTCCTGTAAATGCTTCCATATGTTTATTCTCCCAAAAATATTATGTATCCCTCAAAGAAAATGGTCAGATCTGATCTGCCGTCGCAATCTTTCCGGCAATCGCGGATGCGGTTACCGTAGCAGCGGATCCCAGGTATACTTTGGAGCTTGGATGACCGGCACGTCCCTTGAAGTTACGGGTTCCAGTGCTGATCAGCACTTCGTTCTCACCGATGACACCCTGGCAGCTTCCCCAGCAGACGCTGCAGTTCGGGTTCATCACAATAGCTCCTGCCTCCATGAAGGTATCGATGATACCCTCTTTTAATGCCTGACGGTAAATCGTCTGACTCGCCGGAACGACAAGGAAACGGACGCCCTCTGCGACTTTCTTTCCGCGGATGATCTCTGCGCCGACGCGGAGATCTTCGATTCTTCCGTTGTTGCAGGATCCAAGGAATGCTTCATTGATCGGCGTTCCGCAGGTCTCTTCTGCCGGAACAACGCGGTCTACGAAATCCGGTTTTGCAACAACCGGGCGGACTTTGGAAAGGTCAAAGGTGTACTCTCTGACGTATTTTGCGTCCGGATCGCTGTGGAAGATTTCTTTTGGCTCTCTTCCGTGCTCTTTCAGGTACTCGATGGCTTTCTCATCTGCCTCAAAGATACCGGTCTTGGCGCCGGCCTCAACTGCCATGTTGCAAAGTGCCATACGGTCGCTGATGCTTAAAGTCTTTGCACCCTCACCGGTAAACTCCATCACCTGGTAGTTGCATCCGTTTGCGCCGACCTCGCCGATGATGGTGAGGATCAGATCTCTCGCATAAACGCCCTCCGGCAGTTTTCCTATAAGATTGAATTTTACGCTTTCCGGTACGAGTACCCAGGAAGTTCCCGTTACCATGCCGTACAGGAAATCGGTACAGCCGACACCGGTGCCGAATGCGCCGAGTGCTCCGTAAGAGCAGGTATGGCTGTCAGCGCCGAAGATCAGCTCGCCCGGGCGGACGTAATTCTCGATCATCACCTGATGGCATACACCTTTTCCCTCCCAGAAATCAATGCTATTCTCTCTTGCAAAATCACGCATTTTTTTCTGGGATGCCGCTGTTTTCGGGCTGTCGGACGGTACATTGTGGTCAACGATAAAAACCAGCTTTTTCGGATCCGCGATGTGCGGATGGTTTAATTTATTGCGATACATATCAACCGTCAGATGAGTAGTTCCGTCATTGCTCATCAGACGATCCAGTGTTACGGTATGAATATCTCCCGGTTTTACTTCCGGAACGCCGGCTGCAGCGGCGATAATTTTCTCTGCAATTGTCATTCCCATGGTCTTACTCCTCCTCGCGGTTCAAAGAAGCGATCAGGCCTCCCTGATTCAGTATATTCTGCATATATTCCGGCAGTTTCGTGCAGGTGTACGTTTTCCCGTTCACTTCTGCAGTTCCCTCGGACATGTGAAGGATCATGGTATCACCGTTTTCTACGGCATCCGGCAGGTCTTTACAGACAATCGCCGGCAGACCGATGTTGATGGCGTTGCGGAAAAAGATTCTGGCGAAGGATTTTGCGATAACTGCCTGCACACCCAATGCTTTTAAAACACCCGGCGCCTGCTCTCTTGAGGAACCACAGCCAAAGTTTTCTCCTCCTACGACAAAATCTCCCGGTTTTACTTTCTTTGCAAAGTCCGGATCTAACGATTCAAACGCATGGCCTTTCATCTCATCCAGATTCGGCAGAAGCAGATACTGGGACGCGATGATCTGGTCTGTATCAAGGTCATTATGAAATTTAAAAATTTTACCCTGTTCCATTTTCTTTCGTTCCTTTCGCATAAAAATTCTGACAAAATCTATTGTAACACAAAAGATATGGTTTGCAAAAGGAAAAAAAGCAAAAAATATAGGCCGCCTCACCTTTTTCCGGTAAGACGGCCTGAAATGCTTCTTTAGTGGGTCGTTCCCATTGCCTCTTTTACTTCTTCTTTGTTGGTTACAACCGCCTCAATGCAGTACTCCAGAGATTTTGCAATCGTTTCCAGCGGCATGCTTGCCATGGTGCTTGCTTTTCCGACTACCTGCTCGCATGCGAACGGTACGTGGATGAAACCTGCGCGGATGTTCGGATATTTCGTTGCGCACAGGTGAAGCACATTGTACATGACGCAGTTGCATACGTAGGTGCCTGCGGTGAAGGATACGTGGCACGGAAGGCCGTGTTCGCGGACGTTCTGAACCATTGCTTTGACCGGAATCGTTGCAAAGTATGCGGTCGGGCCGTCTGCCTGCAGCGGTTCATCGGACGGCTGCTCTCCGGCGTTGTCCGGGATTCTTGCGTCTGCAAGGTTGATGCCGACTTTCTCTACGGTTACGCATGCGCGTCCGCCTGCCTGTCCGACATCGATGACAACGTCCGGATTGTGCTCTTTGATGGCTGCTTCCACACAGGAAATACTTCTGGTAAACTCGGTCGGGATCTCAACTTTTACGATCTCTGCTCCGGCGATGGTATCCGGCAGAAGTTTGATAGCCTCGAATGCCGGGTTCACGCTCTCTCCTCCAAATGGGTCAAATCCTGTTAATAAAACTTTCATCGTCTTTTCTCCTTTTGTCTCTTAATTTTTGTCTCCTGGTTCTGTCCTTTAGTATAACACAGGCTCGGGTGCAATAATCTTTCCCCGGTCCATAATCTGACGGTTATCGGTAAAAATATCGGGTTCCCGGCAGACCAGGTCGAAGTGGCCTTTCGCATTCTGCACGCCGCCGAGCGCGATATTGCGTCCAAGCCCTACGTGGAAGGTTCCATACGCGGATTCATCCTCAATGTAGCAGTTGCCGAGGCAGTTCGAGCACGAATTCAGTCCGATGCCAAGCTCTCCTGCGATATAAATCCGTGGATCGAAATATTCCTCCATGTACTTCTTTAAGCGGATGCCGGTCGGTGTCTCCTCGATATCGACGATTCTGCCGCCTTTGAAGATGATTCTCGTCGGCTCATCGGCTCGTCCGATGTATCCCAGCGATCCGTCGAGCACCATAATGCCCTCTGTCTTTGTCTCCTCGATCGGCACATAGACCTCAATACTTGAGGACGAATAGCCTTTTCCGTCTCTTAATACGCCGTTGAAAAATCCCGGATTGCGGTTCTCTTTGTAGAACATCATATCCGTTCCTGCCGGTGCCGTCACATGCACTTTGCCGGATGAACGGAGATACTTCATAAACAGCTTTGCCATCATGCGGCTCTTTTTCGTGTCCATCAAAAGGAAATCGAACTCCAGAAGACTTCTTCCGTCATTCGTGGAAAGCGGAAGCGACAGAAACTTTTTATGCTTCTGAATCGCACGCTTTGCTGCTTTTGTCGTCACAAGCGAATACTCGGTCGCTGCAATGATCGCAGTGTAGGGATCAAAGACCGCCTCGTTATCGTCGAAAAAGATGCCCACATGGCGTCCTTTATTTTCAACAATCAGTGTGTTGACGGACCGCGCTTTTTTCCGCGCCTGCATTTCCAGCGCTTTCGCCTCCGCCTGATGCTCCTTTGATGTCACAATCAGTACTTTATCCCACGCTTTTACTCTTACCCATTCGTGGATGATGATCCGGGCCCCCCGTTCCATGTTCGGTGTCATTTGTTTCTCTTCCTTCTCCTGTCATATCTAGTCGACCATTTTACGGACGTTAAGGCCACCGCCCTTCCCTTTCGGAAAATACGATGACCTTAGTTAGTCTGTCCTGACGATTTACTTTAATACTATCATATAACAGATCTGGAATACAAGCATAATTAATCCAACCAGCACCTGATTTTTGATTACGCCCCAGCGGTCCTTCATATTCAGGATTGCAACCGGTACGATATTGAAGTTTGCTGCCATCGGAGTCATTAATGTTCCGCAGTAACCGCAGGTCAGTGCAATCATACCGATGACTACCGGATTTGCACCGTATGCCAGTACGAACGGAGCACCGATACCAACCGTCATAACGGTGATGGCTGCAAATGCATTACCCATGATCATGGTGAACAGTACCATACCAACGGCATAAACGATGATACCAATATTAACATTTCCTTTCGGAACAACTTTCTCTACGATCTGTGCAATAACCTCACCAACACCGGCTGCAGTAAAGACACCGCCCAGGCAGCCAAGCAGCTGCGGCAGCATACTGAGCGGTCCTGTAAGGGAAAGGAAACGCTCGGAATCTTTCAGGAAAACCTGCGGTTTGTTCTCTTTCGAGTCGTATGCAACCAGGAAAATAATGGCTACGAGAACACCAAGTGTAATCGCGATCATGGAGCTCATATTGGAGAACAGTGAAAAAGCAAGGGAAAATACAGCAACACAGAATGCCGGAACGAAAATCTTCATTCCAATCTTCTTAAACTGTGCTTCGGTGTGTGCTTTTTCCGGTGCGTTTGTTTTTCCAACCTTTACTTTCTTGAAGATCGGCGGCAGACACATAATAATAACAAGAACACCGGAAACCTTGGCCGGAAGCCAGGTGCCAAGTGCTGTAACAATACCGAACGAACACCAGAAAATGGCTGTTCCGATTCTGGACGGATTTTCTTCATCCAGAAGGTTTTTAATGCCCGCGTAGATTGCAATCAGGCCAACGAGAATCCATACAATATTTAATCCGGCCGTATTAAATGCGGCTGGAACCTGTATAACTTTTAATGCGCTCATCTAGTGTTCCTCCTATTTCTGTGCCTTTTTGCCGGCTGATTTTTCATAGTATTTTTTCGAAATCCGATTGTCTTTTACAATGATATAGACACAGGAAACAACCAGTGAGAATAATGCAACCGGAATTTCAACTGCCGCAAGGTCAATCAGGCTTACTTCATAGCCAAGACCGGCAAGTGTCGTCTGTACCAGAATTCCACCGGCACCGCCGACAAACAGAACCTGGAAGAAGAACCAGGTGAAGTTCTGCATTGCTGCTGCAAGTCCTTTGACTTCTTCTAAGTGCTCTTCGTTTACGGTACCTTCTTTATTCTCGATCGCACCTTCTGCCATCGGAAGAAGAACCGGACGGATGAATCCGGCAACACCGCCGAATCCTACGTTGAATGCACCGAACAGGCCATTTAATACGCCGTATACAGCGATCAGCTTGCCGGCTGTTGCACTCTTAACTTTCTTAATCAGGTTTGCTGCTGCTTCACGAAGACCGTTTCTTTCAAGCGTACCAGTAACGAGCAGGATCATCATGAAGATCGCCATGCTTCGGTTCGCTACGAAGTTGGTTCCGATGGTCTCAAGAAGACCGCCGACGCCAAGGCCACCAACGATCCCTGTCGTAATCAGCGCCAGGAAAATGATGAGGATTGAATCCAGTTTCAGCGCGAATCCGACGATAACGATTAACACGCCAAGTAATTTGATGAGTTCCATACCTAAACTCCTCCTTAAATAAAATGTAGTTTTTTTTGGATACAGACTGCTCCGCACGCTCGTGCTTTCACAACCCTGTATCCTGTATTTCTTCCAGTTACCTAGAGACAATCATCGGTCTCTTTCGTATGTAGCTGGTCAAAATCGTTCCATCCTGCTCGGTAAAGCGGCAGTCCATAACGTTCCGCGCCTCCATGAGCATCTGTATTGTCACTTCATCGTGCGCCACATGAGCCCGCGCACACAGGTTCAGGTATTCTCCCTGTGCCGTTTCATCCGCAACCTCGCTCGTATAAGCGACGGTTGTAATCCACGGATAGCGGATCGACGAATATCCATGCGCCGGATTCGATTCATACGGAATCCAGTAATTGATCATTTCTTTATAATAATTGGCCGGAAACAGTTTCGGCATCCACGCATGGGCATATTTTTCAAACTGTGCACTCCACTCCTGGTTCAGTGCTTTCATCTCCGGATACGCTGCAATCTTGTCTGCGATCACATCCTCCATGACCTTATTCACATCATAGTTTCCTTTGTATTCCGGATTCATTACATACCAGAAATAACCATATAAGAGCGATCTCGGAAGCCAGAAACCTTTGTAGGACGGGGAGGTATAACCAGAAAACTGCTGCTCCCATTCGTGGCTTGGCACACCGTGGTTATCCACCATCATATCCGGTGCATATTTCTCGTAAATCCGGCTGATTCCCATCGCTTCGCTGTGAATCGTATCCTGCTGGAAATAATGACGGTAAAACTCTTTTCCAAGAGAATTGAACCGCGCCACATGGAATTTCCACGTCGGATGCTCCTTCTGCAGTTCGTAGTGAATCGCTGCACCGTCCACGTTTTCCATCGGGATCAGGATCAGATTCAGCTTATCCGGCAGCTCTTTGTAAACATCTTCTGTTAAAAGTTTCTTCAGCAGCATAAACGATGCATTCGTTGAGGCAACCTCGTTTGCATGGTGTCTTGCATTGATCACCTCGCTCGGCACTCTCGCCAGACGCTTTGTCAGCGACAGATATCCCTCGTACTCCGGTTTCAGCCAGACTGCATAGAGCTCGCGGCCTGTATAGGAAACGGCAATCCGGAAGACCTCGATACCCGGAACTTCTTTCAGCTCCTCAATGATCTCCCGATACGTATCGTATCCGATCAGTTCGTGCTCATGCAGGTTGATGTTCTCGATCCGTTTCGCCTTTGGCCTTTCTTCCCGCTCCGGGGTCTGTGCCGCATACGATGCGCCGCTTTCTGTTTCAAAGACAAGCGCTGTTTCCGCAGGAACACAGCTGCATTTTTCAAGAACACCTTTCGACCACAGCGCTGCGTATGCTTTTACGGTAGCCTCTGCTGCGCCTTTCACTGTGATATGGAAATTCAGCTCTCCGTTTTCCCACGAAACTGCGGAAATCCAGGTTTCGACTTCACTTCGTTTTCTCTCTGCGGCAGCGGTCTCTCCGTCTTTTGTGATGCATGCCGCATCTTTTAACGGCTCTGTCAGCGTAACGCGAAAAACCGGCCGGCCCTCTTTCTGATGGATCACCGGCAGAATCAGGCCCGGTGCATCCAGCATCACGCCGGCTTTCTGAATGCCGTAATTTTTAAAATAATCACCGCCCACAAAATACATGTCCTCATGGAGTGCATCAAGCGATGAGATCAGATCCTCACGGGAACCGGTCGGCTCGTCCGGCTCGCTTACCGTAATGTCCATTCTCAGTTCGTGGAAGAACGGCTGCATCTCCTCCGCAACGGTTCCGCCCGTTTTTTCCTCGATATAGCGGCGGCAGTCCGGAAGGACTTCGCTCTGGTAGACATCCCAGATTTCTTCCAGATCGGTGCGGACTTTTTTGTCAAGAATGGTCTTGCCATTTACTTCTGCTTTTATATAACCGGTCGACGGGTGAACTTTTCCCATCTGCGGGTATTCATTCATATACGAACGCTCCGACCACGCGGCCTTGTACGCATCCTCACAGCAGACGCTGTTTTCTTTGCTTCCCTGGCAGAGATATGTGATGTCATCTTCTCCCTCATAGGCTTTGAATACGACATTTTTTCTCTCGATACCGAGCTCTTTTACCAGAAGATCCTCGATCGGGTACAGCTCCTGCAGATAACGGATCGGTAGGTCGTACCATTTGTCCGGCGTCTCGGCACTCAGGTTGTGGTAAGACGGAATGGCTCCGTTTTCATCATTCCATTCCGTCTGGCCTTCTGGGAGAAACGGTTTGAAATAAACGGTAACCGTATCAGCTCCGGCCTCTTTCAGACGCGGAAGCATCTCTTCTGCCAGCCAGGAATAGCCCTGTTTGTAGGCACAGTAAATCGTTGTCTGTTCCGGCACAGCGCCTGCTTCGCGGATTTTTGCATCGATCGCTTCGCACATCTTCCGGCGCACGCTCTCGGTCTCGCTGACTGCTCCGGTGATTTTTACGGTGCTTCCCTCTTTGAGTTTCGGATAGACTTCCGTTTCCAGAAGTTCTTCAAATACTTCGACCTCCCACGGGAATTCATATACTTTCTCGTACATTTTCTGACCGGATTTGTAATTGTAAACTTCTGCATCTCCGGCCTCTTTTTTCTGCTCTTCGCTCCAGCGCGGCGATCCGTAAACCGCATAGGCGCCGCTTTCTTTTTCCTGTAAAGCTTTCAGTTCGGCAAGCTGGCCGTCCTCTCCGCGTAGGATAAAATCATCCACCATGTCCATCAGGAGATCTTTCCAGCTTCTCTCACCGCAGATCTTTGGAAATGTATTGCAGAGGCGGGCGGTGAATGCGGTCAGTGCTTCGCCGTCTCCGCGCAGATACACTTTTACGCCGTTACCGTCTGTCTCTCCAAGGACCAGTTCTGTCTGATCTGCTTTTTCAAAAATAATCTGATTTCCCTTGTAACCCGCCTCGGCAAGAATGGTTCCTTCGTATCCTGTCGTCTCCATCCCGAAACGGTATGCCAGATCACACGCTGCAAGAAACATAGCATCGCTTGCGTCCTCTGGAAGCACCAGTTTTACATCAAGTGCATCCGGGAGGAAATCGTGATTCTGATCTTTTAAAAACGGACCTTTTTGGAACATTTTTTCCAATCCTGTTTTTTCCCGGAAATCCAGGTCGTAAACCGGCCCGATGTGGTCCGAAGCCGCCTCATACCCCTCCGGGGCTGCATCTGCTGTTTTCTTCCACAGCTTCCGGAATTCTTCTTTTGTTTCCGGTACCGGGATTTCTCCATCCGCGGCTGCAACAGGAAACACTGCCGTCTCTGCCTGGAAACCAAGAAGCAGCGCCGCCTCAACGGTGTTTCGCTTCTGTTCTTTTGTCATATCTGCTGTAAACCTTAACCGTTTCATGCATGCACCTCCGAAATCGTTATCGTTCACACATATGTTGTAACTGTAACCAGCGGTTGGATTCGTCATCCAAAATCCGCCGTTTTCCGCACTGCATCATGAATTCAATTCTACTAAAATGTTCAAAAGATGTCAACCTGTTTCTGATTTTTCTATGAAATTTGCACAATTCTTCCAATAAAAATCAATTTTGCGTCCGTACTATCTGAAAATTTTGTGGAAAATTTCTTTTTCCTCAAAAAGAAAAAGAGGCGTTCACAGCCAGCAGAAACATTTCTTTCCTGCGGACCGTGACAGCCTTTTTGCCGTCTTTCTTTTTCTTATTTCCAGACCGTATCGTAGTTGATCGGTTTATAGAATGCTTTTTCCCGGCTCTCATGATCATCCGGACGGTTGCCGAGAAGCCACATGGTTTTAGTTGCGACTGCCTCCGGGGTCATATCGTATGACTCGAGAATGTTGCACAGGGTTTTCATCTCATGGCCGACTTCATAGACGGTCATATCGCTTCCCTCGTGAGAAACCTGGGTACACATGATGATGAGTTTTTCCGGGTACTTCTGGCAGAGCTCGTAAAACGGCTCCTTGATGCTCGCCGGAATACCGCCGACACCGAAGCTCTCCACAATGATCGCATCGTAGTGCTCAAAAATCGCCGGAAGCAATACCGGGCTGATTCCCGGGATCAGTTTCAAGAGAAAAACGTTATCGCTTAAGTTTTCATAAAAACGAACCGGCTTTTCATACGGCAGCATCGGCAGATACCGCAGAATCCTGCGGTCCTGTATTACCGCAAGGTACGGGAAATCGATGCTGGAAAAGGCATTGTAGCTCTTCGTCCGCACCTTCTTCGCGCGCGTTCCCGCGATGACTTTTCCGTCGAACACAATCTGTACACCCTGGGATGCATCATCACAGGCGTAATAAAAGCTATCGGACAGGTTTGTCTTTGCATCCGTGATATCCAAATTGATCGGCCGCTGTGCTCCGGTGATGACGATCGGCTTTTCCGAATTCTGAATCATATAGGAAAGCGCCGCCGCGGTGTACGCCATCGTATCAGTTCCGTGCGCGATGACGAAACCGTCGTAATCCTCGTAATGCTCCTTCGCCACTTTCACCAGCGTGCTCCAGTTCTCCGGAACCACATTCGAGCTGTCCAGATTAAACGGATTCACCGCCGTAATCTCACAGAGGCCTTCCACCTCCGGAATATAAGACAATAACTCCTCCGGCGTAATCTGCGGAGTCAAACCATTTTCCGTCTTCTTCGAAGCGATTGTGCCACCGGTTGCGATAAATAAAATCTTTTTCAATGTAAATCACTCCTGTTTTCTCGTTTGGTAAGAAGTTTTCTTTATCTTAGCAGACTTTTTCGGCGGTGTAAATGATGAATTTGGAAATCGAGAAACCAATCCTTTCCATTGACGCGAAAAATTCCGTTTGCTATACTGAATTTTAGACACAGAAAATCCTTATCTACGAATTTTACATTCAGAAAGCCAGGCTTCCTATGAATCATGAAAATCATCCCGGTCATCCATATCTTTATTCTTTTCTTCTTGTTTTCGGTCTGACGCTGATCTGCGCTCTGCTTGCGGGATCTTCGTATCGATCGGAGCGTGAAAAACAGGAAGTTGCCGAACAGCGCAGAATCCAGGAGCTGCATAATGAATTTCTGACTCAGAAAGATTAAACACATGTTAAACATACGTGAAACGCCCTTTACCGGCTACGCCTTCAGCAGCACCTTCTGCCCGCAGACCGGGATTTCCTCGAGATACTTAAAATACCACTTCTTCCTCCGCGCCGAATACCGCACCACCACCGGAATCCAGCAATTTTCCACTTTCAGATACACATACTGCCCGGAAGCCACTTCCACCTCGCCGTTCTGCTGCTCTACAAATGCACGGTTTTTCTTTATTTTTACAATGCCTTTCGTCATAATGATCATCCTTTCTGAACGGGTTTGAAAAGATACTCTACCTGTATTGTATGCAGAGGGAATAGGAAATTTCCACTTTTCAGGGGCAAAAAAACAGGACACGGGATTCCCCCATTGTCCTGTTCTCCTTTTATCACACACCTGCTTACCCCTCAGCATCGTTCTGCTGCCAAACTTTATCGCTCGAATCAGAACAGCTGCCCCAGCAGTTTCAGCTTTTCCTTTTTTGGGAATGCGGCTTCAAATTTTTCAAAAGCTTCCGGGTTCTTCTCACAGCTAAAACTCCAACGCCAGCTGCACGGCCGTTTCATCAGAATCCGCCAGCTTACGAAAAATCGCCGCCATATATTTCAATGGTCCGCCCGCCAGATAATCATGATGAAGCTGCGCAAGTTTTGGATCGCGGTATTGTTCCAGCATCAGCATTTTGCGAAAATTGGCAGAGAATGTTTCTTTCGTCCAATGCTCAAACTGCGCCATGCTGTAATCATGAATCTGTGCAATCGGGGTCTGCAGATAGAAGTGTAATGGGGTCTGGTACCAATGTGCAGCTCCTCGGTATCCAGAAACGCATCCTTGTGATCGACTCTTCCGGATCTGGCCTGTCTGTGCTTTTTTCAGGCAGCCACATTCCCGGCAGCCCGACTCACTGATTATCGTAACACGTAACCTCTCTTTGTGAAACCCCGGAGTCAAAAGCAAAAAATCTCAAAACCAGTTGCTCTTGTTCTCCTGGTTTTGAGATTTTTTATGCTGTGTATCTTTTATTTTTCACCCGCCATCGGCTGATGGTCTGCAATTTTCAGAAAAACAAATCCAAGTGCAAAGAAAACCGCCAGACATGCAACCGCTACGTTGATCGTTCCTCCCGCCAGCTTTACAACTGCAATGACTACAGATCCAAGGAAGGAAGCGCCCTTGGCAAAAATATCGTAGATGCCAAAATATTCTCCCGAATTCTCCGCCGGAATAATTTTGGAATAATACGACCGCGACAACGACTGAATTGATCCCTGAAAGCATCCCACTCCAAATGCCAGAATCGCAAAGTGCACCAGCGTCCGCAGTGTCAGCGCATAGAGGCAGATGACAAAATAGCCTGCGATGCAGATCAGAATCAGGGATACCGTATCTTTTTTCCGCGACAGTTTTGCAAAAAACAGAGATCCTCCAAAAGCGACAACCTGCGTGGCAAGCAGAAAAACAACCTGTCCGACCGTATTCAGGTTCAGATCGGTTCCGATGTTGATGCAATTGTCAATGATAGTTCCGACCCCGTCAATATAGAGAAAGAATCCAATCAGAAAGAAAAATACTTTCCGGTCCGAAACTGCGATTTTTTTCAGGGTTCTGAATATTTTTCCAAATGTCTGACCGACAGTAACCGTTCTCATTTCCACGTAATTCTTCTGCCGATACTCCTTCAGCAACGGCAGCGTCACCACCAGCCACCAGAGAGCAGTCACGCCAAAGCCAATCATCTTAGAGACAAAATCCGGCAGCACCCCGACCATATCCGGCCCCAGAACGTAAGCAATCAGTGCTGCAAGAAACGGAATGCAGGATCCCAGATATCCCCACGCATAGCCATAGGAGGATACCTCATCCATACGTTCCTCCGTTGTCACATCATTCAGCATGGAATCGTAAATCGTCAGCGATGCATTATAGCAGACTCTTGTCACAATGTAAATGACCAGAAACAGCACCCAGCTCGTCGCAACGCCATTCAGCACACATCCTGCAATGCCCAGGCCTGCCGTTGTGGTAAAAAAGATCTTTTTCTTATCCTTATGATCTGCCAGCACACCACAGACAGGACCGATCAGTGCCACCACCACCGTAACAATGGAAATGGCAATCGAATAATACGCCGTCGCCTGATCCGAACTGATTTTTCCCGGCCCTGTACCGATTGCCAGACTCTTAAACCAGATCGGAATCAGCGAACAGGCAAGCATAATAAATGCCGAATTTCCCACATCATATAAAACCCATGCAAACTCCTGCTCCGTCAGATTTCGAAACACTTTTGTCCGATGAAGAGCCCGAAACAGACCACTCATACTACAATCCCCACTTTCTTTTATTTTGTCATGCAGTATCAGTGTAGCATAGATTTCTTGATATTCAAAGTATTTTTTGTATGAAAGTAGGCAAAATCATTTGCAAAACGCCAGTTTTCCCATCCTTCCATGATCCGCCGGAAATTTCACAGCAGATCATTTCGATTTCTCAGATTAATGCCGGTGTCTGCGCCAAAACGGAAAGGATCGCAATCACCGCAAAAATCACAGCAGCTGCCACTGCAGCAATCATAATTTTTCTTTTCATAGCATACCTGCTTTCTCTATCATGTTTGCGGAATATTTTGTTTTCGTAATCATATCTTTTTTCCTAAAGACATTATACCCTATGCATAGGAATACATCAAACTTTTCCAGTCCAGGCCATTTCCAGACAGCTTTTAAAAACAGTCTGGCATGACTCCAAACGATTACAGGCGCAGGCGGTCATAACCGTCTGCGCCTGTAGTCGTTTCACTTTTTTTGCAGATGTTTTATAAGAATCTGATTACTATTTTTTTATTTCTCTGCTATACTTATGCTAAGATACCAGACACGCTCTTGCACCGGCCTGGCAGTCCGTGCATTGAGAAAAAATAAGAAAGCAGAGGATCAAAGAGATGACGAAAATCCCAAACAGACTTCACAAATACGTGCCATCTATGCTGCTGTTTCTGCTGTTTGAAGCAGTGGCAGTTACGCTGTGGCTCACAAAGGACAATTTTTTCTATCTGCTGAATTTCAGCTACATCGGAGCCTGCCTTGGGCTTGGAACGGCACTGTTTACCGCCGGGAAACGGTATGCCCGGCATTTCGTCCAGTTGGCGGTGGGCAGCTATATGTTGCTGTACCTTGGCGTGATTTCCCGTGAAAATATGCAGATCGAAGGGTTCTGGTACTACCTGTTTCTCGGCGTTTTCGAAGCAGCAACTATCCACTACGCGGTTGCAAAAATTTTCGGACCGTTGCTTTTTGGGCGTGGCTGGTGCGGTTACGCCTGCTGGACAGCTATGGTGCTGGACTTTCTGCCCTACAATCAGCCGCAGAAGCCACGAAAAGAAAAGCTGGGCTTCCTTCGCTATGTGATGTTTCTTCTGTCTCTGGCGTTGGTGTCTGGGCTGTTTCTGATGCAGGTGGCACATCTGGAGCAAATCATGTTCTGGCTTTTCCTGGCCGGAAATGCGCTTTATTACCTTGTCGGTATTGTGTTCGCCTTCCTGTTTCAAGATAATCGGGCGTTCTGCAAATATCTGTGTCCCATTACGGTTTTTCTCAAACCTATGAGCTATTTTTCTCTTCTGCGCGTCCACTGCGATGAGGATAAGTGCGTCCATTGCGGGAAGTGTCTGCAGGTCTGCCCCATGAACGTGGAGGTTAATAAGGAAACCCGTAAGCGGAAAAACGGAACAGAGTGTATTCTCTGCTATGAATGCACGAAAGTTTGTCCCTCAAAAGCACTGCATTAACCGTTTTCCTCTTCCGTAAATTTATTCCTCGCTTCAGCCGTCAGATCATTCAGCTCAGAGAAAACAGCGTGGCAATTAATTCCTTCTCTTCCTCTTCGGTCGGCAGATCTGCCATATCCATCCATCGTTCATATTCTCCGGCAAATCCTCCGACAGCCATTGCCTCCATGCGAAAAGATGATACAGCCAGAAGTACGGATTGTCGCCACATCCGGACCCAGCGGATTCATAAAACCGATCCCTTAATTACCTATACATAATTTTACCTGATTTTTCATGAATCGTATATACTAATGGTTGGAAATCCCCTCTGTTATAACAAAATTCCAATCATTATCATACCATATATAGTACATTAATGATTGGAATTATCTATATCTTCTTTTAGCATTCTACTGCTACCTTAATTACACCGTCCCGCTTACCTTCAAAGAGTTCATAGGCTTCCTCTATCCTTTCTAATGGATAGGTATGGGTGATAAGCGGCTCTGTGTTCAGTTTTCCCTCTGCAATCAACCGTAATGTTTCTTCACAGTCACAGCCATCCACTCCTCCGGTTTTAAAGGTAAGATTTTTTCCATACATATCCGGAAGCGGCAGGATCTGTGCCTGATCATAAAGAGCAACCACCGTCACCAGACCATTGGGTCTCGCGCATTCCCAGGCCAGACGGAAGGTAGCTTCCGCCCCCGCAACCTCCAGCACAACGTCAGCTCCCCCATGATCGCTGTTTGCCCGTACAAACGCTTCACACTTCTCCGGAGAAACCAACAAAATCTCCGGATAATGCTGTCGGATAAACTGCAGACGATTTTTATCCTTTTCACACACAATAATCCGTCTTGGTTTTTTCAGCATTACCGAAAGCAGGGTACAGATACCGGTGGGGCCGGCTCCGATGATCAGCACCGTGTCCTGCTCTGAGATCTCTGAAATACGCGCTGCCCAGTAACCGGTAGCCAGAACATCGCCCACCAGCAATGCCTGTCGATCCGTAACGCCATCCGGAATCTTATTCAGTCCCTGATCTGCAAAGGGTACACGCACATATTCCGCCTGGCCGCCATCGATCCGGCAGCCCAGCGCCCAACCGCCATTTTCATCTGTACAGTTATTCACATACCCTTTCTTGCAGAAAAAGCATTCACCGCAGAAGGTCTCCACGTTTACTGTCACCCGATCTCCCGGTTTTACCTTTGTAACTGCCTTTCCAACCTCTTCCACAATCCCCACCATCTCATGGCCAACCGTGATCCCGGGTACTGCCCGCGGAACGCTGCCATGCTTGATATGCAGATCGCTGGAGCAAATGCTGGCGAGTGTCACTTTGACAATAGCATCCCGCTCCTGCATCAGGGTCGGTTTTGGCTTCTCTCTTAATTCGAATTTTCCTTTTGAAACGTAGGTATACGCCTGCATATTTCTATTTTCCTCCACGTTTTTTATAATCCTCGTCTATACGTTTTTTCCAGTCTGCATTCAACGGGGCACTGCACCGGACAGAGCTGATTGCTTCGCTGATCACTTCATAATTCAACGCAGTTCCTTCGCTGTCGCACTGATAGTTGACTGCACGGTCTGCACCGATTCCGAACTGGCTTGCGGTCTCTACCGCGTCAATATTTGCACCGAGGAACAAAAACTCCCAACCGTATTTCGCTTTCTGCCGCTCGATCATCTGCTTCACTTTTTCGCTGTCATACCGGCGGCTGGCATTTTCCATTCCGTCCGTAGTGATTACAAACATGGTATGCTCCGGGACATCTTCCGGTCGTGCGTACTTATGAATATTTCCAATGTGATGAATCGCACCGCCGATGGCATCTAAGAGTGCCGTGCATCCGCGAACCGTATAATCCCGGTCAGTCATTGGTCGGATGTCCTTTACATCTACACGGTCGTGCAGGACTTCACTCACATTATCAAACAGTACCGTTGAAATCAGTGCTTCGCCCTCTGTTTTTTTCTGCTGCTCAATCATGGAATTGAATCCGCCGATGGTGTCCCGTTCCAGTCCGTTCATGGATCCGCTGCGGTCTAAGATAAAAACGATCTCTGTTAAATTCTTTCTCATATGCTTATCCTCCTAAAAGATCTCGCCCTTACGGGCTCGCTGTCGCAGTATTCGCCAAGGTTTCGAGCAAGCTCGAGCTTTGGCTCATTCCTCACGCAAATGACTGCTCGATTTCGTACCTTACAGCCATAGTATAGCGATTTTCTTTTGCGGAGTGGTCGCATGGAAAGCGACATTTCTTTTTCCTTATGCTCCGATCAGACTCTGGTCAAAGGCAAACAGTGCTTCATTGATTTCATACACATTATAGTTTCCCCGTTCGACAAAATATTCTACAATGATGTCAAATTTACTTGAATGGGACAATGTGAATCCTGCCTTTCCGAGCATCTCCTGCATCTGGGCAAGCGGCAGCTCCAAAGCGAGGGCAAATGCCAGCACCGTAGGTTTGGATGGCTTATAGAATCTATCCGAGCGGATTTTTGAGAAGAGCTTCCTGTCAATATTTGCTTTCTTGTAGCACTGTGCATCCGTCATACCGCTTTCCTCAATCTTTCGAAGCAGCATTTCTGAAAAGCTCTCATCCATCTGCCCCAGCGCCTCTTCCAGAGACTGACTGCTGCAGGATTTACAGATTGCTTCGGGCGGCAGCGGGACAGATGCAGCTTCAAAGCAGGATTCCTCTTGCCATGCTTCGGAACACCGACTCTGTTCTACCCTCCTGTCGGTATGTTCTTCCACATACCTGTCATCTATGTACACTGCGATGTCATCAAACAGCTTTCCGCTAATCTGATATGTCTTTCGGTCAAAAATAACGATATAGACCATCATCTCGTTTTCCAGCAAAAATTCGCTGATGGTATCGACTGCAACCTTCAGAGCCTGGTCTTTTGGATAGCCGTAAACACCGGAGGAAATCAGCGGAAAGGCTACAGACTGACAGCCATTTTCTTTCGCCAGATTCAAAGATGTCCGATAACAGGATTCCAGAAGCTCCTGCTCCCGATGCCTGCCATCCCTCCAGCGCGGACCGACTGCATGGATCACATATTTGCAGGGCAGACGGTATCCCTTTGTAATTTTTGCACTGCCGGTTTCGCAGCCATGCAGCGTACTGCATTCTGCAAGCAGTTCCGGTCCGGCCGCACGATGAATGCAGCCATCCACACCGCCGCCGCCCAAAAGGGACGTGTTGGCAGCATTGACGATTGCGTCAACACTCATTTTTGTAATATCGTTTCTGATCATTTGCAACGGCATGAAGCACCCCTCCCATTCGTCCAGCAGTTGAAAATCAACATTATTAAATAGAATATCCCATAACATAATCTTCTTTAAAAATACTTTGATTCTTGACTCCAGGAACTTTATCGAGATATTCCATGTCATTACTTGCAATCTTAACTCTTTTTAAGTTAAGATGCAATATTTGAGTTAAAAGTAGTTGAAAATCAACATTATTAAAAATCATTTTCGAAAAAAGTCCGGTGTAGCATGAGCATTACACCCACACTGCACCGGACATTCCACATCATCAACTGCTCTGTCTATTTTCTTCTTCCTGCTCATGCAGCTGCTCTTTTTTCTACTCGTCCCCTTTCAGGATTTCTTTGCCACAATGTCAAGTGATGAATTAAAAAAAGACAAAGTTCAGTGTACAAGGGGTACAAACAAGATTAAAAAGAAATGATAGATTTGAAATATCGGATAGAGTGGCAAATTGATAAGAGGTCAAATTTTCCACTCTATCTCTACATGGTCGCTGGTGGCTCGGATTGTTGTAATCACGATGTCAGCGGCTTTTCTTTTATCGTCAAATTCAATGCTGTCCCAGTTGTTCAGATAATACGAAAGGTTCTTCATCTGCTGGGGCGAGATTGTTTCAACGGTCAAGTCGGCAATCGACTTTGTAAGTGACTGGCGGCGGGTGTCCAGTTCTTCAATTTTTTTGTTTGCATAGGCAAGCAGTGTTGCGTTGGCTCCGGTCAGCGTATCAAGCAGTTTTTCAATTTCTGCCTCTACCTGTGCCAGCTCCACCTGATAGGCGGTCAGCTTTGGATTGACCTTTTCCTCTCCACTGTGGCGTATCTGGAAATTTCTGAACCGGTCACTCATAGCGGAAAAGATGAACTGTTCAAATTCTTCCTTGCGGATTTTTCCACAGCCCGGACAGCCTTTATTTTCTGTCCGTTTGGTACACCGGAAATATCCAGTGCTGTTTGGAACATGGGTAGCTTTCAAGGCATATCCGCAATGTCCGCATTTGATTTTTCCGGCAAGCCAGGTATTTCTCGGCTTTCTGCCATGCTGGAAAGTGGTATTTGTCATCAGCTTCTTTCTGCATTTCAGCCATGTTTCAGAGGAAATCAGTGCTTCGTGGGGAGCAATCACAAGTATTTGGTCTTTCAGGCACCTGTCCTTGTCCTCTTTTACATCCCGTCCCTGATACAGATAACAGCCATTTGTTCCGGCAAAATCAGCGGCATCATTTACAATGGCTGCCCCCTGGCTTTTGAAAAACTCGTACAGTTCCAAATCAGCCTGTGCATAAACGGGGTTTCTTAAAAGCTGGGAAAGAAATGTACGGAACATGGACTTGCCATAAATCTTTATGTCGTGTTCCTCAAAGTAGCGGGTAATATCTCCAAAAGAGGTTTCTGGCTGTGCGTACATTTCAAACATCAGCTTCACATGGTCGGCGGCTACCGGATCGGCAACCATTTTCTTTGTGCGGATTCCTTCAACTACGGTAGGCTCCAGTTGATAGCCATAGGGAGCTTGTCCGCTCATGTGGAAGCCTTTCAGGCAACGGGAATAATAGGCATCTGTGACACGCTTTTGAATGGTCTCACGTTCAAGCTGGGCGAATACGATACAGATATTTAACATTGCCCGGCCCATCGGTGTCGAGGTATCAAATTTTTCTGTGGAAGATACAAACTCTACATCGTATTCTTGAAACAGTTCCATCATATTTGCAAAGTCGAGAATGGAACGGCTGATTCTGTCCAGCTTGTAAACAATTACCCGCCGGACTTTTCCTTTGCGGATTTCTCCAAGCAGTTTTTGAAATTCTGGTCTGTCGGTGTTCTTCCCGGAATATCCTTTGTCTTTGAATACCCGGCAGTTTCCGCCTTTCAATTCATACTTGCAGAAATCAATCTGGCTCTCAATGCTGATACTGTCCTTACGGTCTACGGACTGTCTTGCGTAAATACAATCTTCTCTGATAATATCCATGTTGGGCTCCTTTCCTGTTGGAATGGAGCTACCAATCTTACAAGTATATTATACCATCAGTAGCCCCGGACAGCAATGTTGCGGTTAATTAGGGAAACCTGTCCCCATACTTGCTGAACACATCATATAAGCTGCGTTCAATCTCTTTTTTACGGCGTTCCTTTTCTTTCGGCGGGAGTACCGGAGTAAGATTTTCCAGTACGATGGTCTTTCCCTGAAATGCAACAGCCTTTGTTTCTCTCTGGTAAGTAACAGCCTGTGTCATAGGAAACCTCCTTTTCAAAACGGGGGTTATGTGCCAGCTCATTTCCTTTTGTCCTGTGGGGAAATGTCAAAAGACGGCACGCCAAAAGTGCCGCCCTTTGAATTTTCTCCACTTCGGGTCATTCTGCCCCGAGGTTAGTAATTACCAGAATTGTATTTCTGTTTTGCCTGCTCCAGCGTATAGAAATCAAAGACTTCATAAAGCTGGGTCAGAACACGCTGTATGTCCTTCGATGAAAAGCCGCAGTCCTGCATAGCCATAATGACATAGCCCCGGCAGGCGTCATTGCTCCATTCATCCGGTTCCAGCCCGGGAATATAACCTGTCTTATTCATAAGAGCCTCCTTGAAAATAGGGGAGCCTTCCGGTCAGAATTGACCTATCATCAGACAGCAGAGCCGGAGGCTCCCCAGATATGATTGCTTATATTTTCAGATTGCCGGACGGGCATAGGTTATTGCCCCATAGGAATCTCACCTCTCCCCATTCTGATGGCAAGGCGTTCTCGTTGCCTGCGACGGCTTACGGTAATCTACCGCTTCAACGCTCGGACTTCGACCAAACGCAAGTATCAAGGCATCTGCACCTTATCCAGCAGAGCCAACCACAGCCTGCTTGCGGCATGAGCCTGATCGCTCGTTCTGTCCGGGAAGAAATATTTCCCGAAAACAGAAGTCATGGCGGGCCTGTCACTCAGTACATTTACCATTCGTATCCGGTTCTCTTTTTATTCAGTTGTCAAGGAGCAGAAGGCTTATGGGAATCTCGGGCCACTGTGACCCGAAGTTCTGTTGCCTTTCATAAGCCTTTTCATTTTTGAGGCAAAAACGGTACGCCTTACAAAAATTTTTTCAAATATTTTTCTAAGTTCTTCAGCCCCCGCTCAATCGCCACACGCACCACCTTTTCATCCACTCCCTCAGCCCGGGCAATATCCTTTTTTGTCATTCCAAGAATGAAATGAGCATAAATCCGTTTTGCCTGTTTATCCGGCAGACTGGAAATAGCTGCGTGAAGTTCCTGCATGGAAATCTTGCGTTCATACAGTTCATGGGGAGAAAGAGAAACAAATACCGCTTCATGCTCCAGCCCATCATCCCGGTCAAGGGAATAGTAGGCTTTATGGCGGTAGGTACGCAGGCGGTAAGCCGCCTCTTTCCGGTCAAATTCCTTGAACATTTCAGCAACTTCCTCTGATACTTCCATAAAACAATCTGATGTATAGAATGGGTAATAGTCCCGCAAATTGATAATAGCCATATAGACCTCCGTTTCGGTTGTTGGTTGACAAGTGACCGAAACGAAATCGGCGGGGAACGGCACCGGGGCTGGACTTCGGGCCAGTATGACCCGAAGCTGCCCCATAAAAACAGAAAAACGCCCGGACGGCATGAAGCCATACGGACGCATGAAATAGGACTATCGTTTACATGATAATATTTTTCATATAAGTAACCAGAATACCCCGGAGGAGGGGCAAGGCTTTTTTTAACTGATGTAACTCATGGGTATTGTGAATCACTAACGCAGACATGACGGCATCCTCCTACGCCACCATGTTTGTGTTAGAATATTATTTGCACGAAAAATGGCGGCTTTGAAACCGCCATCAAGTTTTTTATGTGAATAAGCAATGTAATACACCTACTTTATAAGCGGTTTTTTTTAACCACCAAAGCAGGCTCATCAGTTTTTTATCCTTTTTGCTTAGGAAAGCACACTACAATTTCAAAAACATTATTATTTAGAGAAGCACTGATAGAACCGCCCATTTTTACTGTTAAATTCTTTGCTATTGTGAGACCCAAACCGGTTGTTTTGCGGGAACGGGATAAATCTGTTGTATAAAAACGATTAAATATTTTGTCTATATCAGATTCATTTATGCTGTCTGTAAAATTCTGAAAAGAAAAATGGTAATTTTCATTATCATCATAAGATGAAAAATGATAATCACTTTTCCCATGTGACAAGGCATTAGAAATGATATTTTCAAAAATTCTGGTTACTGCTTTTTCATCTCCATAAAATGGAAAAGAAATCTCTGCAATACTTAATGCTGGAATTATTTTGCGTTCCTCAAAAGATTTAAAAAAGGAAACTGCAACAGAGCGTAAAACAGCATTTAAATCAAATGTAGTATAAGAAAATTCCATTTCATCAGCTTCTATTCGTGCAAATTCAAACAACTGATTTAGTAACTGATTTAAAACATTCAATCTTTCATTTATAACAGCTACTGCATCTAAATCTTCCTCGGACAACTCCGGCGATTGTAGAAGCATTTGGGTATATCCTTGAATAGCAGTCACAGGTGTTCTAAGATCATGAGCTAAATTTGTAATTGTTTCTTTGATTGCCTCATCCTTTTTTTGTAATGAATATACTTGTTTGTGGTAAACTCGAAGCAATTCATTTAAAGCATTTACAAGATCGGTTATATCGGAAGAAGGAAAATCTAATGTCAATTCCGCATGGGTAAATGAATGTAAAAGTGTTTGCAATTTCTGGCTTAACCGGGTTACCTCCCTACGATGAAGCAAGTAAAATGATAAAACAATAATAAGAGATAGTGTCACAATGATAGCATATATTTGAAGTACCACACTCATAACATTATCCCTCCCTGCATTATGTAATATCTCTTTTCTTGAAAATTGTTCCTATAACTCCGCCAAATATAATCATATAGGCGAAGAAAATGATAATTGCGGTTGGAAGCCATTGAACTGCCATATCTATCCTTGTTTTATTGATATTACTAATTGCCCAAAAAATTGTGATGTTATATCCTAAGCCCAAAATACTTTCCAATCCATGAAGAACCAGATAACCAAAAAATATAAGCAAAGCATTAACTGCCATGCTAACTGAACTGTTTCTTATGAGAAAAACAAGTGAAATTGCGAGCGTTGATACAGCCATATGATATAATGCCTCACAGAATATGTAGGACACTATATTGCGAATGTTTGTAAAAGTAAGACCGCTTATTCCAAAAAAAATTTTATTACATAACAAACCAATTAAAAAGGCAGACACCAAGAAAAAGAATGATACAATCCAGCCAATTACCAATTTTGATAAGAAGTAACTCCATCGTGACAGACCTTTTTCTATATAATGTTTTACAGTCCCTTGACGAAAATCATTTGAGAAATAGTAGCTGCAAAAAATAATCAAAGGGAATACAACCGGGTAATAATTAAAAAAAGAATCCCAGTAATTTGCAGAAACTTCTGTACCTACCAAATATTCCCTCATGCCAATCGTTGCTTTTTGTGCATAAGCACATAAGAATATCCATCCTGTCATCATAAGAAAACATACTTTCAAGACTTTTCCATGTATTGCTTTATAAAAATCAGCTCTAATTAAATTAAGCATTGACTATGCCTCCTCTCATTTTTTCATTAAAGTAATCTTCCAGTGACTCCTTTGTTACAGTACATTCATCAACAGAAATTCCATGATTAACCAGTAAGGAGTTTACAATTCCGGGATTGTCTACATATTCAAAAATCCGAATATTATTATCGGAAAGAATTTCGTAGTTTTTAGTATGGAGATTTTTCTCTATTAAAATAGCGGCCTGTGCAGTATCTGATGCCTTAATTTTTAAACAACATTGACATTTTTCATTTAATTCTTTTGCAGTGATTTCTTCAATCAGCTTGCCATTTTTAATAATGCCGTATTTCGTTGCAATTTTTGACAATTCCCCCAAGATATGACTGGAAATCATAATGGTAATATGTTCTTCCCTATTTAGTTTTAATAAGAAATTCCTCATATCTTGTATTCCAGTCGGATCTAAGCCATTGATAGGTTCATCAAGAATCAGAAAATCAGGATTTCCCAACAAGGCAATGCCAATGGCTAAACGCTGTTTCATACCTAATGAAAATTTTTTGACAATTTTATTTTCATATTGTGACAGACCCACCTGCTTTAAAATTTGCTGTACAGATTCTTTGCTTGACAGTCCATATGCTTTTCTAAATACTTCCAAATTTTGTTTTGCGGTTAATTCTGCATAAAGTGCCGGAGATTCAATTACACAACCAATACGATAACGCTCGGTCTGGGGAACAAAATTTCCAAATAGTTCAATAGAGCCTTCTGATGGTTCAACCAAACCTGCAATCATTTTCATTAAAGTAGACTTACCAGCACCATTTTCTCCAATCAAGCCATATATTTCGCCTTTTTTAATAGAAATGGATACTTTATCAACAGCATAATAATTTGTGTATTTTTTAGATACTGTGTTCGTTCTTAATATATATTCCATGATATATCCCTCCTTGTGGTTTTAGTGTAAGGGATAAGTTTAAGTAAATTATTTTCTAAATCTAAGGATTTCATAAAGATTATATGTCCATCTTAAACCCAATTCCCCAAACCGTTTTAATATATGATTTACTATTATCTATTGCAGCAATTTTTTTGCGTAAGTTGCTGATATGAACATTGATAGCATTTTCAGTTCCCTCTAAAGTTTCATTCCATAATTGCTCATAAATCATATCTTTCGTAAATACTTGTTGCGGATGTTCCATAAGCATTTTCAATATAGCAAACTCATTTTTTGTAAGGGGCAATTTTTGATTTTTTAGAGTGGCCTCCATTCCTATTGTATCTAAATTTAAATCGCCACAACATAACAAGGAATTTGATGTATATTGATTTTCATAAATCCGTCGCAAAATCGTTTCAATCCTTGCAAGTAGTTCTTCTATATCGAAGGGTTTCGTTACATAATCATCAGCACCGTTTTTCAATAAGAAAATTTTACTTTTAGAATCTTCTTTTGCAGATAGACCGATTACAGGTACATTTTTTGTTTTCTTTATTTCTGCTAAAACTTGTTCGCCAGAAAGACCGGGAAGCATTAAATCCAAAATAATCAGATTAACTTTTTGCTTTTCAAGAAAAAGAAGGGCTTCTGTTCCTGAATAAGCAGAATATGTTATATAACCATTTTTCCGAAGATATTTAACAAGCATATCATTGATAGCCATATCGTCATCAACTATTAGAATTGTGTAATTCATATAAAATACCTCTCTTTAACATTGATCAATTTGCAGAATATAATTTTATGGCATATTCGTATCAACTTTATCACAATCGTTTGCTATATTCAATCATGTGGCTATCTGACAGCGAAATAAAATACTACTTAACATCAAATTTCATTACATTCTCATAATTCAACCCGAAATGTACAATGATATAGGGTGATATGAGAATGAACCAAGATGAAATCAGGTTTGACTTTCATGGGCTCGGGCTGGCAATCAAACAAGCTAGAGAAGAAAGAGGCTGGACACAGGCCTATGTGGCGGAGCTGGTCGGCAAGACAGACCGCACGATTATGAATATTGAAAATAAGGGACAACATCCCAGCTTCAATTTATTTTTCAAACTCGTTACCATGTTCGATATTTCCGTAGACCAGTTTTTCTACCGGGAAGAACAGCGGGACGAGCACAGTTGCAGAAAGCACATTGATGTACTTCTCAACTCCATGAATGAAAAGGAGCTAGTTGTCATGGAGGCCACAGCCGAAGGGCTCAAGAAAGCCAGAGAAACGGAGGTTCAGAAATAAGAGCCTCTGTTTTTTTGTGCTATTTTGGGGGTATCGCTAAATGGCAAGCAATGCCTCTGTGGCCACAAGTGGCACAGAGGCGGCTTGTTGGGGCTCGCCCCAAACCCGAACCTCGGGCCAACATGGCCCGAAGCAGTAGCGTCGCTTTGCTCCTTGTTTTCATATTTCTATCGCTCCTTTTCCTGCTTTCTGCCCGGCTCATTGTAGCCCAGCAGACAGTCAATATTTGCCTTGATCGTCACAAGCTCCTGCATATCCCGGCGGGCTTTCTGATATTCCCCATAGAGCCTGTTTTTCTTTGCCGCCAGCTTGCGGCCTTCTTCTTTCAGCGTTTCCATTTTTGGCAGCTTTGCCCCGTTCAAAAGCCGCTTCATATCTGCCTGTGCTACCCGGTAAAGTTCAATTTCCGCCTCATGCTCCGCAAGAAATTTTCGGCTGTATTTTGTGGCTTTATACTGCTCAAAGACCGATCGTTTTTTTGCATACTGTACAATGGCTCCCTTTAATTCTGAGTTTGCTTTCATAGCGGTTTCCACCTGCTTGATCTGCTCGGAAAGGGTATGGAAACGGTCGGTTGCCGCTGCGACTTTATCCGCCAACTGTCCGTACTCGGTCAGTTCATTATCCTGCAAATAGGCAAGGGCGGCGGCCATCTGTTTCAGATTGAATACCTTTGCCCAACGCTCATATCCCGGCTCTTTTCTAGCCGCCAGCTTTGCCTGAATATCTACCGCCAGACTGATTTTTCTTTCCGGCTGTCCGGGAATATTTCTTTTACCATCAATCGCCGCTTGTATGTCCTTTAAGTCATAGCCGTCCCCCAGCGTGGAGGAACGCAGACGGGTAAAGCGTTCCTGCCCCTGTCCGGCTAAACGGAAGCTGATACCGCCGCCCCGGACCCTCTTTGTTTCATATCCAGCCTGTTCCATGAAACACAAAAATTCCTTCATATCTGCCGGACGTTTTGCAAGTGCCGTATCAATGGCAAGCCGCAGTCTGTCCTGATAGGAAAGGGGGCGGTTTCTGTCTTTGACCCATTCCCCATAATGGCGGTACTGGCCTTTGCTCCGGGGCTTCGGATTTTCTACAATGGATAATCCATTTTCCAGACAGAGCCGGTCTGAAAGACGGCGGAGGGCAAAGCTGGAGCCCCAGAAATTGCGGAATTTCCGGGTGCAGTCAAGGGTCGTGGAATTATAATAAATGTGACAGTGGATGTGTTCCTTATCTGTATGGGTGGTTACAAGAAAAGCGTGTTTTCCTTTCGTCCACCTCATAGCCAGTTCATAGCCCATCCGGTTCGCTTCTTTGGGGGTAATCTCGCCCGGATAAAAAGACTGCCGTATCTGATAGCACAATACATCATTTGCTTTTTTCTGCTCCCGTCCGGTCATAACAGCATAGCTGGCCTTTGCCAAAAGGAACTCGTCCGCCACCGTAGCCGGGTCACATTCATAGGCAGAAATATATTTTCCCTGTTCTGTTTTTTCAGGATTTTTCCCATAGTCCAGACAGTCCCGGATTGCTTCGGCAATGGTTTCTCCCTCGCTGGCATGACGCTGTAATAAAGTAGTAGTTGCCAGAAATCATCCCTCCTTTTCAAAAGAGAAAGCAGTCCTATGCAGAGCCGCCGTCACTTCGGGTCAGGCTGGCCCGAAGTATTCAACCTGCCAGAAATCTGTACAGAGCATTTTTGCCTCTGTCCAGTACCTCAATCAGAAAATCAGCAACGGCTTGCAGTCCAAACGGAGAAAACAGAAAGGCGAGGAACAAAAACACAGCTCCGCCCAAGGGGGTCGGCGTAAAGAATAAAGCAGTCCCAAGCACGACAAGCACCACAGAGGCAGCCGTCAGCAGAAATGAGCCGACTGAAAAAAGAAATTTCATCATGGCGGCAAACAGGATCAGCAACAGAACAACGGGAACCATCAATACCTTGCAGAGCATTTTCAATATCTTCATCAGCGAAACCTCCTTTATCATTTCTACCTCTATTTTACCATGTACGCCCAGGGACAAAAAGGATGCGAATGATTAGTCAATCCTGTCCCCGGGCTTCGGGCCGTGATGGCCCGAAGTGCAAAAAAAGACCGGGCAGCAAACCCCAGCAAGGGAGCCTGCCGCCCGTCTTTTACTTTGCCACCAGTTTCGTAAGTTCCCGAAGTACCTTTGATACCTCGCCCCACAGCTTTTCATAATCTTTTTGCAGTCCGGCGATTTCTTCCGGGTACACGCCGTAGGTGTGGGCGTGTACGGCTACCTGGTTGAGATTGTTGGAGCAACGCCGCTGTAAGGAAACCAGCTCTTTTACCGGGGCAAGGTCTACATGAAGGATATAACCGTTTAAGGCCATTTTTCGTACATAGGCCCCGGTGTTGGAAATCCCTGCCTCGGCCATACGGGCGTGGATCTGTTCCAGTTCCTCCGCTGTGACCATGACGTGCAAATGGAGGTTCCGTTTCCGGTTTCCCATTACCGTTCCAGTTCCCGGCCCCTGCGGTGTTCCTTCGGCTCCTTTACCTTGTCCAGCGGCTTTTTATCCAGCTCCGGCGGCATGGGAGGGAGCGGCGTATTGTTGGGTACGCCGTCGATCATATTGCAGTTCTGTTCGGTGGCAAGCTCTGCGGTTCTTAAATAATTGTCTTTTTCGTGCATGGGGTTCCTCCTATCGTTCTTCCTGATTTTTATAATGCGGTTTCTGGCTGCGGATGTCTGCCTCCTGTCTGGCGGAAGCTTCTTTCAGGCGGGCAGTAATGGAACGGCGGGGCTGGTCGGGATTGTCCGGGGAGGGTTTTAATTCATAGTCCGCCATCTGTTTTTCTGTCAGAGGCTTTGCATAGGTCAGTTCTCCCCATGCCTCTATATTGCCGCCTGCTACGGGACGCCTCCGGTCGTCGTCATAGTTGATGATCTCTAAAGGCGGATTGCCTGCTGGCTTTGGGAATGTTCCCATGTCGATGGGACGCTGGGTGGAATAATAAAGATAACATTCCTTTGGCTGTTCAGAAATGCTTCGGATAGTCATCTGCTGGAGGTCTTTGTAATCCTCCACCCGACGGGTAAAGTCTTTTTCCGCCCATTCCCGGCTGTTTCCATAGTGTCCCCAGTAGTAATCCCTCTGGCCGTTTTTTCCCTCTGTAAACTGCCAGGTCACATAAGGGGACGGAGCTTTCGAGTTATGGCCCAGTGCAAAGCCCCGGCTGTTTGCAAAGACAGTGGATTTTAAGATTTCATAGCCGTTTATCTGTTCCAAATAAATCCTCCTTTCCAGACCTCGGGCCATGATGGCCCGAAGTGTCGTTTGTTACGAAATAGGGAGCAGTCCGGGGGAAAATGGATTGCAGTATGCCTTCCCCCAAAACGCCCCGAAAAAAGCCCGGAATATCAGGACTTTTGGGGAGGCAAATCGTAACAGTCCCCCTTTGATTTCTCCCGCATTTTCCTCATGCGTTCCCGGCTCTTTTTCCGGTTTCCCTCCGCCTTACAGCGGGAGGAACAGTAGGCCTGCCGCCCCTCCGGGTAAAAGGCTTTCCCGCAGACGGCACAGGTGCGAAGCTCCGGGGAAATGCTTTCTGCGGTAAGTGCTGCCTCCAGTGCCGGGTTCAGCGGAAGGACTGCTTTTTCAAAATACCGGCAGTAAGCCCCCGTCCAGCATTTCGTCAGCATATAGCAGGAGGTGTCAAGGGGAAGGCACAGCCCGGTTTCCTCGTCATAGTTGGCACACATTCCCGTAACAAGGGAGCGGATCTTTTTCTTCTCGTTACGGGACAGCTCCCGGGCAGACATTTAAGACTTCGGGCCATGCTGGCCCGAAGTGCGGGGTTCCACGATCAGGGCCCGGAACCGTTTGCGGCACTGGCGTTTTTTTCCCTTACACTCCTTGTAATAACGGCAGCCCCGGCATGGATCGTCATTGTCCCAGCCGGGGTGCGGGGTTTCTTTCATCATTCGCTCAAAAGGGCTTGTGGTAAAGTTCATCTGGTTTCTTCCTCCTTTTCTTCCTCGGTATCTTCTTCATCTTCCTCCCATGGCGGGATGTCCATATCCTCGGCTTCTTCATCGGTTTCTTCTGCAAATTCTTCCGGTTCCTCATACTCGCAGTAGTCGTCCTCCAAATCCGGGGCTTCATGCTTTGGCTTGTAAATCTTGAAATAATAGCCGATCCCGCCGCCGATCAGGACAACCGCCCCGATAAGCAGAAGGGACAGCATCGGATTATCGGTCTGTTCCGGCTCCGGTTTGGCTTCAGGAGCTTCTTCTTCCGGGGGTACTGGTTCCGGCTCCGGTTCGGGAGCTGGTGTTTCCGATTCTTCCTTGCTTTTTTCCGTAAGGGGAAGAAGGTCATCTTCGGTGACAGCATTTAGGAAATACACATTTTCAGCGGACTTCTGGTTATCAATCACAAGGAAAAACACATTTTCATCCGGGGTGGTAATGGTATAAAATTCCTTGCCGTCCTGATCGGTGGCATTGTCTACCACCGTTCCGGTGCCGTCCGGGGTAAAGGGATTCTGGGTTTCCGGCTGGGCTTCGGTTTCTGCCGGGGGAGATGTGGTTTCCGGCTGCGGCTCGCTGCTCTGGGCGTAAGTGGGAACCGGAAACAAAGTCAGGGCACAAAAAAGGCTGGCAGTCATGGCCGCCAGCCGGAACGGTTTAGTTTTTTTCATGGGCGTTGTCCTCCTTTGTGGATGTTTCCTGCTTCGGGCCATTTTGACCCGAAGCGGCAAAACGGTTTGCCGGGTCGTTTAAGAACGCTATCAGCTCTGCGGGTGTCAGCTTCAAGGAGCGGACAGCCTGCACGATCTGGCTGTTTTCTTCCTCCTGTTTCTGTTTTTCCAGCTCCCGGATTTTTGCCTGCCATTCGGCGGCTTTCTCCCGGGCCTTTTCTAGTTCCCGGTCAATCTTATCAATCTTATTCATGTAAGACTCCTTTCCCGGCCTATAAACGGCCAAATGCGTAAAAGTGCTGGCTCCAGTAAGAACTTGTAATGTCTGCATACTGGATGGGATTTCCACAGTGCAGCATTTTGTTGTCCCCCACATAAATGCCTACATGGGACACTGGCACGCCGCTGTCGTATGTCCCGGTAAAAAAGATTAAATCCCCGGGCTTTGCCTCGGACGGCGATACTCTGGCACACTGGTTGTAAATCCCCTGTGCGGTGGTGCGGGGGAGGTTATGGACGCCGCTTGCGGTATAGACCCAGCAGACAAAGCCGGAGCAGTCAAAGGAAGTGGAAGGACTGGAACCGCCCCATACATACGGCCAGCCGATGTATTTTGTAGCTTCTTTCATCAGTGCCGCAAAGGCCGGATCGTTCAGTGCCTCGCCGGGGATCTCATAATCCGGTCCGGGGTCTGTGCCTCCCTCATAAATCCCCTCCCACAGATAGGGCTTGTTGCCTTTTAACTGCAACATTACATTGTTGATTTCTTTTTCCTGCTCGGTCAGCTGTTCAAAAATCACAGCAGGGAGGGTCTTATTTGTCAGTTTTACATTCAGGATGTAATACTTGGTGGTAGTATATAAATAGTACAAAGTAAAGATGACTTCTTCCAATAGATGAT